>Ga0308167_1000015_pt1 | contig 446547 bp, 412 predicted proteins | sample PhyCR1_2_FD_202138 | JGI IMG/M metagenome (GOLD analysis project Ga0308167, IMG submission 202138) | Phyllosphere microbial communities from UC Gill Tract Community Farm, Albany, California, United States - DLSLRC.R1 | ecosystem: Host-associated > Plants > Phyllosphere > Unclassified | place...
GCTGGTGGCACCACCGATCCCTCGGGACCTCGGGGTGGGAGATCCGCATGGACGACGGGGTCCCGCAGGTGCGGGGACCGAGATGGTGGGATCCCGACGAACGATGGCGCACACCGAGGCTCAGCGTGGCCCGACTCACACTCACCGTGCCGCTCGCCCGCACCGGATGACGCGGGTGAGCGTCACCGATGCGACCGCATCAGCGCAGCAGCGCATCACCGCATCACCACACCAGCGCAGCACCGCATAAGCGCATCAGCGAATCGCGAGCTCGAAACCGTCCGCCGTCGGAATGACGGCCACCTGGGTGAGGTCATCGACATGGAAGGTCGGCTGATGAGACGTCGCGTGCGCGCCCACGCCGATGACCCGCATCCCCGCAGCATGCGCGGCCTGGATGCCGGCGCCCGAGTCCTCGAACACCACGCAGTCGGCGGGGTCGACGCCGAGCAGCTCCGCACCCAGCAGGAAGCCCTCGGGGTCGGGCTTGGAGGCCGACACGTTCTCGGCCGTGACCGTCAGTGCGGGCACGGTCAGGCCGGCCTGGCCCATCCGCGCGTTCATCAGCGTCACGTCGGCCGAGGTGACGATCGCGTGGGGGTAGGGGAGCAGTGCGGCGAGCAGGGCATCCGCACCCTCGATCGGGATGACGCCATCGACATCCTTGCTCTCGTTCGCGAGCATCACCGCGTTCTCGCGGATGTTGATCTCGTGGTCGCGCTCCGGCAGCATGATCGCCATGCTCTGGTGCCCCTGCCGGCCGTGCACGACGCTCAAGACAGTTTCGGGAGCGATTCCGTGGGGCTCGGCCCACGCCAGCCAGAGCCGTTCCACGACAGCCGTCGAATCGACGAGAGTGCCGTCCATGTCGAGCAGGACGGCGCGGGCGCTGATGGTCTCGGTCATCCCCTCAGGCTACTGCCGCAGCATCTGAAGCCCGATCTGACGGCGCTACCCACCGAGGTACGCGCGGTGCAGCAGCTGCGAATCCTCCTTCAACGCCTCGGCGGTGCCCTGAAAGGAGACGCGCCCACCGGCCACCACCACTGCCTCGCGAGCCAGGCCCAGGGCGAGCTGCGTGAACTGCTCCACGAGCAGCACCCCGACGCCCGACTCGGCGATCGACTTCACGATCGGCATGAGCCGCATGAACACGACAGGCGCGAGACCGAGCGACATCTCATCGATCAACAGGATCTGCGGCTTCGCGGCGAAGGCACGTGCCAGCACCACCATCTGCTGCTCGCCACCCGACAGCAGCGCGGTGGGGGAGTCGATGCGCTTCTCGAGCTCAGGGAACTGCGCGAGCGCCGCATCCTGTTCCGCAGGCGTCCGCGCGGTGAGCGAGATATTCTCGCGCACGGTCAGCGATGGGAACACCGCTCGCCCCTGCTCGATGTGCACGATGCCGCGCCGCGCTCTCGACACCCGGGACAGCTTGTCGAGCGGCTCGCCGTCGAGCATCATCGATCCCGCGGAGTGCGGGGTCACCCCCGACACCGATTCGATCAGACTGGTCTTGCCGGCCCCGTTCGGTCCGACGAGCGCCAGCACCTCGCCACCGCGCACGGTCAGCGACACATCCGAGATCACCGGCCCCGCGCCCCGGCTGACCGTCACCCCGTCCAGCACCAGTTCGCTCACTTCAGCAGCTCCGTCTCTCCCATGTACGCCTTCACGACCTCCGGGTTCGCGAGCACCTCGGCCTGCGGACCGCTCGCGAGCACTCGACCGAAGTCGAGCACAGTCAGCGTCGGGCACACCGAGCGCACGAGATCGAGGTCGTGCTCGATGATGATCAATGCCACGCCGAAACGGGCCGGCAGCTCGCGCAGACGCGCGGCGAGAGCCAGGTGCTCATCGTGCGACAGGCCGGCCGCGGGCTCGTCGAGGATCAGCAGCCGCGGACGAGAGATCACGTTCGCCGCGACCTCGACGAGTCGCCTGGTGCCGACGTCGACGCTCGACAGGCGCGCACCCGCCGGCGGGCATCCGAAGAACTCGAGAACCTCATCGATGTCGGATGCGGCGAGTCGGCGTCGAGCGACGAATCTCACGTACGCGCCGACCGTGAGCGACGGCGGAACCCTGTCCTGCTGGAAGGTCCTGCGCAGCCCGAGCCGGGCGCGACGCGTCGGAGACAGGCCGGCCAGATCGCGATCTCCGAGCAGTACTCGACCGCCGTGCTTCGGCAGGAACCCGCTGATCGCATCCACGAACGTCGACTTGCCTGCCCCGTTCGGACCGATCAGGCCCATGATCGACGCCGCCGGCACCTGGAACGACACATCGTCCAACGCTGTGAGAGCACCGAACTGCACCGTGAGTCCGTCGACAGTGAGCACGGGTGCACCATCGAGCGCGCGCTCATCGACCGTCGCGGTGGTCGTTGTCGTGATCGCCCGATCCTCGGCATCCGCATCGGGAGGCAGCGCGGTCAGCTTCGCCGAGGCGGTCCTGCGATCCGCGCGCTTCCAGATGAGATTGCGGATGCCCTGACCGAGGTTGGTCCCGCTGGTGAGCGCCTGCACGCCGAGCACGCCGAAGACCACGAACGCCCAGTCCTGGGGCACGCCCCAGCGCTTCAGCAGCTCGGGCACGAGCACCCAGAGGATGCCGCCGAGGATTGCCATGTCGATCAGATGGGCCCCCGACATGACCGCGAGGACGTAGAGCGCCAGCGACTGCAACGGGGTGAAGCTCGATGCGAACGGAAGCTGCACCTGGCCGGCGAGGAGTCCTCCGGCGATGCCTCCCAGCGCAGCCGATACCGCGAAAGCAGTGAGCTTGGCGCTCTGCACGCTCTGCCCGGCAGCCGCGGTGCCGCGTTCCGAGAAGGCGACCGCCTTCCAGCTCGAGCCCCACCGTCCGCGCTGCAGGAAGAAGACTCCCAGCGCGCAGATGGCGAGCACCACGACCGAGAGGAAGAAGAATTCGCGATCGTTCGAGAACAGCGTCGGGCGCTCGACAGCCGTGCCGTCGGCGGACCCGGGGAACTGGATCTGCACGAGGGTGACATCCGCCGCGGCAGCGAAGCCGAGGGTGACGACCGCGAGGTTGACGCCGCGCAGCCGCAGCGCGGGGAGCCCGACGAGGATGCCCACAAGACCGGCGGCAATGCCGCCGAGGAGAAGCCAGACGACGAAGCCGCCCGGCGCCTGCATGACGTTGAGCAGCGAGACGATCCAGGCGCCCACGGCGGCGAACGTGAGCTGGCACAGCGCGATCATGCCGGCGGAGCCCGTGACGATGCCCAGTCCCAGGATCGCGATGGCCGCGACGACTGCGCTGATCGCGAGGAACACGAAGTAGCCCGGAAGCGCCGCGCTCAGGATGGCACCCAGTCCGACCGCGGCGACGGCGACGGCGAGGGGCCAGGACAGACGGAACCAGGGACGGTCAGCGAGCGGCATCCCACACCTCCTTGCGCTGCGTCCACAGGAGCAGGACGACGATGAACAGGAACGGGAGGAAGTTGCGCACGAGCGCGACCTCGTCGATCTGCGCGACGAGCCCTCCCAGAACGCCCAGCACGACTCCGCCGACGACGGCGAGGTCGAGACGGCGGAAGCCGCCGAGCAGCGCAGCGGCTGCGGCGGGGACGATGAGCATCGCGAGGCTGGTCGCGTCGTTCGACTGCGACGGCGCCACGATCATGATGGCGATCGCGCTGATCACACCGGTCACGAACCACACCGCGATGGAGAGCGGACGGGAACGGATGCCGAGCAGATCGGCGGTGGTGGGGCGCTCGGAGAGCGCGCGCAGCTGCGTGCCCACTCTCGTCCGGCGCAGCACGATCCGCACCACGACCGCCGTGACGACCGCCATGGCGACGGTGGCGACGGTGACCTGGCTGATCACCACGCCCCCGAACGAGAAGGCGGGGCCCGCGATGATCGGAGTGAACGGCTGCGGTTTGTTGCCGAACAGGATGAACGACATCGAGATGAGCAGGAGAAGCGGACCGACGGTCATCGCCGAGCGAGTGGTGGTGGAGGCCTCGGAGAGCCAGGTCGCGGCGATCCACCCGATGGTGGCGGAGAGCGCCCCGCCGACGACGACGCCGAGCACGGAGCCGAGCCAGATCGGTACCCCCAGTTCGCTGACGAACCACACGGCGCTGAAGGCACCGAACATCCCGGTCGCGGCCTGGGCGAAGTTGACGACCCGCACGAGGCGCGACATCAGGGTCAGGCACACTCCGAGGACCGCATAGAGACCGCCGGCGGCGAGACCGGCGATGGCGCCTTGCAGCATGAGGCGTCCTTTCTGGTGTGAGGGGGAGAGGACCTGCCGCCGAGAATGCGCTCGGCGGCAGGTGAAGGGCGGCTACTCGCCGATGCGGAGCCAGTCGTCGGCGACCTTCTCCCAGGCGTTCGTGCCGGATTCGAGGATGATCGGCCATCCCGCGGTGTTCTGCGTGCCGAAGGCGTAGGGCGTTCCGACCATGGGGTTCTCGATGGGATCCATTCCGCGCAGCGCCTCGGTGACCGTCTCGCGGGTGATGTCGCCGTCCATGCCCTCGAGCACCTCGATGAAGTAGGTCGCGGCGAGGTATCCGCCCTGGCTGAATGAGGTGAGGGGGATGTCGTTGGCCTCCATCAGCTCCCGCCAGTCGGTGTTGATCTCGTCGTCGTCCGTGAACGGGTAGAACTCGGCGGGCACGTAGATGCCGGCCCCGGCGTCATCGATCGCATCCGCGAAGTTCTCGCTGTAGACGCTCGTCAGATAGAGCCAGGTCACGTCGTCCCAACCCTGCGCGTTCGCGGCCTTGACCTGGCCGATCGCGTCGGGCTCGACGGGGTTGATCGCGAGCGCCTTGCAGCCCTGTTCGCGGGCCTTCACGATGTAGGGCGTATAGTCCGAGGCGCCGTACGGCACGGTGTCGTCGACGTACTTCGGCTCCTTGCCCGTGATCTCGGTCCACTTGTCGATCGCCGCCTGATAGGTGGGGCGGGTGGATCCTGCGATCTCCAGCAGGATGCAGATGTCGTCGAGTCCGAGCACCTCCGAGCCGTACTGCAGCGTGAGGGTCATGTCGTTGAACGGACCGACGTTGGCGGGGGAGATGTTGTCGCTCGCGAAGCAGCCGGTATCGACTCCGATGCCGGGCAGCGAGAGGATCTCCTCCTGCTCGTAGTACTTCGCGTTGATCTCGCACTCGATCAGGCTCGCTGATCCGACCAGCGCGACGGCCCCGTCGCTGCCGACGAGCTCTCGGGCTGACGCGGTGGCTGTGGCCGGGTCGCCCTTGTCGTCGAGGGTCTTGTACTCGATGGTGCGTCCGTCGAGGCCTCCGGCCTCGTTGAAGGCGTCGAACACCGCGGCCGCCGCCTGCGACGCCTCGGGGAACGTCGCCGGACCGCTGATCGTGTTCACGGAGCCGACGACGATCGGGGCGCCGTCGCCACCTCCGCTGCCGTCTCCGCCGGCGCAACCGGCCAGCGTGAGGGCTGCCACGGCGATGAGCGCCGCAGTGCCGGATACTCGCTTGTTCATGTGATTCCTGCCTCTCGTGTGCTTGTCGTGCTGCGGTCAGTCGCGCAGCGCGCGGTTGACCAGTTCGGTGTCGGTGAACTGCTCGAACGCGACGACCCGGTGATCGGCCAGGCGCCAGACGTGCGCGACACGTGCCGCGAAGAATCGGCCGGTCGCGCGGTACGTGCCCGAGTAGGTGCCGATGCCGACGACCACGTCCCCGCCGTCGATGACCTCGTCGATCGCGACCGTGTAGTCGTCCCACTCGTCCTGGATGCGCTGGAAGACGCCTGCCGCGACCGCATCCGGCCCGATGTACGTGCCGGCGTACGGGAAACCGGCGGCCTCGGTCCAGCTCACGTCGTCGGCGAGCGGCGCCAGCATGCCGTCGAGGTCGCCGCGGTCGCTGGCCGCGTAGTGCGCTGCGATGATGTCGGCGTTGCTCATGGGAGGTCCTCTCCTGGATCTCGTCGCGGGGTCAGACGGGCTGGGCGTCGGGATAGTCGACGGACCCGAGCGGATAGATGTGACCGCCGCCGCGGGAGTGCTCCGCGGCGCCGTCGCCGGTGAGTCCGAGGAAGATCCCCGTCGTCATGAGCTGGTAGCCGAGGTCGTGCAGCCAGACGCTCGCGACCGCGATGCGGAACTCCCGGAAGCAGAAGAGGTAGAGGCCGTCGGCGAACTTCCAGACGGTCGACAGGTCCATGTCGCCGTGGCCCCGCTGCACGCCCTCGAGGCACTGCCAGGCGTAGCGCCGGCTCGAGATGTAGACGTGCTCGTAGAGGTGGTGCGGGCTGTACCGATAGATGTTGCGCTTGCCGATGAGGTCTCGGCTCGGCCCCGGCACCTCGCCCGTCGTGGGACCGGCATCGGTCGTCGCCGCCCAGAAGTCCTGACCGACCTGTGGTGTGCCCTCCACAGCCTCGGCCGCGATGCGTGATCGCACGACGGTGGCCCGGTGGGTGGAGGTCGAATAGACGACGGTGATCGCTTCGCGTTCACGGCTCTCGAGCGGGATGTTCACGAAGATGACGTCGTCGCGCACCGCGACGGCGTCGTACGGGTCGGTGCCCGACTCGCCGAGTCCTGACCAGGTGACAGCGACCGCATCGAACGTCAGCGCCAGCGCGGATCCATCGTCGAGCGTGAGCGTCAGCGCGGTGCCCGACAGCGAGGTGTTCGGCAGTCGGAAGGTGTCGATCCCGGCGGCGAACTCGTCGTACGTGCGCCATTCGTCGAGTGCGGGATCGGTCGTGACGGGAGCGGTCATGGGAGTCCTGACGTCGCATGCGGCGGAGCGTCCTCGCTCCGGGCACCGCATCCTCGCGGTGTGCTTGCCTCATGCTCCGGCTCGCCCTGGCATCCGCTCAAGAGAAGCGTCGCCATCGCGCGCCGACAGTCAACCGGCGTGCCCTGCAGAGCAAGGACGGGCCTGGGAATCCGCCGTGGCGTCAGCGGCGCGGCTCCGGGCGGGTGTCAGGATGAGTCATGCGAACAGAACCCCGGGCCGCCCTCTCGCCGGCGGTGAAGGCGGTCGCCTGGACGGCATCCGTCTTCTTCGCTCTCTTGTTCTTCGCCGTCGCGTGGGTCTGGTGCGGGATGTCGTACGAGGAGGAGTTCAGCGAGCAGTCGAAGGCCGTCTCCGCAGGGTCGACGATGGAGGGCTGGGGGTTCACCATCGGCCTCGTGCCCGTGCTGGTGCTCCACGCCCTGATCGCGATCGGCGCCTTCTTCGCCGTCCGGGACGGAGGACGCCGCGGGGTGCTTCTCAGTGCGATGCTCGCGCTTGCGCTCGTGGCCGCCGTGTCGCTGCCGGGCTTCGTCGCCGTGCAGATGCTGTACGGCGGCACGATGTTCGCGCCGCCGGTCTACGTCCCCTGACGGACGTTCTCCCGCTGCGCTGCGCTCAGTGCGCCGCGCGGTACTCGCTGGGGGAGATGCCGAACGCCGACTTGAACGCGCGGCTGAAGTGCGCCGCATCCACGAAGCCCCATCGGGCCGCGATCGCGGCGACGGGCCGGTCGGCGAGCATCGGGTCGAGCAGATCGCGACGGCACTGCTCGAGGCGGCGGGTGCGGATCCAGGTCGACACCGTCACGCCCTGCTCCTGGAACAGGCCGTGCAGGTGACGGGTCGAGATGAAGTGCGCCGATGCGATGGTCGCGGGTCCGAGATCCGTCGAGGCGAGGTTGCGGTCGATGTACGAGCGGATGCGCTGCACGAGCGCGCGATGAGGGTCGGCCGACACCTCGTCGAGGCCCAGCTCGCGGGTGAACACCGTCGTGACGAGGTCGAGCGCGCTGTGCGCCAGTCGTGCCCCTGTCGTGCCGGCGAGCTGGTCGAGGTTGCCTGCGAGCTGCGTCAGATACGGCACGACCATTCCGCCGAGGCCACCCTGACCCGAGATGCGCACCGCGGTGAGCTGGCCGATCATGTCGGAGGGCAGGCTGATCAGGTGCTTGGGGAACATCACGACCATCGTGCGGAAGTCGTCGTCGAAGACCAGCGAGTACGGGCGGTCGGTGTCGTAGACGGCGAGATCGCCGGCCTGGAGCACGGCCTCCCGGTCGTCCTGGATCAGCATCCCGGTGCCGGCGAGCATGAGGCTCAGCTTGAAGTACGACCGGTCGCTGCGTGCGATGAGCTCGGGTGTCCGCTCGACGACGTGCGAGGTGGCGCGCACCTCGTTGACGTGCACCTCGTCGACCGAGGCGCCGCGGATGATCCCGCGGAAGTGGTCGGGCCCGGCCGTCGACACCTGGAGCGGCACGAAGGACTCCGAGACGGCGGCCCGGAACTCGCTGATGTTGCGCGCGACGAGCGTCGACACCGATTCGGCGGGGGCGGCGAGTGCACCGTTCATGACTGATCACCTCGGGTGGTGGAACGACGACGTTGTATACGATCCGTGCCGTGATGCTATCACCGGCGCGGTCCGGAGGGCGAGGCTTCTATGATGTGGGCGGAGGCCAGTGATGCGATATGTCGGCGAGAAGGTCATGCAGGTCCTGCGTCAGCTGCGCGGACCCGACACAGCGGATGCGGTCTTCGAGGCCACCGCGCTCATAGTCGGGGCGGTGTTCTTCGTGCTCGGCTTCGCCATCGGGTGGCCGGTCTTCTGGGGTCAGGAGATGGCGATCAGCGGCACCGGCTCGATCGGCGCGTTCGCCGCCTACGGCGGCGCGATCACCGCCGTCCTGGCGTTCGCGCTCGGGCGTCTCGTCGTGCGACCGGCGGCGGTCGCGCCGGACGGCACCCGTGATGGATTCAGCGTCCCCGGGGATCGGCTGCGCTGGTACGACCTGGCCGCCATCGCCTTCGCGCACGCCGCGATCGCGTACCTCGGATGGCTCGGAATCGCCGAACTGCTCGATCGCAGCTTCACCGACGCCCCGGTGTTCGCCTTCCCCGGGGCGATCCTGGTGGCCGTCGCGTTCGCCCTCACCGCCTATGTGACGTTCCTGAGCGCGGTGGCGCTCACGCCGATGGTGCTCTCCCTCGTCCTGGCGGTCTTCCTCGTGGTGGGCGCCTTCGCGGCGATGCTCGCCTCCAGCGATGTGCACTGGTGGCAGGACAACCTGTCGGCGCTGGGGATGAGCAGCAACAGCGCGTCTCTGGCGTTCAACGCGACGTTGATCATCGCCGGGGTCCTGGTGACGACGATCGCCCGCTATGCCACGGCGGGGCTGCCGGTCGCCGACCACGTCGATCGTCGCGGACGGCGCGTGGTGCGAGGCGGGCTGATCCTGATCGGGGTCTTCCTCGCGTGCGTCGGGATCTTCCCGGTCGACGAGTTCTTCCTCGTGCACAACACCGTCGCCACCGGGATGACCGTCGCGTTCGCCGTGATCGTCGTGGGGCTGCCCTGGTTCGTGCGCACGATCCCACGGGTGTTCGTGGTGCTCGGGTGGATCTACGTGCTCGTGATCGTGCTGCTCGGCGTGTTCTTCGCCGTCGGCTACTACAACCTCACGGCGGTCGAGCTGATCGCGGCGGTGCTGATCTTCAGCTGGATCATCGTGTTCCTCCGGACCGCAGGATCGGTGCACCCCGCCGCATCAGCGCACCCCGCCGGGTCCGTGCACGCGGGGCAGCGGCCCGGTCCGACCCCGGCCTGAGCGTCGGCCCTCAGCGCAGCGGCTGCGTGGCATCCGCCGTGCGCTGCAGCGCATGGATGGTGTGCGCGTGCCGGCGCTGGGCGACGCCGACGAACAGGCAGTCGACCAGTGCGAGCTGCGCGATGCGGCTCACCATCGCGCCCGCGCGGAGGCGAGGCTCACGCGCCCGCGTGAGCAGGGCGTGGTCGCAGTTCTCTGCGAGCGACGAGGCCGGCCCACCCGTGACGCCGATCGTGGTGCCGGATGCCGCCCGTGCCGTCTGCAGGAAGTGCACGGTCTCGCGGGTCGTTCCCGAGTGGGAGAACCCGATCGCCACGGTCTTCCTCGCTCCGAGCGATGCGGCGGCGCTCGCCTCGTGCGCGTCCGTCAGGACGATCGCCGCATGTCCGATGCGGAGCAGCTTGCGGCCGAGATCCGCAGCCGCCTGTCCGCTCGCGCCGATCCCGAAGAGCAGGACGCGGTCGGCGTCGTCGATCGCCTCGACCGCGGCCGCGAGCTCGTCGTAGTCGAGGTTCGCGACGGTCTCCTCGATGGCCAGCAGCTCGAGTGCGGCGACCTTCGCGGTCGCCTCCCGCAGGGTGTCGGCCGCGGAGATCTCGGATCCGAAACCGGATGCCGCGGGGAACTGCACGGATTCGCGACCGAGCTCTGTGGCCAGCGCCATCCGCAGCGCGGCGTAGCCGTTCACGCCGATGGTGCGGCAGAAGCGGACGACAGAGGCGACCGACGTGTCGCACCTCGCCGCGATCTCGGTGATCGTGCTGTCGACGACGATGGTGGGATCGTCGGCGATCGTCCGAGCGATGCGGGCCAGCGACGGCGGCAGCTTCTCGGCGGCCGAGGCGATCGTCGTCTGGATGCTCATGGCTCTCCTGCGTCAGAGGCGGATTTCGGGCGTGTGAACAATTCTTTCATGATCGGATGCTCGTGCGTAGACTATTTCCATGCCCTCTTCGCATGCTCTCGTCGCCGTGGACCTCGGCAAGTCGCGCTGCCGGGCCGTGATCGCCGAATCATCCGGCGTCGACTCTGGCGTCGTCTCTGCCGCCGATGAGCGTCGAGTGCCCCGGCGTCCCGTGTACGACGGGATCGGGGCTCCCGGGCTCGCGGCCGCAGGCGGCGTCGACGCAGCTCTCGCCGCGATTCTGCCGATGAGAGATCATCTCGATGCACAGATCTCCGCGGTCTCGGTGGGTGCGGCCGGAGCCTGGGCCGCCCCCGAGGCCGCATCAGAGCTCGCCGCCGTCCTCGCCGATGCCTTTCACGTGCCCGTCGCGGTGACCTCCGACGTGGTGTCCGCTCATGCCGGATCGCTCGGGGGCGGTGCGGGCGTACTGCTGATCGCCGGAACGGGCGCTGCGGCCCTCGGCATCGACGGCGAGGTGGCGACGCTGGTCGACGGGTGGGGTCCCGAGCTGGGAGACCTCGGCAGCGGATCCTGGTTCGGGCGCGAGGCGCTGCGTGCCGTCCTGCGCGCCTCGGTCGGGCTCGCGGTCGAGACCGTGCTCACCGATGCGGTCGCGGCGACGATCGGCGAGCCCGCCGCGGTTCCCGCCTGGATCTCCATGGACGGGCCGGTGCCTCGCCGTCTCGCGACTCTGGCGCCGCTGCTCCTCGATGCGGCGCAGAGCGGCGACGCCGTCTCCGCGGACATCGCCGCCGAGGGCATCCGCCTGCTCGTCGCCTCGGCGATCGCGGCGTCCTCGAGCAGTCGCGAGGTCGCCCTGCACGGAGGGCTCACCGACCACGTCTGGTTCCGCTCGTCGCTCGCCCAGGCGCTCCGCGCCGCTGACCGCACGGTCGTCGTCTCCTCCTGCGACGCCCTCGACGGTGCGCTCCTGCTTGCGGAGCGCACCGATCTTCCCCACGAAAGGTTCGTGCATCGTGCCGAATGAACACGCCAGACTGACCGCGCTCCTCGACGTCCTCTCGACGCTCGGCACCGAGGCGTCGACGACCGATCGCGGCGACCTCGATCTGCTCGACACCGATGAGCTCGTGCGGCGCATGAACGCGGAAGATCATCGTGTGCCGCCGGCCGTCGGCGAGCGGAGTGCGGAGATCGCCGCGGCGGTCGACGGCATCACCGCCCGCTTCCGCGCCGGCGGACGACTCATCTATCTCGGGGCGGGCACCGCAGGCCGCGTCGGAGTTCTCGACGCGAGCGAATGCCCGCCGACCTTCGGCACCGACCCCTCGATGGTGGTGGGGCTGATCGCCGGAGGCGAGACGGCCATCCGGTCGGCGGTCGAGAATGCCGAGGACGACGACGCGGCGGCAGCGGCCTCGCTGCGCGAGCTCGGCCTCACCGAGCGCGACGCCGTCGTCGGGATCTCGGCGTCGGGTCGCACCCCGTACGTCGTCGGCGGTCTGGAGTTCGCTCGGGGAGTCGGCGCGCTCACCGTGGCGATCGCCTCGAATCCGGCATCCGAGATCGGTGCGGTCGCCGAGATCGCGATCGAGGTGGTCACGGGGCCCGAGTTCATCTCGGGATCGACGCGTCTGAAGTCGGGAACAGCCCAGAAGCTCGTCGTGAACATGCTCACCACGCTGTCGATGATCAAGCTCGGCAAGACCTATCACGGCGTGATGGTCGATCTTCAGGCGACGAACGAGAAGCTGCGCGCGCGCTCGATCCGCACCGTGACGGAGCTCACCGGCGCAGAGGTCGACCAGGCTTCCGCCGCCCTGGATGCGGCGGGGGGATCGGTCAAGCTCGCGATCCTGATGGTCGCCACGGGGGCGTCCGCAGAAGCCTCGGCCCACGCGCTCGACAGCGCCGACGGCATCCTCCGTGTCGCGATCGCCGCACTGTCGTGAGGGGTACCTTCGCCGCGTGCTTCCGCCAGGGCGTTCCCGATGACGACGCCGCGTCGACCGCCGAGGCCGACGCCGCGGCTCAATGGGAGCAGGTGCAGCCCTCGCCACCTCCGCAGCATCCGGTGTCCTCGGTGACGTGCGCCTGAGACGACTCAGGAACATCCATGGCGGGGTTCTGATCGAGGAAGCCGTTCGGCTTGAACCAGAATCCGGCATAGTCGACCGGCATGATCGGCCAGTCCTCGGGGCGCGGGAAGTGCGTGAGTCCGAAAGTGTGCCACAGCACGATGTCCTCGCCGTCGAGCGAACGGTCGCCCGCCGAGTACTCCGGCAGGCCGGAGCCTCCCTGGTGCGCGTTCGGATACCGGCCGGCCGGCCAGATCTGCCCGTGTTCATGGCGGGTGGCCCAGAGATGCTTGGTCGCGAACGCCGCACGCGCGGCGACGGATGACGCGGGGTCGGCCATCAGCAGAGCGGTGGGCTCTGGGATCAGGTGATAGGCCGTGGGGCGGCCGACGTGGTTCGTCCGAGTGGTGCTCTGCACCTCCCACGCGCGCGCGACCGAGGTGTCCGCCTCCCGCTGCGCCTCGCCCTCGGAGAGCAACGGAGCCTCCGACCACGTGAAGGCATTGCCGAACGGGTTGTCCGGCCCCATCGGGATGCGCTGCGCGTCGATCTCGACCAGACGGTTCTCCTCGCCGTCGACGGCGACATCGAGCCGTGCGCAGAACAGGTGCTGGTGCACCGGCGCGAAGACGCCCGGCGCGAGCTCGGTGGCGTGCTTCTGCCGCACCCCCGGTTCGCCGGCGCCGGCGAACACGATCCCGGTGGCCTTGGCGACGACCTCGATCGAGCCGTCGAGGGAGAAGTGCCAGTAGAACCCGTAGTCGTAGTTGCCGATCGTCGAGAAGTACGACACCACGAAGCGGCGCGAGCGGCGCACGTCCGAGCGGCCGGCGAGGTCGGTGTGCTTCCAGAGGATGCCGTAGTCCTCCTCGTGCATGCACACCACGTTCGGGATGCGCACCGGATGGCCGTGGTCGTCGGCGACATAGCCGTCGAGGTAGCGGATCACCCCCAGGCAGTCGCAGCCGAGCTCGAGGTGGTTCGCGTTCTTGCCGAGAAGGTACTCGCCGGCGTCGAAGTAGCTGATCCAGAAGCGCCCGGGTGCGGTGTCGCCGTAGGGCACGACCATCTCGGGCACGCTCGCCCGACTGAGCACCGACCGTCCGTCGAACCTGACGTCGTGCAGCACGAGACCCTCGCGGGCGTTGAAGCTCACCCGCATCGACCAGTTCTCCCACTCGACGAGCGAGCCGCTGACGGCGAAGCTGGGGCCCTCCGGCTGCGTGATCTCGATCGGCTTGAGCGAGGTGCGCGCGGCGCCCTGCACCTCGGGGTAGTAGTTTCCGTGGCCCGCCGGCACCGGCACGTCGCCCTCGTCGTCGATGCGGATCACGCTGTTCGTCGTGAGGTCGATGTGCACGACCAGCCCTTCGACGGGATGCGCCCAGGGGGAGTCGTGCTCGTCGTATTTGAGGAAGGTGAGAGAGCGGATGACCCGGCGGCCCACCTCATCGGCGCGGCCGGTGTACCCGGGTGCGAGCGGTCCGCAGAACGCGAGAGCCATGTGCGCGGCGAGCCCTCGGCGCGTCATCGCCGCCTGCCATTCCGGTGACGCCTTCGCGATCGCCTCAGCGCGCTCGTACTCCTCGAAGAGGTACTGGGGCTGGCCGTAGGGTGGCGCATCGTTGGGGACCCGCTCGGCGCGCAGCACCTCGCCGCGGGTGATCGAGACGACGACTTCGCTCGCGACGCCGGTCGCGGTGTCGAGCAGGGTCGCGTCGATGCGGCGATCGATGGGGGCGCCCGGCCTCCATGCGGCGAGCTCCTCCTTGGTGGGCTCATCGGGCAGCAGCATCGGCACGCGGACGGTCTCGCCGAGCAGCCCGGCGGACTCGAGCACGGCTCGGGCCGCCGCGATCTCCTCGCCGGTGAGGGGGTCGAGCGGGTGCGGCGCGGCGATCCTGTCGATGGTGACGGGCTGGGGGTGGGACATCGGCGTACCTCACTATTTCGAGCGTTCGCTCAATAAACGGATTGGGTCGATGGTACGACGGCGCGACGAGGTGCACAAGAGCACATCGTCAGCAGGCCGAGTGAGCGTGCGCGGCTGGCAGGTGGCGCGAGCGTGCGGGGTGTGGCAGTGACTCAGGCGCGCCAGGGCGCGAGGATGCTGTCGAGCACCGCGAGGTGAGCGTCCGCGCCACGGGGCTCGGTGACCTCCAGCACCTGCTGTCCGTAGGTGATCGAACGGAGCAGCGACATCACCGCGTGCTTCGGTGTGGTGGGGGACAGCTCGCCGTCGGCGACCGCTTCGTCGATGGCTTCGCTGATGCCGTTCTGCCAGGTCGCGCGAGTGGGGGAGCCGGCGTCCGGGTCTGAGGCGAGGGTCGCGAGGCGGCCCCAGAATCCGACGACGACATACGCTTCCGTGCGCGTCTCCGCGTCGACGGGGAGGACCTCCCGCATGAGGGCGTCGAGTCTGCTCAGCCCGCGGAGCCCGGTCGTCACCGACCGGATGCGCTCGTCGGTGCGTCGGGTGATCTCCACAGCGGCTGCACGCACGACGTCGTCGAATCCGTCGAAGTAGTGCCAGAGAGAGCCGGTGGCGACACCGAGCTCTTTGGCGACCGCGCGAGACGATACCGCTTCATGTCCATCGCGAGCGGCGACGGCGAGCAGCGCCTCGGCGATCTGCCGGCGGCGCTCATCGTGGTCTACGACGCGGGGCACATGCTCCATCCTGGTGCATGAGCCATGGGTCTCGCTATTTTGAGCGATTGATCAATATGATGCGTGTGTGGATCACCTCCTCCCCGCAGCACCGTGGCTGATGGCGCTCGCCGCCGTCGTCTCGGCCGTTGCGTGCATCGCCGTCTGGCGGGCTGTGCCGTGGCAGGGGAGGCAGAGCGCCCTGATCATGGCAGCGGCGATGATCGTGATCGCGGTGAGCGGTGGCGATCCGCTGATCGGCCTGGTGGCCGCACTCGTGCTCCTCGTCTCCGCGATGCTCGGCACGGCGGGCGTGCGCGGAACGCCCGCGGCCGCCACCTGCTGTCACCGTGCACTGGTGTCGCTCGTCATGGCGATCTGCTCGTTCGAGAGCCTGTCGACGGGCCAGGTGATGGCGGGGGCGGCCGAGGTCGGGGCCCACGGTGGGCATGGGCTCGGCGGGCTCCTCTCGGCGCTCGTGATCGTCGGCGTCATCGGCGTCGTGCTCTGGACGGTCGTCGCCGAGTGGGTGCTCGTCCCCGTGCATCAGGGGCGTACCGCCCGCCTGCTCGCGGTCGAGTCGTGGGCGATGGCGGCGGGAGCCTCCGTCATGTGCCTCGGGTTCTGACGGCCGGCCAGTCGGATCGGCCACCGAGGCCGGTCGGGGCAGCGCGTGGCCTCTGATTTCAGAACCCTCGCGCCCGGCGCGTACCCTGGACGCATCCCCCGAAGCTCACCCGGCAATCTCGCGCGCCGGCGACCTCGGCGCGCTCACACATGCAAGGACGCAGATGAACGTAACCGCCGCACCCTACGAGGACTGGACGGCGAGAGAAGAGCTGGCCGAGCGGATGATCCCGCTCATCGGCGCTCTCAAGCGCGAACGCGACGTGGTCACATCCCTCCACGGGCACCGACTTCTCGGGCTCTCGGCCACGGCGATCGTGGAGGTCCATGATCGGGTCGCCCAGCTCGGGCATGAACAGCTCCCGCTCGACGAGACCCTCGGGGTGCTCGAGGCGGTACACGAACTCGCACCCGGTGCGTCGTCGCTCGACCTCGCGCGCCTCGCCGCGGGCCACGCCGACAGTGACCTGCCCCTCGACGCGTACCTGGCCGAGGTGCTCGCGCCGGCGATGGGTGCGGTCGCGGCAGCGCCCACCGACGTCGTGCTGTACGGCTTCGGGCGCATCGGGCGGCTGCTCGCCCGCATCCTCGTCGCGCACAACGGGGGTGGCAGCGGTCTGCGACTGCGCGCGATCGTGGTGCGTCGAGGATCCGAGAACGACCTCGTGAAGCGCGCGTCGCTGCTGCTGCGCGACTCGGTGCACGGCCGCTTCGCCGGCTCCGTCTCGGTCGACGAGGACGCCGATCAGATCATCGCGAACGGCACCCGCATCCAGGTGATCTACTCCGATGACCCCTCGACGATCGACTACATGGCGTACGGCATCGACGACGCGATCGTCGTCGACAACACCGGACGATGGCGCGACGAGGCGGGTCTCAGCCGCCACCTGGAGTCGGCGGGGGTCGCTCGCGTGCTGCTCACGGCGCCTGGCAAGGGTGCCCTGAAGAACATCGTGCACGGCATCAACGACAGCACGATCGAGCCCGACGACCGGATCATCACCGCAGCCTCGTGCACCACGAACGCCATCACCCCGGTGCTCAAGGCGATCGACGAGGCGTACGGCATCGTGCGGGGTCACGTCGAGACGGTGCACTCGTTCACCAACGACCAGAACCTGATCGACAACTTCCACAGCGGTGACCGTCGTGGCCGGTCTGCCGTGCTCAACATGGTGATCACCGAGACGGGCGCGGCGAAGGCCGTGGCGCGGGCGCTGCCCGAGCTCGAGGGCAAGCTCACCGGCTCTGCGATCCGCGTGCCGACGCCCGATGTGTCGCTGGCCGTGCTGCACCTCAGCCTCGAGCGTCCGGCGGTCAAGGACGAGCTGAACGACTACCTGCGTCGCGTCTCGCTGCACTCGAAGCTGCGTCAGCAGATCGACTACGTCGAGAGCCCCGAGGTCGTCTCGACGGACTTCGTCGGCTCGCATCGCGCGGGCATCGTCGACGGTCTCGCGACCATCGCGAACGACCGCGACGTCGTGCTGTACGTCTGGTACGACAACGAGTACGGCTACTCCTGCCAGGTGATCCGCGTGCTCGAGGTCATGGCGGGCTCGCACCCCATCGTGCTGCCGGAACGTCGCGAGGTGACGCTGCAGGGGTGAGTGCGCGATGTCGGTCGTGCCCGGCATGATGAGGGCATGAAGACCGCGACTCTGCGCGCCGAGCGGCTCCGCTCGCATCGTCTCAGCGCTCCGGCGCGCACGGTGACGGATGCCGCGTCGCACATGCTCGCGGTGCAGAGCCAGGACTTCACCGCCGGACGGTGGGTCCTGGCTTCGCGCACCCGTGGCGAGCCGCCGCTCCGCGCGGTCGACCGGGCCTTCGCCCGGGGCGACCTGGTGCGCGCGTGGACCATGCGCGGCACGCTGCACATCATCCCGGCGCGTGACCTGCGCTGGGTGCTCTCGGTGACCGCCGCGCGGCAGCGTCAGCAGGCGGCGGGCAGGCGTCGCGATCTCGGGATCGATGCGTCGATGGTCGCCGCGGTCGCGGCGGCGGCGGTGCCGCGTCTGCGCGACGGAGGACTCACGCGGGCCGAGATGTTCGAGGTGTTCGCCGGTATCGGCATCGATCCCGCCGGGCAGCGCGGCATCCATCTGCTGAGCGAGCTCACCCTCGACGGGCTGATCTGCCAGGGTCCGGTCGTCGCGCGCGATGGTGTGAGCCGGGAGCAGCGCTTCGTGCTCGTCGAGCAGCACATCAGCGAGCATGCGGCGCCCGACGATCCGCTCGCCGAGCTCTTCGTGCGCTACATCGACGGGCACGGTCCGGCCGGCGTCGCGGACTTCGCCTGGTGGTCCGGCCTCACGCTGGGGCAGGCGCGCGAGGCGCGGGATCACGCGGCGGCGCGCGTGGCCGAGGTCGACGAGGGTATGTTCATCGGCGTCGCTCGTCCGCGGCGGTCATCGAGTGCCCCGGCGGTGCTGGCGCTCGGAGCCTTCGACGAGTACTACATCTCCTACGCCGACCGCACGGATGTCTGCGCCCCTGAGCATCTCGCTCTCGTCGGGCCGGGCAAGAACGGCATGGTGCGGGCGACGCTCGTCGCCGACGGCCGGGTGATCGGATGCTGGACGCACGCGAGCGCCTCGCTCGGCACGCCTCCAGAGCTCTTCGAGTCCGCAGGCGAGGCACCGGCACCAGGCGAGGAAGCGGTGCGCGCTGCGCTCGCGCGGTTCACGCGCTTCCTCGACGGCTGACGGCTGACGGCTGACTTTCCGACGTCTGGACTCGTCAGCCGTCGGTCGACCGCGACTCAGGCGACCGCGACCGGGGAAGCGAGCGCCGCGAGCTCCGGCGCCAGCTTCACGAGCAGATCGTTCGCCTCTCGTTCGGCGATCGTGACGCGGAAGCCCTCGCCCGCGAACGGACGCACCAGAAGACCGTGGCGCTCGAGCATCTCCGCGGCGGCCGTGGTGGCGTCGCCGAACGGCACCCAGACGAAGTTCGCCTGGGTTTCGGGCAGAGGGATCCCGGCTGCCAGGAATGCAGCGACGACGCGCCCGCGCTCGGTGACGAGATCGGCGACGCGCGCCGAGAGCTCCTCTTCGGCGTGCAGTGAGGCGACGGCTGCTGCTTGGGCGAGATCTGTCACGCCGAAGGGGATCGCGACCTTGCGCAGCGCGTTCGCGAGACGCTCCGGAGCGATCGCGTAGCCGATCCGCAGGCCCGCCAGGCCGTATGCCTTCGAGAACGTGTGAGCGACGGCGACGTTCGCGTAGCGGCGGAAGTACTTGATTCCCGAGGGCGAATCGGCACGCTCGTTGAAGTGCACGTAGGCCTCGTCGATCACGACGGTGATGTCGTCGGGTACCGCGTCGAGGAACGTGGTCAGCTCCTCGGCTCCGATGGTCGTGCCCGTCGGGTTGTTCGGGTTGCAGACGATGATGAGTCGAGTGCGATCGGTGATCGCCGCATGCATGGCGTCCAGGTCGTGCCGGTGGTCGGCGGTGAGAGGCACAGCGACCGGAGTCGCGCCAGCGGCGCGGACGAGCATCGGGTACGCCTCGAACGACCTCCACGCGAACACGACCTCGTCGCCCTCGCCGGCGGTGGCGCGCATCAGCTGGGACACGACCTCGACCGATCCGCTGCCGAGCACCACGTTCGCCGGTGAGACCTCGAATCGGGCGCAGAGCATCGAGGTGAGCGCAGTGGCGGCGGTCTCGGGATAGCGGTTGATGACGCCGATCCGGTCGGCGATGGCGGCGGCGACGGACGGCAGCGGCGGGTAGGGATTCTCGTTCGACGACACCTTGTACACGGGCACCTCCGGCGCGGTCTGCGCCGTCGCCTTGCCCGGCTTGTAGTCCGGGATCGCGCTCAGATCCTCGCGCAGCCTCAACTCCGACATCCGTTCCGCCTTTCTCTCTTCGCCCGTTTGACAGTCCGGGGCGGGATTCATAGTATCGCAATTGACTATATCCATTGTTGTCAATTCGATCAGGGGTGATCGGAACGACGAAAGGAGCGGAACGACGGTGTCTCAGTTCGCGCCCGAGCTCTCCCCGCTGACCCTCGACCTGCGAGTCCGGGCGATGCGCTGGGAGGCGCACGATGTGCTCTCTCTCGAGCTCGATGATCCGACCGGGGCGCTCTTGCCGGCCTGGACCCCGGGCGCTCACATCGATCTGCGCTTCGCCAACGGCGTCGAGCGTCAGTACTCGCTGTGCTCCGACCCGGCCGAGCGACGATTCTGGCGGGTCGCGGTGCTGTCCGAGACTCCGAGCCGCGGAGGATCGCGCTACGTGCATCAGACGCTGCGCACCGGCGACCCGGTCACGGCATCGGCACCCATCAACCACTTCGAACTCGGCGATGCGGCCTCCTACGTGTTCGTCGCCGGCGGCATCGGCATCACGCCGATCCTGCCGATGATCGCCGAGGCCGAGCGCCGCGGCACGCCTTGGCGTCTGGCCTACCTGGGCACCCGCGCCGACGGCATGGCCTTCGCCGCCACGCCCCATCTGACAGCTGCGAGCGCGCTGCTGGTCAGCCGTGATCGTGATGATCGTCTCGACCTCGCAGCGTGGATCGGGAGTGTGTCCGATGACACAGGCGTGTACGCGTGCGGCCCCGCCCGCATGCTCGACGAGCTCGAATCCCTGAGCGCAGCCTGGCCGCAGGGTGCGCTCCACCTCGAGCGCTTCCAGGCCAAGGTCTTCGGGGAATCCCAGGGCGCCGACACGTTCGAGGTCGAGGCCAGCGCCTCGGGACTCATCGTCACCGTCGAGCGCGGCTGCAGCATCCTCGAGATGCTCGAGCAGGCGGGCATCGGTGTGCCGAGCTCGTGCCTCGAGGGTGTCTGCGGCACCTGCGAGACCGCCGTGATCGACGGTGCCCCCGAGCACCGCGACTCGATCCTGACCCCCGACGAGCGGGAGAGCAACGAGACCATGATGATCTGCGTCTCCCGATCGCTCGACAGCAAGCTCGTCCTCGACATCTGACATCCGAAACGGAGACACCATGGACACCGGCACCGCATACGGCCTTCGCCTGGGCCAGCCCCTGAACGAGCTCGCCCAGGTGGGTCCGGGCACCCCCTACGGCGAGGTCCTGCGCCGCTACTGGCATCCGGTCGCGAAGGTCGAGGACGCGACGACGCGCCCGATCTCGTTGCGCGTGCTCGGCGAGGATCTCGTGCTGTTCCGCACGAGGAAGGGAAAGCCCGGACTTCTGCACCCCCGCTGCATCCACCGCGGGGCCTCGCTGTTCTACGGCGGGGTCGAAGATGAGGGCATCCGCTGCTGCTATCACGGCTGGGTCTTCGACACTGAGGGGCACTGCCTCGAGCAGCCCTGCGAACCCGATCTGGGGCTGCACCGCGATCGCGTGCGCCAGCCCTGGTACCCCGTCGAGGAGCAATACGGACTGCTCTGGGCCTACATGGGTCCGCCCGACAAGAAACCGGTTCTTCCGCGCTACGACACGCTCGAAGAGCTCGCACCCGGAGAGCAGCTGATCGTGAACGACCAGGGCGTCGGCGGTGGAGGCCCCGCGCAGCTCGACTTCAACTGGCTGCAGCACTGGGAGAACGTCATGGACCCTTTCCACGTGCCGATCCTGCACGCGCGCTTCAGCGGAAACCAGTTCACTCCCGAGATGGCGTTGATCCCCGAGGTCAGCTACGAGTACACCCCGCTGGGTGTGAGGTCGATCCAGATGCGCGACCTCGGCGACGGGCGTCAGCTTCGACGGGTCACCGAGGTGATCTTCCCGAACCTGCGCGTGGTGGCGAGCCCGAAGCTCAGCTCGGGGCAGACCAACATGATCGGCTGGGTCGTGCCGATGGACGACACGAACTTCCGCATCTTCACGGTGGCACGGGACGAGGACTCCGACTTCCTCGCGAAACTGCGATCCACCCACGAGGGAAAGCCTTGGAAGGAGCTCACGGATCTCGAGCACCAGCGACTGCCGGGCGACTACGAAGCGCAGAAGTCGCAGGGCTCGATCTCGCTGCACTCCGAGGACCACCTCACGACGACCGATCAGGGCATCGCGATGATCCGACGGATGATGGCGAAGCAGCAACGAGCCGTCGCCGGCGGCGGCGACCCGGTCGGCGTGTTCTTCGACGAGTCCGGGCGCCTGGTGCGCATCGAGGGAGGCAACTACTTCGAGGGCGAGGCAGACGCCCCGCTGCTCGCCGAGGCCGTGGACGACTGAGATGGCCAAGTACACGGCGCGTCCGCCGCGAGGCGATCGACCGCTGCTAGTGCTCGGCATCAGCGGCGTCATGGTGCTCGAAGGCGAGGCCGCCGTGCCCGTCTCGATGCATCATCTCTCGGCGTGGGGCCGCTGGGTGCGCGATGTCGAGATCCCGCACGCCGCCTCCGAGCGTCTGGCCGAACTCGCCGAGCGATTCGAGATCGTCTGGGCCTCGGAATGGGGACACAACGCGCACACGGCTTTTCGCGAGGCCCTCGAACTGCCGGAGGAGCCCTGGGCGTTCCTGCCCGTGCAGTTCGACAAGCTGCGGATGATCCGCGATTACGCCGGAGCGCTGCCCTGGGTATGGGTCGATGACCCGATCGTCGACCTGCACGGCACGCCGGAGTGCGCGGACGGCCTGATCGTGCGGGTGGACCCCGCCGTCGGAATAGTCGGGGTCGACCCCGACGATCTGTGGGAACGGGTCGCGCAGCTGCCGCAATACGGCGCTGCTGTGTCCGAAGGTGCTGCTGTGGTCGGAGACACTGATATGAGAGGGCGCGCATGACCGCGGACGTGGCGATCAAAGGCGGGAGGGTCGTCACCGGGCTCGGCGACGACATCGAGGGTGCGACCGTGCTCGTGCAGGGCGGGCTCATCACCGCGCTCGGCGTCGGCGTCGAGGTGCCGGACTGTGTGCCCACGATCGATGCCTCCGGCGCCTGGGTGCTCCCCGGGCTCATCGATGCGCACAGCCACATCGGTGCGCACGAGGAGGCGAACGGGGCCGCGGGGTTCGACGGCAGCGAGGTGACGTCGCCCAACACGGCGGGAGTGCGAGCGATCGACGCGATCAACATCGAGGACATCGCCTTCCGTGGTGCTCTGGCCGGCGGAGTGACGACCGTGGTCGTCAAACCGGGGTCGGGCAATCCGATCGGCGGGCAGAGCGTGGCGATCAAGACCGGCGGCGGTTCGACCGTCGATGCCCGCGTGGTGCGTGCCGACGTCAGCGTGAAGTCTGCTCTCGGTGAGAACCCGAAGGAGACCTACGGCAAGCGCTCGCAGATGCCGGCGACCCGACTCGGTATCGCCTACGTCATCCGTCAGGCCCTCCTGGATGCCCAGGACTATGCGGTGCGCCGTGCGAAAGCCGACGACGACGGCACGCCGTTCGCCCGCGATCTCGGCAAGGAGGCGCTGGTGCGCGCGCTGTCGGGCGAGCTCAGCTGGGATCAGCACGTGCATCGTCATGACGACATCGCGACGGCGCTGCGGATCGCCGACGAGTTCGGGCTCCGGCTCGTGCTCAACCACGGTACCGAGGCGCATAAGCTCGCCGATCTGCTCGCCGAGCGCGACGTGCCGGTGATCTTCGGCCCGATCCTGTCGAGCCGATCGAAGGTCGAGGTGCGCGAGGCAGATCCCGCGAACCTCGCCACGATCGCCGCGGCGGGCGTGCGCATCGCGTTGACCACGGATCATCCTGTGGTGCCGATCGGACACCTCGCACTGCAGGCCGCCGTCGCGGTGCGGGCCGGTCTTCCGCGGGACGCGGCGATCGCGGCGATGACGTCGTCTGCCGCTGAGATCGTGCGCGTCGACGACCGCATCGGAGCGCTCGACATCGGCCGCGACGGCGACGTCGTCATCTGGTCGGGTGACCCGTTGCAGGTGGCATCGCGAGTGCTGCGGGTGTTCATCGACGGCATCGAGGTGCACACCGCGGAGGCCGGCTGATGAGCTCACTCCGAGAGGATGCCGCGGTGCTCCAGCCGGATCTCGTCGCGCTGCGGCGCCGACTGCACGCGCGCCCAGAGGTGGGCTTCGCGTTGCCCGAGACACAGCGGACCATTCTCGGGGCACTCGCACCGCTGGGCCTGGAGGTGGCCACCGGCAATGACCTCGGGTCGGTGACGGCCGTGCTGCACGGCGCGTCGGACGGGCCGTCGGTGCTTCTGCGCGGTGACATGGATGCGCTTGCGATCGTCGAGCAGACCGGGCTGCCCTACGCGTCGACGAACGGTGCCATGCACGCATGCGGGCACGATCTGCACATCGCGGGTCTCGTCGGCGCCGCACGACTGCTGGCGAGCCGACGCGAGCAGATCGCCGGGTCGGTGGTCTTCATGTTCCAACCGGGCGAGGAGGCGGGAGGCGGCGCGCCGCTGATGATCCGCGACGGAGTGCTCGATGCTGCGGGGCCGCGTGTCGAGGCCGCCTACGGCATCCACGTCATGCCCGGGGTGCCCGGTGTCTTCCAGACGAGGGCCGGAGCGCTGATGGCGAGTGCGAACTCGGTGCGCATCCGCGTCCGCGGCCAGGGAGGCCACGGATCTCGGCCCTATCAGGCTGTGGACCCTGTGCCGGTCGTCGCCGAGATCGTCCTCGCACTGCAGGCGTGGGTGACGCGCGGCTTCGACGTGTTCGATCCGGTCGTGCTCACGGTGACGCAGTTGCACGCGAGCGAGGTGATCAACGTGATCCCCGATGAGGCGGGGCTGGGCGCCACACTGCGAACCGTCTCGGACGACGCCGTGGCGAGGGCCCAGCGCGAGATCCCGCTGCTGGCGTCGCGCATCGCAGCGGCGCACGGATGCTCAGCGGAGACCGAGGTCGTCGTGGGCTACCCGGTGACCGTCAACAGCGCTCCGGAGACTGCGGGCGCGATCGACGCTCTCGGCGCCGAGTTCGGGCACGACCGCGTCGAGCGACTGGCCGCTGCGGTCATGGCCTCGGAGGACTTCTCGTTCGTGCTCGCCGAGGTGCCGGGAGTTTTCGTGTTCCTGGGGGCGACACCCGAGGGGATCGATCCGGCGACTGCAGAGATGAACCACTCGCCACGAGCGGTATTCGACGACGGCGTGCTCGGAGATCAGGCCGCGGCGCTCGCAGCCCTGGCGCTGCGCCACGTCGGCACCGAGGTGCAGTAGCGAGCGGTCAGCGCCCGAGTGTGCGGTGGTCGAGCACGGCCTTGCGCCCTGCTTCGACATCGCCCGAGCGGATGGCCTCGATCAGCGCGGTATGGATGCGCAGACGCTCGTCGGTGTCGGGGCGGAACCCCGGAACCGACAGGTCGGCGTCGTCGGTGCTTCCGCTGGTCTCGCCTTCGATGTAGTCGACGAGGTTGAGGTAGAACGTACGGAGCACCGCGTTCGGGGAGATCTCCGCGATGCGTCGGTGCAGGCGCCAGTTGCCGTGCAGGCCCTCGACCGGGTCGTGCCAATGGTCGGCGATCTCGGCCATCAGCGCATCGAGGTCGGCGATGTCGGCGTCAGTGCGATGCACGACGGCGTCTCCCATGACGGCCTCGTCGAGCGCATCGAGCACCTTGACGACGTCGTGCACGGGGGCGCCGGTCTGGCGGAGCCGCAGCACGCTGTGGGCGAGTCGGATGAGCGGCGACTGGTCGGCGACGAAGATGCCGCCGCCGGGGCCGGGGCGGAGGTCGACCGAACCGCGGGCGCGGAGCACGCGGAGGGCTTCTCCGAGGGTGGCGGGCGCGACGCCGAACTGCTCGCACAGCTCCTGCCTCGTGCCGATCCGATGGCCGGGGGTGAGCTCTTCGGCCTTGATCATGGCCTCGACCTCGCTCACGACCCTGTCTGCCACGGACTGTGCCGGCGCGACACGCTGGAAGGTGCGTGCATCGTCCTGGGTGTGGGCCACGGTTGTCCTTCGGTCGAGATCGGGGATGTGGAGCGGATCCTTCACATCCTAGGGAGCGCGTGACGCGGCGAGGACGTGACACGGGGGAAATCTCCTATTTGCAGTAATTGAATGTATCTAATACAGTCAATCTCGCAATGCTGCTCATGAGAGGAACCAGATGACCGACCCCACCGGTGGCGATCTGCTCGCCGACTCCCTGATCAACCAGGGTGTCTCGACGATCTTCGGCATTCCGGGCGTGCAGCTCGATGCCGCCGCAGACGCGCTCCAGTCCCGTACCGACCAGGTCGACTTCATCTGCGCACGCAACGAGCAGGCGACGACCTATATGGCAGACGGCTATGCGCGCAGCACCGGAGAGGTCGGCGTCGCGATGGTCGTTCCCGGCCCCGGAGTGCTCAACGCCCTGTCGGGTGTCGCCACCGGGTACTCGGCGAACTCGCCGATGCTGCTGATCGCCGGACAGATCGACTCGAAGGCGATCGGCCGCGGACTCGGTGCCCTGCACGAGCTGCCGGACCAGACCGGCATCCTCGAGCGCCTGACCAAGTGGACGGGGACCGCCCGGTCGGCCGACGAGATCCCCGGACTCGTGCGTGAGGCGTTCGTGCAGCTGCGCAGCGGCCGCCCGCGTCCCGTCGCGATCGAGGTGCCGCCGGATGTGCTCGCCGCCACGTCGAGGGCCGTCGCCGCCGAGAACGTCGCCGCCGCCCCGCTCGTGCCCGACGAGCAGCAGATCAGGGCTGCCGCGGCCCTGCTCGCCGCCGCCGAGCGTCCGATGATCGTGGTCGGAGGCGGAGTGCTCGCCTCGAACGCGTCCGTCGCGCTGCAGGCGCTCGCCGAAGCGCTGGAGGCTCCGGTGCTCATGACCGAGAACGGACGTGGTGCGCTCGATGCCCGTCACCGTCTCGCCTTCGACTCGCTCGCACTCCGCGCCTTCCGTGAGGACGCAGACCTCGTGCTCGCCGTCGGCACGCGCTTCGTCTCGACATTCGGCACCCAGGTCGACACCAACGGTGCTCCGGTGATCCTCGTCAACGCCGAGGAGGCCGATCTCGGCGCCCCTCGCGCCGCCGTGCAGAAGCTCCATGCCGATGCCCGCCTCGCACTCTCGGCGCTCGCCGCGGAGGTCGGGCGTGCGACCCGCGGCTCTCGCGAGAGTGAGTTCGCCCGGGTGCGTGCATGGCTCGGTGAGCAGTTCGACGACATCGCTCCGCAGCGGGAGTACCTCTCGACGATCCGTGCCGCACTGCCCGACGACGGCGTCTTCGTCAGCGAGTTCACGCAGGTGGGCTACGCCGCCAGCGCCTGCTACCCGGCGTACCAGCCGCGCACCTACATCGGCCCGGGCTACCAGGGCACGCTGGGATACGGCTTCGCGACGGCCCTCGGCGTCAAGGCTGCAGACCCGTCGAGGGCGGTCGTCTCGGTGAACGGCGACGGCGGGTTCTCGTGGACGCTCCAGGAGCTCTCCACCGCCAAGCGCTACGGCCTCGGGCTCGTGACGATCGTCTTCCACGACGGTTTCTACGGCAACGTGCGTCGCATCCAGAAGAACCGCTACGGCGCACGCTACTTCGCGAGCGACCTGACGAACCCCGACTACGGCGTGCTGGCCGACGCGTTCGGCATCCGCTCCGCCCAGGCGTTCACCCCGCAGGAGCTCGCCGGCGTGCTCGCCGACGCGATCCCCGCGAACGAGCCGATCCTGATCAACGTCCCGGTGGGGGAGTTCCCCTCTCCATGGCACCTGATCCATGAAGGGGTGCCGCGCCCGTCGCCGCTCGCGCCCGGATCGCACCTGATCGAGCGGGCAGGGGTCTGACATGATCATCGGCCACGACATCGCCGGCATCAGAGAGGATGCCGAAGGGCGCGCCTCGATCGATGTCGTCGATCCGGCGGACGGCACCGTGATCGGTGCCGTCGTGGCCGGTGACGCCGCGGATGTCGACCGGGCGGTGGCTGCGGCCGTATCGGCCTTCGGCCCCTGGTCGACCACGCCGATGTCGGAGCGGATCGCCCATGTCGAGGCTCTCGCTGCGGGACTCGATCGTCACCGTGAACGACTCGCATCGACGCTCAGCGCCGAGATGGGCTCGCCGATCGCCTTCGCGAGAGCCGCGCAGGTCGGGGTCGCGATCGCCGATCTCGCGCAGCTCGTCGACGCGGCGCGCGCCCATGTCGAGCGCGAGTCCGTGTCGAACTCGCTCGTGATCGCCGAGCCCGTCGGTGTGGTCGCCGCGATCACGCCGTGGAACTTCCCGCTGCACCAGATCATGCTCAAGGTCGGGGCGGCGATCCTCGCCGGCTGCACCGTCGTGCTCAAGCCGAGCGAGGTCGCACCTCTCAACGCCGCGATCGTGGGAGACATCCTCCGCGAGATCGAGCTGCCGGCTGGTGTCGTGAACATCGTCCACGGCGACGGGGCGGGGGTCGGCTCTCCGCTGGTCTCGCACCCCGGCGTCGACATGGTGACGTTCACGGGTTCTCGCGCGGTCGGCGAGAGTGTCGCCCGAGCGGCGGCCGCGACGATCAAGAAGGTCGCGCTCGAGCTGGGTGGCAAGTCGGCGGCCATCGTGCTCGATGACGCTCCGCTCGAGGAGTCGGTGCGGTCGGTGCTCGCCTCCTGCTTCGCCAACGCCGGTCAGACCTGCGCCGCACAGACTCGCGTCCTGGTTCCGGCTCCGCTCGTCGAGGCGTGGCAGGCTGCCGCCGTCGAGGCCGCTGCGGGCTGGGCTCCCGGTGACCCGAAGGACGAGGGCACGGCGACCGGGCCGGTGGCATCGGCGCTGCAGCGCGATCGCGTGCAGGGCCACATCGCGACAGCGATCATGCAGGGCGCACGCGTGTTGACCGGCGGCCTCGATATCGTCGAACCGACGGCAGGCGGCGCCTATGTGCAGCCCACGATCTTCACCGATGTGACACCCGAGATGCAGATCTTCCACGAGGAGGTCTTCGGACCGGTGCTCACGATCACCTCATACGCCACGATCGATGAGGCTGTCGATCTGGCGAATGACAGTGTGTACGGGCTGTCGGGCGGCGTCTGGTCGAGTGATCCTCGACGCGCCCTCGATGTCGCTCTGCGCATGCGAACGGGCACCGTCGGCATCAACGGCGCCGGCCTCGACGTGGGTGCGCCCTTCGGGGGGTACAAGCAGTCGGGGATCGGCCGGGAGTGCGGCGTTCACGGCTTCGAGGAGTTTCTCGAGCTCAAGTCGGTGATGGGCGCTGCTGCCCTCATCGGCGACCATTCGTGATCAGTTACAAACCCGAAACACCGCTGACACGAACCTATAAAAAGCAATTCATAACATTCAATTGGGTTGAACCGCACCCCGCGGAACCCGTGAGAGAGGACACCATGAGACGCAGCATTGTCGCCGCGGCCGCCGTCGGCGTGACGGCCCTTGCCCTGTCCGGTTGTGCCGCAACGGCGCAACCCGGGGGAGAGGGACCGCAGACGATCAAGCTCGCCGTGCAGTCGGATCCAGGAACACTGAACCCCATCACGAACGCGACGAACGCCAGCGAGTCCGTGTCCACCTTCGGATACGAGTCGCTGCTCTTCTACCCGACGGGGGCGGAGCCGAAGGGCCTGCTCGCCGACTCGTGGGAGTCCACCACCACCACGGTCCAGTTCACCCTCAAGGACGGCATCCTCTGCGTCGACGGCGAGCCGCTCACCGCGACCGACGTGAAGTCGACGTTCGAGTACGCCGCAGCCGACGAGACGGGCTCTCCCTACAAGGGTGTCTACTTCCCCGCGGAGGGGCTGACCATCGAGGCGGATGACGCCGCGAACACCGTGACCTTCACGAGCGCGAACGCTCAGAGCTTCCTCGCGGAGACCATCGGCGCGATGCCCATCGTGTGCGCGTCCGGCCTCGCCGACCCGTCGGTGCTCGACACCGAACTGCACGGCACCGGTGCCTACTCCCTCGAGGACTCGTCTCCCGGCCAGTCGTACACGTTCGCGCTGCGCGACGACTACGCCTGGGGCGTCGACGACACGACGAGCAAGACCGAGGGTCTTCCCGGCACCGTGGAGGTCTCGATCATCGAGAGCGACTCGACCGCGGCGAACCTGTTGCAGACCGGTGAGGCGAACATCGCCGAGGTCGGTGGCAGCGAGCGCGATCGTCTCGGATCGACCGATTTCGCGACCGAGCTCGAGGTGCCGCTGCGACCCGGTCTGATCTTCTTCAACCAGGCCGAAGGGCGGGTCGGACACGACCTCGCCGTGCGTGAGGCGCTCGCTCAGGCTGTCGACCGCGAGTCCGTCGGTCCCGTCGCGTCCGCCGGACGCGGCGAGCAGATCACGACGCTCGTGTCGGAGTTCGGCGCCGCGTGCACGACCATGGACAGCTCGTCGGCGATCCCGTCGTACGACGTCGAAGCGGCAGCGGCCGCGCTCGACGAGGCCGGCTGGGTCGAGGGTGCCGACGGCATCCGCGCGAAAGACGGCAAGCCGCTCTCGATCCTGATGCTCTACCCGGCGTCCGAGAGTCAGGGAGTCACCGCGGCGATCGAGCTGCTGCAGACCGAGTTCGCCAAGATCGGTGTCGACGCGAAGCCGACCCCCTCGGCCGCGTACACCGACGTCATCTTCTCGGGTGGCGACTGGGACATCGTCTGGGCGCCGATCTTCACGAGCCTGCCGAGCGACTGGGCCGGAATCCTCGGAGGCGACTTCCCGCCCAACGGGGGCAACTGGACCTACAACGCCAACCAGGAGTACTTCGACCTGGTGGGCGAGGCTCAGGCGCTCGCCGGCGCCGATTCGTGCGACGCCTGGCAGGCGGCGCAGGACTCGCTGTTCAGCAACCTCGAGGTGCTGCCGGTCTACTCGTCGACGTCGACCTTCTACGGCGTGGGAGTGGAGTTCGGGATGTCGAAGAGCATCCTCGCTCCCACCACGATCCGCGTGACAGAGTGACCGTATGACGTCGCAGATCGTGACGCGGCCGAAGACCGTCGTGGTGGCCACCCCTCGGGGTGGTCGCCACGGCGGCGGGCGCTGGGTCCCCTTCCTCCTTCGGCGTATCGGCCGCATGCTCATCGCGATGCTCGTGATCGTGACGGCGGCATTCGTCGTGCTGCGCGCTGCCGGGGGAGACCCGGTGCGGGCCGCACTCGGCCCCACAGCGCCGGCATCCGTCGTGGCTGAGCGCCGCGCGCAGCTCGGGCTCGACGATCCGCTCATCGTGCAGTTCTGGGACTACCTGACCGGCATCGTGCTGCGGGGCGATCTCGGCGTCTCTCTCATCACCGGGCGGTCGGTCAACGAGCTCGTCGAGTTCCGTCTCCCCGCCACGGTGCAGCTCGCGGGGATCGCCTTCATCGTGATCCTGCTCATCGCGATTCCGCTGGGCCTCGCGATCGCGATCCTCACCGTCGGCAACAGACGTCGACCGGTCGAGCTCGCTTTCACCTCGGTCACCGGGTTCTTCGCCGCCGTGCCCGAGTACCTCATCGGCGTCGTACTGCTCATGGTGTTCGCGATCACGATCCCGCTTCTCCCCGTCGCCGGCATGAGCGGGCCGCAGTCCTTCATCCTTCCGGTCCTCGCACTCGCTCTCGGCGCCTCGGCCTCTCTGTCGCGCATCGCACGCGTCGAGGCCATGAACGTGCTCGGCGACGACTACATCCGCACCGCGCGGTCGAAGCGGCTGCCCGCCGCGATGATCTACTTCCGCCACGCGTTGCCGAACATGCTCACCGCCACACTGACACTCGGCGGCGCTCTGCTGGCGACGATGATCGCCGGAAGCGTGCTCGTCGAGCGGGTCTTCAACTGGCCGGGCATGGGCAGCGCGTTCGTGCAGGCCATCATCACGAAGGACTACGGCATCGTGCAGGGCCTTGCCATCGTCTACGCGGCGATAATCCTCGTCGTGAACCTGCTGGTCGACATCGTCCTCGCCATCCTCGACCGTCGCACGACCATTCTGGAGACCGCATGACCTCCGCACACCGGCGTCGTTCCTGGCTGCTGCAGTCACCGATGGCACTGATCTCCCTGACCTTCATCGCGATCTTCGCCCTTCTCGCCGTCGTCGCCCCCATGCTCTGGGGTACCCAGGCCGAGACCCCGTCTCCGGCCGACCTGCTGCAGCCTCCGAGTGCGGAGCACCCGCTCGGCACCGATGCGCTCGGCCGCGACCTGCTGCTGCGCACGCTCGTGGCGACGCGCCTGTCGCTCGTGATGGCGCTGGCTGCGACCGCGATGGGGGCTGTCGCCGGTCTCATCCTCGGCGCACTGCCGGTGGTCGCCGGTGCTCGCGTGCAGCGCCTCTTCGGGTCGGTGATCAACACCTGGCTCGCGTTCCCCGTGCTTCTCGTGGCGATGCTCACGGTGATCCTGCTCGGTACCGGATCCACGACCGCGGTGATCGCGCTGGCGCTGACGATGACCCCGTCGTTCGCCCGTCTGGCGCAGACCCTGTCGTCTCGCGTCGGCGGCTCGGAGTATCTCGCAGCAGCCCGCCTGCTCGGTGTGTCGAAGACGCGTCAGTTCACCCGGTACATCATTCCCAACATCGCCGAACCCGTGATCGTCAACGTGACGCTCTCGATCGGCGGAGGGCTGCTCGCACTGTCGAGCCTGAGTTTCCTCGGGGTGGGCGTGCAGCCGCCCGAGTACGACTGGGGCCGCCTGCTCAGCGAGGGCTTCGAGCAGGTCTACAGTCAGCCGTCGGCGATCGTGGGCCCTGGCGTGATGGTGGTGATCGCCGGCATCATGTTCGGCATGTTCGGTGAGGCGCTCGCCTCGCACATGCGCGGTCGAGGTCGGACGCGCACGCTCTCGGCGCGCGAACTCGGCGATCCGAGCCGCGTCGATGCGTCGGCCGTGGCCGAGGAGCCCACCGACGACGTCGAGCCTCTCCTCGAGGTGGCAGGTCTCAGCGTCTCGTTCCCCGGCGAGCACGGCTGGGTTCGTCCGGTGCAGGATGTCTCGTTCCGCATCGCCCCCGGCGAGATCGTCGGCGTCGTCGGCGAATCGGGCAGCGGCAAGAGCGTGACGATGATGGCGATCGCGCAGCTCGCGCCGGCGGGTGCAGCGGTCAGCGCGCAGCGGCTCCGCTTCGCCGGTGAGGAGCTCGCCGGCCTCTCGGACGAACGTGCGGCGAAGAAGCTCGGCACCCGCGTCGGCGTCGTCTTCCAGGACTCCCTGACCGCGCTCAACCCCGCGCTCCGCGTGGGCACGCAGCTCGCCGAGGTTCCGCGGGTGCACCAGGGCGCATCGCGCAAGGATGCCGATGCCGCGGCGGTCGAGGCGCTCGCCTCCGTGTCGATCACCGACCCGACCCGCCGTGCCAAGCAGTTCCCGCACGAGTTCTCCGGAGGCATGCGTCAGCGCGCGCTGATCGCGATGTCGCAGATCGGCAAGCCGCGACTGATCATCGCCGACGAGCCGACCACGGCGCTCGACGTCACGGTGCAGCAGCGCGTGCTCGCCCTGCTGCGTCGAGAGTGCGAGGAGACGGGGGCTGCCGCGATCGTCGTGTCGCACGACATCGCGGTGCTCGCCGAGCTGTGCCAGCGGATCCTCGTGATGTACGGAGGCCGGATCGTCGAGGACGTCGACGTGCGTCACCTCGCCGAGCCGGAGCGCCTCGCGCATCCGTACACGCGGGCGCTCGCCGAGTCTCTCCCCGACCTCGACACCGATCGCACCGCTCCGCTCGCGACGATCCCCGGTGAGCCGCCGGATCTCTCGCTGCCGGTCGTGGGATGCGGGTTCGCACCACGCTGCGCCTTCGCGACCGAGGTGTGCCGCACCGAGACGCCGCAGCTCGTGGCCCACCGCTCCGGACGTGTGGCGTGCTGGCATCCGCAGGATCAGGATGCGGGCGTCCACGAAGACTCCTTCGAGAAGGCGGGTGCATGATGGCTGATCTCGTCATCGAGAACCTCGTGGTCACGTTCGGTCGAGGCCACCACGCCGTGAACGCGGTCGACGACGTGTCGCTGACCGTGCCGCACGGCACGACGGTGGGGCTCGTCGGCGAGTCGGGTTCGGGAAAGTCGACCGTCGCGCGCACCGTCGCCGGGCTGCAGAAGCCGACCTCGGGGCGCATCCTGCTCGACGGCACGGACCTCGCGGTCGGCCGCCGCGATCGCCGTGCACATGCCCGCGACGTGCAGATGATCTTCCAAGACCCGTACTCCTCGCTCAATCCGCGCATGTCGGTCGGAGAGACGCTCGATGAGGCCCTCGCGACTCACGGAGCGGGCAACGCGCGCGCTCGCGCCGCCGGAGTCAAGGAGCTCCTCGAACTCGTCCGGCTCAAGCCCGGGGTCTCGGAGCTGCATCCGTCGAGCCTGTCCGGAGGCATGCGGCAACGCGTCGCCATCGCACGCTGCCTCGCCGTGAAACCGCGACTGATCATCGCCGACGAGATCACCTCCGCCCTCGACGCCTCGGTGCAGGGTGCGGTGCTGAACCTCATGCGAGAGCTGCAGCGCGAGCTCGAGCTCTCGGTGCTGTTCATTACGCACAACCTCGCCGCGGTCCGCTACATCGCCGACACGACGGCGGTCATGCGCAACGGCGAGATCGTCGAGTACGGCGACGCCGATGCGATCGTCTCGCACCCGGTGCATCCGTACACCCAGGCGCTCGTCGCCGCGATCCCGCGCATCCAGAACGCCGGAACCGACAGCCTCCTCCACTCGATCGGATACTGAATGACCCTGCTCGACGATGCTCGGGGCCTCCTTCCTGAGTTCGTGGCCCTGCGCCGCGCCATCCATGCCGACCCCGAACTCGGACTCGCGTTGCCTCGAACACAGCAGCGGGTGCTCGATGCCCTCGAACCGTGGGGGCTCGAGACACGGTGCGGCACCGGCCTGAGCTCGGTGGCCGCGGTCGTTCGCGGCGCGCACCCCGGCCCGACGGTGCTGCTGCGCGCGGACATGGACGCGCTGCCGATCACCGAGGACACCGGACTCGACTACGCAGCCTCGGGAGAGCGGATGCACGCGTGCGGGCACGACCTGCACGTCGCCGGTCTCGTCGGCGCCGCTCACCTGCTGGCCGCCCGTCGGGAGGAGCTTCACGGAGACGTGCTGCTGATGTTCCAGCCGGGTGAGGAGATCGGTGACGGCGCGAAGCGGATGATCGACGAGGGGCTGCTCGAGCTCACCGGATCGACCCCTGTCGCGGCTTTCGGCATCCACGTGGTGCCAGGGGAGTGCGGGATCTTCTCGACCCGTGTCGGCGCTCTCATGGCCGGAGCGATCGAGGTCGAGGTGACCATCACCGGTCAGGGCGGCCATGCCTCGGCGCCGCATCTCACCCGGGATCCCGTGCCGGCGTTGGCTGAGCTGGTGACGGCTCTGCAGGCCTTCGTCACACGACGCTTCGATGTGTTCGACCCTGTCGTTCTCAGCGTCACTCAGGTGCATGCCGGCGGCCCCGCCCGCAACATCATCTCGGACACCGCGACCCTCGTCGCCTCGGTGCGGGTGCTCTCGCACGAGAGCAGCGCCCGGGTGCAGGACGAGCTGCCGGTGCTCGCCCGCGAGATCGCCGCCGCTCACGGCTGCACCGCGGAGGTCGACACCACCGTGCTCTGCCCGCCGACCGTCAACGACGCGAGCGCTGTTGCCGCCGTTCGCTCGACGCTTGCCGGGCTGTTCGGCGAGGAGCGGGTGCGCGAGACCCCGAATCCGGTGATGGGGTCAGAGGACTTCTCGTACGTGCTCGAGCAGGTGCCCGGTGCGTTCCTGTTCCTTCGGGCGACGCCCGCAGAGGTCGATCTCGAGACTGCCGCTCCGAACCACTCGCCGCACGTCGTGTTCGACGACTCGGTGCTGGCCGATCAGGCAGCCGCCCTCGCCGCTTTCGCTCTCGACCGGCTGCGGGGCTGAGGGCGCGGAGCCCATCAGCGCTGCAGGAACGCGCGGAGGTCGGCGTTGAGCCGCGCCGAGACATCGGCGTCGCTGTACATCATGTGCCCGGCCTCGTAACGGTGGGCCTCGGTGCGCTCGCGCGGCAGGTTCCAGTGGCGCAGCAGGTGGTCGGCCGCGCCGACGGTCGTGAGAGAGTCGTAGACCCCGCTGCCGACGAAGAGCCGCGATCGGGGCATCTGCGCCATCCACTGCGAGAGCCGTGCCGGGTACGGGTAGGTGTGGAACGGCGAGGGGCGGCCCATCGCGATGAACCTCGTGCTGCCCTCGTCTTCCCACGTCCAGCTACTGCCGGCCTCGGGGTCGACGATCCGATACGGACGATCGGGGGAGTCAGGAAACGCCTCGGCCAGCAGTTGTGCGAGTCCAGCGGCGTACCGCGGCGACAGCGTGACATCAGACGGGTCGATCTCCCCCTCTCCCCACGAGCGATCCCCGGCACGCGACTGGTAGCGACTGTCGGTGACGCCCAGCGACCTGCCTGGCAGCAGCCGCGCGCGGAAGTCCTGCTTGCTGATCCAGAGTCGTGAATCGATCAGCTCCTGCGTCGGGATGCCGATCATGCGGGACAGCCTCGCCGCTGTCTCCGACAGTGCGGATGCCGAGATCTCCTCGCCCTGCAGCATCGCGAGCGCCAGGTCGGTGCGCGCGAAATGGAGTGCGGCATCGATCGCGTCGTCGACCGTCGAGTGCTCGCGCGAGCCGACGCCGTGGAACCACGCGGTCGCCGCCTTGTAGGGCAGATTGGCGAGCGCGCCGACGACGTTGCCCGGCCGGTCGAAGGTCTCCTGGATGTTGACGGCCTGCCCGAGCAGCGCGATGCCGTCGAGGGGCGCGGTGTCCACACCGTGCGCGGTGGTCGCGAGGAAAGCCGCGCGCTGCGTGCCATAGCTCTCGCCGAGGAAGAACTTCGCAGAGTCCCACCGTCGGTGACGGTTCACCCACTCGGCGATCGCGACGGCGATCGCGTCTGCGTCGCCCTCGACGGATCGGAAGGCCGCTGCATCCGCGCCCTCGGTGAACGAGCCGAAGCCGGTTCCCGGGGCATCGAGGAACACGAGGTCGGCGACGTCCAGGATCGTCGACGGACTCGCCTCGATTCCGTAGGGCGGGGAGCCATCGGCCACAGGGCCGTGAGGGATCCGCGCACGCCACGGGCCGATGCCGCTGAGGTGCAGGTAGACCGACGACACTCCCGGGCCGCCGTTGGTGAGGAACAGCACGGGGCGAGTGGCCGTGCCGTCGACGACGTAGCTGAACGCCGAGACCGTGCCCTGCGCGGCGCCGTCCGAGCGCCGCAGCGGCAGCTCCTCGAGCAGCGCGGTGTACTCCAGGGAACCCACGCGCCGCATGTCAGCGGGCAGTGGCGTCGAGGTAGAACGCGTCGAGGTCGCTCTTCATCCGCTCGACCGCTCGCTCGTCGACGAACGTCATATGACCGGACTCGTAGAACGTGAAGCGGATGTTCTCGCGCAGCGACGGCGCGAGATAGAGGTGAGCGACGTCGAGCTCCGGACCGAAGAACGGCGTCGCCAGGTCGTAGAAGCCGCCCATGACGTAGACCTTGAGGTTGGGGTTGCGTCGAACCGCTGCCGAGAGATCGAGCGAGACGTCGGGCACGAGCTGCGGAGCGTCGATCCCCGGTGCCTTGTGCTTCCAGTCCCAGGCCCGGGCGATCGGCATGTTGTGCAGGTGCCGGTAGTGCAGCTCGCTCGTGTAGCCGATGTCATCGACCAGATGGGTGCGGTACGTCGACAGGTGTGCGCTGTTCACCCCGGCTGTCGCCGCATCGTCGGTCGCGGGGTCGTGCGAGCCGTTGCCCACGACGTACTGATGCTCGGCCGTGAAGCGCGTGTCGAAGCGTCCGATGACCTTGCCCTCATCGGCGAGCAGCGCGTAGCGATACTGCTCCATGCCGATGCGGAAGTGGTGCTTCTTCAGGTAGTCGGCGTCGAGCCCGATGAGGGCGCTGAGCTGTTCGGCGACCGCATGCTCCTGCGCCTCGGGAAGCAGGTCTCCGCGCAGCAGAGCTTCGGCGAAGGGGCCCTGCGCGAACTCGCGGGCTTCCTCGAGGAACGGCTCGAGCGCCGTGTGCGCCGACCGCGCCTTGCCGTGATACCAGGCGGTCGCCGCATACGAGGGCAGCAGGTTGATGTACTCACGCGGTCCGCCCAGGTTGCTCTCGCCCCAGTTCAGCACGGTCGACAGCAGCACCACGCCGTTGAAGTCGAGTCCCTGGTTCTGCAGACGGTGCACGAGCGCCGATGCCCTGGTCGTGCCGTACGACTCGCCGAAGAGGAAGCGCGGGGCGTTCCAGCTGTTCGTGATCGTGAGCCAGCGGGTGATCGCCTTGGCGAAGGCGTCGACGTCCTGGTCGACGCCGAACACCTCGGACTCCTTGGTGTCTCCGAGCAGCCGCGAGTATCCGGTGCCGGGGGCGTCGATGAACACGAGATCCGACGCGTTGAGCAGGGTGTGCGGGTTGTCGCCCGAGAGGTACGGCGCCGGGGGAGTCGCCTGAGGCGTGTTCGTGGGGGTGCGCTTCGGGCCGAAGCCGCCGATGTTGAGCCACAGGCTCGCAGATCCGGGGCCGCCGTTGAAGAGGAACGTCACGGGGCGCACGGGGTCGCCCTCGACGCGGTCGGCGATGTACGAGGTGTAGAACACGCTCGCGAGCGGTCGCTGCTCGTCGTCGCGGACGACCACCGTGCCGGCACCCGCGGAGTATGACAGAGTGCTCCCGCCCACCGTGATCTGGTGGCGACGCGAGGTGAACGTCTCAGAGGTGGCGGTGTCGGCAGGCGTCGGCTCGGTCACGGTGCTCCCTGGATGAAAACGAATGAGTGAATTGAATATATCTTAATCGATCACTCGCTCGCGTGGCGTCCGAGGAAGTTGTAGACCTCGTTGTCATCGACGCCGGGGAACGCGCCACGGGGAAGCGGCGAGAACATGTGGGTGTGCACGCGGGCGCTCGGCCAGGCCTTCCCGTTCCACCGTTCGGTGAGGTCGGCCGAGGGGCGGCGGCAGCACGCCTCATCCGGGCAGGTCGAGACCGCGCGGTCGGCGGTCTCGCGCCCACGCCACCAGCGCGCGTCGTCGAAGGGAACGCCCACCGTGATCGAGAACTCGCCGTCGGTCGAGGCGCCGGTCTGCGTCGAGCACCAGAAGGTGCCGGAGGGTGTGTCGGTGTACTGGTGGTGTTCGTTCGTGCGGTTCTGCTGCGTGAACGCCGCGCGCGCCTGGAACTTCCGGCACACCCGCTGGCCCTCGACAGCGCCCGTGACGTCCATCGGCAGGGGGAGGTCGTCGTTCTCGTAGACCCTCGTGATCGCACCGGTGGCGTCGACACGGAGGAAGTGCAGTGACATGCCCAGGTGCTGGGTGAGGAGGTTCGTCATGCGCATCCCGGCCGCTTCGTGGGTCACGCCGAATGCGTCGCGGAAGTCTTCGACCGCGAGGTTGCGATCCTTCTTCGCCTGCTGCAGGAAGGCGACGGACGCCGTCTCGGGCATCAGGCACGCGGCGGCGAAGTAGTTGATCTCGAGCCGCTGCTGCAGGAAGTCGGCGTAGTCGGTGGGCGGGGTGTGTCCGAGCAGTCGGTGCGCCATCGCCTGCAGCGCCATGGACCGCAGGCCGTGACCCCCGGGGATCGATGCGGGCGGCAGGTAGATGCGCCCGTTCTCGAGGTCGGTGACCGAGCGGGTCGAGTGCGGCAGATCGTTGACGTAGATCAGTTCGAAGCCGAGCTTGTCGGCCATGATGCTCACGGTGCGGTGCGTCAGCGCGCCCTGCACGTGCCCGGCGGACCGCAGCTGCTTCTCGGCGAGTCTCTCGATGTCCGCGAGGTAGTTGTTCTGCTCGCGCATCCGCAGACGCAGCTCGGTGTTCGCTCGTCTGGCTTCTTCGGGCGTGGCGATCGCCTCTCGTTCGCGTCGCTGGAGTTCACGGTGAAGGCCCAGAAGCGACTCGATCGTCTCGTCGCTCATCCCCTTCGTGACGCGCACGGGGGCGATGCCGAGCTGCCGGAATACCGGGCTCTCCTGGGCGCGTTCGAGTTCGATCTCGAGAGCGGCGCGACGGTTCGGCGGCTCGCCAGAGATGAGGTCGGTGACCTCGGTGCCCGTCGCCAGCGCGATGGCCTGCAGCAGTGAGAGCTTCGGTTCGCGCTTGCCGTTCTCGATCAGGCTCAGCTGCGAACCGGCGACGCCGACGAGTGCGCCCAGCTCATCGAGCGTGAAGCCCTTCTCGAGGCGGTGGTGCCTGATGCGGTGGCCGAGGGTCGCGAGGTGGATGCCGGAAGGAGCCATTCCTTGATACTAGCGAAAGAAGCGCGATTCTTATCGCTCGAAATGGCAGAAAGTCGTGCACGAACCGGAAGAAGATGGAACAAACGCCCCTCACTTCAAAGGAGTAGTCATGGCGATCGCCGAAGTCTTCACCCCCCGAGCATCATCTGTCGCACCTGTGCGCACCTTCGGGACGGCTCCGACGTATGACACCCCTGCGATGGCAGAGCTCGCCGCCTGGGTCGATGAGATCGCGGCGCTCACGCAGCCGGCCTCGATCCACTGGGTCGACGGCTCGCGTGCCGAGAACGACTGGCTGCTGCGCGGGCTCGTCGACGAGGGCAAGCTGATCAAGCTGAACCCCGAGTGGCGTCCCGGCTCGTACCTCGCCCGCTCGCACCCCAGCGACGTCGCACGCACGGAGGGCCGCACCTACATCTCATCCGAGAGTGAAGAGGATGCCGGCCCGACCAACAACTGGGCTCCTCCTGCGCAGATGCGCGAGAAGATGACCGAGATCTTCGAGGGATCCATGCGAGGCCGCACGATGTTCGTCGTGCCCTTCTCGATGGGGCCCGTCGGGGGACCTCTCTCGCACATCGGCGTCCAGGTCACCGACAGCGCCTACGCTGTCGCGTCGATCGGCATCATGACGCGCGTCGGCGATGCGGTCACCCGCCAGATCGCCGACGGCGCTCCGTGGGTCAAGACCGTGCACTCCGTCGGCGCGCCGCTCGCTGCGGGAGAGCCCGACGTCGAGTGGCCCTGCAACGACGACAAGTACATCGTGCACTTCCCCGAGACGCTCGAGGTCTACTCCTTCGGCTCGGGCTACGGCGGCAACGCGATCCTCGCGAAGAAGTGCTTCGCCCTGCGCATCGCCTCGGTCATCGCCCGCGACGAGGGCTGGCTCGCCGAGCACATGCTGCTCATCCGGGTGATCGATCCCACGGGCAAGGCGTACCACGTGGCTGCGGCGTTCCCCTCCGCGTGCGGCAAGACGAACCTCGCGATGCTGCGCCCGACCATCCCGGGATGGCGCGTCGAGACGCTCGGCGACGACATCGCGTGGATCCGCCCCGGTGAAGACGGCCGCCTCTGGGCGATCAACCCGGAAGCCGGGTTCTTCGGCGTCGCGCCGGGCACGGGCGAGTCGACGAACGTCACGGCGGTCGAGACCCTCTGGGGCAACACGATCTTCACGAACGTCGCACTCCGCCCCGACGGAGACGTCTGGTGGGAGGGTCTGACCGATCAGGCGCCCGCCCACCTCACGGACTGGGAGGGCAACGACTGGACGCCGGACTCCGGCCGCCCCGCCGCGCATCCGAACTCGCGCTTCACGGTCTCGGCCGCGCAGTGCCCGCAGATCTCGGAGGACTGGGAGGAGGCGGTGCCGCTCGACGTGATCCTCTTCGGCGGACGTCGGGCGACCAATGTGCCGCTCGTCGTCGAGGCCACCGACTGGACCCACGGCGTGTTCCTCGGCTCCAACATCTCGTCCGAGCGCACCGCGGCCGCCGAGGGCAAGGTCGGCGAGCTGCGTCGCGATCCGTTCGCCATGCTCCCGTTCTGCGGCTACAACATGGCCGACTACTTCGGTCACTGGCTGAAGGTCGGCCGTGGTCTCCGGTTCGACCGCGCACCGCGCATCTTCCAGGTGAACTGGTTCCGTCGTGGCGCGGACGGCCGCTTCCTGTGGCCCGGATTCGGCGACAACTCGCGAGTCGTCGACTGGATCATCCGTCGCGTCTCCGGCGAGGTCTCGACGGTCGACAGCCCGATCGGTCGCCTGCCGCTGATCGAGGACCTCAATCTCGACGGCATCGACGTGCCCGAGGCCGACCTCGAGGAGCTCTTCTCGATCGACACCGACGCCTGGAAGACCGAGGCCGACCTCACCGAGGAGTTCTACGACACCTTCGGCGACAAGGTCCCCGCCGCCCTCCGGGCCGAGCTCGCCTCGCTGCGCTACCGCCTCGACAAGGCGTGACAGACCGGGCGCCGGTTCGGGGGAGCCGGCGCTCCACGGCCCCCGTGGCCCCAGACCCGCGAAGGCGGGACGTCAGAGACGAACCCATGGCTGAGTGGTCTCCGGCATCCCGCCTTCGCGTACTTCTCCCGCGCTGACCGCGTGCGCCCCTGCCGCGACGCTCAGGCGAGCAGCTGGTGCCGAGCCAGGTCGCGATAGAGCGGCGTCGACTCGATCAGCTCGGCGTGAGTGCCCTGACCGACCACTGCGCCGTCCTGCAGCACGACGATGAGATCGCTGTCGACGACGGTCGACAGTCGATGAGCGATCACGATGAGGGTGCGATCGGTCGAGACCGCGTCGATGGCCTCGCGCATGCGCTGCTCGTTCACGCCGTCGAGCGACGAGGTCGACTCGTCGAGCAGCAGGATCGGTGCGTCGGTGAGCAGCGCGCGAGCGATCGCGAGGCGCTGGCGTTCTCCTCCTGAGAGCATCACGCCGTCTTCGCCGACGGGGGCATCGAGACGCAGCGGATCGCGATCGAGCACGTCGCCCAGGTTCACCGCGCGCAGCACCTGTTCGCAGGCCGCATCCGAGGCATCCGGCGAGGCGAGACGCAGGTTGTCGCCGAGCGTGCCGGCGAGAGTGGGGGCGTCCTGCTCGACGTAGCCGAACTGCGCGCGCAGCTCGTCGCGCGGGTAGGTGCGCGAGTCGTGGCCGTAGAGGCGGATCGAACCGCCTGTCGGGTCGTAGAAGCGCTCCACGAGCGAGAGGATCGTGCTCTTGCCGGCACCGCTGGGCCCGACGAGCGCGACGCGCGCACCTCGGGGCACCGCGAACGAGACGCCGCGCAGCACCTCGCGCTCCGCCACGGCGGCCGAGTCGTCGGTCGGTTCGAGGTGCGCGTCGGCCAGAAGCGTCTGCGCCTCCTTCGCGGCGGCGAGGCGAGCGGCGACCACGTTCTCGGGATAGCGGAAGCGCACGTCACGGAACTCGATCGCCGGAGCGAGGGGGTCTGCCACATCGCGGGGGACGGATGCGGCGATCTCGGCGTCGTGCTGGGTCTCCGTCGGCAGGTTCAGCACCTCCTGGATGCGGCCGAGGGCGCCGAGTGCCTGGTTCACCGAGGTGATCGCCCCGAAGGTGGTGGCGAGCGGCATCACGAGCATGAACAGGAACAGGATGAACGTGATCAGCGAGGCGATCGTGATCGTGCCGGCCGCGACCCGGAAGCCGCCGACGCCCAGCACCACCAGGAGCGACACCTGCAGTGCGACTCCGGCGATGGGGACCACGAGCGACGAGATCTTGGCGATCCGCACCCCGATGCCGTAGGCCTCCGAGGCGAGCGCCGACACGGTCTCGGTCTCGCGCTCGGTGGCTCCCGAGGCGCGCACGGTGCGGATCGAGCCGACGGCGCGCTCGACCCCGGAGGCGAGTTCGCCGACCTTCTCCTGCTGAGCGGTGGACGCGGTGCGGATGCGGCCGCTGAGCGCCGTGACGACGACGACCGAGGCTCCGATCACGACGACGATGAGCAGCAGCAGGACCGGGTCGATCACGAGCATGGCGATCAGCGCGCCGAGGAAGAGGATCGCGCTGCCGACGGCATCCGCCAGTCCCTGGGTGAGCACGGCGTAGAGCAGTGTCGTGTCGGTGCCCACGCGCGAGACGAGGTCTCCGGTCCGGCGGGCGTCGAACTCGCTGATGGGCAGGTGAAGGATGCGCGAGATCAGCTTGCGACGGCTCGAGTACACGACCGCGGTGCCGGTGCGCTGCAGCAGATAGTGCTGGTAGCCGGAGATGATCGACGACACGATCACGAGACCGACGAGGACCCACACCAGGATCCCGAGGCCCTGATCGGACTGCACGGCTTCGATGAGCTGCCCGACCAGCAGCGGTTGCGCGAGCGAGGTGGCCGCCCCGAAGACGCTGAGCACAGCGACGACGATGAGCGTGCGCCTGTGCTCGAAGAGGAAGGGGAGGAGCTGGCGGAAAGTGGCGCGCGGGCCGTCGTAGTGCGCGCCGCGTCCGCGTCGGCGTGATGTCGCCGTGCTGGACATGCGGGACCTCGTTCTGAAAGGGGGGTAGTTCGACCGTACTTCGTGTGCGGGCGGATCCTGTGGATGGGCTGTATGAGTGTCAGTGCCTGCCGAAACGGCGGTGCGCCGCCTGCTTCGAGACGCCGAGGGAGCTCGCGATCGCCTGCCAGGAATAGCCGAGATTGCGCGCCCGTCGCACCTGTGTCTCCTCGGCCCTGGCCAGCTCGCTGCGCAGAGCGGCGATGCGGTGGAGCTCCGAGAGCGGCTCGCCGGCGTCATCCTGTGCGATGGCGGTCTTCATGGTCATGGGGAACCTCCTGCGTCAATACTTGTTGACGATCGCCCCCTTGTCAACATGCATTGACGTTCATCTCGGTGCTCAGGATGCGAGACTGGGCCGATGCTGTCCGCATCGAAACCCGTGCCCGGCGACCGCGTCGCCGTCCTGTCGCCCGCCTTCGCCGCGCCCGCGGTCGCGCCCGAGCTCCACGAGCAGGCGCTCAGCCGACTCGAGCAGCTGACCGGACTGATCCCGGTCGAGTATCCGACCACGCGGCAGCTCGATGCGAGTCCTGAAGCCCGGGCCGCCGACGTGAACGCGGCCTTCGCCGACCCGGGCATCCGGGCGATCCTGGCGACGATCGGCGGGGACGACCAGATCCTGGTGGTGCCGCACCTCGACGCCGCGCTCGCCCAGGCCGACCCGAAGCCGTTCCTCGGCTACAGCGACAACACCAACATCCTCAACTGGCTGTGGAGCCTCGGGATCCGCGGCTACTACGGCGGATCCACGGCCGTGCATCTCGGTCCCGGGCCTGCAGTCGATGACGTGCATCTGCGGTCGCTGCGCGCGGCGCTGCTCGACGGCGGCACGGTCGAGATCACGGAGCCCGGAGAGTCGGAGGACGTGGGGAGGCGCTGGACGGACCCGCGCGCTCTCACCGAATACGGCGATCGGGTCGCGACCGAGGACTGGACCTGGTCGGGTCCGGCTGTCCGCGTCGAAGGTGGCACCTGGGGCGGCTGCCTCGAGGTCGTCGATCAGCTCGCGCTGGCCGACAGGCTGCCCTCGGCATACGACCTGCGCGGCGGGATCCTGCTGCTCGAGACCAGCGAGGAGCGTCCGCCGGCGAGCTGGGTGGCGCGATGGCTGCGCGGGCTGGGCGAGCGCGGCATCCTCGATGTGGTCGCGGGAGTGGTCGTCGCGCGTCCGCCCGTGAGCGATTTCGAGTTCCTCCCCTCGCCGACCGAGGCCGACGCGCTGCGTGCCGCGCAACGGGATGTGGTGATCGAGACGGTCTCGCGGTACAACCCCGACGCGGTGGTCTGCGTCGGTGTGCCTTTCGGCCACACGCGGCCGCAGTGGATCGTGCCGTTCGGCGGGACGATGGTGCTCGACGGCTCGACGCGCACCATCCACGCCGCCTACTGACCGCCGGACGACGAAGGGCGGCACCTCCGGAGGAGATGCCGCCCTTCGCGTGGACGAGCGCGTCAGAGTTCGACGGCGGCCGCGACTCCGAGATCCGATTCGTAGTCGTTGTCCTTGGTCTCCTTCGACAGCAGGAGCGCGATGAAGGTCAGCACGCCCATCGCCGACAGGTACAGTCCCACCAGCCACGGAGCGCCGTCGCCGAGCTCCCAGAGCCAGAGCGCGATGAGCGGAGCGACGGCTGCGCCGAGGATCGACGAGACGTTGTAGGAGATCGCGGATCCCGTGTAGCGGACGTTCGTCGGGAAGAGCTCGGGCAGCAGCGCTCCCATCGGACCGAACGTCGCGCCCATGAGCATGAACCCGAACACGAGGAACGCCTGCGCGAGGGCGCCCGTGAACTTCGGGTCCATCGCGGGGAGCAGGAACGCGTTGAACGTGAAGCCGAACACGATGATGAGCCCGGTGACCCACAGCAGCAGCTTGCGACGCCCGATCGTGTCGGCGATGGGACCGGAGAGCAGGGTGAAGATGCCGAAGAACACGACGCCGACGATCTGCATGAGCACGAAGTCCGTGTAGGCGAACCCGAGTCCCGGATAGAACTGCGCGGCGAAGGCCGACGCGTCGAAGTCCTTGCCCGTCGCCTCGGCAGCGGCCTGAGCGGCGGCGGACGCCGTCTCGAGCGTGGCCGGCTTGGTGCCGTACGCCAGGGTGAAGTTGGTCATCAGGTAGAACAGCACGTAGGTCGCCAGCATGATGAACGTGCCGAGGATCAGCTGCTTCCAGTGGTGGCGGAACACGGTCGCGAGGGGCAGCTTGCGGATCGCGCCCTTCTTCTCGGCCTTCTTGAAGGTGTCGGACTCGACGAGCTTCAGACGCACCCACAGGCCGATGATGACCATGACGGCCGAGAAGAGGAACGGGATGCGCCAGCCCCACGACAGGAAGGCCTCGGACTTCAGTGCGGGGTTGTCGGCGTGGGGAAGCAGCCAGTTGATGCCGAGGAAGAGGAAGTTGGCGATGATGAAGCCGAGCGGCGCGCCCAGCTGCGGGAATGTGCCGTACCAGGCGCGCTTGCCGGCCGGAGCGTTCTCGGTGGCGACCAGCGCGGCACCCGACCACTCGCCGCCGAGGGCGAAGCCCTGAGCGAGGCGCAGGATCAGTAGCAGCAGTGCCGCCCACCAGCCGATCTGCTGGAACGTGGGAAGAAGGCCGATGATGAAGGTCGCGATGCCCATCGTGAGCAGCGAGGCGACGAGCGTCGCCTTGCGTCCGAACTTGTCGCCGAAGTGGCCGAAGACGACCGCGCCGATGGGGCGGGCGACCATGGCGGCGCCGAACACGGCGAACGATGACAGCAGCGACGTGGTGTCGTTGCCGGTGGGGAAGAACAGCACGGGGAACACGAGCACGGCCGCTGTCGCATAGGCGTAGAAGTCGTAGAACTCGATCGTGGTGCCGACCAGGCTCGCCGTGATGACACGCGAACGCGGGTTCGCGGGGGCGGTGGACGTACTCATACAGCTCCTTAGATCCATGGCCCGGTATACCAAGGCACCGAGAGATCCTACGCCTTCCTGAGCGTTTGCTGGGTGCGTGTGACATCCCGCTGGATCGCGTGCGTAGAGTCGGAGGCGGATGCCCGTGCCCACCCGAGACGGAGAACCGTGACGACGAGACTGCTGCTGATCGCCGATACGCATGTGCCCGCCCGTGCGAAGCGACTGCCCGACGCGGTGCTGCGAGCGGTCGACGACGCCGACATCGTCGTGCACGCGGGGGACTGGATCGACCTCGCGACGTTGGATCTGATCGAGTCCCGGTCGCGGCTGCTCGTCGGCGTCCACGGGAACAACGACGGCCCCGCGCTGCGAGAGCGACTGCCCGAGATCGCACGGCTGACGGTCGAGGACGTCGAGGTCGCCGTGGTGCACGAGACCGGACCGAAGCAGCGGCGCGAGGAGCGGATGGATGGGGCGTTCCCGGGCGTCGACCTGCTCGTGTTCGGCCACTCCCACATCCCGTGGGACACCGTCGCCCCATCCGGGATGCGCCTGCTGAACCCGGGGTCGCCGACCGACCGCCGCAGGCAGCCCGTCTGCACGATGATGTCGGTCGCGATCGACGGCGAACGGGTCGACGCCACGCTGGTGCCGCTCGCATGACCACCGCACCTCGCGCGGGCGACGACATCGAGGTTCCCGCGGCGTACCGCGCCCCGATGAGGTCGCGCGACGACGGGGTGCGCGAGGGGCTCGCGGTCGAGCGAGCGCTGCGGATCGGGGTCTGCGGAGTGGGAGGTCGCCTCGACCGCATCCCGGAGTCGCCGGCCGAGGCGCTCGCCGCAGTCGATGCCGCCTTCGGTGAGCGGGCGGCGCGCAGGCTCGAGAGGTTCTCCTCGGTCGCCGAGGGGTCGTTCGTCTGGACGCGCGACGTCGACGGACTGCTGTGGCTCGGCCGGATCGCCGGGCCCTGGGGCTACGACGCGTCGGGCGAAGCCCGTGCAGCCGACCTCGTTCACGTGCGCGCGTGCGACTGGCTCGATCGTCCGGTGGAGCCGGCCGCGGTGCCGTCCGGCGTGCACGAGTCGTTCGCGCGGGGCGGTCGCAACTGGCAGAGCATCACCCGGGCCGACGCCGCGCACCTCACCGCGGCCGTCTGGAAGTCCCGCCGCAGCGGGTGACGGGCCCGATCAGTCGGTCGGGCGCAGGTCGCGGAGAATGGCGTCATACCGGCTGAGGAAGGCGCGCTCGTCGAGTCGCTTGCGTCGGAGCCACGACGTGACCTCGTCGTTGCGCTTGCTCGCGTTGCAGGACCCGCACGCGGGCACCACGTTCTCGACGGTGTAGCGACCGCCGCGGGAGATCGGCATCACGCAGTCGCGTTGGAGCGCGATGTCGCCCGCTCCGCAGTACGCACATCCGCCCCAGGCCTCCTGCAGCGAGGCCCACTGCTCGGCGGTGAGGTCGTTGTCCGCTCTGGCCACCCGGCCCCGGCGCCGCTTCGCATGACGGGCGCGCGCAGCGGGCGTGGGGGTGGAGAATCTTCGGCGCGGCACAGACACACGGTACTGGGCGGATGCCCGTGCCTGTGATCTATTCCTCGGTGTCGCCGAGAGCGAGCGCCGGCACGAAGTCGGCCGTGGGCGCGAGCAGCTGCTCCAGCTCGAGCACGATGAGCCGGTTGTCTCCCGCTCGCGTCGCCGGGGCCGGCACGAAGAGGGTGCGCTGCGGCCCGTTGCGCCAGTACCGTCCGAGGAAGAACCCGTTGACGAACGCATAGCCCTTGCTCCAGGCAACGGTGTCGAGGAACAGGTCGGCGGCGGAGTCGAGCGCGAAGTCTGCGACCCACGCAGAGGGTGCACTTCCGGAGCCGCTCGACGTGTTCCCACCGCTGGAGCCGATCTCCGAAGCGATCCCTGCGACGTCCAGCGCGGTCGAGTGCCAGCCGGTCAGCGGCGTGCCGTCGAGGGCAGGAGCGCCGATCAGACCCTTCTGCTCGCCGAGTCGGTGGTCGTAGTTCACGCGGCCGCCCTCCTCGACGAGGATGCTGAGCGTCCGTCCTGCGGGAATCCGCAGGGAACGGTCGTGACGGGTGCGGGAGAGCGTGCCGACGGGCTGGCCGTCGACGCTCACCCAGGCGAGGTCGCGCACCTCGTCGAGCACGAGCTGACCGCCGCGACCTTCGGGAAGCTCGACGTCGTAGCGGACCAGAGCGCTCAGGTGTTCCAGCTCGTCGAATGTCCGCGGAACTGCGGATGCGGGCGTCGATGCCGCGGCATCCGTCCATGATCCCGCCGGCTTCAGCGGCACGGAGAAGATCGGTGCCGCGGTGGCCGCGGCGGGCAGCTCGTCGGGGACGGGCGCGTACTTCGCGATGACGTCGCGGAAGGCGAAGAACTTCGCCGTCGGGTTGCCGGCCTCGTCGAGAGGCGCGTCGTAGTCATATGACGTGACGATCGGCAGGTAGCGGCCCTTGTGGTTGGCACCGTTCGTGAGACCGAAGTTCGTGCCGCCGTGGAACATGTAGATGTTCACCGAGGCCCCCGCGGCCAGCAGCTCGTCGAGATCGGCGGCGGCGGTGTCCACGTCGGTCGTGTGATGCACGCCGCCCCACCAGTCGAACCAGCCGTCCCAGAACTCGGAGCACATCAGGGGGCCGGTGGGCTGGTGGGAGCGCAGGGTGGCGAGGCGCTCGGCGCTGCGCGATCCGAAGGATCCGGTCTTGTGCAGCTCGGGGAGGCTGCCGTCTGCCAGCATCCGATCGGTCGGCTGGTCGACCGTGGTGAGGGGCACGGTGATACCGGCTTCTCGGGTGAGGGCGACGAGCGCCTCGAGGTAGTCCTTGTCCGAGCCGTACGCGCCGTACTCGTTCTCGATCTGCACGAGCACGACCGAGCCGCCACGGTCGATCTGCCGGGGCGCGACGATGTCGTAGACCCGGCGGAGGTAGTCGCTGACATCGGCGAGGAACGTCGGCTCGGAAGAGCGCAGCTCGCGCTCGCCCGCGGTGAGCCAGTTCGGCAGCCCGCCGTTGTGCCACTCGGCGCAGATGTAGGGGCCGGGCCGCACGATCGCATCCATGCCCTCCGCCTGGATCAGGTCGAGGAACCGGCCCAGGTCGTTCCAGCCCGTGGCATCCCACTCGCCGCGCCGAGGCTCGTGAGCGTTCCATGCGACGTAGGTCTCGATCGTGTTGAGTCCCATCAGGCGGGCCTTGCGGATGCGGTCCTGCCACTGGTCGGGGTGCACCCGGAAGTAGTGGATGGCACCGGAGATCACCTGGTGGGGGAGCCCGGCGCGGAGGAAGTCTGTCTCGCCGATGGAGAAGGAGGTCACGATGAGGTGCTTTCGATGGGGAGGGCCGGACGGAGAGCGAGTCCCCGTCCGGCCCGGACGTGCGATTACTTGTTGACGGCGAAGCCCTGCGAGTTGCCGTACTCGACCAGCGCGTCCTGCCAGGTCATGAGGCCCTCGTTCAGGTCGGTGCCGTTCTGGTACGACTGGCCCACGGTGTCTCCGAAGATGCTGTTGCCGTAGACCTGGTAGGGCAGGTAGCTCCAGCCCTCGACCACGTCGTCGGCCGCTGCGGCGAGGACCTCGTTGATCTTCTGGCCGCCGAAGTACTCGGGCGCGTCGGCGAGGAACTCCTCGCTCGACAGCTCGGCGGTCGTCGACGGGAATCCGCCGGACTCGAGGAACGTCGAGATGCTCTCCTCCGAGTTGTTCAGCCACCACAGGAATCCGGCGGCGAGTGCCGGGTTCTTGCTCTGCGTGGTCACGGCCTGGCCGCCGCCGCCGTTCTCCGCGGTCGCCGGGGTGCCGTCGTAGGTCGGCATCGGAGCGACGCGCCAGTCACCGGCACCGTCGGGGGCGCCCGTGATCAGGTTGCCCGGCATCCAGGCGCCGATCACGAGGGTCGCGAGGCTGCCGTCGCCGAGAGCGCGGAACCACTCGTCGCTCCAGCTGCCGTAGGGCGCGAGCAGGTCCTCCTCGACGAGGCGGTTCCAGTTCTCGGTCCACTTCTTCGATCCGTCGTCCTGCAGGTCGATCGTGACGTCGGTGCCCGACGTCTCGAACGGCTTGCCGCCGGCCTGCCAGATCATCGAGGTCGCGAAGCCCGCGTCGCCGGTGTCGTTCGTGATGTAGGCGTCGGGGTTCGCGGCGTGGATCGCCTTCGCCGCCTCGTAGTACTCGTCCCACGTGGTGGGCACGGCGACGCCGGCGGCGTCGAACACGGCCTTGTTGTAGAAGAGCGCCATGGGGCCGGAGTCCTGCGGCAGGCCGTAGATCGCGTCGCCGTCGGTGACGGAGTTCCAGGTCGAGGCGGTGTAGTCGTCCTCGAAGTCGGCGAAGCCGTACTGCGAGAGGTCGACGAAGGCATCCGTCAGCGCGAACTGCGGGAAGGCGTAGTACTCCATCTGCACGACGTCGGGAGCGCCGGAGCCCGCCTTGATGGCGTTCTGCAGCTTGGTGTACTCCTCGTTGTTGGTGCCCGCGTTGACCACGTTCACCTTGACGTTCGGGTACTCCTCCTCGAACGCCTCGACCTGAGCCTCGGCGGAGGGGGTCCACGACCAGTACGTGATCTCGCCGCCCTTCTCGAGAGCGGCCTCGACGGAGTCGAACGAGCCGTCGCCGGCAGCGCTGCCGCCGGAGCCGGAGTCGCCGGTGCTGCAGCCGGCCAGCGCCAGCGCTGCCACGGTTCCGGCCGCGAGCACCGTGAGGGTGCGCCGTGCGGCGGGTGAGGGAAGGTGCTTCATTGCTGTGTCCTTTCGGGGGTGCGGTCCAGCGTCGGACCGACAGGGGGCGGTGCGGAGGGTGCCGGAGGCTACTGCTTGACGCTTCCGGCGGTGAGACCTGACTGCCAGAACCTCTGCAGCAGCAGGAAGGCGATGACGATCGGGATGATGGTGAGGAGGGAGCCCATGATCACCAGGTTGTAGATCGGCTGAGATCCGGCGCCGATCGCCTGAGCGCTCCACTGGTTCAGGCCGACGGTGAGCGGGTACCAGGCGGGGTCGGACAGCATGATCAGCGGCAGGAAGTAGTTGTTCCACGTCGCGACCACGGTGAACAGGGTCACCGTCACGATGCCCGGTGCGAGCAGTCGCATCGAGATCGTGAAGAAGGTGCGGAACTCTCCGGCGCCGTCGATGCGCGCCGCTTCCAGCAGCTCGGTCGGCACGGACTCCGACGCGAACACCCAGATCAGGTACAGGCCGAACGGGCTGATCAGCGAGGGGATGATCACCGCCCACGGGGTGTTCGTGAGCCCGAGCTCGCTGAAGAGCAGGAAGGTCGGCACGGCGAGGGCGGTGCCCGGCACGGCGACCGCGCCGAGCACGACGGCGAACACCGCGCGGCGGCCGGGGAAGCGGTACTTCGCCAGGCCGTAGCCGGCCATGGTGGCGAGCAGCGTCGCGCCTCCGGCGCCGACCACGACGTAGAGCAGCGTGTTGCCGAGCCAGCGCAGGAAGATGCCGTCCTGATACGAGAAGGTCGCCACCAGGTTGTCGACGAATGCGAAGTCGTCGGAGAACCAGAGCCCGAACGAGCTGAACAGCCCGGACTGCGTCTTGGTCGAGCTGAACAGCAGCCAGACGAGCGGCACCAGTGTGTACAGGGCGTACATCACCATCACGATCAGCAGAATCTTCGACTTGCGGGGATTCATCAGATCGTGGCGCTTCTGCGAGGGACGGGCGAGGGGGAGTGCCATGTCAGCGCACCTCCGACTTCGAGCCGCGCAGCTGCACGACGTAGGCGATCACTGCGGTGATGACGCCCATGATGATGGCGATCGTCGCGGCGTAGTTGAACTGCTGTCCGGCGAACGAGAGGTTGTACGCGTACATGTTGGGGGTGAAGTACGTCGTGATCACGTTCGGAGCCAGGGGCCGCAGGATGTTGGGTTCGTTGAAGAGCTGGAAGCTGCCGATGATCGAGAAGATCGTGGCGATCACGAGAGCACCGCGCACCGAGGGGATCTTGATCGAGAAGATCGTGCGCCAGGCACCCGCGCCGTCGAGCGACGCCGCCTCGTACATGTCGGTGGGGATGGTCTTCAGCGACGAGTAGAAGATCAGCATGTTGTAGCCGACGAACTGCCAGGTCACGATGTTGCCGATCGAGACCAGGATCCACTCCCGGGCGAAGGGCGTGATGAGGTCGCTGCCGAGGAAGTCGTTGAAGTTCGACGTCAGACCGAACTGGTCGCCGTAGATGTACCCCCACATGAGCACCGCGACGACCGCGGGCACCGCGTACGGCAGGAAGATCAGGATGCGGAAGAACGATGCGCCGCGCAGACGTGCGCTGTCGAGGGCGAGCGCCGCGGCCAGCGCCAGGACGAGCATGATCGGCACCTGCACCACGAGGAACAGCACCACGCGGCCGAACGCCTCCCAGAACTGCGGGTCGGTGAGCGCGCGGACGTAGTTGTCGAACCCGACGAACGCCGTGCCGCCGATCAGCTTCTCCTGGAAGAAGCTGAGGTAGAGCGCGTAGGCGAGCGGGGTCAGGAAGACCAGGGCGAAGACGACCATGAACGGGCCGACGAAGGCCCATCCCTTCCAGTCGCGCTTCTCGCGCCGGCGGATGCCGTGGTCCGCCAGGGCTGCGGAATCTTGAGTCGTCATTGACGAGAACCTTCTTAGAGATCGGGCGCTCGCGGCGCCGTGTGTCAACGTCAACATATTCGATGCACTGCTAGTGTGTCAACGTCAACACATGAATGGATGAGTGCTCGTGACCTCGGTACAGTCGGCAGAGCCGCCGCAGCGGCGGCGAGACCCCTCCATGGAGGACGTGGCCCGCGAGGCCGGTGTCTCCGGACAGACCGTGTCGCGCGTCGTGAACGCGCGCGGCTACGTCGGCGCCGCCACCAGGGAGCGCGTCGAAGACGCCATGCAGCGGCTCGGCTACCGGCCCAACAGCGCGGCTCGTGCGCTGCGATCGGGCCGATTCCGGGCGATCGGCGTCATCATGTTCTCCTTCAGCTCGTACGGCAACCAGCGCACACTCGATGCGATCGCGGTGCGCGCCTCGCAGATGGGATACGCCCTCACCCTCATCCCCGTCGAGTCGAGTGCCCGCGACACCGTCGCGGGAGCCTTCCGCCGCCTGGAGGAGCACGCCGTCGACGGGATCATCATCGTGATCGAGGCGCATCAGCTCGACGAGGCCGAGGTCGAGATCCCCGACGGTCTGCCCGTCGTGCTCGTCGACTCGAACCGTGGCACGACTCACCCGTTCGTCGACACGGATCAGGCTCAGGGTGCGCGCCTCGCGACCGAGCACCTGCTCGACCTCGGCCATGAGACCGTCTGGCACGTCGCAGGACCGGCGAAGTCCTATTCCGCAGAGCGTCGACGTGAATCCTGGCGCTCGACTCTCATGGAGCGCGGCATCGAGGCACCCGAGCCGCTGCAGGGCGACTGGTCAGCCGAATCCGGCTATCGCGCCGGGCTCCGCCTGCGTGACGACGACGGCGTCACCGCCGTGTTCGCGGCGAACGACCAGATGGCGATCGGCGTCGTGCGGGCATTCCGCGAGGCCGGTCGAGACATTCCCGGCGACGTCAGCGTGGTCGGGTTCGACGGCCTGCCGGATGCCGCCCAACTGTGGCCGCCGCTGACCACGGTGCAGCAGCATCCCGAGAAGGTCGGTGCTCTCGCGGTCGACGCCCTCCTCGCCGAGCTCGATGGGGGAGAGCGCAGTCAGACGCCGCTCGTCGGCACCGAGCTCATCGTGCGCGAGAGCTCGGCCCCGCCGCGCGCCGCGCGCTGACTCCGGCATCCTCTCGCGCGCCCTCCCTCACTTCGGCGCGCCTCCTCGGCCCAGCTCGCCCCGCTCGGCCCAGCTTCCCACCTCGGCCCAGCTTCCCACCTCGGCCCAGCTTCCCCCCTCTCCCCAGCTCCTCGACGATGGGGAGGGGATCCTCGATTCGGAGGGTGACACGACGCACATCGACCTCCCCTGTGCAGATCTCCTCCGAATCGACGCACGCGATGAGGACGCGGGGCTTCTGCACGGATGGCGGACGCGCGAGTCTTTCCCCGACTCGCGGCTCAGGGCAGTCATTCTCGAGGTGAGAGTGCGCCTTTCATCCACTCTGGAGAGGATGAAGAAACCGATGGTGGATGCCGCGCGAGGCGCCGCGCGGGTGCGCGATCTGCTCGTCACCGGCGTCTCACGGCATGCGATCGGCGTCGCCGTCGACCGTGGCGAGCTGATCCGAGTTCGCAAGGGCTGGGTCGCGGCGCGCGATGCCGACCCGCTGCTCATCGCGGCCGCGCGGGACGGCGTCATACTCACCTGCGTCACTCAGGCGACGAGAAGAGGGCTGTGGGATGTCGGCCTCGCCGATCCCCACGTCGCGGCACCACCGCACGCCGGACACATCGCCGTTTCAGGACATGTGCACTGGGAGAAACCGGCAGTGCCACGAGTCCCTGGAACCCTCGAGGATCCGATCGAGAACGTCCTCGCCATCGTGGCGCGGTGTCAGTCACGGGACACCGCTCTGTCGATCTGGAATTCCGCGTTGCATCGTGGACTCGTCGATCTCGACATGCTTCGACGTCTCCCGCTGACGGAATCCGGTCGCGCTCTGATCGACGAGGCGACGCCGTTCTCGGATTCCGGCCTCGAATCGGTCGTCGTGCCGCGGCTCCGGTGGCTCGACCTGCCCCTGCGGCGCCAGACCTGGATCGCCGGGCATCGCGTCGATCTCCTCATCGGGGAGTGCCTGGTGCTGCAGATCGATGGCGGCCACCACGTCGGGATGCAGCGAACTCGCGACATCGAGCACGACGCGCGGGTGATGCTCCTGGGGTACCACGTCATCCGGGTGGGGTACGACCAGGTCATGAACCGGTGGGCCGAAGTGCAGGACGTGATCCTTCGGGCCGTCGCTCAGGGCCTCCACCGTCGTGGGTGAGCCGGCTCTCTCGGTCGCCGGTGTGGCGGCGATACGGAGGAGATCGTCGATTCGGAGGTTCGCAGGATTCGCACCGCCCTCCCGTGCGCAGATCCCCTCCCGATCGAGGGCGCCGGCGCGAGATCGATGCGTCCGAGGTCAGAATCCGCTGATCCGGCGGAAGGGAAGGAGAGTCAGCGCCAGATGGCGGCGATGCCCGCGTTGAGGGCGGTCAGGATGCCGACGAGCCAGAACATCGCGGGCGGCACGCTGCCGGACTTGCGCTGCTTCGACGTGCCGATGCCGAGGAGCGCACCGATCGCGAGCAGCACCACGAGCTTCGTGCCGATCTTGGCGTAGTTCATCTCGACGCCCTCCGGCAGACCCCACGGAGCGGCGAGGGCGAGACCCGCGATCGCTGCGATGGTCATGCCGATGCTCATCAGGCGCGTGAACTCGCGCTTGCCGCCGAACGCCTGCACCGCCCAGGCGCCGAACAGCACGGCGAAGCCGATGAGATGGACGAACAGAACGACGTGGCGCAGAGTCTCCATGCCCTCACGGTACGAGCAGGCGGGACGTGCGCGCCACCAAGGGGAGGCTGACCTACCGGGCCAGGCTGACCTCAGCCCACGCGAGGGCCGGCCTCAGCCGCGCAGCGAGCGCACCAGGAGCGCCGTGCGCAGCGCGGCATCCGCAGCCTCCGCGCCCTTGTCCTCCTTCGAGCCCTCGAGTCCGGCGCGGTCGAGGCCCTGCTTCTCGTCGTCGAGCGTCAGCACGCCGAATCCGACGGGCTTGCCGGCATCGAGCGAGACCCGCGTCAGTCCGTCGGTCGTGGCTGCCGAGACGTACTCGAAGTGCGGGGTGCCCCCGCGGATGATCACGCCGAGTGCGACGACGGCATCCGCTCCACCTGCGAAGGCGGCTTGGGCGGCGAGGGCGAGTTCGAACGACCCCGGCACGCGGACGAGGCGGTAGTCGGCGTCCGCGTCATCGAGCACACGCTGGGCGCCGGCGATGAGGCCGTTCGTGATGACGTCGTGCCAGGTGCCGGCGACGATGACGACCTTCAGGCCCCGTCCGTCGATCTTCTCGGTCTTGGGTGCTCCTGCGCCGCTCATGCGTCGTCCTTCCGTCCGTCGGCGAGAGCTTCTGCGAGCTCCGCCTCACCGATGATGTGACCCATGCGGTCACGCTTGGTCTCGAGGTATTGATGGTTGTTCGGTCCGACGCCGACGATCAGCGGCACCTGCTCGACGACATCGAGTCCGAGGGTGCGCAGCTGGTTCACCTTGTCGGTGTTGTTGGTCAACAGGCGAACCTTCGAGACGCCGAGATCGGCGAGGATACCGGCCGCAGCCGCGTAGTCCCGTGCATCCGCGGGAAGCCCGAGTGCGAGATTCGCATCGACCGTGTCGAGCCCCTCCTCCTGCAGGCTGTAGGCACGGAGCTTGTTGATCAGGCCGATTCCGCGACCTTCATGGCCGCGCATGTAGATGACGATGCCGCCGTCCTGCTCGATCGCGTCGAGGGCGGCGTCGAGCTGCGGGCCGCATTCGCATTTGAGCGACCCGAAGGCCTCTCCGGTCAGGCACTCGGAGTGCACGCGCACGAGGGCGGTCTCGCCGGGCTCGCCCGACACGACGGCGATGTGATCGGTGCCGGTCACCCGGTCCTTGTAGGCGAGGAACCGGAAGGTCCCGTGCGTGGTCGGCACGGTCGCGTCGGCCCGCAGGCTGACACGGCGACTGGCGCGTTCGGGCGACCAGCCGGTGGGGTCGACCTCGTTGAGGTGGGCGATGAGCTGCTCGATCGTGATGACCGGCACTCCGTCGCGTGCACCCAGCTCGATGAGTCCGGGCAGTCGCATCATGCTGCCGTCCTCTGCCACGACCTCGGCGATCGCGCCCACGGGCCGGAGACCCGCGAGCTTCATCAGATCGACCGCGGCCTCGGTGTGGCCGCTGCGCTCGCGCACTCCGCCGTCGACGGCGCGCAGCGGCAGGACGTGACCGGGGCGGATGAGGCTCGTCGCGGTCGAATCGGGATTCGCCAGGACGTTCAGCGTGTGCGCGCGGTCGTGCGCGCTGATTCCGGTGGTCACGCCTTCGGCCGCGTCGACGCTCACGGTGTAGGCGGTCGAACGGGCGTCCTCGGAGGCGGCCACCATGGGCTGCAGGTTGAGGTTGTCGGCGAGGTCGGCGGGCATCGGCGCGCAGATGAACCCCGACGACCAGCGGACCGTCCATGCCACCCATTCGGGCGTGGCGAGCTCGGCCGACATGATGACGTCGCCCTCGTTCTCGCGGTTCTCGTCGTCTGCGACGAGCACGGGGCGCCCCGCGCGAAGGGCCTCGAGGGCTTCGGTGATGGTGGAAAGGCTCATCGCGAGCCTCCTTCCGGTGCTGCCCGGAACGCCAGCAGGCGCTCGACGTGACGGGCGAGGATGTCGGTCTCGAGGTTGACGCGGTCGCCGACCGCGCGGGAGCCGAGGGTGGTGGCGGCGAGAGTCTCGGGGATGAGCGAGATCTCGAACCAGTGAGCGTCCGCGTCGACAGCGCTGACCGCGCTCACGGTGAGGGAGGTGCCGTCGACCGAGATGGAGCCCTTGTCGACCACGAGCGGCGCGAGGTCGTCGGGCAGCGAGATGCGCAGCACGCTCCACTGCTCGCCGGGTCGCACCTCGAGGACATCGCCGACGCCGTCGACATGTCCCTGCACGATGTGACCGCCGAGCCGCGCGCCGACCGGCATCGCCTTCTCGATGTTCACGCGGGTGCCGACGGATGCGCCGCCCAGAGCGGCCACGTCGAGGGTCTGCCTCATGACGTCGGCGTCGAAGGTGTCGCCGGTCGAGTCGACGACGGTGAGGCAGACTCCCGAGACCGCGATGGACTCGCCGTGCACGGCGTCGGAGACCGCCTTGGGGGCGCGAACCGTCAGCCGCCAGCCGTCTCCGGCGGGCGCGATAGCGGTGATCTCGCCGATCTCCTCGATGATTCCGGTGAACATCAGGCGGCTCCTTCTTCTGTGGTGAGCGCGGGATGAGCGATCGCGAGCAGGTCGGACCCGAGGGGCTGCCACTGGTCGATCGTCAGTCGTCGGGCGGCGTCGATGGATCCGACGCCGATGTCGGTCAGTGCCAGCCGGTCGCCGCCGAGCAGCACCGGCGCGATGTAGACGAGCACGCGATCGGCGAGCCCCGCGGCGACGAAGGCGCTCGCGAGCGTCGGGCCCCCCTCGATGAACACGCTCTGGATGCCGCGAGCGTGCAGGTCGGCGAGCACTGCATGCAGATCATGGGTGTCGTAGAAGAGCGGAGTCTGCGGATGCCGGCGGATCGCCGCATCGTCGGGGGTGATGCGCGAGCCGATCACGACCGGGACGGGCTGGTGTTCATGGAGCGCCTCGCCGTCGCGAGCCGTCAGCGAGGGATCGTCGGAGAGCAGAGTGCCTGTGCCGACGACGATCGCATCGGCCGCAGCGCGACGTCGATGGACGTCTGCGCGGGTTTCAGGTCCGGTGATCCACTGGCTGCTGCCGTCGGATGCCGCCGCGCGGCCGTCGAGGGACTGCGCCCACTTCACGGTGACGTGGGGGCGGCCGAGGCGCTGAGCGGTGAGCCAGCCGTCGATGATGCGGTGTGCGACATCGCTCTGTTCGCCCGCATCGACGCTGACGCCCGCCGAGCGGAGGCGGTCGGCCCCGCCGCCCGAGACGGCTCCCGGATCATCGAGGGCGTAGACGACACGCGAGACGCCGGCCTCGATCAGCGCGACGGCGCAGGGGCCGGTGCGACCGGTGTGGTTGCACGGTTCGAGGGTGACGACGGCGGTCGCCCCCTCGGCGGCGCCGGCGGAGAGTCGCGAGAGGGCATCGACCTCGGCGTGGGGCGTCCCGGCGCCGTGGTGCCAGCCTTCGGCGATGATCTCGCCGTCGGGGGAGAGGATGACGGCGCCGACCTGCGGGTTCACTCCGCGAGGGCCGAGCGTCGCGAGCTCGAGCGCACGGGTCATCGCCCGGCGTTCCGCCTCGTTCACTGCCATCCGTGGTCCTCTCTGAGGCTCCGGGGGATCTCCTCGAGGGAGACGTCGGCAGAACGCGCGCGCGGCGGCGCACCGTGCTGCCTCCCTTCCGGACTAGCGAGGCTGGGCCTCGCACCACCGTCGGTCCCGGAATTCCACCGGATCGGCATCTCGGAGAACCGAGACGCTCGCGGACTGTCACCGCCGGTTCGGATTCTCACCGACCCCGGAGCACGTTGATGCTCTGAGTGTACTCAACACATCCGGATGCATTTCATTCCGCGTCGAAGTGCTACTTGAGCAGCCGTGACAACCGACGATCGGCGAGCGGTTTGCCACCGGTCTGGCACGTGGGGCAGTACTCCATCGAGCGATCTGCGAAGAAGACGCTGCGCACCGTGTCGCCGCACACGGGGCAGGCCTCGCCACGACGGGCATGCACCTGCATCCCACGGCGCTTGGCGTCTTTGAGGTCGGCCGGCGGCTTGCCCGAGGCCTCGGCGACCGCATCCGCGAGAGTCGTCTGCATGGCGGCATACAGGCGACCGACCTCGTCGTCGTCGAACTTGTCGGCGATCGCGTACGGCGACATCCGCGCGGCGTGCAGGATCTCGTCGGAGTAGGCATTCCCGATTCCGGCGATCACGCCCTGATCGCGGAGCAGGCCCTTGATCTGCGTGCGCCGCCCCTGGAGCAGACCGCCGAAGACCTCCCGGGTGAACGACTCGTCGAGAGGGTCGGGCCCGAGCCGGGCGATCCCCGGGACGTCCTGCGGGTCGCGCACGACATACACGGCGAGCGACTTCTTGGTGCCGGCCTCGGTGAGGTCGAATCCGCTCTCGTCGTCGAGGCCGACACGGACGGCGATGGGTGACTTGCCGGGTTTGATCGGCGTCGTGGGCAGCGTCTCGTACCAGCGCAGCCAGCCCGCCTTGGCCAGGTGGAAGACGAGATGCAGGTCGTCGCCGCACGAGAGCACGACGAACTTTCCCCGTCGAGAGGCCGCAGTGATCTGCTGACCGTGCAGTGCGGAGTTCGGCGGGTCGTATGTCTTGAGCGCGGCGATCGCGCCCACGCTGGTTCGCACGATCGTCCGCCCCACCGCGCGCTGGGTGAGGAATGTGGTCAGGCCCTGTACTTCCGGCATCTCCGGCATGCGTTCATCCTGCCATCGGGGTCGGACACGCGACTAGAGCACCGGCCAGTCGACCGGTGTGCGGTCGTCGGACGCGAGGAGTCCGCCGAACCAGCCGTCGTCGCGGCCGCGCTCGCTCGTGAGCGCCTGGCGTGCGAATCCCTCGTAGCGGAACCCGAGCGCCCTCGCCGACCGTGCCGACGGGATGTTGCCCGCGACCGCCCGCCAGCCCAGCCGTGCGAGACCGAGCTCGTCGAAGCCCCAGTCGACGACGGCGCGCGCGGCCTCGACGAGGTAGCCGTTGCCGCGCGCGGCAGCGGTGACCCAGTATCCGAGCTCCGCGTGCCCGCCGGTGTGGTGCGGCGTGATGTGGTGCAACCCGATCGAGGCGACGAGCTCCTCGTCGCGATACGCACACCAGATCGTCTGGCTCCCGTCGGCCCACCACTCGCCGATCAGGCGCACATAGTCCGCGGCATGCTCTCGCGTGTAGGGGCTCGGCACGGTCGTCCACCGCGGGATCTCCGGATCCTGGCAGGCTGCGACGATCGCGTCGATGTCCGACTCGTGCGGCACATGCAGCGTGAGGCGGTCCGTGGTGAGGGTGACCGGTTCCATCCCGGAATCCTACGGGTCGGAGAACGCGTGTGCGGGCGGCTCCCGGTCCCGGTGTCGGCGGCCGCGACTAGGCTTGTCCGGTGACTGTTCCGGGGATTCTGCGCGCCTTGGAAGAGGCGTCTCTTTTTCGTGACGCCCTCGGCTGGGCGCAGACCGATGCCGATCTCGGCCTCGTCGACGGCCTCGACGCGCCGGCGCTCGCCGGCCTGCTCGAGAAGCGGCGCGCCGCGGGTCATCCCGCAGCGCTGCTGACCGTCGTCCCCACGGGGAGGCGCGCCGAGAGCCTCGCCGCGGCGCTCAGCGCCTACATCCCCGACGCCGAGGTCGTGACCTTCCCCGCGTGGGAGACACTGCCGCATGAGCGACTGAGTCCCAGCCCCGACACCGTCGGTCAGCGACTGCAGACCCTCCGTCGCGTCGCCGAGTGGTCGGGTGACCACCCCCTCGTCGTCGTCGCCTCGGTGCGAGCAGCGCTCCAGCCCATCGCCGGCAACCTTGGCGAGATCGCTCCGCTCGAGCTGCGCGCCGGCACGCGCGGTCATGAGCTCGACCGCGTCGTCGAGCAGCTGGTCGAGCGCGCCTACTCGCGCGTCGACATGGTGTCGCGTCGCGGCGAGTTCGCCGTGCGCGGCGGCATCCTCGACGTCTTCCCCGCGATCTCGGAACACCCCTTCCGCGTCGAGTTCTTCGGCGATGAGGTCGACCAGATCCGCGCGTTCTCCGTCGCCGACCAGCGCTCGCTTCCGGGCGACGTCGACGGCGTCGATCTGCCTCCGAGCCGCGAGCTGCTGCTGACCCCCGATGTGCGCGATCGTGCGCGGGCGCTGATCGGCGGCTTCCCGGCGATCGCCGGCATGCTCGAGAAGATGGCAGAGGGCATTCCGGTCGAGGGAATGGAGTCGCTGCTCCCGGCGGTGTCCGGTCCGCTCAAGTCCCTGGCCGAGTATCTGCCCGAGGGCAGCGCGACCGCGGTCGTCGATCCCGAGCGCTCCAGCGCGCGGGCCATCACGCTGGGCGAGACGAACCGCGAGTTCCTCGATGCGGCCTGGAGCGCGGCGACGTCCGGCGCATCGGCTCCCATCGACCTCGGCGCCGGCGACTTCCTCACCATCGCCCGACTGCGCGAGGTCGTCCGCGACCGTGGCGGCGTGTGGTGGCGGCTGAGCCCGTTCGCGATGGGCGGCGAGGATGCCGAGACCATCGACGCCCAGGTCATCCCGTCGTTCCACGGCAACGTCGACGGCGCGATCTCGTTCGTCGACGCCAAGGTGGCCGAGGGGTGGCGCGTGGTGGTCATCGCCGCCGGTGCCGGACTCGTCGACCGCGCCCGCGACGTGCTCTCCGACCGTGGCATCGCCGCGCGCATCGTCTCCGAGCTCATCGAGGCGCCCGACACCGGCGTCGCGACGCTCGTCACAGGATCCGTCGAGGCCGGCTTCCAGATCGGCGAGGCGAAGCTCGCCGTCCTCACCGACAACGAGTTCTACGGCCGCACCATCGGCGGCGACCAGCGGGTCGTCAAGAAGCTCGCCTCGCGTCGCAAGAACGTCGTCGACCCGTTGCAGCTCAAACAGGGCGACTTCGTCGTGCACAACACCCACGGCATCGGCCGCTTCGTCGAGATGACGCAGCGCGAGGTCTCCACGGGCGGCCGCAATGCGACCAAGTCGGTGCGCGACTACCTCGTGCTCGAGTACGCGCCGTCGAAGCGCGGCTACCCGGGCGACAAGCTCTACGTGCCGACCGACCAGCTCGACCTGCTCTCGAAGTACGTCGGCGGCGAGGGCCCCACGCTCTCGAAGATGGGCGGCAGCGACTGGTCGCAGGCGAAGGGCAAGGCGCGCAAGGCCGTGCGCGACATCGCCGTCGAGCTCGTCAAGCTGTATTCGGCGCGGATGAGCGCCAAGGGGCATGCCTTCGGTCCGGACACGCCCTGGCAGCGCGAGCTCGAAGAGGCGTTCCCGTTCGCGGAGACCCTCGATCAGCTGCAGACCATCGACGAGATCAAGGCCGACATGGAGCGGCCGATCCCGATGGACCGCCTGCTCTCGGGCGATGTCGGGTTCGGCAAGACCGAGGTCGCCGTGCGTGCGGCGTTCAAGGCGATCCAGGACGGCAAACAGGTCGCGATGCTGGTGCCGACCACGCTTCTCGTGAAGCAGCATCTCGAGACCTTCACCGAGCGCTTCGCCGGATTCCCGGTCAAGGTGCGGCCGCTGTCCCGCTTCCAGACCGACAAGGAGGCTCGTCTCACGCTCGACGGGCTGCTCGACGGCACGGTCGACATGGTGATCGGCACGCATCGCATCCTCACTGACCAGGTCATGTTCAAGGACCTCGGTCTGATGATCATCGACGAGGAGCAGCGCTTCGGCGTCGAGCACAAGGACACCCTCAAGAAGATGAAGACCAACGTCGACATCCTCGCGATGAGTGCGACGCCGATCCCGCGCACGCTCGAGATGGCGGTCACCGGCATCCGCGAGATGTCGACGCTCGCCACCCCGCCGGAGGACCGGCATCCGATCCTCTCGTTCGTCGGCCCCCGCAGCGACAAGCAGATCGCGGCGGCGATCCGGCGCGAGATCCTGCGCGAGGGACAGGTGTTCTTCGTGCACAACCGTGTGCAGTCGATCCAGCGGGTCGCTGCACAGCTCGCCGAGCTCGTACCCGAGGCGCGCATCGCGGTCGCACACGGTCAGATGGGCGAGCACGCGCTCGAGCAGGTCGTCGACGACTTCTGGGAGCGCAAGTTCGATGTGCTCGTCTCGACGACGATCATCGAGACCGGCCTCGACATCTCGAACGCGAACACGATCATCATCGACCGTGCCGACAAGTACGGACTCAGCCAGCTGCATCAGCTGCGCGGACGTGTCGGGCGAGGTCGCGAGCGTGCGTACGCCTACTTCCTCTACGACGAGATGAAGCCGCTGAGCGAGACGGCGGCTGACCGACTCCAGACGATCGCCGTGAACAACGACCTCGGCTCCGGCATGCAGGTCGCGCTCAAGGACCTCGAACTGCGCGGCGCGGGCAACCTGCTCGGCGGCGAGCAGGCCGGGCATATCGCCGGCGTCGGATTCGATCTCTATCTTCGGATGATCGGCGAGGCCGTCGCGACGTTCCGCGGCGAGGATGTCGAGTCGGGACAGGAGCTGCGACTCGAGCTGCCTCTGGACGCGCGCATTCCGGAGCACTACATCGACAGCGAGCGACTCCGTCTCGAGGCTTACCAGAAGCTCTCCGCCGCCTCGGCGGCCACGGCGAAGGACGACGCGATCGACCTCGTCATCGACGAGCTCACCGACCGCTACGGCACCCCGCCCGACGAGGTCGAGGGTCTGATCGCCGTCGCACGTCTGCGCCGGCGTGCGGCCAGAGCAGGACTCTCCGACGTGGTGGTCATGGGATCGAACCTGCGCATCGCGCCGGCGCGGCTCGAGGACTCGATCAAGGTGCGTCTGCAGCGGCTGTATCCCAAGGCGAAGCTGGTCGCCGGGGGTGAGGCCCTCGTGGTGCCCATGCCCACCGTGCCGGCCGCCGTGGGAGTCGGCCTCGAACCGCTGCAGGCGGCCGAGTTGCTCGAGTGGGTCGGGCAGCTGTTCACCGCGATCTTCCCCGAGCCCGTCTCGGCCGAGAAGACCGTCGACGCCTAGGCGCGGCGCAGCGACCTCGCGTGCGTCACAGCGAGAACCCGCCGTCCGTGGTCAGCACCTGACCCACCACCCAGGAGCCGGCGTCGGTGCACAGCCAGCCGATCAGCCGCGCCGGGTCGTCCGGTCGACCGACTCGGCCGAACGGCGTGCCGGTGATCCATTCGTCGACGCCGGAGAGATCGCGATCCGTGGTGTCCGCATCGAGGTAGCCCGTGTTCACGGGGCCCGGGTTGACGGTGTTCAGCACGATCCCGACGTCGAGCAGCTCCGCCGCCGTCGACCGCGTGATGCCCGCGAGCGCGGCCTTGCTCGTCGCATAGGAGATCTCTCCGCGCATCGCTCCGTGGCCCTGACCGGAGGTCATCCAGATGACGTGCGCCGTCGGCTTCTCGAACGGGCCGAGTGAGGGGATGCTGTCGCCCGGGCGGGCGACGGGGGTGTCCGCGCCGCCGAGCTCGACCCGGACTCGACGCGCCAGGCCCGCGGTGAGCAGCAGCGATGCGCGCGCGTTCGCCTGCCAGTGCGCGTCCAGCCGGTCGGCGGTCATGTCGAAGATCGTCCCGTCGCCTCCGCTCATCGCCTGATTGCAGACGACGATGTCGAGCCGTCCTGACAGCGAGGACGCCGCATCGAGCAGCGGTTCGATGCTGTCGGGGTCACGGAGATCCGCCTCGGCGTCGCCCATCACCGCTCCGGATGCGAGCGAGTCCCGGATGCCGGTGCGGACGGCGTCGAGATCGTCGCCGCCCCAGGGGTGGTCGAGATCATGCGGGCGGAAGTGATGGACGAACACGTTCGCGCCGAGGGAGGCGAGCGTCGTGGCGGTCGCGAATCCGATGCCGCGCCTGCGCGAGACGCCGGTCACGAGCGCGGTGCGTCCGAGCAGGGGAAGGTCGGCGGAGTGCATGAGGATGCCTTTCGATCGAGGATGCCGCGGCATGCCGAGGGGCGGCCGGAGGCGGGGGAGGGATCGAGTCACCTGCATTGCATGGGCGTCAGCGTAGCAGGACGCCGCCGTCGGCCTTCTCGTCCCGTGCGCTGCACCACTACGCTGGCGTCATGTTGTACGAGCACCTCGGGGCTCGGCCCCGGATCCATGACACCGCCGTCGTCGCTCCCACCGCCGTGATCTCCGGAGACGTGACGATCGGACCGGACTGCCAAGTGCTGCACGGCGCCGTGATCACCGCCGAGGGCGGGCCCATCACGCTCGGCGAGCACGTGATCGTGATGGAGAACGCGCTCATCAGGGCGACGGCCGCGAACGCCGTGCACATCGGCTCGCACACGCTCGTCGGAACCCTCGCGAGCATCGCGGGTGCGACCGTCGGCGAAGAGGTCTTCCTCGCGTCGGGCGCCCGGATCTTCAACGGCGCGCTGGTCGGGGACCGGTGCGAGGTGCGCGTGAACGCCATCGTGCACCGGCGGGCGGTGCTGCCGTCCGGCACCGTCGTGCCGATCGGCTGGGTCGCGGTCGGGGATCCCGTCCAGCTCCTCTCTCCCGACCGCGAGGAGGAGATCTCCGCGGCCCAGCCCGAGCTCGACTTCCCGGGGCACGTCTTCGGCGTGGACCGCGACACCCCCGACCTGATGGTTCAGCTGACCGAGCGGTACGGCAGTTCCCTGGCCCGGCATGCCGACGACGTGCGTCTCGATGCCGACGGCCACGCGGCGGGCCGAGGGTGAGTGACGGGGCAGGGCTCGTCCGACCGGACATCAGCACGGAGGACGCCGCGCTGATCGCTCGCGACTGCTACGGGGTCGACGCCCAGGCGAGCGAGCTCGGGAGCAACCAGGACCGGAACTTCGTCCTGATCGAGCCGGACGGATCACGCAGCGTGCTGCGCGTCGACAACCCGGTGTTCGGCGACGACGCGAGAGCCGCGCAGCATGCGGCGCTCGACGCCTACCGCGCAGCCGGCGTTCGTGTTCCCACCGTGCTCCCCGGGCTCGACGGTGAGCTCACCCAGCGCTGGCGAGGATTCGCGGTGCGGCGCAGCGAGTTCGCCGAGGGCGAGCCGATGGTCGACGCGGGCTATCTCGCTCCCGTCGTCCTGGGGGAGTTCGGCACGCTGGCTGCGGCATCCGTGAACGCGCTCGCAGGTCTCGTGCATCCGGGGCTCGACCGTGAGCAGATGTGGGACATGCGCGTCGCGTACGAGCAGATCATCGCACTGGTCCCGGCAGTGACCGAGGCCGAACTGCGCGTGCGCGTGCGCACGGCAGCCGATGAGGCTCACGCCGCTGTCTCGACCGTCGCTGCCGGCCTGCCTGTGCAGCCGATCCACGGCGACCTGACCGACGACAACGTCACCGGAATGCGCGGTGCCGACTCGCGGCTGCATCCGCACACGGTGCTCGATCTGGGAGACCTGGGTCTCGGTTGGCGCGTCGCGGAACTGGCTGTCTGCGTGTCGTCGATGCTGCACCATGAGCCGGAGCGCCCGCTTCGCGCACTCGACACCGTCGCGGCGTTCCACGCCGATGCCCCGCTCACTCGCGACGAGGCGGTCGCGGTGTGGCCCCTCGTCGTGCTGAGAGCAGCGCTGCTCGTCGCGAGCGGCTGGCGTCAGCTCGCGATCGACGGGGACAACGACTACGCCCGCGAGAGGATCGAGGGGGAGCAGGCCATCTTCGACGCGGCGACCGCCGTTCCGCTCGCCGAGATGTCCGAGCACGTGCTCGCGCGGCTAGGGTTCGCGTCTCCGGAGTTCGAGATGTCGGATGCCGAGACTCCGGATGAGACTCCTGATGCGGGGACTCCGGATGCAGGGACTCCTGATGAGACTCCGGATGCAGGGACTCCGGATGCGGGGACTCCGGATGCCGAGATTCCGGGTGCCGAGATCCCGGGGGATGCTCCCGACGTGCCTGACGCTCCCGACGTACCCGACGCTTCCCGCCGGGAACTGTCGATGCTGCTTCCCGATCTCGACGGCCGAGTCCTCCTGGTCGATCCGGGCATCGAAGCCGAGGGGCTCGATGCAGGGCGCTGGTCGCATCCGGATGCCGAGGCGATTCTCGTGGCCGAGGCCCACGCGGCGGGTGCTCGCGCTGCCGTGGTTCCCTACGGCGTCTTCCGGCTCACCCGGACGACCGTCGACGCCGTGAGCGCGGCCGCCACCTGGCCGGTGGAGACGGAGGTGCATGTCGCCCCCGGTCCGTCGTCGCGACTGGTCGCGCCGACCGCGGGGGAGCTGAAGATCACCGACGACGGGGTGCGTATCGAGCTCGACGGCGGGTGGAGGCTCGCGCTCCGTGGCACCGACATCGAGCCGAATCGCAGCGGGAGAGTCGAGAGGGGCGAGAGCATCGGCAGGCTCGCCGCATCCTTCGAGAACCGCACGATGGTCATCGGGCTGACGCGAGGGGATGATCCGCCGCTCCGCTCCCCGCTGCCGAATCCGCCGATCGCCGCGCGGCTCGTCACCCCGGAACGCGTCGCGGCCTGGCGTCGCTTCACCGCGGACCCCGCTCCGCTGCTGGGCCTCCGGTCCGCCGCGCAGCGCGACGAGGCCGGTCAGGAGCTCGAGCGCCGCGAGCGCATCTTCGCGGCCGCACAGGAGCGCTATTACGAGCACCCGCCGCAGATCGAGCGAGGCTGGCGGCACCACCTCGTCGACACGACCGGTCGCAGCTACATCGACATGGTGAACAACGTCGCCGGGCTCGGCCACGGGCACCCGCGAGTCGCGGCGGCGGCGAACCGCCAGCTGAAGACTCTCGCCACGAACTCCAGGTTCCTGTTCCGCGGCCTCGCCGAGTACAGCGAGCGACTCATCGCGCTGATGCCCGAGGGGAGCGGCCTCGACACCGTGCTGCTCGTGAACAGCGGATCGGAGGCGGTGGACCTCGGCATCCGTCTCGCGCAGGCGGCCACCGGCCGACGAACCGTCGTCGCGCTGCGAGAGGCCTATCACGGGTGGACGATGGCGAGCGATGCGGTCACCACCAGCGCCTATGACAATCCTGATGCGCTCGCGACGCGTCCCGACTGGGTGCACGTCGCCGATGTGCCCAACTCGTTCCGCGGCACGCACCGCGGCCAGGACTCGGCGGACCGGTACCTCGCCGACCTCGCCGCCGACCTCGACCGACTCAGCGTCGAGGGCCGGGATCCGGCCGGGTTCGTGTGCGAGTCCGTGCTCGGCAACGCGGGCGGGGTGGTCCTTCCCGACGGATATCTGACCGGTGCGTACGACCTCGTGCGTTCACACGGTGGCCTGTGCATCGCCGACGAGGTGCAGGTGGGCTTCGGGCGCATGGGATCCACGTTCTGGGGATTCGAGCAGTCCGGAGTGATCCCCGACATCGTCACGATCGCGAAGCCGATGGGCAACGGCTTCCCGATCGGCGGCGTGATCACTTCGAAGAGGATCGCCGACGCGCTGAGCGAGCAGGGCCAGTTCTTCTCCTCGGGCGGTGGCAGCACGCTCAGCAGCAGCGTCGGCCTCGCGGTCCTCGATGCCATGGTCGAGGACGACCTGCAACGCAACGCGCTCGACGTCGGTCGGCATCTGGCGGAGTCGCTCCGTGCACTCGCGCAACGGCATCCGATCGTCGGGCCCGTGCACGGGCAGGGGCTGTATCTCGGGGTCGAGCTCGTGCGCGACCCCGAGACCCTGCACCCGGCGGCGGCCGAGGCGGCCGCGATCTGCGAGAGGCTTCGCGAGCTCGGCGTGATCGTGCTCACCACCTCGGAGCGCTCGAACGTGCTGAAGATCAAACCCCCGCTCTGTCTGTCGGTCGAGAGCGCCGACCATGTCGTCGCGATGCTCGACCGCGTGCTCACCGAGGGCTGGTGATCGAGCGGGGTCTTCGAATCGAGTCGGTTCTCGGCATGTTAAATGCGTATTTCGAATCAGATCCGCTCTTCCGCTGACGAATCTCCGGGGTACATACTGAGCGTCAGTGTCGGACCGCCCGAAGTCCGGCCCATGCGCTGTTCCCGAAGGAGTACTCATGGTCACGCCCATCAAGACGAAGCCGCTCGCGCAGGGCGGAGGAACCCTCCGCCGCAATCTCGGCCTCTGGGCGATCGTCGGTCTCGGACTCGGCTACATGACACCGACCGTCGTCTTCGACACGTTCGGCATGGTGGCTCGCGACACCGACAACGTCGTCCCCGCGGCCTACCTCGTCGCCCTCGTCGTGATGGTGTTCACCGCCATCAGCTACGGCAAGATCTCCCGCGCCATCCCGAGCGCCGGGTCTGCGTACACGTACGTCCGTGAGTCGATCCACCCGAACCTCGGGTTCATGGTCGGCTGGACCTCGCTCATCGACTATGTGCTGCTCCCGATGGTCAACTGCCTCATCATCCGCAGCTACCTCGAAGCGCTCTTCCCCGACATCCCCGGCTGGATCTGGGTCGTGCTGTACTGCATTCTCGTCACGAGCATCATCTACATGACGATGCGCGGCACCTCGAACATGAACATGATCCTGCTCGTGTTCTCGATCGTCGTGATGGTCGTGTTCGTCGTCATGGTCGTCGCGCAGCTGATGCGCGGCGAAGGAGCGGGCACGATCGCATCGGCCGCGCCTTTCATCCACGACGGTGCGACGATCGGCGCGGTGCTCATGGGCGCGACGATCGTCTGCTTCTCGTTCATCGGGTTCGACGCCGTGACGATGTACGCCGAGGAGGCGAAGGATCCGAAGACGATGCCCAAGGCGATCCTGCTGACCGTGCTGCTCGGCGGCGCGATCTTCCTCGTCGCCGCGTACGTCACGCAGCTGCGCTTCCCCGACTGGAACGAGTTCGCACCCGGTGGCGACATGCAGTACGTCGAGGATTCGACGCTGCCGATCATCGGAAACCTCGTCGGGGGCAACGTGCTCATGGCCGTGCTGACCGCCGCGGGCTTCTGCGCCACGCTCGCCTCGGGTCTCGCCTCGCACGCATCGGTCTCGCGGATGCTGCTCGTGATGGGTCGCAACAACGTCCTTCCGCAGAAGGCCTTCGGCTACATCAACCCGCGCACCCACACGCCGACCTTCAACATCGTGCTGGTCGGCGCGATCTCGCTGCTCGCGATCCCGTTCACCCTCGAGCTGATCGCGGCGTGGATCAACTACGGCGCCCTGATCGCGTTCACCTTCGTCAACATCTCGGTGATCGCCTGGTTCGCCGTGCGCAAGGGGCGGCGCCACACTCCGCGCGACATCTTCTCGTACATCGTGATGCCGGGCATCGGCATGCTTCTCACGGGTCTGCTGTGGGTGAACCTGCACTCCGACGCCCTGACCGGGGGGCTCATCTGGACCGCTCTCGGCCTGATCTACCTCGCCGTGATCACGAAGGGGTTCCGCAAGAAGGTGGTCGCGTTCGATGAGAACCAGGCGGTGACCGGGTTCAACAAGGTCGTGAAGGTGCCGGTCGACGAGAACTGAGCACCTCAGGCGTCGAGAACGCGCAAGAGCCGCCTGCCCGGGAGGGAGGCGGCTCTTGTGTCGTGCGCAGTGGGTGCGACTCCGGTCAGATCACGCCCTGGGCGAGCATCGCGCCCGCGACGCGCTCGAAGCCCGCGATGTTCGCCCCGGCGACATAGTCGCCGGCCACGTCGTAGCGCTCCGCGGCGTCGAACGCGGCGCGGTGGATGTCCGCCATGATCTCGCGCAGCTTGTTCTCGCTCGCGTCGAAGCTCCACCGCTGGCGAGACGCGTTCTGGCTCATCTCGAGAGCGGAGGTGGCGACGCCTCCCGCGTTCGCGGCCTTGCCCGGCGCGAAGAGGACTCCGGCGCTCTGGAACGCATCGACGGCAGCGGGGACGCAGGGCATGTTCGCGCCCTCCGAGACCGCTCGCACGCCGTTGGCGATCAGGGTCTCGGCGGCGTGGAGATCGAGTTCGTTCTGGGTCGCCGACGGCACGGCGATGTCGACCGGGACCTCCCAGACGCTGCCGCCTTCGATGAATCGGGCGCCGGGGCGACGGTGGGCGTACTCGACGATGCGCGCGCGCTCGACCTCCTTGATCTGGCGCAGCAGGTCGACGTCGATGCCGGCGTCGTCGACGACGTACCCCGACGAGTCGGATGCCGTGACGGCGGTCGCGCCGAGCTGGGATGCCTTCTGGATCGCGTAGATCGCGACGTTGCCCGAGCCCGAGACGCCGACGCGCTTGCCGTCGAGCGAGTCGCTGTGCACGCCGAGCATCTCCTGTGCGAAGAACACCGCGCCATAGCCGGTCGCCTCGGTGCGCACCTCTGCGCCACCCCAGCCGGTGCCCTTGCCGGTGAACATGCCGGACTCGTGGCGGTTGGTGATCTTGCGGTACTGGCCGAACAGGTAGCCGATCTCGCGACCGCCGACGCCGATGTCGCCGGCGGGGACGTCGGTGTGCTCGCCGAGGTGACGGTAGAGCTCGTTCATGAACGACTGGCAGAAGCGCATGATCTCGGCATCCGACCTGCCGTGCGGGTCGAAGTCGGATCCGCCCTTGCCGCCGCCGATGCCCTGGCCGGTCAATGCGTTCTTGAAGATCTGCTCGAACCCGAGGAACTTGATGATCGACAGGTTGACCGACGGGTGGAAGCGCAGGCCGCCCTTGTACGGTCCGAGCACCGAGGAGAACTGGATGCGGTAGCCGCGGTTGACCTGCAGACGCCCGGCATCGTCGACCCACGGCACGCGGAACAGGATCTGCCGCTCCGGCTCCACCAGACGCTCGAGGATGCCGCCGTCGACGTACTGCGGGTTGCGCGCGAGCACCGGTGCGATCGAGTTCAGCACCTCGTGCACGGCCTGCTGGAACTCGGGCTCGTGCGGGCTGCGGGCGAGCACCGTGTCGAACACGGGCTGCACGTCGTCGGCGAGCGGATGGAAGTCGACGGAAGACGGAGAGGTCACGCGAAAGAGCTTTCTGATCGGGGGATGGTGCTGCGTGCGATCGTGTCGCGTGAGGGTGCGCCGGATACGGCGAAGTTTTCACTCTAGCGGGCACGCCGAGGTGAGCACCTTCACACCGGCATGCGCTTGTTCGGGGACGACGACGCGGGGATCACCCGGTGTTCTGCAGGCCCGCCGCGACGCCGCTCACCGAGAGCAGCAGCAGTCGCCGCTGCTCGTCGTCGGCACCCGAGCCGGTCGCCTCGGCCGGGTCGCGCAGTGCGCGGAGGGCGCGCAGCTGCAGCAGCGACAGGGCGTCGACGTACGGAGTGCGCAGCTGCACGGCGCGCTGCAGGATCGGCTTGTTCTCGAGCAGGCCCACGCCGCCGGTGAGACGGATGACCCACTCGCGCGTCAGCGACAGCTCGTCGAGCACGAGCTGCGCGAGATCGTCCCGATCGCCGAGGGCGAGGTACTGGCGGGCGATGCGCTCATCGGTCTTCGCGAGGCTCATGGCGACGTTGTCGATCATGGTGCGCAGCAGCGGCCAGTCGCGATAGGCCTCGGCGAGACGGGCCTCGTCGCCGACGGCGGCGAGAGCGGTTCCGAGTCCGAACCAGCCGGCGAGGTTGATGCGGGCCTGGGTCCAGGCGAAGACCCACGGGATCGCTCGCAGGTCTTCCAGCGACTCGACCGACAGCCCGCGTCGAGCCGGGCGGGAGCCCAGGGCGAGCAGGCCGATCTCCTCGAGAGGGGTGACCGTGGCGAACCAGGGGGCGAAGCCCTCCGCCTTGACGAGCGAGAAGAAGCGCTCGCGCGACGAGGTGTCCATGACGGCGGCGATGTCGGCGAAGCGTGCGGCGGCGTCGCTCGTGTGCTTCTCGACGGACGGAGACGAGGCGAGCAGCGTCGCCGCGGCGACCTGATCGATGTGGCGCATCGCGATGGCCGGCTCGCCGTAGCGCGCGAAGATGACCTCGCCCTGCTCGGTGAGCTTGAAGCGACCATCGACCGAGTGCGGCGGCTGAGCGAGGATGGCCGAGTTGGCGGGTCCGCCGCCTCGGCCCAGAGCACCGCCGCGACCATGGAACAGGGTCAGTTCGATGTCGGAGTCCTTGGCCCACTGCGCGATCTTCTCCTGCGCCTCGTACAGGGCGAGGTTCGCGGCGACCGGGCCGACGTCCTTCGACGAGTCGGAGTAGCCGAGCATGACCTCGAGCCGGTTGCCCGTCGTGGCGAGGCGTTCCTGGAACTCCGGGAACGTCACGGCCTCCGCGAGGATGGCGGGCGCGGCCTGCAGGTCGGCGAAGGTCTCGAACAGGGGAACGACGTCGAGCACGGGCGCGTCGTCGCCCAGCGCGTGCCTCGCGAGCGCATACACGTTCGCGAGGTCGGACGCCGACTGAGTGAACGACACGACATAGCGGCCGGCAGCCCGCAGGCCGCGGTCGCGCTGGATCTCGGCGATCACGCGGAAGACCTCGAGTACCTCCTCGGTCTGCGCGCTGATCGCGTCGCCGCTGGAGAGCTCCGAGAGCGCCTTGCGATGCACCTGCGAGTGCTGACGCACCTCGAGCTCGGTCAGATGGAAGCCGTAGGTCTCCACCTGCCAGATGAGGTGCTGCACGCCGCCGAACGCATGGCGCTTCGCGCCCGCATCCGCCAGCGACGACTGCACCGTGCGCAGGTCGTCGAGCAGCTCCTCGGGGCGCGAGTAGCGCTGCTCCTCGCCGCGGCGGGTGGCCGCGACACGGTGGGCGAGGGCGAGCAGCACGCGGCGGTGCGGCTCACCGGGGGAGCGGGCGCCCAGCTCCTCGGCGACGCGCGGCTCAGCGGCGGCGAAGGCCTCCCACAGAGCCGTGACTCCTGCGCTCGCAGGGGTGTCCTCGGCGTCGAGCGTGAGGGCGCGGCCGATGCGCTCGAGTGCGCGCTCCAGTCCGCGCAGCACGTGGTCGGACGCGATCTGCGACGCCTCACGGGTGACGGATGCGGTCACGAACGGGTTGCCGTCGCGGTCGCCGCCGACCCAGGACCCGATGCGCACGAACGCGGGCACGACCGGAGCGCTCGAGCCGGAGTCGTCGCCGCGGAGTGCGTCGTCGATGCGCCGGTACACGTGCGGCACGGTGGTGAACAGGGTCTCGTCGAACACGCCCATGACCGTGCGCACCTCGTCGGTCGGCGAGGGCTTCTCGGCGCGGAGCGGCGCGGTGCGCCAGAGGGTGTCGATCTCCTCCAGCATCCTCCGGCGCGCGCGGTGCTCCTCCGACCCGCCCTCGCTCGCGGCGTCGTGCTGGGTGAGCAGCTCGGAGAGGCGGCGGATGCTCGACGACACCGCGCGACGGCGTGCCTCGGTCGGGTGGGCGGTGAACACCGGGTGGAAGCGCAGGCCCTCGAGACGGCGGAGCGCCTCGTCGTCACCGACCTCCGTCTTCAGACGCGCATAGGCGGTGGCGACGGTGTCGGCCGCATCCTCGCGGCCCGGCTGGCCGGCGCGCTCACGGAGCACCCGCACGCGCTGGTGCTCCTCGGCGAGATTGACGAGGTGGAAGTAGCAGGTGAACGCCCGTGCGACCTCGTCGGCGCGCGCGATGCTGAACGACTCGGCGATCGCGGCCGCCCGATCGAAGGCATCGGAGGTCTCTTCGTCATAGGCCTGGATCGTCGCCAGCCGCAGCCGCTCGACGTCCTCGAAGAGGTCGTCACCGCCTGCTTCGCGCAGTACCTGGCCGAGAAGGGCGCCGAGCATTCTGACATCGGTGCGCATGGCATCCGGAATGCCGCGGCCCGCTTCGAAACGGCCGATGATGCGGATGGCCGAGGTGTCAGTGGGCTCGGGGAAGGCGTGTTCGGGGGTCACCGTTCGAGAGTATCCCGGGTCGGGGTCGTGCTCTGAACGCATGACGATGTGAGACGTGCGGGGCGCTCGCAACTACCATGGGGGCGATGCGCATCTCCGCGAACCCTCTCCGTGGCCAGCAGTTCCCTGCTGTCATGCTCCTCGTCGCGGCAGGGCTCGGCATCCTGCTGGCGAATCTTCCCTCGCATGATGCGCTCGCCGCGGTGCTCGACTTCCACATCGCCGTGCCCGGCACAGTGCTCGACCTCTCGATCGAGCACTGGGTGTCCGACGGGCTTCTCGCCGTGTTCTTCCTCGTGGTGGCGATCGAGCTGCGGCACGAGCTCACCCACGGCGAGCTCGATTCGCCCAGCAAGGCCGTGCAGCCGGCCATCGCCGCCGCCGGCGGTGTGCTGGTGCCGATCGCTGTCTATCTGCTCATCGCGGGCGACTCCGCGACCGCCACGGGCTGGCCCATCCCGACGGCGACCGACATCGCCTTCGCGCTCGGCGTGCTCGCGATGTTCGGACGGGGGCTTCCGTCGAACGTCCGCGTCTTCCTGCTCGCGCTCGCGATCCTCGACGACATCATCGGCATCATCTTCATCGCGGTCCTCTTCGCGCACGACGTGCAGTGGCTGTTCCTCGCGCTCGCCGTCGCCGCCGTCGTCGCGTTCTGGCTGCTCAGCAGACTGCTCCACGCCAAGGGGCATCCGGCGGTGGCCGTCGCGATGATCATCGTCGGCGTCGTCGCCTGGGGCCTGGTGGCCTCGTCGGGCATCCACGCCACCATCGCCGGCGTGATGCTCGGGCTCGTGATGTCGCCCGTTCCTGCCGCGCGCACCAGGCACGTGCTCGAACCGACCGTGAACGGCGCGATCCTGCCGATCTTCGCGTTCGTCGCCGCCTTCGTGGTGATCCCCGCCCTCGCACCGTCGGAGCTCTCTCCCGCCTTCTGGGGGATCGTCGTGGCGCTGCCCGTCGGAAAGATCATCGGCATCTCCCTGTTCGGGTGGCTCGCGATGCGGATCCGGCCCCGAGGCGCGGCGCCGGCCCTGCCGTTCGCCGACATCTTCGCCGCCGGTGCGCTGGGCGGCATCGGCTTCACCGTCTCGCTTCTGCTCGCCAACCTCGCCTTCGCGGCCGACGCCGGCACCCGCGATCAGGCCATCCTCGGTGTGCTCGTCGGCTCGCTCGTGGCTCTCGTGCTCTCGGGTGTGATCGTGTCACTCCGCGCCCGTACGTACCGACGACGGGGCGCCGTGACCTCGTGACCGCGAGGCGACCCGAGTGGCGTTCGAAGGAGGACCGGTGAGTGCAGAGCCCGCCCGCGACCCGCTGCGCGCCGCAGCCGAGACGATGCGCGAGGTCCGGGATCGCTGCGTCTGGTCGCAGCAGATCACCCATCGTGATCTCGTGCCGTATCTCATCGAGGAGTCGCACGAGGTGATCGACGCCGTCGAGGACGGCTCACGGGCCGACCTGCGTGAGGAGCTCGGCGACCTGCTCTGGCAGGTGCTGTTCCACGCCGCGATCGCCGCGCAGGACCCCGACGACCCGTTCGACATCGACGATGTCGCGGCCACGCTCACCGAGAAGATGGTGCGGCGGCATCCTCACGTCTTCGCGGACGAGGTCGCGACGACCCCTGAAGAGGTCCTGGTGCACTGGAACGCCGCGAAGGCGGCGGAGAAACGCGCGAGACGCAGCGTCCTCGACGGGATCCCGCGCGGTATGCCGGCGCTCGCGCTGGCACAGAAGGTTGCCGGTCGAGCCGAGGGGGCCGGCGTCGTCGTCGCCCGGACCGATGCGGACGGGGCTGGACCGGCGCCCTCCTCGGAAGCAGAGCTCGGCGACGCACTTCTCCGCCTCGTGGCGGTCGCGCGCGCCGAGGGCTGGGATGCCGAACGAGCGCTGCGCGAACGGCTCCGAGCGGTCGAGGCCGAGGTCCGCGAGGCGGAATCCGAAGCCTGAGTCCACGGCCTGGCCCGCCGACCTGGAAAGATGGAGGCGTGGCTACTGTGAACCCGCCGCGCGGAATGCGCGACATCCTCCCCGCCGACAAGGCTCGCCGCGAGCGCGTCCTCTCCGTGATCCGTGATCGTTACCGCTCGCACGGGTTCGACGAGATCGAGACCCCGGCGCTCGAGGAGTACTCGCGACTGCACGCCGGCATCGGCGGCGACAACGAGAAGCTCGCCTACAACGTGCTGCGCCGCGGCCTCGATGCGGATGCCATCCGCGACGCCGCCGACGACCAGGGCGCCCTGGCCGACCTCGGTCTGCGATACGACCTCACGGTTCCGCTCGCGCGCTTCTACGCGAGCAATCGCGCTCAGCTCCCCGGTGTGTTCCGCGCGATCCAGATCGGTCCGGTCTGGCGTGCTGAGCGACCGCAGAAGGGGCGCTACCGCCAGTTCGTGCAGTGCGACATCGACATCATCGGCGACGACTCGTCGCGCGCGGAGGCCGAGCTCATGGTCGCCTCGCTGGATGCGGTCGACGCACTGGGTCTCGAGGGCGCCACCGTGCGCATCAACGACCGCCGTGCGCTGGACTGGATGCTCGACAGCTTCGGCTTCACGGGCGACGAACGTCCCGGGGTCCTCATCACGATCGACAAGCTCGACAAGATCGGGCCCGACGGCGTCGCCGCCGAGCTGCGCGAGCGCGGTTCGGCGCCATCGGCCGTCGACGCGTTCGAAGCCTTCCTCCTGCGCCCGCAGACCATGGAGTACAACCCCTTCGGCGAACGTCAGATCCGCAAGGCGCTTCCCGACGGTGCCCCGGACGAGATCGTCGGACACCTCGTCGCGATCGGCGAGGCCGTCGCCGCCGGCCGAGGCGCGACCGACATCCCGCTGGTCTTCGACCCGTTCCTCGTGCGCGGCATGGGCTACTACACGGGCACGATCTTCGAGCTGGCCCACCCTTCGGTGTCGTACTCGCTCGGCGGCGGCGGTCGCTATGACGGCATGATCGGCCGCTTCCTCGGCCAGCAGGTCCCTGCCGTCGGGTTCTCGCTGGGCTTCGAGCGCCTCGTCGACCTCGTGACGGCGGGCGCGGATGCCGGCGAGCGCGCCGTCGTGCTCATCCATGACGCCGACGTGCCGGTCGCCGAGCTCGTCATGCACAAGGCGGGTCTCGTGGGCTCCGGGGCGCGAGTGCGGCTGGAACGGCGCACGAAGAACGTGAAAGCCCTGCTCGAGCGCTCGGCCGCCGACGGATACACGGAGTTCGCGACCGTGTCGTCGGGCACCTCGGAGCTGGAGCTCAAGCCCCTCTCCTGAGTTCGGCGGATGCCGTTCACTCGGCGTTCACGCCGTTCCGGTCGAATCGGGACATGAGCCGACCGCCGTTCGTCGCCGTCGCGGCGGTGGGTGTCGCCACCGCGGTGGCCGCCGCCGGAGTCCGGGTCGTCCTCACCCGACAGGCCGCGATCGCGCGTCGACGCATCGGCAAGCCGCTCGGTGAGGAGTCGATCGACGCCGACCGCGTCTGGCGTCGTTCGCTCGACGGCATGCCGATCGATCTGCTCGTGCTGGGAGACTCGCTGGCGGCGGGCCTCGGCGCCGAGCGGCGCAAGGAGACACTGGGCGGACGACTCGCCAAGGGTCTGGCGCGACGGATGCGACGACCGGTCCATCTGCGCACGGCCGCCGTCGTCGGGTCCGAATCGCCCGACCTCGCCGCCCAGCTCGACGCGCTGCCCGAGGACTACGCCCCGCATGTCGCCGTGATCGTGGTCGGGGGCAACGACGTGACGCACCGCATCCCCGTCGCCGTCTCGACGCAGCACCTGCGGGAGGCCGTCCGACGGCTGCGTGCTCGGGGTACGGAGGTCGTGGTCGGCACCTGTCCCGATCTCGGAGCCCTCCGCCCCGTACCGCAGCCTCTGCGGCGCCTGATGTCGAGCATGTCCCGTCGACTCGCCAGGGTACAGGCCGAGACCGCTCGTGCCGAGGGCGCGCACCCCGTCGACCTCCGCCGCGCCGTCGGCCCGATGTTCTTCGACGATCCGGAGGCGATGTTCAGCCTCGATCGCTTCCACCCGAGTCCGCTCGGCTATCGGCGCACGGCGGAGGCACTGCTCCCGGCCGCGTGTCGGGCTGCCGAGACCGCGCTCAGCTCGCGCCGTCAGACGGGGCAGCACTGAAGGACGCCGCCCAGTCGGCGACCCGCCGTGCGCTCTCCTCGTCCGAGAGGTCTTCGACCCGGGTCATCACCGACCATCGCACGCCGAACGGATCCCGGATGCTGGCGAATCGGTCTCCCGACACGAACGCCGACGGAGCCTCGCGCACGGTTGCGCCCGCGGCGACGGCACGCTCGACGACGGCGTCGACGTCCGAGACATAGAGTCCCATCGAGTAGCAGTCGTCGTCTCCCGACGGCGCAGAAACCAGATGATAGTCGGGGCTCGGCTCGCCCAGCTGCAGGTGGCCGAACCCGAAGTCGAGGTCCGCATGGGCGACGACACCGCCGAACTCCGTGACATCGATGACGCGAGCGCCGAAGACGTCCCGGTAGAACTCGATCGCCTCCCGCGCCCGGGGGACCGCGAGGAAGGGAGTGAGGGAGGTCGCGCTGTTCGGTCGGCCGTCCGTCGTGTGCTCGCCGGTCACGCCGGTCCTGTTCTCGGTGCTCATGCAGCCACAGTAAGGAGCAGTCGCAGACGCGCGCTTGAACTTGCGCGACACGATCGTGCGCCGGGGTCATAGGGTCGAGGCATGGACGTCGACGACCTCGGACCGACCGTGTCCGCCATGCGGGTCACCGTGGCGATCCTCGCCGGCGGCTAGCGATGCGTGCGACCCGCGGTGTGCTGTATCCGGCCCGGCTGCCGGACTTCCATCGTCTGCCGCCTGCGACCGCCGCGCGGGACCTCGCGGTGTGGTTCTGGATCCCCGAGTGGAGCATCGAGCCCGCTCGATCGTCTCGCCAGGAGATCGTCGGCTACCCGGCGCTGAACCTCGTCGTCGAGAACGGTGACGTGAGTCTGTCCGGGGCGACGACACGGGCTTCGCATCGCGAGCTGACCGGCACGGGCTGGGCAGTGGGCGCCCTGCTGCGACCCGCAGCTGTCGCGGCCCTCATCGACGACCCTGCCGCACTCGTCGATTCCGAGCAGCCGGTCGTCGCTCCCGAGCTCGCGGACGGGGTCAGTGCTGCGATGGCGTCGGGGGAGGGGCATCGCGAACGCGCCGTCGCGGTGTTCTCGGAGTGGCTCGCTCGTCGGGTCGGACCCCTCGACGACAGTGCGAGGCATGCGAACGCGCTGGTCGAGGTGCTCATGGAGGAGGGCGCGGCCGACTCGGTCGAGGAGGCCGCGACCCGACTCGCGGTCTCGCTGCGCACGCTGCAGCGCCTCGCCCATCGTCACGTCGGAGTGTCGCCGGCCGCCATGATCCGGCGCCGCAGGCTGCAGGAGGCCGCGGAGCACCTGCGTCTGCACCCATCGGTCGATCTGGCGGATCTCGCCGCCGACCTGGGGTACGCGGATCACGCCCATCTCACCCGCGACTTCCGGAACGTGCTCGGAATCGCGCCCCGCGCGTACCGGGCGTCCTCCGCGCAGGACGCTCGGAGCGCTGCCGCGCAACCCTGATCAGCGCGCGAGCCGCAGCCGGATCATCCGATAGAGCACACCGACCAGCACGACCGCGGTACCCACCACCGAAGCCACCACCGGCAGCGTGTTCACGAGCACGAGGCACCCGAGCGCACCGACGACCTGCAGCACCCGCGGATAGCGGCGAGCCGCAGTGCGCTGGCGGAATGCCGCCGCATTGGCGATGAGGTAGTACAGCAGTACACCGAACGAGGAGAAGCCGATCGCGTCGCGCAGATCGGCGACGAGCACGATCATCACGATGATGACCGCGATCGTGATCTCGGCCCGACGGGGTACGTGCCAACGCTCGTCGACCTTCGCGAGGAAGCGCGGCAGATCCTCTTCGCGGGCCATCGCCAGTGTGGTGCGACCGATGCCGGTCAGGAGGGCGAGCAGAGCTCCGAGCGAGGCGGCGGCCGCGGCCACGCGGACGACAGGAGTGAGAGCCGTCCACCCCGAGGCCGTGACGACATCGGCGAGAGGGGTGGTGCTCGTGACCGCGTCGCCGCCGAGCACGACGACGACCGTGATCGCGACGAGCGTGTAGACGACGACCGTGCCGCCGAGGGCCAGGGCGATCGCCCGGGGGATCGTCCGGGCGGGGTCGACGACCTCTTCGCCCATCGTCGCGATGCGCGCGTATCCCGCGAACGCGAAGAAGAGCAGGCCTGCGCCCTGCAGCACCCCGTACGCGGAGGCATCCGGAAGGGGAGCCGGGGCGGTAGACGAGGAACCGCCGAGGCCCACCGCGACCACCACAGCGAGTCCGAGCAGCGAGCACACGACGAGGATGCGCGTGACGAGGGCGGTTCGCGTCACGCCGAAGCAGTTGACCGCCGCGAGAGCGACGACGGCAGCGACGGCGACCGGCACCTGCCAGCCGTCCGGTGCGGCGTAGGCGGCGAAGGTCATGGCCATCGCCGCGCAGCTGGCGATCTTGCCGATCACGAAGCTCCATCCGGCGACGAAGCCCCACCACGGGCCGATCTCGGCGCGGGCGTACGCGTAGGTGCCGCCGGCGACGGGATGCGCGGCGGCGAGCTGCGCCGAGGCGGTCGCGTTGCAGTAGGCGATGATCGCGGCGATCGCCAGGGCGATCAGGATGCCGCTTCCGGCGACTCCCATGGCCGGTGCCCACACGGAGAACACGCCGGCGCCGATCATCGAACCGAGACCGATCGCGACGGCATCGACCAGTGTCAGGCGGCGGGCGAGAGGCATCCCGTCATCGTGTCACGTCCGGGTGAACGTCCGGTATCGCCGTCACCATCAGCTCCGAGCGGCGGTGACGCGCTGCTTCTCGCGGATGTAGACCTGTCGGCGGACTCTGGCGACGACGTCTCCGTCGCGGTCGGTGATGACGGTCTCGAACCACTCGAGCACCTTCGCACCGCCGTGCGCCCGCTCGCGGATCTCCTCGGCCCGCTCGCGGCTGACCTCGAACTCGGCGGTCAGCACCCCGCGCCCGGGCTTGACGAACTCGATCTCGCCCCGGGTGTCCCAGACGACATAGTCCCGACCGAGCTGATGCATCACGAGCATGAAGAAGTACGGGTCCGTCATCGCGGACATCGAGCCGCCGAATGCCGTCTTCACGTAATTGCGGGTGAACACGTTGACGTGCAGCTCGACCGTGGCGTGCGTCCAGTCCTCGCTGAAGCGGCGGATGCGGATGCCGCTGAACAGATTGGGGACCCACAGGCTCATGCCCGTGGCGAGACGACGGGGAGTGATGCGCATGAGGTCAGTGTGGCCGACGGCCTGATCCGGACAAAGCTCGCTGGAGGGTTGCGACAGTTGTTATAGTTTATGTAGAACTACTAGAAGATTGGAGGACGGGATGCTGATCCGCATCGACGCCGACAGCGCTCGGCCGCTCTTCGATCAGGTCGCGGCATCCGTTCGCGCCGATGTCCTCGCCGGACGTCTCGTGCCGGGTGACCGGCTGCCTGCCGCCCGTGAACTCGCCGAGGCGCTCGAGATCAACCTGCACACCGTGCTCCGTGCCTATCAGCAGCTGCGCGACGAGGGGCTGATCGATCTGCGCCGTGGCAGGGGAGCGGTGGTGTCTGCTGCTGCATCTCCGCTCGCCGAGCTCTCACAGGACATCGCCGCGCTCGTCGCCCGCGCCGCATCCCTAGGACTCTCTTCCTCGACACTGGCCGCGCTCATCAAGGAGACCGACGCATGACCCCCGAGATCCGCCGCGCCCGCACCGCCTTCTGGTGGGTCGGGGTCATCGTCCCCGCCGCTCTGATCGTGCTCGCCGCCGTCATCGTCCTGGCGTGGCTGCCCGACATCCCCGATCCTGCGGCGATCCACTGGGGCCTCGACGGGGCCGATGGCTTCGCGCCGCGGTGGACGCCACTGGTCATGCTGATCGGCCTGGGCGGAGGGATCGTGGCGATGTTCGCGATCATCGTCCTGGTCTCGCACAGGCTGCCCCCACGGGGCTCGGGCGGGCCGCTTCCTCAGTCGCAGTGGTCGACGACCGCCCGTCTGCTCGGAGCGGCCGGCCTCGCGATGGCGGGCCTGATGTCCATGCTCGCGATCACGACGACCGGCTCCCAGCGAGGGCTCTCCGATGCGAACGAGGCGCCCGACATCACCCTCTGGGTCCCGGTCATCGTCGCGATCGCCGCCAGCCTCGGGGTGATCGGATGGTTCGCGCAGCCGAAGGTGCCCGTCGCGTCCGTCGCGTCCGCGGATCCGGCGGCACCTCTCCCTCTCGCCGACCACGAGCGCGCCGTGTGGATGAAGACCGTGAACGTGGCCCGCAGTGGCCAGGTCGTCCTCGGGATCAGCGTCTTCTTCACGGTCGCCGTGAGCGTGCTGCTGCTCGCCCGGGGCATCGCCGCCGGGTGGATCGTGGCGGGCATCACTGTGGTCCTCGTCATCGTCGTGGCGACCGGTCTGTCGTTCCGGGTGCGGGCGAGCACCGCTGGCCTTCGGGTGCGCTCCGTCGCCGGATGGCCGCGTCTCGAGATCGCCGCGGCCGACATCGCCAGCGCTCGCGCGGTGCAGGTCGACCCGTTCGCCGAGTTCGGCGGCTGGGGCTACCGAATCGGCACCGACGGGCGGCGCGGATTCGTGCTGCGCACCGGCGAGGCCCTCGAGATCACCCGCACAGACGGTCGCGTATTCGTCGTCACCGTCGACGACGCCTCCACAGCGGCATCCGTCCTCGCTTCCGCAGCATCCCGATGATCGCTCCGCACATCGACACCGAACAGCACATCGACACCGAACAGCACATCGACACCGAACAGCACATCGACACCGAACAGCACATCGACACCGAACAGCACATCGACACCGAACCGGGAGTCAATCCATGACCCGCATCAGAGCCGCATCCGTCGTCCTCTTCGTCGGGCTCGCGTGCGGGCTCGCCTGGCTCGTCGCCCTGCCGCTGTGGCTGGGCGACGGCCTCGCCGAGCCCAGCACCTGGTTCCTGCTGCCCGTGATGATGCTGACCCCCGCTCTCGCCGCGCTCGTGGTCACCCTCGCCCTGCGTGTGCCGGCACCGGGGGAGCGGCTCCGCTTCCTGGGCATCTGGCCCCTGCGCCCGGCCAGGCGGGTCGTCTGGCTGATGGTGGCGGGCTGGCTCGTCCCTCCGGTTCTCGTCGCGCTCGGCATCGTGGTCGCGGCGGCCTTCGGATGGGTGCAGCTCGACCCGACGTTCTCGGCGTTCTCCGCTGAGATCGCGAGGTCGCTGCCCGCCGGCGCGCCGATGCCCCCGATCGAGCTCATCGTGATCTCGCAGATCGTGATGATCCCTGTCGGCGCCCTGATCAACAGTGTGCTGGCGTTCGGCGAAGAACTCGGCTGGCGCGGGTGGCTCGTCCCGGCCCTGCGACCGCTCGGCACGTGGCCGGCACTCCTCATCAGCGGAGCGATCTGGGGCTTCTGGCACAGCCCGGTGATCCTGCTGGGCTACAACTTCGGGCGCACCGACATCACCGGCGTGCTGTTCATGATCGGCGGCTGCATGGCCTGGGGTGTGCTGCTGGGCTGGCTGCGTCTGCGCTCCGCATCGGTCTGGCCCGCCGTCCTCGCGCACGGCTCGCTGAACGCGGCCGCCGGACTCGTCCTCATCTTCGCCGCATCGCAGCCCGATCTCGCACTCGCCGGACCTCTCGGCGTCGCGGGATGGATCGTCGCGGCGGCGGTGATCGCCGCATTGGCCCTCACGGGCCAGTTCCGTCGTCAGCCCGAGCTCGCGGGCGCGCCCGGGCGGCTGCTGTCCGCTCCCCGAGCCGGGAGGGGTCCGCAACCCTCTTGACGCTCTTCGGGGCTCACGGTTTGCTGAGGGCATGGAATCCACTCCCGCCGCCTGGTCGAATGCCGACGCCTATCTCGCTGATCTCCTCGTCGGCCATGATCCGCAGCTGGAGGCGGCGCTGGCCGCTCAGCACGATGCCGGTCTTCCCGAGATCGAGGTCGCGCCGGTCGGCGGCAAGCTCCTCAACCTCCTCGCCCGCATCAGCGGCGCTCGCCGCGTGCTGGAGATCGGAACGCTCGGCGGGTACTCGACGATCTGGCTCGCACGGGCGGTGGGTCCCGAGGGGCGGGTGATCACCGTCGAGGCCGAAGCGGACAACGCCGCCGTGGCCCGCGCGAGCATCGATGCCGCCGGCGTCGGAGACCGCGTCGACATCCGGATCGGCCGAGGTGCCGACGTGCTCCCCACGCTGGTCGGCGGCTTCGACCTGGTCTTCATCGACGCCGACAAGGAGTCGAACACGGTCTACCTCGACTGGGCCGCGAAACTGGGCCATCCCGGAACCGTGATCGTGCTCGACAACATCGGACGGGAGGGTGAGATCGTGCGCGACGATGCGGCCGACCCCAAGGTCGTCGGCACCAGGGATGCACTGCGGATGCTGGGCGAGGACCCGCGCTTCGACGCCACCGCGCTGCAGACGGTCGGTGTCAAAGGCTGGGATGGCGTCGCGCTCGCTGTCGTCGTGTGAACCTCCGGCCCCGACCCGGGTGCTGAGGGCCGGGCGGGCTAGACTGGGCGCGGATCGACGACGCTCCACACACCTTTTCTCTGAGCAAGGAGCACATCAGTGGCACTGATCGAGGCTGTAGGCGCACGCGAGATTCTCGACTCGCGCGGAAACCCGACCGTTGAGGTGGAGGTGCTCCTCGACGACGGCGTAGTCCAGCGGGCAGCCGTCCCGTCGGGTGCATCCACCGGCGCATTCGAGGCGTACGAGCTGCGCGACGGCGACAAGAGCCGTTATGGCGGCAAGGGCGTGCTCAAGGCCGTCGACGCCATCATCGACGAGCTCGGACCGGCGCTCGAGGGCATCGAGGCGAGCGAGCAGCGCATCGTCGACGAGATCCTGATCGAGACCGACGGCACCGAGAACAAGCAGCGCACCGGCGCCAACGCGATCCTCGGCGTCAGCCTCGCCGTCGCGAAGGCCGCGGCCGACTCGGCCGATCTGCCCCTGTTCCGCTACCTGGGCGGCCCCAACGCGCACGTGCTGCCCGTGCCGCTCTTCAACGTGATCAACGGCGGCGAGCACGCCGACAACGGCATCGACATGCAGGAGTTCTTCCTCGCGCCGATCGGCGCCGAGACGTACTCCGAGGCGCTTCGCTGGGGTGTCGAGACCTACCACGTGCTGCGCGGCGAGCTGAAGGCCGCCGGCTACGCGACGGGCCTCGGCGACGAGGGTGGCTTCGCCCCCGACCTGCCCAGCAACCGCGAGGGTCTCGACTTCCTCGTCAAGGCGATCGAGAAGGCCGGCTTCAAGCCGGGCACCGAGATCGCGCTCGGCCTCGACGTCGCAGCGACCGAGTTCTTCAGCGACGGCGTGTACCGCCTCGACAACAAGGACTGGACCGGCCCCGAGCTGATCGAGTACTACGAGGGTCTGGTCAACGACTTCCCGATCGTCACGATCGAGGACGCCCTCGCCGAGGACGACTGGGACAACTGGAAGCTCCTCACCGACGCTCTCGGCTCGAAGGTCCAGCTCGTCGGAGACGACCTGTTCGTCACCAACCCGACGCGTCTGGCTGACGGCATCAAGCGCGGCGTCGCCAACTCGCTGCTCGTGAAGGTCAACCAGATCGGAACGCTCACCGAGACGTTCGACGCGGTCAGCCTGGCGCAGCGCTCGGGTTACACCGCCATGCTGTCGCACCGCTCGGGTGAGACCGAGGACACGACGATCGCCGACCTCGTGGTCGCGACGAACGCGGGTCAGATCAAGGCGGGTGCGCCTGCTCGCAGCGAGCGCGTCGCGAAGTACAATCAGCTTCTGCGCATCGAGGAAGAGCTGGGCGACGCGGCTGTCTTCGCCGGCCGCTCCGCGTTCCCGCGCTACCAGGGCTGAACACAGCTGAGACAGACAGAAGCCGCCTGAGCGGCTCGAACGGAGGAGGAGCCGTGGCACGACGACCGGCTCCTCCTTCGGCGTCTCCGGGGGCGACCCGGCCCGCCTCAGCGCCGCCGTCGCCCGCACAGCGCACCGCGGGTCGGACGCCCCGGGGTGCGGCGAGCAGAGGCGCGCAGGACCGCAGGGTCGATGTGCGCGAGTGGGCCTCCGGCATTCGCCTGTCGGCCTTCTCGGTCATCATGCTGTCTCTCGTGGTCCTCGGCGCATGGGTGCTGGTGCCGACGCTCGGCACCTTCATCGATCAGAGGCAGAAGATCTCGGCTCTGGAGCAGTCGATCCAGGTCTCCGAAGACCAGATCGCCGCGCTCGAGAAAGAGCGTGAACGCTGGAACGACCCGGCGTACATCACCACCCAGGCGCGTGAGCGCCTGTATTACGTCAAGCCCGGCGAGGTCGTGTACCTGATCGACAACGACCTCGACCCCGCCGCGCTTCCGCAGCAGCAGGGCCCGGTCAGCGACACGCTCGAGGAGACGCCCTCCGACTGGATGCCGCAGCTCCTGCGCACTCTCACGTCCGCCGGACTCAGCGACACGGCCGCAGTCGCCCGCTGACCTGCGCCGCCGCCGCACGGGGCGTGTGCTCCGAGCATCCTCCCGGTCGGCTCCCGTACGCTGGTCGGGTGACCACGCCGCCATTCCCCGCCCCCACGACCGCCGAACTCGCCGTGGTGTCGGCCCAGTTGGGGAGAACCGCGCGCGGCGTCGTCGGCATCGCAGCCCGCTGCGTCTGCGGCAACCCCACGGTCGTCGCCACCACGCCGAGGCTGCCGGACGGCACGCCGTTCCCCACCTTCTACTACCTCACCCACCCTGCCGCGACTGCGGCCATGTCGACTCTCGAGGCCACGCAGGTCATGCCAGAGCTCGCGGCGCTCCTCGCCGAGGACGACGGGGTCGCGGCGGCCTACCTCGCGGCGCACGAGGCCTACCTCGCCGATCGTGCGCAGTTCGGCGAGGTCACCGAGATCGACGGCATCTCGGCCGGCGGCATGCCCACGCGCGTCAAGTGCCTGCACGCTCTGGCCGGTCACGCTCTCGCGGCCGGCCCCGGCGTGAACCCGATCGGTGACGTGGCGCTCGAGCGTTCGACGTGGTCTCCCGAGAAGTGCCGGTGCGACGCCCCGGGTGCGGCACTGCGCGACGTCGAGGCGTCGACCGAATGAGGCCGCCGCGGATGCTGCGCAACGGCGTCGCGGTGGCGACGATCGTGGCATCCGTCCTGCTCCTCGGCGCAGCGGCGACGCCGCCGCCGGTGCCCGATGATCCCGCCGATCCGGTGCGCGCCGCCGAATACTGGCTCGATGGCGCCGGGATCCGAGACGCCTGGCAGACCACCCGCGGCGACGGAGTGACCATCGCCGTCATCGACACCGGGATCGCCAAGGTCCCGGGAGTGTTCGACGGGGCCGTCGTCGGCGGCACGGACGTGTCCGGCACCGGGACACCCGACGGGCGCACCCCGGTGGGTGCCATCGACGGCAATCACGGCTCGTGGGTCGCATCCCTCGCCGCCGGGCGCGGCGCGGCCGACGGCAAGGGCATGATCGGCGTCGCCCCCGAAGCCGATCTGCTCTCGATCTCCGTGGGGTTCGGCGCAGCTGCCGCCGTGCCGTTCACCGAGCAGGTGGCGAAGGCGATGCGCTGGGCGGTCGATCACGGGGCGGACATCATCAACCTCTCGTTCACCACGAACACGCTGGACTGGGACAAGAGTTGGGACGACGCGTTCCTCTACGCCTTCGAGAACGACGTCGTGGTCGTGGTCGCGGCGGGCAATCGGGGGAGCGGCACCGACATCATCGGCGCCCCCGCGACGATCCCCGGCGTGCTCACGGTCGGCGGAGTCGATCAGACGGGCACGGCGAGCATCGAGGCCTCGACGCAGGGGATCACCATCGGCATCGCGGCACCCAGCGAGGGGCTGCGCGGCGTCTCGGCGGACGGCACGGTCGTGCCCTGGAGCGGCACCAGCGGTGCGGCGCCCATCGTCGCGGGCATCGCGGCCCTCGTCCGGTCCGCGCATCCCGAGCTCGATGCCGCCAACGTCATCAACCGCATCATCAAGACGGCGATCGAGGTCCCCGGCATGGCGGATCCTCCCGACCCCCTCTACGGCTACGGTCTGGTGGATGCCGAGGCGGCGATCAGCGGGGACGTGCCCAAGGTCTCCGAGAACCCCATGGGAGACCTCGCCGAGTGGGTCCGCCTGTTCCGCCGGGCGGAGACCGTCCCGCAGCCGGAACCCACCGCCGCGCCGGTCGAGGTCCCGCCTCTGCCGGATGCGGACGCGCCGACGGAAGCCGGTTCACCGCTGCTTCCCAGCGCTGAATCGCTGCGCTACGGTACCCTGCCGCTCATCGCGCTCACAGTCCCTGGTATCCTGATAGCGCTTGGCGTCACCGCAGCTGCCCGGCGCATCCGATCGGCGCGCGCACGCACGCCACATTCCTGACTCCCGAGGAGTTGTCCCCCTGTGCCTCAGAACAGCACTGTGCCCAAGATTCTGATCGTCGGTGGAGGCTATGCAGGCTTCTACACGGCGTGGAAGCTGGAGAAGCACCTTCGCAAGGGTGAAGCAGACGTCACCATGGTCGACCCGCTGCCGTACATGACGTACCAGCCGTTCCTCCCCGAGGTGGCCGCCGGCTCGATCGAAGCCCGACACTCGGTGGTCGCCCACCGTCGTCACCTCAAGCGCACGAACGTGCTCACCGCCAAGGTGACCGGAATCAACCACGCCGAGAAGGTCGCGACGATCACGCCTCCCGTGGGCGAGCCGTACGAGTTCGCGTACGACCAGATCGTGGTGACCGCGGGTGCCGTCTCGCGCACCTTCCCGATCCCGGGCATCGCAGACAACGCGATCGGCCTGAAGACGATCGAGGAGGCCGTCGCGATCCGTGACCGCCTGATGTCGAACTTCGACAAGGCGGCGTCGCTGCCTGCGGGCCCCGCGCGTGATCGCCTGCTCTCCGTCGTCGTCGTCGGCGGTGGCTTCGCCGGCATCGAGGTGTTCGCCGAGCTGCGCTCGCTCGCCTCGTCGCTGGTCAGCAAGTACCCGCAGCTGACCTTCGACGACACCCACTTCCACCTGATCGAGGCGATGGGGCGCATCATGCCCGAGGTCTCGCTGCAGACGAGCGAGTGGGTGCTCAAGGACCTCGCGAAGCGCGGCGCCAACGTGCACCTCGACACGCAGCTCACCAGCGCGGTCGACGGCAACGTCGAGCTGTCGACTGGTGAGGTCATCCCCACCGATCTGATCGTCTGGACCGCCGGTGTCATGGCGAACCCGACGGTGGTGCGCGGTGGCGACCTCCCGATCGAGGAGCGCGGCCGCATCCAGACCCGTGCAGACCTCCGTGTCGGCACCCCCGAGGCCTTCGTTCCCGGGGCCTGGGCCGCCGGTGACGTCTCTGCCGTCCCCGACCTGTCCGGTGGTGGCGTCGGCGGCTTCTGCGTGCCGAACGCCCAGCACGCCGTCCGTCAGGCGAAGCTCCTCGCGAAGAACATCGTCGCCGTGCTGCGTGGCGAGGACCCGAAGGAGTACTTCCACAAGAACCTCGGCGCCGTCGCGGGCCTCGGGCTCTACAACGGTGTCTTCCAGTCCGGCAAGATCGCCCTCAAGGGGTTCGTCGCTTGGGTCGCCCACCGTGGATACCACGGCCTCGCGATGCCCACATGGGAGCGCAAGTTCCGCGTGGTGTGGGGTTGGTGGAACAACCTGTGGCTCGGTCGCGACCTGGTGAACCTCGAGACGGTCCAGAACCCGCGCTACGTCTTCGAGGAGTTCGCCGCTCGCCCGCGTCCGGCCGCCGATGCGCCGGCTCCCGCCGTCACGGCTCCGGCCGCGCAGGCGACCGCCGTCGACAAGGCTGCTGACGAGAAGCCCGCCGGCCAGAAGACCGGTGCCAAGAAGCCGGCCGCCAAGAAGGCCGCCGAGACGGCTGCCGCCAAGTAGTCCTCTCCTCGAACGCCCCGAGTCCTCCGGAGTCGGGGCGTTCGTCGTCTGCGGCGACGGGGCGTGTCTCGCACCCCGTTCATAGGCGCGCTTGCTACCGTCGGCAGCGCAAGGGGAGTACTCCCGTCTGCGGTGGTGTCGTCATTACGGATACGAGGTCGTGTCCCGGCCCACCGGCCCGTGAGGGTGGAGGAGACCTGGCGTCCGTATCCGCGGACGGCCAAGGACCCCTCACCGCACCGCTGTCGAGACCCGTGGTCGTCCACACCACGAAGGAATCGTCACCATGGGAAAACTCAACCGACTGCTCGGGATGGCCGCTCGCGCCCTCGATCTCGACGAGAGCGGATCCCGCACGGATCGCGACGGCTCGCGGGGGCAGACGCCTCCCGCGCCCGGACGGCGTCACCCGGAGAATGATCGATACTCTCCTCCGCCGATGCACCGGACGTCGCGTGACCCGTACTCTCCGCCTCCTGCCGGTGCCGCCTCGGCCTCCCGTGCAGCCGGATCGGGGTCGGATGCCGACCGGGCCGCGATCGCACGGTACGACTACCTGCTCGAGACCGCAGATCCGCACCGTGTCGAGCAGATCCATCGCGAGGCCTTCGCGCGGCTGACGCCGACGCAGCGCGCGCAGGTGCAGGAGCGCATGAACACGGAGCTCGCGCCCGGCGAACGCCCGACATCGTCCTCGCCGGAGGATCTCGCACGCGCGGCCGGGCGCTCCGAGGCGGCGCACCCCGGACGCATGCGCGGCATCCTGTCGCGGGTGCGCGGGTTCGGCGCTGCCGGTGCCGTCGGCGGCGCCGCCGTGGGCGCGTTGGGCATCGTGGCGGTCGGCGCCGTCGGGAGCGCCGTCGCCGCGCCCCTTCTCGAGCAGGCGGCCGGGCTCGGTGTCGACTTCGACGCGCTCGCGCAGGGTGTCGACGTCGAGGCGATCGCGAGCGGACTCGGCGGAGAGGAGCTCGCGGGAGCCGCTGAGGGTGTTCTCGGATCGGCCGGCGAGACCGTCTCGGGCCTCGGCGACACCGCGAGCGAATGGGGCCAGCGGCTCGGCGACCTCGGCATCCCCGGAATCGGCGATCTGTTCGGCCGATGAGCGGGGCGATCATGGCGGCCGCCGAGTCATCGCCGTCGGATCACGGATTCTCCGGCCTCACCGGGTTCGCCGCCGACGTCCTCACCCAGCTCGGCGACATCGGCGTGGGCGTGCTGGTGTTCCTCGAGGTCCTCGTCCCGCCCATTCCGAGCGAGGTGATCCTGCCGTTCGCCGGGTACCTGAGTCAGAGCGGCGACCTCACGCTCGGCTGGCTGATCGTGTGGAGCACCCTCGCCTCATGGATCGGAGCGCTCCTGCTCTACTGGCTCGGGGCGGCCATCGGCATCGAGCGGGCCGTGCGGCTTCTCGCGGCCACCAAGCTGGTCAGCCGCGGCGATCTGGACCGGGGAGTGGCCTGGTTCCAGCGAAGCGGAGGGTGGACGGTGCTCGTGGGGCGGATGGTCCCCGGGGTCCGCAGCCTGATCTCGATCCCTGCGGGTGCCACGCGGATGAACCTGGCGCGATTCAGCGTCTACACCATCGTGGGCAGCGGCCTGTGGAACACTCTGCTCATCGGGGTGGGTGCCCTGCTGGGAACCCAGCACGAGCAGCTCGAGCACCTGCTCGGGTATCTCGACTACGCCGTGTATTCAGCGCTGGCGATCGCCGTCGGTGTGCTGGTCCTGCGCCGAATCCGTGAGGCGCGCGGGTCGGCATCCGCGAACGGACAGACCCGCGGCGCGGCAGATGGACGCGCGGATGGCTGAGAAGCGCGCTGTGCCCCCGCTGGGACTCGAACCCAGACTGAAGCGATTTTAAGTCGCCTGCCTCTGCCATTGGGCTACGGGGGCTCCATGTGACTGGCTCAGATTACACGGGTATATCGGCCGCTCCGGCGCCGCATCCCGCGCGGACAGGGCGAAGGGAGACGGGCGTCCCAGCGCCCGCCTCCCTGTGATGCTGCTGAGACAGCATCGCTACCCCCCGGCAACCGGCCGGGCACGGCCGGTGAGCCGCCACGAATGACGGCCTCAGTGATAGAGACGGCGACCGTGGATGTTCATTACGAGCATTGCGGCTAAAGTACCGGGATTCCGGACGTGGCCGTACGACTGCGCTGCGACTCGATCTCAGAAAGCATGAATCCGCGTCCGCGCTGGACATAGGGTGGGGGAGTGCTCGACCTCATCGCCGATATGAGCCCCGATCAGGGACGAAACGCAGTCTCCCCCGAGTGGCACGACCCGTCACGGTACTGGCCGCGCCTGTCTGCGGCGACCGGCCACCTCTCTGCTCCCGTGGCGGTGATCGACAGAGAAGCGCTCCGGCACAACGCCCTGGATCTGCTGGTCCGTGCGGGCGGACTGCCGATCCGCGTCGCCTCGAAGTCGGTGCGCGTGCGCTCGGTGCTCGACGCGGTGCTGCAGCTTCCCGGCTACCGGGGGATTCTCGCGTTCACCCTCGCCGAAGCGCTCTGGCTCGCCGAGACCCATGACGACATCGTGATCGGCTACCCGACGGTCGATCGCGCGGGACTCGCGCAGCTCTTCGAATCCGAAGAGGCGGCGCGGCGCATCACGCTCATGGTCGACGACCCGGCGCATCTCGACATCGTCGACAGCGTCGCACCTGCCGGCCATCGCCCCGACATCCGTGTCGCGATCGACGCGGACGCCTCACTGCGATCGGCGGCGCTCGGTCATATCGGCGTCCGCAGGTCCGCGCTGTTCACTCCGGGAGAGGTGGCGGCCTTCGCTCGCACGATCGTCCGCCGCCCGGGCTTCACGCTCGTCGGCCTGCAGATGTACGAGGCCCAGATCGCCGGGCAGGGCGACAACGCGGGACCGGACGCGCCGGTGATCCGTCTGATGCAGGCGCGCTCGCGGTCAGAGCTGCGAGACCGACGAGCCGCGATCGTCGGCGCACTCTCGGAGATCGCCTCTCTCGAGTTCCTCAACGGCGGAGGGACCGGCTCCCTCGAGTTCACCGGCAGCGACGAATCGCTGACCGAGGCGAGTGCCGGCAGCGGACTGCTCGGAGGGCACCTCTTCGACGGGTACCGATCCTTCCGCCCGGCACCGGCGTCGGCGTTCGCGTTCGACGTGGTGCGGCGGCCGGCCGCCGACATCGCGACCGTGCTCGGTGGCGGATGGATCGCCTCGGGCCCCGCCGTGACGTCGCGACAGCCGTCGCCCGTCTGGCCGCAGGGGTTGCGCACTCTGTCGCGCGAGGCCGCGGGCGAGGTGCAGACACCGCTGCAGGGGCGAGAGGCCCAGCACCTCGGAGTGGGCGATCGGGTCTGGTTCCGCCACGCGAAGAGCGGCGAGCCTGCCGAGCGCATCGACAGCTACCAGCTCGTCTCCGGCGACGAGATCGTCGACGAGCTTCCCACGTATCGCGGCGAGGGGAAGGCGTTCCTGTGACCCGGATCGGCGGAACCTGGCAGAACTGGGGGCGGTCGGCGCAGGTGAAGCCGCTCCGCGTCGAGCGCCCGCGCACGCCGGAAGGCGTGCAGCGCGCCGTCCGGGCGGCTGTGACGCAAGGGCTCACCGTGAAGGCGGTCGGAGCGGGGCACAGCTTCACGGGCATCGCCGTCGCCCCCGGGGTGCTCCTGGAACTTGACGACATGCAAGGACTCGTATCGGCCGACGCGTCCACCGGCCGCGCGACCCTGCTCGCGGGAACCCGGCTGCACCGCATCCCCTCACTGCTTGCGCCGTTCGGTCTCGCCATGGAGAACCTCGGCGACATCGACCGTCAGTCCATCTCCGGCGCGATCTCGACAGGGACGCATGGCACCGGGTCCGGGTTCGGGGGACTCGCCACACAGGTCGTCGCGGCGACCATGGTGACCGCAGCCGGCGAGTTCCTGAGAGTGGACGAGAGGCAGAACACCGATCTGCTGCCCGCGGTCACACTGGGGCTCGGCGCGCTCGGGATCCTGGTCGACATCACGCTGCAGTGCGTGCCGAACCTCCTCATGGAGGCAGTCGACGAGCCAGCGCCTCTCGACGACGTTCTCGAGACCCTGCACAGTCGGGTCGAGGAATCGGACCACTTCGAGTTCTACTGGTTCCCGCACACGGACATCGCTCTGACCAAGAGACAGACCAGACTGCCGGAGTCGACTCGGCGGCAGCCTCTCCCGGTCGTAGGGCGCTGGATCGATGAGACCCTGCTCTCGAACGGCGTGTACCGGGCGGTATGCGCCGCCGGGCAGGTGGCACCCATCATCACTCCGCCGTTCAACAGGCTCGCGGTGAAGCTCACGGGCGACCGGCGCTACACCGAGCTGTCGCACCGCGTCCTGACACAGAGCCGCACGGTGCGGTTCCGCGAGATGGAGTACGCGCTGCCCGTTGAGAACGTCGTGCCGGCCTTCCGCGCTGTGCGCGAGCTCATCGAGCGACGAGGATGGCGCATCGAATTCCCTATCGAGGTGCGCTTCGCGGCGGGCGACGACAGGTGGCTGTCGACGGCGTACGGCAGGGCCACGGGGTACATCGCGGTCCACCGCTACTGGCGCGCCGATCCTTCGGTGTACTTCGAGGCCGTGGAACAGATCATGCTCGAGCACGGCGGACGCCCCCACTGGGGCAAGCTGCACACGCTGAACGCCGAGCAGCTGCGAGAGCGCTATCCGCGGTTCGACGACTTCACCGCCGTGCGCGACCGGCTCGACCCGGATCGCCGATTCACGAACCGATACCTGGATCGCGTTCTCGGCGCATGACGGGGCTGCAGCTGACCGTCGCACACCCAGTCGACGCGCAGGCTGCGCCGATAGGATGAGACAAACACGAGGAAGGGTGGGCCTCTGATGGAATGGCTCGTGCCGGTACTGATCGTCGTCGGTGTGATTCTGCTCATCGGAATCTACCTCTGGGCGACCTACAACTCGCTGGTGCAGCTCAACGTCCGCGTCGACGAGGCCTGGAGCGGCATCACGGTTCAGCTGAAGCGCAGAGCGGATCTGATACCCAACCTCATCGAGACGGTGAAGGGCTACGCCTCGCACGAGAAGGCGGTGTTCGAGAACGTCACGCGTGCGCGAGCGGAGACGCTGTCTGCCGGCAGCCCCGGCGAGGCGGGCATCGCCGAAGGTCATCTGCAGCAGGCGCTCCGCAGCCTGTTCGCGGTCGCCGAGGCCTATCCGCAGCTGCAGGCGAGCCAGAACTTCCTTCAGGTGCAGCAGGCCCTCGTCGACACCGAGGACAAGATCCAGGCTGCGCGCCGCTTCTACAACGGCGGGGTCCGCGAGCTGAACACCAAGATCAAGGTCTTCCCCAACAATCTCTTCGCCAAGGGACTCGGATTCACCGAGCGCGAGTTCTTCGAGGTCGCCGACAGCGGCGCGATCTCCGAGCCGCCACGCGTGCAGTTCTGATGTGTCACAAGGCCCGATGCGCACCAGCGCATCGGGCCTTCTGCATGTCCGGCCGCCCGTGGCGAGTCGATCCCGGGGCCTGAGCGTCGCTCACCAGACGTCGAGCTCCACAGCGTCACCCTCGACGGTCACGCCGCCGCGGAGCATCCAGGAGTCCGTGCGATACGTCTCGGTCCTCGGACTGCCGTCCTGACTTGTGCCAGACACGGTGGCGACGAGGACGCCCCCGTCGGCGACGAATCCACCGTCCGTGAGCTCCAGGACCGGCAGCTGCTCTATGCGGAACCGGACGTCGTCGACCGAGGCGAACTCGGTGCCCCAGGGGATCCTGATCCCGCATCCGTCGGGAACGGCGTCATCGGAGACCTCCGCAGACGTGCACTCCTCGAGGTGGTCGTCCAGCGCCTGCTGTGCGGTCGTGCGCACATCGATCTCAGGCGTCGGTGCGCTGCTCGTCGCCGGGGGACCGGCAGCAGGGGACACATCGCCGGATGACAGCCACAGCCATGATGCCGCCACCACGACGACGAGAGCGGCACCGACGCCGCCGATCGCCCATGCCCTGCGGCGGTTCACGAGGGCACCTCTCTCGCGTGCACATGGCGACGCACGGACGTGTCCGGGCGAACCGAGAGTGCGGCGTGAAGAGCCTCTGCCGCGGTGCCCCACCGCGAGACCGAGACATGCGCGAGGCCCTGCCATTCCGCTGCGAGCGCCAGCTCTGCGGCGATCCGCTCAGCGTCGGCGTCAGGCCTGGCCTGAGGTTCCCACCAGGCCGACTGCACCTGAAGCGTCGACGTCGCGCGGTCGGCCTTCAGATCGACGCGGGCCACGATCCGGTCGCCGACGAGCACGGGCAGCGAGTAGTAGCCGTATCGCCGCTTGTCGGCGGGGACGTAGATCTCGATCCTGTAGTCGAGCTCGAAGGCGCGCAGCGCTCTGTCGCGGAACCAGACGACGGGATCGAACGGTGTCAGCAGCGCTGACGCGTCGATGCGGCGCGGCAGCACGGCATCCCGATGTCGCCAGCTCGGGAGCGGGCGCCCACCGCGGTCCCAGCCCCGCACCGACACCGGGAGCAGCTCGCCCGTGTCGACCAGATCGGCGATCGACTGCGAGACCGCCGCGCGATCGCGGATGCGGTGGTAGTCGGCGAGATCCGACTGCGTCGCGACTCCCGACGAGCGCGCCGCCCGACGTGTGAGCTCGCGGATCGCATCGTCCCGCGGCACGTGGCGCGACAGGATGGCGTCGGGGATCACCTGCTCGGCGAGAGCGTAGCTGCGCTCGAAACCCTTCCGACCGCTGATCGCGACGTCCCCGGTGCGCCACAGGTGCTCGAGCGCGAGCTTGACGTCATCCCAGTCCCACCATGTGCCGCGCTCGCGGGGCGCATCTTCTCGGAGATCCGCCGGTCGCAGTGGGCCCCGCGCCCTGAGCTCGTCCTGAACCCAGCGCAGCGTCCGCGTGTTCAGGCTCATCCACGAGTCGGCCGCCGCCCATCGAGCGCGGAAGTGATCCATCCGGAATCGCCACAGCGGCCAATCCTCGATGGGGATGAACGTCGCCTCATGAGCCATGTACTCGACGTAGTGGGTGGTCCGGGAGTGGAACACCCGATCGAACAGCGCCGGATCGTAGGCTCCCAGACGCGAGAACAGCGGCATGTAGTGCGACCTCGCGAACACGTTGACCGAGTCGATCTGCAGCACGCCCAGCCGATCCATCACCCGGTGGATGTGCCGGGCCGACACCGATGCGGGGCGTGCGCGGGAGAAGCCCTGCGCGGCCAGCGCGATGCGACGGGCCTGGGCGGAGCTGAGGGTCTCGGTCACCTCGTCAGGGTATCTCCGAGCGCCGACATCCGGGCCTCGTACGTCCGGACGCGCGGCGCCCGCGCCGTAGACTTGGGCGATGAGCGAAGAGCTGCGTCCACGGCTGAGAGACCTCTTCCGTCCGCGCCCGGTCTCGCCGGATCGCACGGTGACCACCGAGGCCGATGAAGCCGTCCCGCGAGGACTCCGCATCACGGCCGCATATTCCTGGCGCATCCTGCTGATCGCAGCGGTGGTGGCCGGATTCATCTGGCTCGTGATCGAGCTGAAGCTCCTCGTGATCCCGCTCATGGTCGGCATCCTCATCACGGCTCTGCTGTGGCCGGGATTCCAGTGGATGCTGCGCCACCGGTTCCCGCGCTGGCTGGCAGTGGCGCTGTCGATCATCGGCACGCTCGCGATCGTCTCCCTGCTGCTCTGGCTCGTCATCTGGCAGGTCCGCGCCCAGTTGCCCGACGTGCAGGCGCGGAGTTCCCAGGCGATCGAGGAATTCCGGCAGTTCCTTCTCAACGGACCGCTGCACCTGAGTGAGACGCAGATCCAGGACTACATCGATCAGGGCCTCGGCATCATCAACGAGCAGACGCAGACGCTCCTCAACGGGGCTCTCGCGGTCGGCACGACCGCCGCGCATGTGGTGACCGGCGCGGTCCTCTCACTGTTCATCCTGATCTGCCTGCTCGCCGACGGTCGGGGGATCTGGCGCTGGACGCTGCGCCTGTTCCCGCGCGCGGCGCGACCGGCCGCCGACGCGGCTGCGAGCAACGGCTTCGCGACGATCGTCAACTACGCCCGCACGCAGCTGCTGGTGGCCGCGATCGACGCGGTCGGCATCGGCGTGGGTGCCGCTCTGCTCGGCGTCCCGCTGGCGATACCGGTCGCCGTGCTCGTCTTCCTCGGATCCTTCGTGCCGATCGTCGGTGCGGTCGTGACCGGCGCGATCGCGGTCCTGCTGGCCCTCGTCTACAACGGGCCGTGGATCGCTCTGGCGATGCTGGCCGTCGTGCTCGGCGTGCAGCAGCTCGAGGGGCACATCCTGCAGCCGATCCTGATGGGCTCCGCGGTGAAGGTGCACCCGCTCGCGGTCGTGCTCGTCGTCGCCGGCGGCTCGATGGTCGGCGGCATCCCCGGAGCGCTGTTCGCGGTGCCTCTCGCAGCGTTCGTCAACGTCGCAGCGGTGACCGTCAGCACGGGGTCGTGGAAGACCGGCGACGTCCCGAACGCAGACCTAATCTGGAGCACAGTTCCGCGCGAGCGGAGACGGAGGAATCGATGAGCGCAGTCCCCAGCCTGGACGAGTTCGAGAAGGCAGCTCAGAGTCTGGCTGAGGTGATCACGCGGACGCCGACGTTGCCTTCGCGCGCTCTGTCGGATGTCCTCGGAGCGCCGGTCGTGCTCAAGATGGAGAACCTGCAGCGAACGGGGTCCTTCAAGATCCGGGGATCCGCATATCGCCTCTCCCAGCTGAGTGCAGAAGAGCGCGCGCGCGGCGTGGTCGCGGCCTCCGCCGGCAATCACGCGCAGGGCGTCGCCCTCGCGGCGCAGACCCTCGGAATCCCGGCGACCATCTTCGTGCCGATCGGCATCCCGGTGCCCAAGCTGCTGGCGACCAGGAGCTACGGCGCAGAGGTCGTGCTCGAGGGAGAGACGGTCGCGACGTCGCTGCGGCTCGCCGCCGAGTTCGCCGAGCGCACGGGAGCGGTGATCATCCATCCGTTCGACCACCGCGATGTCGTCATCGGCCAGGGCACGCTCGGGCTCGAGCTGCTCGAGGATGCTCCGGACGTCGACACGATCGTGCTGGGGATCGGCGGGGGAGGCCTGATCGCCGGTGTCGCCGCCGCGGTGAAGGCGAAGGCCGCCGAGATGGGCCGCACCGTCCGCATCATCGGCGTCCAGGCCGAGAACGCCGCGGCGATGCTTCCCTCGCTCGAAGCGGGATACCCGGTCGACATCGAGACGAAGCCCACGATCGCTGACGGCATCCTGGTCGCGCGCCCCGGCGCCATCCCGTTCGAGATCATCAAGGACCTCGTCGACGAGGTCGTCACGGTGACGGACGACGACCTCGCACGCGCCATCCTCGTGCTGCTCGAGCAGTCCAAGGTGATCGCGGAGCCGGCGGGTGCCGTCGGAGTCGCCGCGATCCTCGCCGGCAAGGTGAAGGCCAGCGGCAAGACCATGGCCGTGGTCTCCGGTGGCAACATCGACCCGCTGCTGCTGCAGCGCGTGGTCTCTCACGGTCTGGCGGCATCCGGCCGGTACCTGACGATCCGCATCCCGCTGCCCGACCGTCCCGGTCAGCTGGCGCGGGTGTCCGAGCTGATCGCGGAGGCCGGCGCCAACGTGATCGAGGCGATGCACACCCGTCACGGGCACGGGCTGCAGATCAGCGAGGTCTTCCTCGAGCTCAGCGTCGAGACGCGGGGCACCGAGCATTCCGAGCACACCCTCGACACCCTCCGTCGTGCCGGCTTCCAGCCGATGATCGTTCCGGACTGACCCGCGACGACAGAAGGCCCCGTCCATTCGGACGGGGCCTTCTGTCGTCGCGGAACGCGCGCGTGATCGGAGCGCGTCAGCCGGTGTAGGTCTCGACGTTCACGATCTCGACCGAGATCGCGCGGCCGTTCGGCGCCTCGTACGAGGACTTCTCGCCGACCTTGAGTCCGAGGATCGCCTGTCCGAGCGGGCTGGCCTCGCTGTACACGTCGAGGTCGCTGCCCACGGCGATCTCACGGCTGCCGAGGAGGAAGACCTCTTCGCCACCGGCGACCACGGCGGTCACGACCGTGCCGGGCTCGACGATGCCGCGGCTCGCGGGCGCCTCGCCGACCTTAGCGGTCTTGAGAAGGTTCTCGAGGGTGCGGATCCGCGCCTCCTGCTTGCCCTGCTCGTCCTTGGCGGCGTGGTACCCGCCGTTCTCCTTGAGGTCGCCCTCTTCGCGTGCCGCTTCGATGCGCTTGGCGATCTCTTCGCGACCGGTGGTGGAGAGGTGCTCGAGCTCGGCGACGAGCCGGTCATACGCTTCCTGCGTGAGGAAGGGAACCTGAGCGTCAGTAGACATGACGAAGCTCCTTCGTTAGGTACCCGGCGACGTTCCGCGGGGGATATGCCAAGACGCCCCGGCACGGTGCCAGGGCGTCATCTGTCTGGCTCGAGTCTAAGCGACCCAGCAGCTGTTCACCAAACCTGTCGTGGCGCTCGAGACGGTGGGAACCGTGGCAGAGAGCGCCTGCGAATGGGCATCTCCGGCGGGGATCTCGACGACCTTCCAGCCGACGACCCCGAACTCCTCGTCCAGCGCCTCGACGATGCAGGCCACGTCCTTGCCCTGCACCCCGGTGATCTGGAAGCGCACGGTGACGCTGTGCTCATCCACCAGATCGAAGCCGAGATCGTCCGAGTCGACCGCGTTCATCTGCGCCGCGACGATCATCCAGCCGAACGCGCCGACGAGAAGTGCCGCGATGGCGATCAGGACGATCCATGGCCCCCGGCGGGAGCGGGTGCGACCGTAGCGGTCGTCGAGCTGTTGTGCGGTCGTCACGGGGTGGGTCTTCCGGTCGTTAGGCTGGTAACTCCAGGTTATGCGACCTGCGCATGAAAGGCAGACTCCATGCTCGCTCTGACCGAGACACCGATGCCGACGCCCACGATGACGGTGGCACCGGAGCTGGTCACGCCCGGATTCGTCGGCTTCGCCGCCGTCGTGATCATCCTGATCGCGGTGATCCTGCTGATCCTCGACATGAACCGTCGCATCCGTCGGGTCCGCTACCGCGAAGAGGTCAGGGATGAGCTCGACGCCGAAGAGGCCGCGCGGGCGGCTGACGAGGCGACCGAGACGGATGCCGACCTGCCGATCGTGCGCGAGGGCGACGACGACCCCGAGAAGCGCTGACCGAGCCTTCGGCGGGTCAGGCCCCGAGTGACGGGGACAGCGGTGCGAGGGCGATGAGCAGACACGCGACCCAGTGGCACAGGAAAGCGAGCACCGTGCATACGTGGAAGATCTCGTGGAACCCGAAATGGCCGGGCCACGGGTTGGGCTTCTTGATCGCGTAGACGACCGCGCCGCCCGTATAGAGGAGCCCTCCGACGATGACGAGCACCATCATCGTGGCGTTCGCGACGAAGAGGTCGGCGAGGTACATCACCGCAGCCCAGCCCAGAAGCAGGTAGAGGGCGACGTACAGCCACCGCGGAGCATTGATCCAGAACACCCGGAACAGGATGCCGAGAAGCGCCCCGCTCCACACGAACACGAGCAGCAGGGCGCCCTTCTGAGGGGGCAGAGCGAGCACGGCGAGCGGCGTATAGGTGCCGGCGATCAGCAGCAGGATGTTCGCGTGGTCGATCCGCTTGAGGATCACCTTGACCTTCGGGCTCCAGTCGATCCGGTGATAGAGAGCGGAGTTGCCGAAGAGCAGCAGCGAGGTGGCCATGAACACGGCGGCGGCCCACTTGGCCGCGCCGCCCTGCGCGACGGTGATCAGCACCACCCCGGCGACGATCGCGACGGGGAACGTGGCCGCGTGGATCCAGCCGCGCCAGGTCGGCTTGATCTCGACGGCGGCGTCGTGCGCCGCCTCCTCCAGGAGGGGCAGCTGGGGGACGTCAGGTACCGAGGAGTCGGGAGTGCTCACGCCTTCACTCTATGCGGGCTCCCATGCAGGCGAGCGTACATATCCTGAGCGTCGGCCCTGGGTCCGCCGACGCCGACACGATAGCGTAGGGAGGTGATGACACGCGATGGTCAGGGGCGGGGGCCGCTGTACCGCCTCTACACCAGCCGGCTGCGCCGCCATCTCGATCCGGAGACCGTTCCCCATCACGTCGCCATGATGATCGACGGCAATCGGCGCTGGGCCAGGCAGCTCGGCTACGAGACTCCCGCGGAGGGACACAGGGCGGGTGCCGCCAAGATGCGCGAGTTCCTCGGCTGGTGCGATGAACTCGGGGTTCGGGTCGTGTCGCTGTATCTCCTGTCGAGCGACAACCTGCGAAAGCGCGACTCCGCCGAGCTCGCCGATCTGATCGAGATCATCGCCGAGCTCGCAGAGGCACTGTCGCGCGAGGGCAATTGGCGTGTGAAGCACGTCGGACGCTCGGACATCCTTCCCGCGGAGCTCGCGAAGGTGCTGGACGACGCACAGGAGCGCACGCGCGACCACACCGGCCTCCACGTCAACCTCGCGGTCGGCTACGGCGGACGCAACGAGATCGTCGATGCGGTGCGCAGCATCGTCACGGCGCATCAGGCGTCCGGCGGCACGATCGAGGACCTCGCCGCTCATCTGACCCCCGAGATGATCGGGGAGCATCTGTACACCGGCGGCCAGCCGGACCCCGATCTCGTCATCCGGACGAGCGGCGAGCAGCGTCTGAGCGACTTCCTGCTCTGGCAGAGCGCCCACAGCGAGTTCTACTTCGTGGAGGCGCTCGGGCCGGACCTGCGCCAGGTCGACTTCCTCCGCGCGATCCGCGACTTCGCCGACCGCGACCGGCGCTTCGGCCGCTGACCTCGACGACGACGCCACCCCGCGTTAACCAACACGTAACGAACTCGTGGCGTGTCGAGTCCGTCAAATGTCGGCGGCTGGTCGTAGCTTCTAGGCATCGGGCAAGGTGCCCGTCGGGTCGGCCTCAGGATGACGACTCGTGACCCCCTGGTCGACTCGTTCGAATAACCGGGAGTTCCCCGGGTCGGGAGTGGGTCGTGACCTCACGTACAGCGCAGCAGTCCACCAGCACCGCGCAGCAGTCCACCCGTAAGACGACGACGCGAGCGGGGGCGGAGGGTCCTGATCAGGATCTTCGGACCTATGTGCTCGACACGTCCGTCCTGCTGAGCGATCCGCAGGCGTTCTTCCGGTTCGCCGAGCACTCGGTCGTCCTTCCGGTGGTGGTCATCACCGAACTCGAAGGCAAGCGGCACGACCCGGAGATCGGATACTTCGCCCGTCAGGCGCTTCGCCACCTCGATGACCTTCGTGTCGAGCACGGACGGCTGGACTTCCCCGTCGAGGTCGGCGAGGGCGGCACGCTTCGGGTCGAGCTGGCCAACACGGACTCCTCGGTGCTCCCGGCCGGCATCCGGCTGAGCGACAACGACACCCGCATCCTCTCGGTCGCGATGAACCTCGCGCAGGACGGTCAGGACGTCACGATCGTCTCGAAGGACCTCCCGATGCGCGTCAAGGCGGCCTCGCTCGGTCTGCGTGCCGAGGAGTACCTCGCCGAGCAGGCCGTCGATTCGGGATGGACCGGAATCACCACCCTCGACCTGTCCGGTGACGAGATCAGCGATCTCTACGAGAGCGAGGTGGGCATCAGCGAAGATGCGAGGGGCCTGCCGGTGAACACCGGGCTCATCATCCACTCCGAGCGCGGTTCCGCACTCGGCAGGATCACGGGAGACGGCGAGTACAAGCTCGTCCGCGGCGACCGCGACATCTTCGGCATGCACGGGCGGTCCGCCGAGCAGCGGATCGCGATCGACCTGCTCACCGACCCGGACATCGGCATCGTCTCGCTGGGCGGGCGCGCGGGCACCGGAAAGTCCGCCCTGGCTCTCTGCGCCGGCCTCGAGGCGGTGCTCGAACGACAGCAGCAGAAGAAGATCATCGTCTTCCGCCCGCTGTTCGCCGTCGGAGGCCAGGAGCTCGGCTACCTGCCCGGCGATCAGGGCGAGAAGATGGGCCCGTGGGGGCAGGCGGTGTTCGACACGCTCGGTTCGGTCGTGTCAGGCAACGTCATGGAGGAGGTCGTCGAACGGGGCATTCTCGAGGTGCTCCCGCTCACGCACATCCGCGGTCGGTCGCTGCACGACGCGTTCGTGATCGTCGACGAGGCGCAGTCGCTCGAGCGCAACGTGCTGCTGACCGTCCTCAGCCGCATGGGGCAGAACTCGCGCGTGATCCTGACCCACGACGTCGGCCAGCGCGACAACCTCCGTGTCGGCCGTCATGACGGCATCGCCAGCGTGATCGAGACGCTCAAGGGGCATGACCTGTTCGCCCACGTGACGCTGATGCGGTCCGAGCGCTCCGCGATCGCCGCCCTGGTGACCGAGCTTCTCGAAGGAGGCGAACTCAGCTGACCTGAGTGGTCCGACAGCGGATGCCGTGGTGTCACGGCATCCGCTGTCGCATGTTCCGGCGGATGCGTTGGCGATTCGCTTCCGTCGGCGTGGTCGTCGGATTACGCTCGTGGCACCGAACGCAGACGATGGAGTGATGCGCCATGAGTGACACAACGAAGACTGTCGAAGACCACTCGCTTCCCCCGGTGGCTGTCGATGAGAAGCCGCGCTGGACACCGCTGAAGATCGTCCTCTGGGCGGCGATCGCGCTACTGGGCGGTGTCGCCTGGACGATGCTCGCCATCGTCAGAGGCGAGACGGTGAACGCGATCTGGTTCGTGTTCGCGGCGGTCTGCACCTATCTCGTCTTCTACCGTTTCTACTCGAAGTTCATCGAGCGCAACCTCGTCAAGCCGAACGACCGACGCGCGACACCCGCCGAGTACAAGGCGGACGGCAAGGACTACGTCGCGACCGACCGTCGAGTGCTGTTCGGTCACCACTTCGCCGCGATCGCGGGTGCCGGCCCTCTCGTAGGACCCGTGCTCGCCGCGCAGATGGGCTACCTGCCGGGCACGATCTGGATCATCGTCGGAGTCGTCCTGGCGGGTGCCGTGCAGGACTACCTCGTGATGTTCTTCTCGATGCGCCGGGGCGGGCGCTCTCTCGGCCAGATGGCCCGCGACGAGCTCGGTCGATTCGGCGGCACGGCGGCCATCGTCGCCACACTCCTCATCATGATCATCATCACGGCGATCCTCGCTCTCGTCGTGGTGAACGCCCTCGGCGAGAGCCCCTGGGGCGTGTTCTCCGTGGCCATGACGATCCCGATCGCCCTGTTCATGGGCGCGTACCTCCGGTGGATCCGACCAGGCAAGATCACCGAGGTGTCGCTCATCGGGTTCGTGCTCCTGATGGCGGCGATCATCGGCGGCGGGATGGTCGCCGAGACCGACTGGGGCCAGGCGGTCTTCACCCTCGACCGCACGACGATCGCGTGGGGGATCATCATCTACGGCTTCATCGCCGCGGTGCTGCCGGTGTGGATGCTGCTCGCTCCGCGCGACTACCTCTCGACCTTCATGAAGATCGGCGTGATCGTGGCACTCGCCGTCGCGATTCTTTTCGTGCGGCCCGAGATCACCGTCCCGGCCTTCAGTGAATTCGCTGCGGGGGAGACGGGGCCGGTCTGGGCGGGTTCCCTCTTCCCGTTCCTGTTCGTGACGATCGCCTGCGGGGCCCTGAGCGGATTCCATGCGCTCATCGCGTCGGGCACCACGCCGAAGATGATCGAGAAGGAGAAGCAGACCCGCTTCATCGGCTACGGCGGCATGCTCATGGAGTCGTTCGTCGCGATCATGGCGCTCGTCGCCGCGATCTCGATCGACCGTGGTCTGTACTTCGCGATGAACTCCTCGCCGGCCGCGACCCTCGGCACCGTCGAAGGCGCCGTGCAGTTCGTCAACAGCCTCGGGCTGACGGGGGTGAACCTGACCCCCGAGATGCTCACGAGCACGGCCGAGGCTGTGGGGGAGGAGTCGATCGTCTCCCGGACCGGCGGTGCGCCGACCCTCGCTCTCGGCCTCGCGCACATCATGCAGCAGTGGATCGGCGGCACCGGGATGATGGCGTTCTGGTATCACTTCGCGATCATGTTCGAGGCGCTGTTCATCCTGACCGCAGTGGATGCCGGCACCCGTGTCGCGCGATTCATGCTGCAGGACTCGGTCGGCAACGTCATCCCCCGTTTCAAGGACACGTCGTGGCGGGTCGGGGCCTGGATCTGCACGGCGGTGATGGTCGCGGGCTGGGGCGCGGTGCTGATCATGGGCGTCACGGACCCTCTCGGCGGCATCAACACCCTGTTCCCGTTGTTCGGCATCGCCAATCAGCTGCTGGCGGCCATCGCGCTCGCGGTGGTGCTCACCATCGTCGCCCGCAGGCGCACGTTCACGGTTCTCTGGGTGGTCGCTCTGCCGTTGGCATTCGTGACGGTCGTCACCGTCACGGCGTCGCTGCAGAAGATCTTCTCGAGCGTGCCGCAGGTCGGCTACTTCGCCAATCACGTCGCCTTCCGCGACGCGCTCGCTGCGGGCGAGACGTCGTTCGGCACGGCGACCAGCGTCGCCGCGATGGAGGCGGTGGTGCGCAACACGATGATCCAGGGCATCCTGTCGGTGACTTTCCTGGTGCTGTCTGTGATCGTCATCACGATCTCGATCGTCAAGGTCATCCAGGCGGTGCGACCCGGGCCGATCATCGACCACGAAGACCCGGAGGTGCCGTCGCGTCGGTTCGCTCCGGCAGGGCTCATCGCCTCACCGGAGGAGCGCGCGGTCGAGAAGGAGTGGAACGCGCTGCCCTCGTCCTCCCAGCCGACGAGGGGGCACTGATGTCTGCGGCGGTGGCCGAGGCGGCGCGCAGGATCTGGCACTCCGTCGCCTGGTACATGAACGGCGTGACAGGGCAGTCGCGGTACACGGCCTACGTCGCGCACGAACGGGAGCGGCATCCCGAGCGAGAGCCGCTCACCGAACGCGAGTTCTGGAGGGCGCACTACGCCCAGCAGGATGCCGACCCCGGAGCCCGCTGCTGCTGAGGGGGCAGAGACGACGGATGCCGCAGGGAACAAGTCCCTGCGGCATCCGTCGTGTCAGTATCCGGTGATCAACCCGGGTGGGTCATCGACAGCAGGTCGAGCTTCTCGTCGAGCTGCTCGAGCGTCAGGTCCCCGCGCTCGACATAGCCGAGGTCGATCACGGCGTCGCGCACCGTGATGCCCTTCGCGACCGAGTGCTTGGCGATCTTCGCCGCAGCCTCGTAGCCGATGAGCTTGTTGAGCGGGGTGACGATCGAGGGGCTCATTCCGGCGAAAGCCGCCGCGCGGTCGAGGTTCGCCTGCAGTCCGTCGACGGTCTTGTCGGCGAGCACGCGCGAGGCGTTGGCGAGCAGACGGATCGACTCGAGAACGGCGGTGCCCATGACCGGGATCGCGACGTTGAGCTCGAACGAGCCGGATGCTCCGGCCCAGGCGACGGTCGCGTCGTTGCCGATCACTCGTGCGCACACCATCAGCACGGCCTCGGGGACGACCGGGTTCACCTTTCCGGGCATGATCGAGGAACCCGGCTGCAGGTCGGGGATGTGCAGTTCGCCGAGTCCGGTGTTGGGGCCGGAGCCCATCCAGCGCAGGTCGTTGTTGATCTTGGTCAGCGAGACGGCGATCGTGCGCAGCGCGCCGGACGCCTCGACGAGACCGTCGCGGTTGGCCTGTGCCTCGAAGTGATCCTTGGCCTCGGTGATCGGAAGCTCGGTCTCGGCTGCGAGCAGCTCGATGACCTTCTGCGGGAACCCGAGCGGCGTGTTGATGCCGGTGCCGGTGGCGGTGCCGCCGAGCGGGACCTCGGCGACGCGGGGGAGCGCCGACTGCACGCGCTCGATGCCGAGGCGCATCTGACGGGCGTAGCCGCCGAACTCCTGGCCCAGGGTGACGGGAGTGGCGTCCATGAGGTGCGTGCGACCCGACTTCACCGCGTCCTTCCACAGCTCGGCCTTCGCCTCGAAGGCGACGGCGAGGTGGTCGAGCGCGGGGATGAGGGTGTCGATGAGCGCCTGCGTGACCGCGATGTGCACCGAGGTCGGGAACACGTCGTTCGACGACTGCGAGGCGTTCACATGGTCGTTCGGGTGCACATCCGCACCGAGGATGCGCGTCGCGAGCGTCGCGAGCACCTCGTTCATGTTCATGTTCGACGACGTGCCGGAGCCCGTCTGGTAGGTGTCGACGGGGAACTCGCCGTCATGTGCACCGGATGCGACCTCGTCGGCGGCCTGGGCGATCGCGTCCGCGATGGCCCCATCGAGCGTGCCCAGCTCCTTGTTCGCGAGCGCGGCGGCCTTCTTGATGCGCGCGAGGGCGGCGATCTGCGTGGATTCGAGGCCCTTGCCCGAGATCGGGAAGTTCTCGACGGCGCGCTGCGTCTGTGCGCCGTAGAGCGCGTTCACGGGAACCCGCACCTCGCCCATCGTGTCGTGCTCGATGCGGTAGCCCTGCGCGTCTGCGCCGCTGTGCTGGTCGGTCATTCCGAACCCTCCTTGGTTGCGGGGCTGTGCCCCTCGGTGTCGTTTCCGTCTGTGTCGAGTCCGACCGTGATGACGGGAATCGCGGTTCCCTCGGCCAGACGGTAGTTGGCGCCGACGATGCCCAGACGACCCTCGGCGACGGCGTGGGAGATCACCTCGGACGACTGCAGCAGGTCGCGGACCGTGTTGCGCAGGTGCTCCTGGCCGACCAGGTCGGCGTCGATCTCGGCGACCGTGGTCCCGCCGCTCTCGACGAGCACCTTCCGGGCCGCAGGCACGATCGGTGCGATGAGCTTCCAGATGTGCGGCGGCAGCGGCGCCGCGTCGATCGCGGTGCCGTCGATGGCGGCGCGCACAGCACCGCACGAGTCGTGTGCGAGCACGACGATCAGGGGGACGTTCAGCACCGCGACCGCGTACTCGAGGCTCGCGACGATCGACTCGCCGATCACCTGACCGGCATTGCGGACGACGAACAGGTCGCCGAGCCCCAGGTCGAAGATGATCTCCGCGGCCAGCCGGGAGTCGGAGCATCCGAACAGGGTGGCGACAGGATGCTGCGCCGCAGCCAGGTGCTTGCGTCGGGCGACATCCTGATTCGGGTGCCGCGGGGCGTCATCGACGAATCGCTGGTTGCCCTCCTGCATCTGCTTCCAGGCGGCGGCGGGCGTGAGCGTGTCTGTCATGAGGGCTACTCCGAGAGGTCGCGGATCTGGGGGACGAGGGACTCGGCGAGCTCGGCGGTGGAGTCGGCGGAGCGTGAGCCGTAGAGCAGCAGGTAGTCGTCACCCGCCTGGGTGCCGATCGCATAGGCGATGTTCTGCTTCGCACCGGCATCGCCGAGGTCGTAGACGTCCCACTCCAGCCCGCCGATCGACGTCGTGTCCGTCGGCGCGGTTCCGTTGAGGCGCTGCGGGGCCCAGGCTGCGTCAGCATCGAAGGCCTGTGCCAGCTTGATGAATCCGCGCTCATCCTCGGCTGACGGGGCGAGGGTGACATCCCAGACCGTCGTCGCGCCGCTCGTGAGCTCGGCCGTGTTGACTCTCCAGAAGTCGGCCAGGTCGGGCACGATCACCGGGCGATCCATGGTGGACTCCACGTCCGCGGCTACGCCGACCACGTCGATCTTCTGGGCGGTCGCGGGTTCGCCACGGGGAACTGCGAGCACGATCACCGTGACGATGGCCAGCGTGACGATCAGAGCGGCCACCAGGCTGCGCACCGTCTGGCTCGAGCGATAGGCCTTGCTCGACGCGGCCTTGCGGGCCGCCGTCTCTTCGGGGGTCTCCGGCCGGCCCAGTTCGGCGACGATGGGAGCGGGCTTGCTCATGAGTCGTCTCCGTCGGCGGCACCGTTCGACGTCGCACGGGCGGCCTCGAGGCGACGCTTGGCGCCGAGCAGCCATTCCTCGCAGCGGGCCGCCAGGGCCTCGCCGCGCTCCCAGAGAGCGAGCGACTGCTCGAGGGTCGGAGCGCCCTGTTCGAGCTCGGAGACGACCTTCACGAGCTCATCGCGAGCGGCCTCGAATGACAGCGTGTCCACAGGGGTGTCGTTCGGCGCACTCACGCCTCCATCCTACGCGGTGCGCGGGACCCGCTCATCCGGAGCGGGGCACCGGTGCTTCCGCGATCTCGCCCTCGGAACGGGCCGCGACGGAGCCGCGGTCGACCGTGATCGTCAGGCTGCTGCCGGCCGGAGCGTCGGCGGCGTCGCGGAGGATCACTCCGCCCTCGAGATGGGCGATCGCATAGCCGCGCGACAGCGTGGCCGCGGGCGAGAGCGCCCGCAGTGAGGCTCGCAGCTCGCTCGTCGCACGGCCCGCCGCATCGTGCTGACGGGTGATCGTGTCGCGTCCCCGCGAGAGCAGCAGCCACACGTCCTGAGAACGCGACTCGATGATCGGGTCGGGGGAGCGCAGCGAGGGACGGGACCGCAGCTGCTCGAGCTGCGCGATGTCGTGCGACAGCCGCTGCGTCAGCCGGGACGTGGCTCGGGATCGCAGCTGCGCGATCAGCGCCCGCTGCTCGCTGACGTCGGGTACGACGCGCTTCGCGGCATCCGTCGGAGTCGATGCGCGCAGGTCGGCCACGTCGTCCAGAAGCGGATGATCGTTCTCATGTCCGATCGCGCTGACGATCGGAGTCGTTGCCGCGGCCACAGCCCGCACGAGCCGTTCGTCACTGAACCCGAGCAGCGTCTGCGGATCGCCGCCGCCGCGGGCGATGACGATCACGTCGACATCCGGGTCGGCGTCCAGTCGTGCCAGAGCGGCGAGGGTCTCGGGGACGCACCGGTCGCCCTGAACAGCCGCATACTCCGTGCGGAAGCGCACCTGGGGCCAACGCAACTCGGCGTTGCGGTGCACGTCCTTCTCGGCATCCGACTTCTCTCCCGTGATCAGGCCGATCACGTGGGGGAGGAACGGGAGGCGCTTCTTGCGCGACGCGTCGAACAGGCCCTCCTGGCGCAGCTGCAGTCGCAGCTTCTCCAGCTTCTCCAGCTGATCGCCGAGGCCCACGTGCTTCATCGCCGAGACGGCGAAGCTGAAATCGCCGGCCTTGACGAAGTAGTCGGCCTTGACGGCGGCGACGACATGGTCGCCGACAGCCAGATCACCGGGGATCCGCGGGCGCACACTCGACCAGATCCTGATGGAGATCTGCGCGTCGGAGCGGGTGTCCTTGAGCCGGGCGAAGATGTTGCCCCCGCGCACGTTCCAGGAGGTGATCTCGCCTTCGACCCACACCGTGTTCCAGCGCGCCACGAAGTCGCGGATCGTCGCGTTCAGGCGTGCGACCGAGGTCGGTGCGTCGGCCGAGGAGTCGCGCGGGGCGACCGCATCCGCCGGCGGAGTCTCGCCAGGACGCGTCGATGCTTCGAAGACCGTCATGCGCTCGGTGCCCCTTCCCGCTCCTGCTCAGGTTCTCGGCGGTAGAATTCAAGGGTGACCTCGACTGCCGTTCATCTGCCTCTGCCGCGCATCCCCCGAGTACGTGGGGCGGCCGGGCGGCTTCAGGATAACCCGGTCGTCGGGAACAAGCGTGTTCTGCTCGCCGCTCCGCGCGGATACTGCGCCGGCGTCGACCGGGCTGTGGTCGCCGTCGAGAAGGCGCTCGAGCGCTACGGCGCGCCGGTCTACGTGCGCAAGCAGATCGTGCACAACATCCACGTCGTCACCGAGCTCGAGGAGAAGGGCGCGATCTTCGTCGAGGAGGTCGACGAGGTTCCCGAGGGCGCTCACGTCGTCTTCAGTGCGCACGGAGTCTCGCCCGCGGTCGTCGAGGCGGCGTCGGACCGCGGCCTGCACGCCATCGACGCGACCTGCCCGCTGGTCACCAAGGTTCACCGCGAGGCAGTGCGTTTCGCCCGCGACGATTTCGAGATCCTGCTCATCGGTCACGAGGGGCACGAAGAGGTCGAGGGCACCGCGGGAGAGGCTCCCGAGCACGTGACCATCGTGAACTCGCCCGCCGAAGCCGACACCGTGCAGGTGAAGGACCCCTCGAAGGTGGTCTGGCTCTCGCAGACCACGCTCTCGGTCGACGAGACCATGGAGACCGTGAACCGACTGCGGGCCCGGTTCCCCGAGATGCACAATCCGCCGTCCGATGACATCTGCTACGCCACGCAGAACCGCCAGGTCGCCATCAAGAAGGTCGCGGCGAACGCCGACCTCGTGATCGTCGTCGGTTCCTCGAACTCGTCGAATTCGGTGCGCCTCGTCGAGGTCGCGCTCGAATACGGCGCGAAGGCCGCCTATCGCGTGGACTACGCCGAAGAGGTCAAGCAGGAGTGGCTCGACGGCGTTGCGACGGTCGGTGTCACCTCCGGCGCCTCCGTGCCCGAGGTGCTGGTTCGCGAGGTCCTCGACGCACTCGACGGAGCGGGTTACCGCGACGTCGAAGAGGTCAAGACGGCGGAGGAGGACCTCATGTTCTCCCTGCCCAAGGAGCTGCGACAGGATGCCGCGGGTCAGCGAGACGCGCGTGCGCTGGGAGGCCGTTCCTCCAGCGGGAACGCCTGACGGTGGCCGCCACAGAGGCGGCGCCGACGCTGATCGGCTCGGTGCAGCGCGCGCTCCGACTCGTCGACATGGTCGCGAACTCTCCGCGCCCGGTGCCGGTCAAGACTCTCGCCATGCGAACCGGCCTCACCCCGGGCACGACCTACAACCTCGTGCGCACACTGGTGCATGAGGGGTATCTCGTGAGCGAGCCCGACGGTCTGGTCCTCGGCGAGAACTTCCCCGCCTTCCGGCTGCAGTCCGACGCCGGGGGCGTGTTCTTCGCGCACGTCCGCATGGCCCTGCGTCAGACCGCCGACGAGGTGGGTGCTTCCGCATACCTGTCCCGCTATCAGGACGGCGAAGTGCACCTCATCGACATCGTGGATGCCCCGCGCAGTCCTCGGCTCGATCTGTGGGTGGGTCTGGATTCGAGCGCGCATGCCACGGCGCTCGGCAAGCAGATCCTCAGCGATCTGAGCGGAGAGGAGCGTGACGACTATCTCTCGCGGCATCCGCTGGAGGAACTCACGTCTCGCACGATCAGTGACCGGCGTGCGCTGATCGCGGAGCTCGACCGCTCTCCGGGATTCGCCGTGGACCGCGAGGAGTATGCCATCGGCAACACCTGCATCGCCGTTCCCGTGATCGCCCCGAGCGTCAGAGCCTCACTCGCCGTCTCGCTTCCGGTGGGACACCCGCGCTTCGATCGCGGCCTGGTCGGGAAGCTCAAGCTCGTGGCGAGGCGGTTGTCCATGCAGTTGGGGGCGGACGCTCTGGGCGGCGGCGCAGCCCGTCTGGCGACGCCGATCTGACGCAGCACGCGTCGCCCGTCTGATGCTCTTCACTATCTGAAGAAGTGCCTCTGGTGCTCGGGCACGCGCTTTCCTAACATGTGAGGTGTAGTCGTCTGTGCAATCGGCGCTACAGGTGGAGGAATGTCCCCAGCGTTCCTCACCCCACTTGGATGACGAGCGTCCCCAGCGTTCCGACTCCGCGGCCCCGAGGAGTCCCCACTCCTCCGGGGCCGCCATTCTTTTGACGCCCGCAGTCTGTGAGTCGTGCAGAGACCGGGCGGATACCATGGCCGAATGACCGATCAGCGTCCCCAGTACGGCGAAATCGCGACCCTCGAAGAGCAGCGGAGGGCAGCAGGGCTGCCGCCGCTGGGCGAGGTGCCGGCTGTTGATGTGAGCGGGACCGAGAACGCGCCCGCTCCCGGTGACCGAGTCCCGTCCGCATCGGCAGCGGCTCGTCCGCGTCCCGTCGATCGCTTCGTGACCATCGCACTGCTCGCCTACGGGCTGATCAATGTCGTGATGACAGGACTGTCGTACCTCGACTTCTCCACCGCGATGAATCAGATGATGACGGTGCTCGGCGTGGACGGCGAGTTCACCAACTTCGCTGAGGGCCGGATCTGGGGCACCGTCGCGGCGATCGTGCTCGCCGTGGGCTGGTCGCTCACCGCTTTCCTGTCGATCCGCCGCCTGCGCGCCGGCAAGCTCTCGTGGTGGGTTCCGCTGGTCGGTGCGGCGGTGACTCTGCTCGTGGCGTCGGTGTGTGCCGCGATTCCGCTGATGAACGACCCGGCGTTCATCGACTTCGTCGCCAAGACGGCGGGTGGATGACCCCGTGAAACAGGAGATGCCCCCGGCCGTTCGGCCGGGGGCATCTGTGTTGTCAGGCTGGATCAGCTCTGGGACTGGCCGTACGAGCCGAGCTGGCGCGTGGACTCGACGACGCGAGCGGCCATGGCCGTCTCCGCGATCTTGCCCCAGGCGCGCGGGTCGTACTGCTTCTTGTTGCCGACCTCGCCGTCGACCTTGAGCACTCCGTCGTAGTTCTTGAACATGTAGTCCGCGATGGCACGCGTGTAGGCGTACTGCGTGTCGGTGTCGATGTTCATCTTGATGACGCCGTTGGCCACCGCGAGGGCGATCTCCTCATCGGTCGAACCAGAACCGCCGTGGAAGACGAGGTCGAGCGGCTTCGCGCCGGTGTTGTACTTCGCGGCGACCTGCTGCTGGATCTCTCCGAGGAGCTCGGGACGCAGCTTGACTCCGCCCGGCTTGTAGACGCCGTGGACGTTGCCGAACGTGAGGGCTGCGATGTAGCGACCCTGCTCGCCGAGACCGAGCGCCTGTACGGCCTGGTCGACGTCCGCGAACGTCGTGTAGAGGGCATCGTTGGATCCCTCGTGCGCCACACCGTCTTCCTCGCCGCCGACGACGCCGATCTCGACCTCGAGGATGGCGTTGATGTTCTTCATACGGGGCAGGAGATCCTTGGCGATCTCGATGTTCTCCGCGAGCGGCACGGCCGAGCCGTCCCACATGTGGGACTGGAAGATCGGGTTGCGTCCAGCCTTGACCTCGTCTTCGGAGGCGGAGATCAGCGGCTCGACGAAGCCGGCGAGAGCATCCTTCGGGCAGTGGTCGGTGTGCAGCGCGACGGTGATCGGGTAGTTCTTCGCGACCTCGGTCGCGAAGCGCGCGAAGGCGAGCGCGCCGGTCGCGCGTGCCTTGACCGTGTGGCCGGCGAAATAGTCGGCACCGCCGGTGGTGACCTGGATGATTCCGTCGGAACCTGCCTCGGTCAGGCCCTGGAGGACCGAGTTGATGGTCTGCGAGCTCGAGACGTTGAAAGCCGGGTACGCGAAGCCGCCGGCCTTCGCGCGGTCGAGCATTTCGGCGTACTGATCCGGGGTGGCGACGGGCATGAGAACTCCTGCGATTTGGGGAAGCCGGGACAGCAGTCACTCTATCGGGGCTGACTGCCGGATGCTGTCGGCGGCGACGGGGCGAGCACGCCCTCCTACCCGTATGTTAAGAATCGGAATTCCTTCGTCGTCACTCGACCGAAAACTGCCGTTTCAGACGTTCACGCTGGTTAGGCTGACCGCATGGTTAGTCTTACAGCGGATCTCAGCCCCCTTCGTCCGGATCGAAACCTCGCGATGGAGCTGGTGCGGGCCACTGAAGCGGCCGCCATCCGCGCCGTTCCGTTCATCGGTCGTGGCGCGAAGGAGGCGGCGGACGGCGCCGCCGTCGATGCGATGCGTGCCTTCCTCGGGACAGTGGCCTTTCAGGGGCGAGTGGTCATCGGTGAGGGCGAGAAGGACAATGCTCCGATGCTCTTCAACGGCGAAGAGGTCGGCACCGGCAGCGGCCCGGAGTGCGACATCGCCGTCGACCCGATCGATGGCACCTCGCTGACCGCAGCAGGACGTCAGAATGCGCTGTCGGTCATCGCCGTCTCCGATTGCGGATCGATGCTCGACGCGTCCAGCGTCTTCTATATGGACAAGCTCGTCACGGGCCCTGCCGGTGTCGGAGTGGTCGACATCCGTCTGCCGATCGGCGAGAACATCCGCAAGCTCGCGGGGGCTCTCGGCAAGCCGGTGGACGAGATCGTCGTCTCGGTGCTGAACCGCCCGCGTCACGAGCAGCTGATCCAGGAGATCCGGGATGCCGGTGCCGGGACGCGACTCATGAGCGACGGCGACGTCGCAGGCGGGATCAACGCGGCGCGTCACGCGGCCCGAACCGACATGTGCGTCGGGGTGGGCGGCAGCCCCGAGGGAATCGTGACGGCGTGTGCGATCAAGGCTCTCGGCGGTCACATCCAGGGGCGTCTCTGGCCTCGCGACGACGATGAGCGCCAGCGCGGAATCGACGCCGGCCTCGACATGGACAAGGTCTACGAGGCCGACGATCTCGTGCGCGGGGACAACACGATCTTCGTCGCCACCGGCGTCACGGACGGCCAGCTGGTGGCCGGCGTCCGACGCGAGGGCGGCTACATCTACACCGAGAGCGTCGTGCTGCGCGGTGCCTCGGGAACCCTTCGCCGGATCGCCTCGGAGCACCTCGTCTCGAAGTGGCTCTGACTGCCGTGACCTGAGAGCGCGAGTCGGGAACGGGCCCCTCATCGTTACCGACCCGGTACCGCCTGTGCGGTGCTGAGCCGAGCTTTCTCGTGCGTTCGTGTGACAATTGACACTGGATTTGTCGCCGTCGACGGAGCCGCCAGGCACCGCAGGCACAGGAGGGCAGACCGATGACAACGCAGCACACGAATGGTTCCCAGGGCACGCCGACCAAGATCGTGACGACGCCGACCGGCCGGATCATGCGGATCAACGTCGACGAGGCCGGAGTGCCTCTGCCGATCGCGACTCCGGCGGCGCCTGTCGTCAAGACGGCTGTCTCAGATCCCGCTCGACGTGCGGACGTGCTGTTCCGCAAGCGCCTCGACGAGGGGCACGAGATCAGCTCCTGGTGGATGGTCGGAGCTTTCGTCGTGACCAGCGGCCTTGTGATCCTGCTGCTCAGCGGCGTACCGGGCGTCGCCTGATCTCAGCGGCGGGGCTCTTCCGCCTCGACCGGTCGGGATGCCGAATCCGCGTTCGCCGATTCGTCGCTGACCCGGCCACGAACGTCTCCGACATCGGCCTGGATCGACGTACCCGGCGCAGCGGACGCATCGTCAGCAGCATGGGGGATGCGGAGCTCGGAGCCGATCTCCGCACCGGAGCCGCTCATGAGCTCTGCCGAGGTGAAGCGTCGCGTCTGCGCGGTGATCGCCGGTGGGGCGGAGTCGAGCGTCGACGCGCTGATTCCGGGGAACTGCCTGGCCGTCACGAGCACACGGCTCTCGAGCGAACCCGCGAATCTGTTGTAGCTGTCGACCGTGCGCTCGAGTGCGCGGCGCAGATCGTCGGCGTGCCCCGCGAGGACGCCGAGTCGGTCGTAGAGCTGGGTGCCGAGATTCAGCAGTGCGCGCGCCTCGGTCGACACCTCTTGCTGCGTCCAGCTGTAGGCCACGGTCTTGAGCACGGCCCACAGATTCACCGGGGACGCGAGCGCCACCTTCTTCGTGAATGCGTAGTCCAGCAGCGTCGGGTCTTCGTCGATGGCTGCGGCGAGCAGCGACTCGCTCGGCAGGAAGCAGATGACGAACTCAGGACTGGCGTCGAGGCCCGTCCAGTACGCCTTCTTCGCGAGTGCGTCCACGTGCGCGCGAACGGCCTTCACGTGCTTCTGCATGTGGGAGCGACGCTGTGTCTCATGCGCGTCCCCGATCGGCAGTGCCGATGCCTCGAGGTAGGCATCGAGCGGAACCTTGGCGTCGACCGCGATCGATGTGCCGCCGGCGAGACGGATCACCATGTCGGGCCGTCCCTGACCCCGGTCTGACGAGATGCTGGACTGCAGATCGAAGTCGACGTGTCGGATCAGCCCTGCGGCCTCGACGACCCGTCGCAGCTGCGTCTCACCCCAGACCCCTCGTGTGGCGGTCGAGCGCAGTGCTCCGGCGAGCGACTCGGTCGTCGAGCGCAACGCCTCGTCGGACTCCTGCGCGCGCCTGAGCTGCTCCGCGAGCGATCCGAACTGCGCATGACGCTCCTGCTCGATCGCCGAGACCTTCTGCTGCATCTGCTGGAGACTCTCGCGCACGGGAGCGAGAGCGGTGAGCACCGCATTCTGCTGCTGCACCCGCTGCGCCTCGGCGCGCTGCTCGAGCCTCGCGTGCTCGACGGCATCCCGATACAGGTCGTACTGTCGGTCGCGATCGTCTCGAGCTGCGGCGAGCTCGGCCTCGGCGCGAGCGAGGTCTGCTGCTCCGCGCGATCCGCGGAGGAACCACCCCACGGCGGCGCCGGCCGCGAGCGCGACCAGGAGAAGAACGAGAGTGAGAGCATCCATGTGCTCCATGATGCGCTCGGCCACGGACATTCGTCCGGTGCGACTCAGGCGACCGCGCGCTCCGGGGTGGCGAGGACCGGCTCGGTCACACGCAGCGACAATGCATCCGCCAGGGAGAAGACGTCGGACGCGCCGTGTCGGCGAGCGGCGTCGATGATGATGTGGGCGCACGCGAGCGCGTCCGCAAGCGCGTCATGGTGCGAGAAGCCGGTGAAGCCCGCAGCCTCTGCGGCCTTCGGGAGTCGGTACGACTCGAGGTCGTAGGTCTTGCGAGCCACCTGCAGGCTGCACAGCGAGCGATACGGCGGGCAGTCGCCGCCGGTGGCCTCGGACGCCCGGCGGAGCACGTTGAGGTCGAAGCCCGCGTTGTGCGCCACGAGCACGTCGGCGCCGGTGAAGGCGCACAGGCGGTCGAACTGATCGGCCCAGGTGGCCGCGTCGATCACGTCGTGGGCGCGGATGCCGTGGATCTTGGTGTTCCACTCCTGGAACTCGTCGTGACCGGCGGGCGGGCGGATCAACCATCCGGCGGTGGCGACGATCCTGCCGTCGCGCACCCGTACGAGGCCGACGGAGCAGGCCGAGGCGGGGCTGGAGTTCGCCGTCTCGAAGTCGATTGCGGTGAAATCCAGTGGCACATCCCCACTCTCTCCCGGCATCCGAGACGCTCCAGGATGACGCGCCGTAGGCTGGCGACATGAGTACCGACCGAGCGACATCCTTCGGCGCCGAGGCCGCGAACTACGAGGCGGGAAGACCCGAGTATCCCTTCGAGGCCGTGTCGTGGATGCTCGATCCGATGCCTCACGGCTCCCGTCGCATCGCCGACGTGGGCGCGGGCACCGGAAAGCTCACACGTGTGCTCGCGCAGGCCCCGGATGCCGAGGTCGTCGCCGTGGATCCGGACGCCGCCATGCTCGCGACACTGCGGCGGAGCGTTCCCGGTGTTCCGACATTCCAGGGAACAGCCGAACGGATGCCGCTGCCCGACGCCAGCCTCGACGCCGCCGTGCTGGGTCAGGCCTGGCACTGGGTCGAGCCGTCTGCGGCGTCCCTCGAACTCGGACGAGTCGTCCGCACCGGGGGAGTGCTGGGGCTGATCTGGAACATCCGCGACGAACGCGCGGACTGGGTGCGCCGTCTCACTGACATCATGCACAGCAGTCCGGCGGAGGACATGGTCAACGGACCCGGCTCCGACGGCCCGCGCATCGAGGCCCCGTTCACGGGGATCGAGAAGCAGCAGTGGGAGTGGACCCGGGCGATGAACCGGACGCAGTTGCATCAGATGGCGCGCTCGCGCAGCTACCTGATCGCGGCGTCGAACGACGAACGCTCAGAGATCACACGGCAGATGGACGTGCTGTTCGACGAGCTCGGACTCGACGGTGAGGGGACGATCGACCTGCCCTACGTGACGCACGCATTCCGCGCCGTGCGAGCCTGACGCCGACACCCGCAGGGGCTGCGCATCTGCGACCGGTAGACTCGACCCCCGTGGCTCTCACTATCGGAATCGTCGGCCTGCCCAATGTCGGCAAGTCCACCCTCTTCAACGCTCTGACCAAGAACGACGTGCTCGCGGCGAACTATCCGTTCGCGACGATCGAGCCGAACGTCGGGGTGGTGAACCTGCCCGATCCTCGTCTCGACAAGCTCGCCGAGATCTTCGGCAGCGAGCGCATCCTGCCCGCCGCGGTGTCGTTCGTCGACATCGCCGGCATCGTGCGCGGCGCGAGCGAGGGAGAGGGACTCGGCAACAAGTTCCTCGCGAACATCCGCGAGGCGGATGCCATCGCCCAGGTCGTGCGCGGGTTCGCGGATGACGACGTCGTGCACGTGGACGGTGCGGTCAATCCGGCATCCGACATGGAGACCATCAACGCCGAGCTCATGCTGGCCGACCTCGAGACCGTCGACAAGGCGATCACGCGGTACGAGAAGGAGGTGCGCGGCAAGAAGATCGAGCCCGTCGTCCTCGAGACCGCCAACGCGGCGAAGGATGCGCTCGAGCGTGGTGTGCTGCTGTCCGTCGCGGGCATCGATCTGACGCCGATCCGCGAGCTCGGACTCCTCACCGCCAAGCCGGTCATCTTCGTCTTCAACGTCGACGAGGGCGTGCTCACCGACGACGCCCGCAAGGCGGAGCTCGCCGCGCTGGTCGCCCCGGCGAAGGCCATCTTCCTCGACGCCAAGATCGAGTCCGAGCTGATCGACCTCGACCCCGAGGATGCCGCAGAGCTGCTCGCGTCGACCGGGCAGGACGAGTCCGGTCTCGACCAGCTCGCCCGCATCGGCTTCGACACTCTGGGACTGCAGACCTACCTCACGGCTGGCCCGAAAGAGGCGCGCGCGTGGACGATCCCCAAGGGATCCAAGGCGCCGCAGGCCGCCGGAGTCATCCACACCGACTTCGAGAAGGGCTTCATCAAGGCTGAGATCGTCTCGTTCGACGACCTCGTCGAGACCGGGTCCGTCGTCGAAGCCCGCTCCAAGGGCAAGGCCCGCCTCGAGGGCAAGGACTACGTCATGCAGGACGGCGACGTCGTGGAGTTCCGTTTCAACAACTGAGCGAGGTTCTGCCCGAGTGCTGAGGAGATCGGCACCGGCGCCTACGAAGCCGCGGGGTGCGAATCAGATCTCGTCGCTACGTCGAGCACGCACGGTCCAGCCGACCTGCGTCAGTGCCTCCGTGAGGCGGTCGGCGGCAGCGCTCGCGACGTCGACGCTTGCGTCAGAGCAGACATCGATGGCGATCGGCGGCGGATCGGCGAAACGTGGGATCTGCACCTCTGCCCAGGCCTCGGGCGACAGCGGTACCCGAGGGGACGCGGTGCGGGCGTCTCGGATGGCGCTGTCGGCCGCGAAAGCGATGACGTCCAGCGCATGGAGCTTGGTGATCGGCATGTCCACCACGAGGGTGACGGCGAAAGTCGCGTCTGCGGTATCCCCGAATTCTGGCCTCACCGCATGAAGATATCACTGCGCGGTCGGTGCGGATACGAGCGTGACAGCGACGGGCGATGATCGCCATGCCGTGGAGTCGCGAGCGAACTCGGCGCGCACAGCCGGTCTAGCTGCGACGCTCGACATCCTGACTCAAGAGCTCGGGCCAGGCTTCGACATCTTCAGGAGTGCGGGCGACCGCCAGGGTCGCGTGCGGGAGCAGCTCGGCGAGGGATTCTGCGGTCGACAGCGGGTGGCCGGGGTCGTCCACCCAGGCCAATATCGTCGTCGGCACATCGATCCCTGCGACCAGCTCAGGGGTGGGCAGATCGCTGAGCGCTGCGCCGCGAAGCAACGACGGCAGAAGGACATCGGCGACGTCGGGCCATGTCTCCGGTGCCGAGACGGTGGCCGGGGGTGGCGTCGATCCGCGCGTGCCGGCGAGGAACGCCTCCACACCATCGGCTTCGATCAGCGCAGCCGCGGCTCGGTAGATATCCGCTTGAGCGGGTCTGGTCTTCCACCCGGTGGGCGGCACCATGAGTGTGAATCCCGTGAAGCGGTCCGGCTCGAGCGACGCAGCGTGCAGAAGGGTCGCGGCACCCATCGAGGGGCCGACCCCGTGGACGCGCTCGCCGGGGAACCAATGATCGAGCAACCGCAGAAGATCATCCGCCAGGTTCGGCCAGCGATAGTCGTCGGCAACCTTCCGCCCGGTCGAACGGCCATGGCCGCGTGCGTCGTACCGCAGGAGTCGAGTTCCGCTCAGTCCGCGACCGAGGTCGAGATTGAGCACCCGGTCGCGGGCCCGGCTCGACGTGAGGCCATGCAGCTGGACGACGGGGTGCCCGCCTTCATCGCTCAGGGCGACAGCCAGCTCGGCTCCGGGTACCTCGAAGGTGGGCATCAGGCTCCTCGATCGATGACTGAGCGAGTCTGCTCGGGCAGTCGTGTTGAGTGATCAGGTTATCCGGACGATATGGTGCTACCCATGCGACTGACCAACGTCACGCACCTCCGCCTCCCCTTCGGACGGCTCTGGGGGTACGACGTCAGCGCGTCCGCGCTCGGACGACCCCTGCCCGTGTCGTTCGACCAGCGACTGCATGTCGGGGCGGGTGACCGACCCGGCTCCTGGATGGCTCTGTCGTTCCGGTTGCCCGCACAGACCGATCGTGAATCGATCGCGGATGCGTGGCTGGCTGTCGTCGCTCGACATGGCACGCTGCGATCGGCCTTCGCACGTGGTGCGGACGGCGATCCGACGCTTCACGAGATCGAGATCAGCCCCGGAAGCTGGGTCGAGCATCAGGTGGGCCCTGGTCAGGCGGTCAATGACGCGCTGCGCGACATCCTCGACGCGGAGTGTTCGTCGTACCAGTGCCCGTCGCACCGACTCTGTGTGTTGGAGACCGCTGCGGGCCTCACGGTCGTGATCGCGGCGGACCACGCGCACGTCGACATGTGGTCGATGCTGGTGATCGCGCGCGATCTGCTGTCCGCGCTCGACGCGGGCAAGACGGGCGCGAAGCCGATGTCGACGCCGAGGTCGGCGCCGGCGTTCGTCGAACACACGCAGGCGTTGCTGGACAAGGACCCTGCACCGGACCACGTGCGGCGCCGATGGGAAGCGATCATCGCGGACAGCGGCGGTGTGATGCCGCAGTTCCCCCTGTCGCTGGGCGCACCCGAGCCGCATCGCGAGCGCGTGGAAGTGCGCGATGTGTTCGATGTCGACGACGCCGCGGCATTCGCCGCGCAGGCCCGTGACGATGGCGTCTCCACGCTCGCATCTGCGGTGGTCGCGATGACTGCGGTGACGCGCGAAGTCGCGGGTACTGCGCTGCGAGCCGTGTTTCCCGTGCACAGTCGCTTCGAGGACGACTGGCATGACTCGGTCGGCTGGTTCATCACGAATTCCGTCCTCGAATCGGAGCTCGCCGAACCGCACGCTGCAGCAGCGGCCGTCAAGGAAGCAGTACAACTCGGTGCGTGGCCGCTCGCAGATGTGCTCGCACCGTGGGGTGGGATGCCGGTGGCTCCCGGGATGTTCGCGATCTCGTGGCTGGATCTGCGCAGGCTTCCCGTGCGGATCGACTCCGTGGGGCTCGACGCCCAGTACGTCAGCGCGGCAACCGACACCGACGGCGTCATGCTGTGGTTCATCCTGGACGAGTCCGGTCTGCACCTGAGATGCCGCTATCCCGACACCGCAGAGGCTCGCACGAATGTCGGCGGATGGCTCGACCTGCTCGTGGCCAGGATGCAGGCCGACGCGCGGTCCTCGGTGCGGGGACGACTGCAGGTGGCGGGCCGAACCTTCCGTGTCGAGCGGGCGACTCGGGATGACATCGAGGCGATCGCAGCGCTGCTGTCGGACGATCGATTCGGTGCAGACCGTGAGAGTGTCGAACTCGACCGATACGAGGCGGGCTTCCGCGCCGTCATCCGCGACGCATCCAACTACCTGGGGGTCGTCCGGGACAGCGCGGACCGCATCGTCGCCACCATGCAGTTGACCGTCATCCCGGGCCTCTCTCGCGGCGGGTCGATCCGACTGCAGATCGAGGGACTGCGTGTCGCGACGGCGGAGCGATCACGGGGCCTGGGCGCGGCGATGCTGGAGTGGGCGCACGAGTTCGGTCGTGCGCGGGGGGCGACGCTGTCACAGATCACCACCGACGAGGCTCGGGATCGCACCCGTGCGTTCTACACCCGGCTCGGCTACCAGACGGCCCACGTCGGGCTCAAACGGAACATCTAGCGCGCGTCACACCGCCAGGGCGTACGGGTAATCCGTCGATCGTCCCTGGAAGCTCAGGATGCTCGGGTTCTGGATCATTCCGTCGCGGATCTCGATCGCGCGTGTGAGCGTCGAGCTCTCGGCCCACGCGTCGGGGCCTTCGAGCACAGTGCGGAGGAAAGGCAGGAGAGCTTCGCTGATGTCCCACGTGGCCGAGTTCCAGAGATACGACGGGCTGTGGTCGACGGCGTAGTAGTTCACGCCCTGACCCACCGTGAACATCGGCTCGTCGAAGGTCGTCGGGGTCGCCCACTCAAAGCCCATGCCCTCGTCGCACGACACATCGATGATCAGGCTGCCCGAGGCGAAACGGGACAGGTCCTCGGTGCGCAGATACGTCAACGGCGCCGCGACATCCTGCAGGGTGCAGTTCACGACGATGTCGTACGTCGCCAGGAAGTCGGGGAGCAGCACGGAGCCGTCCTCCGTCTCGACCTCGCTGAGGTGCGTGGGTCCGTCGTCGGTGTTCAGCTGAGTGAGGTGCGAATTGTGGATGGGGGAGCCCACGGCGGCCGCCCCGCGCTGAGTGAGGACTTCGATGTCGTGCACCCCGTGAGCATTCAATGCCGTCACCGCGCCGCGTGCCGTCGCCCCGAAGCCGATGACGACTGCGCGCAGGCGCGGGCCGTAGTCCCCGGTCGAGCCGACGAGGCTCATCGCATGGATGACCGAGCAGTAGCCGGCCAGCTCGTTGTTCTTGTGGAAGACGTGCAGGCTCATGTCTCCCTGCGGCGTCCAGTGGTTCATGGCCTCGAAGGCGATCAGCGTGAGACGGCTGTCGATCGCGGTCTGCGTGAGAGCGACGTCCTGCACGCAGTGCGGCCAGCCCCACAGAATGCCGCCAGCGCTGATCTCGGCGACATCCGCGAGCTGCGGCTTGGGCAGCAGCAGCACGTCAGCGGAGGCGAGCACGTCAGACCGCGCGGCGACCCGGCCCACGCGGGACTCCACATAGCCGGGCTCCAGCTGGAAGTCGGCGCCGTACCCGTGCTCGACGATCATGCGAGCGCGCACATCCGCGTCGATGCGGTCGAGATGGCGGGGATGGATCGGGAGGCGCCGTTCGTTCTCCATCGAGGAGTTCGCCAGCAGGCCGAGGGTCAGAAGCTCCGGGCCGGAGGTCTGGGTATGGACGGACGAGCGTGTCGTGTCTGACAACGGGTTCCCATCTTCGGGGAACCAGAGTCAGCTCCTGGCCTGACTCTACGCCCCTGCGCGCCTGAGGTGGGGCGGGGCCGATCTCCGCCGACGGGCTCGACTACGCTGGAAAGCGATCCCTGACATCCGAACGAGGAGCCGCGCGCCCATGACCGATACCCAGATCTTCGAGCCAGAGGGCCGCGCGATCCCCTTCGTGGATGAGGGAGACGGTCCGGTCAAGCTGGTTCTGATCCAGGAGCAGGGACTCGCCGCCGACGTGCTGGGCGTCGCCGCGCACTATCTCGCCGAAGAGGCGGGTTTCCATGTGCTGCGGATCGGCCACCGCGCGGCATCCGATGCCTCGCTCGACGAGCGTGTCGACGACGTCATCGACGTGATCGATCACGTCGGAATCGAGGACACCTGGGTCGGCGGTCATGGCTTCGGTGGGACGATCGCACGCGCCCTCGTGGCAGCGCACAGCGACCGGGCCAACGGTCTGCTGCTGCTCGGCGTCGAGGACGTCGACATCGCCGTCGCACCGGCGATCCCCGTGCTGATCGTTCAGGGAACCGAAGACACCGACACCCCGGCCGCCACTGCCGAGGCGTTGCAGGCCACGATGCCTGACCGTTCCAGCATCAAGACGATCGCCGGCGACCACCTGTTCCCGATGCACCACCCGATCGAGACCGGCGTGATCATCGAGGAATACCTGGACTGGGACTGACTCGGATGCCATCATCTGGCCGCACTGTCGTCCTCGCGATCGACCTGCAGGCCGGCGTGATGCCGGGATGCTTCGACGAGCACAGTGTGCTCGCGCGTGCCGCAAGCCTCGTCGAGCGCGCTCGCGACGGTGGGGTTCCCGTGGTCTGGGTCCACCACGACCCCGTCGGAGTGGGCACACCCGAGTGGGAGCTCGCCGCGCCGCTGCGGCGGGACGAAGCAGAGCCGTTGGTTCGCAAGAGCTACCGCGACTCCTTCGCCGACACGAACCTGCGCGAGACCCTGGACGCCCTCGGCGCGACACGACTGGTGATCACCGGCGCGCAGTCCGACTTCTGCGTACGCACCACGATGCAGCGCGCGGCGGCGGAAGGCTATGACGTGACCCTCGTGAGTGACGCGCACACGACGGTCGACACGGAGTGGGGCGGCGTGCCGATCTCAGGTGAGCAGATCGTCGCGCACACGAACATGTACTTCTCGGGACTGCGGTATCCCGGGCAGGAGTTCGCGATCGCGACGCATGATCAGGTCGCGCTCTGACGAGAGTCGCGCCCTATATTGATCTCGTGACCCAGTATGCAGCTCAGGCCAAGACGAACCTGCTCGCCCTGGTGGGCTTCATCGCCGCGTTCGTGATCCCTCTTGCGGGTGTGATCCTGTCGATCTTCGCGCGCCGACAGCTGGACGCTCCCGGGAACACCGAGTCCGGCCGGGGCCTCGCTCGGTGGGCGATGGTGATCGGCATCCTCGGCACGCTCGCTCAGGTCGCCTTCTTCATCCTCTGGTTCTCGCTCTTCTTCCGCGCCGTGGCCTGACGGTCACCGGGCCGGGGCGGGCGTGGACCAGCCGTGAGCCTGACAGACTGGTCTGATGACCGCCACCCTCGTCGCCCAGAACCTGGCAGGCGGCTACGGCCACCGCATCCTCTTCGAGGGCCTCGACCTGACTGTCGCTCCCGGTGACGTCATCGGCGTGGTAGGTGCGAACGGCGCAGGGAAATCGACTCTGCTCCGCCTGCTCGCCGGTGTGGATGCGCCGATGGGCGGGTCGATCTCGCTCGCGCCCACCGACGCTTTCGTCGGCTGGCTGCCTCAGGAGCATGAGCGCGTCGACGGCGAGACGGTGGCGGGATACATCGCGCGCCGCACGGGCTGCGCGACGGCGACGAGTGAGATGGATGCCGCTGCAGCGGCGCTCGGCGATCCCACGCTCGCCCCGACGGGCACGGACCCCGCCGACACCTATTCTCAGGCGCTCGATCGGTGGCTCGCGAGCGGTGCCGCCGATCTCGAGGAGCGCATCCCTGCGGTGCTCGCCGACCTCGGACTCCCGAGCACGAGCGGCGTCGCGGAGGACGCGCTCATGACCGGCCTGTCCGGCGGCCAGGCGGCTCGCGTCGGACTCGCCGCACTGCTGCTGTCGCGGTTCGACATCGTCTTCCTCGACGAGCCGACCAACGACCTCGACCTCGATGGGCTGGAGCGCCTCGAGGCGTTCGTACGCGGTCTCCGCGGCGGCGTCGTTCTCGTCAGCCACGACCGCGAGTTCCTGGCTCGCAGTGTCACCCGCGTGCTCGAACTCGATCTCGCCCAGGGATCGAATCGTCTCTACGGGGGCGGCTACGACGCCTACATCGAGGAACGCGCCGTCGTGCGTCGGCACCTGCGGGAGAAGTACGACGAGTTCGCCGACAAGAAGGCGGACCTCGTCGCGCGGGCGCGCACCCAGCGAGAATGGTCGAGCCAGGGCGTCCGGAACGCGATGAAGAAGGCTCCGGACAACGACAAGATCAGGCGCAAGGCGTCGACGGAGTCGAGTGAGAAGCAGGCGCAGAAGGTGCGTCAGATGGAGAGCCGGATCGCACGACTGGACGAGGTCGAGGAGCCGCGCAAGGAATGGCAGCTGGAGTTCACGATCGGCTCTGCGCCCCGATCGAGCAGCGTGGTCTCGACACTCAACGGGGCGGTCTTCCAGCAGGGCGCGTTCACGCTGGGGCCGCTGTCTCTGCAGGTGGACGTCGGCGACCGCATCGGAATCACCGGTCCCAACGGCGCCGGCAAGTCGACTCTGCTCCGTGGGCTCCTCGGACGACAGCAACCCGTCGAGGGGACCGCGGCGCTCGGGAGCAGCGTGCAGATCGGCGAGATCGACCAGGCTCGGTCGCTGCTGATCGGCGATTCTGCGCTCGCCGATGCGTTCGAGGCTCTCGTGCCCGAGATGTCGTCGGCCGAGGTGCGCACTCTGCTGGCGAAGTTCGGTCTGAGGGCAGACCACGTCACGCGTTCCGTCGAAGCCCTGTCACCGGGTGAACGCACGCGGGCGGCACTGGCGCTGCTGCAGGCGCGGGGAGTCAATCTGCTCGTCCTCGACGAGCCGACCAACCACCTCGACCTGCCGGCGATCGAACAGCTCGAGCAGGCGCTCGAGTCGTACACCGGAACTCTGCTGCTGGTCACGCACGACCGACGGATGCTGGAGGCCGTCCAGACCGATCGGCGGTGGTCCGTCGAGAGCGGCCAGGTCACCGAACGCTGAGGCTCAGCGACCCTGACGCTTCTTGTAGGGCTTCGGCTGACCCTTCACGATGGGCGCGCGACCTTTGCCCTTGGACGCCTTGGCCTTGCCGCCCGCCGGGCCCGCCGTCTTCGGCGCGGGCGGGGGAGCGGCGGCCACGGTCGCCTGCGCTTCGGCGAGGAACAGCTCTCCCACGTTCGTGAGTCGCGGCGTCCCCTCGCGATTGATCAACGTGTGTCCGACCTCGTCCTCGAGCTTGTCGAGAGAGGTGTACAGGGAGGCCAGGGGAATGCCCAGCTGGGAGGCGGCTCGGGGGAAGTGCAGCGTCTCAGCGAGGACGACGTAGCGACGGAGCAATGCCAGCTTCATGCGGGGGAACGGTCCTTCTGGATCCGCGACGATCACGGGTCTCCGTCTAACCTACGCGAGGCGGATGCGCGGCAGTCCCAGACGCACGGATGCCGCGGCTCGATGAGCCGCGGCATCCGGTGGCGGATCTCCTCAGGAGACCTGCGGGAGCACGGCGAAGGACACGGATCCCTCGTCATCGACGCCGGCGTCGAGCACCTTGTCATCGAGCGCGGCTGCGGCGGTCTCATCGAGGAAGAGTCGGGTGCCCGACACCTCGACGACCTGGTCGTCGGGTTCCGGGTCCGGCGTCACGAGGACGGCGAGGCGCGCACCCCCATCCGGTCCAGGGGCGGGCGTGGAGTGGATGCGAAGCCCGGCGTCGTCAGCGTCGGTCTGACGGCTGACGAGGGTGTTCACGATTGCGGTGGCGTTATCGGTGAGGGTGAGCACAAGACTCTCCTTCCGGTTGCGGTCACGACGCGGGTGCGGCGTGACGGGCCACGATTCCGCACTCGGCGGGACGATTCAACCCGACGCGCCCGTTCAGAGGGGTCTCACACCTGATGCAGAGGTTTTCTCAGGAACACCTGCTCGGTTCCGTCGCCCTGCGGCACGCGCTCGGCCTCCTCGTATCCGCATGACTCGTACAGGCGGATGTTGGCCTCGCTCAGACTGCCGGTGAAGAGCTCGGCCACTTCTGCGCTCGACGCGCGTTCGGCCGCGTCGAGCAGCGTGCGCCCGATGCCCTCTCCCTGCATGTCGGGCGCGATCGCGATCCTGCCGATCAGCAGCACGCCGTCGTCCTCGACGAACCGGATGACCCCGACCAGCCGTCCGTCCTTCCGCGCCGCGAGGCCGCTGCTGGAACGCAGCTCGGCCTCCACTTCGGGGAGCGTCTGGGTCAGCGGGGGCATATCGGCGCTGCCGTAGATCTGCGCCTCCGACACGAACGCCGCGCGCTGCAGGGTGAGCACCTCACCCGCATCCGACTCCGAGGTCGGACCGATCACCACATCCGATGCGTGGTCGTCGATCTCGGTCTGTGCTCTCTCTGATTTCGTCACTGCGCCACGATCTGATGAGACCGGGGGGACTGTCAACCCCCTCGATACGGGCCGCGAGCGGAGCTAATCTCGCAGTTTCCAACCCCAGGAGGACTCATGGCTGAGAAGAGCACGTCCAAGAGCGCGTCCAAGACCGGCACCGCATCCAAGCGCGGAGCGAAGACGACGAGAAGGCAGAACGCCGAGAAGGGATTCACGGCGTCGCCCACCCTCGCCGCGAACCTGCAGCTCGTGCTGGTCGACCTGATCGAGCTCTCACTACAGGGCAAGCAGGCTCACTGGAACGTCGTCGGACGCAACTTCCGCGACACCCACCGTCAGCTCGACGAGATCATCGACGCCGCGCGCACGTTCAGCGACACGGTCGCCGAGCGGATGCGGGCACTGCACGCGGTGCCCGACGGACGCACGGACACGATCGCGGAATCGACCTCTCTTCCCGCGTTCCCGATGGGCGAGGTCTCGACGACCGACACGATCGACCTCATCACCGCGCGCCTCGAGGCGACGATCGGGACGATCCGCGACGTGCACGATGCCGTCGACGAGGAAGACCCCACGTCGGCCGACATCCTGCACGCGGTGCTCGAGAGCCTGGAGCAGTTCGCGTGGATGGTGAGTGCCGAGAACCGCACTCCCGCGACCAGCTGAGCTGACGTCTCACTCTCGTTCGTCCTCCCGCGTACGTTCGGCCTCTCGCCGGACCAGGCGCGGGAGGACGAGCCAGAGGAGGAGGACGGCGACCAGTGAGGAGACGAGCGCGATGAGCCCGGCGGCGCGATCGACGGTGAAGTCGATGATGAGGGTGGTCACACCGATCGTGAGTGCGGAGATCGCCACGAGGTCGATCTTCACGATCCGAGCGGCCACCCGGACGAGTTCGGGTTTGCGGCGGCGACCGAACAGCGCCCGGTGCATGCCCACCGGCGCGAGCGCCAGGATCGTCGCCAGCGCGGCGAGTGCCACCAGCACCACGTACAGATCCCTCTGGACCTCGTCCATGTCCTCGAAGCGGGGAGTGAAGGCGACGGCCAGCAGGAATCCGGTGAGGATCTGCGTACCGGTCTGCATCACTCGCAGCTCCTGCAGGAGCTCCTCCCAGTTGCGGTCGGCGCGCTCGTTCCGAGTCTCGTCGCGTCCGTCTCGTCGGTCGTCGAGCTCGCTCGACGGTGCAGCTCGGTGGTCGGGTTCCATGCAGTCAGTTTTGCGGCACCGCTCGGAGTCTGTCCAGACTCTTGCGCAGATGCACTCGAGGAGCAGGGGATGACGCTTCCACCGATCCGCGAGTGGTGGCCCGGGCTGTCGCTCGAGGCGCGAGTCGAGGTGCTCGGAGATACCGCGCCGCACCTCGGCGAGCGAACGCGGGATGAGATCAGGACGATCACCGGGGCTGTGGTCGGCATGGCCGAGACGCTGTCCGACGACGATCTGGAGTACGCCCGTTCCGAGGCCCGGTCGGAGATCGAGCAGGAGGACTCGGCCTGAGACGGCGTTGTCAGCTGTCGCCGTTCGCGTGCTCCTCGCGCAGCCGCGGCACGGTGCGGCGTTCGGGACGGAGACCGGCCTTGTCTGCGTAGAACACCCGGATCCTGTCCATGTCAGCGGCGACGTCCCCCGTCAGCTCGATCGTGGGGCCGAGTCCGGTGGTCATCGTGGTGCGGTCGACGAAACCGAGAGTCACCGGCATCCCGGTCTCTCGTGCGATCCGATAGAAGCCGGACTTCCAGTACTCGTTGCCCCCGCGAGTGCCGTCGGGCGTGATCACGAGGCCGAAGACGCCGCCGGAATGGACCTGCTCCACGACGTCGTTGACGACCCGCGCCGGGTCGGCGCGGTCGACGGCGATGCCGCCGAGACGACGCATGATCGGACCCCGCCACCCGCGGAACAGGCTGTTCTTGCCGAGCCAGTGCACCTCGATGCCCAGTCTCCACGCGATCGCCAGCATGAGCACGAAGTCCCAGTTGGACGTGTGCGGCGCACCGATGAGGATGGTGGGTCTCTGAGGAGTGGCCTCGGCGGTGAGGGTCCAGCGGCTGACTGCCCAGAAGAAGCGGGCGAGGAGTCGTTTGAGCACTCGTCCACCGTAGGGCAGAACGTCTGATGATCAGCCGCCCCCCCCGGCCGCCGCCGCATTTCCGCGCCATGCCGTCGCCACAGGCGTACGATCGAATGATGGCCAAGACACAGGACTCCGCCGAGCAGGACGCACCGACCGTGCTTCAGCCGCTGACCGGAACTCCGAACCTGCTTGATGACGACGCCGCCGGGTACTGCAGCGGCGGCGTCTGCCACTTCCCTGCGCCGAAGACGCAGTAGCAGGAGACGCCGCCGCAGCGGGACGATCAGTGCCCGCCGTGCGCTCCGCCGGAGACATCGTCTGCCGGCTTGCGGACGAAGGGGCTCAGCGCCACCGCAGCCAGCGAGATGATCGCGGCGATGAGGAATGCCATGCGGGCACCCGGCGCACCGGCGACCGCCGTGGGGAGCCCTTCGGCTTCTCCGGCGTGCAGGATGGCGGAGTACGTCACCGTCAGCACCGCCACGCCCGCCGCGCCACCGACCTGCTGGAGGGTGTTCAGCACAGCGGAGCCGTGTGAGTACAGCGAACGCTGCAGCGACCCGAGCGACGCGGAGAACAACGGCGTGAACGACATCGCGAGTCCGACCGACATGGCCGCCTGCACGATGATGAGGACCCACCACACGGTGTGCTCGCCGACGGTCGAGTAGTAGAACAGCGCGGCCGACACGAGGATCGTTCCGGGGATCAGTAGCGGGCGAGTGCCGCGTGCGTCGTACACCCGACCCATGATGGGGCCGAGCAGACCCATCAGCACCGAACCGGGAAGGAGGATGAGGCCGGACTCGAGGGCGTTGAGGCCGGCGACGTTCTGCAGGTACTGCGGCAGAAGGGTCAGCGTCCCGAACATCGACAGCGCGAGGATCGTCATGATGACGACCGAGAACGTGAAGTTCGCCGAGCGGAACACGCGCAGGTCGAGCAGTGCGTCGTCGACCCGCTGCAGCACCAGCTGGCGCCACACGAACAGCGCGAGTGCGACGGCACCCACGACGAGAGCGACGACACCGGCGGTCTCGCCGGATCCGCCTTCGCCGCCGAACTGGCTGAGACCGAAGACGATGCCGCCGAATCCGAGAGCGGCGAGCGGGATGGAGACGACATCGAGGGGGACCACGCGGGTCTCACCCAGGTTGGTCATCCACTTGACGCCGATGAGCAGCGAGACGAGCGCGATGGGCAGGATGATCGCGAACAGCGCACGCCAGTGGAGCGTCTCGAGGACCGCACCGGCGAGCGTCGGTCCGATCGCGGGAGCGAGCGAGATGACGAGTCCGACGCGCCCCATCATGCGTCCGCGCGACTGGGCGGGGACGACGTTCATGATGGTGGTCATGAGGAGCGGCATCATGATGCCCGTGCCGGCGGCCTGGATGACGCGGCCGGCGAGGAGGATCTCGAATCCGGGCGCCACGAGGGCGACCAGGGTTCCGAGCGAGAACGAGATCATCGCGGCGATGAAGACCTGACGGGTCGTGAAGCGCTGCAGGATGAACCCGGTCGTCGGGATGACGACCGCCATGGTGAGCATGAATGCGCTCGTCAGCCACTGGCCGAGCTCGGGCGGGATGCCCAGATCGACGTTCAGATGGGGGATCGCGATGCCCATCGTGGTCTCGTTGAGGATCGCGACGAACGCGGCGACGAGCAGGAGCCAGATCACGCGCATGTCGCTGCGGGCGATCTCGCCGCTGCGCGCGGGAGGGGGCGTGGTGATCGACCCGGTGTCGACGGCAGACATACGGCCTCCAAGGCACTGAAAAGAGGGGGAGATCGCGCGAGTGCGCGGGGACCACTCAGCGTAACCACAGGTTCGGACATTTCATTCCGGATCCCTCTGAATCCGCTCTCAGCGGACGGACGCCCGCGCTGAGCGCGTCCCGGGGTCATGCGTGCTGACTACGCTGGCGACATGAGCATGGGTGGTGGACGCGGGGGATTCCGCGGTGTGGACGAGAGCGCACAGCGTCGGCTCAACGCCGAGGCGCCGCGCATCAGCGGGCTCGGATCCAGGGTGATCGCGCTGTTCCGTCCGTACCGCTGGCGCATCTTCTGGACCGGCGTATTGGTTGTGATCGGCGCCGCCATCGCCGTGATCCCGCCGCTGATCGTGCAGCGCATCTTCGACGACGCGCTCTTCCCCGTCGACGGCGGTGGCCCCCAGCTGCAGCTCCTGATCTGGCTGGTCTCGGCGATGGTCGGGCTCTTCCTCCTCTCCGCCGTCCTCGGCGTCGCGCAGACCTGGCTCACCTCGACCGTCGGCAACAGCGTCACGGGCGATCTGCGGGTCCGGCTGTTCGAGCATCTGCAGGCCATGGAGCTCGGATTCTTCACCCGGACGAAGACCGGCGTCATCCAGTCGCGTCTGCAGAACGACGTCGGCGGCGTCTCGGGCGTCCTGACCAACACCGTGACCAGCATCCTCGGCAATGTCGTGACGGTCATCGCCTCCCTCGTCGCGATGATCCTGATCGATTGGCGGCTCACGCTGATCGCTGTCGTGCTCATGCCGTTCCTCATCATCGTGCAGCGACGCGTGGGGCAGGTCCGTGCGCGCATCGCCGGCGAGACCCAGGAGTCGCTGTCCGAGCTCACCTCCATCACGCAGGAGACTCTGAGCGTGTCGGGGATGCTCCTGTCGAAGGCGTTCAACCGACAGCGCACCGAATCGCAGCGGTACCAGGCCGAGAACCGCAACCAGGTGAGGCTGCAGGTACGGCGGGCGATGAGCGGGCAGGGCTTCTTCGCGGTCGTCCAGGTGCTGATGGCGAGCGTCCCCGCGGTCATCTACCTCGTCTCGGGCTACCTGATCGCCGGCGGCACCGGCGCGATCACCGCGGGAACCGTCGTCGCCTTCACGACCGTCCAGGCCCGTCTGCTGCAGCCGCTGATGGGCCTCATGCGGGTGTCGCTCGACCTCCAGACGTCGTCCGCGCTGTTCGCGCGCATCTTCGAGTACCTCGACCTGGTGCCCGAGATCCAGGACGCCCCGGATGCGATCACGGTCGCTGAAGCGCCGGGGCCACGGGGACGGATCGAGTTCGCCGACGTCGTCTTCCGCTATCCGGACGCGGCACCCGATGCTCGCCCCACCCTGCAGGGCGTCTCCTTCGTGGCCGAGCCCGGTCAGCACGTCGCATTCGTCGGTCCCTCGGGTGCGGGCAAGACGACGGTGCTGTATCTGGCGCCGAGACTGTACGAGGCGCATGGCGGCGCGGTGCTGTTCGCGGGAGCGGACGTGAAGACCCTCACGCAGGAGTCGATCATCGACCAGGTCGGCATCGTCTCGCAGGAGACGTACCTGTTCCACGCGACGATCCGCGAGAACTTGCTGTACGCCAGACCCGACGCGACGGACGAGGAGATGATCGCCGCCTGCACCGCAGCGAACATCCATCACATCATCAGCGGGTTCGAAGACGGCTATGACACCGTGGTCGGAGAACGGGGATACCGTCTCTCGGGCGGTGAGAAGCAGCGCATCGCGATCGCCCGAGTGCTATTGAAGGATCCGCCCGTGCTGCTGCTCGACGAAGCGACGTCCGCTCTCGACACGGTGTCGGAGCGCGTCGTGCAGGAGGCGTTGGACGAAGCGGCCAAGGGGCGCACGACGCTGACCATCGCGCATCGACTCTCGACGATCATGGGGGCCGACGTCATCCATGTCGTCGAAGCCGGCCTGATCGTGGAGTCGGGCACTCACGCAGAGCTCCTCGCGCGGGGCGGTCTCTATGCCGAGCTCGCCGCGCAGCAGGTGGCCGCTTCGCGTGTGCTCGATACGGAGAGGGCCGTCGAGACGGCCGTCTCGGGAGGCGTGCGCGCGGCCCTCGCCCACCGTCGGGCCGACCGGGCTCCGGAGGATTCCGCCGGGGCGGATGCGGTCGACGCGCTCACCGCTCCGGTTCCGCTGCTCGACGTGTCCCGTGCCGACGAGCGGGTCTACCCGGCCGAGGGGTGAGACGTGCTCAGTGCACCGACAGGCCGCCGTCGATGAACAGCGACTGCCCGGTGACGTAGCTCGAGCCGGCGCCGGCGAGGAACACGGCCGCGGCCGCGAAATCCGACGGCAGTCCGTTGCGTCCGATCATGGTCCGTGCGGCGAGGGCGGCGATCTGCTCGGGGTCCTCCTGCAGCCTGGCGTTGAGCGGGGTGAGCACGAACCCCGGGACGAGACTGTTGCTCGTGACTCCGGTGCCTCCCCATGCCTCGGCCTCCGAGCGCATCAGCGACTCCACGGCTCCCTTCGAGGCGCCGTAGACGCCGCTGCCGACGAACGCGCGGTGCGCCTGCTGTGAGCTGATGTGGATCAGGCGCCCGTAGCCCCGCTCGGCCATGCCGGTGGCATAGCGCTGGCCGAGCAGGAAAGGGGCGAGCGCATTCACGGTCATCGTCGCGTCCCAGTCGTCCTCGGTGATCTCGGAGAACGGCGGGCGGATGTTGATCCCTGCGGAGTTCACCAGAATGTCCGGCTCGCCGAACGGCTCGACGGCCGCTTCAGCGAGGGCTCGGATTCCCTCCCGCGTGCCGAGGTCTCCGACGACTCCTGCCGCCCGGCATCCGGCGCGGGTGAGCTCCGCCACGGTCTCAGCAATCCGCGCTTCACCGCGCGCCACGATCACGGTCGAGGCGCCTGCGCTCGCGAGTGCCGTCGCGATGCCGCGTCCGATGCCCGAGCTGCCACCCGTGACGACGGCGGTGCGACCCTCGAGCGAGAAGAGGTCGGCGAGGTACTGGTTCATCGGTCTCCAGAGTGCGGGTCTCACCACGCCAGCGCGGCGGTGAGGGCGGGATCGGGGCGGGCGGCGGCGTGCTCGGGGAGTGCTTCGATCTCGGCGACGAACGCGTCGACCTCGTCTGAATAGTCCGGTTCGGTGTGCGTGCGCGCGATCTCGAGCAGCGGCGGAATGTCCATGGCCAGGATCAGCTCGAGACGGGCAGTGACGGCGGCCTGAGCCCCCGCCTCGTGCAGCACGCGGATTCCTCCGCGCAGAGCCGTGAGATAGTCGCGCAGCACGGGGAGCTTCGCACGCCCCTGCGTGATCGAGGTGCCGTCCGCGCGCAGGCGCCAGCGCACCACGGTGTCGGGGATGACATCGAAGCTGCGCGCCCGTGTGTACATCAGCTGGGCGACCACCTGATCCTCGTAGGCGACGCCCTCGGGGAACCTCAAGTCGTTCCAGAACTCGGTGCGGCTGACCTTCGACCAAGCCACGATGTTCGCGCTCGCTCGAGGGTGCTCCGCGATCGTGGTGGCGAGTCGTTCGGGCGACGTCGCTGCCGACACCCACGGCTGCACGCGCCCCGCGACGTAGCGCTCGCCGTCGAAGCGCGACCGCACGTAGGCGCCGGCGACGAAATCGCTGCCGGTCTCGGCGAGCGTCCCGACGAGTCGTTCGAGGGCCGAGGGCGTGAGTTCGTCGTCTGCGTCGAGGAAGCCGATCAGGGGAGTGTCGACGAGGTCGATGCCGACGTTCCGCGCGGCACCCAGGCCTCGGGACGCCTCGTGCTGCACCGCCCGGAACCGTGGATCCGATGCGGCGGCCGCGGCGAAGATCTCCGCCGTGTCGTCTCTGGATCCGTCGTCGATGAGGATCGCGTTCCACCGCGTCTCGGTCTGCGAGCGCAGCGACTCGAGTGCGGCAGGAGCGAAGGCGCCGATGTCGCGGCCGGGGACGATCAGGGTCACGATCGGGGCGGAGGCGGTCACGAGCCGAGTCTATGGCCGGCCGGTCGGGCTCGTCGTTCAGGGGTGGGTGACCGCGCGCACCGATTCGGCGACCAGCCCGGCGAGCCGTTCGGCCAGGTCGTGCGGGAGCGCCTCGCGTCCGAAGGTGAACCGCACAGAGGTCTGCGCGACCGCGGGGGAGATCCCGCATGCGAGAAGCACATGCGAGGGCTCGTCGCTTCCGGCGGTGCAGGCAGAGCCGCTCGACGACACCACTCCCCGACGCTCGAGCTCGAGCAGGACAGCCTCCCCGCTGACTCCGGCGAACGTGAAGCTCGCCGTGCCGGGCAGCCGTGCCACGGGGTCGCCGGTGAGGGCCGCCTGCGGCACGAGTGCGTGCACCGCGGCGATGAAGCGCCCCGTCGACTCAGCGACCCGGGCGCTCGCCTCCTCGCGCTCCGCGTCGGCGAGCTCCAGCGCTGTCGCGAGAGCCACCGCGCCCGCGACGTTCTCGGTGCCCGAACGGCGTCCTCGTTCCTGGCCGCCCCCGTGCATGAGCGGCTCGAGCGCGACGCGCCCTCGCACGGCGAGCGCTCCGATCCCCTTCGGAGCTCCGAGCTTGTGCCCGGCGATCGCGACGGCATCCGCTCCGAGGCCGCTGAGCGGCAGCCACCCCGCAGACTGCACGGCGTCGACATGCACCGGGACGCCTGCCTCCCTCGCGGCTGTTGCGAGGGAGGCCACGTCCTGGACCGTGCCGATCTCGTTGTTGGCGTGTCCGAGGGCGACCAGTGCGGTGTCATCGCGCAGGGCCTGGGTCAGAGCGGCGACGGAGATCCTGCCGAGGCCGTCGACGGGGATCGGCGTCACCTCGACGTCGTGGAAGCGCCGCAGGTGGTCGGCGGATTCGAGGATCGACTCGTGCTCGATCGGCGAGACGACCAGATGCCGGCGACCGCGTGCGAGGGCTGCCAGCACGATGCCCTTCACCGCGAGATTGTTCGATTCCGTTCCACCGGATGTGAAGATCACATCGCCCGCGCGCATGCCCAGCACTCGGGCCACCCGCGACCGTGCGTCATCGAGTGCGCTCGCCGCGGCCTCACCGTACGTGTGGTGGCTCGACGGATTGCCGAAGACCCCGGTCAGGAACGGGCGCATGGCCTCGACGACCTCCGGTCGCACCGGAGCCGTTGCGGCGTGATCGAGATAGAGCATCCCCGTCAGTCGATCCGCACGTCGAGACCGAGATCGAGCGCCCGGGCGGAGTGCGTCAGGGCGCCGACCGAGATGACGTCGACCCCGGTCGCCGCGATCGCCCCGACCGTGTCGAGAGCGACCCCGCCCGAGGCTTCGACCTGCGCGCGATCGCCGATCATCGAGACTCCGGCGCGCAGGTCGTCGAGAGAGAAGTTGTCGAGCAGCACCGTGTGCGCACCCCCGTCGAGCACGGCGGGGATCTGATCGAGCCGGTCGACCTCGACGACCACGTGCGTCGTGTGAGGCAGTCGGGAGAGCGCATCCCGCAGAGCCGAGGCGAGGTCGACGCCCGAGCGCTTCAGCACCGCGAGATGGTTGTCCTTGGCCATCACCGCATCGGACAGCGAGAACCGGTGGTTGTGACCACCGCCCGAGAGCACCGCATGCCGTTCGAACGCTCGCATGCCCGGGGTCGTCTTCCGCGTGTCGGCGATCCGCGCCGATGTCCCCTCGACCGCGCGCACGTAGGCGGCGGTGGCTGTCGCGACACCGCTCATCCGCTGGGTGAAGTTCAGAGCGATGCGCTCGGCGGTGAGGATGCCGCGGGCCGAGCCGGATACCGAGGCGAGCACGTCGCCCGCCTCGAAGGCGTCTCCGTCGCCCACATGCACGTCGACCGCGATCGCCGGATCGGTGAGGTGGAACGCGGCCGCGAACACCTCGCCGCCGCTGAAGGTGCCCGCTTCGCGGGCGACGAGGTCGGCAGTGGCGGTGGCATCCGCGGGAAGCAGGGTCGCGCTCGTCAGGTCGCCCCAGGGGGCGTCTTCCTCGAGGGCTGCGCTGACGACGCGGGTGATGTGGGCGGCGGTGAGCATCAGACTGTCTCCAGGAGAGGTGAGGCGAGGGGTTCGCGGAAGTGCGCACCGACGGAATCGGTGCGAGCGAGCGCGGCAGACGCGGTCGCGCGGGCGAGCAGGAGGAGGTTCGCATCCTCGCGCTCGCGGACGGTGGCCGGCTCGGGAATCGCGGCGAGCCAGCGGCCGACGATGGTTGCGGCGTGTCGCAGACCCTCTTCCGAGCGCAGCAGGCCGACGTGGTCCCACATCAGGCGCTGCAGCGCTGCGCGACTGAAGTCGGCGCCGACAGCGATCTCGCCGGTGGATTCCGACTCCTCGGACAGAGGTGCGCGAGGCGCCGAGCCGCGCTGCGAGCCGACGGGAGGATGCTGCCGGGGCGTGCCGAGCGCGGCCGCCGCGCGGGCTCCGAAGACCGCGCCTTCGAGCAGCGAGTTCGAGGCGAGACGATTCGCACCGTGCACACCGGTGCGCGCGACCTCGCCCACGGCGAAGAGCCCGGGGACGGAGGTGCGCCCGTCGAGGTCGGTGACGACGCCTCCCATCAGATAGTGGGCGGCGGGTGTCACCGGGATCGGAGTGGAGGCCCAGTCGAGACCGCGTTCCCGCGTCACGCGATCGATCGTCGGGAATCGCTGCGCGAGTCTGAGTCCGCCGATCCTGGTCGCGTCGAGACGCACGGGGGAGCCCTGTCGGGCGGACTGGCGGGCGATCGCCCGCGCGACGACGTCGCGCGGGGCGAGCTCGCCGTCGGGGTGGCTGTCGAAGACGAATCGCCGACCGTCGGCGTCCACCAGCGTCGCCCCTTCGCCGCGGACCGCTTCCGAGACGAGGAAGGCGGGACCCTCGGCCAGGATCGTCGGATGGAACTGCACGAACTCGAGGTCGGCCACCGCGGCCCCGATCCGCACGGCGGCGGCGATGCCGTCACCCGTGGTGCCGAGGGGATTCGTGGTGTGCGCATACAGGTGCCCTGCGCCGCCCGTGGCGAGCACGACCGCGTCGGCGGAGAGCTCCGAGACCGCCCCGCCGACCTGGACACGCACGCCGCGCACGACGCCGTCCTCGGCGATCACGTCGGCCAGGAAGGCGCCCTCCACGACGGTGACATCCGCGTCGCGGACCGAGGCCACCAATGCCCGGGTGATCGCTGCTCCCGTGGCATCCCCGCCGGCGTGCACGATGCGTGCGTGACGGTGCGCGGCCTCCCGCCCGAGCAGCACCCGCCCGTCAGGTGAGCGGTCGAACGCGACGCCTCGGGCGATCAGCTCCGCGATCCTGGTCGCGCCCTCGTGCACGAGAACATCGACCGCGGCGGGATCCGAGAGTCCTGCTCCGGCATCGATGGTGTCTGCGGCGTGCTGTGCCGCCGAGTCGCCGACGCCGTAGATTCCGGCGACGCCGCCCTGCGCGTACCCTGTGCAGCCGTCGCCCAGCGCACCCTTCGTCACGATCGTGACCGAGTGGCCGGTCTCGTGCGCGTGCAGGGCCGTCGTGAGTCCGGCGATGCCCGAGCCGACGACGACGACGTTCATCGGGCGCTCGCCGCCACGGGCGGCTTCGCCGCCAGCATCCGTTCGAGGGCGATGCGGGCGGGGTCGGCCACGTCCGCCGTCACCGTGATCCGATTCGGCGTGCGGCCCGCGACGAGCTCTTCGAGCACCCAGGCGAGATACCCGGGGTGGATGCGGTACATCGTCGAGCAGGGGCACACCACCGGGTCCAGGCAGAAGATCTCGTGCTGGGGGAACTGCGCCGCGAGGCGACGGACGAGGTTGATCTCGGTGCCGATCGCGAAGGTGGTCGGCGTGGTCGCCGCGGCGATCGCCCGACGGATGTAGTCGGTCGATCCCGCCTCGTCCGCCGCGTCCACGACGGCCATCGGGCACTCGGGGTGCACGATCACCCGGACCCCGGGGTGCTCGGCCCGCGCCTGGTCGATCTGATCCACGGTGAAACGGCGGTGCACCGAGCAGAACCCGTGCCAGAGGATCACCTGCGAGTCGACGAGCTGTGCCGCGGAGGATCCGCCGAGCGCCTGGCGCGGGTTCCACATCGGCATCCGCTCGAGCGGTACGCCCATCGCCTTCGCGGTGTTGCGGCCGAGGTGCTGGTCGGGGAAGAAGAGCACGCGTTGACCGCGCTCGAATGCCCACTCGAGTACGGTCTGCGCATTCGAGGAGGTGCACACGATTCCTCCGTGGCGCCCCACGAAGCCCTTGATCGCGGCCGACGAGTTCATATACGTGACGGGGATCACCGGCACCCGTCCACCCGCATCGGGTGTGTCGAGGTCGCCCAGCACGTCTGCGAGCTGCTCCCAGCAGTCCTCGACCTGATCGATGTCCGCCATATCGGCCATCGAGCATCCGGCCGCCAGATTGGGCAGGATCACGGCCTGGTCGGGTCCCGAGAGCAGATCAGCCGTCTCGGCCATGAAGTGCACTCCGCAGAACACGATCGCCTCGGCGTTCGGACGCTCCTTCGCCGCGGTCGCGAGCTGGAACGAGTCGCCCACGTAGTCGGCGTGCCGCACGACCTCTTCGCGCTGGTAGAAGTGCCCGAGCACGACGGCGCGGTCACCGAGGGTGGCCTTCGCGATGCGGATGCGCTCGTCGAGGTCGGCCTCGCCGGCCTCTCGGTACTCGGCGGGGAGCTCTCCCTGCCGCGGAGCGCCGGTGGGGATGACGTCGCCCATCGACGACCCGGGACCGTATCCGGGGCGGGAGTCGAAGTCCCAGGGGCCGGCGGCGAGGTCGGTCGCGCACGTCGCGTCGGTCGAGGCGCCGGACACGATCGACTGGATCGCGTGATCGACAGAGGCGTCGATCGGCTGGACGACCGGTGTGGGAACGAAGGTGATGCTCATCGGGTGCTCGTCTCCTCGGGGCCGAGGGGGCCGTGATCGGCCAGCTCGACGTCGGTGTTGTAGCGGTACAGGCGGGCGGGTCGGTGGTTGCCGGTGCGGAACCGGTCGGTGGGAAGGAGGTTGCCGGCGGATTCGACCTGGCGGCGGAAGTTGGCCGGATCCAGGTGCTTGCCGAGAATGGCCTCGTACGCCTCGCGGAGATCCGCCAGGGTGAACTCGGCAGGAAGGAAGCCGTGGGCGACGCGGCTGTAGCCGACCTTGTTCCGCAGTCGCCACAGGGCGTACTCGACGATCTTCGTGTGATCGAAGGCCAGCGCCGGGAGCTCATCGAGGTCGACCCAGCGCACGTTCTCCGGAGCCTTGCCGGATGCCCGATGCGCCGCGCTCTGCGCGTCGACGTCATCCTGGCGGAGCAGTGCCCAGTACACGATCGACACGACGCGGGTGGGGGAGCGGTCGACGGCCCCGAAGGCGTAGAGCTGCTCGAGATAGCTCGGCGTCAGTCCCGTCGTCTCGGCCAGAGTCCTGGCTGCGGCGTCGACAGCCGATTCGGTCTCGGTGAGCCAGCCGCCGGGGAGGGCCCACTGGCCGGCGAACGGCTCGCGCGTGCGCAGCACGAGTGGCAGCGCGAGCACCGCCGAGCCGTCCTCGGCGCGTCGAAGGGTGAGGATCACGGTCGACACGGCGACGTCGATGCCTCTGCTTTGGGTCATATGTACCTTAACCTCCTGCTCCGATCTTAGTGTCATCTCGACTGTTAGTGCATCTTCATGACGCCACCGCCCCTGAGGCCGAAACGTTATATACCAGCGTTCTGGACTCTTGTCGCTATGAAAGGGATTTGTTAGGTTACTGTCCTAACAAATCCCTTTCGGGATCTGTTGCGAACTCCGTCCGGAGTTCGACTCCACCCGGAGAGATCCCTCCTGCAGTGCAGCACCGAGAGGAAATACAGAATGATCCGTAACGGAAGGCGCAAGATCGCGCTCACCGCTGTGGCGGGGGCATCCGTCCTCGCCCTGGGCCTGACGGCCTGTGGCGCAGGCGGAGGCAACGAGGGGAGCGGTGGCGATGGCGACCGTGCTCTTCGTGTCTGGGCCGGCAGCCAGACCCCCATCACCGCGAACTACAACCCGTTCGCCCCGACCGTGCTCCACGGTGCACTCGGGCCGATCTACGAGCCGCTGTTCTTCTTCAACAAGACGGCGGATTCCGAGCCCGTCGGTCTGATCGGAGACTCGTACGAATACAACGAGGACGGCACGGTGATCACGATCGCCATCAAGCCCGATCTCAAGTGGAGCGACGGAGAGCCGCTGACCGCCGCGGACGTCGCGTTCTCCTTCACCTACGAGGCCAACAACCCTGAGGGCAACGGTCTCGTCTCGGCGGAGGCGACCGACGACACCACGGTCGTCCTCACGTACACGACCGCGCAGTACACGACCGAGTTCCAGCGCCTCGGTTCGACCTACATCCTCCCCGAGCACGTGTGGGCGGAGGTCACCGACTTCGCGAACTTCGCCAACGAAGAGCCGGTCGGCTCCGGCGCCTACGTGGTCGACAAGACGACGAGCGAGTCGTACACGCTCGTCGCCAACGAGAACTTCCGCGACGCCGACGAGCTCGGAGTCAAGAAGGTCCAGTACATCGCGGTCGACAACAACCAGACCGCACAGGACCTGCTCGCCGCCGGCAAGCTCGACTGGACGGGCATGTTCATCCCGAACCCGGACGACGTCACGGGCAACGGAGCGATCGATTGGATCAACACGCCGCAGGACCCGACCGTCCTGTACACGTGCTCGAACGCCGAGCTCGGCTGCACGGGTCCCCAGACCGACGTCGCGGTTCGACAGGCGCTCAACGTCGCGATCGACCGCGCGGCCATCAAGGACAAGGCGTTCGTCGGTCTGACCGGCGACATCTCGCCGACCTTCGCGCTGCTGCCCCGTGACGAGAAGTGGGTCGCGGACTCCGCCAACGAGATCAGCCCCCAGGAGGCGAACGCCGACGAGGCTGGCGAGATCCTCGAGGCCGCCGGCTACACGAAGGACGGCGACTTCTACGCGAAGGACGGCGTGCCGCTCGAGCTCAGCCTGATCTCGGTCGACGGCTGGACCGACTACAACGATGCGGCGAAGCTGATCGCCGAGCAGGCAGAGGCTGCCGGCATCAAGATCACGGCATCCACGGTGCAGTGGCAGGAATTCTCGGACGCCCGTCAGGGCGGTGAGTTCCAGCTGATCGTCGGCGGTGTGGTCGGAACCTCGGTGGCCGACCCGTTCCAGATCTACCGCGACTGGTTCGGCGGCACGACCGTCGGTTCGACCGCAGCGGTGGGCTCGGAGGTGCCCGCGGGGCGTTGGAACTTCAGCCGATACAGCAACCCCGTCGTCGACACGGCCGTCCAGGCCGCGATCAGCACGAACGACGAGGCAGAGAAGAAGGAGCTGTACGGCACGATCCAGACCGAGATCGTCCGTGATCTGCCCTACATCCCGCTCGTGATCAACGCGACGCAGACCTTCTACAACACGAAGGACTTCACGGGATGGCCGACGGAGGAGGACCTCTATGCCTTCCCGCCGTCCTGGGGTGCGATCGCGGCGGGCTACGTCCTGACGCAGCTCGAGCCGGCGAACTAAGCACATGGAGTCGGGGGAGCAGGAAGCACGGTCAGTGACATGAAGTTCTATGCACGAAGAATCGGGTTCTACGCGTTCACGCTATGGGCCGCGATCTCACTCAACTTCCTGCTTCCCCGGCTCATGCCGGGGAACCCGGCGGACATCATGATCGCCAAGATGCAGCGAGCGGGCGGCGAGGTCTCCGAGACCACGATCCGCAACATCAAGCTGCTTCTCGGCGGTGATGACTCGTCCCTCTGGGATCAGTACATCGCGTACTGGGGGCGCATGTTCCAGGGCGACCTGGGCATCTCCGTCACCAAGTTCCCCGCGCCGGTGAGCGAGCTGATCGGGCAGGCGCTGCCCTGGACGCTCATCCTCGTCGGCACGGTGACCGTGATCTCCTTCATCCTCGGCGTCGTCCTCGGCGCCTGGGCGGGATGGAAGCGCGGAACGTGGGTCGACCACCTCATCCCGGCGACCACCGTGCTGCAGTCCATCCCGTACTTCTGGATGGCGCTGCTGCTCGTCTCGGTGTTCGCGGTCGGGCTCGGCTGGTTCCCGATCTTCGGCGGCTACGACGTGTTCGACTTCCCGGACGGTCCCGAGCCGACCTGGGCGTTCTTCATGGATGCGCTCTCGCACGCCATCCTGCCCGCACTGACGATCGTGATCTCGTCGGTGGGCGGCTGGATGTTCGGGATGCGCAACATGATGGTGCAGACCATGGCCGAGGACTACGTGCTCACGGCCGAGGCCAAGGGGCTCCGTCCGCGTCGCATCATGACCACGTACGCCGCCCGCAATGCCGCGATCCCGTCGATCGCCGGCTTCTCGATCACCCTGGGATTCGTTGTCGCCGGCTCCATCGTCATGGAGCAGGTCTTCACCTACCCGGGCATCGGGAAGCTGATGTTCCAGGCGGTCACGAACAACGACTACGCGCTGATGCAGGGACTCTTCCTCGTCATCACGATCACGGTGCTCGCCGCCAACTTCATCATGGACCTCGTCTATGGCTTCATCGACCCGAGGGCTCGCCAGAATGTCTGACACCGAGAACACAGTGCTGATCACGAAGGATCAGCCCATGACCCAGCCTGCGAGCACGATCTCTCTCGCCACCCAGCGGGGCCGCAGACGCCGCCGCGTCCTTCCCACCTCATCGACGAAGTTCATCATCGGCGCGAGCATCGTGATCGCGATCGTGCTGTTCGCGATCATCGCGCCGATCTTCTCGCAGGACCCTCGAAGCACCGACAATCCCGCACTGCTCCCGCCCTCGCCGGAGCACTGGTTGGGCACCACCAAGCTCGGCAACGACATGTTCGCCCAGCTTGCCATCGGCGCCCAGGGGTCGCTCCTCGTGGGCGTGGTAGCGGGCGGAATAGCCATCATCTTGTCGCTTGTCTTCGGAGTCCTCGCGGGGTACCTCGGCGGATGGCGCGAGGACACCCTGGCGCTGCTGACCAACGTGATGATCGTGATCCCCGGGCTGCCGCTGGTGATGGTGATCTCCTCCTTCGTCCCGCAGCGCAGCTGGCAGCTCGTCGCGTTCGTGCTCGGCATCACGTCCTGGGCCGGTGCCGCCTACGTGCTCAGGCTGCAGACCCGATCTCTGCGCACCCGTGACTACGTCTACGCGTCCAAGGTCGCGGGAGAGCGATCCTTCCGCGTCATCCTGGTCGAGATCATGCCGAACCTGCTGCCGTTGCTCACCGCGCAGTTCCTGTTCGCGATCATCTTCGCGATCCTCGGCGAGGCCGGTCTCTCGTACCTCGGTCTCGGCCCCAACTCCTCCATCACCTGGGGGACGATCCTCAACGACGCGCAGTCAGGTCAGGCGCTCGGACGAGGCGCCTGGTGGTGGTTCGTCCCACCGGGAATCATGATCGCCATGCTCGGCGCGGGACTCTCGCTCATCAACTTCGCGATCGACGAGGTCATCAACCCCAAGCTCCGCAATGCACCCGACGCCGCTCGGCGCGTGCGCAAGGCGGCCAAGACGAAGGGGGTCGCCGCATGAGCGCTCCGGATGCCGTGCTGACCGCACGGGACGTGTCGATCGAGTACGAGGTGGATCCGCCCGTGAAGGCGGTCCGCAACGTCTCTCTCACACTCAACCGAGGCGAGATCCTCGGCCTCGCCGGTGAGTCCGGCTGCGGCAAGACGACGCTCGCCTACGGCATGAATCGGCTGCTCAAGGCTCCTGCGCTCATGACCAGCGGCGAGATCGTGTTCCATGACCGCGACGGTCACGACATCGACATCGTCGCTCTCGACGGCGATGGGCTGCGGGCCTTCCGCTGGGACAAGATCTCGATGGTGTTCCAGGGAGCGATGAACTCGCTCAATCCGGTCATCAGCGTCAAGGCGCAGATCTTCGACATCTTCGAGACCCATCGCCCCGGCATGTCCAAGAAGGACAAGCAGGCGCGGGCCGAAGAGCTGCTGACCCTGGTCGGGGTCGACCCGTCGAGGCTGACGAGCTTCCCCCATGAGCTGTCCGGTGGCATGCGTCAGCGCATGATGATCGCGATGGCGCTCGCGCTGGACCCTCAGGTGATGATCATGGACGAGCCGACCACGGCGCTCGACGTGGTCGTGCAGCGCGGGATCATCCGCGAGATCATGCGGTTGCGTGAGCGGCTGGGCTTCGCGGTGATCTTCATCACGCACGACCTGCCCATGCTGATCGAGATCAGCGACCGCATCGCCGTGATGCTGCAGGGGCAGATCGTCGAGGAGGGCACCGCGGAGGAGATCTACCGCACGCCCCAGCACGAATACACCAAGAAGCTGTTGTCGAGCTTCCCGAGTCTGACCGGCGAGCGCGGAGATTTCGTCCGCACCGGCAACCAGCCCAGTCAGGAGGAGGTCCGATGAGTGCTCCCACCCTCGAAGCCCGCAACCTGGTGAAGGACTTCACGCTGCGATCCGGCCTCAAGACGTCGGTCCTGCACGCGGTGAAGGACGTCTCGTTCACCATCGAAGCGGGGAAGACGGTCGCTCTCGTCGGCGAATCCGGGTCGGGCAAGTCGACGATCGCCCGGATGCTGATGAAGCTCGAGACGCCGACGGGCGGGCAGATCCTGCTCGACGGCAAGGGCTCGGGCATGCGCGGCCGCGCCGTGGAGGACTACCGCTCCCAGGTGCAGATGGTCTTCCAGGACCCCTTCGCGTCACTCAACCCCTTCCACACGATCATCCATCACCTGGAGCGGCCGATCCGGCTCCACCACCCCAAGCTGTCTGGCTCCCAGGTGCGGGCGCGGGCGATCGAGCTGCTCGAGCGCGTGCGGCTGTCGCCCGGCGAGAGCTTCGCCGAACGTCGCCCGCATGAGCTGTCCGGTGGCCAGCGGCAGCGCGTGGCGATCGCTCGTGCGCTCGCCCCGGGAGCGCGGTTCATCGTCGCGGATGAGCCGGTCTCGATGCTCGATGTATCGATCCGACTGGGAGTGCTCAACCTGCTGGCAGATCTGCAGCGGGAGGAGAACCTCGGCGTGCTCTACATCACGCACGATCTCGCGACGGCACGTCACTTCAGCGACGAGATCATGGTGCTCTACAAGGGCGATGTCGTCGAGCGCGGCCCCGCCGACGAGGTCATCCTCAATCCGCAGCACGAGTACACCAGGACATTGCTGGGCGCCGCGCCCGAGCCCGAGAACCTCGGGCGTCTGCGAGACGAGGTCAGAGCCGAGCTGGCGGGTCGCTGACCTCCAGTGCATGACGCCGCGTTGCCTGGCGCCCCACCCTCGGGGCATCGGGGGAGCGCGGCTTTCTGCGGCCTGTGCCGACGACGTCGACCCGCTAGACTGAGGCCACAAGTGAAGACAGGCCGAATGACCCACGCGGGAGAGCCCCGGCGAATGCAGCCGGGCACCGAAGGAGCAAGCCTCCCCGCCAATCTCTCAGGTACGCGTACCGCGCGGTTCCGGCCACTCTGAAAAGCGATCTCGAGCGGCGCCGCGTCTGCTCGGATCCGCCGACGGTGAAAGCCCAGTCTCTGGGCGAAGCTCTCAGGCTCATGACAGAGGGGGAGTTCCCAGGAGCAGCGTCGCTGTTCCGCCCGATCCAGCCCGGGAGAACTCCATGTCCGACCCCCGCTACACCCCGCTGCGTGAGCGCCACGAGGCGCTCGGTGCATCGTTCACCGACTTCGGCGGTTGGCAGATGCCGGTGCGATACACGTCCGACCTCGCCGAGCACCACGCCGTGCGGCAGGCGGCCGGCATCTTCGACATCTCCCATATGGCGGAGTTCCTCGTCACCGGCGACTTCGCCGGGGAGTTCCTCGACTACTCGCTCGCGGGCCGGCTGTCGGCGATGGCGGTCGGCAAGGCGAAGTACTCCCTGATGCTCGCCGACGACGGCGGGATCATCGACGACGTCATCGTCTACCGGCTCGCAGACGACCGCTTCCTGGTGATCGCGAACGCGGGAAACCGCGGATTCGTCGACCAGGCGTTCGCATCGCGCGTCCGTTCGTTCCCATCGCGGATCGAACGCGAGATGCCCGCCAGGGCCGAGGGAGAGGATCGCAGCTTCGCGGGGTTCATCGGCGACAGGGGCGTGGACGTCGAAGACGTCTCCGACGACTATGCCCTGCTCGCGGTCCAGGGCCCCGCCTCCGCGGCGATCGTCTCGTCGACGCCGGGCATCACCGATCTCGGCACCCCATGGGCGGAACAGAAGTACTACGCCTGGGCCGATGCGCTGTTCCGGGGTGCACCGCTGCTGCTCGCCCGCACCGGCTACACGGGCGAGGACGGATTCGAGCTTCTGGTGAGAGCCGCCGACGCACCCGCCCTGTGGGACGCCCTCGTCGAGGCGGGTCAGCCGCACGGGCTCGTCCCCGCGGGCCTCGCCGCGCGCGACACCCTCCGGCTCGAAGCGGGGATGCCTCTCTACGGTCACGAGCTCTCGCGCGAGACGAAGCCGTCTCAGGCCGGTCTCGGGCGAGTGGTGGTGTCCGACAAAGATGACTTCATCGGCAAGGGAGCGGTGGATGCCGCATCCGACGCTCCGGTGCTCGTCGGCCTGGTCGCCGAGGGCAAGCGTGCCGGACGCGCGGGCTACTCGGTGGTCGACGCGGACGGCATCGTGCTGGGCGAGGTCACCAGCGGTGCACTGAGCCCGACGCTCGGCCACCCGATCGCGATGGCCTACGTGGCACCTTCTTCCGCTGCCGCGGGAACCGCAGTATTCCTTGATGTGCGGGGGTCCAGGATCCCCGCGACCGTGACCGCCCTGCCTTTCTACCGGAGGACCAAATGACCGATCTCAACGCACTCAGCTATACCGACGAGCACGAGTGGATCGCCGCTGACGGTGACACCGTGACCATCGGGATCACCGACTACGCGGCCGACAAGCTGGGAGACGTCGTGTTCGTCGAACTCCCCGCCGTCGGCACCGAGATCACCGCAGGGTCGGTCGTCGGTGAGATCGAGTCGACCAAGTCGGTCGGCGAACTCTACGCCCCGGTCACCGGCACGGTCGTCGAGATCAACGACGCCGTCGTCGACGACCCGTCGCTCGTGAACGCCGAGCCGTTCGACGGAGGCTGGCTCATCAAGGTCTCCGTCGCCACCGGTGCGCTCGAGGGCCTGATGGACCGCGACGCGTACGTCGCTCTCACGGAGGGCTGATCGTCCAGTGGTCTCTTTCGCCGATCGTCATATCGGAACCACCGCCGCCGCCCAGCGCCAGATGCTCGACACGCTGGGCGTCGAGTCGAAGCTCGAGGACTGGAGCCCGGTCGAGGCGCTGATGCGTCAGGCCGTGCCCGCTTCGATCTTCACCCCCGCCTCCACGGAGTCCGTGATTCCGCGCGCAGCGAGCGAGACCGAGGCGCTCGCCGAGCTGCGAGCGCTCGCGTCCCGCAACACGGTGAACCGGCCGATGATCGGTCTCGGGTACTACGGCACGATCACCCCTCAGGTGATCCAGCGCAACGTGCTCGAGAATCCGTCGTGGTACACCGCGTACACGCCGTACCAGCCCGAGATCTCGCAGGGTCGCCTCGAAGCACTCATCAACTTCCAGACGATGGTCGCCGAACTGACCGGCCTGACCACCGCGAACGCGTCGATGCTCGACGAATCGACCGCTGTGGTCGAGGGGATGCTGCTGGCACGCCGCGCGTCGAAGAAGGCGTCGAACGTCTTCGCCGTCGACGCCGACGCGTTCCCGCAGACGAAGGCACTGCTCGAGACCCGTGCCGAGGCCGTGGGCATCGAACTGGTGTCCGTCGACTTCGCGGCGGGCGAGGAGCTGCCCGCCGAGCTGTTCGGCGTCTTCGTGCAGTACCCGGGGGCCTCCGGGCGAGTCTGGAACCCGGCGGCCGTGATCGATGCGGCGCACCTCGCGGGCGGGCTCGCCGTCGTCGCGGCCGACCTCCTCGCGCTCACCCTCATCGCGTCGCCCGGCTCGCTCGGGGCCGATGTCGCGGTCGGGACGACGCAGCGCTTCGGCGTGCCGATCGGCTTCGGAGGCCCGCACGCGGGCTACATGGCTGTGCGCGCAGGGCTCGAACGTCAGCTGCCCGGCCGTCTCGTCGGCGTCTCTGTCGATGCCGACGGCAAGCCGGCGTATCGGCTGTCGCTGCAGACCCGCGAGCAGCACATCCGCCGCGAGAAGGCGACGAGCAACATCTGCACCGCTCAGGTGCTGCTCGCCGTGATGGCGTCGATGTACGCCGTCTACCACGGTCCCGATGGACTGAAGGCGATCGCCCGGGAGGTCGCGGCCAAGACCGCGATGCTGCGCGACTGGCTCGCCGATGCGGGTGCGGACGTCGTGCACGACTCGTTCTTCGACACCCTCCAGGTGCGGGTGCCGGGGCGCGCTGCCGAGTTCGTGGAGCAGGCCCATCACGGTTTCGGCATCCTGCTGCACGCCGCGGATGCCGACACGATCGGCATCTCGATCGACGAGACCACGACGGTCGCCGAGCTCCATCAGGTCGCTCAGGTCTTCGGCGGTGCCCGGGAGCGCGCATTCGGATTCTTCGGCTCCGGTTCGCAGGGCGGCCTCCCCGGCGATCTGCTCCGTCAGGACGAGTACCTCACGCACCCCGTCTTCCACGCGCACCGCAGCGAGACGGCGATGATGCGCTATCTCAAGAGCCTCGCCGATCGTGACTATGCGCTCGACCGCGGCATGATCCCGCTCGGGTCCTGCACGATGAAGCTCAACGCGGCGACCGAGATGGCATCGATCACGTGGCCGGAGTTCGCGGGCATCCACCCGTTCGCGCCGGCATCCGATGTCGCGGGGTATCTCGACATGATCACGCAGCTCGAAGCGTGGCTCGCCGAGGTCACGGGGTACGACGCCGTCTCGCTGCAGCCGAACGCCGGGTCGCAGGGCGAGCTGGCCGGCCTCCTCGCCATCCGCGGATACCACCTCGCGAACGGCGACACGCAGCGCACGGTGTGCCTGATCCCGTCGTCCGCGCACGGCACCAACGCGGCCTCCGCGGTGCTCGCCGGAATGAAGGTCGTCGTCGTGGCGTGCGATGAGCTCGGGAACGTCGACCTCGACGACCTGCGGGCGAAGATCGCGGCGCACGCCGACGAGCTCTCGGCGCTGATGATCACCTACCCGTCGACGCATGGTGTGTACGAGCAGGACGTGGTCGAGATCACGACCGCGGTGCACGACGCCGGCGGCCAGGTGTACGTGGACGGTGCGAACCTCAACGCGCTGCTCGGCTACGCCCGGTTCGGCGATCTCGGCGGCGACGTCTCGCACCTCAACCTGCACAAGACGTTCGCGATCCCGCACGGCGGCGGCGGCCCCGGTGTGGGCCCCGTCGCAGCCAAGGCGCACCTCGCGGCCCACCTGCCGTCGCACCCGCTCGCGCAGCGGGCGGAGCATGCGGGCGGATTCGTCTTCGAAGGCGGCGCGGTGTCGGCGGCACCTTACGGATCTGCGGGCATCCTGCCGATCTCCTGGTCCTATGTGCGAATGATGGGCGCCGACGGCCTCCGTCACGCGACCGCGGCCGCCGTGCTGTCCGCGAACTACATCGCCGCGCGCCTGGGCGAGCACTTCCCCGTGCTGTACGCGGGGGAGGACGGCCGGGTGGCGCACGAGTGCATCCTCGACCTGCGTCCGCTTCGCGAGGAGACCGGGATCACCGTCGACGACGTCGCCAAGCGACTGATCGACTTCGGCTTCCACGCGCCGACCATGTCGTTCCCGGTCGCGGGGACTCTGATGGTGGAACCCACCGAGTCCGAGGACCTCGGCGAGATCGAGCGGTTCATCGAGGCCATGATCATGATCAAGGCCGAAGCGGATGCCGTCGCCGCCGGGCGCTGGCCCGCGGACGACAACCCTCTCGTCAACGCTCCGCACACCGCAGTCTCGCTGATCGCGGGGGAGTGGGAGCACGCCTACAGCCGTGAAGACGCCGCCTATCCGGTGCACGCCCTGGTGGCAGGCAAGTACTGGCCGCCCGTGCGCCGCATCGACCAGGCGTACGGTGACCGCAACCTCGTGTGCGCCTGCCCGCCGATCGAGGCGTTCGCCTGAACCGAATCCTGAGGGGTGACGGCGTCGTGTCCATGCGGACACGACGCCGTCACTCGTTTCCGTGCATTTCCGCGTGTTTCGGGGATGTTTCAGTTGGTCACCACTCAGTAACGGTTCATTAGCCGAGAGCGGCGTCCACGAAACCGCGGGTTACAGTCAACTATCCCTACGCGTTCGACGATGAGCGCGCAGTCTGATGAATACCCGTCCACAGGAGGACACAAAGTGAAGCGCAACAAGATCGCCCTTGCGGGCACTGCGCTGTTCGCGATCGGCGCCCTGGCGCTCGCGGGCTGCGCGAGCGGTGGAAGCGGCAATGAAGGCGACGGCGGCTCCGGTGCGAACACCGACGCCGACGCCATCATCACCACGAACGGCTCGGAGCCCGAGAACCCGCTGATCCCCACCAACACCAACGAGGTGGGCGGCGGAAAGATCCTCGACGAGATCTTCGCCGGTCTGATCTACTACGACGCCGACGGCAAGCCCGTCAACGACGTGGCTGAGGAGATCACCACGGAGGACCCGCAGAACCTCACCGTCAAGATCAAGGAAGGCCTGACCTTCACCGACGGTGAAGAAGTCACCGCCGACAACTTCATCAAGGCGTGGAACGAGGGCGCCAAGGCGTCGAACGCTCACCTCTCCAGCTACTTCTTCGAGGACATCGAGGGCTTCAGCTACGACACCGACTCCGAGCTCACGGGTCTCAAGCAGGTCGATGACTACACCTTCACGATCGCGCTGAACAAGCCGGCATCCGACTTCGCTCTGCGTCTCGGCTACTCGGCCTTCTACCCGCTCCCCGACGTCGCGTTCGAGGACATGGAAGCCTTCGGTCAGAACCCGATCGGCAACGGTCCGTACATGATCGACGGCGAAGACGCGTGGCAGCACGACGTCCAGATCGACCTCGTCCGCAACGACGACTACGACGGTGGCCGTCAGGCCGCCAACGGCGGTCTGACCATCAAGTTCTACGCCACGCAGGAGGCCGCATACGCCGACCTGCTGTCGAACGAGGTCGACGTCATCGACGCGATCCCGACGAACTCGCTCCCGGTCTTCACCGACGAGCTCGGCGACCGTGCTGTGAACCAGCCCTCCGCTGTGTTCCAGTCCTTCACCATCGGCCAGTTCCTCCCGCACTTCAGCGGCGAAGAGGGCCAGCTGCGTCGTCAGGCGCTGTCGATGGCGATCAACCGCGAGGAGATCACCGAGACGATCTTCTCGGGCACCCGCACCCCGGCATCCGACTTCACCTCTCCGGTCATCGACGGCTGGTCCGACTCGGTTCCCGGCAGCGAGGTCCTCGACTTCGACCCCGAGAAGGCGAAGGAGCTGTGGGCTGAGGCCGACGCCATCGCACCGTGGGACGGCGAGTTCAAGATCGCGTACAACTCCGACGGCGGCCACGACGCCTGGGTCGACGCGGTGAGCAACAGCATCAAGAACACGCTCGGCATCGAGGCATCGGGTGACCCGTACCCGACCTTCCAGGACCTTCGCACGAAGATCAACGACCGCACCATCACCACGGCTGCGCGCTCGGGCTGGCAGGCCGACTACCCGGGTCTGTACAACTTCCTCGGACCGCTCTACGCCACCGGCGCAGGCTCCAACGACGGTGACTACACGAACCCCGAGTTCGACGAGCTCATCTCCGCCGGCATCAGCAACCCCGACGCCGAGGCTCAGATCGAGGACTTCACCAAGGCGCAGGAGGTCCTGTTCCAGGACCTTCCCGCGATCCCGCTGTGGTACTCGAACGTGACCGGTGGCTTCAGCGAGAACGTCGACAACGTCACGTTCGGCTGGAACTCGGTTCCGCTGTACTACGAGATCACGAAGGCCGGCGAGTAAGTCTGACGGCACTTCACCTGTGAGGCGGTGACGATTCTTCGTCACCGCCTCACAGGCTTGTGTTCACGTAGCTTTCTTTCCCCTCAAGAAGGGACAAGCGGATGCTCGGTTACATTCTGAGACGTCTCCTGCAGGTGATCCCGGTCTTCTTCGGAGCCACCCTGCTCATTTACTTCCTCGTGTTCGCCATGCCCGGCGACCCGATCCTCGCCCTGTTCGGCGACAAGACGCCCAACCCGGCGGTCGTCGAGCAGCTGCGCGCGCAGTACCACCTGGACCAGCCGTTCATCGTGCAGTACTGGTACTACATCACCGGCGTCTTCCAGGGCGACCTGGGCACGACCTACTCGGGCCGCCCGGTCTCGGCTGTGCTCGCCGCCACGCTTCCTGTCACCGGCCGACTCGCAGTCATGGCCATCGCCATCGAGTTCGTGCTCGCCATCGTCATCGGCACCATCTCGGCGCTACGCAAGGGCAAGCTGTTCGACAACGTCTCGCTCGTCGTGGCGCTGGTCGCGATCGCGATCCCGATCTTCGTGGTGGCGTTCCTCGCGCAGTACTTCCTCGCGATCCAGCTCGGCTGGTTCAAACCCACGGTGGGTGCGGACAACGACTGGGGCGGGTTGTGGCTGCCGGCGATCGTGCTCGGTTTCAGCCTCTATGCGGTGAGCATGCGTCTCATGCGCAGCTCGGTCATCGAGACCCTGAACCAGGACTGGGTGCGCACGGCGTACAGCAAGGGGCTCTCGCGCAATCGCGTGCTGCCCGTGCACGTGCTGCGCAACTCCCTGATCCCGGTGATCACGAACTCCGCCACGAACTTCGGCGTGCTGCTCGTGGGCGCCACCGTCACCGAGGGCATCTTCAACGTCCCCGGTGTGGGAAACACGCTCTTCCAGGCGATCCAGCGCGGCGAGGGACCCACGGTCGTCTCGTTCGTGACCGTGTTCGTCATCCTGTACGTGTTGGTGAACCTTCTCATCGACCTGCTCTACGGTCTGCTCGACCCGAGGATTCGCTATGCCTGATCCCACATCTCAGAAGCACTACGTCGCTCCGATCGAGACGGAGTCGATCGCGGTCGACGCCGTTCGGATCTCGGACAAGCCCAGCAACCTCTGGCGTGACGCCTGGTTCGACCTGCGTCGTCGTCCGCTGTTCTGGTTCTCGGTCGTCCTCGCGCTGTTCTTCCTCGTGATGGCGCTGTGGCCGACTCTGTTCACCGCGACGCCGCCGAACAACGACTGCCAGCTGTCGAACAGCAACGGCGGTCCGACGGATGGACACCCGCTCGGGTTCACGTTCCAGGGCTGCGACATCTATGCGCGCATCGTCTGGGGCGCGCAGACGTCGCTCGCCGTCGGCCTCATCGCGACGCTGATCTCGTCCGTTCTCGGCCTGATCATGGGAGCTCTCGCGGGCTTCTACGGCGGATGGCTCGACTCGGTGCTCTCGCGCATCGGCGACATCTTCTTCGCCATCCCGTACATCCTCGCGGCCGTCGTCGTGATGACCGTGTTCCGGGATTCCCGTTCGGTGTGGACGCTCGCGTTCGCCATCGGAGCGTTCGCCTGGGCGTCCACGGCTCGCGTCGTGCGGGCCGAGGTGCTCCGTGTGCGTCAGGCGGACTTCGTGATGGCGTCGCAGGCGCTCGGTCAGTCGAAGTTCAAGATCCTCCTGAACCACGTGGTCCCGAACGCCATCGCTCCGCTGCTCGTCGTCTCGACGCTCGGCCTCGCCGCCGCGATCGTCGCGGAAGCGACGCTCTCGTTCCTCGGGGTGGGTCTCGGCAGCGACGTGATGTCGTGGGGAAATGACATCGCGAAGGCTCAGGCATCGCTGCGTGTCGCGCCGATGGCGCTCATCTATCCGTCGATCGCTCTCACCCTCGCGGTGCTGGCGTTCGTCACCCTGGGCGAGCTCATCCGAGACGCCCTCGACCCGAAGGCGAGGGCACGCCGATGAGCGAGCGAATCACCGAACAGGTCCCGCTGCTGAGCATCCGCGACCTGAGCGTCGCGTTCCGCACGCAGGAGGGTCTGCGCGAAGTGCTCCACGGAGTGAGCTTCGACGTCATGCCCGGAGAGACCGTCGCGATCGTGGGCGAGTCGGGCTCGGGCAAGTCCACGACGGCCACGGCCATCGTGAACCTGCTGCCCGGCACCGGCCAGGTCACCGCGGGATCGATCACCCTCGAGGGGCGCGAGCTCACGACGCTCAACCGTCGCGAGATCGAGGCCGTCCGAGGCCGGGACATCGGCTTCGTGCCGCAGGACCCGATGTCGAACCTCAACCCCGTCTGGAGCATCGGCTTCCAGGTGAAGGAGGCGATCCGTGCGAACGGCATCGCCCAGGGGCGCGATGCGGCCAAGGCGCGCACCGTCGAGGTGCTGCAGCAGGCCGGACTCGCCGACGCCGAGAAGCGTCTGCACCAGTTCCCGCACCAGTTCTCGGGAGGCATGCGCCAGCGCGCGCTGATCGGGATGGGCCTCGCGGCCGACCCCAAGCTGCTCATCGCCGACGAGCCGACCTCGGCTCTCGACGTCACTGTGCAGCGCGTGATCCTCGACCACATGGCGTCGCTCACCCGTGACAAGGGCACCTCGGTGCTCCTGATCACGCACGATCTCGGTCTCGCAGCCGAGCGTGCGGACAAGATCATCGTGATGAACGGCGGCAACATCGTCGAGTCCGGTCCCAGCCGCGAGATCCTCGAGAACCCGCAGCACCCGTACACGAAGCGACTGGTCGCCGCGGCGCCCAGCGTCGCATCGCAGCGCATCCAGGCGGTGGTGGAGGACCGGGGGATCGAGACGCTCGACGACCTCGCCGACATCCCGCCGACGGTGCGCGTCGCCGGACTCACGAAGGACTACCGGATCCGTCAGGGGAACTTCCGCAGTGAAGCGTTCCGCGCGGTCGACGACGTGTCCTTCGAGATCCCTCGCGGCAAGACGCTCGCGCTCGTGGGCGAGTCGGGCTCTGGCAAGTCCACGGTCGCCAAGATGGTGCTGAAGCTCGAAGAGCCGACCAGCGGAACCATCGAGATCGACGGGCAGGATGTGTCGAGGCTGTCGAATGCGCAGGCGTTCGGTCTGCGTCGGCGCATGCAGCCGGTCTTCCAGGACCCGTACGGCTCGCTCGATCCACTGCGCAACATCGGCAACACGATCGCCGAGCCGATGCAGATCCACGGCGTCGGCGATCGCGCCTCGCAGCGAGAGCGGGTCGAGGAGCTGCTCGACCAGGTCTCGCTTCCGCGCGTCCTCGCGACCCGGTATCCGAACGAGCTCTCGGGCGGTCAGCGTCAGCGTGTCGCGATCGCACGCGCTCTCGCGCTCAAGCCCGACATCATCGTCCTCGACGAGGCGGTGTCGGCGCTCGACGTGCTGGTGCAGGATCAGGTGCTGCAGCTGCTGGCCGAGCTCCAGTCGGAGCTGGGGCTCACCTACCTGTTCATCACTCACGACCTCGCGGTCGTCCGAGTGTCGAGCGATCTGGTGTGCGTCATGGAGAAGGGCAAGATCGTCGAGCAGGGCACTGTCGACGAGATCTTCGCGAATCCCCAGCAGGAGTACACCGATCGTCTGCTCAAGGCGATCCCCGGGGCGACCATCACCCTCGGCGGTCACTGAGAGTGAGCATCGACCCTCGACCGGAGGCCGCACGGACTTTCCGTGCGGCCTCCGGGCCTGTCTCCCTCGTGCTGTGCTCGCTGCTCGCGATCTTCCTGCTCGGCGACGCCGTCGTACGCGCCGGCTGGGGCCAGATGCTCCTGCTCGCGCCCTGGGTGCTGCTCGGACTCTGGGTGGTCTACGAGATCGCTTTCGTCTCGGTCGTCCGCATCGACGACCAGGGAGCGATGGTGCAGAACATGCTGCGTCGCACCTCGTTCAGCTGGAGCCGCGTGCGCGACGTCGACCTGCGCTGGCAGCTCGTCTTCTCGCTCGACGACGGCACCGACCTGTCGAGCTACGGAGGGCCGGCTCGAGCGCGGCCGGTGCGACGCGCGACCGGCGACGACGAGGCCAAGGCCCCCGTCGCGCTCCGCGACCTCACCGACGTCCGTGACCGCTGGCAGGCGGCTGTCTCCGGTGCGGACGCGCCGATCCGCCGCACCTGGGACTATCGGGCGCTCATCGCCCTCGGTGTCATCGTGCTCTGGGCCGTGGCGTCGATCCTGATCGCGAACGGCTGACCTCGCCTCGGCTCTCAGCCGGGCAACCCGAACAGCGCCGGCCAGGTCGCCGCGGCCCAGGGGTAGCCGACGAACACGGTCGCGTCGATCAGGAAGTGCGCCACCAGGAACGGCATCAGCCGGCCACTGCGCTGGAACAGCCAGCCGAACAGCAGGCCCATCGCGAAGTTGCCGATGAAGGCGCCGGGCCCCTGGTAGAGGTGGTAGCTCGCGCGCAGCAGTGACGTCGTCAGGATGATGGTCCACGGGCCCCACCCGAGCTGCTTCAGACGGGCGAACAGATATCCCAGCACCACGAACTCCTCCTGGAGCGATGCACGGGCTGCCGCGAGAAGGAGGATCGGCACGGTCCACCAGTGGGCGCCCTGGCCCGAGGGGTCGACCGCGACGAAGATCCCCATGGCTCTTCCGGCCAGGTAGAGCCCGATCCCCGGGATGCCGATCGCCGCGACGAGCAGTGCGCCCCGCCCGATGTCGGCACCCAGGCGGGTCCCGTCGAGGCCGAGCCTGCCGAGGTGCGGCCTCGACGACTGCCAGAGCAGGAAGCAGACGAGCAGCACCGGGACGATCGAGAATCCGATCGAGAGGACCTGATAGATCAGGTCGAAGATCTCCCGATCGCTGCGGGACGGATTGAGCGCGGCCGTCTGATCGGCGAGAGGCGTCTCGTCGGTGAGTCGGTAGGCCAGCTGCACGATCGCGTACACCGCGGACTGCCCGAGTCCGAGAGCCAGCACGATCGCGATCTCCCACCACAGGCGTGCTCTCGGGGATGGGGCGTTCGAGGGGAGGCTCATGGCATCACCGATCGTACTCGCGCGGCTGGCACTGCTATGGCATGGGCGCGTGCACTTCGACAGCCCACGTGCGCATGAGCTGTCGCTCTTCGGCTGTGCAGATGTAGTCGTAGCCGTAGTCGCGACCGTCGAAGGTCAGGGTCCACAGATCCAGATAGGTCAGTGCGTAGCAGTCGGCGAACACCTCGCTGTTCCCCTGAAAGTGCCCCTGCTCGACGAGGACGCCAGATGACCCCAGCTCGGCCCCGTTCGCATCGCTGTCGGCTCGCATGTAGAGGTGCGAGAGCTCGTGCAGAACGACCAGACGGATGGCGGTGTCGCCGCCGAGCTGGTCTTCAGGCAGAAGGTGAACCGTCAGCGTTTCCTCGGAGATGCAGCCGATCGTCACACTTCCGTCATCCGGTTCTCCGGGGGTCCCGCACTCGGTGTCCGCGTTCCATGCGATGTCGATGAATCCCTGGCCGGCTTCGTCGACGATCGCCTCGCTGACCGAACCGGAGACGTTCGCTCGTCGCGCGGCGGCGTCGGCGATCCGCTGCTCGAGGCTCTGCCGGATGGCCTTGGCTTCGCTCGCATGGTCAGCGACCGACGCGTCGGTGACAGGGGGCTGCGAGATCGACGCCTCCAGGCGTCGGAACGTCATGAGGTCCGCGACCAGGGGAGCCACCGGGTTCGCCTCGATCTGTGCATAGAGCTCATAGAACCTGCTCCGCTCCGCATCGAACGCCGCCAGCGACTCGGAGCGGGAGCCGGTTCCCTGTGCTGCCGGCTGCTCCGGCGACGAAGAGGACGCAAACAGCCCTGCGACGACGAGCACCACGACGAGGGCGAAGCCCAGCAGAGCGATTCCACCGCAACCGAGGAGCGCGCACAGCCCGCCCCTTCCTCGCCGCGGAACAGGGGCTGGAGCTGGAGCAGCCATCGCCGCTCGGATCGCGGGATTGACTGCGAGTATCCACTCGCGCAGCTGCGGGTAGCAGGCGGGGTGATGCAGTAGGAGCGAATGCAGATCTCCCCGGCGTGCGGCTATCTCTGCGAGCAGAGCGGGTGGCGTCGCAGGATTCTGCACGGCGGCCAGGTCGGTGTCGTGCATGTGGCCGCTCATGCGGCCACGGTATCGCACAGCCCTCGCATCGGCGCGACGGTCGAGGTCGTACTTCGCCGTTCAGGAACGACTCGCCCGAATACGATAGTCTGGAACGTCGGCTTCTCGGCAAAACCCCACACTCTTTAGGACATCTGCATGGCGCACGCCCTTCGCTCTGACCTCCGCAACGTCGCAATCGTCGCGCACGTCGACCACGGCAAGACCACTCTCGTCGACGCCATGCTGCGTCAGACCGGCTCGTTCGGCGAACACGCCCACGTCGATGAGCGCGCGATGGACTCGAACGACCTCGAGCGCGAGAAGGGCATCACGATCCTCGCCAAGAACACGGCGATCACCTACAAGGGCAAGCATGCTCAGGGCAAGGAGATCACGATCAACGTGATCGACACCCCCGGCCACGCCGACTTCGGTGGTGAGGTCGAGCGCGGCCTGTCGATGGTCGACGGCGTCGTGCTGCTCGTCGACGCCAGCGAGGGCCCGCTCCCGCAGACCCGTTTCGTGCTGCGCAAGGCTCTCGAGGCCAAGCTGCCCGTCATCCTCCTGGTCAACAAGACCGACCGTCCCGACGCTCGTATCGCCGAGGTCGAGGAAGAGGCCCACGACCTGCTGCTCGGCCTCGCGTCCGACCTCGTCGACGACGTGCCCGACCTGGATGTCGACGCCCTGCTCGACGTTCCCGTCGTCTACGCGTCCGGCCGTGCCGGCGCGGCCTCGCAGAACCGCCCCGCCGACGGATCGCTGCCCGACAACGACGACCTCGAGCCGCTGTTCGAGGCGATCCTCGAGCACGTCCCCGCTCCCGCCTACGACGACGAGCACCCGCTGCAGGCCTGGGTCACCAACCTCGACTCCAGCCCCTTCCTCGGTCGTCTCGCTCTGCTGCGCGTCTTCAACGGCACGCTGAAGAAGGGCCAGACGGTCGCCTGGGTCCGCGCTGACGGCACGCACCAGAACGCACGCATCACCGAGCTGCTCAAGACGCGGGCGCTCGAGCGCTACCCGGCCGATTCGGCGGGCCCGGGCGACATCGTCGCCATCGCCGGCTTCGAGAACATCACGATCGGTGAGACGATCGCCGACCCCGAGGATGTCCGGCCGCTTCCCGCGATCACCGTCGACGACCCGGCCATCTCGATGACGATCGGCACCAACACCTCGCCGCTCATGGGCAAGGTCAAGGGTCACAAGCTCACCGCTCGCATGGTCAAGGACCGTCTCGACAAGGAGCTGATCGGCAACGTCTCGCTCAAGGTCGTCGACATCGGACGCCCGGACGCCTGGGAGGTGCAGGGCCGCGGAGAGCTGGCGCTGGCCATCCTCGTCGAGAACATGCGCCGTGAGGGCTTCGAGCTCACCGTCGGCAAGCCGCAGGTGGTCACGAAGAAGATCGACGGCAAGACGTACGAGCCGTTCGAGCACCTCACGATCGACACGCCGGAGGAGCACCTCGGCGCGATCACGCAGCTCCTGGCGAACCGCAAGGGCCGCATGGAGAACATGACGAACCACGGCACCGGCTGGGTGCGCATGGAGTTCATCGTCCCGTCGCGCGGTCTCATCGGGTTCCGCAGCGAGTTCCTCACGACGACCCGAGGCACCGGCATCGCGAACGCGATCTCGCACGGCTACGAGCCGTGGGCCGGTTCCATCACGACCCGTCAGAACGGCTCGATCGTGGCCGACCGTCAGGGCGTCGTGACTCCGTTCGCGATGATCGCCCTGCAGGAGCGCATGTCGTTCTTCGTGCAGCCCACGCAGGAGGTCTACGAGGGCATGGTCATCGGCGAGAACTCCCGCGCCGACGACATGGACGTCAACATCACGAAGGAGAAGAAGCTCACCAACATGCGTGCGGCGAGCTCCGACACCTTCGAGTCGATGACGCCCCCGCGCCAGCTGACGCTCGAGGAGAGCCTCGAGTTCGCCCGTGACGACGAATGCGTCGAGGTCACGCCCGAGGTCGTCCGCATCCGCAAGGTGAATCTCGACGCGAACACTCGTGCGCGTGAGACCGCTCGCCTGAAGCGCCAGGACGCGAGCGTCTGAGAATCGTCTGAGAGAAGGGGCCCTGTACCGCCGGAAACGGCGGTACAGGGCCCCTTTCTCACGAAACGTCCAGGAGTGCCGTTGCAGAATCGTTACCTTGCGCCTGGGGCGATCTCCCGATGAGTGTCCTGTGACGGGCGTACGACGACCCGAAAGTCGAACCCAATGCTTCACACCACCCGTGCGCTTCGGCGCGCCCACGCGGCGGCGACAGCTCGTAACGCCATCACGGCGCGTCGCCCGAAACTGATTCTCGGAACGATCACCGGAGGCGTGCTCGGCCTCGCTCTGACGGTCGGCATCGTGTCCGCCCCCGCGGCCGGCGCCGAGCTGCCGGACGCCGTCGCAGGCGTCACCTCGTTCGTCACCGGCGAGCCGGACGCCCCGGCCAAGAGCGCGGATGACTCGGCGCTCACGATGGTCGCCGCTCAGGATGCCGTCGCGGCAGCTGAGGCGCTGAACGCAGAGGTCGCGGCATCGGGCCTCGATCTGGGCGCCGCACCCTCGAGCGTCGACACGGCTGACGTGACCACGTGGGTCGATCAGCTGGCGGACCGTGATGACTTCTCGAACAGAGAGCTCTCGAGCCTGACCGCGTACGCAGTCACCGGAACGGACGAGATCGTCGCGGAGACCGCTGCGCTGCAGGCGTCCTATGTCGCAGCCCAGGAGGCGAAGGCCGCTGCGGACGCGGCTGCGGCCCAGGCGGCGGCTGAAGCCGCGGCGCTCGCTCAGACGAACACCGTCGACGGCGCGAAGGCCGCGGCTCGCGACATCGCGTCGAGCGAGTACGGCTGGGGCGAGGACCAGTTCTCCTGCCTGAACTCGCTGTGGACCAAGGAGTCCGGCTGGAACTACAAGGCGTACAACGCCTCGGGTGGCGCGACGGGGATCCCGCAGGCTCTGCCCGGAAGCAAGATGGCGTCAGCCGGTTCCGACTGGCAGACCAACGCGGCCACTCAGATCCGCTGGGGCCTCGGATACATCTCGTCGGTCTACGGCACCCCCTGCAGTGCGTGGGGCCACTCCCAGTCGGTGAACTGGTACTGAGCCGCAGCTCCGCACACCCTCCCTCCGAGACCCACCCCGCCTGCGTGCGGCGGTGGGTCTCGGTGTGTCCGGACATGTGTCGCAACAGGGCACTGCCTGCTCTAGGCAGCGCGACGCATTGGCACTACGGTGAGCGATGACGGCTGGGGGGTCGTGGACTCGAAGGAGAACGCATGGACGTCGCGGCGCTGGCTGGCATCCCGCAGCAGGTCTCGACGGGTGGGCTGCCCGGGTGGGAGAGGGTCGACCAGCTCGTGCGTGAGGCTCATCGTCTGTATGCGCAGGACCACGGCGGCGCGGTCGCCGACTACATCCCGGTGCTCGCCGAGGCCGACCCCGAGCTGTTCGGTCTCGCGGTCATCGAGGTCGACGGCGGCCTGCATGACGCCGGGGATGCGCAGCATCCGTTCTCGATCCAGTCGATCTCGAAGATGTTCGTCTACGCCCTGGCGATCCAGGAGCACGGCCATGAGCGGGTGCGCGACATCGTCGGCGTCAACAACACCGGCCTCGCCTTCAACTCCCTGATGGCGCTCGAGCTCAACGGCGGACACCCCATGAATCCGATGGTCAACGCCGGTGCGATCGCGACGACGGCACTGATGCCGGGGCAGACGGCTGTCGAGCAGTGGGAGCGCGTGCGCGAGGGGCTCTCTGCTTTCGCCGGCCGCGCGCTGAGCCTCGACGGCGTGGTGTACGCCTCGGAAGCCGCGACCAACGAGCGCAACCGGGCGATGGGCTGGCTGCTCCGCAGCTACGGACGGCTGGTCGGCGACCCCGACGAGGTCGTCGACGTCTACACGCGTCAGTGCGCTCTCAGCGTCACGGCCCACGACCTCGCGGTGATGGGGGCGACGCTCGCCGACGGCGGCGTGAATCCGATCACGGGCGAGCGGGTGGTCTCTGCGGACGTCTGCCGCGACACTCTCGCAGTGGTGGCATCCACGGGCCTCTACGAGGCCTCGGGTGAGTGGCTGTTCGAGATCGGGCTGCCCGCCAAGTCGGGTGTGGCAGGAGGGATCGTCGCCGTCGCGCCGGGCAAGGGTGCCGTCGCCGGATTCTCACCGCGCCTCGACGCGGCGGGAAACTCCGTGCGATCGCAGCTCGCCATCGGTCACCTCTCCCGCGCTCTCGGACTGAACCTGTTCGCCTCCGCGCCCGCGCCGACCGCTCGGTCGACGGACTGACCTCCTTCCCCGCTCAGAGGACCCTGCCATGACACTCACTGCTCCGGCATCCACGAAGACCTCCTGGATGCCGCTCGTCAGTCTCTTCCTCGCCCAGGTGCTCATGTCGTTCAACGTGGCAGCCCTGCCGATATCCCTCGGTGGCATGGTCAGTGAGTTCGGCGTGCCGCCGACGGTCGCCAGCACCACCATCGTGATGTACGGCCTCGCCGTGGCCGCCCTCGTGATGACCGGCGCGAAGCTCGGTCAGCGGGTCGGCTGGGTCCTCATCTTCCGGATCGTGATCGGCCTGTTCGCCGCGTCGTCGGTGCTGATGATCGTGTCCCCGAGCGTGGGCTGGGCCATCGCGGGGCAGGCGGTCGCCGGCGCCGCCGCAGCGATCATCGTCCCCTCGATCGTGGCGCTGATCGCCGAGAACTATCGGGGCGCGCAGCAGGCGACGGCGATCGGTGCGATCGGGTCCGCCCGAGCCATTTCGGGAGTCACCGCGTTCCTCATCGGCGGCACGCTCGGCACCCTGGTCGGATGGCGGCCGATGTTCTTCATCGTGTTCGGCATCGCCGTGGTCGTCTTCGCGTTCAGCTTCACGCTGCGAGGTGATGGGGGAGACGCGTCGATCCGCATCGACCTCGTGGCGTCGCTCCTCATCGGCGCGGCCATCGTGCTTCTGACCCTGGGTTTCAACAACCTCAACGGGTGGGGTGCCGTCGCTGCGACCGAGGCCGCACCCTTCAACATCCTCGGGCTCTCGCCTGCGCCCGCCTTCGTCGTCGTCGGGATCGTGCTCGGTCAATGCTTCTTCGTCTGGACTCGCCGTCGGATGGCCGAGGGCAAGGTGCCGCTGATCGACCTCAGCATCCTCGACTCGTCGAAGGAGCGCGCTGCCGTGTACGCGATGTTCATCGTCGTGGCGCTCGAGGCGTGCGTGAACTTCACCATCCCCCTGTACATCCAGATCGTGCAGGGAAGGACGCCCTTCGACACGTCGCTCGCGATGATGCCTTTCAACCTGACCGTGTTCATCACCGCCACACTCGTCGTCCGGTTCTACAAGCGCTACCCGCCGCGGGTCATCGGCGTCTTCGGCTTCATCCTCACCACGGTCGCGCTCGTCTGGCTGTCCTTCGTGGTGAACAACAACTGGGAGACGCTTCCGACGATCCTCGGGCTGGTCGTGTTCGGCATCGGTCAGGGTGCGCTCGTGACCCTCGTCTTCAACGTGCTCGTCACCGCGGCGCCGGCTGAGCTCGCGGGTGATGTCGGCTCGTTGCGCGGCACCACGCAGAATCTCGCCTCGGCGGTCGGGACCGCTCTGGCCGGCGCACTCCTCGTCTCGCTCCTCGGGGTGAGCATCGGCCGCGCGGTCGTCGAGCACCCCGAGCTGCCGCCGTCGCTCGTCGCGCAGGTCGACATGGACAACCTGAACTTCGTCAGCAACGACGACCTGCGCGCAGCACTCGAGCAGACGGATGCGACGCCCGAGCAGGTCGACGCGGCGGTGGCCGTCAACGAGGAGTCGCGTCTGGGGACGCTGCGACTCGGCCTGCTGCTGCTCGCGGGACTCAGTGCCGTGGCGATCCTGCCTGCATCCCGGCTGCCGAAGTACAAGCCGGACGAGATCCCGGACCCGTCACCGGTCTCGGGCTCCGCGCCGAAGTGATGCTCAGCGCAGCTCCGAGATGAGCACCGCACTGGTCGAGGCGACGGTCGCCTCGAACACGTGGGGCGCGTCTCCGGCGTACGAGAGATAGTCGCCCGGGTTCAGCAGCACGGGGGCGTCCGACGGACCGATCCGAGCCTGGCCGGAGATGAGGATCACGTGTTCGGTCGTTCCCACGTGATGCGGATCGGAGCGGCGTGGATCCCCGGGATCCGCGTGGATCAGGTACACATCCCGCCTCGCACCCGGCGGGCTCGCTGAGAGCAGGGTCGCGCTGTACGCGGCGACCGACGACGGGACGCCCGTGAGGTCATCGGCGCGGATGAGCGTCGGCGCGTTGCTCTGCTGATCGACGAGGACGGCGAACGGCACCCCGAGCGCGACGCCGAGCGCCCAGAGCGTCTCGACGCTGGGGTTGCCGGCACCGGACTCCAGTTGGGAGACGGTCGCCTTCGAGATTCCCGCTCGACGCGCCAACTCCGACACGGACAGTCCGGCTCTCTCCCTCTCTCTGCGTAGAGTGCGGGCGATGCGCGTTCGGAGTTCCTCCATGTGTTCATCATGTCAAACGATCGTTCGCTTGACTATCCCGGACACCGCGTTCAGAATGATGGTCATGTGTTCACCGCAGCGAACGATCGTGCGATGAGCGCCGACCGCGAGGTCTGGCGTGAAGCGCTGGGAGTCGTGCTCGCCACCAGCGCCTATGGCATCTCGTTCGGCGCGCTGGCCGTGGCATCCGGACTCGACGTCTGGCAGGCGTGCGTGCTGAGCCTGCTGATGTTCACGGGCGGGTCGCAGTTCGCCTTCGTCGGAGTCTTCGCCGCCGGAGGAGTGTCCGCACTGCCGTCGGCGATCGCGTCGGCCGCGCTGCTGGGAGTGCGCAATGTCGCATACGGCATGCGGATGTCACCCGTCGTCGGCACGACCACCGGACGGCGGATAGCGGCGGCGCACTTCACGATCGACGAGTCGACCGCCGTGGCCATCTCGCAGACTGATCCGCGGCTGAGGCAGGTCGGCTTCTGGGTCACCGGGATCGGCATCTTCATCGGCTGGAACATCACGACCCTGATCGGGGCACTCGTCGGCGACGTGCTCGGTGACCCCAAGACCTGGGGGCTGGATGCTGCGGCGGCCGCGGCGTTCCTGGCTCTGCTCTGGCCGCGCCTGAAGGAACGTCAGGCCATAGCGGTCGGGGTGGCTGCGGCGGTGGTGGCGGCCGCCCTCACGCCGTTCATCATGCCCGGGCTGCCCGTGCTCGTGGCAGCCGTCGTCGCGATCATCGTGGGCTGGTTCAACTGGCTCGGTCGAGTCGATGCCTCCGCACTCGACGGTGGGGAGGCCGCCGCGTGAGCATCTGGAGTGCGATCCTTCTCGCTGCGGTGATCTGCCTCGCTCTGAAGGCCGCCGGGTACCTCGTGCCGCCCTCGGTGCTCGAGGCACCGCGACCGGCGCGCATCTCCGATCTGCTCACGGTGGCCCTGCTCGCCGCGCTCGTGGCCGTGCAGACCCTCGGAGCTGGGCAGGCCGTCGTCGTCGATGCACGGGTTCCCGCTCTGCTCGTCGCGGCCGGGCTTCTCTGGCTGCGTCAGTCGTTCCTCGTCGTGGTGGTCGCGGCCGCCCTCGTCGCGGCTCTCCTGCGCCTGTTCGGGCTCGCTGTCTGAGCGCCCCTTCGCGGCGGCGCGCGTAGGATCGACTCGTGCGTATCGGATGGATCTCCCGGGTGCTCTCCTGGATCGCCGCGGCTCTCGTCGGCGGCGTGTTCGGCGTCGCAGGGACGATCGGTCACAGCCTCATGTGGGGTCCCGTGCCCGTCGGACTCATCGTCGGAGCGATCGCGTGCGGCGCGATCCTCGTCGCGATCCGCGCGCTCACCCACGACCGAGGCGCGACTCTCGCCGCGGGGCTCGGCATGCTCGGCATGCTGGTGCTCATCTCCGGCGTCGGGCCCGGAGGATCGGTGGTGGTCGAAGACACGCTCAGCGGTCGCATCTGGACCTATCTCGTCGCGGGGCTCGTGCTCCTCGCTGTCGCATGGCCCTCGTTCTCGCGGCTTCCGACTCGCACCGAGGCGCAGGCGTCGACGGCCGCGGCATCCGGCACGGCGCCCGGCGCAGACGAGGCGACCGCCCCTCGTGCCCCCGTCCTGGGCGATCGGACCGGCGGCGAGTCGTAGACTGGAGGGGTGACGTATGTGATCGCCCTCCCGTGCGTCGATGTCAAGGATCGCGCCTGCATCGACGAGTGCCCCGTTGACTGTATCTACGAGGGCGAACGCTCGCTGTACATCCACCCCGACGAATGCGTCGACTGCGGCGCGTGCGAACCCGTCTGCCCCGTCGAGGCGATCTACTACGAAGACGACCTGCCCGACGAGTGGCAGGACTACTACAAGGCCAACGTCGAGTTCTTCGACGAGGTGGGCTCCCCGGGCGGTGCGGCCAAGGTCGGCGTCATCGCACACGATCACCCGATCATCGCCGCTCTCCCGCCGCAGGGCGAGTAGTCCGTGAGTGTTCGCGATCTCGCCGACTACCCGTGGGATGCGGTCGTTCCCTACCGCGAACTTGCCGCGCGTCATCCGGACGGAATCGTCGACCTGTCGGTCGGTTCGCCCGTCGACCCGACGCCCGAGCTGATCCGCCGGGCGCTGTCGGAGGCGACCGATGCGCACGCCTACCCTCAGACCGTCGGCACTCCCGCCCTTCGTGAGGCGATCGTCGAGTGGTACGCGCGGCGCAGGGGAGTGAGCGACCTGACCGTCGACAACGTCCTGCCCACCATCGGCTCGAAGGAGCTGGTGGCTCTGCTGCCGACTCTTCTGGGTCTGGGGGAGGGCGACATCGTGGTGCATCCCCGAATCGCCTACCCGACCTATGAGGTGGGTGCTCGCGTTGTGGGAGCGACCCCGCTGCCGTCCGACGATCCGACGGAGTGGCCTGACGGCACCAAGCTCATCTGGATCAACACGCCCGGGAATCCGGACGGCCGTACCTGGACCGTGGAGGAACTGGCTGCTGCGGTCGAGCGGGCTCGAGAGCTGGGAGCCGTGCTCGCGAGCGACGAGTGCTACGCCGAGCTCGGCTGGGACGGCCGCTGGGCGACTGAGCCGATTCCGTCGATCCTCGATCCTCGCGTGACCGGTGGCAGCAGGGCGAATCTGCTCAGCGTCTACTCGCTCAGCAAGCAGTCGAATCTCGCCGGCTATCGTGCGGCATTCGTCGCAGGGTGTGCGCGCATCGTCGGCGAACTGCTCACCGCGCGCAAGCACCTGGGCCTGATGCCGCCAGAGCCGGTGCAGCACGCCATGGCAGTGGCGCTGGGCGATGACGAGCACGTCGCCGCTCAGAAGGCGCTCTACCGAGCGCGACGCGACATGCTGCGGCCTGCGCTCGAGGCGGCGGGGTTCCGGATCGACGGCTCGGAGGCCGGGCTCTACCTGTGGGCGACGGAGGGGCAGGACGCCTGGGCGAGCATCGAGCGGCTCGCCGATCTCGGCATCCTGGCGGGTCCCGGTCCGTTCTACGGTGAGTTCTCGACCCAGCACGTGCGACTGGCTCTGACGGCTCCCTCCGACAGGATCGCTGAGGGCGCGCGGCGTCTGCACGCACAGGCCGTGTAGGTTCTGGCCTCAGATCAGTGGTTCTTTTGTCGGTTGTCACAGTAGGCCTGTGTGCCTACTAGGCTGTAAAGGCGATTCGGTCGTGTATCGACGATCTCGAACTGACCTGGTGCACAGCGCCGTGACATCGCCACATCCGACTTGATGAAGATCCATGAGGAGGCCCGCGTGAGCGCAGCGGCAGAGCAGCAGGCGACGGCGAAGCTGACGATCGGCGATACGACCGCTGAATTCCCACTCGTGCGCGGCACGGCCGGCAACGACAGCATCGACTTCTCGACGCTGACGCGGCAGACGGGTTACACGGGACTCGACTACGGGTTCGTCAACACGGCGTCGACGAAGTCCGCGATCACGTTCATCGACGGAGACAAGGGCATCCTGCGCTACCGCGGATATCCGATCGAGCAGCTTGCCGGTTCGACGAGCTACCTCGAGGTCGCCTGGCTCCTCATCTACGGCGAGCTTCCCTCCGCCGCCGAGCTCGCCGAGTTCGACGAGAAGATCCGTCGGCACACACTGCTGCATGAAGACCTCAAGCGCTTCTTCTCGGCGCTTCCGCACACCGCGCACCCCATGTCGGTGCTGTCGTCTGCCGTCGCAGCCCTCTCGACCTACTACGAGGGTCAGACCGACCCGCACAACCCCGAGCACGTCGAGCTGAACATGATCCGGATGCTGGCCAAGCTGCCGGTCATCGCGGCGTATGCACACAAGAAGAGCATCGGCCAGGCGTTCCTGTACCCCGACAACTCCCTCGGCTTCGTCGAGAACTTCCTGAAGCTCAACTTCGGCGTGCATTCCGAGGAGTATCAGGTCAACCCCGTGATGTCGAAGGCCCTCGAGCTGCTGCTGATCCTGCACGAGGACCACGAGCAGAACGCGTCGACCTCGACTGTGCGTCTCGTCGGCTCGACGGGCGCGAACCAGTTCGCCTCGATCTCCGCCGGCATCCAGGCTCTCTCCGGCCCGCTGCACGGCGGTGCGAACGAAGCCGTGCTCACCATGCTCGGGCAGATCCGCGATTCCGGTCAGAGCGTCTCGCGCTTCGTCGAGCGGGTGAAGAACAAGGAAGAGGGCGTGAAGCTGATGGGCTTCGGGCACCGGGTCTACAAGAACTACGACCCGCGCGCCAAGCTCGTCAAGGAGGCGGCGGGCGAGGTGCTCGCCGAGCTCGGCGTCACGGATCCGCTGCTCGACCTCGCTCAGGAGCTCGAGGAGCTGGCTCTCGCCGACGATTACTTCAAGGAGCGTCGTCTCTACCCGAACGTCGACTTCTACACCGGCGTGATCTACAAGGCGATGGGCTTCCCGACGCGCATGTTCACCGTGCTGTTCGCGATCGGCCGTCTGCCCGGTTGGCTCGCACAGTGGCGCGAGCTGCAGCTCGACCCGCAGACCAAGATCGGTCGCCCGCAGCAGCTCTACACAGGATCTCCCGAGCGCACCTTCCAGACCCGCTGAATCGACTCGCGATGCCTGTCGTGAGCGCGGAGGCCGTCGTGCCGGTGGATCCGGCGACGGCCTTCGCCGTCTCACAGACGACGGGTGCGATCCGACGCCGGTGGGATCCGTTCATCAGTGAGCAGCACTTCCTCGATGGCGCCGATGTCGCGGCCAAGGATGTGCGGACGTTCACCAGGCAGCGCTTCGGCTTGTCGATGGTGAGCCGGTATGTGTCCTACGCCCCGCCGAGGAACGTCGGGATGGTCATGGAGACCGGGCCGTGGTTCTTCACGAAGCTCGGCGGAGGCTGGCGGTTCACCGAGGTGCCTGAGGGCACGCTCGCCGTCTGGAAGTACAACTTCTCGTGTCAGCCGACCTGGCTCGCGCCGATCGCCGAGTGGATCGGCGCGCGGGTGCTCGGGCTCGAGATCCGTCGGCGCATCGCCGGTTTCGCCCGAGGGTGCTCAGACCCGCAGGTGCTGGCCGCCGTTCGCGGCTGATCACGCGCAGGCGGGACGAAGAAGGCGGGTGCCCCGACGCTGAGCGTCGGCGCACCCGCCTGTATGTCTCTCGGGTCAGCGGCCCTGCGAACCGCGACCACGGCCGCCCTGGCCGCCGGAGCGGGATCCGCCCTGGCCACCCTGACGGCTGCCGGCCGTGGCGCCCTGGCCGCCCTGGCCCGAGCGGGGACGACGGCTGCGGCGCGACGGCGGGTTGGCCGCTGAATTGCGCTCGCCACCGGCGGGGCGCTGCTTCGACGACTGACGCTGCTGCTGCTGGGGCTGAACCGGAGCCGGACGCACGTGCGGTGCACGCTCGGGGACGAGCTCGGTGACGGCGTTTGACGTGACGGGCTCGAGCGCGGCGGTGATCGACGCCTTGCGCAGGAGGTCCTTCACATCACGACGCTGCTCGGGGAGGACCACCGTGACGACGGTTCCCGCGGCTCCCGCACGGGCGGTGCGGCCGGAGCGGTGCAGGTATGCCTTGTGCTCCATGGGCGGGTCGACGTGGACGACGAGGTCGACGTTGTCGACGTGCACGCCACGGGCGGCGACGTCGGTCGCGACGAGGACGCGCACGCCTCCGTCGGCGGGATCTGACGAGAAGGCGCCGAGGTTGCGCTCACGCGCGTTCTGCGAGAGGTTTCCGTGCAGATCGACAGCGGGGATGCCCGCCGCGGTCAGCTGCTTCGCGAGCTTCTTCGCCTGGTGCTTCGTGCGGGTGAAGAGGATGCGGCGACCGGTGCCCGAGGCGAGCTCGCGCACGAGAGTGGTCTTGTTGTCGGTGGAATCGACGACGAGCACGCGGTGCGTCATCTCGCCGACGGGCACGCTCTCCTCGTCCACCTCGTGGCTCACGGCGTTCGAGAGGAACCGGCGGGCGAGGGTGTCGATGCCGCGGTCCAGCGTGGCGCTGAACAGCAGGCGCTGTCCGCCGGCGGGCGTGGCGGTGAGGATGCGGGTGACACCCGGCAGGAAGCCGAGGTCGGCCATGTGATCGGCCTCGTCGAGCACAGTCACCTCGACGGAGTCGAGCTGCACGACCCGCTGCTTCATCAGGTCTTCGAGGCGGCCGGGGCACGCGACGACGATGTCGACGCCGTTGCGCATGGCCTGTTCCTGGGGACGCTGGCTGACGCCGCCGAACACGGTGGTGACGCGCAGGCCCTTCGCCTCGGCGAGGGGCGCGATGGTCGCGGCGATCTGGGTCGCGAGCTCACGGGTCGGAGCGAGGACGAGTCCTCGGGGGTGCCCGGGGCGGCTCTTGCGCGACGAGGCGGCGAGGCGGGCGACGAGGGGGAGCGCGAAGGCGATCGTCTTGCCGCTGCCGGTGCGGCCGCGGCCGAGGAGGTCGCGTCCGCCGAGCGAGTCGGGAAGCGTGTCGCGCTGAATCGCGAACGCCTCGGTCTTGCCGTCCTTCGCGAGGACGGCGGCGAGGTCGGCGGGCACGCCGAGATCGAGGAAGGAAGTCATGAAGTATCTCCGAGAAATGCACGCACGAGCCGAGGGGCCGGGTGCGGAAGGTGGGCGACGGCGCGGGATCGCGCATCGTTTCGCCGTTCGAAATGGCCAGAACCAGGCAAGTGGCGCGGGAGCGTGTCGACGACGCAGACGTCTCGCAGTGCGAGTGGCGTCACCGCGACACTATCACGGCAGTCCCGGAGAAGGCTGAGACGGCCCGCTCTCAGCGAGTCGCGCGATCAGGCGTGGAGTGCGTCGTTGAGGGTCACACCGACGCCGGCGCGCTGCACGGCTTCGACCGCGCCGCTCAGCGAGTTGCGGCGGAACAGCAGTCCGTCGCGTCCGGACAGCTCGGAACCCTTGGCGGTCTTCCTGCCGCCGTCAGGCGTCGCCGGGCCGTCGACCAGCACGACCTTCGTGCCGGCCGTCACGTACAGTCCGGCCTCGACGACGCAGTCATCGCCGAGCGAGATGCCGATGCCCGCGTTGGCTCCCAGCAGCGTGCGTGCCCCGATGGAGACGCGGTGTGCGCCGCCGCCCGAGAGCGTGCCCATGATCGACGAGCCGCCGCCGATGTCGCTGCCGTCGCCCACCACGACGCCCTGGGAGATACGTCCTTCGACCATCGACGCACCGAGGGTGCCTGCGTTGAAGTTCACGAAGCCCTCGTGCATGACGGTAGTGCCGGGGGAGAGGTGCGCGCCCAGGCGGACGCGCGACGCATCTGCGATGCGCACACCGGCAGGCTGCACGTAGTCGGTGAGCCGGGGGAACTTGTCGAGCCCCTGAACCTGGATCCCTGAGCGCTGGAGCACGGGTCGAAGCCGCGCGGCATCCACGGGGTGCATGGGGCCGGCGTTCGTCCACGCCACGTTCGGCAGATGCGCGAAGATGCCGTCGAGGTTGAGTTCGTTCGGTCGCACCAGGAGGTGCGACAGTGTGTGCAGCCGCAGATAGGCGTCAGCGGTCGAGGCCGGCGCCGCATCGAGATCGATCTGCAGCTGTACTGTCTGCACCGAGACGTTGCGACGTTCGTCCGGACCGGTGAACTCGTCGAGCGCCGCGAGCGCGGTGGCCGCGTCGTCGGCACCGGGCTCGACGGCCGTCACCTCGGGGAACCAGGCATCCAGTACGGTGCCGTCGCCGGCGATCGTCGACAGTCCAGTACCCCACACGGTGCGCGCCTCAGTCATACCTCCACGGTATCGCGACAGGCGACGAGGGATGGTCCAGATGTCGGGGTAAGTAGGCTGGGGGCATGATGCTCGATCTGACCGCGTCCTCCGTCGACCTGACCCGTGCGATCTGCGACATCCCGAGCGTGTCGGGTGACGAGAAGGCGCTTGCGGATGCCATCGAGCAGGCGATCTCCGCGTATCCCCATCTCGAGGTGATCCGCCACGGCAACACGATCGTCGCGCGCACCGATCTCGGGCGAGCGCAGCGGGTCGCGATCGCCGGACACATCGACACCGTGCCGATCAACGGCAACGTGCCGACGAAGGACGTCGAGATCGACGGCGTCGAGTACCTCTGGGGCCGGGGAACCGTCGACATGAAGAGCGGCACCGCTGTGCAGCTGAAGCTCGCCGCCGAGCTCACCGAGCCCTCGGTCGACATCACCTGGATGTGGTACGACAACGAAGAGGTGGAGGCCTCGAAGAACGGGCTGGCGCTCCTCGCCGCGGTGCGGCCGGATCTCTTCCAGGCCGACTTCGCGATCCTCGGCGAGCCGTCCAACGGCGAGGTCGAGGGTGGCTGCAACGGCACGATGCGCGCGATCGTGCGCACCACCGGCGTGCGTGCGCACGCGGCACGTGCGTGGATCGGTGAGAACGCCATCCATCGGGCAGCCCCGATCCTCGCGCGCCTGGCCGAGTACCGTGCACGAGAGATCGCAGTCGACGGACTCCTGTATCGGGAGAGCATGAGCGCCGTGCGCATCACAGGCGGGGTCGCAGGCAACGTGATCCCCGATGCCTGCGAGGTCGAGGTGAACTACCGGTTCGCTCCGAGCAAGTCGGCAGCAGATGCAGAAGCGCACATCCGCAACCTCCTCGCCGGCTTCGACGTGGAGATCACGGACGCCGCAGAAGGCGCGCGGCCGGGCCTCGACGCGCCGATCGCCCAAGACTTCGTGGCGGCCGTCGGCGCCGAGCCTCGCCCGAAGTACGGCTGGACCGATGTCGCTCGGTTCTCCGCCCTCGGCATCCCCGCCGTGAACTACGGACCGGGAGACCCGCACCTCGCGCACCATGACGAGGAGCGCGTGCCGCTCGCGCAGATCGACGCCGTCGAGCGAGGACTGCGCGCATGGCTCAGCTCGCGCTGACCGCGACCCGCCGGTGGGCCGCAGCGCCACTGGCGCTGCGCGTGGCCCTGATCTACCTCGCCGCTCGCGCGGTGACGACCGCGATGATGATCGCGGCGGCGACGCAGTCGACATCGCTGTCGAGGTTCGGCGCAGAACCGGGCCTCGCCGATTTCATCGTCGGGTGGGACGCGCAGTGGTACTGGCTCGTCGCCGAAGAGGGATACCCCTCGGATCTGCCGCTCACCGAATCGGGTGACGTCGCCGAGAACGCCTGGGCGTTCATGCCGGTGTTCGCCTTCGCCGCCAAGGCGATCGGCTTCGTGTTCGGGTCCTGGGGAATGGGCGCCTTCCTGCTGTCATTCGTGGCCGGCTACCTCGCCTGTCTCGCGCTGCACCGATTGCTGCGCGATCGGATCGGCGCGCGTGCGGCGATGTGGGCGGTGGTGTTCTTCGCCTCCGGACCGATCGCGGCGATGTTCCAGGTGGGGTACGCCGAGACCCTGTTCCTGCTGCTGCTCTTCCTGGCTCTCGATGCCACGGTGCGACGGAACTACGCATGGCTGTATCTCCTCATCCCCGTGATGGCGTTCACCAGACCGGGGATTCTCGCGTTCGCGCTGTACCTGGGTCTGCACGGCATCCTCCGCTGGTGGCATCGCAGGGATGATCCGCTCGCCCCGCGGGAGATCGTGCACATCGTGGCGCTCGGCGCACTCGCCACGGTCGCGGGCTTCTCGTGGCAGGTCATCGCCGGCGTCGTGACCGGCGATCCCGGTGCGTACCTGGCGACCGAGCTCTCCTGGCGTCGCAACTGGCTCGTGGGCGGTGTCGACGGGTTCGTGCCTTTCGAAGGGTGGGTCCAGGCATCCCAGTTCTGGTTCGGTCAGTGGGGACTCCCCGGCTCGTGGGGGCCGGTCGCCGTCGCGCTCCTGGTGGTGGCAGCGGGTGCCGCCCTGCTCTACGTGCCGCAGGTGCGTGCGCTGGGTCCCGACCTGCGGCTGTGGAGCGCGAGTTACCTCCTCTACCTGCTCGCGGTGTTCTTTCCTCAGTCGAGCACCTTCCGGCTGCTGCTGCCCGTGAGCCCGATCTGGGGAGCACTCGCGGTGCCGCGCTCGCGCGTCTGGCGGCTCGGGGTCCTGGCCGTCTGCCTGCTGGGGCAGTGGCTGTGGATATTCCACATCTACGCCCTGGGGAACACCTTCTGGCAGGTGCCGTGAATGTTAAGGCTTGATGCATTTCTTCATAGGGGACATCCAGGTTCCGGTAACACCCGATAAACTGATCGCATACCACCGGAGGAAAAGGAGCCCACGATGGCAGCGATGAAGCCGAGGACCGGAGACGGACCCATGGAGGCCGTGAAAGAAGGGCGACTCATCATCGTGCGCGTCCCGCTCGAAGGCGGCGGCCGTTTGGTCGTCTCCGTGAACGACGCAGAGGCGAAGGAGCTTCACGACGTGCTGGCAGCCGTCGTGACGCCCGCCTGATCGAACTCGAATTCGCGCACGCGGATTCACGAAGAGGGCGACGGATCGATGATCCGTCGCCCTCTTCCGTCCGTTCACGACGGTGTTCGGCTCAGCTCTCGCCGACGCTGATCAGCTGCAGCAGCCCCTCGCCGGAGGCAGAGACGGTCGCGAGCACGGCTGATGACTCCTGAGTCTCCTGCACGAGCGAGCGGTAGGCGGAGGTCACCTCGTCGCGCTGCACCGGATCGGCGACACGGCCGCCTCCGAGAATGCGGGGGACGAGAACCATTCCGCCTCGACGCACCAGCCGCAGGCCATGCTCGACGTAGTCGATGACGTTCTCGGGGTCGGCATCGACCAGCACGATGTCGTATGACGCCTCGTTCATGCGGGGCAGCACGTCGGCCGCGCGACCTGTGATGAAACGCGCCTTCGTCGCGGGGACGCGTGCGTCGGAGAAGGCCTGACGGGCGGCGGCGAGGTGCTCGGGCTCGTTGTCGATCGAGGTCAGCACCGCCTGCGGCGCGCCGCGCAGCAGCCAGAGACCCGAGACTCCGGCGCCCGTGCCGATCTCGACGATCGATCTGGCACCGGTCGCGGCGGCCAGCACGGCGATCTGCGCGCCGACGGCCGCGCTGATCGGCGACGCGCCGAGTTCGATGGCGTGCGCACGCGCGCGGGCGATCGGCGACGGCTCCGCGATGGACTCGCGGATGAAACGTGCATTCGCATCGTTCTCGCTCATTGCCTGATTCTCCCGACTGAGATATGTGTTCTCCCAGGGTATGCGCTCGGTGCGCGGCACAACGGCAGGCGCGGCGGTAGCCTGGACAGATGCAGTTCGGGATCACCTTCGAGAAGCTGCTGCTCATCGGTCTGATCGCTGTGCTTCTCATCGGACCGGAGCGGCTGCCCCGCTACGCCGAGAGCGTCGCCAAGCTCGCTCGGCGCGCCGGCGAGTTCCTCCGCGACACCAAATCGCGTGTCCGCGACGAGATGGGTCCCGAGATCGACGACGTCGACTGGCGCAAACTCGATCCACGGCAGTACGACCCCCGGCGCATCATCCGCGACGCGCTCTTCGAAGACGACGCTGCGCCCGGTCCCGCCCGTGCGGAGGCAGTCGTTGCGGAGCCGACGGTGAAACCGGTGCGGACGGCGAGGGTGCGACCGGAGTTCTCGGTCGCGAGCCCTCCGCCGTACGATTCCGAAGCGACATGAGCCCGAGTCTCCGCCCGGCGGAGCTCCGCTGCGAAGGCTCAGCCGATGCGCGCGCGCAGCGTGGCGAGGTCGTCGTCCGTCACCAGTGACCGGGGGATGGCGGTGATCGCCGACGCGCCACGCAGCTTGAGCAGTACCGCGTCAGCGCCTGCTCGCACGCTCTGGAAGGTGCTGTAGTCGATGTCGGACGAGCGACGCCCCGCGCCGATGTGCAGGGCAGTGTCGCCCAGTCGCACCCAGACGACGGTGCCTGGCGGGGTCGCCGAATGCACGGCACGCCGTGCTCCGACGATCGTCATCACGACGGCATAGACCATCAGACCGATGCTCGCGACGGGGAGCAGACCCGACAGCCCCGGGTTGCCTCCGGTCGCGCTCAGATTCAGGATGCTCAGCGCGAGCGCTGCAGCGAGGGCGATCCACATCACGATCGCCGCAGGACGAGCGAGCGCGTAGACCGCCGCATCTCGAGCCATTCCCCGAAGCAACCGCTCATCGACGGTGACAGTCATGGTCGGGCCTATCCGACATTCATGGGAAGCGACCGGCCGGCGAGTCCGCGCCCCTGTCCGGCGAGAGTGCGGGCCAGATCACGGATCGCCGTCGCCGCCGCATCGGCGCCGTCGCTCAGGACGACCGGCACACCGTCGTCGCCTCCGGAGCGCAGCGCGGGGCTGAGCGGGATCGACGCCAGCAGTGGGACGGACTGCGTCTCGGACAGCGCCTCTGCGACGGCCGCACCTCCACCCGAGCCGAACAGGTCTATCACGGTGCCGTCCGGCAGGGTGAGCGCGCCCATGTTCTCGACCACGCCGATCACCCGCTGACCGGTCTGACGCGCCACCAGCCCGCTGCGGATCGCCACGTCGGATGCGGCCGCCTGCGGGGTCGTCACGACGAGCACCTCGGCGTGCGGCAACAGCTGCCCGATCGAGATCGCGATGTCGCCGGTGCCGGGGGGCATGTCGATCAGCAGGATGTCGAGGTCGCCGAAGAACACGTCCGTCAGGAACTGCTGCACTGTGCGGTGCAGCATCGGACCGCGCCAGGCCACCACGGCCTCGCCGTCGCGCAGGAACATGCCGATGGAGATCGTCTTCACTCCGTGGGCGACGGGCGGGAGCATGAGATCGTCGATGCGCGTGGGCTGTATCCCCGCGGGGATGCCGAGGAGCCCGGGGATCGAGAAGCCGTGCACATCGGCGTCGACGAGACCGACTGCGAGACCCTGCGCGGCGAGTGCGACCGCGAGGTTCGCCGTCACCGTGGACTTGCCGACCCCGCCCTTGCCGCTGGAGACGAGGATCACCCGCGTGAGCGAGTCCGGGCCGAAGGGCATCTGGCGCGGCGGCCGGCCGTCGCGCAGCTTCTCGGTGAGCGCCTTGCGCTCGGTGGGCGTCATGACACCGACCTCGACGTCCACCTCGGTGATCCCCGGCACGGAGGCGGCGGCCGCGCGGACGTCCGATTCGATGCGGGCGGCAGCCGGGCAGCCGACGATCGTGAGGACGATCGCGACGTGCGCGCGCGGACCGTCGACGTCGATCTCCCTGACCATGTCGAGATCGCCGATGGGGCGTCGCAGCTCGGGATCTGTGACCGCGGCTACGGCCGCCCGCACGGAATCAGCGGTGCTCATGATGAGGCGGCGCGGCCGCGGGGGCGTCGCTCGACCGGCTCGTCGTCATGGTCTCCGAGCTCGGCGAGCAGCGACTTGAGCTCCTGCCGCAGCACATCGCGGGTCACGACCTGGTTGTTGCGCTCCTCGAGCGACATCCGCAGCGCGACGATCTCACGGGCGAGGTACTCGGTGTCGGCGAGGTTGCGCTCGGCCCGCTGACGATCCTGTTCGATCTGCACTCGGTCACGGTCGTCCTGGCGGTTCTGCGCGAGAAGGATCAGAGGGGCCGCGTACGACGCCTGCAGCGAGAGCATGAGGGTGAGGGCCGTGAAACCGAGCGCCGCGTCATCGAAGCGCAGGTGGTCGGGCAGCAGTGTGTTCCAGCAGATCCAGAGCACACAGAACAGAGTGAGGATCAGCAGAAACGCGGGGGTGCCCATGGCGCGGGCGACCCACTCGGTGAAACGGCCGAAGCGATCACGAGACGTCGAGCGCTGGCGGGAGGTGCCGCGGCCCAGGGGGGCGTCGAGCCGAGGCGAACGCGAGCGGGAGCGGGGCATCAGCGCACCTCCTTGGAGACCGTCGGCTCGTCGCTGTCGTGCGTGCGCCAGTCATCCGGCAGCAGGTAGTCGAGGACGTCGTCGATGCTGATCGCGCCGACCAGTCGGTGGGCGGCATCGATCACGGGGAGCGAGACGAGGTCGTAGCTCGCCAGCATCCTGGCGACCTCAGCGGCGGACGCGGTGACCCGCACCGGCTCGAGGCTGTCGTCCATGATGGCCCCGAGACGTTCGTGCGGCGGGTAGCGCAGCATCCGCTGGAAGTGCACCATGCCGAGCAGCCGACCGGTCGGCGTCTCGAACGGCGGCAGGGTCACGAAGACCGCGGCTGCAAGGGCGGGGTGCAGCTCGTGGCGCCGGATCAGGGCGAGCGCCTCGGCCACCGTCGCGTCGGCCGACAGGATGATCGGCTCGGGCGTCATGAGTCCACCGGCCGTGTCGGGGCCGTAACGGAGCAGCATCCTGACGTCCTCGGCCTCTTCGGGCTCCATCAGCTCGAGCAGCTGCTCGAGACGATTCGGCGGAAGCTGCGCGAGGAGGTCCGCGGCGTCGTCCGGTTCCATCTGGTCGAGGATGTCGGCGGCGCGCTCGTCACCGAGTCGATCGAGGATATGCACCTGCTCGTCTTCGGGCATCTCCTCCAGGGCATCGGCCAGGCGGTCGTCCGAGAGCTCCTCGGCCACCTCGATCATGCGCTGCTGGGGGAGGTCGAGCAGGGTGTTCGCGAGGTCGGCTGCGTGGAGCTCCGAGTACGACGCGACGAGCTGCTCGGCCGACTGGGACTCGCCGGGGGAGTGCTGTTCGGCGACCTCGCTCCAGGCAGCGAACGTGGTCGGTCCCTTCGCGAACGGAGAGGCGCTGGTCTTCGGTCGACGCAGGAAGAGCTGACTGATCGCCCATTCCCCGATGCGGTTCGGCTCGATGGCGACGTCTTCGATCACGGCGGTGCCGCTGCCGTCGACGAGGCTCACCCGACGCCCGAGGAGCTCGGCGAGAACGCGCACCTCGCCGGCGCGCGGTGAGAATCGGCGCACATTGATGAGACCGGTGCTGATCACCTGGCCCGCGCGGATCGACGTCACCCGTCCGATGGAGAGGAAGACCTGTCTGCGCCCGGGGATCTCGACGACGAGGCCGATGACGCGGGGAGCACCCGTACTTCGGTACACGATGACGACATCACGGACTTTGCCGAGCCGGTCGCCCACGGGGTCGAAGACGGCGCAGCCAGCAAGGCGCGCGGCGAATACCCGTTGTGTGCTCACTCGTCCAGCGTAGTCGCCGGTGTCGCAGGGGTGGCCCCCGGCGGCACCGCTGCACGACACACTCCCGGCCCTGTCACCACAAGGCATGGAACAATGGCGGGATGAGCATGCTGAACCGTCCAGCCGACAGCCGCGATGAGGGCGAGATCGTCGCCTCCACACGCGATTACGAAGGCGCCCAGAAGACGGTGTCGAAACTGATCGCCCAGGAGGTGCCCGCCCGGGACATCGCGATCATCGGACAGAGCGTCCGGACGGTCGAGCGCATCACCGGGCGTCTGGGCTATGCAGCAGCCGCCCGATCGGGAGCGATCAACGGCGTGCTCATCGGTCTCTTCCTCTCTGCGATCCTCGTGATCGGCAACCCGGAGGTTCCGATCCAGCTGTTCGTCGGATTCGTCTTCATCGGCGTCGCACTCGGGATGCTTCTGAGCCTCGTCACGTATGCGATCGTGCGGCGACGCCGCGACTTCGCGAGCGTCACGCAGTTCGCGGCCGATCACTACGAGGTCCGCGTCCAGGCCGCTTCGCTCGCGAAGGCCCGTCTCGCCCTGGGTGCGGCCACGCCGGCACCGGCGCGGGCACCGGTGAACCTCGACGAGCCGCCGCGGTACGGCGAGCGCATCACCCCCGGCGCGCACGAACCGGCCGGACAGCCGACGACCACGACACAGCCGACGCCCGAAGAGCCAACGCCCGGAGCCGATCCGACTCCCGGCAGCGAGCCGACACCGCCGCTGGGCGGCGGTGAGACTCCGCCTGCAGAGCCGGCCGTCCCGCCGAGGCCCGCGGATCCGGAGCCGCCGTCTCCCGCGGCGCCCGGGACCGGTGGCGCGGGGGTTCCTCCGAAGTCTGCGGAGCCCGCCTGATGTCAGACGCACCCCGCGATCCGTCGACCCCGTCCGAGCGATCGGCGCAGCCCGCACCGCCGCCAGTGCCTCCCGTTCCGCCCTTCCCTGACGGGCAGCAGCCCGCGGCGCCGGCCCGTCCGCTGAACCCGTACGCCCCGCCGCCGGCGCCCGGCTCAGCCCCGCAGCAGTCGCACGGCTACGCACCGCCCCAGGGCTCCGCGTACGCACCGCCGCAGGGCTCCGGGTACGCACCGCCGCAGGCCCCGGGGTATGCGGCACCCCAGGCCCCGGGGTATGCGCCGCCTCAGGCGCCGGGCTACGCGCCGCAGCAATCGGCACCGGGCTACGCGCCGCCGGCCTACCCCGTACAGGGGTACCCCGTCGGCGCCTACCCTGCGGCCGTCCCCCCGCGGGGTCTGCTTCCGTGGGCACTGGGCCTGCTGATCCTCATCCCGTTCCCGTTCGTCGGCGGACTCGCGTCCGGACTCGCCATGGCCGTGAGCGGCGGGGCGTCCCGTCGATACGGCGGGGTCGCGCGTGAGAACGCTCGCGCTGCGCTGAACTGGGGGCTGACGTACCTTCTGGTCTCCACGGTGCTCCTGGTCACGCACTTCGTGCTGCTCTTCGCGCTGACCTCCGATTCGCCGACCACCGGCTTCTACCCGCTCGGCATCCCCATCACGCTCTATTTCGCGCTCTCGGTGCTGCACGTCGTGCTCGTGATCGTGGGCATGGTGCGTGCGTCGAGCGGCAAGGTCATGCGCGTGCCGTTCGCCATCCCGTACCTGCGGGCCTGATGATCGAGATCCCTGTCGAGCTGCCCTCCGGGGTGACGACGGTCTCTGCCGACTGGGCGCCCGGCGACAACGGCGCGACAGTCCTGATCGCCCACGGCGCCGGTGCGGGCAAGGACCATCCATTCCTCGTGGGATTCTCGGATGCGCTCTTGGACCGGGGATTCTCCACCCTGCGGTTCAACTTCCCCTACGTGGAGCAGGGGCGCAGGATGCCGGGGCCTGCGGCGCACGCGATCGCGACGTGGAACGCGGTGGTGGCCTTCGCGCGCGATCTCGACGCGGAGGCCGCCATCTGGGCCACAGGCAAGTCCTACGGCGGACGCATGGCATCGATGGCCGTGGCCGAGGGACTGGCGGTCGACGGTCTCGTCTACCTCGGCTACCCGCTGCACGCTCCGGGCAGACCGGAGAAGCCGAGAGCTGAGCACCTGCCGGCGGTCGCTGCGCCGCAGCTGTTCATCGAGGGCACGAACGACCCCTTCATCCAACCTCTGACACAGTTCGATGACGTCGTCTCCACGTGTCAGGACGCCCGCGTCGTCTGGATCGAGGGTGGCGGTCACACCTTCGAGGTGAAGGGGCGCAAGCGTGCGGCATCCGACATCGGCGCGTCGCTCGCGCCGATCGTCGCGGAGTTCGTCCGGCCCTGACAGCATGGCAGGGTGAGTCTCGAACGCGTCGCCCTGATCTCCGATGTCCACGGAAACCTGACCGCTCTCGAGGCGGTGCTCGCCGACATCCATCGCAGGGGCATCGCCCGCATCGTCAACCTCGGAGACACGGCGGGCAAGGGGCCACGAGGCGAGGACGCCGTGCGGCGCTGCCGCGACGTGTGCGAGGTGAACGTCCGCGGCAACTGGGACGACTTCCTGCCGACCATCCCCGACGACGGGCCGTCCGAGATGCTGTGGTGGCGAGATGAGCTGTCGGCGCCGAGCAGGGCGTGGCTCCGGTCGCTTCCGCTGAGTGTCGATCTGGTCCTCAGCGGTCATCGGATCCGCCTGTTCCACGCGTCGGCGCAGAGCCCGCACGTCCGCGTGCACTTCGCCCACACGCCCGAGCAGTTCTCCGCGATGTTCGAGGCGACGGAGATGACCGGCGACGGCCCGCTGCCCGATGTGGTGGGCTACGCCGACATCCACGACGCCTACATCGAATCGAACGACGGACGTACGCTGTTCAACGTCGGAAGCGTCGGGAACCCGCTCGACACACCCGTTCCGTCCTACGTGATCCTCGAAGGAGGACAGTCGGCGGACGATCCCTTCGGGATCCAGTTCGTGCGCGTGCCCTACGACGTCGAGGCCGAGATCGCCGTCGCCGAATCGCTCGACATGCCGACCGCCGATGTCTGGGCCGTCGAGCTCCGCACCGCCGTATATCGAGGGCGGCAGGCATCGCAGACGGCGACGCCATGATCGCTCAGAGGTTCGCGAGGTCCGGATCGTCGAGCAGACGCCTCATCGTCGACCGTCCCAGACCGCTCATGGCGGGGTTCGAGGACTCGTAGTACCAGACGAGGCCCATCGCCTGCTGCAGCGCCCAGGCTGCTCCTCGCCGCCACTCGCTGTCGGAGACGCGCAGACGGTCACGCACGACGGATCGCCCCCGAGCGTCGAACAGATGCCACGCGGCGACGAGATCGAGCGCAGGGTCGGCAGGGCCGAAGCCCCCGCCGTCGAGGACACCGACGAGACGATCGTCGGCCACCAGCAGGTTGAACGGCGTGAGGTCCCGGTGGCTCATGACGTCCGCACCCTCGCGGGGCGCGTCGCGCAGCGAGCTCCAGAGTCGATCCACGCGATCAGGATCGACCTGGTGCGCGCTGCGCTCGATGCAGAGCGCGACCCACTCGTCGTGGTCGCGGAGAACACCACCGCGGCCGCGCCCGTCGAACTTCCGTCCGCGGGTCTCGGTCGACCGCAGCACAGTGATCAGCCCGGAGACGTCCGAGACGAGCGACTCCGACGATGCGTGGCCGGCGGGGGTCGCGGCGACACCCGCCAACCAGGTCTGGATCGACCAGGCAGAAGGATGCTCCTCGGTCGCCGCGGCGAGTCCGACAGGCCGCGTCGCCGGCACGCCGCAGACGTCGGCGAGCTCAGCCATCGCCGCGGCCTCGGCGCCGAGGACATCGCGCGATTCTGCGACGAGGGGGAACCGTGCCGCGAGGTCGTCGCCGATCCGGAAGATCGTGTTCACCGTGCCCGTCGAGCGGACGCGCTCGATCGGCAGGTGGGCGAGCTCGGGGAACGTCTGCGCGATCAGCCGCGCAGCGCGATCGTCCGTGAGTGCGAGCTCGCCCTCGTGCATCCGTGAGGTCAGTGCTGGACTCGTGCGATCCAGGCTTCGACCTCGTCCGCCGTGCGCGGGATGTCCGCCGAGAGGTTCACCGGGCCGTCCTCGGTCATCAGGATGTCGTCCTCGATTCGCACACCGATACCCCGGTACTCCTCGGGAACGGTGAGGTCGTCGATCTGGAAGTAGAGGCCGGGTTCGATCGTGAAGACCATTCCCGGGGCGAGGATGCCGTCGTAGTACATCTCACGCCGGGCCTGAGCGCAGTCATGGACGTCGATGCCGAGGTGGTGCGACGTGCCGTGCACCATGTAGCGGCGGTGCTGCCCGCCGGTGTCGCCGTCCAGCGCCTCCTGTGCGCTCACGGGGAGCATTCCCCATTCGGCGACGCGCGCGGCGATGACGCGCATGGCCGCCTCGTGGACCTCGCGGAAGCGCACCCCGATGCGAGCCGCGGCGAACGCGGCATCAGCGGCCTCGCGCACCGTCTCGTACACCCGGCGCTGCACCTCGGTGAAGGTTCCGGAGACGGGGAGCGTGCGGGTGATGTCCGCGGTGTACAGGCTGTCCGCTTCGACGCCCGCGTCGACGAGGATGAGGTCTCCCGGCACGACCGTGCCATCGTTGCGGGTCCAGTGCAGGTAGCAGGCATGGGGACCCGATGCGGCGATCGTGTCGTACCCCTCGCCGTTGCCGTCTTCGCGCGCGCGGCGGTGGAAGACGCCCTCGACGACGCGCTCGCCGCGAGCATGAGCGATCGCGTCGGGCAGCGAACGGATGACGTCCTCGAATCCCTGCGCGGTGATGTCCACCGCTCGGCGCATCTCGGCGATCTCGTACTCGTCCTTCACGAGCCGCAGCTCCGAGACGAAGCGGGTGAGGTCGTCGTCCTCGTCGAGCACGAGCTCTCCCTCGGCGGCCGAGAACCTCTCGAGGTGGTCGGTCGCGATGTCGAGGTCTGCCGCGACGCCGGCGAGAGACGGGCGAGGGCCGATCCAGAATTCACCGACCGTGGCGTCCGCATAGAACTCCGTGGTGGTGCGATCGGCGCGCTCCCGGAAGTACAGCGTCACATCGTGGCCGGACTCGGCCGGCTCGAACACGAGGATCGAGTCGGGCTCGGCATCCGAAGCCCATCCCGTGAGGTGTGCGAAGGCCGAATGCGCACGGTACGGGTAGTCGGTGTCGTTGCTGCGCTGCTTGAGCGAACCAGCAGGGATGACGAGTCGCTTGCCGGGGAAGGCAGCGGACAGGGCGGCGCGGCGCACGGCGGCGAACGGCGCCTGCGCTCGCGGCGCGGGGATCGACTCGGGGCGCTCCGCCCATCCGGTCGAGATCGTGTCGAGGAATCCGCGGGGGAAGGGCTGCTTCCGATTCGTGGTGGTCGTCTCGGCGGGAGTCTCGGTCGTGGGCTCTGCGATCGTGTCGCGCTCAGCGGTGCTCATCCCTCCAGTCTGTCACCTGAGCGACGGCCACGGCATGTCAGCCTGCGGGTTCGAGCTGCACCACGAGACCGCGGTGGTCGCTTCCCGAGCCGCCGATCACGACGGAACCCGTCGTGGACCAGCTCGGCGACGCCATGACGTGGTCGATCGGGGTGCTCAGCAGCGCCGGCAGCGAGCTCGGCCATGTGCCGCTGAATCCGTTGCCGGAGCGGGTCGCACCGTCGCGGCAGTACCCCATGTCGCCGCCGTCGACGCCGAGCCCCGCCATGTGGTCGATCGTGGCGTTGAAGTCGCCCGCGAGGATGAAGTTCCCCTCGGGGCACTGGTCGGCGATCCAGCGCAGGTCGCTCTGCCACTGCGCCATGTCCTCCATCCGGGGCGCGACGGCGTGCACCGCGACGATCGTCGGACCCTCGCCATCGACCGGCATCAGCACCGCGCTGGGCACCGAGCCGGTGTTGTTGGAGCCGTCCTCGGACGACTCGATCACGGAGTACTCGCCGAGGTCGGGGGAGACGAGGACGGTCGTGTGCCAGGACTTGGGGCCGTCGACGACGTCGGGCTTGAACTGCACATGGTGCACCCACATGGGGTGATCCTGATCGCGCAGCAGCACGGCGATCTGCTCGCCCACCTCTTCGGTGGTCTCGGGCAATGCGACGACGTCAGCGCCACGCTCGAGGATCTCCCGCGCGATCTCCTCGGCGGACACCTCGTCGCCGGCCGTGTTCCAGGTGAGCACCCGGATGCTCGAATCGGTGGCGGCGGGGAGCGTGTCCGCGCCGAACCCGCGCATGAAGCCGATGGCTCCCGTCGCACCGGCGCCGAGCAGGGCGACGATCAGCACGGATGCCGCGAATCCGCGCAACGGCTTCGCGAACAGGAGCAGCAGCGAAACGGCCGCGACGAGGAGGAATGCCGCCAGGACCACGCCGCGGGCGGCGACGATCTGCGCGAACGGATAGGTCTGCTCGAGATGGAAGAACTGCGGCCAGACGACGACGGCCGTCGCGATCGCGAGCAGCACGGTGACGAGGATCCCCAGTAGTCGAAACATCCTCTTCAGCCTAGAAGTCCTCTCTGTGAAGTCCCTAGAGCGACAGGCGTGCGCGGCCGACGTCCACGGTCGTCGGTACGCTCGGAGCATGGCCACCGCTCGATCCCGCCGTTTCGCCGGTCCGTCCGACCTGCACATGCACTCGAACCACTCGGACGGAACGGAGTCGCCCGGCGATGTCGTGCGCCAGGCACACCGGTTCGGGGTGCGTACGATGGCGCTGACCGATCACGATCGCACGACGGGGTGGGACGAGGCGGCGGCGGCGACGGCCGAGCTCGGGATGACGTTCATCCCCGGCATGGAACTCTCCGCGAAACACGAGTGGCGCAGCGTGCACGTGCTGGGCTACCTCTTCGATCCGCTCGACGAGGCGCTCGGATCCGAGACCGATCGCATCAGAGGCGACCGGATCGGTCGTGCCGAGCGGATCGTCCGCAGCATCGGTCGTGACTACGACCTCGACTGGGACGATGTCCTCGCCCAGACCACTCTCGACGCGACGGTCGGCCGTCCGCACATCGCCGACGCCCTTGTGGCGCGCGGAATCGTGCGCGACCGCACCGAGGCGTTCGACGGGATTCTGCACCCCAGAGAGGGCTACTACGAGCCGCACTACGCGCCCGACCCCCTCACGGCAGTGCGTCTGATCACCGAGGCCGGAGGGGTGGCGATCATCGCGCACCCTGCCACGATCGGCCGCGACCACATGATGCCGGTGCCGTTCATCGAGCAGCTCATCGCCGCAGGCCTGGGCGGTTTCGAGATCGATCATCGGGAGAACACCGCGGCAGGCCGGAAGACGCTGCACGCGATCGCCGCGAAGCACGATCTCATCGTCACCGGCTCGAGCGACTATCACGGCACCGGGAAACCCAATCTGCCGGGCGAGAACACCACATCCGACGAGATGGTGGAGCGACTGATCGAGCGCGCGACCGGCTCCGCGCCCCGCTACGCGTGACGCCGGGACGGCAGAGGGGCGGGTGCCGCAGCTGCAGCATCCGCCCCTCTGTGAGTCCCTGAGGTGGAGTCGATCAGGCTCCGACGACCGGAGCCGCTCCCGCGCCGCCCGAACCCCCGCGGCGACGACGGCGACGACGGGCCGGGGCCGGCTTGCCGTCGTGGTGCTCCTTGCCTGCGCCGTCGTGGGTGCCGGCGCCCTCGGCGCCGCGGTCCGCTGACGGCGAGGACTGAGAGTCTCCGGGTGATGCGTCGGCAGCGCCCTCGGCGAACGTCGAGCCCACCGGGGTCGAGCCGCCCCGACGACGCCGACGACGGCGGGTGCCGCCCTCATCCGTGCCCTCGGCCGCGGCATCGGCCGCACGCTCGGGGCGCGGTGCGCGCTCGGTCTTCACCGACTGGGTCTTGGGAGCCGAGACGAGACGGCCCTTGGTGCCTGCGGGGATGTCGAGGTCACTGAACAGGTGCGGGCTCGAGGAGTAGGTCTCGACCGGGTCGGGCTGCCCGAATTCGAGGGCGCGGTTGATCAGCGCCCACTTGTGCAGGTCCTCCCAGTCGACGAAGGTCACGGCGATGCCGGTCTTGCCCGCACGGCCGGTGCGACCGGCGCGGTGCAGGTACGTCTTGTCCTCGTCGGGGATGGTGTGGTTGATGACGTGCGTGACATCGTCGACGTCGATGCCGCGGGCGGCGACATCGGTCGCGACGAGGACGTCGCGCTTGCCGGCCTTGAACGCGGCCATCGACCGCTCGCGCTGGTCCTGTCCCATGTCGCCGTGCACGCCGCCGACGTTGAAGCCGCGGTCGCTGAGCTCGTCGACGAGGCGCTGCGCGGCGCGCTTGGTACGGGTGAAGATCACCGTCTTGCCGCGACCCTCCGCCTGGAGGATGCGGGCGATGATCTCGTCCTTGTCGAGCGAGTGGGCGCGGTACACCAGGTGCTTGATGTTCGCCTGCGTGAGACCCTCGTCGGGGTCGGTCGCGCGGATGTGGATCGGGTTCGTCATGAACCGACGAGCCAGCGCGACGATCGGTCCGGGCATGGTCGCGGAGAACAGCTGGGTGTGACGGACGGCCGGGACCTTCTGGAAGATCTTCTCGATGTCCGCGAGGAATCCGAGGTCGAGCATCTTGTCGGCCTCGTCGAGCACGACCTCGGTCGCGTTGGAGAGGTCGAGCAGACGCTGGCCGGCGAGGTCGATCAGGCGACCGGGCGTGCCGACGACGATCTGGGCGCCCGCCTTGAGCTGGTCGATCTGGCCCTCGTATGCCTTGCCGCCGTAGATCGCGACGACGCTGGTGGAGCGGTTGCTCGTCAACAGGTCGATGTCCTCGTACACCTGCACCGCGAGCTCGCGCGTCGGCACCACGATGAGCGCCTTGACGCCATGCTCGGGGTCGAGGCCGAGCCGCTGCACCACGGGGATGCCGAAGCCGAACGTCTTGCCTGTTCCGGTCTTGGCCTGGCCGATGATGTCCTGGCCCGGAAGGCCGAGGGGGATGGTCTGCTCCTGGATCGGGAATGCGTCGACGATGCCCTTGGAGGCGAGAGCGTCGATGATGTCCTGATCGATTCCGAGATCAGCGAAGGTTGTCAATGTTCAGATGCCTGTCCGGCGACCTGCGAGGATCGCCATGTTCACGGATCCACGCCGTCTCTTGTGCCACAGGCGCGGGCCCCGCTCCGACGGCGGGGACAGGGACAGCCTACCCGAGGGGGTGGCGACGCCCGGGAATATCGCGTCCCCCGGGTAGTGTGAACCCCGTGGTGAACTGGTTCTGGAAGCGTAGGACGCCCCGGCGCACGATGACGTTGCGCAGTCGGGGCGATCAAGGAGCGGCGACGCGGGTCGACTTCGCCGAACTCGCGCCGGAGCTGCCGCGATTCCTGGGACAGGCGGCGTACCTCCAGCTGGGGTACTTCGAGACGCTCACGCGGCTGATCAGGGCGACTCCGGAGCTCTCCGAGAAGGAGGCGCTCTCCCGGGCAGCCGGTGCTGCGCTCACCAAGCATCGGGCGATCGTCGAACTCATCGCGGAGCGCGGAGACGATCCGACGCAGCTCATGCTCCCGTTCCGGGAGAACCTCGACGCCTTCCGGCGCAAGACCATCGGCGCGCGTCCGCGGGAGACTCTCCTCGCCGTCTACATCACGGCAGGGATGCTCGACGACTTCTACTTCGCACTCGCCTCGAGCTACGGCGACACGGGGGAGAGGGTCGCGGAGATCCTCTCCGAGGACGATGCGCGGCACGAGATCGTCGCCATCATCCAGGAGACGATCGACGGCGACGGCGAGTGGCGGTCGCTGCTCTCGATGTGGGCGCGCCGGCTCGTGGGGGACACGATCCTGGTGTGCCGGTCGGCGCTGCGTCAGCCCGAGCTCGTCGCGATGAGCGAGGACCGCGTCGAATTGGTCTACACCGAGCTGATGGGCGCGCACGCACGCCGCATGGATGCGATGGGCCTCGCGTCCTAGTCGACGGACCCGGCCGACGGCATCAGATGCCGAGTGCCGCCTTGGCCGCGGCATCGCTGCGTCGGCGCGACGCGACGATCGCGACGGTGACGACTGCCGCGATGCCGACGGAGCCCACGACGCTCGCGAGCCATAGCCAGATGCTGTCCTCGCCCACGCCGAGCCACTGCAGGCCGGTGTAGATGACGGCCGCGAGGGCCGTGGCGACAGCGGGGGTGAGAGCGACCCCGCGCAACTCCCGCCCACCGATCATGTAGTGGGCCGCGATGCCGAGCGCGCACGCCCCGACGAGAGCGAGGAGGATGTACATCGTGGGGTCAGGCGAAGAAGCCGACGCGACGAGACTCCTCGGTGCCGAGCTCGATGTACGCGAGGTTCGCGGTCGGAACCAAGTAGGAGTTGCCCTTGACATCGGCGAAGCTCAGGTGAGAAGTGTTCTGCTCGAGAGCCGAGGAGACCTGCGTGCGGACCTCGTCCGCGCTCGATGCGGTCTCGAAGCTCAGCTCGCGGCCGGTGTTGATGATGCCGATGCGGATTTCCACGCGTACTCCTGTTTTCCAGTCGACGATGCTGTGGTCGAGTCGACCTCGGAGGTCGACGACTGAGCCCAACTCTACCGGGCGGCGAGGTGACGGGATCCGCGGATCAGGCCGGTTTCGCCCTGAGCGCACACCGTCGCGAGACGCCGACGCCCGGCGATGTCGGCGCGCCGCAGTAGCGTGGAGGACATGACAGAGGATGCCGCGCAGAACGCCGTGATCGGTGCAGACGCCTCGGCATCCGGCGTCATTATCGGGGCGCCGGGCACGGGCAAGACCCGCACTCTCACTGAGCGCGTCGTCCATCTGCTCGACACAGCGGGGATGCGTCCGGAGCAGGTCCTCGTCCTCACTCCCAGCAGGCAGGCGGCGACCGCGCTGCGGGACCGCATCGGGGTCAGGATCGGTCAGGCCACTCCCGGGCCGCTGGCCAGGTCGCTCGGGTCGTTCGCATTCCAGGTGGTGCGCGGAGCGATGGTCCGCGAAGGAGCGGAGCCACCGGCTCTGCTGACCGGCGCAGACCAGGACCGCCTGATCGCCGAGCTCCTCGCCGGCGATGCGGAGGACGAGCGCATCGACTGGCCGCAGGCGCTGAGCCCCGCCGTACGCGCCTCCAAGGGGTTCCGCTCCGAGCTCCGTGCCTTCCTCGCGGAATGCGTCGAACTGGGGGCGCAGCCCGACGAGCTGCGCACGTCCGATGTCCCCGCCTGGTCGTCCGTCGCCGAGTTCCTCGTCGAATACCGCGCCGTGCTCGACCTGGCACGGGCATCCCACCGCGACGCGGCAGACCTGCTCGCCGAGGCGTGCACGATCCTGCGCACCGCCGAGCCGAGTGCCCTCGGCCCTCTCGCCGACCTCAGGGTGGTGCTCATCGACGACGCGCAGGAGCTGACGCGCGGTGGCATCGCGGTGGTCGAGGCGCTCCGTGCGCGAGGCACGGCAGTGCTCGCCTTCGGCGATCCTGACATCTCCTCCGGAGCTTTCCGCGGCGCGAGCCCCGAGTTGTTCGCGCAGCTCGCCACGGCGCTGGGCGAGGTCCACGTGCTCGATGTCCCTCATCGTCAGGCGCCGGCGCTCACCGCGCTGACCCGCACCGTCACGCAGGCGATCGGCGTGTCGGGTCGCGTCGACCACAGGCGCGCGCCCGAGCCCGTCGCCGCGCACAGCCCGGGCGCCCCCGGCGACGTGAGCACCTTCATCGCCCCGTCACCGCATGAAGAGCTCGACCGCATCGCGGGTGTCATGCGCGAATGGCATCTCGTGGATGACGTCCCGTGGGATGGCATCGCGGTCATCGCACACGACACCAGGCAGGTCACGCAGCTCGACGCAGAGCTCGCCGCGCGGGAGATCCCGACGAGAGCCGCGGGCGTGCAACGTCCTCTCGGCTCCGAGCCGATCGTGCGCGACATCGTCGGCATCGTGCGCCTGGCCCTCACGCCGGCCGAGGAGCGGACTCCCCAGGACTGGGAGGAGGCGCTCCGCACTCCCTTCGGAGGCATGGATGCGATCGGGCTCCGACGCCTTCGCGCTCGTCTGCGCCATATCGAGCTCGACCTGGGGGGCTCGACGCCCGCACGGGAACTGCTGCGCCAGGCGCTGGCATCGCCCGACCACTTCACGCTCATCGACGCCCAGGAATCGCGCCTGGCCGCGCGCTTCGCCGCGACGATCGCAGATGTGGCCGCCGCGGCTGCCGACGGCGAGACGATCCACGATCTCCTGTGGCGGGTCTGGGACCAGGCCAGAGCGGTCGACGGGCGCAAGCTCCAGATCGCCTGGCGTGAGATGTCGTTGCAGACCAGCGGCGCGGAGACGGCGCGAGCCCTCGATGCGCTCGTCTCCCTGTTCGGTGCGGCCAAGCGATTCGTCGAGCGCACCCCGAACGAGAAGCCGGAGGTCTTCGTGCGCGACATCCTCGACAGCGAGGTGCCCGAAGACTCCCTCTCGAGTCCCGACCGGCCGGGCCGTGTGACCCTGCTCACACCGGCGACCGCACTCGGAACGGAGTTCGACGCGGTCGTGGTGGCCGGAGTGCAGGACGGAATCTGGCCGAATGTGCGGCTGCGCGGCGGGATGCTCCAGTCCTGGCGTCTCGCCGACGCACTGCTCGCATCCCGCACCGGAACCGCCGAGCACCCGCCCGAGGCACTCGACAGGCGCCGCGCCGCTCTGCACGATGAGCTGCGCCTGTTCGTCCGCGCCATCTCTCGTTCGCGGAGCAGACTCCTCATCACCGCGGTCGATGACGACGACATGACACCCAGTGCGTTCTTCGGCTTCCTCCCGCCGCCCGACCCGCCCGAGCTGCATGCCTCGGCCGAGCACCCGCTCACGCTGCGCGGTCTCGTCGCGCGTCATCGTCGGGTACTGACGACCTCGAGCGTCCGTGCCGCCCGAGACCACGCCTCCGCCCAGCTGGCGGTGCTCGCGCGGGAGGGAGTGCCGGGTGCCGATCCGGACGAGTGGTACGGAGTGACGCCGCCGACGACCGATGCACCGCTGCACGACCTCGCCGTCGACGCCGCCCGGGTCTCGCCGTCGCGGATGGAGTCCTTCGAGGAGTGCGAGCTGAACTGGGCGGTGTCCGCCCTGGGCGGCGACACCGTGATGCCGCCGTCGGCCGGAATCGGCACGATCATCCACGAGGCGATGGAGCAGGTGCCCGACGGCGAACTGGACCGTCTGCGTGAGGTCCTGGCCGAGCATTGGCCGGAGCTCGATTTCGAGACGGCCTGGATAGGTCGCAAGGAGAGGCGCCGCGCCGATCTGTACATCGATCGACTGCACAGCTACCTGTCGGACGTGGCGGACGAAGGCGGTCGGGTGATCGCCGGCGAGGTGGAGTTCCGGTTCGCGGTCGAAGTGCCCGAGCAGGAGGGCATCGCGCCGGGCGTGCGTGCGGCGAGCGTCGACGGCGACCCCCATCCGCACCATGCGATCGTGCACGGCTTCATCGACCGGGTCGAGGCGTACACCGCGGGTGGTGGAGAGCATGCGAAGGCGCGGGGACAGAAGTGGACGCGCATGGCCGATGCGCAGAGCGGGGAGCGCGTCGTGGTCGTGGACTTGAAGACCGGCAAGTACGAGCCGGAGAGCGAGCAGAAGGTGGCGGACCACGCCCAGCTCGCCGCATACCAGGTGGCGGTGCAGGAAGGACTCGTGGCGGGAGCGGATCCTGCGGCCCTCGCCGGCGCGCGCCTGGTCCTGGTCGCCAAGACCCTGGCCGGCAGCGATTTCCGCGTGGCGCACCAGCACACCCTCGCCGGTGAAGAGCGTGTCCAGTTCCTCGGGCGGATCGCGGAAGCCGCCCGAGGGATGTCGGCGGCGAGCTTCACGGCCCATGTCGAGGCTCACTGCGCGGATACGCAATGGCGAGTCCAGCCGTGCCGCATCCACACCGTCGCCGCGGTGAGCGCGTGACGGCGTGGACGGGAGCGGGGAACGGGATCTCTGCTCTGGACGTCGCCGCCGCGCTCGGTCTCCCCGCACCGACGGAGGCTCAGCAGCGGGTGATCGAGTCGCCACCGGCGCCGGCTTTGGTGGTCGCGGGCGCGGGCAGCGGAAAGACCGAGACGATGGCCGGCCGCGTCGTCTGGCTGGTCGCGAACGGGCATGTGCGACGCGATCAGATCCTCGGCCTGACCTTCACGCGGAAGGCCGCGGGTGAGCTCGCGGAGCGCATCGGCGTCCGTCTGGCGCTCATCGACGAATACGGGAGACGAGGACTGCTGCCGCACCTGCCCGAGATCGTGGCGAGCGGTGCCCTCGATCGGGTGTCGAGAGCCGCGAACGCCAGACAGCGCGAGGTCGTCCGATCGCAGGTGCTCGACGAGCTCGCCGCACGTTTCGGCACCGGGGCGGTCTCGACCCCCCGTTCGGCCGAGGATCTGTTGATCCGTCCGAAGGTCTCGACCTACAACGCGTTCGCGGATGGCATCGTGCGCGAGCACGCGGCGCGCATCGGCCGCGACTCCGACGTCGCCATGCTCAGCCAGGCCGCATCCTGGATGCTCGTGCGCGACGTGGTGCTGCGCGCCGACCTGCCGGAGCTGGAGGAGATCGACCGGTCGGTGGCGGGGGTGGTCGACGCGGTTCAGAGATTGGCCGGCGACTCGCTCGATCACCGGGTCGATCTCGACCGCGCCGATCGCATCGCGCTGCGCCAGGCCGGGGCGTTCGAGCCGTACCTCAGCAACGCGGAGGTCGCGACCGCGGCTGCGAACCTGCGCGCTCTTCCCGCTCTGTCCGTCCTGGTGCGCGATTACATCGCCGAGAAGGAGCGCCGCGGAGTGCTGGACTTCGCCGACCAGGTCAGCGGCGCCTACGACATCGTGGAGTCGTCTCCCGACGTGCGCGAGGACCTGCGGCAGCAGCATCAGGTGGTGCTGCTGGACGAATACCAGGACACCTCGGTGATCCAGACGCAGTTCCTCGCCCGACTCTTCCGCGACACCGCGGTGATGGCGGTCGGGGATCCGCACCAGTCGATCTACGGATGGCGAGGCGCCAGCGCGGACAATCTGCACGCCTTCGCGCGCACCTTCTCCGAACACGAGAGCGTCGGCAACTACAGTCTGATGACGAGCTGGCGCAACGACCGGAGCATCCTCGGTGTCGCCAACCGCATCCTCGGTCCGCTGCGCAGGCCCGGATTGGATGTGCCACCGCTCGAGTCTCGTCCCGGCGCCGGCCCCGGGGCGGTCGAGATGAGCTTCCCGCTCACCGTCGATGACGAGGCTCGCGCGGTCGCCGAATGGTTCGCGGCGCGTCGCGCGGAGCACGACGACCTCGCGAAGCCGCATACCGGAGCGGTGCTGTTCCGGTCGAAGCGGCACATGCAGACGTTCGCGGCGGCCCTTGCCGCAGAAGGGATTCCGCACCGCATCCTGGGGCTCGGGGGACTCCTGGCGACCCCCGAGGTCGTCGATGTCGTGTCGACGCTGCGCGTGCTGCACGATCCGACGGCGGGCTCTGCGTTGATCAGGCTCCTCGTCGGTCCTCGATTCTCCGTCGGTGTCGCCGACATGGCGGCGTTGCAGCAGCTCGCGGCGGAGCTCTCCCGTCGGGACAGCGGGCTGCTGCCGCTGGACGACGAGCTCCGCAAACGCATCCGCGCGTCACGGGGGGCGGACGAGGCGCTGTCGATCATCGACGCCGTCGACGTGCTCCGCGGTCTCAGCGACGACTACCGCCTTCTCGCCGGGATCACGCCGGACGGGCGTTCTCGCATCCGTGCCGCGGGCGAGATGCTCGAACGCCTCCGACGGGCGTCGTCGCTTCCGCTTCCCGATCTGCTGAGGCTGATCGAGCTCGAGCTGCGTTTGGACATCGAGCTCGCAGCGAACGAGACCAGAGGGCCGGCGCGTATCGCGGCGACGCAGCTGCGCGCGTTCACTGACGAGGTTCGGTCGTTCCTCGCCGCAGACGAACGGGGGACCATCTCGAGTCTCCTCGCCTGGTTGGAGAAGGCCGAGAGCACAGACGAGCTGGTGCCGCGGCCCGAGCCGCCCGAACCCGGGGTCGTCCAGCTTCTGACGATCCACGGATCCAAGGGGTTGGAGTGGGATGCGGTCGCCGTCGTCCGCATGGTCGAGGGCGAACTGCCGTCGCGCCCGACGGACACCTCAGGATGGTTCGGCTTCGGAGTGCTGCCGTTCGCTCTGCGAGGCGACAGCGCGGCCCTGCCGACCTTCAGTTGGATAGCGCCCTCGGACGAAGAGCTCGATGCGGCGAAGCGGCTGAAGGCAGGTATCGCATCGCTGACCAGCAGGAGCAAGACAGCGCCGGGCGCGATCACGGTCTTCAAGGACGCCTACCGCGAGTATCAGCAGGAGGAGGAGCGTCGACTCGCCTACGTCGCCGTCACCAGGGCGCGCAGCCATCTGCTTCTGACCGGGGCCCACTGGGCGGGGCAGAAGCAGCCGAAGAAGCCGAGCCCCTATCTGACCGAGGCGATGGAGATTCTCGGAATCGCTCCGATCGAGCCCGTGGATCCGGACGAGAACCCCTACGACGGCCCCGGCGCAACGCTCACCTGGCCTCTCGACCCGCTCGGCGCTCGGCGTGGAGTCGTCGAGGCAGCCGCCGCTGCCGTGCGCGCGGCAGCCGACGGGGAGCCGGAGGCCGCTCCCGAACTGGCGCGTCTGCTCGCCGAGCGCGCCGCCCGATTGCGTGGCACCGACGCATCACCGCCCACCCGGGTGCCGGCCTCCCGCTTCAAGGACTACGTCACCGATTTCACCGGCACCGTGTCTTCCATCGTCCGTCCGATGCCTGAGCGGCCGTATCGGCAGACCCGGCTGGGCACGCTGTTCCACGCATGGGTCGAGCGGCGGAGCGAACTCGTCGGCGTCGGTCAGCGCGTCGACGAGGCGCTGTGGGAGGTCGACGAGGATGATCTCTCGTTCGTCGAGACCGTCGGCGGAGCGGAGGTCTCGTCCGCCGACGCCGCCGACCTCGAGACCCTGCAGTCGATCTTCGAGGCCAGCGAGTGGGGAGCGCTCAAGCCCATCGCGGTCGAGATCGAGATCGACTTCGCGCTGGGTGGCGCTGTGCCGGGCGACGAACGCCATATCGTCATCTGCAAACTCGACGCGGTCTATCGACGCGAAGATCGCGGCGGGCGCATCGAGATCGTCGACTGGAAGACGGGCAAGGCCCCACGCACACCTCGGGAACGGGAGGAGCGGATGCTGCAGCTCGCGCTCTACCGTCTCGCCTACCACCGTCGTTTCGGAGTGCCCCTGGAGGAGATCGACGTAGCGCTGTACTACGTCGCGGACGACCTCGTCATCCGCGGTGACCGCGTCTACTCCGAGTCGGAGCTCTTCCAGCGCTGGAGCGCTGCTCGGGCGGCCCGCTGAGCCTCGTCCTCCGGCGATCCCTCGTCTGAGCCGTCCGCTCGCTCAGTCCGCGCCGGGTCATCGATCGGGCGTCGCTCCGCGGCGGGCTCCTGCGCGGTGTGCCTGCGCACGCCTGAAAGATCTTCCGTCTTGAGGCCACCGACCTCGAGACGACGAGCGGCGTCCGCGGCGGCATCGCTGAGATCGCTCGTCGCCTGATCGTCGGCATCGCCATCAGGCCCCTCGGCGTCGTCGTCGCGCCACAGCTCGTTCGGGTTGTATGCGTCGGTCTGCATCGATGTGTCGGCCCCCGCCGAGGCGCGTGCCGGCACTCTGTCGAGCGCGTCCAGGGCGGACTCGACGCCCTCGTTGCGCGACGCGATCACGCCGAGATCGTCGCTGTGCAATCCTTCGGCGAGTGCCTCGAGAAGGGCGGCGGCGTCGTCGACGATGTCGGGTCGGTGCAAGGAGTCGCCGTGGACGAGCCATCGGGCGAATTCGAGCTCGGCGAGCAGGCGTGCGCGCACCTCGAGAGCGCCGTCCGGCCCGCGGTCGGCGGCCCGAGCGTACGCGGCATGGACGTCGTGCGCCGCATCAGGGGCGGTGGACAGCCACGACAGATCGATCGCCGGATCTCCGACGGCCAGCGAATGCCAGCCGATGAGTCCGGTGACCTCGGGACCGAGATCCGGGTCGTCCCGGAAGATGAAAGAGGTCGACTGCACGCCTCCCAACACGACCGTCGATTCGAACCGCCAGAGATCGTCGTCGGCGACGGCGTCGCGCCATCGCACCGTGAGCCGCGCGGGGACGCGCCCGGTCGATGCCGCGGAGTCGATCAGTCGAGCGAGTTCGTCGCGGCTCTCCTGCGCAGACCGCGTCGTCAATCCGGCGCCTCTCACGACCGAGATGGGCAGGGAGTGCACTGCCGCGATCGCCGCACCCATCGATTCGGCGGCGCCACGGCCGGCGGGCACCATCGCCGCCTCGATCTGGAATCCGGGCAGCAGCTCCGTCACGAGCGCATGTGCGTCTGCGAGTCGCGTCTCGCCGATGTATTCGGGGGCTCGGAAGGGGAGCATCGCCCGCGCACCGGCCGTCAGCGCCCGCAGCGCGAGGGCCTCGGCGGCCAGCTCGCGTGAGGTCTCATCGTCATCGGCGACACGGATCGCGAGCTCGCGCCCGTCTGCGAGAGTGGCGACCGCGGAGTCGAAGCGTCCGTCACCGTCGGCGCTGAGCGTGCGGGCCCCGATCACCTCGGCGCCGGGCAGTGCGGCAGTCACCGCCGCGGCTAGAGTGAATGGAGAGCGTCCCATGCCTCCAGGGTAGGTGGACGTGGGGGTGGTCCAGCTTCCGCCACGCCCGTGAGAGAGGGAGACGATGATCGCCGGCAGCAGCACATCCCTCGATCGCGCAGCGGATCTGCGGGTCGAACCCGGAGTCCTCGATCGTCTGCGCGCCGACGAGGCGACGCGGGTCATCGCCGTACGAGACGGCCGCGTGCGCATCGCGGGCGCCGACCTCGAATCGGCCACGCTGCTGCGGGTTCCCGCCACCGAGATCGTCGATGCGACCTGGGCGCTCCTCGGGCGCGAAGGTGACGGTACCGCCGTGCTTCTCGCCGTTCTGCAGCCCGAGGGCGACACCGTCGACACCGCACCCGACGAGGTGTGGCTGGGACTCCGCGACCTCGGCGCGCGTCTCGGCTCGGGTGACACGGAGCTGCTCATCGAGGCGCTCGCGCTGGGAGGCTGGCTGCGGGACGCACCGTTCTGCCCCCGATGCGGCGGAGGGACGGAGCTGCGCCAGGCCGGATGGTCGCGCCGCTGCCTCGTCTGCGGTCGCGAGCACTTCCCTCGGACGGACCCAGCCGTCATCGTCGCGGTGGAGAGCTCTGACGGCGAACGGCTCCTGCTCGGGGCGAACGCCAATTGGGGCGGCCGGATGTACTCCTGCTTCGCCGGATTCACCGAGGCGGGCGAGTCGTTGGAGTCGACCGTGCATCGTGAGCTCGAGGAGGAATCCGGCGTTCGGCTGGCCTCGCTGCGTTACGTCTCGTCTCAGCCGTGGCCCTTCCCTCGCTCGCTCATGCTCGGCTTCCGTGCCGTCGCTCTGGATGAGCACGAGCTGCGGCCCGACGGGGAGGAGATCATCGACGTCCGCTGGTTCACCCGTGACGAGATCAGGTCCGCTCTCGCCGGTGACGGACCCGTCGGCCTCCCGGGACCCGCGTCCATCGCCCGCGCACTGATCCTCGACTGGTTCGAGGAGCGCGCGTGAGCGCGCTCGAAGCCCTCGACGATCGACAGCGGGAGGCGGCATCCGTGCTGCGCGGTCCCGTCGCCGTGCTCGCAGGTGCGGGAACCGGGAAGACCCGAGTGATCACCCACCGGATCGCCCATGGCGTCGACACCGGTGCATACTCGCCGTCGCGCGTCATGGCGGTGACCTTCACGGCCAAAGCGGCGGGCGAGCTCAGGGGTCGTCTGCGCGCGCTCGGCGTCGAGGGCGTGGCCGCGCGGACATTCCACGCCGCCGCCCTCGCCCAGCTGAACTTCTTCTGGCCCACACTGGCCGGATCACCCGCTCCGTCGATCATCGACAACAAGGTGAGGCTGCTCGGCCAGGCTGCCGACGCGATGCGACTGCGGCCGAGCACCGCGACGCTTCGCGACCTCGCCTCGGAGATCGAATGGCGCAAGGTGTCGATGTTGTCGATCGAACAGCACGCGTCGCTCGGCCGCACGTTGAGCGGCGTCGACTCCGCTCAGTTCGTCGAACTGCAGCAGCGCTATGAGGCGCTGAAGGACGAGCGGCGCCAACTCGATTTCGAGGACGTGCTGCTGGCCTGCGCCGGGATGCTCGAGGCCGAACCTCGCGTCGCAGCGTCCGTGCACGAGCAGTATCGGCATTTCACGGTCGACGAGTACCAGGACGTCTCTCCGCTCCAGAACCGCCTGCTCGAACTCTGGTTGGGCGATCGCAAGGACATCTGCGTCGTCGGTGACGCGAGTCAGACCATCTACTCGTTCGCCGGCGCCGAACAGCGATTCCTCCTCGAGTTCGAGCGGCGGCATCCCGATGCCACGGTCGTGCGTCTCGAGACCAACTACCGTTCGCAGGCCCCGATCCTCGAAGCGGCGAACGCCCTGATGAAGGGGCGGCCGGGCGCCCTCGAACTCGTCCCGGCGAGAGAGACGTTCAACGCGGATTCGCCCACGGTCACGGCGTACGACTCCGAGCGCGACGAGGCAGAGGGGATCGCCGCCGCCGTGGCGGCGCGGATCGAGTCAGGGGCGTCGCCCTCAGAGATCGCCGTGCTCTACCGGGCTCATGCGCAGTCCGCGGTGCTGCAGCAGGCGCTCGCCGCCGAGGGCATCGCGACATCGGTGCTGGGTGGAACCCGGTTCTTCGCGATGCCCGAGGTGCGACAGGCGATCCTGGCCCTGCGGGCCGCCGCGGTCGCGCCGACCGAGCACGGTTTCCTGCCCGGGGTCCAGAGGGTCCTCCGCGAGCTCGGTCTCTCCGACGAGCCACCTGCGGCCGGGGGAGCTCAGCGCGACGGCTGGGAGGCTCGGCGGGCGATTCTGCGTCTCGCCGAAGACGCCGGACCCGATGAGACCCTGCGCACCTTCAGCGACGCGCTCATGGCGCGCGCGAAGGACCAGCACGAGCCCACCATGCGCACCGTGACTCTGTCGACGTTGCACGCCGCCAAGGGTCTCGAATGGCCGCATGTCTACCTCGCGGGGTGGGCGGAGGGCGCACTTCCGATCTCCTACGCCACCGGCTTCGAGGCGATCGACGAAGAGCGCCGCCTCGCTTACGTCGGCGTCACGCGGGCCGCGCGTACTCTCTCGCTGTCGTGGTCGCGCTCAGCGGGACGCGGGGAACGCGCCCCGTCGCGGTTCCTGGCAGAGATGGGAACGACTGCTCGCGGCACCGGCATTCTTCGTGAAACGTCACCGAGCGCCAGTCGCGGCGCCCCTCGCCGCTGACCTCGACGAACGAGCCCGGGGCCGCGCTCTCTGCGAGCAGCCGCGCGACGAGCGTCGCCGCCTCCGTGATCCGCGCGGCACTGATCGGACCCGCGCCGCGCCCGATGAGTTGGGCGTGCATGCGGGGCCAGGCATCGTCGCGCTCGCGTTCATGCTCGTCGCGGCAGGTCAGGCAGGCCGATTCGCCGGGTACCACCAGGGGTCCGACCGTGATCCGTCCTCGCTCGAGCGCGACCGGCAGGTGCGACGTGTCGTCGCGAAGGTAGCGTGCGAAGTGCAGCGCGGCCGCCGCACCTTCGACCAGCACGATGCCGATGTCGCGGGGATTCTCCCGCTCGCCGACGGCGATGCCCTCGTCGAGGAGCGCCTCGCGCATGCGGAACTCGCATCGCGCGTCGGCGACGTCGATGCTCTCCACCCACGCAGCCGGGGGAGCGGGAGAATCGTCGACGAGCAGCGGCCCGAGCCGCGCCAGGAGCATCCGCGCCTCTGCGCGCGGGGCGCCGGCGGCATGTGCCACGACATCGAAGCCCCCGCGCCGGAATCCGACGGCCATCCGAGCGATCAGACGCTCGACCCACGGTTCCGAGGCGGCGATGCGCAGCGTCCCCTCGATGCCGATCTGCAGTGTCTCACCGTCGCGCCAGAGCAGCGGAACCGCGGGGTCCAGGCGAGTGATTGTCTTGGGTGTCAGAGGAGACATCCCTCGATTCTGCGCAAAGCCGAGCTCCCGGTGGGGGAGTCGCGGGCATCCGTGGAAAAGTCCTCGAGACTCTGCCACCCCGTCGGTCACACGGGTCGGTCGCCTCCTGGGCCGTCGTCACCGTCGGTGTCCTGCTCGCCTTCGGGCGTCTCCGGCTGCTCTCGCGAGAAGTCGTCGCCATCCAGCAGACGTGCCAGCGCCTCGTCGAACTCATCGGCGACCGGCTGCTCTCCCCGCGCGCTCGCCTGCAGTCGCGCCACGAGCGCCGACGGGTCGTCGATGTCGTCCGACGTCGGCATGAGGTCGGGGTAGTCCCACAGGGAGTCGCGCCCGGCGATGCCCACGGCGTCTGTCACCGCCTGCCACATGGCCGACGCCTCGCGCAGACGACGGGGCCGCAGCTTGAGTCCGACGAGAGCGCCGAGCGCGTCCTCGGCGGGACCGCCCACCGCGCGGCGGCGACGAGCGGCTTCGGCGATGCGGGCACCGTCGGGAAGACGGGAGGTGGCCTGCGCGGTCACGACGTCGACCCAGCCGTCGATCGTCGCGACGAGGTTCTCGAGTCGGTCCAGTGCCTCGCGCTGCGCGTCGGTCTGCGTGGGAAGCAGCGCACCGCCTTCGATGGCCGCGCGGAGCTCTTCGGGGTTGGACGGGTCGAGGCGGCTTGCGACGTCCTCGAGTGCATCCACGTCGACCGTGACCCCGCGGGCGAAATCGGTGATCTGCGCCATGACGTGCAGGTGCAGCCACTTCGAGTGGCGATACAGCCGGGCGTATGCGAGTTCGCGGGTCGCGAGATAGAGGGTGATCTGGTCTTCGGGGATCTCGAGACCCTCGCCGAACGCTGTCAGGTTCTGGGGGATGACAGCGGCAGTGCCGGCCGGAAGCACCGGGATGCCGACGTCTCCGCCCGACACCACTTCGAGTGCGAGGTTGCCGAGGACCTGGCCGAACTGCGCCGCGAAGACCGAGCCGCCGAGACCGCGCATGAGCTTGCCCGCGCCCTGCACGACGTCGCGCATCTCTTCGGGCACCTGCGTGTCGAGCGCGCTGGTGAGCGCATCGGCGATGCTCGTCGACACGGGGCCGGCGATCTCCTTCCACACGGGCAGGGTCGCTTCGACCCATTCGCCGCGCGTCATGGCCTTCGGCGACTCGCCGAGTTCGGAGATCGTGGTCGCCTCGCCGAGCCAGAGGTCCGCGAGGGCGAAGGAGTCGACGAGCGAGGTCCGCGAGCCGTCGGTGATGCCGAGACCGTCGCGGTTGGCGATGTGCAGCGCCTGCCGCAGCGCGTTCTCCCAGGGATCGCCGCCGAACGCACCCTGCAGCTGCGACATGATCGTCTGCATCATCGCCGGGTCGATCTGGATCCCATCCATGCCCGCGAAGGCGTTCTGCAGCGCCTCGGGGTCGATGTCTCCGGCACCCTGGCCGGACATCATGCGTCGGAGGAACTCTTGGAAGTCCTCGGGGGTCGGGTCGTTGTCTGACATGTCGCTCGCCTCTCAGCACGCCTAAAGCCGTGGCATCTACGCTAGTCACAGGATCGGCCGCGAGACCCCGAAGCGGGCAGATCGCTGTACGCCGCCCGCGAACGACGGAGGAACCCTGTGGATCGAACCCGGTCTGTCAAGCTCGGACTGGGAGTCTGGGCGCTGGTCGTCGCGTTGATCGCGCTCGTCGTGCTGACCTTCCTCCCGACGCCTTACGTGATCCAGCGTCCGGGCCCGGTCTACGACACCCTCGGCACCGCGGCAGGAGCCGACGGCGAGCAGGTTCCGCTCATCCAGGTCGACGGCGCCGAGACGTTCGAGACCGGAGGGACTCTCGACCTCACGACCGTGCAGGTCGTCGGAAACCGTGAGCGCACCCCGAGCTGGTTCGAGCTCGCTCTCGCGTGGATGGACTCCTCACGAGCGGTGGTGCCTCTCGACTCCGTGTTCCCCGAAGGGGTCACGACGGAGCAGCGCGACGAACGCAACGCGACACTCATGGTGGACTCGCAGCACGAGGCGACCGCGGCAGCGCTCAACGAGCTGGGCTACGACACCGGAGCCGAGGTCGTCGTACAGGAGGTCGTCGAGGATGCACCGGCCGAGGGAGCGCTCGAGGCGGAGGACGTCATCACCGCCGTGGACGGCGCCGCGGTGACCTCCGCGAAGCAGCTGCGTCAGGCGATCCAGGATGGGGAGGGCGCGCCGGTCTCGCTCACCGTGCAGCGCTCCGGCGAGGAACAGGTGGTCGAGGTGACGCCCGTCGAGCAGACCGACGGTGACGTGACGACGTGGCTGATCGGTGTCACGTTGCGCACGGACTACGATTTCGAGATCGATGTGACGCTCCAGCTCGACAATGTCGGTGGACCCAGCGCCGGGATGATGTTCGCGCTCGGCATCATCGACACCCTCACCGAAGGGGAGTTGAACGGCGGCGAGAACGTCGCCGGCACCGGCACGATCGAGGCCGATGGGACGGTCGGGCCGATCGGCGGCATCCGTCAGAAGCTCTACGGTGCCCGTGATGCGGGGGCGGAGTACTTCCTCGCTCCGTCGACGAACTGCGACGAGGTCACCGGGCACGTGCCGGACGGACTGACCGTGATCAGCACCTCGACGCTGGAGGAATCGCTCGACGCGCTCGAGGTGATCGCGGACGGCGGCGACGTGGGATCGCTCCCGACCTGCGACGTCGTGACCTCCCCGTGACAGGTATGACAGCCGCAGCACAGTAAGGCGTGCCTAGGATGGGAGGGTGACCTCGACTTCTGCACCGAACCCGGCCACTCCCCGAACCTCGCGAAGAATCTTCGGTATCTCGCTGGCGATCATCGCCGCGCTGATCGCCGCCTTCTTCGTCTTCGCGTCGCTCTACACCGAATTCCTCTGGTTCGACCAGGTGGGCTTCGCGGGAGTGCTCACCACCCAATGGTTCGCCACGGCGGTGATGTTCGTCGTCGGATTCCTCGGCATGGCCGTGCCGCTGTTCGTCGCCATCCAGCTCGCGTACCGACTGCGCCCCGTCTACGTGCGGCTCAGCTCGCAGCTCGACAGGTACCAGGAGGTCATCGAGCCGCTCCGCCGCCTCGCGATGTGGGGCATGCCGATCTTCTTCGGCCTCTTCGCCGGCTTCTCGGCGGCCAGCCAGTGGAAGACCGTCTGGCTCTGGGCCAACGGCGTCGCGACCGACGCCACCGACCCGCAGTTCGGCGTCGACACCGGCTTCTACATGTTCGCGATGCCGTTCTACTCGATCCTGCTTGCTTTCGTGTCTGCGGTCCTGCTGCTCACCCTCATCGTCACCGCGCTGGTGTCGTACCTCTACGGGTCGGTCCGCATCGGTCAGGGCGAGCTGCGCATCTCGAAGCCCGCACGCATCCAGCTCGCTGTGATCGCGGGTCTGTACCTTCTGGTTCAGGCGGCGAGTCTGTGGCTCGACCGCTACAAGACCCTCGTCGCACAGGACGACCGCATCGTCGGCCCGGCCTACACGGGCGTCAACGCCACGATCCCCGGCCTCGCGATCCTCGCGATCATCGCCGCGCTCGTCGCCATCCTCTTCTTCGTCACGGCCGTCATCGGCCGCTGGCGGTTCCCTCTCGCCGCGACCGCGCTGCTCATCGTCGCCTCGCTCGTCGTCGGCGTCGGATTCCCGTGGGCCGTCACCACGTTCCAGGTCCGCCCGAACCAGAACGCCTACCAGGCGGAGTTCTACCAGCGGAACATCGACGGCACCAAGGAGGCGTACGGGGTCGCCGACCTCGAGACCACCCCGTTCGAAGCCGAGACCGACGCCGAGGCCGGCCAGCTGCGTGAAGACGCCGAGACCACCGCATCGATCCGCATCGTCGACCCCAACGTGATCAGCCCCGCCGTGCGACAGCTCGAGCAGTACCGCGGCTACTACCAGTTCCAGGAGAAGCTCGACGTCGACCGCTACGAGATCGGCGGGGAGATGCAGGACACGGTCGTCTCCGTCCGCGACCTCGACATGAACGGCGTCGACGTCACGAACTGGAACAACCGCGCCGCTGTCTACACGCACGGCTACGGCTTGGTCGTCGCAGCGGGCAACCAGCGCACGCCCGACGGCGAGCCGGTCTTCCTCGAGCGTGGCATCCCGTCCGACGGCTTCCTCACCCAGCAGGAGGAGTTCGAGCCGCGCGTGTACTTCGGCGAGAACTCGCCGGAGTACTCGATCGTCGGCTCTCCCGACGGAACCGATCCTGTCGAGATCGACTATCCGCGAGGCAAGGACGGCGCCAGCGAGACCAAGACGACGTTCGAGGGTGACGGCGGACCGAAGATCGGGAGCAGCTTCACGAAGCTGCTGTACGCGCTGAAGTTCCAGTCGGAGCAGATCCTGTTCTCGAACCTCGTGAACGACGACTCGCAGATCCTGTACGACCGCGATCCCAAGACGCGCGTGCAGAAGGTCGCCCCGTACCTCGAGCTCGACAGCGACCCGTACCCGAGCGTCGTGGACGGCAGGATCGTCTGGATCGTCGACGGATACACCACGAGCTCGACCTATCCCTACTCGACGAACGTGAGCCTGTCGGATGCGATCGCCGACTCGAACCTCCCGTCGCCGACGCTCGCGATCGACGAGATCAACTACATCCGCAACTCGGTCAAGGCCACGGTCGACGCCTACGACGGTTCGGTCACCCTGTACGCATGGGACGACCAGGATCCCGTGCTGCAGACCTGGCAGAACATCTACCCGTCGACGCTCAAGCCCGTGAGCGACATGTCGGCCGATCTGATGAGCCACGTCCGTTACCCGACCGACCTGTTCAAGGTGCAGCGCGACATCCTCGGCACCTACCACATCGACACCGCCGGCTCCTTCGCGCAGCAGGACAACCGCTGGCAGACGCCGAACGACCCGCGCAGCGAGCAGGTCCTGCAGCCGCCGTACTACCTGACGATGCAGATGCCGGGTCAGGATTCCCCGCGCTTCTCGATGTTCTCGACGTTCATTCCTTCGGCGCAGGGCGGCAGCAACCGCGACGTGCTGATGGGCTATCTCGCGGTCGACTCGGATGCCGGATCGGAGGCCGGCGTGAAGGCGGAAGGCTACGGCCAGCTTCGGATGCTCGAGATCGACACCGATACGACCGTGCCGGGCCCCGGCCAGGTGCAGAACACCTACAACTCGGACACGGCCGTGGTGCCGCAGCTCAACCTGCTGCAGCAGGGCGAGTCCGAGGTGCTGTACGGAAACCTCCTCACTCTGCCCGTGGGCGGCGGTCTGCTCTACGTGCAGCCGGTGTACGTGCAGTCCTCGGAGGGCACCAAGCTGCCGCGTCTGCAGAAGGTCCTCGTGGCCTTCGGCGACAAGGTCGCGTTCGAAGACACGCTGACCGCCGCGCTCGACACCCTCTTCGGCGGTGATGCCGGTGCGACCGGTGGAGACGATGAGGTCGAGCCGACCGAGCCCGACCCGGACACCGGTGAGGTCCCGACCGAGCCGACGGTGCCGACCGACGCCGAGGCCGAGGCTCTTGCAGCCGCGCAGCAGGCGCTGACCGACCGAGAGGCCGCATTGAAGGCAGGCGACCTGACCAAGTTCGCCGAGGCCGACAAGCGCCTCACGGATGCCGTGAACACGCTGCTCGGACTGGAAGCCGCCTCGGGGGAGTGACAGCCCCGGCCCCGTCTGCACACGATGCCGTCCCTCGTTCGCGAGGGGCGGCATCGTCCGTTTCTGCCGACGCCCGCGGAGGCAGGCGACGGGCGCGACGAGCAGTCCGCTGACGCCGCCGCGATCCGTCCGCGCCGATCAGCCCGGTCGGTCAGTCCGCGTCGTAGCGGCAGGTCACGGAGCCCGTGCCGCTCTGCTCGACGACCAGCTCGTCGTTCCACAGAATCTGACAGCTCACGGTCGAGTCCGTGTCGTCGTCCGGGGCGGTGACGACGATCTCCGCCGAATCGCCGGTCGTCGTGTACTGCTTCCAGCCGCTGGAGGCCCACTCCTCGTCGTACGCCTGTGTGTCATCGGCGAAGGAGACCATGAATGTGGGTCCGCCCGTGGCACGCACCTCGACGTGGTTGAGGCCGTTGCCGGCGAGGACGCCGACTGCCATCACGACGACGAGAATGAGATCGACGATGAGGGCGACCGCTGCGAGGACGACGGCCGCCGTTCCCGTGCGAGCGACCGCGGAGCGTCTCGCTCGCACGCCCAGCAGGAGAGCGACGATCGCCAGCAGCGCGGCGGCTGCTGCGACCGGGAGCAGGGCCGGAACGGGCAAGAGGAGCACGATCAGTGCGACGGAGATCAGCAGAGCCACGGCGCCGACCCAGAGGCTGACGATCGCGCGCCGCGATGCGCCTGATGCGAGCGCGGGACGGTTCCCCGCGGCGCTGTCGGGAGTCTGCGTCATGATGGACCTCCGGGTCATTGTTTCCACCGCCCGCGCCGCCGTCGACGGTCGCGCCGTTCGGTGGGACAGTCTAACGAGTGGATCCGCGGGCGATGCGGGTGTCGTCCTGTCGCGAGCGAAGGAGTCCGGGAATCGATTAGTCTCTCGGTGGAGCCGCCCCGACGCGTCGAGAGATGTCCGGGCGGCACTTCACGGAAATCGAGACTGGAGGGGATCGAGATATGCCTGACTATTCGGAGTTGCCGGACATCATCGGCAAGATGAAGCGCGCCGCGATCGACTGTTTCATGGCGGACCAGGGCTTTCACCCGAACTGGGGAAATGACCAGATCTACGCGAAGTGGGGCTTCATGCTCAACTTCTACAACCGGCCGAATGCGGCAGGCGAGGGCGGGGGCGACGGCAACGGCGTGAACCACTCGGTCGCACCGGCTTTCGACGACATCCGGGCCGCGATCGATGCCCGCGTGTCGAAGTGGCTTGATCTGCCGGACGGCGGCGACGCCTGCGAGGCCCCGGCGAGTGCGACCTCGGCGGCAGCCGCGATCCTCGGCACCTCGGGCGCGGGTGCGTCGGTGCAGAACACCGGTGCGATCGGCACAGCCAACGACTCGGTGCACGAGATGATGGCGAACAAGATCGAGGGCAGCTTCAAGCCCGCGTTCATCGACAAGTACTACATCCAGTTCCAGTCCGTCACCCACGGCCTGGGGGACGCATGCGTGATCCTCCAGCTCAACTACAGCGCTCAGGCCGCCATGTGGCCCGCCGCGCGACAGGACGTCGTGTCGATCTGCGACAGCGCTCGCGCCGCCTGGGACCAGAAGGCGGGGAACGCCGCTGCGGCCAACGGGACGCTCGTGCTGACCGTCGTCGGAGCGGTGGCGGGCGTCGTATCCGCGATCGTGACGGCCGGCACGGGCACGGTGGCCGCAGCAGCCGTGCTCTCGGGAATCGCCGGCGCGGCCAGCAGCGCCGTGCAGGGGATCGCCCGCAACGTCGTCATCGAGGGCAACACCTATTCCGACATCCTGTCGTCTCTCGACGAAGCGCTCGGCAATCTCGATAAGGCGCTCGAGAAGCAGGAGAACGAGCTCAACGACGCGATGACCGAAGCCGCGAGCATCATCCGCTCCGACAACGCCACCTACAATCTGGACGCGTTCGCTCTCGGCCCGTACCCGGTCGGTGACGGCACGATGAGCATGGACAGGAGCAATGCGACCGTGGTGTCGAACAGCATGGGCCGGATCGATACGGAGCTCGCCAGTGCCGCAGCGGCGCTCGGGAGCGCGCCGGCGTCGAACCCGACTCCCCGCGGCGCCGGTGTCGGGCGCTCGTCGAACGGCACGCATTACGCGGCGAGCGACCTCTACGCGCTGACGGCGCGCTGCCTGGCCCTCACCGTGGCCGAGTATGCCCGAGGGCATCAGCTGTTCGACGCGACTGTCGAGGACTTCTTCTCGTCGGATTCCGCGGCTTCGCAGGAGGTCTCGCGCCTCCTTGCCGAAGAGATCCTCAGCGCGAATCTGGGGGTGTGAGCTGATGGAGAGCCGTCATCTCGGACAGATCACCCTCGACGGCGGAGCCGGAGGAGGCGCGATGAACGGCTCGGTGCCGTTCGACGGAGACGATGTGCAGGTGCGCATCGAGATCGACTATCCGGACCGCTTCGACGAGTCCGTCCTCAACGACGTCGATATGGTTCTCGACAATCTCGCCTTCCTCGACGAGATGGCGCGCACCACCATCTCCGAGGGAGTGCAGCGCGACAGCTCACCCGCGGCGAGCGTCTTCCGCACCTGGGAACAGGGCCGGGTCGGGGGCGCCTCGGCGGGTGACTTCGTGGACGCGCTCTCGGTCGCGCGCGTTCTCATCCTGCCGGACGGCGGAACCGCGAACAGGGACCGCGTCGTGATGAGCTACGTCGCGGCCGGCGCGGCGGCGCTGGGCAGCGTCCGAGTCAAGTTCGTCGAGCCGACCGGTCCTGAGCTCACACTCAGCTACCGCTGATCCTTCGCAGCCGAGCGATCTCGATGTCGCTCGGCTGCGAGGCCGGCGTGAGGTACACATGCGAAAGGCCCCTGATCGGAATATCTCCCGATCAGGGGCCTTTCGTGTGTCGCATTCTCGTTGCGGGGACAGGATTTGAACCTGCGACCTCCGGGTTATGAGCCCGGCGAGCTACCGAACTGCTCCACCCCGCGGCACGATCAATAGCCTAACACGCGAATCAGGAGTGCGCGAATCGAGCCGCGAGGACGCGTGTGCGAGAGGATGGGAGCATGCCAGAGACCCCCGCCGTGCCCGTCGCTGTGCCCGTCGCCGTCTGTCAGTTCGCCCCCATCGCCTCCCGTGCGGCCAACCGGGATCGGATCGCGGAGCTGACGGCGGAGGCCGCCGCACGCCGTGCCAGGCTGGTCGTGTTCCCCGAGTACTCGAGCTACTTCGTGGATCCGATGGACGCCACTCTCGCCGAGAACGCGGAGCCACTCGATGGTGAGTTCGTGTCGACACTGACTGCGCTGGCCTCCGACTACGCAGTGGTGATCGTGGCGGGGCTGGCCGAGCAGGCCTCGGACGCCGCTCATGTGAGGAACACGGTGGTCGCGGTGCGCGGCGACGGCATCCTCGCGACCTATCGCAAGCAGCACCTGTATGACGCCTTCGGCCAGACCGAGTCCGACTGGGTCGAGGCGGGGGAGGTCGGGGGAGCGGCGACGTTCGAGCTCGCGGGCATCCGATTCGGACTGATGACCTGTTACGACCTGCGATTCCCCGAGGTGTCGCGCACTCTGATGGATGCCGGCGTCGACGCCCTGGTGGTGCCGGCCGAGTGGGTCCGCGGTCCGCTCAAGGAGCACCACTGGACCACGCTGCTGGCCGCACGCGCCATCGAGAACACCGCGTACGTGATCGCCGCCGACCACCCGACCCCGATCGGCGTCGGGCACTCGCAGATCGTCGATCCGCAGGGCGTCGTGCTCGCCGGGGTGGGAACGACCGAGGGCATCGCGGTCGCGACAGTCGAGCGGAGCACGATCGATCGCGTGCGGGCAGTGAACCCGTCCCTGCGCGTGCGCCGCTACGCCGTCGGTCCGCGCTGAACGGGAGCGTTCAGAAGCTCGTCGCGAGCCTCGTCGCCGCGTCCTCCAGGATCTCGACGCGTTTGCATGCCGCGAAGCGGACGAGCCCGGCGTACTCGCGTCGGCGTGACTGCGACACGAAGGCGGTCAGCGGGATCGCGACCACTCCTGCGCGTTCGGGAAGTGCGCGGCAGAACTCCGCGGCATCCGCTCCGCCGAGCGCTGATGCGTCGGCCACCGTGAAATAGCCGCCCTGGGGTGGATGCACGGTGAACCCGACGGCGCGCAGGCCGGCGCCGAGTATCTCGTGCTTGCGCGCCAGCGTCGACGCGGTACCCGCGAAGAACGCATCTCCGAGGCGCAGACCCACGGCGATCGCCGGCTGGAACGGCGAGCCGTTCACGTATGTCAGATACTGCTTCACGGTCAGCACGGCGGTGATGAGATCGGCGGGGCCGTGCACCCAGCCGATCTTCCAGCCGGTCGCGGAGAACGTCTTGCCCGCCGACGAGATCGTGAGCGTGCGCTCGGCGGCACCCGGCAGGGTGGCGACGGGGTGTGCGGGATCTCGAACGCGAGATGCTCGTAGACCTCATCGGTGACGATGATCGCATCGTGCAGATCGGCGAGACGGACGACCTCCGAGAGCACCTCGCGACCGAAGACGGCTCCGGTGGGGTTGTGGGGGTCATTGACCAGGATGATGCGCGTGCGGTCGGACACCGCGGCCGCCAGCTGCTCGAGATCGGGCTGGAAGTCCGGAGCGCGCAACGGCACCGTGCGCAGTCGCGCGCCGGCGAGAGCGACCGCCGCCGCGTAGGAGTCGTAGTACGGCTCGAAGACGACGACCTCGTCGTCAGGACCGTCGATGAGGGCGAGCAGCGTCGCGGTCAGCGCCTCGGTGGCGCCGGCCGTCACGATCACCTCTGTGGAGGGGTCGACCTCGAGCCCGTAGAAGCGCCGCTGGTGTTCGCTGATCGCGGCGAGCAGGTCGGGGTTCCCTCTTCCGGGCGGGTACTGGTTCACCCCGCGGGAGATCGCGTCCCTGGCAGCGTCGAGCACCTCTGCAGGACCGTCCTCGTCGGGGAAGCCCTGGCCGAGATTGATCGCACCGGTTCGGGCCGCAGCAGCGGACATCTCTGCGAAGATGGTGGGCGCGACGGTTCCGTCTGGTGCGAGCAGACCGGCTCCCGCTGCCGTGCGCCGCCATGCGCCGGGGATGACACTCATGAAGAACAGGCTAAGGCCATAGGTGAAACTCATCTTCGCCATACGAAACGCACAGATACAGGCGTCACTCTGAGAGGGCGTTGTTGAAGGAGCACACACCATGAACGAAGACAGCACCCAGGACCACACGGCACCTGCGTCGAATGACGCAGCGCCGTCCACCGAGGCAGCAGAGGTCGTCGACCGTTCGACGACGGATGCCGCCGCTCAGACCCCCGGCATCGTCGCCGCCCCGGGGCCATATCAGGGACACCACGTTCCCGCGACGTTCACATCGTCACCCGCGCCGGCATTCGAGGCGCCGACCGCCCCGGTGGCGCCTGACGCCCAGACCGTCCCGCAGCAGTACCTCGGAGCGCCGGGACACCACCCTGGCCACGCATCGGGACCGGTCGGCGGACCGGCCGCGGCCTCTCCCGGTGCGGCGTTCGGTCTGCACACCGGAGCGCAGCCCGGGCAGCCGGTCGACGGCTCCGTCAAGGTCAAAGAGCAGAAGCCGCGCGCCGGAGTGAAGTTCGCCGCGATCGTCGTGGCGGCTGCGCTCGTCGGCGGTGTCGCGGGCTTCGGCGGCGGAGCGATCCTCAACGGGATCTCCGACCAGAGTTCGACGGGCGTCGCCCAGGGTCCCGAGACCATCACCGTCAACAACCCCGGCTCCGTCAACGAGACGACGGCCGTCGCGACCGCGGCGCTCCCGTCGGTCGTCACCATCGAGGTGGCCGGCTCCGATCAGGGCGGCAGCGGATCGGGCGTCATCATCAGCGACGACGGCTACGTGCTCACGAACACTCACGTGGTGACGCTCGGCGGCGCAGTCGCCGATCCCACGATCCGCGTCACCACGTCGGACGGCCGCATCTTCTCGGCGACCGTCGTCGGGACCGACCCGATCTACGACCTCGCCGTCATCAAGCTCGAGGACGCGACAGATCTCACCCCGATCGACTTCGCGGACTCCTCCAAGCTCAACGTCGGGGACACCGCGGTGGCTCTGGGCGCGCCGCTCGGCCTGTCGAACTCGGTCACGACCGGAATCGTCAGTGCTCTGAACCGCAGCATCCAGATCGCGTCGTCGGCGCTTCCGGACTCGTCCTCGGAAGATGCTCCGCAGAACGAGCAGCAGACGCCTGAGGAGGGCGAGGGTCCGTTCCAGTTCGATCTGCCCGGCAACACCTCGCAGCAGACGTCGGAGTCGATCTCGATCGCCGTGATCCAGACGGATGCCGCCATCAACCACGGCAACTCCGGCGGAGCGCTCGTGAACAGCAAGGGCGAGCTCATCGGCATCAACGTCGCGATCGCGAGCTCCGGGAGCTCGGAGGAGTCAGGATCCATCGGGATCGGCTTCGCCATCCCCGCGAACATCGCTCAGCGGGTGTCGGAGGAGATCATCGCCGACGGCGCAGCCACCCATGGCCTGCTCGGGGCGTCGGTGCAGGATGCGGCCAGCGTCAAGGATGCCGACGTGTCGGGTGCCTACATCGCGGATGTCACCGGTGGCGGCGCCGCCGCGGCCGGCGGGCTGAAGGCCGATGACATCGTGACCGCGTTCAACGGCGTGCCCATCACGAGCGCCAGCGACCTCACGGCGCAGGTGCGGGCGGCAGCCGGGGGCAGCGACGCGAAGGTCACGTACATCCGTGGCGGCAAGGAATACGAGGCCGATGTGACCCTGGGCGACCTCGCCGGCTGACTCCGGCAACCGTGCTCACCGAGAAGGACGCCACCCCGCGATAGGCTCGCGGGGTGGCGTCCTTCTCTTTCGGCTCCGGCAATGCGGCCAAGCTGCTTCGGATACCGCTCTACCTCGCCGGACGCGCCGGCACCCTCGTGATTCCGCGCGGCGCCCGATGGGTGTTCGGGTGCGGTGCTGGCGTCGGGGATGGGGCTCTCGCCCTGCACCGTGTCGCCGCAGCAGAGGGGCACGACACCGTGTGGCTCACGTCCTCCGATCGGGAAGACCGCGATGCCGCGGCGCTCGGCCTCCGCACGATGCGCAAGGGCAGCCTGCGAGGGTGGTGGGCGACGGCGCGTGCCCGCGTCGTCGTCGTCACGCACGGCCTCGGCGACGTCAACCGCTATGCGGTGTCCGGTGCCTTCGTCGTGCAGCTCTGGCACGGCATCCCCCTCAAGCGGATCGGATTGGACTCACCAGCGACCACGCAGGTCCCGGAAGTCCCCGGTGCGCCGCTGCTGCGTCGTCTCGTCGGCTTCCTGTACCGCCGCGCCGCTCAGCGGATCCGAGTCTTGCCGGCCGCATCGCACCGGTCGAGGGGTCGGCTCGAGTCGGCCTTCGCGCTCGGCGACGGCCGCGTCGTCGTCACGGGCGAGCCGCGCGTCGACGTGCTGTCCGCAGGCGACCCGACCGAGCGTCGGGCCGCCGCGTCCGATGCGCTGGCGCGCGTCGTCGGCGAATTGCCGACCGCATCTCGGACGATCCTCTACGCCCCGACCTGGCGCGACGGAGCCGATGATCCGGCAGTCCCGTCGGCGACTCAGTGGGTGCGGATCATCCAGATGCTCGAGCAGCGGGATGCCGTGCTGCTCGTTCGCTCCCACCCGCTCGGAGAGGGTGGGTATGCGCCTCCGCTGCCCAGCAGAAGGGTGCGGATGCTCGGCTCCGGCCTGCTGACCGACGTCACGCCTGTGCTGCCGGCGATCGATGTGCTCATCACCGACTACTCCTCGATGGCGTACGACGTGGGGCTCTTGAGAATGCCGGTGCTGTTCCTCGCTCCCGACGCCGAGGACTACGCGCGGACGAGAGGCTTCTACGGTCGGTTCCAGGATGTCGCCGGCGACGACGCCGCGAGCGGCTGGGACTCGCTCTTGCCGCAGCTGTCTGCGCTTCTGGACGACGAGGACCTCTTCTCTGCACGCGCCGAGCGTTCGGATACGCTCAGCGCGGAGATGCACGCCTTCCGCGACGGCGGCAACACCCGGCGCGTCTACGAGACAATCCGTGCGCGGGGGATCCCCGCGCCGAAGGGAGCAGCATGACCACGGCCCGGATCGATGAGGCGGCAGAGACGCTGGTCATCGCAGGCGCCGGCCAGCGCCCCACCACCGCCGAGCTGATCGGGCCGCGTGCCCGGGTCGGCGCGCGGATCACCGGCGGAGGCAAGACCTGGAAGGCGACGTTCCCGTTGCGCGCGGCACGGTGGGGCGGCCCTGAGCTTCCCTTGCCCACCGGAGACTACGAGCTGCACATCGCCGACGTGGAGCTCGGTGATCTCCTCGTCGCAGCGGAGGTGCTGACCGGCGTGCGCGTCGCCGTCGACGGGACGACCGTGCGCATCGCGGCGCCGATCGATCCCGCCTATGAGACGAGCGAGGGGCAGGCGACGCTCGAGGGCCGCTACCTCGCGCATCCCGGGGCCACCGAGAACGCCGTCTTCTTCGAGAGCTTCTACGGACGTGCCGTCGGCTGCAACCCGCAGGCGATCGACCGCGCCTTGTTCGCGCAGGCGCCGGACGTCACGCGCTACTGGAGTGTGGTCGACCTGTCGGTGGCGGTTCCCGACGGGGCGATCGCGGTGGTCGAGGGCAGCCCGGAGTGGTGGCGTGCCCGCGCGGCATCCCGCCTGCTCGTGGTCAACGACTGGCTGCGCCGCCGCTTCGCCCGCAAGCCCGGCCAGAAGGTGCTGCAGACCTGGCACGGCACGCCCCTGAAGCGGCTGGCGCTGCATCGTCCGGGGTTCGCTCCTCGACGGATGGCGGCGGTCATCAAGGAGTCTCGACGCTGGGACGTGCTTCTGGCACAGAACACCTACTCCGAGCGCATTCTCCGCAAGGCGTACGCATTCTTCGGACGGCCCATCTGGGTCGAGGGGTATCCGAGGAACGACGCTCTGGTCACCGGGGATGCCGCAGCGATCCGCGCGGACCTGGGCATCGCCGACGGCGAGCGCGTGCTGCTGTATGCGCCCACCTGGCGCGACGACCGACCCGAGATGGTCGACTTCATCGACGCGGAGACGCTCGCCAGGCAGACGGACTCCGTCGTGCTCGTGCGCGGCCACTCGCGCACGATCGACACGGGACGGGACCGAGCGGGCGCTCGCGTGATCGACGTCACCGGATACCCCGAGACCTCGCAGCTTCTGCTCGCCGCCGACGTGCTGATCACCGACTATTCCTCGGTGATGTTCGATTTCAGTGTCACGGGCAAGCCGATGTTCTTCCTCGTGCCCGACCTCGACCACTATCGCGGAGAGCTCCGTGGGTTCTACTTCGATCTCGAGACCCGCGCCCCCGGCCCTCTGGTCCGCACGCAGGACGAACTGGTCGCGGCACTCGCCGACGGCGAGCACGGGAACGTCTATGCCGAGCGATATCGTGCCTGGCGGGCGCAGTTCAACCCGCGGGATGACGGTCGCTCCGCCGAGCGGGTCGTCGCGCGGATCCTGGACCAGGGGTACGTCACCCGATGAGCCGGTCGGCGGTGCGGCGCGTCAGGGGAGTGGCGTGTTGCGGGTGCCGAGTCGGGACGCGTCGACCGTATCGCGAGCGCCGCGCAGCACGCCCTCGATGAAGCCGAGGCCCCAGGAGAGGTGCATGGTGGGCAGAACCAGCAGTGTCCACAGTCTCTGGCGCAGCCCGCCACCGCCGGGGAGGCAGGCGACGCCCACCACGAGCAGCAGATACGCCACCAGCGGCAGATAGACCACGGCCCCGACGACGAGCGAGAGAGCGCCGGAGAGGATGCCGGTCAGCTGCAGGACGCCGGTGAGGAGAGCGGCCGCGACGAGGACGACGAGCGCCGGGGGAGCGAAGTACCGGATGCCGTTGCGGCGTCCGTATCGTCGCACGAGTTCGCCGCGCCACGCGCCCGTGGCCCGGAACTGACGGGCGAGCCGCAGCCAGCTCTCGCGAGGCCAGTAGGTCACCGAGAGATCGGGATCGAACCAGACGAGATGTCCTGCCTGGCGGATGCGGAGGTTGAGCTCCCAGTCCTCTCCGCGACGTATCGACTCGTCGAAGAGCCCGACCTCGTCGAGCACCGACCGACGCATGACGCCGAGGTAGGCGGATTCGGCCTCGCCCTCGTGGGTGCCGCCGTGGTACGCCCCGCCGCCGAGGCCGACGGGGGAGTTGTAGAGGCGCGCGACGGAGGTCTGGAACGGCGTGCGCCCGTCAGCGCGCATCACACCGCCGACGTTCGCGGCACCCGTGCGTTCGAGAGTCGCGAGGGCGAGGGCCGCATAGCCCGGAGCGAGTTCGGAATGGGCGTCGACGCGGACGATCGTCGCGAAGCGGCTGGCCCGGATCGCGGCGTTCAACCCGACCGGGATGTGAGCTGCGGGGTTGTCGACGAGCCGGATCCGCGCGTCCCCGGCGGCCAGGCGTTGGGCGAGCTCCGTCGTGCCGTCGGTGGAAGGCCCGAGCGCGAGCACCAGCTCGGCCGGGACAGTGAGCTCCTGCTGGAGCACGGAGGCGACTGCGTGCTCCAGATAGGCGCGCTCGTTGAGCACGGGCATGACGAAAGACACTCCGTTCTCCGGGGCGGCGATGTCGTTGTCAGGCACATGACGATCATGGCATGCGCTTCTCGCGCGTTCGCTGATTCCCGGCACCGGTGATCTCGGAAGGCGTCAGGCGGGGCGAGCCGCCGCACTCGGTATCCTGGAGGGATGGGTGCTGTGTCCGATGCGAAGAAGGCCTACCGTCTGCTGAAGCGGGCGCTCGCCTCGCGCAAGGCTGTGCAGCGAGTGCGGCGGCGCCTCGCCGAGCGCGAACCGCACCCGCCGGAGCACTACCAGGTGGCGGTGTACTTCGCCGACGGCGACGTGAACATGTACCAGATGCGGCAGTGGTATCGCCCTCTCGTGGAGCTGTCGAAGCACTGGCCCGTCGTCGTGCTGTCCCGGTCGGCGACGGGCGCCGACAAGCTGCTCGACGAGGACGGTCCTCCCGTCGCCTTCGTCCCGACGATCCGTGATCTCGAACGCTTCCTCAGCACGCAGGACATCCGCGTCGTCCTCTACGTGAATCAGAACACCCGCAACTTCCAGATGTTCCGCTACGGCAGGCGCTGGCACGTGTTCATCAATCACGGCGAGTCGGACAAGATGTACATGACGACCAATCAGTACAAGGCGTACGACTACGCCCTGGTCGCAGGACAGGCTGCCCGTGACCGCCTGTCACGGACTCTCTGGGACTGGGACATCGATCGACGGACGATCGAGATCGGCCGGCCGCAGGCCGACCACTACTCGGGCACGCTGCCGTACGTTCCGGACGAGCGCACCGTGGTGCTCTACGCCCCGACGTGGGAGGGCGACCGCCCGAGCGCGCACTACGGGTCGATCGCCACCCACGGCGAGACCCTCGTCACGACGCTGCTCGCATCCGAGAGGCACCGCGTGATCTACCGCCCGCACCCGCGAAGCGGCGTGATCGACGACGCGTACGGTGCCGCGCACCGACGCATCATCGCCGCCATCGCGGCCGCCAACGCCGCGGATACGTCCGCACAGCACGTCTACGACGACGGCGCGGAGCTCGGATGGCAGCTGGCCGCCGCCGATGTCGCGATCGTCGACATCTCGGCGATGGTCTACGACCGCCTCGCAGTAGGCAAGCCGCTGATGATCACACGGCCGGCCGACGAGAGGGCATCGATCGACACCAACGGCTACCTGTCGGACTGTGAATGGCTCGACGCCGGCGCTGCGGGTGACATCGTCGCCGAGGTGGAACGCGTGCGTGCCGACGAGGTCGCCATCGCGAGGCTGCGCATGTGGGTGCAGCACTACTTCGGAGACACGACCCCCGGAGTGGCCACGGAGAAGTTCCACGCCGCGATCGCGCAGCTCATGCAGAAGTGGGATCATTGGCAGGCGAACGAGATCGGGGCAGTGCGCACCGATGAGGACGATGACGACGAAGAGGCCGACGAAGAGGAGGTCTGACGTGGACCTTCCACTCACTGCCGCGATCGCCTCACGTCTCGAGGTGCTGACCGAAGCAGGCTCGACGAACGACATCTTGAGCGAGCGAGCGCGCGATTCGCCGTCGACGCCGCACCTGTCCGTTGTCCTCACCGACAACCAGACAGCGGGGCGCGGCAGACTCGGCCGCTCCTGGACATCCGCGCCTGGCGCATCGCTCGCCGTCTCCGTGCTGCTGCGTAGGCTGCCCTCAGCGGCGGATTCGCGAGGCTGGATCCCGCTCGCGGCCGGAGTGGCGATGGCGGATGCGATCGCCGAACAGCTTCCCGACCACGACGTGGCGGTCAAATGGCCGAACGACATCTTGGTCGACGGTCGCAAGATCTGCGGAATCCTGGCGCAGGCGACTCAGGATGCCGTCGTCGTCGGAACCGGAGTGAACACGGCGATGACAGAGTCGGAGCTTCCGGTGCCGACCGCGACGTCCTTCGCGATCCTCGGCGTCGAGACCGACGCCGACAGGCTTCTCGCCACCTACCTCCGCGCACTCGATCAGCTGGTCTCCGAGCTCGCGGGAGCGGGCGACGCCGTCTCGAGCGGTCTCCACGCCGCCGCGACCGAGCGGTGCGCCACGATCGGTCTCGACGTCAGGGTCTCCCTTCCCGGCGATTCCGTCCTCGTCGGAAGAGCCACCGGACTCGACGTGGACGGTCGGCTCGTCGTGCAGGGGGAGGGTGCCGAGACATCGATCTCTGCCGGAGATGTGGTGCACGTCCGTCCGGCGTGAGTCTGACACGCCCGGCGCGCGAGCGGCGATGTCGGCGGTTGCGGGCACAATGGAGGGGTGACTCAGCCCGTGACTCTCGGCGGAAGGCCGACGATGCCACCGCCGGGTGCGCCCGCGGAAGAGCTGCTCATCGCCCGGTTCCGCACTCACGCCCGGAGGCTCTTCTGGTCGGCGCTCGTGCTCATCGCCGTCTTCGGTGCGACGTCCTTCTTCTACGACAACCTCCCGGCGCCGTTCGAGAACTGGATGCTGCTGAGTGCAGCCGGAGCGATCGTCCTCCTGCTGGTCGTCGTGCCCTGGGTCATCTGGTACTCGCGCTCCGTTACTCTCACCACGCGGAGGGTCATCGTCAATCACGGTGTCGGCGCCCGCAACCGGCGGGAGATGTCGCACGCTCGGGGATACACGATCGGCGTCCGCCGCGGCATGATCCAGCGGATGTGGGGCGTCGGAACGATCACCCTCTCGAACGGGGTCGATGCGCCGTTGCGTCTGCCCAATGTCCCGAACGTGACGCTCGTGCACGAGACACTGGCCGATCAGATCGAGGTGAGCCAGATCCTGGCGCACCGCGACGCGCAGTCAGGTCACGACGGCACTGCCGGATTCTGAGCGCGGTACCGCGTCGGGCGGGACGCGTGAACGGCGTCCGCGCTGATGCGCGAGAATGGTCAGGACGAAATGGAGGCGGCCCATGGCGCTGCGCGTTGGTGTGATCGGTGGAGGCCAGCTGGCTCGGATGATGATCGCTCCGGCGGTCGAGCTCGGACTCGAGCTGAGGGTGCTCGCTGAGGACGAGGGGATGTCCGCGCAGCTCGCCGCGACGGCGGTCGGCGACTACCACGACCTCGAGGTCGTCCGCGCGTTCGTCCGCGACGTGGACGTCGTCACCTTCGACCACGAGCACGTGCCGCAGGAGGTGCTGCGGGCACTGGTCGCCGACGGGGTCGCCGTGCACCCGGGGCCGGACGCCCTGCAGTTCGCCCAGGACAAGCTCCTGATGAGGGCGAGGCTCGAAGAGCTCGGGGTCCCTCAGCCGGACTGGGCGCCGGTGCGCGACTCCTCCGAGCTGCAGGCATTCCTCGACGAGCACGACGGGCAGGGTGTCGTGAAGACCCCCCGCGGCGGATATGACGGCAAGGGAGTCCGCGTGGTCCGAGAGGCCGGCGAGGCTCAGGACTGGTTCGACGGGCTCGCCGACGGCGAGGCGCTGCTGGTCGAGGAGCTGGTCGGATTCGTGCGCGAGCTCGCGCAGCAGGTGGCTCGTCGTCCGGGCGGCCAGATCGTCGCCTACCCGGTGGTCGAGACGGTGCAGCGCGGGGGCGTGTGCGCAGAGGTGATCGCGCCGGCGCCTCATGCGGCCGAGCGCCTCGTCCGGGTCGCCGAGGAGATCGGTCGATCGATCGCGGAAGGACTCGGGGTCACCGGGATGCTCGCGGTCGAGCTCTTCGAGACCGACGATGAGCGCATCCTCGTGAACGAACTCGCCATGCGTCCGCACAACAGCGGCCACTGGAGCCAGGACGGCGCGGTGACCGGGCAGTTCGAACAGCACCTGCGCGCTGTCGCGGACCTGCCCCTCGGCGACACCGCGCCTCAGGCGGCGTGGTCCGTGATGGTGAACATCCTCGGAGGGCCGCAGACCGGCACGCTCGGCGACCGTTTCGCCGGAGCCATGGCCGAGCATCCGTCGGCGAAGATCCACACCTACGGAAAGAGCCCGCGACCGGGTCGCAAGGTCGGGCACGTCAATGTGACGGGCGACGACCTCGACGACGCGGTGTACGTCGCGCGCGCCGCGGCGGCGCACTTCGACTGAGCGTGCGGTCAGGGGTGTGCCGTTCGGGGTTTCTCCCAGCACCAGACCGTAGCCTGAGTGGGTGACTGAGCCACTGCACTCCTCCACCGCGCCCCTCGTCGGCGTCGTCATGGGTTCCGACTCCGACTGGCGCGTGATGAGCGACGCCTCTCAGTCGCTGAGCGACTTCGCTATCCCGCACGAGGTGGAGGTCGTCTCGGCGCACCGCACCCCCGACAAGCTCATGCAGTACGCGCGGGAAGCGCGCGGTCGCGGCATCCGTGTGATCATCGCAGGTGCCGGCGGGGCCGCTCATCTTCCCGGGATGCTGGCCTCGATGACCGCGTTGCCGGTCATCGGAGTCCCCGTTCCGCTCGCGTACCTCGACGGGATGGACTCGCTTCTCTCCATCGTGCAGATGCCCGCCGGAATCCCGGTCGCGACGGTGTCGATAGCGGGAGCGCGCAACGCGGGCATCCTCGCGGCGCGGATCCTCGGCACCTCCGACGATGACCTCGCCGATCGTGTCGAGGCCTATGCGCTCGACCTCGAAGCGCAGGTCGAGGAGAAGAACGATCGGCTGAAGGGGTCCCTGTGACCCTTGCGCCGCCGCGAGGTACGGCGCGACCACTGATCGAGAGCCGCCCGATCCGGCATCCGAACACCGCCGATGCGGGGATGATGACGAAACGCGGGTGGTGGCTGGTGCTGCTCAACCTGCTGGTGCCCGGTTCTGCCCAGGTTCTCGCCGGCAATCGCAGGCTCGGACGCTTCGGTCTCGGGGCGACGCTGACCGCATGGCTGCTCGTGATCGTGGGCGCAGGGCTGGCGTTGTTCGCTCGTCCTGTACTGCTGTGGCTCACGGTCGGCGGAGGCTGGTTCTCCGCGGTCATCCTGACTCTCGTCCAGGTGCTGCTGATCGCCTACCTCGTGCTATGGGTGGTGCTCACCTTCGATGTGCTGCGGCTCGTCCGACTGGTCAGGGTCCCGGGCCCGTCCAAGTTCGCGATCCCACTCGTCGCCCTGCTTCTGCTCGGTCTCGTCGGAACCGGAACGGCATACGCGGCGTCGTACGTCGGCACAGCCCGGGGAACGATCAGCACGATCTTCGGACAGAGCGGGCCCAGCCTGCCGCCGAGCGAGGGGTATTACAACATCCTGCTGCTCGGAGCGGACAGCGGCGAGGGCCGAGACTCGATGAGGTTCGACAGCATCTCGGTGGTCTCGGTGAACGCGACCACTGGCGCCGTGACGATCACCGGGATCCCGCGCGAGCTGCCCAATGCACCCTTCAGCGAGGGAAGCCCGATGCAGGCTCTGTATCCGAACGGCTTCGAGGGCCACAGCTCCAGCGCGTGCGGCTGGAACGGCTGGATGAACCACGTGCGCAATGCCGCAGAGATCTGCCGTGACGACAACGGCACCGGCCTGTACCCGGACGCCGCATCGCACGGTTCCGATCCCGGCATCGAGGCGACCAAGGATGCGGCGGAGGGCGTTCTCGGCATCGAGATCCCGTACTACGTCTTCGTCGACATGCACGGCTTCGCTGCGCTCGTCGACGCGCTCGGCGGTGTGGACATCACTGTGACGGAGCGGCTGCCCAAGGGTGGCCCACCCGAGGGCACCGACCCGTATGACGTCGACGCATGGGCGATCGGGTGGATCGAGGTCGGCGAGCAGCACATGGACGGTGACACGGCGCAGTGGTATGCGCGATCGCGGTACACGACGAGCGACTGGGATCGGATGAAGCGCCAGCGCGAACTGCAGGAGGCGATCCTCGCGCAGTTCACCCCGCAGACGGTGCTCACGCGCTTCAACGAGGTGGCCGCCGCGGGTACCGCGCTGATCAGCACCGATCTGCCTCAGGACAAGCTGCCCGAGTTCTTCGACCTGATGACGAAGGCCCGGGAGCAGACCGTCGCCACGATCGAGCTCACTCCTGACAACGGGGTGGACGAGCACACCCCTGACTACGGGTACATCCACGAGCTGGTCCGGCAGACGCTGCACCCGCCGACGGAGACGCCGACGCCGACTCCGTGATCGGTGACGTCGATCGGGATGTTCTCCCTCGAACGGCCGGTGCACATGAGTGAGCCCACGGCCGCCACCTGAGAGTGAAGGTGGCGGCCGTGGGCCTCCGGTTCAGGACCGGATTCACCAGACGACGGTGATCGGAGGGGGAGGGATCACCGTCGTCCAGTCGGTTCCCGCTGAAAGCGGGGACCTGACCTAGGCGCGCTTACGGCGCGTGACGCCTGTGGCGACGAGAACTCCACCAGCCACCAGAGCAGCTGCCCCACCTCCGAGAACCCACGGCGAGACGCTGCCGCCCGTGAGGGCGAGCTCGAGCCCGCCGCCGGTGAGCGGAAGCTCCGTGCCCGCGGCCGCGACACCGGGATCGTGGTCGCAGCTCACCGCCGAATCGTGGCCGTGCGAGACGGTGATCGTCGCCGTGTACGACCGCGACCCGTCGAAGGCGAGTGCGTAGGAGCCCTCGCCGTCGGCCGGCGGGCGGAAGGTGACGACGAGGCTGCCGTCCGCCGCGGCCGTGTTGCCCGAGACAGCGGAGTCGCCCGCGTTGAGGCCAGAGACCGACACTCCGACGTTCTCAGACGGCAGGAAATAGCCTGCGCCGAAGACGACGGTGGACACTTCGCAGATGTCGATGATCGGATCATCGACGCTCACCCGCGGCGTGCCGGCATACGAGTCGGACTCGGTCGGAACGACCGGTGAGGCGGAGGCGACAGCAGGTGCCATGAGCACGAGTACGCCAGCGGTAAGGCTGATGGCAGCCAGTTTCTTCAGCATGATTCTCCCCAGAAATACACGCGGAATCGCCTTCGGATACACCCCTGCATCCGACTGCGTGAGCTCTTCCTGTCCCCACGACAGAATTGCAGAACTCAGATATTCCCCAGTGAGAATGACCCTACATCATCGAATCAGGAAAGTCACGACGCGCAACGCAGTTGTTCGCGGGACACGTCGGGTGCGGTGACCATGGGCGTGTGATCGACCACCGTCAGTCGTTCTCCGGCGCCGGTTCCCTGATATTCGACGGTGATCGTCGACGATTCGCCCGGAGCCAGCAGCACCTCGTGCTGAACGGCGGAGCGGGAGCCGAGCAGAGCCGTTTGCACACTGACCTCTTCTCCGTCGCGATCGATATGAGACGGGGTCGCGCCCTCGGGGCCGTACACGGTGATCAGGGTCCTGGTCGACCCGGCGGGTACTCCGTAGAACCCGTTAGCGGTCACGTATGGCGGCAGCGCCGTCCCGGCGTCCGCGGGCGCGTCGTTCTTCCAGGTCACCGTCACCTGCGTGGTCGGTTCGCCGTCGCACGTGCCGATCGACGTCGTGATGGCCGCGTCCGCGTAGAAGTCCATCTTCCCGCCGGTCGTGTCGTTGAAGAGCACGCCGACGTGGGTCTGGGGGCCGTCCTCGGGCAGCGCCCCGCCGAGCGTCGACGCCGACAGGATCGCCTCTTCGTCCTCATGCGCGCTCCAGATGCGGATGCGTCCCTCGTCGGCCGACTCGGCGAGGGCGGCGACGAGATCCTTCGGGGCCGCTTCGGTCAGTGCAGCGGACAGCAGCGCTCCCGCCGCCTGGGAGAAGATCTCATCCTGCGCCGCCGGATCGGGCACGCTGGCGTAGATCTCCGAGATCAGCAGGCCCACGACGGTGTCTTTCGTCGCGCTGAACGGCCCGAAGGTGAGCGGACCCGTGGCTGCGACGAGGTTCTCCGTCATCACGGCGTCGACCGCGATGACGCCATCGATGGGGTGCCCGAATCGGTTCTGCCACCGCGCCGCGATCGCGGGGCCCGCTTCGGTGAAGTCCGGAATGCTCGTCAGGTTCTGCATATACCGACCGGGGCTGTCCTCGAAGAGGGCGACGGTCGACTCGCTCAACGGCAGCGGCGTGTCGAGGGAGGGGAAGTCCGGAACGGAGGCCTGCTGCACGAGCGTGATCCGGCCGTTCTCGGCGTGCAGCAGGGCGATCGCCCCGATGATGCCGCCGGACGATCGCAGCTCGGCATTGTTCTGCATCGCGAGCACATAGTTGCGGGGACCCTCTCCGCCGAGCATGCTCGGCAGCAGCGCGGACGCTCCATGCAGCGCTCCCACGACGGTGGCAGCCTGCGTGACGGCCGATCGCATCTCTCGCACGGCATCGGCGAGCGGAGGAATCGTCGCGCCCGCGTCGATGTCGAGCGCTCGCGTCTCCGCAGAGGTCAGCGTGGCACTCGCCTCAGCCAACGGGGGCTCGATCTGCGCGAAAGGCGTGAGGTCCACGACGCCACCCGAGAGGCCCAGACTCGCCAGATCGAGTTCCTCAGCGGCGGCCAGCACCGGAACGAGCGCGTCCGACGCGACGTCGTCGGCGATCTCGGCGACGTCGCTCACCGCCGAGAAGTTCGGTCCGAGCCAGGGCAGCAGACCGAAGCCTGACCAGATCGGATCGGATGTCAGGTCGTGCGCGGACCCTGCGTGGTGAGCGATGCGCGCAGAGAGCGTTGCGGCCGTGTCGAGGTCGCCCTGCCCGATCGCCTGCTTGAGCTTCGACGACGCCGCCGAGACCTGCTGCAGATCGTTCACAGCACCGATTCCGCGGATGCCCACCCAGCCGATCGCGAGCACGATGAGGGTCACGATCACGCCGATGGTCCACCGCAACCATCGACGACGCACAGGCAGACGTCCGTCACTCACCCCTGCATTCAAGCACGAAGCGAGATATCGGCGGCGGACGGCCCCGCAATCCTCCGCGCACCCGGTGCTGCTCCCAGGTTCGGGGCGGGTGGGCGATTACTGTTGTCGCATGGGTGCTCGGCTGCGTGTTGTTCTGGATCAGCTGACGCATGTCGTGCACGCGGACCACGCCTCAGCGGCGTCGGACCTCACCGCTGCGCTCATCTCGACCGCCCCCTCCGGGTGCGAGGTCGAGGCCATCGTCCCGTCGGGCGTCGACGTGCAGATTCCGGGTCTGGTCGACGTGCGCAGACTGTCGCTCGCGCGGCGCGAGCTCGCGGCGTCCTGGCAGTTGGGCATCGTCCCAGGGGTGGGCGGGGGGCTCATCCACTCGCCGACCCTGATGGCTCCGCTGGTGCGTCACGACCGCCTGCACGACCTCGATCAGACGACAGTCACGCTGTGGGATCTGCAGGCGTGGGACGAGCCGGATTCGCTCACCAAGTCCGTGGTCGCCTGGCAGCGGGCGATGCTGAAGCGAGTCGTCAAGCACGCGGATGCCGTCGTGGTGCCCTCCCACTCGGTCGGTGAGCGACTGGCGGAGATCGCGAAGCTGAGCGGACGGATTCGCGTCATCCCTGGGGCCGCCCCAACTGCTCTGGTGATGCCCCTCGACGCGCGAGAACGACGAGCCGCTCTGTCCCTGACGGAAGGGTATGTGCTGCTCACCGGATCGGGCCAGTCGCTCGAGCACGGCTTCCGGGCAGCTGTCGCGTCCGGCAGGGATGCCGTCGTGCTCGACGCTCCGGAGGGGGCAGAACCGCGACTCGTCGAGGTCGCAGTGGCCGCAGGGCTGCCTGAAGCACGGGCCCACATCCGTGGCGCTCTGTCGACGGAGGATCGGGCGGCCGTCTTCGCCGGGGCGTCGGCGCTGGTCGCGACCAGCCCACGCGCTGCGTGGCCATGGCGTGCGGTCGAGGCCATGACCCTCGGTGTGCCGGTGGTCGCCGTCGACAGCGGAGTCCATCAGGATGTGATCGCTGACGGGGGCGCGATCGTGCCGTCGACCGAGATGGCCGAGGCCGTCGTCGATGCGGTAGGCGACGGCGCACGGCGTCTGAGCGTGCTCGGCGCGGATCGATCGAGGTCGTTCTCCTGGCTCGGCGCGGCCGAGCGTGTGTGGGGACTCCACGCGGATCTCTGAGACGACCATCACCGCTGTCGTCGAGCTCGCCGACAGCGACAGCGGGCTCTCAGGAGCGCATGACCTCGACGGCTTCCGCGCTCGGTCCGTCGAAGCGCACTTTGCCCTTCTGAAGCAGGATGCCGCGGTCGCACAGGTTCGAGACCATGTTGAGGTCGTGGCTGACCACGACGAGCGTCTTCCCCTCAGCGTGCAGTTCGCGTACGCGAGCGAGGCACTTCTTCTGGAACGGCTCGTCGCCGACCGAGAGGATCTCGTCGATCAGCAGGACGTCCATCTCGGTGTGGATCGCCACGGAGAACGCGAGTCTGAGGAACATGCCGGACGAATAGTGCTTCACCTCGGTGTCGATGAACTGCTCGATCTCGCTGAACGCGACGATCTCGTCGTACCGAGCCTCGGTCTCCTTCTTGCTCATGCCGAGGATCGCGGCGTTGAGGAAGATGTTCTCGCGTCCGGACAGATCGGGGTGGAACCCCGCGCCGACCTCGATCAGGCCGGCGATGCGGCCGCGAGTGAGCACGGTGCCGGCATCGGGCTCGAGAACACCCGAGATCAGCTTGAGCATCGTCGACTTGCCCGATCCGTTGAAACCGAGGAGAGCGACGGACTCGCCCTGCTGGATGTCGAACGACACGCCGTCCAGGGCGTGGAAGTCGGTCGTCAGCGGCTTGCGACGGATCGCGGCGAGAGCCGTCTCCTTGATCGAATGCGTGTGCCGGAGCTTGAAGGTCTTGTGGACGTCGTCGATGATGATCCGCGGAAGTGGCTGCGCATCAGAGATCTTGGGCAAAGCGGCCCTCCAGTCGGCGGAAGACGAGCTGGCCGATGACCAGCGCGATGAGAGACGTCACGAGGGCGATGAGCCCGTACATCCACACGTCGGGGAGCGGGGACGCGTCAGGCCCGAGCGGGAACCAGACGCCGTAGTGGAAGAGCTCCACGGCGGCGGTGATGGGGTTCAGTCGATAGAGGACGAAGAGCCAGTCGGGTACGACATTGGCGACCTGCGTCCACTCGTACATCACGGGGGAGGCCCAGATCGCGACCATCACGATGATCTCGACGAAGCTCTGCGCATCGCGGAACGTCACGTTGATCGACCCGAAGAAGAGCCCGAGGCCACTGGCGAGCACGGCGATGATGACGAGTGCGAGAAGGATGGCGCCGAGCGAGGCGAAGGTGGGCGCCCACCCGAAGAACAGCGAGATGGCGATCACGACGATGATCTGCGGCACCGTGTTCACGGCGGCGATCATCATGCTGGCGATCGGGAACATCTCGCGAGGCAGGTAGATCTTCTTGATGAGCGCCGCGTTGTCGACCAGGGAACGGGTGCCGTTGGAGAACGCCTCGTTGAAGAAGGTGACGACGGTGATGCCCGAGAGCAGATAGATCGGGAAGTAGTCGACGCGGTCGTTCAGGCCGAGGAACACGCCGATCGCGACGAAGAACACCACGAACTGCACGAGTGGCTTCACGTACGACCACAGCCAGCCGAAGATGGAACCCCGATACCGGATCTGGACTTCCTTGCGCACGATGAGCGAGAGGAGATGCCGTTGCCGGAAGACCTCGAGGAGCCCTCGATTCGCGCCAGGAGTCGTCATTCTCTGGTCGTCGGCTGTGCGAGCCTGTTGCACCGCGATTCCACCTTCCGAGGCGCCGACGGTCTCGGGCGCACCGAGAGCAATCATACGATCCTCCGCGAGGTGTCCCTGGCAGATCGATGGGGATGCGTCCGAACGCGCGGCACAGGCGCAACCCAGGGTCAGGGGCTGGGCCGCTGGTAGGATCGCGGAGGTCTCGTGCGTCCGTCGATCCGAAAGCAAACTGTATCCGTGACACCTCTTCAAGCTCTCGATCAGCCTGCACTCTTCCGCTTCGAGGACCCGCAGACGGGCGCCGATCTGTCGGAGCGCGAACGCCGCCTTCTCGTCGGCGCGTTGAACTTCCACGCGCTCATGGCACCTCAGCGAAAGCTGCGGATCCATCTCTACGACGGCTCGGTGGAGACGACGCCTCGACTGACCGACGACAGCACGTTCGACGGACTCTCGAGGAACAACCGACACCGCATCGGGAGCTTCGACATCGTCAGCTCCGTCTCCGTCGAAGAGCGTGAGCCCGAGCGTGCGGAAGCGGCCTCGGCCCGTCTCGTGGCGTCGCCCGCCAGGCATCTGCACGTGTCATCCGACGATGTGCTCGACTCGGACCCTTACCGCCCGCAGCGTCCCGGTCTGGTCGGCCGGATCGCACGGAGCGTCAAGTCGCGCGCGCCGCTGCTCTACGACGACGCCCGGGACCTCTCGCTGCTCAGATTCCGCCGCAAGCTCACGACGGCCATCGAGCCTCGCGATTACGAGGCGGAGTTCCGTCCGGGGGGCGCACACGAGGACGACGTGATCGTGCCGGCCGGCCCGGGTCTCGACGGGGCGCCGAAGGCCGTGATCATCGGACTCCACTGGTTCGAGCTCGGTGGCGCCGAACTCTGGGCGTTCGAGACGGTGCGTCTGGTGCGCGAGGCCGGCTTCCTTCCCATCGTGCTGACCAATCGGGACTCTCACCAGCCATGGGTCACGCGGCCCGAGCTCGACGGAGCGCTGCTCATCCCGTTCTCCGAGCCCACCGTCACCTCGCAGACCGCCGGCGTCGAACCGCTGCTCCGCTCGCTGCTCCGCACCTTCGACGTGCGCGGTGTCGTCATCCACCACAACCAGTGGCTGTACGACCGGGTCGCCTGGATCGCCGCATCGCGTCCCGGCATCCCCATCATCGACAGCACTCACATCGTCGAGTACACCGGCGGCGGGTATCCGCTGAGCAGTGCGATCGCGTCCCGATCGATCACGACGCATCACGTCATCTCGCCGAGCCTCGCCCGCTGGATGACCGATGTGCAGCGCATCCCTGCTGACCGTGTGGTCATGGCACCGCTCGGCGGACTCACCGTGAAGCCGAAGGATGCCGTGTTCCGTCCGCGGACCGCGGGTGAGCAGTTCACCGTCGCGTTCATCGGCCGGATGGCCCGGCAGAAGGCGCCCGAGGTGTACATCACCATGGCGAGGCGGTTGAAGCGCCAGGGATACTCGCTGCGTTTCATCCTTCACGGCGGCGGCGAGCTGTCGAGCTGGGTCGATGACATCATCCGTGCCGAGGGGCTGGGGGAGGACATCGTCCGACGCAGCTCGGACACCCCTGTCTCCGAGACGCTCGATGAAGCGCATGTGCTCGTCGTCGCGTCGCACAATGAGGGACTCACGCTCACGACGCTCGAGGCGATCGCACACGGTGTGCCCGTGATCTCGACGGATGTCGGGGCACAGAGCGACATCATCCCCGAATCCGCTCTGGTTCCGCGTCACGCACGTGTCGCCGCCCGTCGGCTCGCCGAGGCGGTGGCCCCGCTCGTCGACGACGAGGAGTCGAGGGAAGCGCTGTGGCGGAAGGAGCGCAAGGCGGAGAAGAAGTTGCTGTCCCAGCAGTCCGCGAGTTCATGGTTCAAGGAAGAGGTGGGCTCATGGTGAGTGTCGCTGGAGTGGTCGTCACGTTCAATCGGCTCGAGAAGCTGAAGACGGTGATCGCATCGATCGAGGCGCAGACGCACGCCGTCGAGACGCTGTTCGTCATCGACAACGCCTCGACCGACGGCACGGCGGAGTACCTGGCATCCCTCGAGACGTCCGTCCCCCTCGAAGTCGTGACCATGTCGACCAACTCCGGGGGAGCGGGTGGCTTCTCCGAGGGGATGCTGCGCGGATACGCCTCCGGCGCGGACCACGTGTGGATCATGGACGATGACTGCTATCCGAAGCCGGAAGCGCTCGAGAGCCTCATCGCCGGATTCGACGGGGCCGTCCAGGAACTCGGCGGCGACGTCCCCTTCGCATGCTCCGTCGTCGAGTTCACCGACGGCAGCATCTGCGAGATGAACAACCCCGTGACGACGTGGGACTGGGGTCGTCTGCTCGTCAAGGGCCAGAACAATGTCATGGTCACAGCGTGCTCGTTCGTCTCCGTGCTCATTCCACGCTGGGCGATCGCGGAGTACGGGCTTCCCTACTCCGAGTACTTCATCTGGTTCGACGACCGCGAGTACACCCTTCGCCTCACCGCTCGTTGCCCCGGCGTGCAGGTGCTCGACAGCGTCGTGGTCCACGACATGGGCGACAACCGCGGAGTGAACTTCGCGATGGTCGACCGCAAGAGCCTCTGGAAGTTCTCGTACGGCGTGCGCAACGAGGCCTCCTGGCAGCTGCACCATCGCGGATTCCTGTACTTCATCGAGTTCGGCGCACGGCTCTTCGTGAGCCTGCACCGCGGTCGCGTCCCGCTGGATCTGCGCGCGAAGCTGCTCGGCAAGTGGCTGAAGGGCATCACCTTCAATCCGAAGGTCCGCTACCCGGAGGCTGAGGCGGCGTGAGCTGGGTCTCGATCCTGCCCGCACTGATCGTCACCGGAGCTCTTCTCTTCCTCCCGGGACTCCTGCTCGGCTTCCTCCTCCGCCTGCGCGGAATGAGACTCCTCGCGCTGGCACCGGCGCTGAGCGTCTCCCTCGTCGCGGTCGCGGCCATCGCAGCGCCTTTCGTGGGAATCCGATGGAGCATCCTGCCCGTCCTCGTACTCACCGCGGTGGCGTCGCTCGCCGCCTTCTTCTGGTCGAAGCACGTCGGAGTCCCGGCGCGACCACGCACGCACGTGAGCGCGAGGCAGCTGGTCGCGATCATCGTCTCCATCGCAGTGCCCGCTGCGCTGATCGCGTTCGTGCTCCTGCGGAGCATGCACGACCCAGAGTTCTTCTCACAGCGTTACGACAACTTCTTCCATCTGAACGCTGTGCAGTACGTCCTGGACACCGGAAACGCATCGCCGCTGTGGCTGGGAAGCATGACGTCGCCGGCCGGCGTCCCCTTCTACCCGTCCGGATGGCACGCGCTCGTCTCCATCGTCGTCGCCCTGAGCGGGGCATCCGTGCCCCTCGCCACCAATGCGATGATCATCGTCGTCGCGGCGGTCGTCTGGCCGATCGGCGCAGTGTTCCTCGTGCGCGAGCTTCTGGGACGAAACCAGATCATGACGGTGATCGCGGGCGCTCTGGCTGCCGCCTTCCCCGCGTTCCCCTTCCTGCTCCTGCACTACGGGGTGCTCTATCCGCTGTTCCTCGGCCTGGCCGTGGCTCCGGCCGCGATCGTCGTCGCCTGGTGGCTTCTCAGGCCCGGGCGAGTGTCGCGTCGCCAGGACTGGGCCCTGCTGTTGGTGCTCGTCGTGCCGGGCCTGGGTGTCGCGCATCCCGGGGCTCTCATGGCGGTCGTCGCTCTCACGGTGCCTTTCGTCCTCGCCAGGCTTCTGCATCAGATGAGGGCTCCCGGACGCCCGCGGGTGATCGCGATCGGCCTGCTCGTCGCCTACGCCGCCGTCGGCGTGGTCCTCCTGCAGGTCGTGCGTCCCCCCGGAAGCCAGATCTACTGGCCCATCATCAACACCGTGCCCGACTCCATCGGAGAGGTCGTCGCGGCGAGCGTGTACGGCTACCCGAGTTCGCTCGGGATCACCGCTCTGATGATCATCGGCGCGTACAGCGTGATCCGCCGAGGCACCTATGCGCGCTGGTCGGTCCTGGCGATGGCGGCCATCTCCGCCGTGCTCTACATCATCGTGTCGGCGTCACCGTATGAGACGCTCCGGTTCTGGTTCACGGCCCCGTGGTACAACAACCCGCCTCGTATCGCCGCGTTCTGGGCGATCGGAGTCCTCCCGCTCGCTGCGCTCGGTGGCATCGTGCTGGTCACATGGCTTCTTCGTCAGCGCCTGCTCGCGCCGGTGCGGCGCTTCTCCGAGCGTCTGCCGATCGTCCTGATCGCCGTCGTCGTGATCGCACTCGTCGGAGTCACCCAGAACGCCGCGATCCGGCAGGCCGCAGCAGATATCGAGTTCACCTACGAGCTGCGACCGGGTGGGCCGATCCTGTCTCCGGACGAGCTCGATCTCATGGAGGATCTGGACGAGCTCGTTCCCGAGGATGCCGTCATCGCGGGGGACCCGTGGACCGGAGCGTCCTTCGCCTATGGCGTGAGCGGGCGACGCGTCCTCATGCCGCATCTCCTGATGGACCTCACCGACGACGCCGAGGCGATCAACACGAAGCTGAACACAGACGGCGACTCTCCGCAGGTGTGCGACGCCCTCGAGGACACCGGTGTCGCGTACGTCCTCGACTTCAGCGCCGACGGCGACTTCCAGGAGAACGACGGCGACTACTCGGGACTCGACGACCTCGAGAGCTCGCCTTACGTCGAGCTCGTCGAGCAGCGCGGAGATGCGAAGCTCTACAAGATCGTCTCGTGCGGACTCGGCTCATGACGTACGAGATCTTCGTGCCTTTCTGGGGAGACCCCGAACAGCTCTACGAGACCGTCGAATCGGTGCGCGCCCAGACGGACCCGGACTGGCGGCTGACCGTCATCGACGACTGCTATCCCGATGACTCTGTCGCGGCGCACTTCGACGAGGAGTCGGACGAGCGGATCATCTACACCCGGAACGAGCACAACGTCGGGATCACCGAGAACTTCCGGGAGTCGGTCCGCCGCGCGTCCGGGGACTTCGTCACGATCCTCGGCTGCGACGACCTCCTGCACCCGAACTACGTGGCGGTCGTCCGCGCCGCGGCGCGTGCCGTGCCCCACGCGGATGTGATCCAGCCGGGAGTCCAGGTCATCGATGAGCGCGGCGCGGTCGTGCTGCCCCTCGTCGATCGGATCAAGCAGCGCCTGCTCACCCCGAAGGGCCAGGGGATCACCGTGTTCAACGGCCCTGACATGGCCACGACGCTGATCCGGGGCAACTGGCTGTATTGGCCCTCGCTCTCGCTGCGGGTCGAGACGCTGCGCAGGATCGACTTCACGGATGACCTCGCCGTCATCCAGGATCTCGCTCTCCTCATGGACATCGCGTTCGACGGGGGCACGCTGGCGTATACGCCGCCGCTCGCGTTCTCCTATCGGCGTCATCTGGCGAGCGCGTCTCAAAAGACGCTGCTCGACGGCAGTCGTTTCCTCGACGAGCGTCGGTACTACCGCATCGCGCGTCGATCGGCCGCTGCGCGGGGATGGAGCCGCACAGCGCGGACCGCGAGAGTGCGTCTCATGTCCCGTCTGCACGGGATCGCCGCGTTGCCCCTCGTCCTGAGGCATGGCACGGCGCGGGGTGTGCGGTCGGCCCTGGCGCACGTCGCGGATCCCCGCTGAGGTTCCGCGCGCGGAAAAGGCTCAGCCGCTGTCTACGAGGCTGAGCCGCCTCGGCTGAGTCGTCGTGCCGCGGCGACGCGACGTGATGCCTCGCGCCAGGCACGGAGAAGCATCCACCGCGACTGCAGAGCCTTGCGGAGACCCCGTGGTCTCGGTGCCGACGCATTGGCATCGTGCAGCCGACGTCGCAGAACCGGGCTCTGCACATGCGCGAGCACACGGGCCGTGTTGCCCACCGTCGCGATCCACAGGTCGTGGGACTCGACCAGGAACCCGGGGAAAGGCAGGATCAGCTCCGAGGCCTCACGTCGGATCGCCATCGCGCAGCCGTAGTAGGGGGCATCGCCGGCCAGCAGACGCAGCTCGTTCGCCAGCGATCCGCCCGAGGGCAGCGGAGCGAGGCGCCAGGGTCGTCCGGTGAGCGGCGAGCTCAGTGGGGAGTCGTCAGGGAGCAGCACCAGGTCGCCGGCGGCGATCGAGCGGTCGCGGAGTGCCTCGACCAACAGGTCGCGACGCCCGGGGACCCACTCATCGTCCTGGTCGGAGAGGAAGATGACGTCACGGTCCGCCAGCGACAGCGCACGCTCGAACGTCTTGACGTAACCGAGGTTCTTCGGGTTTCTGTACACGGTCACGCGCGCATCGCGGTATGTCTCGAGAAGGGCGACGGTGCCGTCGGTACTCGCGTCGTCGACGATGACGACCTGATCGTCCGGCCGCAGTCCCGCGAGGATCGAGTCGAGTTGCTCGCGCAGATACCCTGTGCCGTTGTACGTCGCCATGCATACGCACACGGTCTCAGTCATGTGCGACTCCTCCCTCGGACGGTGCCACGAGAGCGAAAGCCGCTCGCCTCTCCCGCAGCAGATGATGTGTTCCGGCCGACCCGACGACGGCGAGGATCACGAGCTCCGAGGCGGCGAGGCCGGCGATGATCCCGCTGAGACCCCACTGGGACGCCCAGATCATGAGCGGCACTCCGACGACAGCGGCGCCGAGGGTGCCGTAGAGCACGTAGCGGTTGAGGCCGGCCGGCACCAGGACGTTGCGGATGAAGGGGGTCGTCAGGCTCGTCAGCGCGAAGGTGGCGCCGAAGCCCAGGAACACGGCGATCTCGGGCGTCGCTGCCCGGCCGAACAGGAGCGTGGACAGCACAGGGCCGAGCAGAGCCAGCGCCGTGCCGCCGAAGAGAGCGAGGGCTGTGTGGAGGCCGAATGCCACGAGATGGCGGCGCGCCCGGCCATGCGCATAAGACACTTCGAGCACCCACTTCTGCAGAGTGTTCGACAGCACCGTGACGGCGAAGAGGGCGATGCGGAAGAACTTGTCGGCGGAGGTCGCCTGACCACTGGCCGTCGCGCCGAGGAGGCCCTGGGCGAGCGGGATGGGCGCAGAGGTGTAGGTTCCGCCGATCGTCTCGGCCGCGGCGACCGAGACGTTCGCGCGATATGCGCGCAGGATGCGCCGACCGGCGAACGGAGGCACGGGTCGTCGGTAGAGGCGGAGGTTCAGAAGCAGCGGGCCGCTGAGGAAGCCGATCAGAGTGAGGACCGGATACCACAGCAGCTGCTCGGTGAGCAGGAGGAGCGGGATCGCGAGAGCGACGCTGAGGCTCACCGGCACGGTCTCGAACAGCAGGACGACCCGCGCATCCCCGACGCCGACTGCGTACCAGACGACGGTCATGGCCGCGGCAGTGGTCGCCAGCGTGACGAGGGCGGCGACAAGGCGGAACTCGGGGGGAACCAGGGCCGAGCTGAGGGCGGCACCGATGAGTCCCGCCGCGACGACGAGCAGTCCGCGGCACCAGAACGAATCACCGAAGAGCTGACGTCGGGCGTCGTCGTCGGCACTGAGCGCGATGCGCGCTCCGCCCGAGATGTTCCAGCCGAATCCCGCGACTATCGCGCAGACGGTTCCCACGGCCTGAGCCGTGCCCACGGAGCCCCACGCCGCCAGACCGAAGACGTTCGGGATGATCGGCAGCAGGAACAGCGGCGCGATGAATGAGATCAGAGGAACGGCGCTGAAGCCCGCGAAGCGTGACAGCAGAACCTTCATCGATGGGACTCCTCGGACCATTGCGGCCCGACACCATTCCGGATGGCGCGGACGTGAACGCGTGCGACCCTAGACTACTTGAGTCGGCGTGAACGAGAGGTCAGGGTCCCATGGTTGGTGTCATCGTGCTCGCCGCCTACCGACCTTCCCGGGAACTCTTCACCCGCCAGCTCGCCTCGATTCGCGATCAGACGGTCACCGACTGGGAGTGCATCATCTCCGTCGACGGAGAACTGGAGACCATCGAGGAGGTCGTCGCCGAGGTCGCGGCCGGGGACGAGCGCTTCCGCATCGTCGCGGACGGCAGACGCCTGGGTTTCTACCTGAACTTCGAGAGGGGTCTCGCAGCGGTGCCCGCCGAGACCGAGTGGGTGGCGCTGAGCGACCAGGACGACTTCTGGTATCCCGACAAGCTCGAGAAGCTGCTCCCGTACCTCTCGGATTCGGCGATCGTCTCCGGGCAGGCGCGTCTGGTGTCCCATCCCGGTGACGAGGTGCTCGGATTCACCGACCGCCGACAGCTCGACCCGGCATCGACGATGATCGTGAATCAGTTCACCGGTTCGTTGTGCCTCTTCCGCCGAGACCTGCTGACGACGGCGCTGCCGTTTCCCCGCCTCTCCTCACACACGGTCGCGCACGATCACTGGCTTGCTGTCGTCGGGATGGCGCAGGGAGGCGGTCGCATCGTGGATGAGGTCGTGCAGGACTACGTGCAGCACTCCGCGAACGTGTTCGGCGACCCGAGCAGGCTGAAACTCGGACCGATCGCGACTCTGCGGAGAGCCTGGGACAATGCCGTCACGTTCGCCGTGCGGTACGAGGGGGCGGCGACGCCGTCCGCGATGACCCGGATGCTGTTCTGGATCTATGTGGGGTGGCGCCAGCTCATGGCGCAGACGCTCGTGGAGCGTGATCCCCGCGCGGCACGCGCGATCGAGTTGGATCGGCTCTTCGGCTCGGGTCGGCGACTGCCGGTGACCCTGGGGATGTTGCGGAGGGTTCGCGGCGCGCGGGCCGTCCCGACGCCTTTCGTCATCGCCTATGTCGCGAGCTGGGCAGCGGGGTGGCTGATCCGGGGCCGGCGGCGCACTCCGACGGTGGCACGCTGAGCGGTCCCTTCGCAGATCTCGCGCCGGTCACACAGGGCGCGCGCGCCAGGTGACTCGAGCGGCGTCAGCGGCGAGTTCCGGGCTCATCCTGCCCAGGCGCTCAGCGCGTCCGTCACGGAACCCCGCGAAGAGCAGCTTGCGCATGGTGGATCGGGGCCTGGCCAGCATCCACGCGATGAGGAAGTACGCGTAGTCGGCTCGCGCGTCGCGACGCAGGCGCGCCCGATGACGCGGATGCCGCCGTCCCACGACGATCCGATTCCTCGCCCTGTAGTAGTACCGGAACGGCGTGCTCAGCGTGAGGGTGGGAAGCACCGCTCCGAGCGGGCCGGGTACCCGGTAGCGTGCACCCAGGCGGTGGGGCAGGCGGAGGCCGGGGGCGACGATGCACGGCAGGTCGGCATCCAGGCAGCGGATCTCGAAGTCCGTATCCACGAGGTCGATGAAGAGGGCTTCGTCCATCAGCCCGACCTGTTCGAGCACCTCTGACGGAAGATACATGCCCGACTGGATCGCGTGGGCGGCGTGGACCACTCCCTGCGGCGTCGATGACCCGGCCTGGGAGACGTCCGCGAAGAACTCCGGAACCACGGGGCCCGCGGGAACGCCGTGCGCGCGCGCATGGTCGTGCGCGGCGCCCAGAGCGGCGACGAAGCCGGGGGCGATGGTCGAGTCCTGGTCGAATGTCACGACCGCGCTCGCGCCGTGTTCGATGGCGCAGCGGATGCCGTGATTCAGTGCCGCACCGATGCCGCGGTTGCTCTCCAACGTGATCACCTGCGCACCGGTCGATGCGATGTCCGCGCGGATCACGTCGAACTCTGCACCGCTGCCGTCATCGACCACGATGATGCCGGTGACTTGCGGAGCGAGATCTCCCAGAAGCGGAGGCACCTGTGCCGGGCGATGCACGGTGACGACGCCCCAGACATCGGCGCTCGGGGCTCCGGACGTCATGCCGGGGGAGCGCTGTCGGCGTCGCGGCCGCGGTGCTGAGCCTCCAGAGCGGCGATGCGGCGATCCAACCTGTCGATCTCGGCGCGCGACAGCGCCGCTTCCTCCGCGACGCGGCGGATCTCGTCCTCCGCCTGGGAGAGCTCCCAGGAGAGGTGCAGCGCGACTCCCAGGAGCAGGGTGATCGCGAGAGCGAACAGCAGGTTCGCCGGCACTTGCACACCGAGCAGCGATGTCGCCCAGAGCAGGAGCTGGGGGAAGATCCCGAGCAGCAGGACGCTCAGCGCGATGACGATCCACATCACCGCGTACTTCTCGCGAAGACGTCGCGTCAGCAGCATCCAGAAGACCAGTGCGAGGATGACGAGAGCGAGAGCGATCCCGACGATGACGATCATCGTGCGACCTCCGGTTCGCCCACGGATGCGGACCGACTCGTCGAACCGGGTCGTCGCAGCATCGCCAGGCCGAGGGTGAACACCGAACGCAGCAGGTAGATCGATGCTCCGATCGGGCCCTGACTCGGGGTGCCGTGCACGCGCGGCCGCATGGCCACCGGCACCTGCGTCACTGTCAATCCGGCGTGGCACGCTGCGACGAGCGAGTCGATGGTGTCGCCGAGGTACTCGGCGGGGTAATAGCGGACGTACTGTTCGATGGCTCTGCTGTTGGCAGCGCGGAAGCCGCTCGTCACGTCTGTCAGACGGGTCTTCGCGACCCGGGACACGGTCTTGGCCAGGAACACCATCGCCCAGTGGCGCGGGCCGCGGACCGAATAGTCGCCGACGTCCGCGAAACGTGCGCCGATCGAGATGTCCGCGGTGTCGAGACCGTCGAGGACTCGCGCGATGTCGACGGGGTTGTGCTGGCCGTCGGCGTCGACCTGGATGGCCCGGGTGTAGCCGTGGCGCTTCGCGTAGGTGAAGCCGGTGCGCATCGCTCCGCCGACGCCGAGGTTGAAGGGGAGGGAGATGACCGTGGCGCCGGCCTCTCTCGCGACCGCGTTCGTGTCATCGGTCGATCCGTCGTCGACGACGAGCAGATCGAAGTCGGCGCTCGCTGCCCGGATCTCGTGCACGGTGCGTCCGACGTTGCGGGCCTCGTTCCATGCGGGGACGATCACGAGGACACGGTCCGACGACAAGCTCATAGTTCACCGATCCTATCCGATCGGCCGAACGCGACGATCACGTGATCGGAGCGCCCATGGCGTAGTCGGCCTTGAAGGCGGGGGCGAGCTGGAGCACTGCGGGTGCACGCCCTCCACCGAGCCGGAGGAGAACCCCGATCGACGTCACATGCCGGAGCTTGCCGTTCTCGTAGAAGTAGATCTCCGGCGCGCCGGTGAACTGCACGAAGTCGGTTCCGCTGGTCAGCAGAGGGGATCCCACCTTGTATCGCGACAGCTGATCACCCGGGAGCACGTATTCGCGCGGCGCGGTTCCCCCGTTCAGCTGGAGCAGGGTCTTGATGCTGCGGACGTGACGCAACGTCCCGTTCTCGTATCGGTAGATCTCCTCGCGCCCGGTGAAGCGCACGAACGACTTCTCGGGCAGGTTCGCCGCACCGGTGCCGAACCATTCGACGGTGGCCGGTGACCAGGGCAGCACCTTCAACGGCCTCGACCCGTTGAGGGCCAGCAGGTCGGCAGGGGACGGCACATGACGCAGCGTGCCGCCCGAGACGACGTAGATCTCCGGGGCTCCCTGCGGCTGGATGAACAGAGGTGCGGAGACCGTGGTCTTCGAGCGGGGCATCGCGCCGCATTCCCCGCTGCCCAGCGTGGTCGGCTTGATGCCGCCATACTGCGTGCCCGACACCGGATGGAGCTTGCCGCCCGCGGCGATCAGAGTGCTGCTGCCGCACGAGACGATCGGGGTGAGCGTCAGCCCGACCTTCGTGTTGGCTGCGACTGAACTGCTCGGTACCACGGTGAGACCGGTGGCGCCGAACTCATTGGCGAGCGCGGTGCTCGGCACACGCAGCAGGCGGTCGCCGAGGAGCGTGAGGTATGCATCTTTCGATCCTACGGCGCGGATCAGGCTGTTCGCCTTGATGACGAGGAGCCCGTTGCCGATCGATGCGGCCGCGGACGGCTTCATCGACGCGACGTACCCGGATGTTCCTTTGGAGACCTCGAGCCAGGTCTGCTGGTTGGCCACATGCCTGCGCAGACCGCCCTGGTAGAGGTAGACCTCGGGGTCCGACCCCGAGCGGAAGAACGAACCGACGGGGGCACCCTCGGAGAATCGGTCCGCAGTGGTGCCGGTGAGGTTGACGTACGAGCTGAACGCGTATCCGAACAGGGCGACTTGAGCAGCGTCGACGAAGCGATGGCGGGTGCCGTCCGGTTCCAGGAGGTACAGAGTCCCGGTCCGAGGGTCGTGCACGTACCGCGTGACCGGCTTGCCCTCGGGCATCGGGTCGAGGTACGCCGCGGCCACGGACACGGCACCGCCGAGCCTCGACCGCAGCGCGGCGAGGTCCTCCGCAGCGACGACATGGTGGCGGACACCGGACTGCACGAGGTAGATCTCCGCGCGACCCGGCACCTGCGCGAGGGTGGCCGGAGCGGCGCCCGTCGTCTGAGTGCTGCCGAACCAATCGGTGAAGAGCTGGTAGAAGTTGCGATTGCCGTAGCTGGAGCATCCGTCCCCGGTGCCGTATCCGGCGTTGAGCGCCGCCCGATTCGGCTGGTAGGGCGTGTAGTAATACAGAGCGGCGGTCGCCTTGTTCTCGACCCTGACCGGGGCGGACCCGCAGGCCCGGTTGGGGTGGTAGAGGATGTTCCAGGTCTTCCCTGGCGCGTAGTACGTGAACCAGCGTCCCTCGGCGTAGATCTGCATCTGCCGAGCGGCGCCGTAGATCTGGTAGAAGAAGCCTGCGTAGGCCGGATCGCACGGCGCCGTGTCCGGGCACCCCTGGCCGAGGGCCATGTCGAAGCGCCAGGTGCTCGGCCACGTGTGCGTGACGAGGCTCTGCTCCTTCTCGAGCATGACGATGAGCACCCGCGGGTTGATGCCGCAGGACTGTGCGACCCGCGCGATGATCGTCGCCGCCGACTCGTTCGGCGCTCCGGAGTATCCGCGGCAGTAGCTGTCGGCAGGACGGTTCGGTGTGTTCTGACGGTAGTCCTTGAGGCAGACGTACCCACCTCGGCACGAAGCCACCTTCCCGCGGAAGAACGAGTCGATCTGGCCGGCGGACATGGTGTCGCTCTGGAAGAACACGCCATCGGAGATGATGTTCCCCGGCTTGAACTGCGCGAGGTTCGCGGTGTCCCGGATGGATGCGTCCGCGGAACCCGTCACCGCGGTCGAGGATGTCAGCGTGGCCCCCGCAGTCGACAGAGCGCCGGAGGAGGAGGGCGCGACGGCGTTGGCCGGCGTCGCCACGAGCAGGGATGCGGCGAAGACGACAGCCGCTGCACTGGCGATGAGGCCGAGCAGGTGGGGGGATTTTGAGCCGGTCACCTGCTCATTGTGACGGAAATGCACAGACGATGCCAGTGTGAACGATGTGACGCAAGTAAATCGTGCCTGTCTGAGTCCCAGCTGGGATGTGGCACGATATGGGGGTGAAAGGCATAATTCTCGCTGGTGGCTCAGGAACCCGACTGCATCCGATCACGATCGGCATCTCGAAGCAGCTGATTCCCGTGTACGACAAGCCGATGGTCTACTACCCGCTGTCGACGCTGATGCTGGCCGGGATCCGAGACATCCTGATCATCACCACGCCTCACGACGCCGAGCAGTTCGAGCGGCTTCTCGGAGACGGCTCGCAGTTCGGAGTGAACCTCACCTTCGCACAGCAGCCCTCGCCGGACGGCCTGGCACAGGCCTTTGTGATCGGAGCGGACTTCATCGGCGACGACAAGGTCGCGCTCGTGCTCGGTGACAACCTGCTCTACGGCCCGGGGCTCGGAACGCAGCTCAAGCGCTACACCGATGTCGAGGGCGGCGCCGTGTTCGCCTACTGGGTGGCGGAGCCCAACGCCTACGGAGTGGTCGAGTTCGATGCCGACGGTCGTGCCGTCTCGCTCGAGGAGAAGCCCGAGCACCCCAAGAGCAACTACGCCGTACCCGGACTCTATTTCTACGACAACGACGTCGTCGAGATCGCTCGCGCCCTCGAGCCCAGCGCTCGCGGCGAGTACGAGATCACCGACATCAACCGCGCCTATCTCGAACGAAGCGCGCTCCAGGTGGAGGTGCTCCCGCGCGGAACAGCGTGGCTCGACACCGGGACTTTCGACCAGATGTCGGATGCCGGCGACTACGTGCGCACCATGGAGCGCCGCACGGGTCTGCGCATCGGCGTCCCCGAGGAGGTCGCCTGGCGTCAGGGCTTCCTCACCGACGATGACCTGCGCGAGCGGGCCACGAAGCTCGTGAAGTCCGGATACGGCACCTACCTGCTCGAGACCCTGGAAAGAGGTCGTTGATGTCGAACATCCTCGTCACCGGAGGCGCCGGTTTCATCGGCTCGAACTTCGTCCACTACGCGGTGGAGAACACCGATCACACAGTCACGGTGCTCGACGCGCTGACCTATGCCGGAAACCGGGCGTCGCTCGAGGGGCTCCCCGAGGACCGGGTGCGATTCGTGCACGGTGACATCACCGATGCCGAGCTCGTCGACGGGCTCACCGCAGAAGCGGACGCCGTGGTGCACTACGCGGCGGAGTCGCACAACGACAACTCGCTGCACAGTCCTCGTCCCTTCCTGGACACGAACATCATCGGCACGTACACGCTGCTGGAAGCGGCGCGTCGGCACGAGACGCGGTTCCACCACATCTCGACCGACGAGGTGTACGGCGACCTCGAACTCGACGACCCCGAGCGGTTCACCGAGCAGACGCCGTACAACCCGTCGTCGCCGTACTCGTCGACGAAGGCCGGCAGCGACCTGCTCGTGCGCGCGTGGGTCCGCTCGTTCGGCGTCCAGGCGACGATCTCGAACTGCTCCAACAACTACGGCCCCTACCAGCACGTCGAGAAGTTCATCCCTCGGCAGATCACCAATGTCATCCGCGGTATCCGGCCGAAGCTCTACGGCGCCGGGGAGAACGTCCGGGACTGGATCCACGCGAACGATCACTCGTCCGCCGTGCTCACGATCCTGGAGAAGGGTCGGATCGGCGAGACCTATCTGATCGGCGCCGACGGAGAGCGGAACAACAAGGACGTCGTCGAGCTCATCCTCGAGGAGATGGGCCAGCCGCGAGACGCGTACGACCACGTCACGGACCGCGCAGGCCACGATCTGCGGTACGCGATCGATTCCACCAAGCTGCGCACCGAGCTGGGCTGGAAGCCGGAGTTCGCCGACTTCGAGTCCGGACTCGCCGCGACCATCGCCTGGTACCGCGACAACGAATCGTGGTGGGCGCCGTCCAAGGACCAGACCGAGGCGTTCTACGCGTCGAAGGGACAGTGACCCGGTGAGCGAGATCGACTTCGGAAAGCCTCTGAGTCGCACCGAGACGACGATTCCCGGGCTCGAGATCTTCGATCTGCCCGTGCACGGCGACTCGCGCGGATGGTTCAAGGAGAACTGGCAGCGCGAGAAGATGACCGCACTGGGCCTCGCCGATTTCGGTCCGGTGCAGAACAACGTCTCCTTCAACGACGCCGTCGGCACGACTCGCGGGATCCACGCCGAGCCGTGGGACAAGTGGGTGTCGATCGCGACCGGTCGGATCTTCGGGGCCTGGGTCGACCTGCGAGAAGGCCCGACATTCGGAGCGGTCTTCACGGCGGAGTTGGATCCCTCGAAGGCGATCTTCGTGCCTCGCGGCGTCGGCAACTCCTACCAGACCCTCGAGCCTGACACCGCGTACACCTACCTCGTGAACGATCACTGGTCGCCGGACGCCTCGTACTCGTTCCTGAATCTCGCTGACGAGACCGTCGCGATCGAGTGGCCCATCCCGCTCGCCGAGGCCGAGGTGTCTGCGAAGGACCTCGCACACCCGCGTCTCGCGGATGTCGAGCCGGTCGCCCCGAAGAAGACCCTCGTCATCGGCTCGGGCGGGCAGCTGGGAACCGCGCTGCGAGCCGAGTTCGAAGGCGTCGGCAGCGTCGAATGGACGACGCGCGCGGATTTCGATCTCGGATCGACGACTCTGACCGACGCGCGACGGTGGCGCGACTACGACACGATCATCAACGCCGCCGCGTACACGGCCGTGGATCGTGCGGAGACGCCCGAGGGCAGGCGGGATGCGTGGGCAGTCAACGCCGCCGGACCGGCAGCTCTCGCTCGCATCGCTGCGGAGCACGGCATCACCCTCGTGCATGTGTCGAGTGACTACGTCTTCGACGGAACCGCCGAGCGACCGTACACGGAGGACGACGTCGTGTGTCCACTCGGCGTCTACGGCCAGTCGAAGGCGGCGGGCGATCTCGCCGTCTCCACAGCCCCTCGTCACTACATCGTCCGCACCTCGTGGGTGATCGGGAGTGGTGGGAACTTCGTGCGCACCATGGCGTCGCTGGCCGCGAAGGGAGTCGACCCGAAGGTCGTCGACGACCAGCGGGGGAGACTCACGTTCGCTGAAGAGATCGCGCGCCTCATCCGCACCCTCGTCGAGACCCGCCCGCCGTTCGGCGTCTACAACCTGACGTCCGAGGGCGAGAGCGTCACCTGGGCCGACATCGCCCGCAGTGTGTTCGAACTCGTCGGCGAGGATCCGGCGCGGGTCACGGGTGTGTCGACTGACGCGTACTTCGCCGCGGCGACGTCGCCCGTCGCCCCGCGCCCCACGAACAGCGTCCTCGACCTGACCCGGGTGCAGAGCATCGGCTTCACCCCTCGCGTGGGAGACGAGCTCCTCAGGGAGTATCTCGGGTCGTGAGCGTGTCGTTGCGGAGCGCAGACGCTCCGACCGCGGCGCCGAAGGCGCGGGTGTTCCGAACCGACATCCAAGCACTTCGCGCCGTGGCCATCGGCCTGGTGGTGCTCAATCACCTCTGGCCGATGCGCCTGCCCGGCGGCTACGTCGGAGTCGATGTGTTCTTCGTGATCTCCGGCTTCCTCATCACGGGGCACCTGGTGGGCGAGATGACACGGACCGGGGGAGTGCGCCTCGGTGCGTTCTACGCCCGACGGATCCGGCGCCTGCTTCCGGCGGCGCTGCTCGTCCTCGCGGTGTCGCTCGTGCTTCTCGTGCTGTTCCTTCCCTACCCTCGCTGGGAGCGGGGCGCCTGGGAGGTCGCAGCGAGCGCGGGGTACGTCGAGAACTGGTTCCTGGCATCGATGTCGGTCAACTACTCGGCGCTCAATGATGCGGCGAGCGTGGTCCAGCACTATTGGTCGCTCTCGGTCGAAGAGCAGTTCTACATCGTCTGGCCCGTGCTGCTGGTGGCCGCGCTGGCCGTGTCGCGGCGCACCGGACGACCGGACACGCGACGCGGAGTGAGAGCGCGGACGGCCACGGCGCTGATCGCGGTCGTCGCGCTGGTGGGGGTCGCCTCCTTCGTCGCCAGCGTCGTCTACACGACCATGGCTCCGCCTCAGGCGTACTTCGCGACGTTCACGCGCGGGTGGGAGTTCGCGATCGGCGGGGCGGTCGCGCTGCTCGGCAGTCGAATCCCGCTCGGACGCGCCGCGGCCGACATCGTCAGCCTGCTCGGGTTCGGCCTCGTCGTCGTCGCCGCCTTCGCCTATGATCATGCGACTTCTTTCCCCGGGTACGCCGCACTGCTGCCGGTCCTCGGCACCGCAGCGGTGATCCTCGCCGGAAACTCGCACGCCGCTCTCTGGCATGCGAAGGTGACCGCACTGAGACCTGTGCAGTGGATCGGCGGAATCTCGTACTCGCTCTATCTCTGGCACTGGCCGCTCATCGTCGTCGCCCCGTTCGTCATCGGTGGCGAAGCGAGCACTCTCTCGAAGATCGCGGTTCTGGCCATCTCGCTGGTGTTGGCCGTGCTCACGAAGAGGTTCGTCGAAGACGCCGGACAGACCTGGGGATATTGGCGCGGCTCCTCGCGCCGCGCGTTCGGGCTCATGGTCACGGGGATGCTCGTCATCGCGGCGCTCGTGGCGGCGGTCCTTGCCGCATATGCGGCGAGGGTCGAGGCGGACAGCCCACCGGACGACCTCGCCGCGTCGACGTGCGAAGGGCCTTCGGCGCTCGCACCGGGGGCCGAGTGCGACGACCCTTTCGGGGCTGCGGACTATTCGGTGATGACCAAGAAGAACGAGTACTTCTACACGCCTGCGGAGTGCGGCGAGTTCCTGCCGATTCTCACGTATGGGGACCTCAAGACCACCCACGAGTGCGATTTCTCGCGAGGCGAAGAGGATCCGACGAGGGTATGGCTCATCGGCGACTCCCATGCGCAGCAGTGGCAGGGAGCTGTGTTCGACATCGCAGAGGAGCACGGCTGGATCGTCGACACGAGTTTCTACGGCGGGTGTCCCGCCGCCGACGTCGAGTTCATCGGGTTCCGCAGCGCGTGGGGTGCCGCCGACGTCGAGAGGTGCCGCGAGTGGTCGAGCGACCTCGCCGACACCGTCGCCGAAGAGGATCCGGACCTCGTCATCACCGCGATGGCGTCGCGGCTCCAGCTGGTGGACGACGGCAGCGACCGGCCGCAGGTCGATCAGATGTCGGACGGACTGCTCGATTACTGGAGGCGGTGGAGCGAGGAGGGGATCAAGGTGCTCGCGCTGGCGGATCCTCCGTTCAACGCTGAGGTCAGAAGCCCCGACTGCGTGCTGCACAATGCCGAGGACCCGAAGTCCTGCGCGCGCCCTCGAGCCGAGGCGCACCCGGTCGACCCGGTGGTCGTGGCGGGCGCACAGGCAGCGTCACCGTCGATCAGCGTGCTGGATCTGACCGACCGATTCTGCGACGCGACATCGTGCTACGCCGTGGTCGGCGGCATCCCCGTCTACTACGACGCGGATCATCTCAATCTCGAATACGCCAGACTGCTGGGAACCGAGATCGACGCGGCGGCCGAGCGACTGCTCGCCACGGGCGGATAGGCTGGCAGAGGCAGACGGTCGACCCGAGACGACTGCGGCGACACCCATCGCCGATACGCCGCCCCTCATGAAAACGACGTACCCGACACCGCTTCCTCCGACCGCGCCTGTCGCCGGGGATCCGCTCACTCGCCGCGCGGACATCGACGGTCTGCGCGCGCTCGCCATCCTGCTGGTCGTGGCGTACCACGTGTGGCTGGGGCGCGTCTCGGGCGGCGTCGACGTGTTCCTGATGGTCTCCGCCTTCTTCCTCACCGCGTCGTTCGTGCGACGAGTCGGGTCGGAGCGTCCGCTCGCGCTCGCGTCCTTCTGGTTGCGCCGCTTCCGGCGGCTGCTGCCCGCCGCGGCCGTGACGATCGTCGGCGTCCTCGGCGTCGCGTTCGCGGCGTATCCGCAGACCGAGTGGCCGCGCGTCTGGCGTGAGGCCTGGTCGAGTCTCTTCTACGTCGAGAACTGGACGCTGGCCCTGTCGGAGGTCGACTACTACGCTCGCGACTCCGTGACCCCGAGTCCGTTCCAGCACTTCTGGTCGCTGTCGGTCCAAGGACAGGTCTTCATCCTGTGGCCGCTCATCATCGCCGCGGTCTGGCTGATCCTCCGTCGTCGGCGCCACCTCGTCATCCCCGCACTCGCCGTCGTCTTCGGGACGATCTTCGTCGCCTCGCTCGCATTCTCGGTCGTCGAGACGATGCGCGCCCAGTCCTTCGCCTATTTCGACACCCGCACGCGACTGTGGGAGTTCGCGGCCGGCTCGCTCGTCGCGATGGCTCTCCCGCATGTCCGCGTCCGACCGTCGATCGCCGCACTCCTCGGTTGGGTCGGGATCGTCGGCATCGTCATGTGCGGAATCGTGCTCGACGTGCAGGGCGGATTCCCCGGGTATCTCGCTCTGTGGCCGGTGATCTGCACGGCGCTCGTCATCGTCGCCGGGCGCGACCGCCCGCGTGGCGGCCCCGCGATGATCCTCGAGTCGGCGCCGCTGCGATTCGTCTCCCATGACGCGTACGCGCTCTACCTCGTCCACTGGCCGGTCCTCGTGACCTGGATGATGGTGAGCGGCAGGTCCGAGCCGGGATGGCTGGCCGGCGCCGGTATCGTCCTGGTCTCGTTCGTGCTGGCGCGGATCGTGTCGACGCTCGTGGAGCGCCCGATCCGCGACGCCGCGTTCTTCGATGGCTCCCGTCGTCTCGGCGTCCTCGCACTCGCGGCCTCGGTCCTGCTGGTCGCCGCACCCCTCGCCGCCTGGCAGCTCACGATCCAGCATCGTGCGGCGGCGCTGATGGACAGCGACAGCGGCGGGTATCCGGGTGCCGCCCAGATCGACTCGCCGATCGATCTCGCCGTCACCGATCTCCCGCTGATGCCGCCGGCCACGGCGCTCGATGACGAGTGGGTGGACCTGAACGGCAGCTGCGCGGGAGACCTCGAACCTGTGGAGCCTGCGCTGGAAGGCAGCTGCGCCCAGACCGCGGCAGCGGAGGACTCCGACGCCTGGCGAGTGCTCGTGATGGGGGATTCGCACGCACAGCAGCTCATGTCGCCTCTCGCCGTTCTCGCCGATCAGCAGGGATGGGGCCTCGTTGCTTTGCTGAAGGGAGGGTGCGCCATCGGCATCGGAGCTCCGACCTGGTCGGCGGCGGGTACACCCTGCGACGAATGGCGCGCCGCGGCGATCGAGTATGCGATGAGGGTCCAGCCGGATGCGGTCTACCTGGTCGCGACCCGGGCGACGCCCTCGTCTCCCGAGGTTCTCGTCGAGGGGATCCGCGAGATCGCGGAGGAGCTCACGGCGAACGGCATCCAGGTGATCGCCGTGCGCGACAATCCTCGCTTCGATTTCGACATGTACGAGTGCGTGTCGGAGGATTCGGAGGTCGTTCCGGGTGCCGACGCCGCATCGTGCGACGTGCCCGAACTCGCCTTCGTCGACGGAGAGGATTTCGACGATCTCACGGCGGCTGACGGGGTGATCGCGGTGGACTTCCGACCCTGGCTGTGTCCTGAGGGCGTGTGCAGGGGCTCGATCGGCAACGTCGCCGTCTACATCGACGACAATCACCTCTCCGACTCGTATGGGCGCACGCTCGCCCCGATGCTCCAGCAGATGCTGGACGTCGGAGGGCGTGTCGGCACCGAGGCGGGCTGACAGGCAGCGCCGAGTGCGCTGCAGGTAGAGTTGTCTGCTGTGTGCCGCGCGACGCCGTGCGGATGTCAGCCTTGTGGGCAGAAAGCAGCAACATGGATCTTCTTGTCGTCGGGTCGGGCTTCTTCGGCCTCACCATCGCAGAACGCGCCGCCGAAGCAGGCCGCAAGGTGACGGTCATCGACCGTCGCCACCACATCGGCGGGAACGCCTACAGCGAGGCCGAGCCCGAGACGGGCATCGAGGTCCACCGCTACGGCGCGCATCTGTTCCACACCTCCAACGCCACGGTGTGGGAGTACGTCAACCGTTTCACGAGCTTCACGAACTACGTGCACCGCGTGTACACGACGCACAAGGGCACCGTGTTCCCGATGCCGGTCAACCTCGGCACGATCAACCAGTTCTTCCAGTCGGCCTACACGCCCGACCAGGCACGGGCCCTCGTGCGCGAGCAGGCGGGGGAGTTCGACGTCAAGACGGCGTCCAACTTCGAGGAGAAGGGCATCGCGCTCGTCGGCCGCCCCCTGTTCGAGGCGTTCTTCCGCGACTACACCGCGAAGCAGTGGCAGACGGATCCGCAGAAGCTGTCCGGCGACATCATCAGCCGCCTGCCTGTGCGATACACATACGACAACCGCTACTTCAACGACACGTGGGAGGGGCTGCCGACGGACGGCTACACCGCGTGGATCGAGCGGATGGCCGATCACCCCAACATCGAGGTGAAGCTGAACGTCGACTTCTTCGATGAGGCTCAGCCCCTGAACAAGAGGGCGACGGTCGGACAGCTGCCTATCGTCTACACAGGCCCCGTGGACCGCTACTTCGATTACACGGCGGGTGCCCTCAGCTGGCGCACGCTCGACTTCGAGCAGGAGGTGCTGAACATCGGCGACTTCCAGGGCACCAGCGTGATGAACTACCCCGACATGGACGTGCCGTACACGCGCATCCACGAGTTCAAGCATTTCCACCCGGAGCGCAAGGACGTCTACGAGTCGGACAAGACGGTCATCATGCGGGAGTTCTCTCGCTTCGCGAACCGCGAGGACGAGCCGTACTACCCGGTGAACACCCCGACGGACCGTGACGGCCTGCTCGCCTATCGCGAGCTCACTAGGGGCGAGAAGGACGTGCACTTCGGCGGACGCCTCGGCACGTACCAGTACCTCGACATGCACATGGCCATCGGCTCGGCGCTGTCGCTGTGGAACAACTCGCTCTCGTAGACTCGACACCGTGAGTCACGCTGCTGTCGGGGCGCCCGGGACGCCCCGGCGCTATCTGCATTCTCTGTGGTTGTTGTCGGCCAGAGACCTCAAGGTGCGGTACTCGACGAGCCTGCTCGGCTATCTGTGGTCGGTGCTCGATCCGCTCGTCATGAGCGTGATCTACTGGTTCGTCTTCACGCAGATCTTCAACCGCGACGTCGGCGAGGACCCGTACATCGTGTTCCTCATCAGCGCTCTGCTGCCCTGGGTGTGGTTCAACACGTCGGTCACGGACTTCACGCGCGCGTTCAAGAAGGATGCGCGGCTCGTACGATCCACCGCGATCCCGCGCTCGATCTGGGTCAACCGCATCGTGTTGAGCAAGGGAATCGAGTTCCTCTTCTCGCTGCCTGTGCTCGCTGCCTTCGTGATCATCAACCTGCTGGTCGAGCAGGATCCGGCGCACACGGTGCAGGTGGGCTGGGGAGTCCTCTGGGTGCCGGTCGCGATCTTCCTGCAGACCGTCCTGCTCGTGGGCCTGGGGCTTCTGGTCGCCCCGCTCTGCGTCCTCTTCGTCGACCTGGAGCGCACGACCGCGCTGATTCTGCGCGCCATGTTCTATGCGACTCCGATCATCTACAACGTCACCGACCTCCCCGGCATCTTCCAGACGCTCGGTGCCTTCAATCCTCTCGCCGGGATCTTCATGCTCTATCGGATGCCGTTCTTCCCCGACCAGTGGAACCCCTTCACTCTGCTGGTCAGCGTGGGCATGACCCTCGTCATTCTGGCGCTCGGCGTATGGACCTTCCGGTCCCTCGAGCGCACCGTTCTGAAGGAGCTGGGATGACCGTCGCGATCGAGGCCAACGGGCTGGGCGTTCGGTTCCGCCGCAATCGCCGTGGGCGCCAGAACTTCAAAGACCTGTTCGCCCCTGCGGCGCGGCGGTCGCGCTCGGGTGAGTTCTGGGCACTGCGTGACGTCTCGTTCACGGTGCAGCAGGGGGAGTCGATCGGCGTCGTCGGGCGCAACGGCCAGGGCAAGTCCACGCTGCTCCGGCTCGTCGCGAACGTGCTGCTCCCCGACGAAGGGGCGGTGACCGTGCACGGTGGAGTCGCCCCGCTGATCGAGATCACGGGCGGCTTCGTGGGAGATCTGACCGTGCGGGAGAATGTCGCCTTGATGGCGGGTCTGCACGGAATGCCGCGCGACGCTGTCGCGCTGCGCTACGACGACATGATCGCCTTCGCCGAGCTGGCGGGATTCGAGGACACTCCCTACAAGCACCTGTCCAACGGCATGAAGGTGCGCCTGGCGTTCTCGGTCGTGTCCCAGCTCGACGAGCCGATCCTGCTCGTTGACGAGGTTCTCGCCGTTGGAGACAAGGCGTTCAAAGACAAGTGCTACAAGCGCATCGACGAGCTCCTCGCCGAAGGGCGCACGCTCTTCTTCGTCAGCCACAACGAGCGGGACCTCCGTCGCTTCTGCACCCGAGGTCTGTATCTCGACAAGGGCACGCTCGCCCTGGACGGGCCGATCACCGACGTCCTCGACCGGTACAACGCCGACTACAACCGCGGCTGAGCGGGATTCGCCGGTGATCTCCCGGTCATTCGCCGAGCTTCTTCTGCTCCACGTGCGCGTTGACCGCGGCGAGCTCGGGGTGTGCCTCAAGGACGGCCACGATCTCGGAGGCGTTCAGCGATGCAGCGCCGTGCACCTCGATGAGCGCCCGGATGACCGTCAGGTCCTCCGGAGTGTCCAGCGTCACCCGATAGCGCGAGGCATCGACGTCCTGCGTGATCGAGTGGATGTTCGCCCGCGGTGACCCGCCCGCGTAGAGATAGGGGGTGACGTGCTCGCGCTCCGCCGGCTCGGTGGCGTTCCGGTCGGCGTCGGCGAGAGCGGCCGCGGAGAACACCTCGAAGTCGAAGCCTCGCGGGTACGTGCGCTGGAGGACGTTGGAGACATGAGCATGAGGATCGTCCAGCGCGATGAATCGACGGACGCCTTCGAGGACCACGGCGGGATCGATCAGCGGGCAGTCCGACGTCACTCGGACGACGACATCCAACTCGGCGGAGGAAGCCGCCCCCGAGAACCGACTCAGCACATCGGTCTCGCTGCCGCGGAACACGTCGATGCCGCGTGCGTGCCCCAGGGCCGCGAGAGGGTCGTCTGCGGCGTTCGTGGTGGTGGCGAGCACGATCGGCAGATCGGCGGCGGCGAGCCTGTCGATGTGGTGGTCGAGCATGGAGCGGCCGCCGGCCGGGATCAGCACCTTCCCCGGAAGCCGGGTGCTGGTCATCCGCGCCTGCGTGATGATCCCGATCCGCGTCAACGGAGAGCCCTGACGAGCGACTCGACGACCTGGTCGACCTGGTCGTCGGTGAGCTCGGGGTGGATGGGGAGCGAGAGCTCCTCGGCGTAGAAGGTCTCCGCGTTCGGGCACATTCCGCGGCGATAACCGGCGTCCGCGTACACGGGGTGCCAGTACACGGGCATGTAGTTGACCTGCACCCCGATGCCGTCCGCGCGCATCCGGTCGAAGACCGTACGACGGCGTCCGTCGAGGATGCGCACCGGATAGAGGTGCCGGATCAGCTCGACGTCGTCACGCTGGATCGGAGTACGGACCCCGTCGACGCCTGCGAGAGCCGCGTCGTAGCGACGCGTGATCTCGGCGCGTCGCCGCCGGAACGAGTCGAGTCGGGCCAACTGGGCTATCCCGAGTGCGCAGGCGATGTCGTCCAGTCGGTAGTTGAAGCCGAACTCGTGCACCTCCTGATGCCAGGGGCCCTCGGTGGTCACGGCGAAGCGATCGGCATCCCGCACCAGCCCGATGAAGTGGAACTCGTGGGCGCGCTGGGCGATCTTCGGATCCTTGGCGACGAGCGCACCGCCCTCGCCGGTCGTGAGGTTCTTCGTCGGGAAGAACGAGAACGTCGTCAGGTCCGCGAGATCGCCGACCGGCCGACCCCGGTACGTGCTGCCGATCGAATGGGCGGCATCGTCGAGGACGAGCGCGTCCACACGCGCCGCGATCTCTGTCAGTCTGTCGTAGTCGGCGGGGTGTCCCGCATAGTCCACGGCGGCGATCACCTTGGTGCGTTCGTCGACGAGGGCGTCGACCGCGTCCGGGTCGATGAGCGCTGTGTCCTCCTCGACGTCTGCGAAGACGATGTCGGCCCCGAGGACCGACGCCATCGAGGTCGTGGCGATGAAGGTCATCGGAGTCGAGATCACGGTGTCTCCGTGCGTGACCCCCGCAGCCGCGTACGCCATGTGCAGCGCCGCCGTGCCCGAGGTCGCGGTGACCGCCCGGTGCCCGCCGGCGATCTCGCCGAGTCGCGCTTCGAATGCGGCCACTGCCGGGCCGGTCGTGAGCCAGTCGCCACGGAGCACCTCGACGACGGCCTGGATGTCCTCCTCGGAGATCGACTGCCGTCCGTAGGGCAGCATCGTCAGATCCCCGCCTCGATGATCTCGGAGATCTCCCGCTGCGAGTACCACTGATCGTTGCTGTCCGACCGGTACGCGAAGCCCTCCGGCACGGGTACGGCTCCGGCGGGCATCTGATAGCCCCAGGACGCGAGGTCGGGCTGGATGATGAAGTACTTCCCATCGCTGACCGTGACGGCGCGACGGCCCTCTTCCGGGCTGATCATCTCCTCGTGGAGCTTCTCGCCCGGGCGCAGGCCCACATCGACGAGTTCCGCTCCCGGCACGACGGCGTGGGCGAGATCGGTGACCTTCATCGACGGGATCCGCGGAACGAGGAGCTCGCCGCCCTGCATGAGCTCGAACGTGTCGATCACCATCTCGACCGCCTGGGGGAGTGTGATGAAGAACCGCGTGCATCGAAGATCAGTGATGGGAAGCGGCTTTCCCTCGGCACCCAGGCGGGAGAAGAAGGGGATGACCGAGCCGCGGGATCCCATGACGTTGCCGTAGCGGACCACCGCGAACCGCGTGTCGTACGCGGCTGCGTAGTGATTGCCGGTGATGAAGAGCTTGTCGGCCGTGAGCTTGGTCGCACCGTAGAGGTTGATTGGACTCGAGGCCTTGTCCGTCGACAGCGCGACGACGCGCTTCACACCGGCGTCGATCGACGCCTCGATCACGTTCTGGCTGCCGAGGATGTTCGTCTTCACGAACTCGAACGGGTTGTACTCGGCCGTGTCCACCTGCTTGAGGGCAGCGGCGTGAACGACGTAGTCGACGCCGTGCAGCGCGCGAGCGAGTCGCCTCTCGTCGCGGATGTCGCCGATGAACCACCGGAGTCGAGGGTCGTCGCCGAACTGCTGCCGCACCTCGTACTGCTTGAGTTCGTCGCGCGAGAAGATGACGAGACGCCGGGGATTGATGTGGGTCAGGGCGTGACGTATGAACGCCTTGCCGAACGACCCGGTGCCGCCAGTGATGAGGATGCTCGCGCCCTCGAGAACCGACACTCTGTCTCCTCAGCGTTGTCGTGATGGCACGGATGCTCGGGTTGTTCCATGCCCGGCCTATCCTATCGGGTGGGCGCAGCCGCGCCCCCGAGGAGAGGGACGTGTGATGAGCGGGCGACGGGTCCTCCTGCACTGCAATGCCGGTGTCGAGGCGGGCATGGGGCACCTCATGCGCACTCTCACCATCGCCCGCGAGGCGCGGGACCGGGGGTGGACGGCGTCGGTGTTCGGCGATGTGGATGCGGTCGGTGCGGAGGTCCTGCGCCGGATGGATCCGGAACTCGAGCTGCTCACCGTGGACGGCGCCGCGGCGAGCCTCGGCGACTTCGCGGAGCTCGGGCGGGACGCCGACGTGATCCATCTGGACACCTATCGCGAAGTCCCCGATCTCTCGTCCCTCGCAGTGCTGCTCAGCAACATGCAGGATGGTCCGTTCGGTGTGCGCGACGCCGATCTGGCCATCGATGCCAATCTGGCGTCCGAGCGCACCTTCGCGAGTCCTGAACGCAGCCGGAGTCATCTGGCCGGCATCGACGCGGCTGTCGTACGCGCTCAGGTGCTCGCTCAGCGCGACGCCCGGAGAACGGCGGCGGCAGCGCCTCGCGTGCTGATCGTGATGGGCGGCACGGACCCTCACGGCGTGACCGCGCGCGTCGTCGCCGCGTTCGATCGCGTTCCTTCTCCGGTGGAGATCACGGTGGTCGACCCCCGGCGGCGTCCCGACGTGCTGTCCGCGGCGGGGTCCTCGCGTCATGCCGTCCAGGTCCTCGGCTTCGTCGAGGACCTCCCCGCGATCGCCGCGTCCCACGACCTGGCCGTGACCGCTGCCGGCACCTCGGTCTGGGACTTCGCGTGCATGGGTCTTCCCATGGCGCTCGTCTGCGTGGCGGACAACCAGCGGGTCGGCTACCGTCAGGTCGTCGAACAGGGGCTCGCGGTGGGCCTCGGGGAGCCGCCCCATCACGGACTCGAGGAGAGGATCGGCGCGCTCGCCGATCTCCTGGCTTCTCCGGCATCGCTCGCCCGGACGGCCGCCGAGCTGAAGCGGACCGTCGACGGACTCGGGAGCTGGCGGATCGTGGCGTCCTGGGAACAGCTGCTGACGACCCGCCCTTCCGTCGAGCCTCCCTCCGGACTCGTCGCCCGTGCGGCGAACGTCGACGACGGGCGGAGACTGTTCGAGTGGCGCAACGACCCGGAGGTCCGCTCCGGCTCGCGCTCACGCGGCGAGATCGACTGGAGATCGCACACCGATTGGCTCGCGCGAAGCCTGCGGAACACCGACCGGCGACTCCTGATCGTCGAGTCCGACGGGGTGCCGGTCGCCACCTGCCGATGGGACCGACGGTCGGCCGACGAGTGGGAGATCTCGATCACGGTCGCACCTGAGAGCCGTGGCCGCGGGCTGGCGGCATCGGTGCTCCAGGCCGCGGAGCGAGCCCTCGCCGCACAGCCGCCGGTGCGCATGGTGGCCACCGTGCACGGCGACAACGTCGCATCACGACGATTGTTCGAGCGCGCCGGCTATCTGCCGTACCTGCCCGCCGACGATGCCGGCTTCCTCACCCTCGCCCGGTGGCGGCTCTCGTAGGAGCGCGGTCTAGAGCGCATCCCAGGTCAGCGGGGTGCCGCGTTCGACGTCTCGCGTGAACGTGCGTCCGCTCACCAGAGCGAAGTCATCGGGGCGGAGTCCGCCGGCGGGGCGGATCGACCGCACGTTCTCGGGTCCCACGGTGTCGCCGGCTCGGACGTCGGCGACGACGAACAGCGAACGGCGAAGGGCGAGCACCGCTTCTTCCTGAGCGGTCGGTCCGAAGGACACACCGCTCGCGGACGCGACGCGTGCCTGTTCGGAGGCCACGACGAGAGCGCTGAACTCGTCGGGCGTGAGAGAGAAGTCCGCGTCGACGCCGCCGTCTGTTCGGTCGAGCGTGACGTGCTTCTCGATCACGACCGCGCCGAGGGCCGCAGCGGCGACCGCGACCCCGATCCCGAGCGTGTGGTCCGAGAGTCCCACCGGCACGTCGAAGGCGTCTCGAAGCGCCGCTATGTTGCCCAGTCGCGCCTCTTCGGGAACCGCGGGGTAGGCCGCTGTGCAGGCCAGCAGCACGAGCTGGGTGCCTCCGGCACCGCGGATGGCGGTCACCGCCGCATCGATCTCCGAGAGCGTCGCCATGCCGGTCGACACGATCATCGGCTTACCGGTGCGGGCGACCTCCCGGAGGAGCGGGATATCGACGATCTCGGCGGAGGCCGTCTTGTAGATCTCGACCCCCAGCTCCTCCAGGAACGAGACCGAGCTCGGGTCGAACGGCGTCGAGAACGGGATGAGTCCATGGCTGCGCGCGCGATCGAAGATCGGTGCATGCCACTCCCACGGCGTGTGAGCCTCCTGGTAGAGGGAATAGAGGTTCCTGCCGCCCCAGAGCCCGTGGTCGCTCGCGACCCGGAAGGCGGGCTTGTCGGAGTCGATCGTGAGCGTGTCGGCGGTGTACGTCTGAATCTTGAGCGCATGAGCACCGGTCGCGGCGACGGCGTCGACGATCGCGAGCGCGCGATCGATGTCGCCGTTGTGGTTTCCCGACATCTCAGCGATCGTGAACACAGGCGAGCCGGTGCCGATGCTCGCCGTGGAGAGTGGGATGGTCTGCGAAGAAGTCACGCCGACAACTCTAGACGCGTCCTGTGGGGGACTCACCGCCCTGCCACGGGAGTCGGCGTCGGTGTGCCCTAAGCTGAGGTCTCATGGGGCATGCGACGGATCTTGTCGGTGATGACAGGGCGACGGCCGGTGAGGCCGAGTTCTATGACCGCCTCCGTCCGCTCGTCACCGCATACGGGCGATCCGACGCGGTGCGTCGGATCGCGGTCGTCGGCAACCAGCCGCTCGAGCCGTCAGACCGACGGGCCGAGATGATCGACTCGGCGGACGTCGTGTTCCGAGTCAACGGATTTCGCGTGGATGACCGCGACGGTCCGTCGTCGGTGGGACGCCGCGCCGATGTCGTCGTCTTCAACCGCGGTGTGCGACCGACCCCCTGGTTCTTCGACGGATACTCCGAGCGCCTCTATCTGATGATCGAGCCGGGACGACTGCTCTGGGAGAATCCCAAGCTCCCCGCCTTCTGGCCCGCAGACCTCGGGATGGTGACGATGCCGAACCGCGAGGTGGTGCTGCCTCTCGGTGAGGCGATGGGGGCTGATCCGCGCAGCGGCGGCCACTGGGCCACGACCGGAACCGTGATGTTGTGGATCGCGACTCGACTGTTCCCGGACGCCACGGTCGATGCGGCCGGATTCTCCTTCGTCGACGCGCCGGATCAGACATCATGGAACCACGCCTACGGAGACCCCTCGGCGGTCGGAGCAGAGCACCGGATCGACCTGGAGTCGGCGCTCGTGCGGCACTGGATCGACTCCGGCCGCGTCACGTATCACCGCTGAATCCCACAGACCATCGACAATCACCCGAATGATTGAGGACTGAATGCTGAACCGACTCCGTCGCAGACTCGACGCCGTCGTCGAACGCCGTGTAGACGCGAGAGTGGACGCCCGCATGGGGCGTGCTCTCGAGCAGGTCGAACACGCGCAGCGCGACTACGAGGCACGCCTCGCGGGAACCCAGGCCGACTTCTCTTACATCAGATCCGAGTTCGATCGCATCGCTCCTCAGGTCGCCGCGCTCGAGCAGCGGTTCGAGTGGCTGCGCGTGCGCCTCGATGTGGCTGATCTGGAAGCCGACGAGGCGCTCAGCCGCGCCCAGTCGGAGCACGAGCGCGCGCGACTGCGCCTCGAACTCGCGGCGCACTACGAGGAGCGCCTGCGCCGCCTCGAGTCCGACGGCGACTGAGCCGAACGGATCGGGCCGCCGCCGCGGGGTCAGAGCCCGACGAGGCCTCGAAGCTGATTCGCAGCCGAGCGTGCGCTGTCGACGCTCGGCTGCATCCCTGCGGCCGCGTCGGAGTGCAGCGAGCTGAGCGCCTGGTCGTACTCGCTCAGCGCGCTGCCCCAGGCGGATTCGATGGATGAGGGCGGAGCGCTCTCGCCGAGCCGCTGCGCGTCGGCCTGGAGGCTCTCGATGACCTCGGTCGCGTCCTGTCCACTGGACTCGCTGACGATCTGCAGTCCTGTCAGCGCATCATCGAGCCAGCCCTGAACCTGTCCGCGGAAGGCGTCGACCGAGGGGTCCGCGACGGGGGGCGGGGTCGTGATCGGTGTCATCGTCGGCGCGGGCTCCGCCGTCGGCTGAGGGGTCTCGGTCTGCGTCGGCGACGCTGACGGGGACGGGGACGGGGACGGGGATGTCGATGCCGACGCGGAAGGGGACGGTGACCCGCTGGCGCCGGGAGCCGGTGACTCTCCGCGCGGAAGGAGGAAGAACAGCAGCACGCCGACGACGACGAGTGCGGCGACGACGAGTCCGACGATGAGCCAGATCCGACCACGATTGCTCGGCTTCGGCTCCAGCGGGGCCCAGCGGAGCTCCGGCTGCGTGTCGTCGGTCATGATGTCAATCCTCCAGAGCGGGCATGGGCGTCCAGGAGCGATCGCGGCCGAGCTTGCCGCCCTCCTTGAGTCCCCGGAACAGATTGCTCGTTCCTCGCACCGTGCGCTCGACGAACAGGAGCCGGATGAGCTCCTTCGCGAACGTCATCGACGTCCCGAGGCCGAACAGCACAGGATTGTAGTTGCCGTGCACGCGGTAGTAGTTCTTGATGTACGCCCGGTTGCGCATGATGTAGAACCGGTAGGCGTTGCTCGAGGCGTTCATGTGGCGGATGCCCATGTCCCACTGCTTGATCTCGCGAGTGCGTCGCAGGACGAACTCGTCGACGATCACCGCAGTGGTCTTGCGCGAGGCGAGCCACCCGTACATCTGGTCATCCCAGTAGATGAAGAAGCGGTGGTCGGGCAGACCGATCTGCTTCACGATGGACCGATGGATGAACATGCCTTCGAAGCATCCGCTGTTCATCTCCTTGTAGCCCGACGCATCGAACCCGGACGGCGCGAACGGGATCGGGATGCCCATGCGCTCGGCGATCCGGTACTGCCAGTAGAACTCGCTGCCGTCGTAGTCGTATCGGCGGCCCTGGATGCTCTTGAACCGCGGGGCCCACTTGCCCATCTTCGCCAGGCCGTCGGTCACGACCTCGACGTCGTCGTCCATCATCCAGATCCACTCCGAACCCAGCTCGTACGCCGTGCGCATGCCTTCGCTGAAGCCGCCCGACCCGCCGGTGTTCGTCTCGAGGCGTCGGTAGATGCTCTCGGTGCCGAGCCGAGGACGGAAGGAGTCGACGACCTCGGTGGTGTCGTCGGACGAGGCGTTGTCGATGATCACGACGTGGCCCGGCTTCGGGTCCATCGCCGTGATGCTCTCGAGGAGGCCGGTCAGGAGGTGAGACCGGTTGTACGTGACGATGACGATCGTCGCGGAGGCCGGGTCGAAGGGGGCGTGAGTCACGAGGTGAAATCTCCGGAGGCTCGGGGCCCGCAGGGCGCCGCGAGCAGATCCACCCTACCCGGAGCAGTTCGGAATCCGCCGAGGGCGCGGCGCGGAGGTCAGCGTTCGGGACGCAGCGTCGGGATCGCTCCGGTGTGCGCGGCGTCGATGTTCTCCCGCCACGACCTCGTCTGGCCGGCCCGCAGCGCACAGAGCACGAGCATGAACCAGCCCGCGCCGACGATCGTGAAGCTCTCGAACATCGACTCGACGGCGAGTGTGACGAGCATGAGCGGGGTCCAGGCGTAGACCACCGAACGTCGAGCGCTCGCGACGAGCCAGGACCGGACGGTGGCGATGCCGCCGAACAGGAGGAAGAGCACGAGGCCGGCGGCGCCCAGTTGCAGCAGGACGTCGAAGTACGCGTTCAGCGCGCTCTGGTGGTGGTCGTCGAGCAGGAAGTTGATGTACGTGAACGGGAACTCTCCGCGGGCCCACGCGCCGTACCAGCCCCACCCCTCGACCGGCTTGAGAGCGACGAAATCGAGGATCGTGTTCCACAGGGTCGCTCTGATCGAGAAGTCCGAACCGGCATCGAGCAGCGCGATGATCACATGGCGAAGTGCGAACGCGGCAGCGAGGGCGAGAGCGACGAGGACACCGAGCACCCACTGCACGATGGTCCGCCGCTCGGGCGGGGTGTGACGGACGATCGCGAGCGCGACGGCGACGACGCCGACTGCGGCCGCGAGCACGAGCACGGTGGGGGAGGAGGAGAAGAAGGCCAGCAGCGCCGCGAGCGCGATCGAGGGGATCGCGATGCGAGCGGTCAGCGACTGCGACCGCCACTCCACCACGAAAGTGATGAGTGCGATCACGGTGACGAAACCGAGCATGTTCCTGCTGCCGAAGATCCCCTGCACGGGTCCGCCGACGGCCAGGTCTCCCTGGATGCCGAGGAAGAGGAAGGGCGTGTCGAGCAGCACGCCGGAGAGGAGCTCCAGGCCCAGCGACACGAGGAGGAGGAACCTCAGCGAGTCGCCCAGGGCGCGGACGGTCTGGAGGGTGTCGCGGATGTGCCCGACGGTGATCGCCAGGAAGGCGAAGCCGAAGAGCTCCATCCACCCGAACGCGGTGTCGGACTTGTCGGTCGTCCACACGATGCTGACGGCGGCCCACGCCAGGAAGGCCAGCAGCGACGACGGGGCGATCCGCAGCAGCGACAGCTCCTCCCTGCGCACCCACAGGATCCAGGCGCCGACGACGCACAGCACGGCGATGATCGTCGCGAGGGTGACCGATGAGGCGATGTGCTCGATCGCGAACGACGAGAAGACCGCTGTGAGGACCGCGATCGTGTACGCGCGGGCGAACTCGGCCGAGCCGAGCAGATCGCTCAGACGACGTTCGGGCGTCACGGAACCCGCCGGCTTCGCTCGCCGCGCTCGATCACACGCTCGCGTTCACCGACGCCGACCAGGGGCACGACCTTGATCTTGAACGAGAGCAGGACCAGCAGCATCCAGCCCCAGAGCATGATCGGGGTCGATTCCGTCAAACCCTGCACGAGCAGCACGACCGTGAAGAGGCTCGGAAGCAGAGTGATCGCCGAATAGTCGCGGTCCGACCTCAGATCCCAGCGCGGGCGGTCGATGGCGAAGAACCACGAACGCCAGAGCAGGCTGAGATAGGCGAGAGCCATGAGGACGACCCCCACCACGCCCAGCTGCATCAGCACGTCGAGCCACATGTTGTGCGCGTGGAACACCGTGATGCCGTGATCCTCGATCCATCCGGCGAAGGCAGGATCGAAGGGGACCCAGGGACTCGAGAACCCGTTGCCGAAAATCGGATGCTCCGCGGCACGCGCGAGGACCTTGTCCCAGATCTTGTCGGAGCGCCCGGTGAGGTCTGCGCTGCGACCGATGAGGGCGAACAGGCGTTCACGCAGGAGCCAGACGGCGGATCCGATGACCACGGCGCCGCCGATGAACAGCACATACAGTCGGGTTCGTGCGCCCGGAGACGTCGCGCGGCGCATCAGCAGGGCGACGACCAGGACTGCGGCGGCAGCGGCGGCGCACACGTATGCCGTCGCGGATCCGGCCCGGACGAGGAAGTATCCCGCGAGGAGGGCCCAGAGCGCGAGAGTGGTGCGCCAGCGCGTGCGCGCGGCGAATAGCACGCCGAAGGTGAGGATTGCGAACAGGCAGACGATGGCGAGCACGTTCGAATTGCCCACGATGCCCTGGATCCGTCCGCCGTCGACGAGGTTGCCGCGAACCCAGTACCAGTGGGCGTTGGTCTCGCCGTCCGGCCGCACGAAGAAGTTCGGCAGGATCGGAGCGTGGACGACAAGGGCGACCCACAGTTCGAGCGCGAGGGACAGGCCGAGGATCCACTTGAACGCGGAAGCGAGCGCCCGCACGATCTCGTGCCAGGTCAGCACGTGGACGATGAAGAGCGCGTTCACCGTGACGGTGGCGAGCAGGACCCAGGTGATGATGGTCGCTCCGCGCCACTGAGACCACGCGACCGAGAGCAGGGCCAGCGTGGTGTATGCGACGGCGGCCCAGGGCAGTCGACGCCACGCGAACGCGGCAGGTCGCCGACGGGCGATCATCGGAACGCCGATGGAGAGCGTCGCGATCAGGAACACGACGAGGGTGATGAATGCGCCGATCTCGCCCACGAGGTTGTACACCGCCGAGTGCGCGAAGGTCGCGAACAGCACCAGGCCGATGTACCCGCGCAGCAGAAGATGCCCCGTGGACTCGCGCTCGGGAGCGGCGGGCGGGGCGGCGACCGGGTGCTTCGTGTATTGCGCCATCGCGTTCAGGCTACCGCGCGGAAGTCGGGAGTCACCGATGGGACGGTCGTGGCACCGTGGGTTCCCTGCCAATAGCCTGGTGGCATGCTGCTCAGTCTCTCGAATGCACCCCGTGACTACGCGTGGGGATCCCCGACGCTCCTGGCCGACCTGGAAGGCCGCACCCCCACGGGTGCGCCTGAGGCGGAGGTGTGGTTCGGCGACCACCCGGGAGACCCGTCCGACGTGCAGGGCGGCGGGACGCTGGACGCCGTCACGGGCGGTGCTCTGCCGTACCTGCTCAAGCTCCTCGCGGCCGCATCGCCCCTGTCCATCCAGGTGCACCCGACCGTCGAGCAGGCGAGAGCCGGGTGGGCGAAGGAATCGACGCTCGACGCCACGGACCCGACTCGCAACTACCGCGATGACAACCACAAGCCCGAGCTGATCGTCGCCCTGAGCGAACGGTTCGAATCCCTGAGCGGGCTGCGCCCCGTCGGCGACACCCTGGGCCTGCTGGGGGAGTTGGGGCAGAGCGCCGGGGTCGAGGAACTCGCTGATCATCTCCGCGGCGAGGGCGACGTCCTGCGCGACACGATCGGCTGGCTGCTGTCCGGCGATGCGCGGTCCGTGGTCGACGACGTCGTCGCCTCTGTGAGCGCGGCCGCAGCCTCCGCGTCGGGGGAATGGGCCGAGACGCTCCGCGGTGTGGCGGCGATCGCGGAGACCTATCCGGGAGACCCCGGTGTGGTCGTCGCGCTGCTTATGAACCACGTGGTGCTTCGCAGGGGTGAGGGCATCTTCCTGCGGGCCGGGCTCCTGCATGCCTACATCGCCGGTCTCGGAGTGGAGATCATGGCGGCGAGCGACAACGTCCTGCGCGGCGGTCTCACGCCCAAGCGCATCGATGTGGCCGAGCTGCTCTCGGTCCTCGACACGACGACCGGCGAGGTGCCCGTGCTGCGCCCGACGACGGATGGTGCGATCACGGAGTACCCGGTGCCCGTCGCGGACTTCTCGCTGAAAAGGGTCGAACTCGACGGCCAGGACGTCGTCATCGACGTGGACGGACCGACGATGGTCCTTGCGACGTCCGGTCGCGTCAGGGTGGGCGGTGCGGACGGTGCAGTGCTCGATGTTCCGGTCGGCACCGTCGCGTTCGCGTCCGCCGACGAGGTCCGATTGACCGTCGGCGGCCAGGGCGAGGCGTTCGTCGCATCGCCCGGCGATCTCGCCTCCGGCCGCTGACTCCTCGGGCGGACGTGCGACACGCCGTACGGAGGTCAAGAACCTTCAAGACCGGATTGAGGGTTTACGATCCGCGACTTGACCGATGGGAATGACACGGGTGTAATTAGTTGAGCACGGCCCGCCGAGGGGGCGGAATTTAGGGGTTGGAGAGCGAGATGACGGGTTACCGTTCAGACGTACCGGAGAACTGGTTCGTCGATCCGATCAACCTCGGTGTTCCCGGGGTTCGCAAGGTCGAGACCGACGATGACAATGCTCTCGCATGGCAGAGCGATGCACTGTGCTCGCAGACTGATCCTGAGGCCTTCTTCCCCGAGAAGGGCGGATCGACCCGCGACGCCAAGAGGATCTGCACGTCCTGCGATGTCCGCGGCGAGTGCCTCGAGTACGCGCTCAACAACGACGAGCGCTTCGGAATCTGGGGCGGTCTCTCCGAGCGCGAGCGCCGCAAGCTCAAGCGCCGCGCGAGCTGACCCGGCAGTGATTCGTCCGCGTTCATAGCTTCGCGGCCACGCCGGGTCGGGTCAGCCCCCGATTCCTGTCGCACGCATAGGCTGACCAGGTCATGCCAGCCCGAGTTCACGCAATCATCGTCGCGCGCCCCGGTTCCTCCGCCCGCGCGCAGCTGCTCCGCACACTCGATGCGTTGCGCTCCCAGACGACGCCCGCAGCAGCCATCACCCTCGTGATGTGCGGCGACGCGGCTTCGGCTCGCGAGAGCGAGGCGGTGACCAGCACAGTCGAGGGCATCATCCAGGCGCGCGGCAACACCTCATTCGCGGATGCCGTCGAACTCGCCAGACCCCGCATCCTCGAGGGCAGCGCCGTCTGGCTGCTCGCACAGGACACCGCTCCGCACCCGCGAGCGCTCGAGCGCCTGATCGGCACTCTCGAACGATCTCCGTCGGCGGCGATCGTGGCGCCCAAGCTCGTGCAGACCGACAACGACCGCGAGATCGTCTCTCTGGGCGTCAGCATGACGACTCTGGGGCGCTCGGTGGAGCTGGCCGGCGGCGAGCTCGACCAAGGACAGCACGATGCCAGCGACGACGCGCTCGGTGCGGACATCCGCGGCATGCTGATCCGCGGCGAGGTCCGCGATGCGCTCCGTCCGGATCCGGCGCTCGCGGGAGCCGACCTGGGTCTCGACCTCGGAGTGCGTGCCCGCCTCGGCGGCGGACGCGTCGTGCTCGCGCCCTCGGCGCGCGTATCCGTATCACCGGACGGACCAGGGACACCTCCGACCGCGCGGGGCAGGCGCGCGTTCGCGACCAGACTCGCCCAGCTGCACCGCCGCCTCGCTTATGCCCCGGCGATCTCCGTCCCGCTGCACTGGCTCACTCTGCTTCCTCTCGCGCTCTGGCGATCCATGGCCGACCTGATCGGCAAGAGGCCGGAGGCCGTCGCGCCCGAGTGGGCGGCTGCGGTGACGGCGATGTTCCGCTTCGGCGCGATCGCGCGGTCTCGTTCTCGCATCCGCTCCTTCCGCACCTCGAGCTGGTCGAGCATCGCCCCGCTGCGTGTGAGCAGCTCCGATCTTCGTCGTCGGCTGGATGACGGCCACGGCAGCGAGGGCGGAGCGGTCAGTGAGCTCCGGTTCTTCTCGGGCGGCGGCGCCTGGGCGGTGCTGGGCGCCCTCGTCGTCAGCATCGCGACCTTCACCACGATCCTCGCGTGGCCCGTGCTCGGTGGCGGTGCGCTGCTTCCGCTGCGGTCGACGGTGGGTGCGCTGTGGAATGACGCCGCCTGGGGGCTGCGTGGTCTCGGAGTCGACGTCGTCGGTCCCGCGGATCCCTTCTCCGGAGTGCTCGCTGTGCTCGGCTCCCTCTGGCCGGCCGCCCCGTCGTTCTCCCTCGTGCTCCTCTGGGTGCTGGCGCTGCCCCTCGCCGTGCTCGGCGGCTGGTTCGCGGCCACGCGAGTGACCGATCGTGCGGGTCTGCGCATCTTCGCCGGAATCGTGTGGGCGCTCGCTCCCACCTTCCTCACCGCGCTCGTCGACGGTCGCCCCGCCGCTGTGCTGGTGCACCTCCTCCTGCCCTGGCTCTTCCACGCCGGGGCGGTAGCCCATCGTTCGTGGGGCGCGGCAGGTGCAGCGTCGCTCCTCTTCGCCGCGGTCACGGCATGTGCGCCCTCGCTCGCCCCGGCACTCCTCCTGCTGTGGGTCGTGGCGCTCGGCATCACCCTCGCCGGCGCTCGTATCCGCGGAGCCGTCCGCCTGGTCTGGGTGCCGATTCCCGCCGTCGCCCTCTTCGCGCCGCTCGTGGTCTGGCAGCTGAGCCGCGGAGACATCCTCGCGGTGCTCGCGGATCCCGGCTCGATCTGGGCCGGTCCGCAGGCAGCGGCCGATGCTGCAGGCAGGCTCGCGTTGGCCAGTGGGTTCCCCAGCGGTGACATGGCCGGGTGGGCGACGTGGCTCGGCCTCGAGCTCGCGCCGTGGGTGGGGGTGCTGCTTGCCCCGCTCGCGCTCCTCGCTCTCGCATCAGCGGTCGCCCCGCGCTGGCGAGCCGGAATCACTCTTCTGCTCGTCGCGCTCTGCGGCCTGGCCACCGCGTTCTTGGCCGTGGGAGTCGCCGTGTCCTTCGCCCAAGGGACTCCCGTCGCGATCTGGCCGGGTTCGGGTCTCAGCCTCGCGTGGATCGGCGTCACCGGAGCCGCCCTCGTGACGCTCGACACCGCGGTGACCATGCCACGGGTCCGGGTGCTCAGCGCGGCGGTCGCCGGTCTTGCGATCGCCGTGTGCGCTGTTCCTGGCCTGGCCGCGGTCCACGCGGACGAGTCGGAGCTCCGAGACGGTCCCGCATCGACGCTGCCGGCGTATGTCGCAGCGCAGGCGGGTGCCGACCGTCAGATCGGAACCCTCGTGCTCACCCCGCAGAACGACGGCGGCCTGGCGACCGAGGTGGCGTGGGGCGGAAGCGAGACGCTGAGCGCCCAGACGACGATCCTCTCGACAGCGACGGAGCTGCGCGGCTCCGACCTCACGACGCTCGCGGTCGATCTGCTCTCGGCCAGGGACTTCGATGCGGCTGATGAGCTGGCTCGGACGGGGATCTCGTACGTCCTGCTCGCACAGGTCTCGGGTGAGGAGTCGGACCGTGCTCGCTCTCTGCGCACGGCCGCGGTGACATCGCTCGACCAGCGGGCCGGTTTCGTCCAGGCCGGCTCGACCGACCGTGGTGTGCTCTACAGGCTCGAGGCCGACGCCTCGCCACGGGCTCCGCTCTCGACCGCTCAGCAGGCGACAGCGCGCCTCGTGATCACGGTCCAGCTCGTGCTCGTGCTCGCGGCGCTGCTGCTGTCCGTGCCGACACGTGCGTCGCGGCGAGCAGCTCGCGCCCGCTCGCGCATCGTCGGACGAGCACCGGAAGAGCCGCTCGTGCTGCCTCGGCACCCCGAGGACCGCGACGGCGCCGCAGAACCGCACGGCGATCCGGAGGTCGCTGAGACAGCCGCAACAGCCGACGCCGCGCCCTCGGACGGGCCCGAGCCGGATGCGGCAGTCGAGGCCCAGCCGTCGACCGAACAGGGTGAGGAGGAGCGGCGATGACCCGCAACCGCGCATTCCGGGTGGCGGCGACCGGCGCTCGAGTCCTGACAGGCGCCGTCGTCGCAGGAGCGTGCGTCGTCGGTGTCGTCGTCGGCATCACCGCGCCGTGGCCGACTGTCTCGCACGAGCCCGCTCAGGCGCAGGTGGCGCCCCTTCCGGGTGACACCGTTCTCGTCTGCAACGGTGACCTTCGCGCGGTCGGTCGAGATCCCTCCAACCCGCTCGAGATGGTGTCGGCGGCGTCTCCCCAAGTGACCTCCGAGGGGTCGTCCGGGCGACCGGAGTCGAGTCCCCTGCCTGCGAAGGACCTCGCCGACGGCGGGTCCGCGCAACGCCTCGTGGGCCCTGTCGAGGGACGCCAGGCGCCGCTGCTCGGCGCCACGGAGTCGGTCAGCGTGCAGGAGGCGGACCTGTTCGGTCTCGCCGCGGCGCCCTGCCGTCCTGCGGGCATCGAGTCGTGGCTCGTCGGCGGAACGGTCGCCACCGGGACCGAGGACCTGATCGTTCTCACGAACCCCGGGGTCGTGCCCTCCACTGTTTCTCTCGGCGTGTTCGGGTCTGCGCGGGCGTCCAGCACCGTGATCGTCCCCGCGGAGTCTCAGGTCGCGCTCGCGCTGTCATCGATCGCCGCCGGATCGGACTTCCCGATCGTCAAGGTGACCGCGACAGGGTCGCCCGTGCGCGCTGTACTGCAGTCGTCGCTCACCCGGACCCTCGATCCCTCGGGCATCGACCTGCAGGATGCGGTTCCCGCTGCGCAGCGTCAGCCGGTGCTCCCGGGCATCCAGGTCTTCGAGAACCAGGGCGACAACGCAGACATGGCGGTTCTGCGGCTGATGTCACCCGAGGTCGATTCCCAGGCCGTCGTGACGGTCAGAGAGGTCGGTGCGTCCACGATCGCCGACGAGTTCACCGTTCCGCTCACCGCCGACGCGCCCACCGAGCTGTCGCTCTCCGCGCTGTCGCCGGGGGACTACACGATGAGCATCGAATCGGACAACCCTGTGCTCGCCGCGGTGCGGCAGCAGGATGTCGCCGGGCCGCAGGACGATTTCGCCTGGGTCACGCCGGCGCCGGAGCTCGAGGATGACGTGTACGTCGCCGTTCCTGCCGGGCCGACGCCGCGCCTCGTGCTCGCCAACGACGAGGATTCCGATGCGACGGTGCAGGTCGCATCGACATCGGGCGGAGAGCCCGTCGAGGTCACTGTCCCCGCCCACTCGTCGGCGTCGGTCGATGTGACGCCGCGCACGGTGTATGCGCTGTCGACCTCGGCGCCGGTGCATGCCTCCGTCACGATGAGCGCGCCCGGAGCGCTCGCGGTCTGGCCGGTATGGCCGGCTGCGGGAGCGCAGCAGAGCATCACCGTCTACCCGTGACCTGCGGACCGGCGAGGACGGTCTCTGAGCTCAGTGCTCGTGGCCGCCGAGGTCCCAGGGCTCGCGGCCGACGTACTCGGCCGCAGCTCTGAACACGGCGCTCTCGATCGCCATCCTGCGGTGGGCGGAGTCGTCGTGCCCCGGCGGCAGCAGCCGTTCGATGGGAAGCCGGAAGAGCACGATGCGCGCCTTCTCGTGATCGAGGTACCAGCGCGGGACCTCGTCTGCGGCCTCGAACGCGGGCATGGCGCCGATCTCGAACCGCACCTCCTGCAGTTCGGGCCAGGTTCCTCGAAGGAACTCCACCGCAGTGCCGACGGTCAGATCGAACCGGTCGATGCGCCCGTCGAGAGGGGCGAGTGGAGGGCGCACGACCTCGCTGCGTCCGAGCCGACCGTGGCGCCCGTGTCTGGCCCCGCGGCGGGGTGCGTCAGAGGTGCGGGAGCGACGGGGCATAGCGAAAGTCTAGGCCGAGTCCGACGGGCGCGGCGGCGCGGCATCCGATCATCCGATGAACCTCGACGTAGCCTGGCGTGAATGGACGGAAGACTCTGCTCGAAGGTCGGCTGCGCGCGCGAGGCCGTGGCCACTCTCACCTACGACTACGGCGATCAGATGGCCGCGCTCGGGCCCCTGGGGATGGCGCGCCACCCGAACGCGCATGATCTGTGCGCACAGCATGCGGACCGCCTGTCCGTTCCCGCGGGATGGCTCGTCGTCCGGCACGAGGCGCTTCGCGCCTGATATACCGTCCGCATCGCCGACGGGGACACGCCGCCTCGGGGCGGGTGGGTCATCGACGCATGCCGATACGCTGACCGCGGATGCGCCAGGGCGGCGCCGCCGGAAAGGCAGCCGTGATCGTCTGGCGACGCTGGATCTTCCCTCTTCTTCTCGTTCTCGTCTTCGGCGCGTGCGCCGCGGCTCTCGTGAAGATCGCGTTCTTCCCGGACGCCACAGAGGCGATGGTCAGCCCCGAGTCGTCGATCGTCGATCCCGTCATCCCGGTCGAACGGGGCTCGGTGGTGAACGCTCTCACCCTGAGCGGCAACGTCGCACGCGATGACGCGTTCCCGGTGCGGTCGGAGATCACCGGAACGGTCATCGCGGTGCATGTCCCCGACGGGGCGACCGTCGCGGCGGGGCAGAAGCTCTTCACGATCAGGCAGGACGAGCCCAAGAAGGATGTGGACGTCGTCGCGCCGGAGGCCGGCGACGTCTCGGAGATCGCTCTCGTGAAGGGTCAGGCGACATCCACCGGAACCGAGATCTTCACGCTCACGCCCGCGCGCTACCACCTGCTCGCGACCGTCGAGCCGGTCCAGCTGTACCGCCTGGTGAATGCGCCGGCCGACGCATCGGTGACGATCACCGGGGGGCCCGCGCCGTTCGTGTGCACAGGAGTGCGGGTGCAGGTGAGCGCCGAGGGCACAGCGAGCGTGCGATGCGCGGTGCCCGGTGACCAGGTCGTCTTCGCCGGTCTGCCGGCGACGATGGATCTGGCGCTCGGGCAGGTGGACGACGCCCTGGTGGTGCCGGTCACCGCTGTGCAGGGTGGCGCGGGCACGGGCAACGTCTGGGTCGATGCCGGCGACGGCGCTGAACCGGAAGAGCGAGCGGTCGAGCTCGGCGTGAATGACGGGGCCATGGTCGAGGTGGTCTCCGGCCTCGAAGAGGGGGAGTCGATCCGCCAGTTCGTCCCCGGCTTCGTCGCCCCGGTCGAGGAGGTCTGCTACGAGGTGGCTCCCGGAGTCGAGCAGTGCGACAGCGGGGTCAGCTGGTGAATCTCGTCGCGCTGAGCGATGTGACGAAGAGCGTGCGGCTCGCTGACGACTCGGAACTGGAGATCCTGCGAGGGATCACGCTCGAGGTCAGTGCGGGCGATCACGTCTCGATCGTCGGCAGGTCGGGCTCCGGGAAGTCGACGCTGCTCAACATCCTCGGGATGCTCGACGCTCCGACCACCGGCTCCGTGTCGTTCGAGGATCGCGAAGTGCGTCGGATGCGGTCGGGGCGGCTGGACCGGCTGCGCGGCGACAACGTCGGCTTCGTGTTCCAACAGTTCAATCTGCTCCCGGGGCGCACCGCGCTCGACAATGTGATGATGCCACTCGGCCATGCGCGCGGTCGGCTGTTCTGGAACAGGAGGCAGATCGCCGCTGACATGCTCGAGAGAGTCGGCCTCGGTCATCGCATCGAGCAGGTCGCCGATCGACTCTCGGGAGGAGAGCAGCAGCGGGTCGCGATCGCGAGGGCCCTCGTGCGCAGGCCCGTGCTGATCCTCGCGGACGAGCCGACCGGCGCACTCGACATCGACACGGGCGCGTCCGTCATGTCGCTGCTCGACGAGGTCGCGACCGAGACCGACGCGGCACTCGTGACCATCACGCACGACCTCCATGTGGCCGCCCGTGCCCGACGGCACTACCGACTCGACGCCGGGGTCCTCGAGCCTGCGGATCTCAGCCGCGCCTTCGAAGCCTCGACCCTCGCGGCGTCCGTTCCCTCCGCATCCGTTCCCTCTTCATCCGTCCCGGCCGCATCTGCACCGGCGGCTGCGTCCACCGGGGCCGAGATGCCGACACCCGGCAGCATGCCGGCCATGCCGTACTCGCGTCGCGGAGCCGCGTCATGACCGGCATCCTCGGAGCGCTGTCGGATGCGTGGGCGGAGATCCGCGTCCACAAGCTGCGTGTGCTGCTCAGCCTGATCGGCATCGCGGTCTCGGTGGCAGCCCTCACCGGGGTCGTCGCCGTCTCGGAATATCAGCGTCAGTTCCAGGCGGAGCAGTCGGATCGCTGGGGAGGCAGGGCGGCGACCCTGGTCGTCACGATCAGCAGCGACGACGGGGCGCCGGTCGACTTCGACGCCTTCGATGAGAGGTTCACGCGCGTCACGGAGCGGTTCGAGTTCAGCCACACGGCCCGGATCGCGCAGGGCATGGTCGTTCCGGTGCAGCTGCCGGACGGCATCGTCGATGTCAACTCACGATTGATCGATCCGCTCTACTCCGAGATCCACCGCGAGCAGCTGCTCGTGGGCCGATGGATGCGGGATGCGGATGCCGACGCACTCTCCCCACCCGTCGTGATCACGGAGGCGCTGTGGGATCGCATCGGTCGCACGCCCGTCGCGGAGCATCCGATTCTCACGCTCGCGGGGCCTGCGGGTGGCACTTATCAGGTCGTGGGTGTCGTGCCTCGCCAGGGGTTCGGAGACGAGGAGCTTCGGGTCGACATCCTCTACGACGCGTATCGTGCCCGCGTCGATGCTCTGCCGGAGGGCGCCTGGCCGCAGTACGAGGTCTGGCTCGGACAGGAGCAGGTCGACGAGATCGCACCCGTGCTCGCCATGGATCTCCGCGCAGGGCTCCCGGACGGGCAGACGGTGTCGGTCAGCCGGTCGGACTGGGCCGCCCAGCCCGGTGCGCTGGATGCGCAGGCGACGTTCGAGATGGTCACCGGCGGCATCGCTGCCGTGATCCTCGCGCTGGGAGCTCTGAGTCTGATCAACATCCAGCTCGTCGCGATGCGGCAGCGAGTGCGTGAGATCGGCGTGCGTCGCGCATTCGGCGCCACCTCGGGCCGGGTCTTCTTCTCGGTCTTCCTCGAGAGCCTCGTCGCGACGACGGTGGCGGGGCTCGTCGGCATCGCGATCGTCGTCGCGGTGCTCCGTTCGGACTGGGTCGTCACCTCGCTGTTCTACGGGATCCAGGACGTGCCGCCGTTCCCGATGCGCGCGGCCTTCGTGGGGCTCGCCGCGTCGATCCTGGTGGGCGCCGTCGCCGGCTTCATCCCTGCACTGGTCGCCCTTCGCGTCAAGGTGATCGACGCGATCCGATTCTGACGGCGCCGGGGTTCGCGAAGTGGCCGGTGTGCTCAGGCCCCGACGCGTCGACCGGTGAGCTTCTCCGCTCGGCGGTCGGCGTTCTCCAGCGCTCTGCGCTCCCGCTCGCGCCGCAGCACGGTGATGCCGATGAGCGCAACCTCCGGGGCGGCCTGAGGCAGAGGCGAGACGAACGGCGATGCCTCGGTCAGGAGATCCTGCGCCACTCGGGCGCGAGCTGACGGGACCATCCGCTGAGCGCTCTGCAGGAACTGCGAGATGCGGCGCGCGAGACGGTCGGGGAGGCGCGCGACATCGGCGATCTGCGCCCAGCCGGCGAGCATCGGCGGCAGCACGGGGACGCTCGGGATCAGCTTCGGCGTGCGCACGCGCTGGCTGTAGGTGCCGGCGACCATGTCTCCCAGCCGCTGCGAGCGGGCGCTGAACGCTCCGGCGAGCACCGCGATGCTGCCCAGCGTCATGTAGATCTCGAGGACGCCGAGGAGTGCCCTGATGAACGCATGGCGGAAACCGGTCGCGCCACCGTCGAGTCGCACGATCCGACCCCCGACGGCGAGCTTGCCCAGGCTGCGGCCCTTGAGGGCGACCTCCATGGTGATCGGCAGCACCACGAAGCTGATCACGATCGAGGCGATCAAGGCGATCGTGTCTGTCGCCTGGGTCAGGACGCCGATGTCGAGGAGCCAGATCCGCAGGAAGATCGTCGACAGGAACACAGCGAGCCCGACCAGGAGGTCGATGATCGCGCCCGCGGCTCGCAACACGAAGCCGATCGGCTGCACGTCGATCGCGACGGCCTCGCCCGAGAGGACCTCGTCGGATGCATCGAGCGCGGCGGACATGAGTACAGTAAATCAGGTGGATGCCGATGCGCTGACAGATGCACGCCGCGCCGAGTGGGAACGGCTCGACCAGCTGAGCCGTGCTCGGCTCGACGGCGCGGGCGTCGACGAGCTGATCGTCCGCTACCGCGCGGCGTCCGCGGATCTCGCTGAGCTCAAGACCTCGGTGGGGGAGTCGCCTCAAGGTGCGTACCTCTCGACGATCCTCGTGCGCGCGCGGCTGCGACTCACCGGGGCGTCCGACAGCATCCTCACCCAGACCGGCCGATTCTTCTCGCTGCAGCTGCCCGCCGCGCTCTATCGACTGCGCTGGACGACGCTCGTGATCGCGGCGTCATTCATCGCGATCGTCGTCGGGACCGCGACATGGATCTCCGCAGATCCGGCACTCCTCGCGACCCTCGGCCCGCCGGACATGCTGGAGCAGTACGCCGACGAGAGCTTCACCGGCTACTACACCGAGAACCCGGCCGCGGTGTTCATGGGCATGGTCTGGTGGAACAACGCCTGGATCGCCCTGCAATGCGTGCTGTTCGGCATCACCGGCATCTGGCCGATCAACGTCCTCGTGCAGAACGCGATGGGGCTGGGCGTGTCGGGCGCCGTCATGGCCGCACACGACCAGGTCGATGTGATGATCCTCTACATCCTTCCGCACGGGCTCCTGGAGATGACGTCGATCTTCGTCGCGGCTGCGGCGGGTCTGCACCTGTTCTGGTCGTGGGTCGCGCCGGGACACCGTTCGAGAGGCGAGTCACTCGCGTCCGAGGGACGCTCGCTCGCGACAGTGGCGATCGGACTCGTCTTCGCGCTGTTCGTGTCCGGACTGATCGAGGGATTCGTGACGGGGTGGGCGCTGCCCTGGCCTGTCAAGATCGGCATCGGCGTCGCCGCCCTCGCCGCGTTCCTCATCTATATGCTCGTGATCGGCGGTCGAGCGTATCGCCGCGGCGAGACCGGAGACCTCGTCGAGTACGAGGCAGGTACGCCCAGGCTCCTGGCCGGCTGACTCTCCGCGTTCAGAGGCGCCCGGCGGCCTTCAGCTCCAGGTACCGGTCTGCGATCCTCGGAGGCAGCGACTCGGGGTCAGCGGCGATCGCCTCGCCTCCCGCGCGGCGCACCGCGTCGGCCACGTTCTCCGCGTCGCGCATCGTGCGTTCGGCCGCTGCAGCGAGGTAGATCTCCTCCCGAGATCCGCGCCGCGTCGTGAGATCCGCGATGCCGTCGTCGGTGACCGAACCGACGAGGATCGATGTCGACCTGCTCGCGTCGGGGAACGCACCGAGGAATCCGCGAGCCGACTCGGCCGCATCCTGAGCGGTGAGCACCACGATGAGCGACGGACGGGTCGTGAGCGTGCGCACGGCAGCGAAAGCACCCGGCCAGTCGGTGTCGACGAGACGCGCGTGCACCGGAGCCATCGCATCGGTCAGCGCCGGAAGCAGCGCTGTCCCCTCCACACCGGTCACGCGCGCCCGCACGACCCGGTCGTACATGAGCAGATGCACGTGGTCGCCCGCACGCGCGGCGAGGGCCGCGAGCAGAAGAGACGCCTCCAGGGCGGCATCGACCCTCGTGCCGTCGCCGACGCGCGCGGCTGCAGTGCGGCCGGTGTCGATGATGATCACGACGTGGCGGTCGCGCTCCGGTCGCCACGTCCTCAGCATCGTGGTGCCCGCGCGAGCGGTGGCGCGCCAGTCGATCGACCGCACGTCATCCCCTCGGACGTACTCGCGGAGCGAGTCGAACTCGGTGCCCTGACCGCGCACCTGGATGCTCGTGTTCCCGTCGAGCTCCCGCAGACGGGCGAGGCGGGAGGGGAGGTGCTTCCGCGACGAGAAGGCGGGCAGCACCCGGATGGTCCCGCGTACGAGGTGACGGGCCTGCCGGCCGGCGAGGCCGAGCGGACCGAGCGAGCGGATCATCACGAACTCGCTCGCCAGCTCGCCGCGACGTCGTGGCAGCAGGGGGATGGAGACGCGTCGCCGTTCACCCGGCGGGACGCTGAGTCGCTGACGGGCCTCACCCGCTCCGGCCGTCGGCTGCCAGGCATCGCGGATCAGCGCATGGAGCGTCCGGGGACCCTGATTCTGCAGCGCGACGCTCACGGGGACCTGCTCGCCGATGCGGGTGCGCGTCGGCACGCGCCTGGTCACGACGACGGAGCGGGGGCTCGGAGCCAGCAGCACATCGACGACGATCAGCAGGACGCAGAGCAGCACCCAGATGCCGAGGGCGGCATAGGGCGGGAAGTCCGCCAGCCCGGCGAGGACGAGCGGGACGATGCCGACGGCGACGGCAAGCGCGAGACGGCCGGTGACGAACACCTAGATCGGCACCCTGGTCTGCTGGACGACGGATGTGAGCACGGCATCCGCGGACACGCCCTCCATCTGGGCGTCCGGACGGAGCTGCAGCCGGTGCCGCCAGACGGGGACGAGCATCGTCTGCACGTGATCCGGCGTGACGGCAGAGGATGCGTTGAGCCACGCCCACGCCTTCGCAGCGGCGAGCAGACCCGTGGAGGCGCGGGGGCTCGCGCCGAGCTCGACCGAGGGCGATTGCCTCGTGGCTCTGGCGAGGTCGACGACATAGCCGAGGACGTCATCGGTGACCTCGACGCGTCCTGCCGCATCCTGAGCCGCACGGATCTCGTCCGCGGAGACGGTGGCCTCCACGCCGGTGAGCTCGCGCGGGGAGAAGCCGGAGGCGTGCTTGCGCAGCACGGACACCTCGGCATCCCGCTCCGGCATTCCCACGACCAGCTTCATCAGGAAGCGGTCGAGCTGGGCCTCCGGCAGCGAATACGTGCCCTCGTGCTCGATCGGGTTCTGCGTCGCGGCGACGAGGAACGGGTCGGGCAGAGCTCGGCTGACACCGTCGGCGGACACCTGACGTTCTTCCATCGCCTCGAGCAGGGCGGCCTGGGTCTTCGGAGGCGTGCGGTTGATCTCGTCGGCGAGAAGGATGTTCGTGAACACCGGACCCGCACGGAAGTCGAACTCGCCCGTGCGGGCGTCGTAGACCAGCGAACCGGTGACGTCTCCCGGCATGAGGTCGGGGGTGAACTGCACGCGCTTCGTGTCGAGGCCGAGCGCCCGCGCGAACGAGCGCACGACCAGGGTCTTCGCCACCCCGGGCACGCCCTCGAGCAGCACATGTCCTCGCGCGAGCAGCGACACCAGCAGGCCGGTCACCGTGCCCGCCTGGCCCACGACGGCCTTGTCGACCTCCGTGCGCACGCGGTGCATGGCCTGACGCAGCTCGGCGTCGTTGAAGTTCTCAGCGGTCACGTGGTGTCCTCGGCTTCCGGTCGGATGATGGATGGACGGCGGTTCGGCGGGGGAGGTTCATTCGGATCTCCGCTCCGTGAAGGACGAGGTGTCGACGGCGCTCTCGAGTTCCTGCAGTCGGCGCGCGAGGTCGATCAGTGACGGATCGTCGACGGGTGGCGCGCCCGCGAGCAGCTCGTGCAGCGAGCCACGCGGCACGCGCAGCCGGTCGGCTGCGGCATCCGCGACCTCCTCGGCACTCGCGGTGACAGCGAGGCCGAGCCTGCGCGCCAGGCGGCGCCGGCTCCCGTCTCGGATAGCTTCGCCCGCGTGCGCAGCGTCGCCGGTCTTCGCGGTCAGACGTGCGCGACCGTGCATGGTCTCCGAGGCGCGCACCGTCACCGGCAGCGTCTCGGCGACGAGCGGTCCGAAGCGCTGACCGCGCCACAGTGCTGCCGCGACGCCGGCGAGCATGAGCAGCAGGATGGCCGGTGTCACCCATCCCGGTGTGAGCGACCCGAGGGTGTCCTCGGTCTCGCCCTCGATGTCCGTGTCGCCGAAACTGGGCACGTACCAGACGACGCGCTCGGTCTGTCCGAGCAGCGCGAGCGCGAGTGCGGCGTTGCCGTCGTCTGCGAGATAGGCGTTGCTGAAGAGGCGCGCACCCTCGACGACGACATGCGTGGCTCCGTCGCTCTCATCGATGAGCACGGCCGCCGCGTCGTCGTCGCCGAAGCATCCCTCCACGCCGTCGGCGGGTGTGAACAGCCGATCAGGACGGATCGAGCCGACGTCCGCGAACTCGGGTGCGTCGCAGTCCGCCTGCACCGGGGTGAAATCCGGGGTGGCGTTGTCGCCGATCCTCAAGAGGCTCAGCAGGTGTGTGCTGCTCGACAGGAAGACCACCCGGTCGGCGGGATCGATGAGCTCGGTGATCGCCTCGTCGGAGAGCGTGTACGGATTCGCCATCACGAGCGTGGCGTCGTCATCGAGCGCTTGGCTCGCCTCGGTGCGCGAACGGAAGACCGAGACCTCGACACCGTTCTCCTGCAGGATCTGCGCGATGGCCATGGCACCCGAGTCGCTCACGCTCTCGGGATCGAGTGAACCCCGCTGATCGGGCATGCGCACACCGACCTGTATCGCGACGAAGACGCCGCCGAGGACGAGCGCCACGATGATCAGCCATCCGAGCAGAGCTCGCGATCGTCGGCCTCGAGGCGCGCGTTCGGCGGTCGACGGGGGGACGTCCTGCTGCTCGGCAACGCTCACGCGGTCACTGCTTCCGGGCGCAGGGCACTGAGCCGGTCATCTGTCGCTGCGAGCTCCGCGTAGCGATCAGCGGTCGCGGGATGCCGCAGATAGCGCACGTCGTCGAAGAACACGGCGGCCTGGCGGACGGGCGTCGTCTCCGCAGGGAACACGACCGAGACCTCGCGCGCGATCGCCTGGGCCGTCGCGCCGGGGGACGGCTCGATGAGGTCGCGCTCGAGGAGTCCTCTCGCCAGCGCGCGGAACCGCAGGACCGTCGCCTCGTCCCAGTCCGCCGCTCGCGCGGCGCGGTCGGCATCCGCACGCAGCTGCGCCGCCGAGCGGTCATCCTCGGCGCCGAGAAGCCCGGCACCCGGCCGACGGATCGCCTGAGAGCGGCGAGGGCGACCCCAGATGATGAGGGCCGCCACGAGAGCGCCGAAGACGATGACGCTGACGATGATCAGTGCAGACGGCCCGACGCTGGCGCCGTTGTCGGAGCTGAACAGATCGGCGAGGAACCGGCCGATGTCACGCGCGACGAGATCGAACCACGTGGGCTTCGCATCGGCATATCGCGGGTCGGAGAGCTCCTGCTCGGCCCACTGTCTCGCCTCGTCTCCGTCAGGCACCAGCACATCGTCCAGCGGGCGGATCATGCAGATCCTTCGCTGCCCGCTCCGGGGGCCGCCCAGGTGGAGTCGTCCGCGGGCGCCGAGGATGCCGGGGGAGCGGTGGGCGCCGGTGCCGGCCGATACGCCGGTGGCTGAGGCGGGGCGGTCGCAGCCGGCGGCGCGTACGGCGGCTGTGCCGGGGGAGGCTGAGTCGGGTACCCGTACTGCTGCCCGGGGTACGGCTGTGTCGGGTACTGCTGCCCGGGGTACGGCTGTGCCGGGTATGGCTGTGCCGGGTACGGCTGCCCTCCATACGGCTGCCCTCCATACGGCTGCGCCTCATGGCCGGCCGGCGTCATCGTCGCCCATTCGGGCACCTGCTTGGGCGGCGGTGCACTCGAGACGGCGCGCGTGGCGTCGACGACGAAGGGGTCGCCGAGCTGTTCCTCCGTCCACCCCAGGTCGCGTCGCTCGACATGACTGATCAGCGCCTGGTCGAGACCCTCGTAGCGCATCCGACTGTCGAGATACACGAGGGTTCCTGCGGTGCTCTGCACCACGAGCGTGATGGCCTGCAGCACGAGGAGCAGGATCTGCGGGGCGAGGAGGGCGAAGACGAACCCCATGATCGCGGCAGTGTCCGCAGAGCCGGTCGGGGCGATGACCGATCCGAGCATCGAGCTCAGCAGCGACACGGGGAGATTCACGAGCTGCATCGCGGCGCCCATGATGGCGCCGATCAGGAAGGTGACTCCCCAGGCGATCCAGAAGCGACCGCGGGTGAGTCGCCACGAGCGCACGAGCGCATCGCGGAGCTTCGCGCGCTCGAGGACGAGGATGGACGGCACCAGCAGCAGCTTGGTCGTCAGCCAGACCAGGAGGGGGATCGTCGTGAGCAGGACGAGCAGCACGAGGATGACGACGCCGCCGATGGCCTCAGCGGATCCGCCGAGCCCGCTGGCGACGAAGCCGGCGACGATGACGAAGAGGATGACGATCACACCGAAGATGAAGATGACCGAGAGCGAAGCGAAGGCGGCCAGCCGCCAGAACGACGGGGTCATCTTGCGCCAGAGGGTCTTCAGCGTGGCCTTCACCCCGATCGCGGCATAGCCGATCTCGGCTGCGACGACGCCCTGCATCAGAGCGGTGAATGCGACGGACGCGAGACCGACGGAGATGCCCGCGACGATGTTCATCGCGATCGTTCCGGCGAACACGGCCTCGAAGTCCGGGGAGGAGGGAGAGAGCGACTCGAGCCGCGTGAACGTCGTGACGAACACGAAGCCCATCACCGTGGCGCTGAGCACCACGACCGCGAGCTGGATGACGACGCCGAAGCCGAAGAGGACCTTGGGGTTGTGGCGCAGCGCGACGAACGACTTGCTCAACAGCATCCCGAACGTCAGCGGATGCAGGGGGATGATGCCCTTCTTCGGGGCAGGGGTCCATGTCTGGCCGCTCACCGGCACTCCCTCCGTCGTGCGCTCCCATCGTGTCACATGACCCGTCGGGCGCGTAGACAGGAGGACCGTGGTACTGAGTGCCATAAGGTAACAGTTATGACCTCACGCATTCTTGTGGTCGACGACGACACCGCGCTCGCCGAGATGATCGGCATCGTGCTGCGCACGGAAGGTTTCGAGCCGGTGTTCTGCGCCGACGGTGCGCGGGCGGTCGACGAGTGGCGCGCACAGCGTCCCGATCTCGTGCTGCTCGACCTGATGCTGCCCGGGATGGACGGCATCGAGATCTGCACGCGCATCCGCGCCGAATCCGGAGTCCCCGTCATCATGCTCACCGCCCGCAGCGACACCGCTGATGTGGTCAGAGGACTCGAAGTCGGAGCCGACGACTACATCGTCAAGCCCTTCAATCCGAAGGAGCTCGTCGCTCGTATCAGAACCCGACTGCGGCCCACGTCGCAGAACGTGGGGGAGCAGCTGCGCGTGGGAGACCTCACCGTCGACGTCGACGCCCATGAGGTGCGCCGCGGCACGGCTCCGATCGCTCTCACTCCACTGGAGTTCCAGCTGCTCGTCGCGCTCGCGTCGAAGCCCCAGCAGGTGTTCTCGAGGGAGATGCTGCTCGAGCAGGTGTGGGGCTACCACTACAAGGCCGATACGCGGCTGGTCAACGTGCACGTGCAGCGTCTGCGGGCGAAGGTCGAACTCGACCCGGACAACCCCAAGATCGTCATGACGGTACGGGGCGTCGGCTACCGTGCCGGGAGCGCGGGCTAGGCCCACGATGGCCGCGACCACAGCGACCACCACGGCGGTCGCTGTCATCCGCGACTGGCGTGGCTGGCCGACCGTCGTCCAGGCGTTGTGGCGCAGTTCTCTGCGATTCCGGACGCTCACGATCACGCTCCTGCTGACGTCCACCGCGATCCTGATCACCTGCGTGACGATGGCGCTGGTGATTCAGAACGATCTGTTCGAATCCCGCAAGAACGAGGCGCTCGAAGACGCGGCCCGCTCGGTGAACCAGGCGCAGGCGACCCTGGACGCGACGGCGCTGGGCGATGACCCGGCAGCCCTGCCGGAGCTGTGGGACAGCGTGCAGGAGGACCTCGGACGGAATTCGACGGCCGAGGGTCTTGCCGGATTCCGCATGGAGGTCGACCCCGACGTCCCGCTCAACGGCTTCACCGCCGGGCTGAGCGACAATCTGATCACCTCGGGCCTCAGGAACCGGGTGGTCGAGTTCGACGACTGGCAGTCCTGGCAGTCCGTATCGCTCGAGGTCGGCGGCCGAGCTGTCCCCGGGATCATCGTGGGGCAGCAGCTGCGGGTTCCCGAGGCGGGGCCGTTCGAGATCTACTTCGCGTACGACCTCGCGGATGCAGACAACACTCTCACCTTCGTGCAGCGCACCCTGTGGGTCGCCGGCATAGGTCTGGTGGCGATCGTCGCCGCGATCTCCTTCATCGTTCTCCGCACCGTGTCGACGCCTATCGTCGAGGCTGCCGAGACGAGCGCGCGTCTGGCCTCGGGCGACCTCGGCGTCCGCATCGACGTGCACGGGGAAGACGAGATCGCGACCCTGGGACGCTCCTTCAACGCCATGGCCGACAGTATCGAATCCCAGATCAAGGAGCTCGGCGAGCTGTCACTCGTGCAGCAGCGCTTCGTGTCAGATGTGTCGCATGAGCTGCGGACTCCGCTCACCACGATCCGCCTCGCCGCAGACATGCTGAACGATCAGCGGGAGGAGTTCGATCCGACGACCGCTCGCACCACCGAGCTCCTGCACACGCAGGTGCAGCGGTTCGAGACGCTGCTGTCGGATCTGCTCGAGATCAGCCGCTACGACGCAGGCTCCGTGCAGCTCGAGCTCGAGGCGACGAGCCTCGCACATCTGGCAGAGGACATCATCGAGCAGATGCGTCCTCTCGCCGACGATCGCGGCAGCGAGCTGAGGCTCGTCGCCCCCGGCGGTTATTCGCCGGTCGACATGGATCCGCGGCGGGTGCGACGAGTGCTGCGCAACCTGATCGGCAATGCGATCGAGCACGGCGAGGGCCGGCCGATCGTGGTCACCGTCGACAGCAATCAGCATGCGGTCGCCGCCGGAGTCCGCGACTTCGGGCTCGGCATGGACCCGGCGGATGCCGAGCGGGTGTTCGACCGATTCTGGCGCGCTGATCCCTCCCGCCAGCGCACTCTCGGAGGCACGGGGCTCGGACTGTCGATCGCGCTCGGCGATGCGACTCTCCACGGCGGATCGCTCGCGGTGTGGTCCGAACTCGGCGTCGGGACGAACTTCGTTCTGACCCTGCCTCGCCGTGGCGATGCGACGGATGGGCCTTCGCCCATCCCGATCGAGCCGCAGGAGCCGCTCGCCGAACTCGGCGATGCCACGCAGCCGATCCAGCTCGCCGATGTCCCGGCGGAGCTCTTCGATCGAGGGAGCATCGAATGACCGCGCGGACTCGGCGCGCGCTGCGTGGTCTCGTGATCGCGGCGACCGTGCTCATCCTGTCAGCGTGCACAGGTCTTCCGACCAGCGGAGACGCACAGCCGGGAAAGCCTCTCGGGGCGTCCCCCGAGGGGCAGGACTTCCTGCCGCTCGCTTCGGGCCCGGTGGACGGCGCGGGGCCTGCGGCGATCGTCGAAGGCTTCATGGAGGCCGCGATCACCCCGGCCGACAACTGGAACACCGCTCGCAGCTTTCTCACCCCGGAGCTCGCATCGACCTGGCGTCCGAACACCGGCGTGTCGATCGATGTGAGCTCGGCGACCCGCTCGTTCAGCTCGAATGTCGACGAAGACGACGATGCCGATGACGGCAACACGGCCGACGTGAGGGTCGCCTTCGATCAGGTCGCCAGCGTCGACGCGACCGGAGCGTACTCCGAGGCGTTCGGCGCCTCGAACTCGGCCTTCGTGGTCGAACTCACAGACGGCCAGTGGCGGATCGCCGAGGCGCCGGACGGCGTGGTGATCGACGAATCCAGGTTCTCGCGCGTGTACGACGACTACGCGCTGCAGTACTTCGATCAGACGTGGGAACGACTCGTGCCCGATGTGCGCTGGTTCCCTCGACGCGCCACGGTGGCGACGACCATCGCGCAGTCGCTGATCGGCGGCGCGCCCAGCCCCTGGCTCGATCCGGCCGTGCAGAGCGCGTTCCCGCAGGAGGTGCAGCTCGCACGGGACTCCGTGCCGATCGACCCCGACCAGATCGCCGACGTCGCCCTGAACCGGGCGGCGCTGGGCCTGGACCCGACCACCCTCGCGCGCATGCGCACTCAGCTCCAGGCGACCCTGACCGCCGGGGGCGTGCAGATCGACCAGGTGCGCTTCACGGTCGACGGCCGCACACTGGAGGCCGGGGTCGTCGAGGTCGTGACGGACAAGGCCGATCCGGGCAGCCTCGTGCTGAAGGACGGGACTTTCGGCATGCTGGTCGGTGGAGAGATCACGCCGATCCCCGGCGTCTCGGACCAGATCGTGAACGCGGGGCAGCCCGTCACAGCTGTCGACGTGTCGGTCGACAGCTCCCACGCGGCCGTGCAGCTCATCGACGGGCACGTGTGGCTCGCAGGTGAAGGAAGCTTCAACGAGCTGGATGACCGCCCATCGCTGGTGCGCCCGTCCATGGATCCCTACGACTACACGTGGTCGGTCCCGTCTAACGCACCGGCGGCTCTGCAGGCGATCGGCAGCGATGTCGCCCCTCAGAGCATCGCGGGCGCGTGGCCGGAGGCCTCCTCCGTATCCGCCATCCGCGTCTCGGCGGATGGGGCCCGCGTCGCCGCGGCCGTCGTGATCGGGGGCGAGCGCTGGATCGTCGTGTCATCGGTGATCCGCGATGAGGCCGGGCTTCCGACCGAGCTCGGACCCACCGAGCCGCTGGCGCAGCTCGACGGCGGCGCCATCGGCCTCGTCTGGCTGGGCGCGGATCGTCTCGGACTGCTGACGGATCCCGCAGACCGGATGGTCGTCACGCAGGTGGTAGGAGGGCCTGGCACGTCAGAGGTGGCTCCGACCGGCGCGGTGTCCCTGGCGGGTGCGCGCGCAGCCACCGGTCTGCGAGTGCTGGGCGCGGACGGCGCCGTGTTCGCTCGTGCGGGCTCGGCATGGAGCGAGTCGATCAGCGGAGTCTCACTTCTCGCGACGCGTGCGGGGCACTGAGCAGCGACTGTCCCTGCACGGCCGTCCGACATCCACTGACAGTCCATGACGGCCGCGTTCCGCGCAGCCTCTGCAGCCCCGGCGCCGGATTGTTGCGAGAGCATCGACGGATGTCACCGCATCCACCGGCCCGCGCCGTAGGACTCGAGATACTCGCCCTTCTGCTCGCGGCGACCTGCGCGGGGTGCGACCGGCCCGAGACGCTGCTCTGCGGCTCGTGCCGACAGAGCATCCGACCGGAGCCGCTCGTCCGCCGCACGCCCGCCGGACTGGAGGTCCGCGCGGCGATGCCCTTCGAGTCGGTCGCGGCGCGATGCATCCGCAGGATGAAGGACGACGGCGAGACGCTGCTCGCTCGCCCGTTCGGATCGGCGCTGGGGGAGGTGGTCGACGTGCTCGAGGCACGTGCGGATACCGATCGACCGCTCCACCTCGTGCCGATCCCGACATCGGTGGCCGCCTTTCGACGGCGCGGCTACCGGGTGCCCGAGCTGCTGATCCGGCGGGCGGGTTGGCTTCCCGACCGGTTGCTCGTTCTGCGGGGTCGGCGCACGGATCAGCGAGGCCTCGATTCCGTGAGCCGAGCGGAGAACGTCCGCGGGAGCATGCGAGCGCGACGTGTGCTCGAGGGGGAGACCGTCGTGCTCGTCGACGACGTGGTCACGACGGGTGCGACGTTCGATGAGGCGGCTCGCGCGCTGAAAGACGCGGGCGCCCATGTCCTGGCAGCGGTCGCGCTCGCCGCCACGCCGCGTCACAGCGAACGGAATGTGAACGCATCGGGGACACGCAGCAACTGACCCGTGACATCCGAGGTCAGGCCGACTACCGTTGGGGGTCACAAGGCGACCACGGTCCGCCCTTGGCCGGGAGGACCGGGACAAGGAGGCAGCAATGGAAACGAGCATCGTTGGCGTCGGGGTGGGTATCACCGATCGATTCCGAGCCGTTGTCGAAGAGAAGATCGCCAAGATCCAGACGTTCGCGTCCCGTGCGCAACGGCTGGATGTCAAGGTCACCCACCGGGTGTACCGCAACGGTCACGTGCCGGACGAGACCGTGGAGCTCACGCTCGTCAGCAAGGGCCCCGTCGTGCGCGCTGAAGCCACGGACGGAGACAAGTTCGTCGCACTCGACATGGCCGTCGACAAGATGGCCGAGCAGCTTCGTCGAGCGAAGGAGAAGCGAGTCGACGGACGTCAGCACCCACGCGGGGCGCACTTCGAGAAGGAGAGCGGAGCGCTGGAGGGCATCGATGTCCAGCCGGCATCCGTGGATGTCCTGCGGGCCGTCGCGACCGGCAACGTGCCGATCCAGAACGAGGACGACGAGGTCTACTCGCCGGTGGTCATCCGCACCAAGAACTTCGGAGCGGAATGGATGACCGTCGAAGAGGCCGTCGACCGGATGGAGTTGGTCGGGCACGATTTCTTCCTGTTCGTGGACGTGCGCACCGACCACCCGAGCGTCGTCTACCGACGCAAGGGCTGGGATTACGGTGTGATCGCTCTCGAGACGCAGGCTCCGCCCACTGAGGCGCTCGCCTCCTGAGGCTGAGACGACGACGGCCCGGCTCCAGAGGGAGCCGGGCCGTCGTCGCGTTGTGCGACGGCGTCAGTCGAAGATGCCGTCGAGGATGCTGCCGATGACGAGACCGCCGAGGATGCCCGAGGCGACGTCGCCGCCACCGCCGCGTCGGCCCCCGCCGCTCCAGCCGCCGCCGCCCCAGCCGTTTCCGCCGCCCCAGCCCTGATCCTGCGGCCGTGAGGAATCGATGTCGCGCTGGGCGAGCTGCAGGGCCTCAGAAGCCAGGTGTGCGACGCGTCGTGCACTGGCCAGAGCCTCGTCGCGCGTCTCTTCCGCCGGAAGCAGATCCGACAGATCGACCCGCAGCCTCTCGGCCTCGGCGAGGCGCGTGCGCGCGTCGGCGCCGATCCAGCCGCGGTGCCCGGCGATGAGTCCGCGAGCGACGCCGAGCTGGCGGTCGGCATCATCGATCGCATGCTGCACCTGCTGGATGCTGGGCAGCGGGTGCGCCTCGCGATGCCGAGCGGTGGCGATCGCGTCGTCGAGAGCCGTGTTCGCGTCGCGCAGCTGCGACAGCTCGGCGAAGGGATCCCCGGGGGCGCCCGCGGGCGACAGGGCGCTCAGCGCGTCCTGCAGCGCGGAGACGGCGGCCGCGACGGCCGGCGCCTGGGGTGCAGTGCGCGCGGCGATGAGGTCGTTGCGTGAATCCGCGACGACCTCGGCAAGGGTCGACTCCGCACGCAGCGCTTCGATCTCGAAGTCCTCCACGGCGTCGAGCAGCGCGGAAGCGCGCCGCGTGGCCTCGGTGGCGGTCTCCAGTGCGAGGTTCGCCTCCTCGTTCTGCTTCGCTGCGCGGCGACGTTCTGAGACGGCCGCGCCGTGCGTTGCGAACGCGATCAGCTGCTCTGCTTCGGCGGCGCTCGCCGTGATCTGGTGCATCGCCGAGTCCGAGTAACGCGCGGAGAGACGCGCGACGGTCTCGTTCGTGTGCGGGATCCGTGCGCTCAGCGCCTCGGCATCGGCACGCACCTGGGCGATGATCTCGGGTGCGCGACGCACCTTCGAGATCGATGCGGCGAGATCGGACGTCTTCTCGTCGAGCAGATCCTGCGCCCAGTCGCACAGCTGGATGATCCTCGCGTTGCGGGTGCGGAGCTCCTCAGGCGTGTCGGGAATCTCATCGTGGTTGAGCTGGTGGAGCTGAAATGCCTCGCGCAGATGCGTGCGCACCGCAGCGAGCGCCTTCTTCAGGTCGCGAGTCAGCTGATCCCCGAGTTCGGCCTCCGCGAACGCCAGTTCGTCGGAGGTGCTCCTGATGCGCTCGTCCGCCGAGACGAGTGCCTGCTCAGCGCGGCGAGCCAGGTCGGCGTCCTGTGCGGCCAGCTCTTCCTGCTCGCGCTTGCGTCTGCCCCATATTCCAGCCATAGGACTGATCCTAGTTTCCCGGGCGACGCCGCTGGCTGTGCATACGCTTGAGGCGAAACCCGTCAGACGAGTGCCGCCACGTCTGCCCTCGACGGCCTGCCACGTTTGGGTCGATCGGTCGTCAACTCGAGAGCGAGGGCGTGGACAGGGTGCTGGGCGAGCCGGGTCTGCACATGGTCGAGCCAGCGGACCTCGGCCTCCGCCGTGAAGATCATCGAATCGACGAGGAGCGACCATGCGAGCTCCTCGGGGCTGTCGTCCTCGCGCGTCGCCCTCGTCGCGGTGAGATCTGCGAGATGCTCTTCCGACGCCGCGCGCTGGGCCGCGATGACTCGGGCGGCGTCCGCGCCGGGGAGGGTTGCCGCCACAGCCAGCTTGATGGCGAGCTCGTTGCGCGTCGCCTGGCTTCGTGGCGCGGGAGACGCGAGCCAGCGGTCCACCTCGGACGCGCCGGTGGCCGTGATCTCCCAGTAGACGTGGCCGTGCTCGTCCGCTGCACCGCGAGCGACGAGCCCGTCACGCTCGAGGCGCTCGAGCGTGTTGTAGATCTGACCGACGTTGAGCGGCCATACCGAGCCCGTGCGGCGGTCGAACTCGTGCCGCAACTGGTAGCCGTAGCAGGGGCCCTGAGCGAGGATCGCGAGCAGACTCTGTCGGACCGACATATGGACCTCCCGGTGTCGTGGACCAATATATACATACTCGGAAACGCGTTGGAGGCACGCCATGCAGACGACGTGCAGACGACGTGCAGGTCACGGACCGGTAACATGACAAGGTATGCCTGGCACGCGCCCGACACGCGGCGCCGCCGGAACCATCGACAGGGAGATGACATCTGTGGCCAATCCTCTTGAGAAGCTGCTGCGCGCTGGAGAAGGGCGGGTCATCCGACGCCTGAACCAGGTGGTCAAGGCCGTGAACGCGCTGGAAGAGGACATCTCCAAGCTCACGGACGACGAACTTCGCAACGAGACCACCGAGCTGCGTGAGCGGTTCGCGAAGGGCGAGTCGCTCGATCAGCTCATGCCCGAGGCGTTCGCCGCCGTGCGCGAAGCGGCGAAGCGCACCCTCGGTATGCGCGCGTACGACGTGCAGATCATGGGTGGTGCTGCTCTCCACCTCGGCAACATCGCAGAGATGAAGACCGGTGAGGGCAAGACCCTGGTCGCCACCTTCCCGGCGTACCTCAATGCGATCGCGGGGGAGGGCGTCCACGTGATCACGGTCAACGACTTCCTCGCGAGCTATCAGGCAGAGCTCATGGGGCGCGTGTACCGGGCCCTCGGCATGTCGACGGGAATCATCGTCTCGGGCCAGACCCCGGCTGTGCGCCGCGAGCAGTATGCGTCCGACATCACCTACGGCACGAACAACGAGTTCGGCTTCGACTACCTCCGCGACAACATGGCGTGGCGCAAGGAAGACCTCGTCCAGCGTGAGCACTACTTCGCGATCGTCGACGAGGTCGACTCCATCCTGATCGATGAGGCGCGCACGCCGCTGATCATCTCAGGACCGTCTTCCGGTGAGGCGAACCGCTGGTTCGCGGAGTTCGCGAAGATCGCGCGCACCCTCGAGGCGGGCGTCGACTACGAGGTCGACGAGAAGAAGCGCACCGTCGGCGTTCTCGAACCCGGCATCGAGAAGGTCGAGGACTACCTCGGCATCGACAACCTGTACGAGTCCGCGAACACGCCGCTGATCTCGTTCCTCAACAACTCGATCAAGGCCCTCGCCCTGTTCAAGAAGGACACCGACTACGTCGTCATGAACGACGAGGTCATGATCGTCGACGAGCACACCGGTCGCATCCTGGTGGGACGTCGCTACAACGAGGGCATCCACCAGGCCATCGAGGCGAAGGAGGCCGTGCCGGTCAAGGCCGAGAACCAGACTCTCGCCACGGTCACGCTTCAGAACTACTTCCGCCTGTACGACAAGCTCGCCGGCATGACCGGTACAGCCGAGACCGAGGCGGCCGAGTTCATGTCGACCTACAAGCTCGGTGTCATCCCGATCCCGACGAACCGTCCGATGATCCGCAAGGACCAGTCCGACCTCGTCTACAAGAACGAGACCGCCAAGTTCACGCAGGTGGTCGAGGACATCGCCGAGCGTCACGCGCAGGGCCAGCCGGTGCTCGTGGGCACCGTGAGCGTCGAGAAGAGCGAGTACCTGTCGCGGCTCCTCGCGAAGAAGGGCGTCAAGCACGAGGTCCTCAACGCGAAGAACCACGCGCGCGAGGCCGAGATCGTCGCTCGCGCAGGGCGCCTCGGCGCCGTGACCGTCGCCACGAACATGGCCGGTCGTGGAACCGACATCATGCTCGGCGGCAACGCCGAGTTCCTCGCCGTGCAGGAGCTCAAGGGCAAGGGACTCGACCCCGTCGAGACGCCCGAGGAGTACGAGATCGCGTGGGACGAGACGTACGAGGCGATGAAGTCCATCGTGTCGGAAGAGGCCGAGAAGGTCATCGAGGCCGGTGGGCTCTACGTCCTGGGTACGGAGCGCCATGAGTCGCGCCGCATCGACAACCAGCTTCGCGGTCGCTCGGGCCGTCAGGGCGACCCCGGCGAGAGCCGTTTCTATCTGAGCCTCACCGACGATCTCATGCGCCTGTTCCAGTCGGGCGCCGCCGAGGCGATCCTCGCGCGCACCAACTTCCCCGACGACGTCCCGATCGAGTCGGGCCTGGTGTCGCGGGCGATCCGCAGCGCTCAGTCGCAGGTCGAGTCGCGCAACGCCGAGATGCGCAAGAACGTCCTCAAGTACGACGATGTCCTGAACCGTCAGCGCGAGGCGATCTACGCCGACCGCCGCCACATCCTGCAGGGCGATGACATCGCCGACCGCGTCCAGCACTTCATCGAGGACGCGATCAGTGGAGTGGTGCGCGATCACACCGGCGAGGGTCACAACGAGAGCTGGGACTTCGACGCACTCTGGACCGAGCTCAAGACGCTGTACCCGGTGAGCGTGACCATCGACGAGGTCGTGTCCGAGGCTGCCGGCCGCAAGGGTGGCATCACCGCAGAGGGTCTGACCCGCGAGCTGCTGTCCGACGCGAAGATCGCATATGAGACTCGTGAGGAGTCGCTCGGAGAAGCGGCGACGCGTGAGCTCGAACGACGCGTGGTGCTGCAGGTGCTCGATCGCCGCTGGCGCGACCACCTCTACGAGATGGACTACCTCAAGGACGGCATCGGTCTCCGTGCGATGGCGCAGCGCGACCCGCTCATCGAGTACCAGCGCGAGGGCTACGCGATGTTCCAGTCGATGATGGGGCAGATCAAGGAGGAGTCGGTCGGCTACCTCTACAATCTCGAGGTCGAGGTGCGTCGGGCGGGCGATTCGCAGACGGCCGAGGTCGAGGCGAAGGGCCTCGCCGAAGACGGTGGAGACCAGCGGCTCGAGTACTCTGCCGCGAACGACGCCGGCGAGGTCGAGGTCCGCAACGACCGCGGTCAGGTTCAGCAGGCCGCGACCGAGAAGCTTCGTCAGGCAGCGGCCGCGCGTCAGGCGCCCGCCGAGGAGGCCGATTCGGCTGAGGCTCCGCGCGGCGCGTTCGGGCAGCGCACCGAGGGCTCGGCAGCTCCCGCGGGCAACCGCGAGCAGCGGCGGGCGCAGGGCAAGAAGAAGAAGTAGCAGAGCGCATGACGAGGGGCCGGTCCGTGGGGATCGGCCCCTCGTCGCGTCATTGTAGGCTTGCTCAATGACACCAACGCGCCACTTCGACCAGTCGTCGAAGCTCAAGAACGTCCTGTACGAGATCCGTGGAAACACGCTCGTCGAGGCGGCGCGGCTCGAGGCCGAGGGGCATCGGATCCTCAAGCTCAACACGGGCAACCCCGCCATCTTCGGCTTCGAGGCACCCCACCAGATCGTGCACGACATGCTGGCCGCGCTTCCGACCGCTCACGGGTACAGCGACAGCAAGGGGATCATCTCGGCACGGCGAGCAGTCGTCAGCCGGTACGAGGAGATCCCCGGCTTCCCGCGATTCGATCCCGAGGATGTCTTCCTCGGCAACGGCGTCTCCGAGCTCATCACGATGACGATGCAGGCTCTTCTCGACGAGGGCGATGAGGTGCTCATCCCGGCACCCGACTACCCGCTGTGGACCGCCATGACGAGTCTCGCCGACGGCACGCCGGTCCATTACCTGTGCGATGAGGACAACGGATGGCAGCCCGACCTCGAGGACATCCGATCCAAGATCACTCCGCGCACCAAAGCTCTCGTCATCATCAACCCCAACAACCCGACCGGCGTGGTCTACTCACGCGAAGTTCTCGAGGGCATGGTGCAGATCGCCCGTGAGAACCAGCTGCTGCTGCTTTCCGACGAGATCTACGATCGCATCCTGTTCGATGATGCGGTGCACATCCCGACGGCGACCCTGGCGCCGGACCTGCTGTGTCTGACGTTCAACGGGCTCTCGAAGACATACCGGGTCGCCGGCTTCCGGTCCGGGTGGCTCGTGATCACCGGGCCGCAGGACCACGCGAAGGGGTTCCTCGAGGGGATCAACCTGCTCGCCTCGACGCGTCTCTGCCCGAACGTCCCCGCCCAGTACGCGGTTCAGGCGGCTCTCGGGGGAGTGCAGTCCATCGACTCGCTGATCGCGCCGACCGGGCGCCTGCATGAGCAGCGTGACATCGCCTGGAAGGGACTCGAATCGATCCCCGGTGTCTCGTGCGTCAAGCCCGTCGGCGCGTTGTACGCCTTCCCTCGTCTGGACCCGAACGTCCACGAGATCAGGGACGACGCGAAGCTGGTCTACGACCTGCTGGTCTCCGAACACATCCTCCTCGTGCAGGGAACCGGCTTCAATTGGCCGACCCCCGACCACCTCCGACTGGTCACGCTCCCCGAGCCCCGCGTGCTCGCAGAAGCCGTCGAGCGCCTCGGGAACTTCCTCTCGAGCTACCGCCAGTAGGCGGCTCTGCTGATGTGGAGACGAGAGTCTCCACGACGCGGCGCACGCCGGCGACGAGGGACGAGCGCGGAGTGAGGTCCGCCATCGGTCGCGCGTGCAGGAGTGCGGCGTCGGCGGCCCGCTGATCGAAAGGGAGGAACGCGACGTCCGTGATGCCGGCGAACCTCTCGAGCGTGCGCCGGATCTGACCTCGCGCATCCATGCCCAGGGGGCCGGGGCGCACGCGGTTCACCACCACTCTGATGGGCGTCCGGGTCGTGAGCCGTCGTAGCTCGGCATGCTCCCTGATGAACCTGCTCATGCCGAGCGGGTCGGCCGCCGCGATGGCGATGATCACGTCTGCCTCCTGCAGCGCGGCAACTGTGGCTGCGTGGCGACGCGGGCCGGCGAGGTCGTACGTCGCCTCATCGTCGGCGTCGAAGGCGCTCGCGACGTCGACGACGGTCTCCTCTGCCCAGCTGCGGCATGCGCGCAGCGTCGCCTCCAATCGACGTGCGCCGAGTTCCGGCCAGCGCCCAGGGCGATTGATGCCCCCGAGGACCTCGATCTCTCCTGCGCTCGTGTCGAGGACGGTCGCCAGCCGTGTGAGTTCTGCCGAGTCGAGTGCGCCGAGTTCTGCCCGACGGCACGCGGCGGCGATCCCGGGTGCATCATCGCTGAGTCCCAGCAGCAGCGCGAGGGAGGGAGCGACGGTGTCGGCATCCACCAGGGCAGTGCGGCGTCCTGCCCTGGACAGCTCGACGGCGAGCTGGATCGCGACGGTCGATCGTCCCGGCGCACCGGATGGGCCCCAGACCACCGTGACACGATGCGGAGACGGCGCGATTCGCTCGACGGAGCCCGCAAGGTCGGCGGTGAGCGCGGCAGCGATCTCCCAGCCGCGCGCTTCTGCCGGGAGTGCGGCCGCGAGGCCGTAGCGCCCGAGCAGTCTGCTGTCGCCGTCGCCGAGCGGCAGGATCCGCACTCCTGCCCTGTCGCACTCGGCGACCAGCGCGGGCGTCAGCTCCGCGCGGCTGGCGGGAACGATGACGGCATCGACGCCGTCGGGCAGGGGCAGGATCCTGCTCGGCGCGACGACGGAAACCACGCTGATGCCTTCGAGCTCGAGTTCCTCAGCCAGGGTGCGTGCACGGGAATCGGGTAGCGCGATGACTACCGACGTCACGAGGTCGAGCCGATCGGCACGACGGACAGGACAGAGCCGCCGGTGATCGCGGACAGCACATCGGCGACATCCGCTCGGTCGATCACGATCTCAGCCGTGGTGCCGTCGGCGGCGAGCATTCCTTCGGTCTTCGTCACCGATGTGACGATCGCATCGGCGACGAGGATGCGCGGCGTCCCCGGGAGGGCGCCTTCGTCCACCGGAGGAGATTGCCAGAGTTCGATGATGCTCCCGGCGCCCACATCGGCCGGGATGCCGGTGCTGCTCTCGACGACGATCGTGGTGGTTCTGTTCGCATCCGCGTCCTCGGCGGCAGAAGTCGGCATCAGCTCGCCGTCGACGACCGTCCGGGACGCGATCTGACCGGGCCGAAGGTCTTGGGGCGCGAGGTAGCGATCCGAGACGGCGCCGAGTCCCACGTCCACCACCTGGAAGTCACCGGAGACGAGCGCTTCGCCGAGCGGTATCGTTCGCGTCGCCTGGAGTACCGGTGTCGTGGCGCCGGAGGAGGAGACGACGGCCCACACGCCGGCGACAGACAGCGCGACCACGGCGATGCCGATCAGGAAGCGGGCATCACCCCAGACGGCACGCCGTGAACGGGAGAACTTGCTCATGGCGACATGGTCACAGAAATCGCCGCGGCTGCTCGAGACTTATCCACAGCATCGGATCGGCCCTGGCGTATCGGCACGGCAGGGGGAGAATGGGAGCATGCCCCATTCCTCTCCGGCCACGCAGCGCTTCCTCGCGCCGGCGCAGGTGGCGGAACTGCTGAGCATCGGGGTCGACGAGGTCATCGAACTCGTCTACGCCGGGCGTCTGCGCGGGTCCAAGCTCGGTGCACCCGCCCGGTGGCGCGTCGAGGAGTCGAGCCTTTCGGAGTATCTCGCCGAGCAGTCCGAAGAGGCCAGACGGATGGCGCTGTGGCGTGAGGCGAATGAGGCGAGTTTCCCAGAGGTCTGGGGCACATCCCGCCGTCACGGCATCTGATCTCCCGCGGTCTGAACCGACGTGACGGCTGCGAACGGGATGATCTGGAACGCACGCACCGCCGAGGCGGTCCTCGCCTCGCCCGGGTCGTGCAGGGCGAGATCCAGATGGTCCGCACCCGCTCGGTCGATCGTCCCGTGGAGGTCGGATGCATCGACGCTGACGATTCTGACCGGAACCCGCCGCCGGGCGAGGTCACGGAGGACGAACCCGAGCGACATGCGCTCGCGGAGCACGGGGGCGGGGTCGTCCTCTTCGTCCAGGCTCGACAGCAGTAGACCGTGATCGACGGTGAGTCCGCGGAGCGCGTGGAGGGGGACGATCACGGTCGACCGCGTCGTCCGTGATTCCTCGGCCTGCGCGATCGTCGCAGCGATCCAATCGGAGCCCAGCGCGTTCAGTCGTGCCCGAACGCGAGCTCCACCCGGCAGATCCAGGGTGGCGGGAGCGGCCGATGCACAGAGCACTCTGAGCCGGCTGCGCAACTCGAGCCTCGAGATGCGCAGGCGCTCCGACTCGGCGTCGAGCGCCGCGCGCTCGCTCTCCCACTCGGAGGCCAGCTGGCCTTCGAGGTCTTCGAACAGTCGATCCCAGTGCACGCGGACCACCGTAAATGAAGTCCGGGAGCGCATGTACGAGTTATCCACATACATCACGAACGCGACCGGATCGGCCAGTCGACGCATGCTCTACTTGGCGCAGTCTTCCCGATGGAGAGTGCCTCAGATGATGCTTCACGAGTACTTCGCACCACAGCCGACACCCCGCGCCGAGCTGCCGGATCCGAGTCCGCTGCTGCGGAGCCTGACCCAGGGCGTGCTCGAGGTGCTCGCGGGAGTCAGAGAAGTCGATCAGCTCGCCCGCTGGTTCAATGAAGACGCGTACCGGAGTTTGGTGACGCGGGCGAATCTGTCGGCGAGGGCGCGCAGCGCGAGGGGGGTCTCGCCTGCGCGCCCGACTTTCGAGATCCTGTCGATCCGCGTGACGGAACCGGTGGACGGCAAGGTAGAGGCCGTCGTCGTGGTCGCGGGTCCCGGTCGCACCCGGGCGGTGGCGATTCGCCTCGAAGGTCTCGACCGACGCTGGCGGGCGACGTCGCTGGCCGTTCTCTGAGCGGACGCGCTCTAGGCTGGTGGGGTGTCAACGCTCAGCGACCTCGCCAATGCCCAGGGCCGTCTTGCCGAGAACGATGTCGAGTGGCTGCATCGACTCGCCGGCGACGGTCAGCTTCTCGCGGACCTCGCGTCGGCGGACATCGTCGTATGGATCGAGACCGACGACGGATCGTTCGTCGCCGTAGCCCACGCCCGTCCGAGCGGAGCGGCCACCCTGTTCTACCGCGACATCGTGGGCGAGCGGGTGCGGCCGCAGTGGCGCACGCAGGTACAGGGGGCGTTCGATTCGGCGGAGATCGTGGACTCGTCCTCACCGGATTGGTTCGAGGAGACCCCGACGCGCGTGAGGGCGGTGCCGATCGTCAACGAGCGCCGCGGCAGTGAGCACCAGGGGACCGTCATCGGCGTCGTCACCCGGCACACGAACCTCGGCGAGGCCCGGACGCCGTCGCGACAGCAGATCACGTTCGACGAGTGCGCGAACGACATCTTCCGGATGATCGCCGACGGCAGCTTTCCCGATCCGGCGGCTCCGACCTCCCCGCGCCGCGGAGCTCCCCGAGCGTCAGACGGCTTGATCCGGATCGACGTCGACGGCATCACGACGTTCGCCAGTCCGAACGCGCTCTCGGCGTTCAATCGCATGGGTTTCGATGACGAACTGGAGGGCGAGTCTCTCGCCGAGGTCACCACGAGGCTCGTGCCGCCGTCGCGACAGGTCGACGAGTCGCTGCCCGTCGTCGTGACCGGGCGGGCCCCCTGGCGCACCGACATCGAAGCACGCGGCGTCACTGTCTCGCTGCGGGCGATTCCCCTCAAGGATCACGGGACGCGCATCGGTGCCATCGTGCTGTGCCGGGACGTGTCGGAGCTGCGTCATCAGGAGCAGGAGCTCATCACCAAGGACGCGACGATCCGTGAGATCCATCACCGTGTCAAGAACAACCTGCAGACGGTCGCATCGCTGTTGCGCATCCAGGCGCGTCGTACGCACTCGGACGAGGCGCGCGATGCGCTGACCCAGGCGATGAGACGTGTGGACTCCATCGCTGTGGTTCACGACACCCTCGCTCAGGGGCTGACTCAGAAGGTCGACTTCGACGAGGTGTTCCACCGGGTTCTGAAGCTCGTCGCCGAGGTCGCATCCGCGCCGAACACCCGTGCGCGCACTCGGTCGACCGGGCGCTTCGGGGTCCTGCCGAGCGAGTATGCGACGCCGTTGGCTCTCGCGCTCACCGAGGTCGTCACGAACGCGGTGGAGCACGGCCTCGCAGGGCAGGAGGGCATGGTCACGATCGACGCCGCGCGCACCGAGGAGAATCTGCGCGTCACGGTGCACGACACCGGCAAGGGCCTGCCGGAGGGGCGCATCGGTCAGGGACTGGGAACGCAGATCATCCGCACCCTCATCCAGGGGGAACTCAGCGGATCGATCGAGTGGCGGGGGAGCGAGGGAGAGGGCACCGAGGTCGTCATCGACATCCCGCTCCGCTGGCTCACCGCGTGACGAGTCCGCCGCGACGGTGAGCAGATACGCAGAAGCGGCCCGAGACATCGTCTCGGGCCGCTTCTCGATGTTCAGGAGGCGCGGCGGGCGCGGGCGGCGCGGCGCTTGAGTGCGCGGCGCTCGTCCTCGGAGAGGCCGCCCCACACGCCCGAGTCCTGGCTGGACTCGAGGGCGTACTGCAGGCAGATCTCGGTCACCGTGCAGGTGGCGCAGACGGTCTTCGCCTTCTCGATCTGGTCGACGGCCGGACCCGTGTTCCCGACAGGGAAGAACAGTTCGGGGTCGACAGTCAAGCAGGCGGCCTTATCGCGCCAGTCCATGGGGGCTCCTCGGTGTGGTTTTTCAGAAATCGACGCACTGCGACGACTCGGATTTCGGGTGCAGATCGGGTTCAGCTACCCTGTATGAGATACGGACGGATGCCCGCTTTCTGTGATGCGAGCTCGAAGCCCGCCCCACGCCGCTGTGGGAGCACATGACGCTGTCTATTCTGTTACATGAAACCGGCGAAATCAAGGGTTTCCGCCGTTCTCATCCGATTCTCAGGAGACAACTGTGCGCTCACCCGGCCTCGCTCTGGCGGCATCCGCGGTCCTCGCGGCGGAGGGCGCCGCCTTGATCGTCTTCGCTCTCATCGAGCTCGTGGGCCTCGGCGCAGGGGACGCAGCCTCACTGCCGACAGCGCTCGCTCTCATCGTGCTCACTCTCCTCGGCGCCGCCGCGCTCATCGCGTTCGCGATCGGGACGAGGACGGGGCGGTCATGGGCGCGATCGGGTGGCGTCGTCTTCCAGGTGCTCGCCATCGCGCTCGCGCTCGCCTCGCTGACGCTGCAGCCCGTCGCGTGGGCGTTCACCGTCGGAGTGGGTCTGCCAGCACTGCTGTGCTTCGCGCTGCTGATCGCCAGCACGCGAGCCGAGAACGAGCGCCCGGCTGAGTGACCGTCAGGCGTCGACGCCGAGGAGCTTGCGCAGGCGCGCGACGTGTCCGGTGGCCTTGACGTTGTACTGGGCGAGTGCGATCGTGCCCTGCTCATCGAGCACGAAGGTCGATCGGATGACGCCCTCCACGACCTTGCCGTAGTTCATCTTCTCGCCCCATACGCCGTACGCGGAGTGCACCGCGTGGTCGGGGTCGCTGAGAAGGGTGAAGGTGAGGCCGTCGCGCTCGCGGAACTCGGCGAGCTTTGCGGGCTCGTCGCGCGAGACCCCGATCACCCGGTATCCGGCGCCCTCGAGCGACGAGATGCTGTCGCGGAAGTCGCAGGCCTGCGTCGTGCAGCCCGGGGTCATGGCCGCGGGATAGAAGTACAGCACCGTCTTGCGGCCGCGCAGATCGTCGAGGGTGACGGTCTGTCCGTCTTGGTCGAGGAGAGCGAAGTCGGGGGCAGCGGTTCCGGGTTCCAGGCGCACAGTCACCCCTCCAGCCTAGCGGCCGGGCGTCTGCTCCGCCTTGTCGGCGAAGGTCTGCAGGAGCCGCTGGAGGGAGTCCAGACGCGCTCGTCCCGTCTCGCTGAGCTCGCCGCTCTCCGCGGCTTCGATGAGAGCGCAATCCGGGGCATCGGCGAGGTGCGTGCATCCGCGCGGACAGTTCTCGGCGATCTCGGCGAGTTCGGTGAATGCGGCGAGGATGTTCGCGGGGTTGACGTGCCCGAGTCCGAAGGACCGGACCCCCGGGGTGTCGATCACCCAGCCGCGACCTTCGGGGCCGACGTACCGCAGAGAGACGGTGGACGAGGAGGTGTGCCTGCCACGGCCGGTGACCTGGTTGACGTGCCCTGTAGCGCGGAGCGCGCTGGGTACCAGGGCGTTCACGAGCGTCGACTTGCCCACGCCGGAGTGGCCGACGAACACCGTCGAGTGACCGACCAGTGCCGCGCCGATCTCATCGACGGGCATCTCCTCCTGCGCACTCGTGAAGACGCGCAGGTCGAGGCCGTCGAAGTGCGACAGGAAGGCGCTGGGATCGGCCAGGTCGGTCTTGGTCACGACGAGGAGCGGGCGGATGCCGGCGTCCAGAGCGGCGACGAGATAGCGGTCGACCAGTCGGGCTCGCGGCTCGGGGTCGGCCGCGGCGACGACGACCAGCATCTGATCGGCGTTCGCGACGATGACGCGCTCGACCTGGTCGGTGTCGTCGGCGCTGCGCCTGAGCAGAGACGTGCGATCGGCGATGCCGATGATGCGGCCCAGCGTGCCGTCCTCGCCGGAGATGTCGCCGACGACCTTCGCCTGGTCGCCCGTCACGATCGGGTTCCTGCGGAGTTCTCGTGCCCGTGCCGCGGTGATCATCCGCTCGTCGGGCGTGTCCTCATCGAGCAGCACGGAGTAGCGGCCGCGGTCGACACCGAGGACGCGTCCGATCTGCGCATCGTCATGGGCGGGCCGCCGCTTCGTGCGGGGGCGATTCGCTTTCGGGTTCGGACGCGCGCGGATGCTGCTCTCATCGAAGTCCTCGAAGTCGTCCTCGAGGTCCTCGGAGTCGTCGAGCCAGCTCACGCGGACGCGCCCCGCAGCATGCGCTCCCACAGGAGGGTGAATTCCGGGAGGGTCTTCGATGTCGTTCCGATGTCGTCGATCTCGACTCCCGGAACGCGCAGGCCGATGAGGGCGCCCGTCGTCGCCATGCGGTGGTCGTGGTGCGCCGCCCAGCCGCCGCCGTGCAGATCCCGCGGGATGATGCGCAGACCGTCGGAGAGCTCCTCGGCCTCGCCTCCCAGCGCGCGGATGTTGCCCACGAGGGCCGCGATGCGATCGGTCTCGTGGAGTCGGATGTGACCGATTCCGCGGATCGTCGTCGGGCCGGACGCGAACGCCGCGAGCCCGACGAGGGTGGGAGTCAGCTCGCTCGCTGCGGACAGGTCCATGTCGAGTCCGCGGATCTCGGAGCCGGCCCTGACCGTCAGCGTCCCGCTGTGACGGCCGACGTGCGCGCCCATCGCCTGCAGGATCTCGGGAAGCAGTGCGCCGGGCTGGGTGGAGTGCACCGGCCAGCCGGGAACCGACACCGCCCCGCCCGTGACCAGGGCCGCGGCGAGGAACGGCGCGGCGTTCGAGAGATCGGGCTCGATGGCGATCTCCTTGGCGCGGGGCACCCCGGCTTCGACGAGCCACTCTCCGGTGGCGGGCCGCTCGATGCGAATGCCACGACGACTCAGCGCCTCGATCGTCATGTCGATGTGGGGCAGGCTCGGCAGATGCTCGCCGGTGTGCACCAGGTGCAGACCCACGTCGAACCGCGGCGCCGCGAGCAGCAGTCCCGAGACGAACTGGCTGGATGCCGAGGCATCGATCTCGACCCGTCCACCGCGGATGCGGCCGTGCCCGCGGACGGTGAACGGCAGCGCCCACGTCCCCTCGTCGTCGATGTCGACTCCCAGGTCGCGCAGTGCGCTGATGAGGCCGCCCATCGGCCTGTGCAGGGCGGTCTCGTGAGCGGTGAGGTGCACGTCGTGCTGCGCGAGGCCCGCGAGCGGCGCGATGAAGCGCATGACCGTGCCGGCCTGTCCGCAGTCGATCGTGGTGCCGCCGACGAGTTTGGCGGGAGTGATCGCCAGATCGGGGCCGAAGTCTCCGTTGCCGTCGACCTCCTCGATGCCCACACCCAACGCACGCAGCGCGTCGATCATCCGGCGGGAGTCGTCGGAGTGCAGCGGAGCGATGAGCCGGCCCGGTCCGTCAGCGATCGCGGCGATGATGAGCTCGCGATTCGTGAGCGATTTCGAACCCGGGATCGTCACGGTCGCGTGGACGGCGTTCGCGCTGGTCGGCGCGACATAGACGCCCTGGACAGGGGAGGGGGAATACCTGTTGGCGCTCATCGGTTCCCACCTTAGTAAACGCGAGTGCTCGCATGACGGAATCCGGGCGCTCGACAACAAGGAGAGAGCATGCTCGCAACGCTGGAACGCGAGTCGGTGGACCTCGCCCGCCTAGACTGGCCGGTGATGGATGACACGGCAACCGCAGAGACGGTCAGCGACCCTCGGCGCGAATTCGAGGAACAGGCGATCCCGTTCATGGATCAGCTCTACGCCGCGGCGATGCGCATGACGCGCAACCCGGCTGATGCTGCTGACCTCGTGCAGGAGACCTTCGTCAAGGCGTACGGATCCTGGGCGACGTTCTCGCAGGGCACGAACCTCAAGGCGTGGCTCTATCGGATCCTCACGAACACGTACATCAACATCTACCGCAAGAAGCAGCGGGAGCCGTTCCAGGGCACGATCGACGAGCTCGAGGACTGGCAGATGGGCGGTGCGGAGTCGACCACGACCACCGCGTCGCACAGCCGTTCGGCCGAGGCGGAAGCCATCGACCACATGCCCGCATCGGTCGTCAAGGACGCGTTGCAGGCCGTACCCGAGGACTTCCGGCTGGCGGTGTACCTCGCGGACGTCGAGGGCTTCGCCTACCAGGAGATCGCGGACATCATGAAGACGCCCATCGGCACCGTGATGAGTCGCCTGCATAGAGGCAGGCGGATGCTGCGGGAGCTGCTGGCTGACTACGCCGTGGAGCGGGGAATCTCCGCGGCCGACCCGAGGAGCAAGAAATGACCGACTGCGGCTGCGACAAGGCCCGCAAGGATCTCGAGGAGTACCTCCGCAACGAGGTCTGCAACACCGAGCACACGGAGATCCGCGAGCATCTCGAGAACTGCCCGTCCTGTCGGGACGAGGCACTCGTGGCGACGACCCTCACCGAGGTCGTGGCGCGCGCCTGCAAGGAGACGGCTCCGGAGGAGCTGCGCGACCAGGTGTTCGCGCGACTGCGCGAGGTGCAGTCCGCTCAGCACTGACCGCGGGCGAGCAGCCGTCGACCCCTGAGATCGTGATGTCGGCATCCGCCCATAGGCTGGAAGCATGACGCTCATCGATTCACGCGACATCCCGGCCGATCCGACCTCCACCGAGCGACTGGCGGCGGAATCGCTGGTCTACCGGGTCGTCGACACCGCTGACGACGCACAGTCCGAGAGCTTCCAGAGGGCGATGACCCGAGGTTTCCTCGGCGCGGAGCCCACACCGGAGGTGCTCGCCTTCGGCCGAGCGGCCTTCGAGTCGCGACGCAACATCGGCGTCTACGACGCAGCGGCGACGGACGCACCTCCGGTCGCCACGATCGACTCCTGGGTCACGCCGCTGACGCTGCCCGGTGGGGGCGAGATCCCGATGTGGGCGATCAGCGGAGTCACGGTGTCGGCCACGCACCGACGTCGCGGCATCGCGCGAGCGCTCCTCGAGGGCGAGCTCAGGGCAGCGGCGACGGCAGGAGTGCCGATCGCGGGGCTGACGGTCTCGGAGGCGACAATCTACGGCAGGTACGGCTTCGGGTCGGCTGTGCATATGTCGCGCGTCACGGTCGATACCCGTCGCGCCGGCTGGGCAGGTCCGTCTTCGGACGGCCGCGTCGAATACCTCGACCGCGAGTCGCTCGCCGCGGAACTCGGAGCGGTGCATGATCGGGTCCGCGGTCATCGTGGCGGCCAGATCCCCGGGTGGCACTCCCGCTGGACCGGCATCGCCGGCCTGTCACCGAGTGACACCGACCGCGATCAGGTGCGCGGCATCCGCTTCGTCGATGCGGACGGCGAGGTGCGCGGGGCAATGGCCTTCACCCTCAGCGAGCGCACCGGATCCTTCCGATTCGCCCTCGCCGTGCGGCTGCTGGTCGCGGAGACTCCCGAAGCGACTGCCGCCCTGTGGGGGTTCGCGCTGCAGCACGATCTCGTCGACGAGGTCACCGCCGATCTGCGTCCGCTCGACGACGCGCTTCCATGGCTGGTTCGCGACCCGCGTGGTGTCACCCAGACGGTGCACGACCATGGCTGGCTGCGCCTGCTCGACGTCCCCGCGGCTCTCCCTGCGCGACGGTACTCGGCGCCCATCGATGTGATTCTGCGCGTTCGCGATCCGCTCGGCTTCGCGTCGGGTGACTGGCGTCTGCGCGTCGACGAGACGGGGGAGGCATCCGTCGAGGCCGTGGACGATGCCGCGGCCGTGGATGCGGAGCTCGATGTGTCCGCGCTCTCCATCCTCTATGCCGGGGGTGTGCGGGCCTCGTCTCTGCACGTCGCCGGACGGATCGATGCCGACGCCGCCGTCGTCGAAGAGCTGGACCGCGCGTTCGTGGCATTCCCCGCGCCGGCACTCGACATCTGGTACTGAACTCTCAGACGAAAGGGGCGCCTCGACCGAAGTCGAGGCGCCCCTTTCGGGTCTGCCGGGTATCAGCCGAGCGTGAGGGCATCCCGCAGCAGCTTCGCCTGCTCGGCCGCGTGCACCTTCGACGAGCCCGTCGCGGGCGATGCCGAAGCCGGACGCGACACCGGACGGAAGCTGCGGTCACCCGGGACATCGGCGAAGGCGAGTGCCAGGAACGGCCAGGCTCCCTGGTTCTCCGGCTCCTCCTGCACCCACACCAGCTCGGCGTTCGGGTACGAATCGGTGATGGCCTTCAGTCCGTCGATCGGGGTCGGGTAGAGCTGCTCGAGCCTGACCAGCGCGATCTCGGGGTTCGGGTTCTTCTCGAGTTCGGCCTTGAGATCCCAGTGCACCTTGCCGGAGTGCACGAGGACGCGCTTCACGGCATTGCGATCGAGGCCGCGGTTGTCGTCGAGAACCGGCTCGAAACGGCCCTGAGTGAAGGCCTCGACCGGGCTCGTCGCCCCACGCAGACGCAGCATCGCCTTGGGGGTGAAGACGATGAGCGGCTTGCGCGGACGCGCGTAGGCCTGGCGGCGCAGCAGGTGGAAGTACGACGCGGGCGTCGAGGGGCGCGCGACGATCATGTTGTCCTGCGCGCACATCTGCAGGAACCGCTCGATGCGCGAGGAGGAGTGGTCCGGCCCCTGACCCTCGTAGCCGTGGGGGAGGAGCAGCGTGACGCTGGACTGCTGTCCCCACTTCTGCTCCGCCGCCGAGATGTACTCGTCGATGACCGACTGAGCACCGTTGACGAAGTCGCCGAACTGAGCCTCCCACAGCACGAGGGCCTCGGGAGCCTCGACGGAGTAGCCGTACTCGAAGCCGAGCGCCGCATACTCGCTGAGGAGCGAGTCGTAGACGAAGAAGCGGCCCTGGGACTCGGAGAGGTTCGACAGCGGCAGCCACTCCTGGCCGTTCGCGCGGTCGTGCAGAGTCGCGTGACGCTGCACGAACGTGCCGCGTCGCGAGTCCTGCCCGGCGAGCCGCACGGGCGTTCCCTCGACGAGGAGCGAACCGAAGGCGAGAAGCTCGCCGAAGCCCCAGTCGATGTTGCCGTTGCGGCTCATGTCGAGACGCTTCTCGAGCTGCTGCTGCAGCTTGGGGTGCACGGTGAAGCCCTCGGGCTTGTTCACGAACGCGTCGCCGATGAGCTGGATGACCTCGTTCGAGACTCCGGTGATCTCGGGAGCGCCGACCTGCTCGTCGACCGGCGGCAGATCCTGCGCGACCGGGTTGGCGCCGGTCTCGGCGGCGTGCGTCTCGGCGAACGCGATCTCCAGACGGTTCTGGAAGTCGGCCTTGGCCTCGTCGTACTCTTCTTCGGTGATGTCGCCACGACCGACGAGCGACTCCGTGTACAGCTTGCGCACCGATCGCTTCGCCTGGATCAGGTCGGTCATCAGCGGTTGCGTCATCGAGGGGTCGTCTCCCTCGTTGTGACCACGGCGGCGGTAGCAGACGAGGTCGATGACGACGTCGCGGTGGAACCGCTCGCGGTATTCGAACGCGAGCTGCGCGACGTGGATCACAGCCTCGGGGTCGTCGCCGTTCACGTGGAACACGGGTGCCTGGATGGTCTTCGCGACATCGGTCGAGTACACCGAGGAACGCGAGTCGTTCGGGAGGGTCGTGAAGCCGACCTGGTTGTTGACCACCACGTGGATCGTGCCGCCGGTGCGATACCCGCGCAGCTGAGACATCTGCAGCGTCTCGACCACCACGCCCTGACCGGCGAACGCCGCGTCCCCGTGCACGAGGATCGGCAGCCAGGCGAACGTGCCGATCGGCTTGCGGTCCTGCTTGGCGCGCACGATGCCCTCGAGGACTCCGTCGACCGTCTCGAGGTGAGACGGGTTCGCGGCCAGATACACCGGGAGCTCGGAGCCGTCATCGGCGACGAACGTTCCCTCGGTGCCCAGGTGGTACTTCACATCGCCCGAGCCGCGCTGGTTGCCGGGGGTCTGCGTGCCCTCGAACTCCTGGAACACGTGGCCGTAGGTCTTGCCCGCGATGTTCGTCAGCACGTTCAGACGGCCGCGGTGCGCCATGCCGATCGCGGCGCCCTCGAGTCCGGATGTGGCCGCACCCTGCAGGATCTCGTCGAGCAGCGGGACGAGAGACTCGCCGCCCTCGAGCGAGAACCGCTTCTGACCGACGAACTTGGTCTGCAGGAAGGTCTCGAACGCCTCGGCCTCGTTGAGCTTGCGGAGAACCCGCAGCTGCTCGTCGTGGCCGGGCTTCTGGTACTTGACCTCGACCTTCTCCTGGAACCAGCGGCGCTGCTCGGGGTCCTGGATGTGCATGTACTCGATGCCGAGCGTGCGGCAGTACGAGTCGCGAAGGACGCCGAGGATGTCGCGCAGCTTGGCGACCCGACGGCCACCGAACCCGCCCGTCACGAACTCGCGGTCGAGATCCCAGAAGGTGAGCCCGTGGCTCTCGATCTCGAGGTCGGGGTGCGAGCGCTGGACGTACTCGAGCGGATCGATGTCGGCCATCAGGTGACCGCGCACGCGGAACGAGTTGATGAGCTCCTGCACGCGGGACTGCTTGTCGACGCGCTCGGCGAGATCCACCGCGATGTCGGGGTTCCAGCGGATAGGGGAGTACGGGATGCGCAGAGCGGCGAAGATGTCGTCGTAGAAGCCGCGCTGTCCGATCAGGAGCTCGTGGACCTTCTTCAGGAACTCGCCGGAGCCAGCGCCCTGGATGACGCGGTGGTCATAGGTGCTCGTCAACGTGATCGTCTTGCCGATCGCCAGCTCGTTGAGCGTCTTCTCGCTCGCTCCCTGGAACTCGGCCGGGTACTCGAGAGCACCGGCGCCGATGATGCAGCCCTGCCCCTTCATCAGACGAGGCACGGAGTGGACGGTGCCGATGCCGCCGGGGTTGGTGAGTGAGACCGTGGTGCCCTGGAAGTCGGCCGCCGTCAGCTTGTTGTTGCGGGCGCGCGTCACGAGGTCTTCGTATGCGACGAGGTACTCGCTGAAGGTCAGCGTGTCGGCGCGCTTGATGCTGGGGACCATCAGAGCGCGCGTGCCGTCGGGCTTGGGCAGATCGATCGCGATGCCGAGGTTCACGTGAGCCGGAGCCACGACCGAGGGCTTGCCGTCGATCTCGGCGTAGAAGACGTTCTGGCTGCGGAACTCGTCGAGCGTGCGGATCAGCGCCCAGCCGATGAGGTGGGTGAAGCTGATCTTGCCGCCGCGCGTGCGCGCCATGTGGTTGTTGATGACGATCCGGTTGTCGATCATCAGCTTCGCGGGCACCGTGCGCACGCTCGTCGCGGTCGGAACCGTCAGCGACTCGTCCATGTTCGCGGCGAGGGTCTTGGGCAGACCGCGGAGGGGCGTGACCTTGTCCTCTTCGACGGGCTCGGCTGACTCGGGCGCCTCAGCCTTGGCTGCGGGCTTCGGAGCCTGCGCGGGGATCGGGGCTGCAGCGGCGGGCTTGGTCGTGGTCCGTGCGACGGGCTGTGCGCCGATGACCGGGATGGGCGCGGTCACGGGGTGAGCCGGCTGCTCCGTGGCGGCTGCGGGGACCGCGCTGCCGGTCGCGGCATCCGACTGGTACTTCTCGAGGATCGGCCACCACTCCTTGTCGACGGAGTCGCGGTTCACCTTGTACTGCTCGTAGAGCTCTTCCACGAGCCAGGAATTGGCTCCGAACCCCCCGTCGCCCCCGACGCCGGTCACCTGGTTCGACACGCTCGATCGCCCTCTTTCATCGCTGAAGTCCATATATGCACACCAGGACGCGTGATGCGTCCGGGCCCGCACACTCTCGACTTCCAAGCCTAACGTGTTTCCTCGGGCATTCGTCGAAGGCATGCGCCCTCGGCGGCGCTATCTGAGTACCGTGGGGGTATGGAGTTCTCCGGTGAGTCACCCGCAGTCGATCTGACCTATTCCGACGTGTTCCTCGTGCCGCGACGATCGGCTGTCACGAGTCGTCTGCAGGTCGATCTGGCGCCGCAGGACGGGACTCCCGCGACGCTCCCGATCGTGGCCTCGAACATGAATTCCGTCACCGGTCCTCGGCTCGCCGCGGTGCTCGCGCGGCGGGGCGGGCTCGGAGTGCTTCCGCAGGACATGCCCCTGCAGGGGCTGGACGCCGCGATCCGCGATGTCAAGGCGCAGCCGGTGCTGTGGGACACGCCGATCGTGCTGCCGCCCGAGGCGTCGGTGGCGGACGCCCTTCGTCTGATGCCGGCCACCGCCGGGCACGGCATCGTCGTCGCCACGGGAGAGGCACCGCACGATGCGGAGAGGATCCTCGGCGTCCTGCCCGCGACACGGCTGGCGACCGCGCTGCCCGATGCGCAGCTGGGCGATCTCGTGCACGTCGGCACACCGTCGCTCGACGCCGACGACATCGGATCCGAGCGTCATGCGTTCGACGTGATCACCGACGCGGGCGTCGAGATGGTCACGATCACGCACCACGGACATCTCGTGGGCACCCTCAGTGCGCGCAGTGCTCTGCGCTCGACGCTGTATCAGCCGGCCCTGGACCGCGATGGCCGTCTCGCAGTCGCGGCGGCGGTCGGCATCAACGGAGACGTCGCCGCCAAGGCGAAGGCACTGGCGGCCGCAGGCGTCGATGTGCTCGTGGTCGACACGGCGCACGGGCACCAGGAGGGGATGCTGCGTGCGCTGAGCGCCGTGGCCGCTCTGGACCTCGGCATCCCGATCGTGGCGGGGAACATCGTCACCGCCGACGGCGTCAAGGACCTCGTCGAGGCGGGCGCCTCGATCCTCAAGATCGGCGTGGGGCCCGGTGCCATGTGCACGACGCGGATGATGACCGCGGTCGGCCGACCGCAGTTCTCCGCCGTGCTCGAGACCGCAGAAGCGGCACGCGAGCAGGGCGCGCACGTCTGGGCGGACGGGGGCGTGCGATACCCGCGTGATGTGGCGCTCGCGCTCGCCGCAGGCGCAGCATCCGTCATGGTCGGCTCCTGGTTCGCCGGGACGATCGAAGCGCCCGGAGAGCTGCAGAGCGACGCGGAGGGGCGTCTCTACAAGGAATCCTGGGGGATGGCCTCGACGAAGGCGGTGCAGGCCCGATTCGGACGCCTCGATGCCTATGAGCGCGCACGGAAGGAGCTGTTCGCGGAGGGGATCTCCTCGTCGAAGATCTACCTCGATCCGCTGCGCCCGGGACTCGAGGACCTGCTCGACATGATCACCTCGGGCGTGCGGTCGTCGTTCACCTATGCCGGTGCGTCTTCGGTGCCCGAGTTCCACGACAGGGCGCTCGTCGGGCTTCAGTCCGCGGCCGGATACGAAGAGGGCAAGGCGCTGCCGGTCAGCTGGTAGCGGCCCGTCCTCCGTCGCACCGGCATCCCGTAGAATCGTGGACACCATGGACGACCCTCCCAGTTGTAGTACAACGCCCCACTGCCTGCCTCTCCACATCGGGAGGAACGACTGATGGACTACATCCTCTTGGGCGTGGGGCTTCTGCTCACTGTGGGCACGGGGCTGTTCGTCGCGAGCGAGTTCGCGCTGGTCAATCTCGACCGTGCCGACCTCGAAGCCCGCCAGGCCCGGGGCGAGTCCCGCCTGTCGCTGACGATCAGCGCACTCAAGCACACCTCGACCCACCTGTCGTCCGCCCAGCTCGGCATCACCCTGACGACGCTGCTGACCGGGTACACGATGGAGCCGGCGCTCTCGAATCTCCTCGGTCCGACGCTCGTCGCGTGGAGCATCCCCGACGCGGCCGTCGGCCCGATCGCCACCATCGTCGCCATGCTGGTTGCCACGGTGCTGTCGATGATCCTCGGCGAGCTCGTTCCGAAGAACTTCGCTCTCGCCCTGCCGCTCGCGACTGCGAAGCTCGTCATCCCGTTCCAGGTCGCCTTCACCACCGTCTTCAAGCCCGCCGTCGTCGTGCTCAACGGCAGCGCGAACGGGGTCCTGCGGAGCATCGGCATCGAGCCGAAGGAGGAGCTCTCGGGCGCCCGCAGCGCAGAAGAGCTCTCCTCTCTCGTGCGTCGTTCGGCGAGCGCCGGGCTGCTCGAAGCCGACACCGCCAGCCTGCTCGACCGCACCCTGACGTTCTCGCGATTGACGGCCGCCGATGTGATGACGGCTCGGCCGAGCATGCATGCGCTCGCCGTCGGAGACTCGGCGGACGATGTCATACAGCTCGCTCGCCGGACGGGGCACAGTCGCTTCCCGGTGTACGACGACGATCTCGACGACATCACGGGTGTCGTTCACCTCAAGGCCGCGATCTCCGTGCCGCGCGAGCGACGCGGCGAGGTCCCTGTCGGCGCGCTCTCGACCGATCCGCTGCGCGTGCCGGAGACCGTGCACGTCGATGCGCTCATCTCTGAGCTCAGAGCCCGCGGATATCAGCTGGCGGTGGTCGTCGACGAGTACGGCGGAACTGCCGGTCTCGTCACGCTGGAGGACCTCGTGGAGGAACTCGTTGGCGAGGTCTCCGACGAGCACGACCGGACGCGCGCCGGTGTCGTCCGCAATCGGGACGGCATCACGTTCCCCGGGGAGCTGCGGCCCGACGAGCTGCGCCGCAGAGCGGGCGTGGAGGTTCCCGAGGGAGATGTGTACGACACCGTGGGCGGGTATGTCATGAGCGTCCTCGAGCGCGTGCCGTCGGTGGGCGACGAGGTCGCCCTCGACACGGGCACGCTCCAGGTCGTCCGGATGGACGGTCGCCGCGTCGATCGGATCCGCTACGTTCCGAGTCCGGAACTGCCGGGAGAGGTGGTCGGACGATGAACGACTGGGGAGGACTGGCCTGGCTGGTCGTGTTGCTGGTGGCGAACGCGTTCTTCGTGGGCGCAGAGTTCGCAGTGATCTCCGCGCGTCGATCGCAGATCGAGCCGAAGGCCGACCGCGGGTCGCGCTCGGCCAAGACCGCGCTCTACGCGATGGAGCACGCGACGCTGATGCTCGCGACCTCGCAGCTGGGCATCACCATCTGCTCGCTGCTGATCCTGAACGTCTCAGAGCCCGCCATCCACCATCTGCTCGCTGTGCCGCTGCACGCGATCGGCTGGTCGGACGGCGTCGTCGACGCGGTGTCGTTCACGATCGCCCTGCTCATCGTGTCGTTCCTTCACGTCGTGTTCGGTGAGATGGTGCCGAAGAACCTCGCGTTCTCGGTGCCGGATCGCGCGGTGCTCATCCTCGCGCCGCCGCTCGTGTTGGTGTCGAAGATCTTCATGCCGGTGATCTGGCTGCTGAACGCGGCCGCCAACGGCGTGCTGCGGCTGTTCCGGGTCGAGCCCAAGAACGAGGCGGCGTCGACGTTCACACTCGACGAGGTCGCGACGATCGTCGACCAGTCACGGCGCGAGGGCGTGCTCACCGACACGGCGGGCACGGTCGCGGCCGCCGTGGAGTTCACCGACAAGAAGGCTCGCGACGTGGCTGTTCCGCTCAGCGATCTCGTGACCCTTCCGCAGTCCACGACGCCCGACGACATCGAGAAGGCCGTCGCCCGGTACGGATTCTCGCGCTACGTGATCGTCGACGACGAGGGTGCGCCGGTCGGGTACGTCCACCTGAAGGACATCCTGCGGGCGTCGGACGGGCCGGGCTCTGCCGCGAAGCTGGTCGAGCCGCTGCCCTCGAAGCGCATCAACCACATGGTGCCGATCCAGGAGGACACGGATCTGGAAGACGCACTCGCGGTGATGCGCCGAGCGGGTCGACACCTGGCGAAGGTGCGCGACTCCCAGGGGCGCACGACCGCCGTGCTCTTCCTGGAGGACATCCTCGAGGAGCTCGTGGGCGAGGTGCAGGACGCGACCCGTCGCATCCGCGGCCACTGAGCCGCACACATGACGAAGGCCTCGGTCCGAGCGGACCGGGGCCTTCGCCGTGGGTGGTGGTCAGCGCCAGTGCGCGCGCTCGTACTGCGGCGGCCAGGTGATGTCCGCGCCGAGTTCGTGCGCGGCGCGGAGCGCGAAGTGCGGGTCGCGCAGCCACTCCCGGCCGGCGAAGATCGCGTCGGCGGCCCCGTCGGCGAGCACCTGCTCGGCCTGTTCGGCAGCGGTGATCAGGCCCACGGCGGACACCGGGATGCGTCCGCCCTGGCGTACCGACTCGGCCAGCGGCACCTGGTATCCGGGGAACACGCTGATCTGCTGATGCGCGACGAGCCCGCCGCTGGAGACGTCGATGAGATCGGCCCCGTGCTCGGTGGCCCAGGTGCTCACCGTCGCCGCCTCCTCGGGCGTGAACCCGCCCTCGGCGTGATCGGTCGCCGAGATGCGGACGAACACCGGCACATCGTCACCGGCGACCTCGCGGATCGCGTCGACCACCCGGAGGAGCAGCCGAGCCCGGTTCTCGAGCGATCCGCCGTACTCGTCGTCCCGCAGGTTCGACAGAGGAGAGAGGAACTGGTGCAGCAGGTATCCGTGTGCGCCGTGGACCTCGAGCACGTCGAAGCCGGCGTCGAGCGCCCGTCGAGTGGCGGCGGCGAATCCCGCCACGACGGCGTCGATGCCGGCCGCATCGAGTGCGACCGGTGCGGCGAAGCCCTCGAAGGCGATCGCGGACGGGGCCGTGGTCGTCCATCCGCCGTCGGTCTCGGGCACGGATCCGCGCTCGTCGGCCCAGGGCCACCAGGTCGACGCCTTGCGGCCGGCGTGCGCCAATTGGATGCCCGCAGCGGCACCGCGCGAGTGGATCGCCTCGACGATCGGCGCCCAGGCGTCGCGCTGCTCGTCGTTCCAGAGCCCGGCGTCTCGCGGTGAGATGCGACCTTCCGGCACGACAGCGGTCGCCTCGGCGACGATCAGGCCCGCGCCGCCGGAGGCGAACTGCGCGAGGTGAGTGTGGTGCCACTCCTGCACGACGCCGTCCACCGCGCTGTACATGCACATGGGGGACACCCAGAGCCGGTTGCGGAAAGTGGAGGAACGGATGCTCAGGGGAGAGAAGAGAATGCTCACCCCTCGACGCTACTGTGCGGCTGGGGCGAGGAGGGCCGTCGCACTAACGTGGAGTCATGCCCGACGCACGCGATTGGTCCCGCGACGACACCGCCCGCCTCCTGCGCGTGCCGGGCGCGGATGACGACAAGTACTCCCGCGGGGTCGTGGGCCTGCGCACCGGGTCCTCGGACTACCCCGGCGCAGCCGTGCTCGGCGTGGAAGCGGCGTGGCGTGCCGGAGCAGGATTCGTCCGGTATATCGGTGAGGGACGAGCGGCGGATGCCGTGATCGCTCGCCGCCCCGAGACGGTGGTCAGCCCGCGGGCCGCCGGCGCACGCGTCGGCGCCTGGGTCATCGGATCGGGGACGAACGCCGCGAGCAGGACCTCCGACGAGGAACGCGAGCTCCGCGACCTGCTCGACGGCTCCGTCCCGGTGGTCGTCGACGCGGGGGCACTGGATCTCGCGCCCGGGAGCCGCGCGCCGCTCGTGCTGACGCCGCATCGACGCGAGTTCGAGCGGCTGCAGACTCAGCTCGGCTTCGCCGGTGACGATGATCGGGCGACCGCGGTCGCCCGCGTGGCGAGCGAGATCGACGCGACCGTGCTGCTGAAGGGCGCGCAGACGCTGATCGCAGACCCCGACGGCGGCGTCATCCGAGTGGAGGCAGGCACCGGCTGGCTGGCGACGGCCGGCACCGGTGATGTCCTCGGGGGTGTTCTCGGAGCGCTGCTCGCGGGCGACGTCGACGCATCGACTGCGGAGATCGCGGCCGCCGCCGCCTGGCTGCACGGTCACGCCGGGCGCATCGCTGCGGGCATCGGCGCAATCGGCGGCGCGCAGGGGCATCCGATCGTCGCCCTGGATGTCGCGGAGGCTCTTCCTCGCGCGATCGCGGACGTCATCGCGTGAGTCGCACCACGACGGTTCGTCTCGTCGCGCTGTGGAGCGCGTTCGCGACCGTGCATATCGCGATCGCGGTCATGGGGTGGCTGTACCCGAGCCAGCCGATGGGCGACGTGGTGCTGGTCTACGAACCCTGGTCGACCGCCGCGCTCTCGGGAGGAGCGATCGTCGGGATCACCGAGTCGTGGGTCTATCCCCAGCTCGCGCTCGTTCCCATGCTGCTCGCCAAGGTCCTGTCGGCCCCGCTCATCGCCGTCGTGGGCGCCTCGGAGGCCTATCTGATCGCGTGGGCTGCGCTTGTGACGGTGCTCGATGCGATCGCCTTCGCGGTGCTTCTCGGCCGCGCATCATCTCGGCCGCGGCGTGCGGCGGCGTGGTTCTGGGTCGCCGCCCTGCTTCTGCTCGGCCCGATCGCGATGTACCGCATAGACGCGATCACCGTGCCTCTGACGGTGATCGGCGGGCTCTGGCTGGTCCGTCGCCCCGCTGCGGCAGCCGCGCTGCTGACGATCGGCGCCTGGATCAAGATCTGGCCGGCCGCCCTCGTGCTCGCCGCCGTGGTCGCGCTCGTGAGCAGGATGCGCGTCCTGCTCACGGCTGCAGCCGTGTCCGCCGTCGTCATCTCGCTGCTGTTCCTGCTCGGAGCCGACACCGAGATCTTCGGATTCCTGACGGAGCAGACCGGGCGGGGCCTCCAGATCGAAGCCGTCGCGGCGACCCCGTTCCTCTGGCTCGCGATCTCGGGTGCCGCTCGCATCGAGTACAGCTTCGACATCCTGACCTTCCAGATCAGTGCTCAGGGTGCGGACGCGGTCAGTGCGGTGCTCACACCGCTGATGGCGGTCCTCGTGGTCGTCGTGATGGTCGTCGGGGGACTCAAGGCTGCGCGGAGCGCATCGTCGGCGCGGCTGTTGCCTCCTCTCGCGCTGAGTCTCGTCACGACCCTGATCGTGATGAACAAGGTGGGCTCACCGCAGTTCCAGACGTGGCTGATCGCTCCGGTCATCCTGTGGTTCGTCTTCGACCGCGCACGAGCCGTCTGGCCCGCCGTGCTCGTGCTCGCGCTCTGTGCTCTCACGTGCCTGGTCTACCCGCTCAGCTACGACGCGCTGCTGCGCGCGGAGCTGCAGCCCATCGTCATCCTGACCGCGCGGAACGTCCTCCTCATCGTGCTCCTCGCCGTCGGCATCCGCGCCGTCGTCCGTGTGCCCGCCCGCAATCCGTCCACCACCCGGGAGTGAACCCATGTTGATCGCCTTCTCCGTCGCGCCGAGCGGCACACCCTCCGACGGATCGGAGCACGCAGACGCGTCGGTCCACGACGCGGTCGCCGCCGCCGTGCGGGTCGTGCGCGAGTCGGGACTGCCGCACCGCACGACCAGCATGTTCACCGAGATCGAAGGACCGGACTGGGACTCGGTGATGGACGTCGTCAAGCGCGCGACCGAGGCCGTGATGCCGTTCGGGTCGCGGGTCTCGCTGGTGCTCAAGGCTGACATCCGACCCGGGTACGCGGGGGAGCTCGATGCGAAGATCGAGCGGCTCGAAGCGGCGATCGACGACTCGGACACCCCGTAGACTCGACGGGTGAATCCCTCGACTGAATCGAGGGGTGCGGCGAAGTGGGCGCTCCTCTCCCTCGCCATCGGCAGCTTCGGCATCGGCATGACCGAGTTCGTCGTCATGGGCCTGCTGCCCAACATCGCTGACGAGCTGCTGCCCACGCTGTGGGCCAGCAGCCCCGAAGACGCGCTGAGCCAGGCCGGCTGGCTGATCTCGCTCTACGCTCTCGGCGTCGTCGTCGGAGCTCCCACGATCGCCGGCTTCGTCGCGCGCTACCCGCGGCATCGCGTGATGATCGGGCTGGCTCTGGCGCTGACCCTGTTCAACGCGCTCACGGTCTTCCTCCCGACCTTTGAACTCGTCGGTGCCTCGCGATTCCTCGCGGGGCTGCCTCACGGCGCCTACTTCGGCATCGGCGCGCTGGTCGCGGCTGACGTGATGGGGCCGGGCAACCGAGCCAAGGGCGTCGCCTTCATCCTCACCGGATTGACGGTGGCGAACGTGGTCGGGGTGCCGTTCGGGACCTTCCTCGGTCAGCTCTGGGGGTGGCGGGCAGCCTTCGCGGTCGTGACCCTCGTCTTCGCCCTCGCGACCGTCTGCATCATCTTCTTCGTGCCCGAGCATCCCGGCTCTCCCGGCCGGACCATGCGCGAGGAGCTCGGCGTGTTCCGCATCCCGCAGGTCTGGTTCACGCTCGGCGTCGGTGCGATCGGGTTCGGCGGCTTCTTCGCGGTCTACAGCTACATCGCGCCCCTGGTGACCGAGGTGGCGGGCTCTCCCGAGTGGGCGGTGCCGATCGTGCTGGTGCTGATGGGATTGGGCATGACCGCCGGCAACCTCGTCGGCGGGCATCTCGCCGACATCGACCTGCGACGCACGCTGCTCTTCGGACTCGCAGCGATGGCTCTCGTGTTCGCACTCCTCGCCGTGCTCGCATTCTGGATCGTCAGCCTCGCCCTCCTCGTATTCGTCGTGGGCTTCGTGTCCTCGGTGCTCAGCCCGACGATCCAGACGCGGTTGATGGATGTCGCCGGAGACAATCAGTCGATCGCCGCGGCGATGAACCACTCTGCGCTCAACATCGGCAACAGCCTCGGCGCGTTCCTCGGCGGCATGGTGATCGCGGCCGGATGGGGCTTCGTCGCGCCGTCGTGGACGGGGGCGGCCCTCGCCGTCGCGGGCCTCGTGATCGCGTTGCTGTCGTATCGCACAGAGGCGCGCAAGCCCGTCCTCGTTCAGGCCTGAGCGGCATTGCGCCTCATAGAGTGAGGCTGTGACCGATCTCGACCATCTGCCCGTCGCCGGGACGGCCGTGCTGCTGCGCTCGACACCCGACGGCTTCGCTGTGCTGCTGATGCGCCGGCCGGATCGCGGTTCGTTCGCCGGTGCGTGGGTGTTCCCGGGCGGCAAGGTGGAGCCGTCCGACCGCCGCGCGGGGGCGGAGGAGAGCGACGACGCGCGTCGAGCGGCGATCCGTGAGACGCGTGAGGAGGTCGGCCTGACGATCGCCGATCCGGTGCTGCTGTCCCGCTGGCAGCCGCCGGCTGAGGCGCCGATCCGCATCCGGACATGGTTCTTCCTCGCCGGAGCGCCGGAAGGGGACCTGCGGTTCGCGCCCGGCGAGGTCGTCGACGCGGTCTGGCTGAGCCCTGTCGAAGCTCTGTCGAAGCATGCCACGGGGGAGTGGACGCTCTTCCCGCCGACCTGGGTCACCCTGCATCAGCTCAGCCGGTTCGACACGGCCAAGGACGCTCTCGCGTCGGCTGGCGAGGCGCAACACTTCGCGACCCGAGTGGTCCAGTCGCCACAGGGCACCGACTTCGAGTGGGAGGGCCTGCGGCTGCGCACCGGATCCCTGCCGTGGACGATCGATCCGATCTAGCTCGCGAGCAGCCGCCGCAGGTTGCTGCCGACCGCCTCGGTCTCGATGAGGAAGCCGTCATGCCCGAAATCGCTGTTCAGCACCACGGCTTCGGTGCCGTCGAGGGTGTTCGGGATGCTGCGGGAGATGCGGTGCTGTCCGTCGACGGGGAAGAGGCGGTCGCTGTCGATGCCGAGGACGAGCGTCGTCGCCGTCACGGCGCGCAGCGCCTCTTCGACCCCGCCGCGGTCGCGGCCGACGTCGTGCGAGTTCATCGCCTCGACGAGGGTGATGTAGCTGTTCGCGTCGAAACGGCGGGTGAACTTGTTGCCGTGGAAGTCCAGGTACGACTCGACCGCGAAACGTCCGCCATGGCCGAGAGGCGACACCCCTGACTGCCACGAGCGCTGGAACCGCTGGTTGAGCTCGATCGGACTGCGGTAGTTGAGCAGTGCCATGCGACGGGCGAGCGCCAGGCCGCGGTGCGGGCCGTCGCCGTCGGCCAGATCGTAGTACTCGCCGCCCAGGAACCGGGGATCCATCCGGATGGTCTCGAGCTGCACCGTGTTGAGGGCGATCTGATCGGCTGTCGTGACCGGAGGCGATGACAGCACGGCGAGGCGAGCGACGCGCTCGGGGTGCGAGACCGCCCATTCGAGCGCGTGCATCCCGCCCATGGAGCCGCCGATCACCGCGGCCCAGGTGTCGATGCCCAGCGAGTCGGCGAGGCGTACCTGCGCGGCGACCTGGTCGCGGATCGTCAGGTAGGGGAAGCGCGAGGCCCACTCGTATCCGGAGGGGGCGATGCTGGCCGGGCCGGTGGAGCCCTGGCAGCCGCCGAGCATGTTGGGTGCGATGACGAACCAGCGGTCGGTGTCGAGCGGTGCTCCGGGGCCGGTGATGTCCTCCCACCAGCCGGCGGTCGGGTGTCCCGCCCCGGCGGCGCCGCGCACGTGACTGTCGCCGGTGAGCGCATGCAGGACGAGGATCGCGTTGTCCCGGTCGTCGTTCAGCTCGCCCCAGGTCTCGAACGCGAGGCGGAAGCCCGGGAGCTCGGCGCCGCTCTCGGTCGGGAAAGCGCCGAACGAGGTGAAACGCCGTCCGCCGGCCGGGTCCCCGTCGCGCCAGGCGCCGGTGGCGGGAGGTCGTGCGCGAAGCAGGCGCACGTCGGCCTCCGTCACGGGCGCCGACGGCACCGTGTCCTCAGAGGTCGTCTGCCAGTCCATGCTTCCATTCTCGCCTGACGCGCGACGCGCCGGCCGCAGGTTACGCGCCCGGTGCGCCGCCGACGGATGCGTCGTCGGATCGCTCAGAACGCGAGGGTGGTGACCGTCGCCAGGTGGTCGCTGCTGCCTGCCCGCATGGTCGTCGAACCGAGCACGGTCAGGCCGCGCGTGAAGACATGATCGATCCTGGCGAGCGGGAGTGCGGCGGGCCACGTGAACCCGAGGGCGCCGTCGGTCGGCCTGACCCAGTCGAGCTGAGATCGGATGGCGCCCAGGGCAGGATCTGCAGAGGCGGCGTTGAAGTCGCCGACGACGACGACCGACCCCGATGAATCGGCGGCGACGGCATCGGCGATGCCGGACAGCATCGCGTCCCGCTCGCTCTGCACGCCTGGGCGGACGGACGCCGCGTGCATGACGTAGACGGCCACGTCGCCGTCCGGCGCATTCACGACCACACGCAGTGCGCGCTTCCAGTCGAGTCCGAGCGACAGCGCCTGCGCATCCGCGATCGGCAGGCGGCTCCACACGGCGACCGTGCCGACGGCATACGAGTGCGGGTAGTCGGCGGCGAGCGTGTCGCGTGCCGCCGCGAGGCTGTCGGCGTCGAGCTCTGTGAGGGCGATGACCTCGGCGCCGGAGCCAGCGAGGTCTGTCGCGGATTCCGCCGCGCCACCGGAGTGGGCGCGCACGTTCTGGCTGACTATCCGCACGCCGGGCGATTCGTCGGCGCTGCCCGATGCGAAGCCCGGAGCAGACGGAGCGATCGCCATCATCCACGCGACGATAGGCACGAGCAGCACCAGGAGGACACGGCGGGCGAGGAGGAGGGCGACCACCGCCAGCACTCCGAGCGCGAGACCGCACCAGGGGAGAAGCGCAGCGGCCGCGGTTCCCACCACGCCCGGGACCCAGACGCACACGATCATGACCAGCACGACCAGTGCGACGACGGCGATGGCTCGCCCCGCGGGTACGTGCGTGCGTCGGCGGGTCGGCGGATGCGTCGTGGCGGCGATCGTGAGCTCCTCGGGTGGGTTCTCATTGTCGTCCGCGCCGCCTGTGCACGGGCCGAACGAGCCGGGGACGAGAAGTGCCCCGAGCCGAAGCCCGGGGCACTTGCTCTGCGTGATGGCGGTCAGGCGCGAGCGGCCTCCGACACGCGGCGAGCCGCGGCGAGTGCCTCGTCGAGGTCTGCCTTGAGGTCGTCGATGTTCTCGATGCCCACCGACAGTCGCACGAGGCCGGGGGTGACGCCGGCCGTGAGCTGCTGCTCGGGCGTGAGCTGCGCGTGGGTGGTCGACGCCGGGTGGATGACGAGAGAGCGCACGTCGCCGATGTTCGCGAGGTGGCTGAACAGCGACAGGCTGTTGACGAACTCGCGACCGGCTTCGACGCCGCCCTTGAGCTCGAACGACAGCACCGCGCCGACGCCCTTGGGCGCGTACTGGTTCGCCTTGGCGTACCAGGGCGACGAGGGCAGGCCAGAGTAGTTGACGGATGCCACGTCGTCCCGGCTGTCGAGCCACTCGGCGATCTCCTGGGCGTTCTGCACGTGACGCTCGATGCGCAGCGACAGCGTCTCGATGCCCTGGATGAGGTTCCAGGCGCTCTGCGGCGCGATGGCCGAGCCGAGGTCGCGGAGCAGCTGCACCCGGGCCTTGATGATGTAGGCGAGCGGGTCACCGACCGCGGCGGTGTAGCTCGCGCCGTGGTACGACGGGTCGGGCTCGGTGAGGCCGGGGAAGCGCTCGACGTTCTTCGACCACTCGAAGGTGCCGCCGTCGATGATCGCGCCGCCGATGGTGGTGCCGTGGCCGCCGAGGAACTTGGTGACCGAGTGCACGACGATGTCGGCCCCGTGCTCGAACGGGCGGATCAGGTACGGAGTCGCGATCGTGTTGTCGACGATCAGCGGGACGCCGCCCTCGTGCGCCACGTCTGCGACGGTGCGGATGTCGAGGATGTTGATCTGCGGATTGCCGATGGTCTCCGCGAAGAAGAGCTTGGTGTTCGGTCGCAGCGCGCGGCGCCACTCCTCGGGGTCGTCCTGGTTCTCGACGAACGTGACCTCGATGCCGAGCTTGGCGAGCGTGTACTTGAACAGGTTGTACGTGCCGCCGTAGATCGAGCTGGACGAGACGATGTGGTCACCGGCCTGCGCGATGTTCAGCACAGCGAACGTCGACGCCGCCTGACCGCTGGCGAGGACGAGGGCTCCGGTGCCCCCCTCGAGCGCTGCGAGGCGCTGCTCCAGGACGTCCTGCGTCGGGTTCTGGATGCGGGTGTAGATGTTGCCGAACTCCGCCAGGGCGAACAGGTTCGCGGCGTGATCCGCGCTGTCGAACACGTAGGACGTGGTCTGGTAGATCGGAGTGGCGCGGGCCTTGGTCACGGGGTCGGGAGCAGCGCCGGAGTGGATCTGCTTGGTCTCGAAACGCCAGGTCTCGGGTGCGGACATGTGTTCCCCCTGGAACTGTTGGAAGGTCGATTCGACTGATGTCGTTGATGCGACAGTACGGAATATCGGAAGTTGTCAACAGTGGGTGGGAAATGTGACGTAATGAACACCGGCCGGATCCCGGCGCCGGTGCGCGTGCGGGTTCAGGGCCGGCCGAGCAGCCTCGCCGCCCACGTGCGAGCGATCGCGAACGGCTCGGCGAACGTCGTCATCCCGACCGTGACGATCGCGCCCTCGTACAGCAGCATCATCGCCTGTGCCATCGCCTGCGGATCGGTGATCCCCGCTTCGCTGCAGAGCTCCTCGAACAGATCGAGGAGCCAGGCCTTCTGGCGAGACACCTCGGGGAACACCGGGTGGTCGTCGTTGCCCTCGCCAATCTCGGCTCGGGCGTTGATCGCGCTGCATCCCTTCGGGCTGTTCTCGTCGGACCAGGAGATCGCGGCGTCGAAGACCGCGAGCACACGGTCGGCGCCGGGATCGGGCACCCGGGCGAGCTGGCCGGCGACGTGGTCGCGCCACCGCGCATCCCGGTGCTGGAGGTAGGAGACGACCAGCGCCTCCTTCGACCCGAAGCGGTCGTAGAGCGTCTTCTTCGTGACTCCGGCCGCCTCGGCGATCGTGTCGACCCCGACCGCGTGGATGCCTCGCTCGTAGAACAGTCGGGATGCGGCGTCGAGAACGCGCCGCCCTCCGGGCGTGAGCGGGACGAGTTCGGGAACGGACGAGGTCATGCGGACGACTATACCAGTCTGTATAGTCGGCATCATGAGTAAACAGATCGGTGTACTTCCGGTCGTGACGACGGCGACCGCCGCGACCGCATTCGTCGTGACCTGGAGCTCGGGGTTCATCATCCCGGCGTTCGCCACCGTCGAGGTCTCGCCCCTGACGCTCCTCGTGTGGCGGTTCGCACCCCTGGCCGTCGTGCTGCTGGTGCTCGTCGTCGTCTCAGGAGCGGCGACGGGGATGCACCGACGTGAGCTCCGGATCCAGGCCTCGATAGGGATCTTCGCGCAGTTCGGCTACTGCATCGCGGTCTACGGTGCCGTCGCCGCAGGCATCGCCACCGGCACCGTGGCTCTCATCGACGCGGTGCAGCCCCTGGTGGTGGCTGTGCTCGTCGGGCCCATCCTCGGTCTGCGTGTGCGCGGAGCTCAATGGGTCGGGCTCGGAGTGGGCGCGATCGGAGTGCTGCTCGTCGTCCAGTCGCAGCTCGGCGCCACCGAGGCTCCACCTGCGGCCTATGCGCTGCCGGCCGTCGCCATGGTGTGCCTCATCGTCGGCACCCTGCTGCAGCGGAAGACCGGGGTGCAGACCGGCGTGCTCGTGACGCTGACCGTCCACGTGACGGTGACGGCGGCGCTGCTCGTGGTGATCGCGGCGGTGACGGGGACGCTGGTTCCGCCCGCCTCCGGATCGTTCTGGCTCGCCGTGGTGCTGACCGCGGCCGCTCCGACGCTCGCCGCATACGGCCTGTACTGGTGGCTGTTGAAGCGCATCGGCATCACCGCCCTGCAGGCGCTGCTCTTCCTGATCGCGCCGACGACGTCACTGGCCGGAACCATCCTGCTGGGGGAGCCTCTGACGATCCTCACGATCGCCGGATTCGCGCTGTGCGGAGCCGGGGTCGCACTCGTCCTCGTCTCCGAGGTCCGGTCGGCGCGCGTCGACTCCCGACGCGGCGCGTCGACGCGACCCGACGATGCGCAGCGGCTTTCGCGGCCGGAACATCGTACGGTGGAGGAATGGTGAACAGGCGTGCAGTGGTGACGGGTGCGAGTTCGGGTATCGGACAGGCGACGGTGCGCGCGCTGCGCGCCCGCGGCTGGGGCGTCGTGGGAGTCGCGCGACGGGCGTCCCGACTGGAGGCGCTCTCGGCGGAGACCGGGGCGTCGACGATCGCGTGCGACCTGACGAACCCGGAAGCCGTCGCAGCGCTGGTCTCGGAGCTCGAGGATTCGGGACCCGTGCACGCTCTCGTGCAGGTCGCGGGTGGAGCGCGAGGCACGGATCGCATCGAGAACGCGTCGATCGACGACTGGCAGTGGATGTACGACGCGAACGTGCTCTCGAGCCAGCGTCTGGTGGCGGGGCTCCTGCCTCTGCTTCGTCGGGCAGCCGCCGCGGACGGCCACGCGGACACCGTGTTCGTGACCTCGACGGCCGCCCAGGTGGCCTACCCGGGCGGCGGAGGCTACAACGCCGCCAAGGCCGCGCAGGCCATGCTCGTGCACGCCCTCCGTCTCGAGTTGAACGGCGAGCCGATCCGCGTGTCCGAGATCGCTCCCGGAATGGTGCACACCGAGGAGTTCACGCTCAACCGTCTGGGCGGAGACGCGGTCGCGGCAGAGGCCGTGTATTCGGGCGTCGAGGCGCCGCTGCGCGCCGAGGACGTCGCCGACGTGATCGCCTATGCCCTCGACGCGCCCGCTCACGTGAATCTCGACCTCGTCACGATGCGACCCGTCGCGCAGTCGGCCAACCATCTTCTCGCCCGCGGACCGCTGCGCGTGCGGCCGATCGACTGAGGATGACCGCGCGCACTCTCGCCGAGCTCGCCGGCGACGGTCTCATGGACCCCGAATGGGCGGACGCACTCGCTCCGGCTCAGCAGAGGATCACCGCCCTCGGGGAGCGGCTCCGGGAGGAGCAGGCCGCAGGACGCGGTTATCTTCCCGCGGGCGATCACGTGCTGCGCGCCTTCGAACGCCCGATGTCCGGCGTCAAGGTGCTCATCACCGGTCAGGACCCGTATCCGACTCCCGGGCACCCGATCGGGCTGTCGTTCGCCGTCGACCACGACGTGCGGCCGCTGCCGCGCAGCCTGGGGAACATCTACCGGGAACTCGAGAGCGATCTCGGCATCCCGCCCGCCCCGCACGGAGATCTGTCCGCGTGGAGCGACCAGGGGGTCCTGCTGCTCAACAGGGTGCTGACCGTGCGGCCCGGCGAGGCCGGCTCCCATCGCCGCTGGGGATGGGAGCAGGTGACCGAGCTCGCGATCCGCGCACTCGTCGCGCGGGACCAGCCGCTCGTCGCGATCCTGTGGGGCAAGGACGCCGCGAATCTGCAGCCCCTTCTCGGCGAGACCCCCGTGATCGCCTCGGCGCACCCGTCTCCGCTCTCCGCACGGCGCGGATTCTTCGGCTCTCGGCCGTTCTCGCGAGCGAACGAGCTGCTCGACGGGCTCGGTGCGAGTCCGATCGACTGGCGCGTCGGCGAAGCGACCCCTCTAAGCTGATCGCATGCAGTTCGAGCCCGGTGATCGCCGCCGTGTGCTGCCGCGCCATCTGCGCCCGCAGCCCGAACCCGACGTGTTCTCGTACTCGATCCGCCCCGCACGTTCGGGCGACCTCCCGTACGTGCGCGAGATCTACAACCATTTCGTCAGCAATTCGGTGGTCACTCTCGATGAGCGGCGCAGCAGCATCCCCTACTGGCGTGAGAAGTTCGCGCTGCTGAGCAAGCTCGGCCTGCCCTTCCTGGTGGCGGTCTCGCCGGCGGGGGTCGTGATCGGGTACGCGCTGGCGCAGCCGTGGGCGGGCAAGAACGCGTACCGCTACACGGTCGAGGACTCGATCTACCTCGGTCCGGGAGCCGGCGGCAAGGGGCTCGGAGCTGCGCTGCTGCAGGCGCTCATCGACGCCTGCGAACAGCTCGGCATCCGCGAGATGGTGGCCGTGATCAGCGACACGAAGGCCGACGCCTCGATTCGGCTCCACGCGAAGCTCGGCTTCGTCGAGGCCGGACGGATGGGCCGAGTCGGGCACAAGTTCGGCCGGGACCTCGGGACCGTCTACATGCGCCGCGCGCTGCGTCCCAGCCGTCGGCGGAAGTTCTTCAGCACGAGCTCGACGCGCTGACGACCCTGCTCACGACGGGGGAGCGGGGATCACGGGGATCGCGGCGAGGAGCGCCTTCGTGTAGTCCTGCGTCGGGCGCAGCAGCACGTCCGCGGTGGATCCTCGCTCGACGACGGCGCCGTCCTTCATCACGACCACCGTGTCGCACAGGTTCTGCACCACGCCGATGTCGTGGGACACCAGGACGAGCGTCAGGTCGGCGCTGCGTCGCAGCTCGATCAGGAGCTCGAGGATCTGAGCTCGCACGGTCACGTCGAGCGCCGACAGGGGCTCGTCTCCGACGAGGATGCGGGGTCGATGCACGATGGCGCGGGCCAACGCGATCCGCTGCCGCTGCCCTCCCGAGAACTCATGCGGGTAGCGGTCGCCCATCTCGGGTTCGAGGCCGACCTGCTCGAGCACGTCGAGTACACGTGCGCGGTGGTCTCCCTCGATGCCGAGCGCCCAGAGGGGCTCGCGGATGATCTGGGCGGCGGTCATGCGAGGGTCCAGCGATGCGTACGGGTCCTGGAACACGAGCCCGGTCTGACGGCGCAGCCAGTGCAGCGAGCGGGCGGATGCCGCGGCATCCACGGCTCTTCCGTCGACGGTGACGGTGCCGGACGTCGGACGGTCGAGTCCGAGCAGCAGTCTGACGAGCGTCGATTTCCCCGACCCGGATTCGCCGATGATCCCGACGGACGACCCCTCGACGATGTCGAGGTCGGTCGGCGCCAAGGCTGTCTGCCTGCGCGTCGGCTCGAAGGCGGAGCGCTTGGGGATCACGAAGTCACGCCGCAGAGACCGCGCCTCGATCAGGCTCATCGCGTGCCTCCCTCGGGCCGCCACAGGGTCGCGGTCGCGTCGCGGAGCAGCCCCTGGGTGATCGGCGACGTCGGGGCGGTGAGGAGCGTGCTCACGGGAGCCGCCTCGACCACGTGGCCGTCTTCGAGAACCACGCCCTGGGTCGCGACCTGAGCGAGGACGGCGAGATCGTGGGTGATGAACACGAGTGACATGCCCTGCTCCTCGACGAGGTTCAACAGCAGAGCGAGGATCTCGGCTTGGATCGTGACGTCGAGAGCGGTCGTCGGCTCATCGGCGATGAGCAGACGCGGTCGGCACGCGAGCGCCATCGCGATCGCCACCCGCTGCCTCTGACCGCCGGACAGCTGGTGCGGATACCGATCGACGATCGACGTCGGGTCGGGCAGGCGCACGCGAGCCGCCTCCTGGATCGCTCGCTCTCGGGCCTCTCGTCGACCGATGCCCTCGTGGATGCGGATCGACTCGGCGATCTGCCTGCCGACCGTGCGGATCGGGTTCAGAGCGGTGCGCGGCTCCTGGAAGACGATCCCGATCTCGTCACCGCGCAGGCGTGCGAGCTCGCGATCCGGCATTCCGATCAGCTCAGTGCCGTTCCAGCGGATGCTGCCGCTCGCGGTCGCGCCGTCGGGAAGGAGCCCGAGAACGGCCAGGGCGGTCAAGGACTTGCCGGATCCGGATTCGCCGATCAGGCCCAGGCGCGATCCGTCCGGCACCTCGAACGAGACGCCGTCGACCACCGGCCGTCTGTCGATGCGGACGACGAGGTCGGTCACTTCGAGACTCATGCGATCACCGCCGGCGTGTGGATCTCGGCGGCGCGATGGCGCAGCGTGGGATCGGTGGCCTCGCGCAGGCCGTCGCCCAGGAGGTTGAGAGCGAGCACCGTGATCGTGATCGCGAGGCCCGGCCAGATGACCGAGAGGGGATGCACGCCGATGTAGCGCTGGAGATCGGCGAGCAGCAGCCCCCAGCTCGGCTCCACCACCGACGCGCCGAAGCCCAGGTACGACAGTCCCGCTTCGGCGAGCACGGCGACCGCCATCGACCACGACAGCTGCACGATGAACACGGGCGCGACGTTGGGCAGCAGGTGGCGCGCGAGGCTCTGACCGGTCGTCAGGCCGGAGGCCCGCGCGGCGAGGACGAAGTCGCTCTGCTGCACGCGGCGCAGCTCTGGTCGGGTGACGCGAGCGATGTTGACGCCGAAGCCGATGCCCACCGACCAGATCACCACCCAGAGCGAGCCGCCCCAGACCGACGAGATCATCATCGCGATGAGCAGCACGGGGAAGGCGATCAGGATGTCGACGAGCACGGCCACCGTCTCACGCAGCCACCGTGCCGTGAGCGCGCCGAGCGCGGCCAGGGCGATGCCGACGACCGTGGCGACGAGCCCGGCGCCGATGCTCACGAACACCGTCGTCCGAGAGCCCGCCATGAGCAGACTGAGGATGTCGCGCCCGGTGTCGTCGGTGCCGAGCAGATGGGGCCAGCCGGGGACACCCCAGCGAGCCGCCAGATCGGACTCCTGCGGGTCGAACGGCGTCCAGAACAGCGAGACGAGCGCCGTGAGAGCGACGATGGCGACGACGATCAGACCGAATCGCCCGGTCGCGGTCCGCCACAGTCTCGGCAGCCAACCGGACATCAGGCCTCCCTCTGCCGAGGATCGATCGCACGATGGACCAGATCGACGAGGAAGCCCACCACGAGCACGAAACCGGTGAGCACGAGCAGCTCGCTCTGCACCTTGACGAGGTCGCGCGTTCCGACGTCGGCCACGAGCATCCGCCCGATGCCCGGGAGGGTGAACAGCTGCTCGATGACGACCGAGCCGACGATGATGCCCGCGACCTGCAGTCCGAGGACAGTGATGATCGAGAGTCCGACTGCCGGTATGCCGTGGGAGATGAGTGCGCGCGTGCGGGTGAGTCCCTTGGCGGCGGCGGTGCGGACGAAGTCCTGTCCCGCAGCCTGCAGGGTTGCACTGCGGACGAATCTCATGAGCATCGCGCCCTCGACGATGCCGATCGTGAGAGCGGGCAGCAGCAGCGATTCGATCGCTCGCCAGGGCGTGCTCCACCCGGTGCGGGGGAAGCCCTGCGGGGGAAGCCAGCCGAGCCAGACCGAGAAGACGACGATGAGCATCATGCCCGCCCAGACGACGGGCACCGCGGCGAGAGCCTGCGCGCCGACGCTCAGCGCCGTGCCTCCGCGACCGCCACGACGCAGCGCGGCCAGAATGCCGAACGGCACGGCGATGAGGACGGCGATGAGCAGGGAGAGGATGCCGAGCGGGACCGTGACCTGCGCCTTCTCGAGCAGCTCCTCGCCGACCGAGGCGCCCGAGAGGAGCGACGTGCCGAGATCGCCGCGGAAGATCCCGCCGATCCACTCCGCGTACTGCGCGGGGAGAGGACGGTTCAGACCGAGCGATTCGCGAAGGGCCTCCACCTCGTCGGGGGAGGCCTGCGTGCCCGCGATCAGCTGTGCGACATCGCCGGGGAAGACCCTGAGTGTCAGGAAGATCACCGCACTCGAGACGAGGAGCCCTGCGATGAGCAGGGCTCCTCGAACGAGCGCGTAGCGGATCACGACGTGCGCGTCATCACTTCTCGGTGGCCACGGTCACCCCGGCCAGGTTGATGCGGGAGTTGATCGAGTCCTCGGGGAAGCCGGTCACGAGCGGGCTCACGGCCGTGATGGTCGCACCGTTGTACAGCCAGTCCGCCGCGTGGTCCTCGGACACGATGCGCGCGGCTTCGGCGAGCAGGTCCGCGGACTTGTCGGGATCGACCTCGGCCAGCGCCTCGGTGTACAGGCCCTGCACCTCGGCGTTGTCGTAGCCGAAGTAGTAGTCGGGGTTCGCGAAGTTGCCGAAGTCGCGCGGCTCGACGTGCAGCACGAAGCTGAGGTCGTAGTCGTGGTTGGTGTAGACGTCCTCCAACCAGGCCGGGAACTCGACGGAGTCGACATCGAGGGTGACGCCGACCTTCTGGAAGTCCGAGATGAGCACCTTGGGGACCGTCGTTCCGTAGAAGCTGGGGATCGTCAGGGTGAGCTCGAGATCCTCCTGGCCGGCTTCTGCAAGCAACTCCTTCGCCTTCTCCGGATCGTAGGAGACGACATCGGAGAGGTCCTCGTAACCGGGGTCCAGCTCGGGGATCGGTCCGTACAGGGTGGATCCCGCACCGACGGCCTCGACGAGAGCCTCGTGATCGATCGCGAGGCGGAGTGCCTCGCGTACCCGCACGTCGTCGAGAGGTGCCTTGGCGTTGTTGAACGCGAGCGTGGCCTTGTCTGTGGTGCGGCCGGTCGTGAGGGTGAAGTCGCCGGAATCCTCGAGCTGCGGGGCGAGATTCGGGTCGACGGCTGTGAGAACCTGGACCCCGCCGTCGAGAGCGGTGTTCACTCCGGCGGTGAAGTCGGGGATGTACTGGAACTCGACCTCGGCGACTCCCGCCGGTTCGCCCCAATAGGCGTCGTTGCGGGCGAAGGTGATGGCGCTGCCCTTGTTCCACCGAGTCAGGGTGAAGGGGCCGGTTCCGTTCTCGGCGGTCTTGAGGTCGGTCGTGTCGCCCGTCTGGAAGACGAGACCCGCAGGCCCGGTGAGCGAGAACAGGAAGTTCTGGTTCGGCTCCGTGAGCACGATCTGCACCGTCGCGGGGTCCGGGGCGGTGATAGAGGCCACCGAGGCGAACTCGGCGTTGCCCTGCAGCGTCGCGTCCGTGCGGACGGCCTCGTACGAGGCGACCACGTCGGCCGAGGTGAGTGCGGTTCCGCTGTGGAACGTGATGCCCTCGTTGAGGGTGAACGTGTAAGTGAGTCCGTCGTCGGAGACCTCGTAGTCCGAGGCGAGGCGGGGCACGATCTCGTTCTCCTGCGTCCGGCTGATCAGACCCTCGTAGATGTTGTCGATGAGGATCTGTTCGAGGGCGGCGCCGCTGGTGTGACGGATGTCGAGATTGGTGGGTTCGAGGACGAGCCCCACCTGGAGCGTCGCGTCGGGATCGGGCTCTCCGACGGGCTCAGTGGTCTCGGGCTCTGCGGCACCTGCGCAGGCGGTGAGGACGATGGCGCTCGCCGCGATGGCGGAGATCAGCGCGAGTCGTCGCGTACGTCGGAACATGGGTTGTTTCCTCTCGGTGCGGCAGTTGCTGTGTGCCGATGGATCGAGCCTAGGGATGTGTCGGGTGGGTGAGGGCGGAATGTGGAACGGAACGTCACATTCCGTGCGGCGGGAGCGAGGACGAGATCACCGCGGCGAGCTGCCCGGGCGCGGTCTCCTGAACGTTGTGGGTGGCCTGGACGGTGACCACGCGGGCCTGAGGCAGACGATCGGCGAACTCCTGCGCATCCGCTGCGGTCACGAAGCCGTCGATCGCGCGGAGGAGCGTGAGGGGTGCCGACGTCTGCGAGAGATCCTGCCAGCCGGTGGTGTGAAGTGCGGACGGCGCCGAGACGTCGCCGCGGTCGTGCGCAGCGAGCGTCTGGGCCGCGAGGTGCGCGAAGTGGTGCTTCCACTCGACGCGGCCGTCGGCGCGCACGCGGGTGTTCAGGAACACGCCCCGCTCGGTGTCAGACCTGGCGCCTCCGAACCCGAACGAGATCGCGCGATCGACGAGCTCGTCGCGCGTCTCGAAATCCGTGGGGCCGGCGTAGAACTCGCGCAGGGCGGCGGGCCCGGCGGACGTGTCGATGCCCGGGGTGATGTCGACCACGATCAGCCCCGACACGAGGTCGGGACGGGCAGCGGCGAGAGCGGCGCCGGTGAGGCCGCCGAGCGAGTGACCCACGACCAGCTGCGGGGCGTCCGTCCAGGCGTCGAGCGCCGCGGCGACGTCGAGGGCGAGAGTGCGAGGGGTGTAATCGAGGTCGTCGCGCCACGACGAGTCGCCGTGACCGGCGAGGTCGATCGCCAGCACCGGCTGCTGGAGCGCGAGCACCGTCGTGTCCCACGTGTGCGCATTGAGACCGGCGCCGTGCAGCAGTGTCACTCGAGGTGCCTCGTCGCCGAATCGCAGCGCGCTCACCTGGCGGCCGTCCGGCAGGGGCAGCGTCACGCGTCGAACGGACGGTTCGGAGACCCCCATCGTCTGCGCCTGTGCGGGAAGATAGCTGAACTCGCTGGTGTCGATCGCCACCTGCATATTCTGCTCTGCTTCGAGGGTGGTGGGGAAATGCGGGAGCATTATGTTTGCCGTAACCCGGCTCACCCTTGGCGAAAAGGTATCAAATCGGCGCTGTCATTTCGCGCTCTGCATTCTCGCTTCCTGTGAGCGGCTCGCCGGCTTGAGTGCACAACGGAATATCATTGAGCCATGAGCGAGACGCGAGTGCACCTCTCAAAGACCGAGCCGGCGGCCTACCAGGCGCTCGACGCCTTCGCCCGCACTGTGGGAGACATCTGCGCAGCCAACGGGATCGACGATCGGCTCAAGGAGATCGTGATGATCCACTCGTCGCAGCTCAACGGGTGCAGCTACTGCACGCGTCTGCATGTGGATCGCGCGCTCAAGGCGGGCATCGACACCGACACGCTCATGCAGATCGCGACGTGGCGCGAGAGCAATGTCTTCAGTGACCGCGAGGAAGCCGCGCTCGAGCTCGCCGAGGCTTTCACCTTCATCTCCGAGGAGGGCATCTCCGACGACGTGTACGACCGGGTCGGTGGAGTGTTCACCGAGAAGGAGTACGCGGCACTGAGCTGGGCCTGCATCTCGATCAACGCCTTCAACCGAGTCGTGATCGCCGGACGGTACCCGGTTCCGCCGCGCTCGCCGCAGGCTCAGGCGCAGGCATGAGCGTTCTCGAGGTCGACGGGGTCAACAACTTCCGCGACGTCGGAGGGATGCTCGCAGACGGTGGTCGGATCCGTTCGGGCGTGCTGTTGCGATCCGGCCAGCTCTCGGCGGCGACCACTGCCGGGGTGAACGAGGTCCGTCGCCGCGTCGCTCACATCGTCGATCTCCGCGACGGCGAAGAGGTCGCCGCAGAGCCGACCGAGATCGAGGGTCCCGACACCACTCACCTTCCGCTGTTCCTCGGATCCGTGCGGTCGTTCTTCGAGACGGACACGAGCCTGGAGGATCTCTATCTGCACCTGCTCGAGGAGAGCGGAGATCGGCTCGTCGCCGCGATCCGCATCATCGCCGAGGGGGAGCCGACTCTCGTCCACTGCACGGTCGGCAAGGACCGCACCGGGGTGACCGTCGCGCTCGCACTCGCCGCAGTGGGCGCCGACCGTGAGGCGATCGTCGCGGACTACGCGCTCACGGAGTCGCTGCTGCCCGCCGAGCGGTCGCAGCGCATCGCCGCATACCTGAGGTCGCAGCATCCGCAGGCGGTGCACGCCGTCGCTCTGGCGACGCAGTCGCCGGCACCGGTGATGCGGGCGCTGCTCGAGCAGGTCGACGAACGTTGGGGTTCGGCCGCCGGCTACCTGCGCGCGAACGGGATGACGGACCAGGAACTCGAGGCTCTGCGACGCGCACTTGTGGAAGAAGTCCCCGAGCAAGGTTAGGCAACCCTTCATGTGCTGTATGATGGATGCATCATGGAGACCTTCCTCGAGACCCGCAGCACGCGTGCCGAGCGCCGCGCCGCACGTCGCCGTGCTCACCACCTGGTGACGGCCGACGAGCACTCGCTCGCCGAGCTCGAGGTCTTCCTCGCCACTCTGCCGTTGTGCGCGTCGGGTCGGATCTTCATCGAGGTCGCCGACGCGTCCGACATCGGCGTGATCGAAGCCCCTGGACGCATGACGGTCACGTGGCTCGCTCGATCCCAGCGATCGGGCGCACCGGGAAGCGGGCGAGCGTGCGCACCCGGCGAGGCTCTCGCCCGAGCGACCTGCGCGTGGGCAGACGAGATGCTCTGCGACGACGAGCTCGACACCCACGTCACCCTTCTCGGAGGCTTCCTCGGCACGGCTGACATCGTCGAGCACCTGACGGGCGCCCTCGAGATCCAGCCTGCTCAGATCCACGCTCCGGAGCGTTTCGGGCTGCTGCCCGTCGACCGCTGAGCGCTTCCGCGCTCTACGGCCGCGACCTGCTGCGGCGGACGTAGTTGCCGTCTTCCAGGCCTGCCTCGATCTCGAAGCGGTTACGCAGCGGATCCCTGCCCGCGAACAGGTAGAGCACCGGAAGCAGGGTGCCGTAGCGCAGCCACTGCGCCTTGTGCACCGCCTCGTGGCGCAGCACGGCGTCGCTCGGACGGGCGTCACCCGTCAGGAAGCAGCCGCCGACGCACACTCCGCCGCGGTTGAACGTCCAGTTCGGCATCCCCTGGAACACCCACAGGCCCGATCGGCGTTCGACGGGACCCGTGCTCCACAGGGACCCCCAGATCCAGCCCACGGACGTGCCCCACCAGTAGCCGATCCGGCTGATCGGCGAACGCAGGAGGAACGCGGGGATCCGGCGGTCGAGTCTCCGACCGCGAGCCACAGCGCGCTCGGCGGCCGGCCGCCAGTCGGACGTCATGCGACGGCTCCGACGAGACGGAGCAGCGCGCCGAGGTCCTCGACCGCGTCAACGGGTGAGCGAGGGGCGAACCCCGCGATGGTGGCGCCCGCCAGCGGCACACGGGACCGCAGCGCGCGGATCGCGGTGCTCAGACTCGCGGGCGAGAGTCCGAACGGTGCGGGGGAGGAGACGCCGGCGATCTCCGCAGGGTCGAGCACATCGACGTCGATGTGCACCCATACGCGGCGCGCGCCGGTCGCTTCGACCGCGTCGGCGAGAGCGTCGGGCGATTCCAGATCGTCGACGGAGAGCTGGGCGAGGCCGTCGAGGGCGGTGACCTCGTCGTCGTCGAGATTGCGCATGCCCACCGTGACCACCCGATCGCGGGGGATCCCGGGCGAGAGCGCGAGTTGAGGCTCTCCGTCGCCGAGTACCGCGCGGAGCGCCATGCCGGAGAACGCTCCGGAGGGTGAGGTGTCCGGCGTGTGCAGGTCGGCGTGGGCATCGCACCACACGACGGCCAGGTCGTCGGTTCCGCCGGGAAGAGCCGCCAGGGCGGCGACGGTCACGCTGCAGTCGCCGCCGATGATCACGGTGTCGGCGGTCATGCCGGTTTCGACGAGCTCTCGGGTGCGAAGGAGAGCGCTGAGTCGGCGGACGCCGGTGCCGAGGGATTCACCGGCTTCGACCGGCACATCGAGCACCGTGGTCGCGGCACGCGGAAGGTCGCCGGCGATCGCCGAGGCGCCGTCGACGAGCAGCATCGCGCGAGCGGCGGGGGAGCCCTGCCACTGCGGGACGACGAGGAAACGCACCATGGGTGCCTCCAGCTGAGAAAGAGGAGCGGGTGCCTCGGACGCGAGGATCCGAGGCACCCGCAGGTGTGTCAGGAGCCTTCGATGGCCTGGCGAGGGGCGGAGCCGCCCGCCTTCAGCTCGGCGAGACGAGCCTCGACCTCGGTGAGCTCACCGAGGTCTTCGAGGCTCTCGAACTGAGCGTCGAGGCTGGATGCCGCGAGCTCGATCTTGCCCTGGGCGAGGGCCTCCTGACGGCGGACCTTGTCTTCGAAACGTCCCAGCTCGCTGGTGGGGTCGAGGACGTTGATCGAGGAGACCGCATCCTGCACCTTCGTCTGAGCCTCGGCGACCTTGGCGCGGGCGAGCAGCTCGCTGCGCTTGTTCTTCAGCTCGCCGAGCTTGTCCTTCATGCCGTTGAGGCCGGACTTCAGCTTGTCGACGATCTCGGTCTGAGCGGCGATCTGCGGCTCGGCCCCGGTCGCCTCGCGCTCGGCGCTGATCTGGCGCTGCAGAGCGATCTTCGCGAGGTTGTCGAACTTGTCGGCATCGGCGGCGTCGCCGGTGGAGCGCATCTCGTCGGCCTTGCGGCTGGCGGCGAGAGCCTTGTTGCCCCACTCGGTGGCGGCCTGGACGTCTTCCTCGTGGTCGCGCTCCAGCAGACGCAGGTTGCCGATGGTCTCGGCGATGGCCGACTCCGCGTCGGCGATGCTGTTCGTGTAGTCGCGAACGAGCTGGTCGATCATCTTCTGCGGGTCTTCCGCAGAGTCCAGGAGCGAGTTGATGTTCGCGCGGACGAGGGTCGAGATACGTCCGAAGATGGACTGCTTGGTCATGCGTGGTTCCTTTCAGAGGGTCGGACTCGATGTCTGGGGTCGATAGGTGTGCGGTTCAGAAGCGTCGCCCTCCCGAACGGCCGCTGCGGCCGCTGGAGCGGCTGCCGCCGCCTCCGCCGAAACCGGAGCTGCGGAACCCGCCGCCACCGCTGGAACGCCAGCTGCTGCTGCGCGAGGAGCGGCCGCCTCCGCCACCGCCGGAGAGGAGACCGCCGATGATGCCGCCCAGGATGTCGCCGCCGAGGCCGGAACCGCGGGAGCCTGATCCGCCGCCGAAGATGCTGCCGCCGGCGCCGCCCCATCCGCTCTCATAACGGCTCGGACTCATGGCCGCGACATCCGCCTGGGCGGACGAGGTGGCCTGCCGGGCGAGTTCGAGCGCGCGTCCTGCTTCTGCGAGCGCGGTCTCGGGATCCGACGACCGCAGACTCACGGCCTGAGTAAGGGTCGCGTCGGCCTGGGAGAGGCGGGTGCGAGCCGTGGAGCCGACGGTTCCCCGCCGCGTCTCGATGTACTCGCGCGCTGCTCGGATCTCGGAGCCCGCCTGCGTCAGGGTCTGCTCGAGAAGCTGCTGCACGCGTCGCGCCCGTTCCACGGCCTGGGTGCCCTCCGCGATCGCGGTGTCGATCTGCGTGTTCGCCGCGCTGAGCGCTTCGAGCACGCGCTGCGGACTGCGCGATGCTCCGGAGAGGTCGGCCTGCGCACGCTGCAGCTGCTGCGAGGTTGCGGCCGCGACCGCGGCGAGCGTGCCTCCGGCGTCAGGCAGCTGCTGTGCCGCGGCGATGTCGGCCTGCAGCTCGGCGACGAGAGCCTGCGCCTGCGATTCGATACGGGAGAGTTCGGTGCCCAGCGCGGTGATGGCCTCGACCAGCTGTGTCGCCTGCGCCACCGACTGCTCGGCCGTGCGGATGGCGAACGCCGCCTCGCCGGAGCGACCGGCCGCTATCGCCTGCTGCGCGGCCTCGATCGAGCGGTCGGCCAGGGCTGCCCGCTCCTGAGCCTGTGCCGGGTTGTCGGACACCGTGCTCAGTGCCGATGCGTCGTAGGTGGCGGACAGCGCGGCCAGAGCGGGAGCCGCGGAAGTCAGAAGCGGGACGAGAGCGGCTCGCTCGCCGCGGACTCTGTCGAGTTCCTGTGGTGCGTTCTGCTCGAGCTTGCGGAGCGCGTCGAACGCGTCGGTGTTCTCGTCGAGGACGTCGTCGATCTCGTCGCACAGCCGGATGATGCGGATGTGCCAGGCGCGGCGATCGTGGACGGTGTCCTCGATCTCGTCGTCGAGCTTCTGCTTCAGATCGAAGGCCTCGGACATCTTCGACTTCGCGGTCTCGACTGCTCCGCTGAACTCGGCGGTCGCCGCGTCGCCGAACTGGGCGACGGCGAAGCCGAGCTCCTCGCGGCTCGAGGTGATCGCATCGTCCGCCTGCACGAGTGCGGCCCCCGCCTGCGTCTCCACCTGCTCGTCGGTCAGCGTGGAGAACGGATCGTTCGGATCGGGCGTCTCGGGCATGGCGCCACGCCTGCGGATCGCGGCATTGCGACGCGCGCGGCGAATGAGGGCGATGACCAGCCAGATGATCAGGCCGACCGCGATGACGGCGACCACGATCAGTGTGGCCCGTAGAGCGCCCGCACCGCCGTCGCCCTCGATCTCGTCGGCGGCGAGGACGATCATGCCCTCCCAGTCCTCCTGTGCGGCCAGACCCTGGATCTTGTCTTCCACGTCGTCGAGCTTGCTGTCGCTGAGCGGGCCGTCGGGTGCTGCCGAGATGTAGTAGCTGCGTCCCTCTACCGCGATCGCGAGCAGGTACTGCTCGGAGCCGAGGTTGTTGTTCTCTGCGACGGCATCGGCCCAGGCGACGTTGTCGGTCGGCGAGGTGAAGTCATCGACGAGGACGACGAAGAGATCGGACGAGGAATTGTCGCTGAGCGTCTGGAGTCGAGCCTCGACGGCGTCCTCTTGGCTCGGGCTGAGGACGTCGGCGTCGTCCGTCACGTATCCCGAGTCGAGCGTCACGGGGTCGGTCGCGGAGGCAGCAGATGCGGAGAACGCGGCTGCTGCAGCCGCCGCGGTCAGTGCGGCCAGCGCCAGCCACCGTGTCTTCATCGTGTTCCCTCCGACCGGCAGCCGAGCCCCATGGCACGAGTCTATGCACAGAGGCCGACACGCGACACCTTCCGAGCGGGGATAGCCGTTCGCCCTCAGCGGAGACACATACGCTGGATGGCATGGACGACAGGTACGGATCCGATGTGCTCGCTGCCGGCTGGAGGGAACGAGCAGCCAAGCCGGTGCCGCAGGTTCCCGCCGAGCTCGATCTCGTCGTCGAGGTGGCGCAGGACGGATTCTGCGGAGCGGTCACACGGGTGCAGGGCGGCAACGTCGAACTCGAGGACCGGGTGGGGCGCAAGCGCCTCTTCCCGCTCGGAGGCGGGTTCCTGATCGACGGATCACCGGTGCGGCTCACGGTCCCGGCCGCGAAGGAGCAGGGCCTCCGACGCACGGCATCCGGCTCGTTCGTCGCCGCCGATCAACGAGCCAGGGTCGCGCTTCCCAGCCGGATCCTGGTCGAGGGCAAGCACGACGCCGAGCTGGTCGAGAAGGTATGGGGAGCGGACCTGCGGGTCGAGGGCGTCGTCGTCGAGTTCCTGCAGGGGGTCGACCTGCTCGACGAGCTGCTCGCCGCAGAGCCTCCCAGCGCATCGCGCCGCTACGGGGTCCTCGTGGATCACCTCGTGCCCGGGTCGAAGGAATCGCGCATCGCCGACGCCGTCGCCCGGGGTCCGCACGGCAGGCATGTGAAGATCGTCGGCCACCCGTTCGTGGATGTCTGGCAGTGCGTCACCCCTCGGGCTCTCGGTATCGCGAGATGGCCGGAGATCCCCCGGGGCACGGACTGGAAGACCGGGATCTGCCGCGCATTCGGGTGGCCCTACGAGACGCAGGCGGACACCGGTCGCGCCTGGCAGCACATCCTGTCGAAGGTGCACACCTACCGCGACCTCGAGCCCGCGCTCCTCGGTCGGGTGGAGGAGCTGATCGACTTCGTGACGGCACCGGCCTCCTGACCCGCGGTCGGTGGCGTTCAGCGCCGCCGACTACCCTGGAAGCATGCCCGAACCCCGCACCTTCCGCGACGAACCGGTCTCCTTCGTGCGCCGCAGCGGCCGGATGTCCGATGCTCAGGAGCGCGCGTTCGAAGAGCTCGGACCGCACTACCTCCTCGACGTGCCCCGCGATGTCGCCTGGACCTCGGTGCACCCGGAGGCGCGTCTCGATCCCGCCTCCGAGTACGGGCGGGATGCGGACCTGTACGTCGAGATCGGCTCCGGTCAGGGGCACGCCATCGTCGCCGCCGCATCGTCCCGCCCCGACGACGACTTCCTCGCGGTCGAGGTCTTCCGCGCGGGCCTCGCCAGGACCATGCTCGACGCCGACCGCGAAGGTGCTCGCAACGTCCGCGTGGTCGAGGCGAATGCGCCGGAGGTGCTCTCGTCGTACCTCCCCGAAGCGGCGGCGGCAGAGGTCTGGATCTTCTTCCCTGATCCGTGGCACAAGAAGAAGCACACCAAGCGCCGTCTCGTCCGCCAGGGCTTCGCCGACACCGCCGCTCGCGCACTCCGTGACGGCGGTCTGCTCCGCCTCGCGACCGACTGGGAGGACTACGCGCTGCAGATGCGCGAGGTGCTCGACGCGGAGCCTCTGTTCGAGCGCGCCTTCGACGGCGACTGGGCCGAGCGATTCGATGGACGCGTCATGACCGCGTTCGAACGCAAGGGGATCGCCAAGGGGCGAGACATCCGCGATCTCGTGTATCGGCGGAAGTCGCGCGCGTGATCACCGCGCAGCGCATCTCCGCGACGTGGCCGGCGGTCGTCTCCGCGCTCCTCGTGTGCGCTGCGGCGCCGGCATTCTTCGTGGTGCAGATCCCGTGGCTCGGCTGGGCGCTGCTCGCACTCGGCGTCGGGAGCGCGTGGCTCGTCGAGCGCCGTCTGCCGGTGACGGCGGATCAGACGGTGCGCGTGGGCACGCGTCGCGAGAGCGCCCGAGTCGTGGGGACCAGCCGTCAGCCCTCACTCACCAGGGACCTGTCCCTGATCGCCCTCGGCATGCTCATCGTCAGCGTGATCCCGCTCGCGGCAGAGCTCGACAACCTCGCGATGCTGCGGTTCACGCTCGCCCTCGGCGGCGCGGTGGCGGTTCCGTACGTCGTCTCCCGCTTCGTGTTCCGCGACCGGGCGATCGGCTTCCCGTGGCGGGCGCACCGCCGGTGGGGGCGCCTGCAGTGGGGCTGGCTCGTCGCCGTCCTGGTGCTCGGCTGGCTGATCCTGCCGTTCTACTTCATCACCAGCGGCGTCTATCAGAACTGGCCGGTCGTGGACTCGCCCGACCTCATCGCCCGGCTGTTCGTCGGCGTCGGAGCGGTCGGCATCTGGGACGAGCTGTTCTTCATCTGCACCGTCTTCGCCCTGCTGCGCAGGCATTTCCCCGACGCCCTCGCCAACGTGCTGCAGATGATCGTGTTCGTCTCATTCCTGTGGGAGCTGGGCTATCGCGAGTGGGGACCGCTGCTGACCATCCCGTTCGCGCTGCTGCAGGGGTTCATCTTCATGCGGACGCACTCGCTGGCCTATGTCGTCACGGTGCACCTGCTGTTCGATGCGGTGGTGTTCGGGGTGCTCGTGCACGCCCACAACCCCGGGCTTCTGCCGATCTTCCTGATCTAGCGCGAGCGGACATCGATACGATCGAGTCATGCTCATCGTCGGACTCGTCCTCGCCGCGGCCGCTGCCGCCTTCCACGTCTTCATCTTCGCGCTCGAGTCGCTGAGATGGACAGAGCCCGAGACGAGGAAGATCTTCGGCGTCGCGAGCGAGGCGGACGCCCTCACGACGAAGGCGCTCGCCTTCAACCAGGGCTTCTACAACCTGTTCCTCGCGCTGACCGCGCTGCTCGGCGTCGGCTTCGTGATCATCGGCTTCACAACGGTGGGACTGACTCTCGTGTTCGCCGGAACGGGGATGATGCTCGCCGCCGCACTGGTGCTGATCCTCTCCGATCGCACGAAGGCGCGTGCCGCGGTGATGCAGGGCACGCTGCCGCTCCTCGCCGTGATCGCGACCGCGATCGCCGTCTCGATCGGCTGATCTCGGTGATGCGCTGATCGTCTCCGAGGGGTGACAACTCGCCCGGCACGGGCCACACTCGGTGCATGACCGACTGGGTGCTGCACGTCGACATGGATCAGTTCATCGCTGCGGTCGAGGTGCTGCGCCGACCGGAGCTCGCAGGGCTTCCCGTGATCGTCGGCGGCCGGGGTGACCCGACGGAGCGCGCCGTCGTGTCGACGGCGTCGTACGAGGCGCGGAAGTTCGGCATCGGATCCGGGATGCCGCTGAAGATCGCGGCGCGCAAGGCGCCTGAGAACGCGGTCTTCCTGCCGGTGGACCACGACGCGTATGAATCGGCCTCCACCGAGGTGATGTCGACACTGCGTGCACTGCCCGGGGTGGTGCTCGAGGTCATCGGCTGGGACGAGTGCTTTCTCGGCGTGACCACGGACGACCCCGAGCAGACGGCGCGCAGCGCGCAGAACGCGGTGCTCGAGTCGACGGCACTGCACTGCTCGGTCGGCATCGGCGACAACAAGGTGCGGGCCAAGATCGCCACCGAGTTCGGCAAGCCCCGGGGCGTCTTCCGGCTCACCGCCGAGAACTGGTTCGACGTGATGGGAGACCGGCCTACTCGGGACCTGTGGGGAGTCGGCCCGAAGGTTCAGAAGCGGCTCGCCACCCACGGCATCACGACGGTCCGGGAACTCGCTGACGCGGACGAGGCAGAGCTCATCGCGGAGTTCGGACCGCGGATGGGCGTCTGGTACCACGGGCTGGGCTCGGGTCGCGGTCCGACCGTGGTCGACAGCACCCCATGGGTGGCCCGCAGCCACAGTCGCGAGATGACGTACCAGCAGAACCTCACGACGACTGCAGAGGTTCAGGCGGCGCTGACCGAACTGGCGGGGCAGGCCTTCGACGACTGCGCCGCCGAGGGGCGCCCGGTCGTCCGCGTGCATCTGAAGGTGCGCTATGCGCCGTTCGAGACCAAGACCTTCGGCCGCAAGCTGCCGGAGCCGACCACCCGGCGCGCGACGGTCATCGAGGCGGCACTGGCGCTCGGTGCCACGCTCGATCACGACCGGGAGGTCAGACTGCTCGGCGTCCGCGCGGAGATGGCGATGCCCGAGGGCGGTGACTCGGCCGAGCGGACCCCGGTGCGCGGAAGGATCTGAGTCGGCTCGCCGCGGTCATTCGCGGATGACGGCGGCGATCGCGCTCACCTCGATCACTGCGCCCGGGACGCCGAGGCCGGCCACGAGGGCTGCGGTCACCAGCGGAGGGGCGCCATCACGGGCGAGCGTCGCTGCGACGGCACCGTAGGCGGCACGAAGATCGGCATCCTGGTGGATGTAGATCGTCCAGCTGATGACATCGTCGAGGCCTGCGCCCGCCGACTCGAGCGCGATCCGAGCGTTCTCGACCGCTCGGAGCGACTGATCGGCGGCATCCGTCGAGACGAGCGCGCCCGTCTCATCGACGCCGTTCTGGCCGCCGACGTGGATCGTCGTGGCCCCGGGCGGGACGACGGCGACATGACTGAAGGCGGGGCTCACGACGAGTCCCGCCGGCTGTGCGAGTGTGATCTCCATCTGCAGAGTGTGCACCCGGGGGCGGACATCCGCGAGAGGGTTCGTCGGCGGTGCATCGGGGCGGGCACGGGGCCCGCCCCGACGGGGATCAGCCGACCTTCTTGACCGTGTATCGGAACACGTCCGTGCGGAGCACGTCTCCTGACGTCTTCACGACCTTGATCGTGTGCTCGCCGTCCTTCAGCCCGGTCGCCTCGAACAGGGTCTGATTCGAGACGCGCGACTCGGCGTGGGTGTCGACGCTCTTCACCTTCTTGCCGTCGATGTACACATCGACGGCTCCCTGGTCGGGTGCCTTCGGGCCGAGCCACGCGACGCCCGTCCCGCGGAACGTGAACGACACGGAGTCGCCGTCGGCCGTGGTGGCGTGGACATCGTCGAGATGGTCTCCGGTGAACGCGAAGTCCAGCGTCGCGTCTCCCACCGGGAGTGCGGCGAGGTACGACGACTTCAGTGTGACCGTCGATCCGGACAGCGTGTAGTCGGCGTCGCGCCCGAGCGGCTCACCGCCGAGGCTGATCGAGGAGAGCTCGCTCGGGTCGCGCAGCACATCGACCGTCACGTCGGCGGGAGCGGCCTTGTTGAACGCACCCGAGGTCGTGCTCAGCTGGCTGTCGAGAGTGACGACGAGCTTGTCGAGCAGCATGAAGGATCCGGACTTCTTGACCACCCGCAGGGTGTGACTTCCGCTCGCGAGATCGGCGACGGCGTAGACCACCTGCTGGGAGAGGCGCCCGTCGGCCGCGGGCAGCGAGGTGTCGACGGTCTCGACCAGCTGTCCGTCGAGGTAGACCTCGACCTCGCCCTGCGATTCGTGCTTCTCGGTGACGTACTGGATCCCGGTTCCCTGGAACGTGTACTCGAAGGCCGCTCCGTTCGTCTCGACGTAGTGGACGTCGTCGCCGTGGTCGCCCAGCCCGCGGTTGTTGCTGTCGCCCCAGGACCCGCTGTAGCCGATGCGTGAATCGTCGTCGTTCAGGGTCACTGTCAGCCCGGTGGCGGGCGGTTCGGGCGTGCCTCCACCCGGGGTGTCGGACACCGCGACGGTGAAGGGCTGCGATGTCGCAGGCACCTCGTTGCCGTCGTTGCGCACCCACGCCCCGTCGTAGCCGACCCGCAGCGAGTCGTCGTTGACGGTGAGTGCCGCCTGCTTCGCGGGCGTCACCTTCAGCAGGCGCACGCCGTGGATCGGCACGCTCTCGGCGGTGAAGCCCTCCGCTTCCGATCCCAGGTTCTTGCCGGCCCAGAGATCGCGGACCTTCGCGGAGCCGTCGAGTCCGATGTCGGACCAGTCGACCGTGATGTCGGCGTCTGCACGGCCCAGGTTGTACAGCGCCACGGTGTAGGTGCCATCCGGGTTCAGTGCGTACCAGACCTGCTGCTTCGTGGCCGTCGAGACGGGGCGAGCGGGCACGCCTGCCTGGTTCACGGCGATGACCTCACGGTTGGTGATCAGCTCGAGCCCGTACTCGTCGAGGTTCGTCAGATCGTTGCCCAGGTACATCGGCGCCGCGGAGGTCGCCCAGAGCGTCGTCGCGGTGCGGCGTTCGTCGCGCGTGAGGCCGTCCATCTTCCCGTTGCCCACGTTGAGGGAGTCGAGGTCGTTCCAGCCTGCGGGCCCGGCGTGGCGCCACCAGTCCGAGAGCCTCGGGAACAGGCGGGCGACGTTCTCCCAGGTGGTCAGGGCCTCATCGCCGCAGTAGCACTCGACGTCCCAGTCGATGCGCCAGCCGTCTGCATATTGCTTCCAGTAGTCCGCGTAGTCGATGTCGACGGCCCAGGAGAGCTCGAACCAGATGTCGTTGCGGTCGAGCGCCCGAGACCAGGCGGCGACCTCCTCGCGGGCGTCCATCGACAGGTCGCTGATTCCGGAGCCGGGGGTGACGCTGTCGAACTTGATGAAGTCGACTCCCCATTCGCCGAGCAGATCGGCGATCGAGTCGATGTACTTCTCGGTGCAGGGGTTGTCGAAGTCGAGTCGGTACCCGAAGCCCCAGTAGTCGCCCTGCTGGAGAGGCTGCTTGAGCAGATTCTCGGTCGTGCAGCCGGGAGCGCCGTAGATCGGGAGCGCCTTCTGCGCCGTCTCGAGGCTCATCCCGGGAATCAGATACAGACCCACCTTCTGGCCGTTGTCGTGCACGTGGTCGATCACCGCGTCGAGCCCGTCGGGGAACAGCGTCGTGCTGGGAATGGGGCGTCCGTACTCGTCCTGGCCTCCGTTCCAGCCGGCGTCGATATTGATGTAGTCGTAGCCGAAATCCTGGAGCTTGTCATGCATGGCATCCGACTGAGCCATGATCTGATCGGCGGTGATCCACTGGCCTCCTTCGTACACCTGCATGCTGTAGCTGCTCCAGCCCATGTAGGGGGCGGTCGATCGGTTCGAGATGCCGTCTTCGGTCTCGTCCGCAGGCGTGCGCGTCGCATCCGCCGGTGGCTCCTGCTCCGGGGTGCTCGAGGGAGCAGGTTCCGGTGCCGGCTCTTCAGTCGGTGCCGGCTCTTCGGTCGGTGCCGGGTCGTCCGTCGGCGCGGGAGCTGTCGTCGGCGTCGCCGTCGGCGTCGTCTCCGGCGCCGGAGTCGGTTCCGGTGTCGCCTCGGTGGCCCAGCTCGCGCCAGGTGCCAGAGCGAGGACGATCGCTGTCGCGGCGAGTGCCGCGGTCAACGAGGCCGCTCTCCTTCTCTGTCGGTGTGCGTTCATTGCTTTCCTCTCGTTCGACTGCTCTGTCGGGGGATGGGAAGGAGGTGTGACCGTCAGCCGTCTGCGCGCCTGATCTCGATGAGCATCGCCTGCTGCGGATTGAGCGTCGGCAGGGGTACGCCGGCGGTGACGAGGACGGACCCCGGCATCTCGACCGGGACGGCGACGGCGGCCGTCACCCACTCGGGGTCTCCACCGTGTCTGCTCGACGCGCCGAGATCTTCGCGGATCCGGACGGTGTACGGCGCAGCGGCATCCAGTCCGGGAAAACGCACCCGACCGGACTGGCCCGATGCCGATGTCGTGAACCGGCTCCAGGTGAACAGCGCTTCGGATGCGTCTCGGGCCACGATTCCCGAGAGTGATGTCGCAGGATCCGCGAGGTCCGCGTTGACGACGCGACCGCTGTGCAGCAGGTCGCGGAATTCGCGGTACATCGCGGTCCAGCGGGCGATCGCCGCCAGTTCGCCGTCGTCGACGACGGTGAGGTCCTGCTCGATGCCGGCGTGCGCGGTCAGCGACGTCGCCAGACGGAACGACAGATCGGTGGTGCGGGCGGTGGTGTGCGATCGCGCGGAGCCGAGGTGGGAGCCGATGAGTTCGGGAGGCACGAGGCTGCGCGTCCACCGCTCGATCTGGACGCGTTCGACCGGATCGTTGCAGTCCGAGGCCCAGACACGATCCGTGCGGTCGAGGATCCCGAGGTCGATGCGTCCGCCGCCGCCCGAGCATGTCTCGATCTCGAGCCCCGGGTGCCGCGACCGCAGCTCGTCGAGCAGGCGGTAGAGCGCGGCCGTCTGCCGGTGCACGCTGGGCCCGTCCCCATCGCCGCCGCGACTGACCGCTTCGAGAAGATCGCGGTTGTGATCCCATTTCAGGTAATCGATCGAGTGCTCGCGCACAAGAGCGTCGAGACGCGCGAGAAGGTAGTCGTACGCCTCGGGGCGCGCGATGTCGAGAACGTGCTGCGACCGGGATTCCGGGCCGAGGCCCTCGGCCGGACCCAGTACCCAGTCCGGATGGGCGCGCGCGAGATCGGAGTCGAGATTGATCATCTCGGGCTCGAACCAGAGACCGAACTGCATCCCCTGAGCACGCACGACATCGACGAGGGGCCCGAGTCCGTCCGGCCACACCTCATCGTCGACGAACCAGTCGCCCAGGCCGGCATCCGCTTCGCGGCGTCCGCGGAACCAGCCGTCGTCGAGCACGATGCGCTCGACCCCCACCTCCGCCGCACGCTCGATCAGCGCGGTGAGGCGCTCGAGGTCGTGGTCGAAGTAGACCGCCTCCCAGGTGTTGAGCACCAGGGGTCGCGGCGAGCGCGGATGCGTCGGACGCGCGCGCAGGCGCCGGTGGAGTCGGTCGCTGATGGCGTCGAGTCCGCTGTCGGACCAGAGGAACAGCGCGGTCGGTGCGTCGTAGCGGTCGCCGTCTTCGAGGATGATCTCGCCTGGGTGGAGCTCCTCACCGGCTCCGATGACCGAACTGAACACGCCGGCGCCCTCGGGAAGGCGCTCGGCGAGGTACTGCTGTTCACCGCTCCACGCGAGGTGCACGGCCCAGATCTCTCCGTGCCGGAAGCCGAATCCGGCGGTTCCGGCCGCGAGCAGGAAGGGCGAGTCGTGTCCCGGCTTGCCGCGGTGCGCGGCGCGACGGTGGGTGCCGAAGCCGAAGGGCGAACGCTGCGGGGAGCGCTCACGGCACCACTTCCCGGTGAAGTCGAGGATCTCGGTCGCGCGCTCGGGGAGCGGAAGCAGCGACAGCACGGCGCCCACCGTGTAGGGGGTCCGGCCGATGCGCGGACTGAGGGCGGCGTCGCGTGCGAGGGACGTGTCGACCGCGAGAACTCCGTGCGGGTCGAGGTGATATGCGAGTTCGGTGCGGATGCCGCTGATCGTGTCGTCGAACCGGAGGACGATGCGCCCGCCGACGCCGTCGGACGGGATCTCGACATCGTGTCCCACGAGTCGAGGTCGGGGGGTCGTGGCGCGTCCGCTCGCGTGACCGGAGAGAGCTGCGGTTCCCGACCAGCCCTCGTACTCGGTGGGCAGTGCGGAGAAGGCACGCGGGATGTCGGGGGAGTTGTTCAGCTGGGCGGGCCCGGCGGTGAGGGCGAGCGCCGAGACGGCTGCGGGATCGAGGTCTCCGAGGTCCGCGCCCCAGTGCAGCACACGGGGGATCGGGTCGGAGATCTGGACGATGAAGGCGGCACCAGCGGCGCGGAGTGCGACGACGGTGTCTGCACGGGAAGTCATGGGATGAGACCCTCCGGTAGTTACTTGACAACGTCAATAAATCACGTTTGAGATGGACGTGCAAGCGATCCCTCGAAATCGCCGACCGGAAATCGAGCGTTTACTTTTTCGGCTCGGCGTGATTTTATTACGACGTAAAGTAATCCTGCCCTGGGAGGGCGATCATGAAGCTCAGTGCTGAGCACGCACCACCGGTCGAGATCTCGCCGCCGAGTCCTCGACGCACCGACGCACGTTCGCGATTCGTCCGCAGCCTGCGCCGCTACTGGCAGCTGTACCTGCTACTGCTCCTGCCCGTCATCTGGTTCATCGTGTTCCGATACGTGCCGATGGCCAACGCGGTCATCGCGTTCAAGAACTACAACCCCATCGACGGCGTGTGGGGGAGTCCCTGGGTGGGATTCGACAACTTCACCGCACTCTTCCGCAACCCGGTGTTCCCCAAGCTCATCGGCAACACGTTCATCCTCGCGGTCTACACCCTCATCGCGAGCTTCCCGCTGCCGATCATCCTCGCGATCCTGCTCAACGAGGTCCGACTGCGGTTCTTCACCCGCACGGTCCAGCTCGTCACGTACGCGCCGTACTTCATCTCCACCGTCGTGATCGTGTCGATGACGATCCTGCTGCTGTCTCCACGCGTGGGCATCCTGGGCCGGACGCTGAGCTTCTTCGGCGCAGGTCAGGTCGATCTGCTGGCGAGCGCCGACTTCTTCCGGCACATCTATGTGGCGACCGACATCTGGACGACCACCGGGTACTCCGCGGTCATCTACCTCGCCGCCCTCGCGTCCGTGGACACCTCCCTCTACGAGGCCGCCAAGATCGACGGCGCATCACGGCTGCAGAAGATCTGGTACGTCGACCTGCCGTCCCTGCTGCCGACAGCGACGATCATCCTGATCCTCGGGGTCGGCAACATCATGGCGATCGGGTTCGAGAAGGCGTTCCTCCTGCAGAACGCACTGAACCTCTCGACGTCGGAGATCATCCCGACGTACGTCTACAAGACCGGCATCCTGAACGCCAACTTCAGCCTCGGAGCCACCATCGGACTCTTCAACGCCGTCATCAGCCTCGTGCTCCTGCTCGTCGTCAACGGCATATCCAAGCGAGTGACAGGAAGTGGGCTGTGGTGAGCACCGTGATCAGAGAGCAGCCCCTGCTCACCGAGGAGATCGTCGTCGGATCGGGCTCAGGGCGCGGCCGCCGCCGACGGGACCCCCTGGCCTCCGGGGTGAAGGTGAAGGAGACCAGAGCGGATCGCGTCTTCGTGATCGCCGCCTACCTGCTGCTGACGGTCTTCCTGCTCGTCGTGCTCCTGCCGCTGCTGAACATCGTCGCCAGCTCGTTCTCCAGCCCTCAGGCGGTGTCATCCGGCCGGGTGCTGTTCTGGCCCGTCGACTTCACCCTCCGTGGGTACACCGAAGCTCTCAACAACCCCGCGATCCTCCGCGGATTCGGCAACTCGGTGTTCTACACCGTGGTCGGCACGATCATCAGCGTCGCCGGCACGGTGGCCATCGCGTATCCGCTGTCCCGGGCGAACCTGTTCGGGCGCAAGACCCTCACCGGCGGCGTCGTCTTCACGATGCTGTTCTCCGGCGGAGTGATCCCGATGTACATCGTCGTCCAGTCGCTCGGCCTGCTCGACACCCGATGGTCGATGCTCCTCCCGAACGCGATCGGCGTCTGGCAGGTGATCATCGCGATGGTCTACTTCCGTTCGTCGATCCCCGACGAGGTCTACGAGGCGGCACAGCTCGACGGTGCGAGCGAACTCCGCATCCTCTGGACCATCGTGCTGCCGCTCGCCAAGCCGCTGCTCGCGGTCATCGCGCTGATGTACGCGATCATGCAGTGGAACTCGTACTTCGACGCGCTGCTCTATCTGCGCGACGCCGACCTGCAGCCGCTGCAGCTCGTGCTGCGAGGCATCCTCATCCTCAACGACGGCGGAGGCGGCGGTGACCTGGCCGCCCAGCTCGAACGTCGAGAGCTCGCCGACCTGCTCAAGTACTCGACCGTCATCATCGCCACCGTGCCGATGCTGATCGTGTACCCGTTCGTCGCGAAGCACTTCAGCAAGGGGATCATGGTCGGCGCCGTCAAGGGCTGAGCACTCCTCTCACAGACCCACCACACCCACCCGCACACCTGAACCGGTCAAAGGAGATTCCGGCAATGACACACCGCATCACACGAGGCGCGATCGCGGCGGTCACCGTCGTCGCGACGGGACTGGCGCTCGCCGCCTGCACCCCGGCGAGCGACGACAACGGCCAGCTCGTCGCATTCGGCCCGCAGGGCGAGAACGGCTCGCTCAAGGACAATCTGTTCACCCAGGAGGTCGAGAAGAAGTTCGACATCGACTTCGACTGGCAGACCACGACCTACGACGGCAGCGTCGCGGGGGAGAAGCGACAGATCTCGCTCGCCAGCGGCGACTACCCCGACGCGTACTTCCTCGTGCCGTGGGTCGACGGATTCTCGCGCAATGAAATCCTCAAGTACGGGCAGCAGGGGGTGCTCGTGCCCCTCGAAGACCTCATCGACGAATACGCCCCCAACCTCGCCGAGCGATTCGAGGAGAAGCCCGATTGGAAGCAGTCGGTCACCGCGCCTGACGGCCACATCTACGCGATCACCCAGTGGAGCGAGTGCTTCCACTGCAGCTACCCGTCGAAACTCTGGATGAACACGACCTGGCTCGACGCCCTGGGACTCGAGCAGCCGACCACCACCGAGGAGCTGCGCACGGTGCTGCGCGCCTTCAAGGACGGCGACCCGAACGGCAACGGCGCCGCCGACGAGGTGCCGCTGAGCGGCTCGGCGTCGGAGCCGATCATCAACTATCTGATGAACGCCTTCACCTATGCGCCGGTCGGCGGACCCTCGAGCCCGCCGCCTCTCGTGCTCGACGGCGATGAGGTCGCGCTGAACGCCACCTCGGACAGCTGGCGGGCGGGGCTGGAGTACATCACGTCGCTGGCGCAGGAAGGGCTGCTCGACACCGGGGCGTTCACGCAGAACGGCGACGCCCTCAAGGCGCTCGGAGACAGCGGGGACGCGCAGATCCTCGGTTCCGCCGTCACGCTGCACCCGTACGTGTTCGTCTCGGCGGACTCTCCTGACGGACGTGACAAGAACTACGACGCGGTCGCGCCGATCGCGGGTCCGGACGGCACTCAGCTCGCCACGTGGCGGTCGCCGGTGAATCCGGTGGGCACGTTCGCGCTGACCAACAAGTCGACCGAGGACGAGCGCATCGAGGCCATCAAGCTGCTCGACTACCTCGCGACGGACGAGGGCCAGATCCGCGCGTCGATGGGACCGGAGGGGGAGGCGTGGGTGCCCGCGGTCGACGGCGACCTCGCGCTCGATCCCGAGCTCGAGCCGACATTCCGTCCCATCACGTATGACGAGACCTCCAACGCCGCGTGGCGTTCGATGTCGCAGTACTGGGACTCGCTGGAGTTCCGCAACGCCCAGGTCGTACCGGAGGACATCTACACGCCCGACGGATACGAGCGACGTCTGCTCTACGCGACGCAGGAGTACGAGCCCTTCCAGCCCGACGAGAGCGTGATCTTCCCGATCGAGAAGCTGTGGCCCGACCTCGAGACCTCGGCCGAGCTCGCGGAGCTGCAGACGAACATCGCCACCTACATCACGCAGGCCCAGGCGGAGTTCGTCACGGGGCAGCGCGACATCACGGACGACGGCGCGTGGGACGCGTACGTCGCCGACATCGAGGGCCTCGGGCTCGCACGCTACCTGGAGCTGCTGCAGACCGCGTACGACGCACTCTGATCGACACGGGATGCGCGGGACGGATCATCCGTCCCGCGCATCTCTGCATTGCGGACCGTGGCGGGCTGGGCGCGAGAAGGGGACGGATGCCGATGGCATCCGTCCCCTTCTCTTCCGCTCGTCCCGAACGGTCAGCGCACGAGCGACTGGATGGCGGCGGCGGATGCGCCTCGCGCCCAGTCCTCGAAGGTGTGCGGACGGGTCAGGATGCGGCAGCGCGCGGCAGCGCCGAACGCGTGCGCCTCGAACGCGTCGTGCAGGGTCTTCTCGAACAGGTCGAAGTCCGAGACGCCCTCGCCGCCGATGATGACGACCTCGGGACCGGTGAGGTTCACGAGGGTGGCGATGGCCGTGCCGATGAGGCGGGCCGCTTCGCGGAATGCGGCGTCGGCGTCGGCGTCTCCGGCGTGGGCGAGAGCCACGGCTTCATCGATCGCGACCGGCCGGCCGAGGGCACCGGAGACCGCCGCCTCGATCGCTCCGGTCGAGGCGGCGGCCTCGACGCAGCCGCGACGCCCGCACGGGCAGACGAGTGCCGGATCGGCGAGCGGCAGGTGCCCGATCTCGCCCGCGACACCGAACGCCCCGCTCACGACCTCTCCGTTGAGGTGCAGTCCGCTGCCGATCCCGCGTCCGATGGTGACGATCGCGAACGAGGCGGTGCCGAGCCCGACACCGAACCAGTGCTCTCCGATCGTCAGCGCGTGCACGTCGTTCTCGAGCGTGACGGGCCAGGGGAGGCGCTCCTGGAGCAGGTCGCCGAGCGGCACGTCCGCCCACCCCATGATGTTCGACTCGCGCACGATCCCGGCGATGCTGTCGACGTCACCCGACACCGACACTCCGACTCCCGCGATGGCCGACGCGCTCTCGCCGAGCTCGGCCGCGAGCGCGGCGACGACGTCGGAGATGGCGTCGATGACGGTGTGCGGATCGTCGGCGGGAAGCGCACGACGGGTGCTGGCGAGCACGGTCGTGGCGAGATCGGTCGCGACGGCGATGATCTCGTCGACGTTGACCTTGACGCCGATCATGACCATCGACTCGAGGACGATGGAGACAGGGCTCACCGGGCGTCCGGGGGTGCCGTCGCGATGCGAGGCGGGCGGCGCGTCGACGAGGCCGGCCGCGACGAGCGGGGCCACCGCCTTCGTGACGGCGGCCTGGGAGAGCCCCGTCTGGCGGGCGATGTCGATCCGGCTGATGGGACTGCGCGTCAGGATCGTCTCGAAGACCCGTGATCCCGCGTCGGACGCCGAGCGGATCAGGGTGGTTCGCGCTGCGGTGTCGTGGTCCATCAGGTCCTTCGTGTCGTGTCGGCTATCGTAGCGAATCCGCCGTGAGGCGGTCGGCTGTGCAGGCCCAGGTGCTCGGCCGCGAACTCCAGGGCGTTCTCCTCGTCGAGGTCTCCGCCGGCCTCGTGCCCGTTGTACGGCCACAGGACCACGGTCTTCTGGCCGCCGTACGCGGCGAATGCGGGCAGCACGGTCTCGGGCGGCGCGATGCCGTCGAGGAGTCCCGTGCTCAGCAGAGCCGGGGCCGTCGCACGCTTCGCGTGGTTGATCCCGTCGAAATATCGGAGCGTCTCGAGAGCCGCTGCGGCGTCGCCGCGCCGATCCGCGAAGTACTGGGTGAGCAAGGTGTACGGGTGCTCGGTGCTCAGCGTGGCGGCCCGGTCGAGTTCGCAGAGGAAAGGTGCCTGCACGATCGCGACGGCGAGGTCGGGGACCAGGCCGGCGATCGCCAGCGCGATTCCACCTCCCTGGCTCGCGCCCACCGCGCCCACGCGATCCGCGTCGACGACGTCGACGGCACGGAGCGCGTCGACGGCACGCACGGCATCCGCATACACCCTGCGGTAGTAGTACTCCTGAGGCGAGCGGATGCCGCGGGTGAGGAATCCGCCGGCGGACGGACCGCCGTCGGCATGATCGTCATCGGTGTCGCCGTGTCCCTGCCCCCGCGCGTCCACCACCAAGTGCGCGTAGCCCGCGGCAGCCCACCGCAGATCGCGCAGGGCATGACCTCGGCCGTTGCCGTAGCCGAAGAACTGCACGAGCCCGGGGAGGGGCTCCGCGGCACCGTGCGGCACGCGCAGCCAAGCATGGATCGGTGTTCCGCCGTACCCGCGGAACGACACGTCGTACACGTCTATCTGAGCGAGACGCGTGGGCATCGGGGTCACGGAGAGGTCGAGCGGAAAGCTCCGAGTGCGAGCGATCGTGTCCGCCCAGAAGGCGTCGAAGTCATCAGGCTCGGTCTGTGTGGTGGGGGCGACGACATCACGCACCTCACCGCGCACGGGACTCCTCCTGGTCGGCAGACGCGGAGAAGAGAAGATCATGATCGGCGAGGTCGATCCGAGCGCCCGGCGGCACAGCGATGATCGCCTCCCGCTCACCGTTCGAGACGGAGACCTCCCTGTCGCGCTCGCCGGGGTTGCGGAGCGCACCCGATATCACCCGCCCGTCCGCCCAGGCGAGGTCGAGCACGAGGCCCGGTCGCGCGGCGATGCCCTGGATGTCTCCGTGAGTCCAGGATGCGGGGAGCGCGGGAAGCAGACGCACTGTGCGGCCGTGGCTCTGCACGAGCATCTCGGTGATCGCGGCGGGGAATCCCAGGTTGCCGTCGATCTGGAAGGGCGGATGCGTGCTGAAGAGGTTGGGGAGCAGGCCTCCCCACTCCGAGCCGTCGACGGGCCCGTGCCGCGTGGCGTCGCCGTCGAACGGCGTCAGCGCCTCCTCGAGCAGCGATGCGGCGATGTCGCCCTGCCGTGCCCTGGCACGCAGTGCCACCTTCCACGCCCAGGACCAGCCCATGGCTCCCGGCCCGCGTGCGTCGATGAGCGCCACAGACGCGTCGAACAGCTCCGGAGTCCGCTCGGGCGTCACCTGGTCGAGCGGGAAGAGTCCGACCACGGGGGAGAGGTGCCGGTGCAGCGGTTCATGCTCGTCGACCTCTTCGGACCATTCGAGCAGTCGGCCGTCGGAGCCGACGCGCAACGGAGCGAGGGCTGCCAGCGCCTCGCGCACCTCGGCTTCCAGTGCGTCGTCGATGCCGAGTCGGCGGATCGCGACGAGCGCGCGCTCGAAGAGCGAGCCGATGAGGCTGAGATCCGACGTCGCGGTCAGGCCGAGCGGCGTCGGCAGACCGTCGGCGGCCACATAGGAGTTCTCGGGGGCCGTCGACGGCGAGGTGTGCAGGTGCCCGTCGGGGCCCGGAGTCAGCCAGTCGAGGCAGAACTCCACCGCGCCCCGCATCAGCGGCCAGATGCGAGCGCGGAGCAGCTCATCGTCGCCACCGAACTCGTACGCGTCCCAGAGATTGTGGGTGAGCCAGACTCCGCCCATCATCCAGATCGCCCAGCTCGCCGCCCCGTGCCCGTCGCCGACCGGCAGGCTCCACCCCCAGACGTCGCTGTTGTGATGGGCGACCCATCCGCGCGTTCCGTACAGCTCCCTGGCGGTGTCGGAGCCGGTGCGGGCGAGGCGCTCGACGAGGGAGATCAACGGCTCGAGGACATCAGGATCGAGCAGCATCGGCGCCGCCCAGTAGTTCATCTCGGTGTTGATGTTGATCGTGTAGTTCGACGACCAGGCCGGTTGCAGCTGGTCGTTCCAGATCCCCTGCAGGTTGGCCGCAGGGCTGCCGGCACGAGAGCTCGACGCGAGGAGGTACATCCCGAATTCGGCGGCGATCGTCGCGCGGAGCAGGGGGTCGGAGCCGCGGAGAACGTCGCGATCGACGCTCCACTCGCCCTCACGCCGACTGCCGATCGCGAATCGCGCCCGAGTCATGCGGCGCCGGTCGGCGACGTGCTCGGCGAGGAGAGACGAGGCGTCGCGCTGAGCCGCGGCCTCCGCCCTCTCTCGTGCGCGATCCCGGATCGCCTCGCGTGAGGCGGTCCGCCAGTCCCCGTCGGCGTCGGCCCACCACGACCCGGCGCGCGACGAAGTGGACAGGGCGATCAGCAGGCGGCGGGCATGGCGGACGACGGTGTGATCGTCGCGGCGACCCACCTCGCCATCCGTGTCGAGGGAGACGGCGACGGCCGCGTAGGCGTCGAACTCGGCATCGTCGTCGGCATAGCGCAGGGGGTCGACGGAGTCCTCGTGCAGCGGGGCGCCGTCGATCGGAACCTGCACATCCAGCACGAGCGCGTCGGCGACGCGACCGCGGAGCGGGGTGGACAGCTCGATGGTGGTCTCGAACTCGTGGTCCGAGGTGAGCTCGATGATCAGGGCGCGAGCCGGAGCCGAGATCCAGGACCGTCGCGTCACGCGGCCGGCGGGGGTGCGCAGTGACTCGACGAGGGTCGCCCTGTCGAGATCGAGGATGCGAGCGGGGACGGTCTCATCCGATCGAGCGTCCGCCACGCGCACGAGCAGATCGGCGAGAGGGAGGAACTCCTGCGAGTAGGGGCCCTCGAACGCCATCAGCAGCTCCTCCGCCCGGCGCACGTCGGCGGCAGCGAGGGCCTCACGGACGGCCGCGAGCCGTTCGGGACCGGCACCCCCGTCACGCACCTTCTGCAATGCGCGCGCGGGGCCGTCGGGCGTTCCCGACCAGATCGTCGAGTCGTTCAGCTGATAGTGGCCGTCGGAGCCGCCGAACGCCATCGCGCCGATGCGGCCGTTGCCGAGGGGTGTCGCCTCCTCCCAGCGGGTGGCGGGGGCGTCCCAGGTGAGGCGCAGGGTGTCGGTCATCGCACTCCGGTGTGTTCGATCGATCTCGATGTCACCGTCAGCGTAGGCGGCATTAATTGCCGCTGTCAAGTAATCCGACCGCCCTGCGCCGGACCAGGTCAGAACTGCAGGAGAACCTTGCCCACCCGGCCCGCGGTGTTGCTTGCGCGGACTGCCTCTGCGGCATCCGCCGCATCGAAGACGCCGGCAACGGGCAGGGTCAGCGTGCCGTCGCTGACGCGCTGGATCAGTTCGCCGAACAGGGCGCCGCGCGTGCCGGCATCCATGGTCTGGATCACCTTGCTGCCCCAGAAGCCCTTGACGGTCGCTTGCTTGAAGATGACGTCGCCCGAGGCGATCTCCATCGTGGGGGAGTTCATGGCACCGAACGCGACGAGAGTGCCACCCTCGCCGAGGAGCGACAGGACGTCGCCGGCCGACGAGCCGCCTACCGAGTCGATGCCGAAGGCGACGTGCGCGCCACCGGTGATCGCGGCGACCTGCTCGCGCCAGTCGTCCGCATCCGTGGAGACCACGTTCTCGATGCCCTGCTCGCGCAGTTCATCGACCCCGGCCGAGCGCCGGACGAGCCCGATGACGTTGATGCCACGAGCGGCGCCGAGCTGTGCCAGCATGCGACCGACCGCGCCGTTCGCCGCGTTCTGGACGATCCAGTCGCCCTTCTCGGCGCCCAGGAAGTGCAGCAGGCTGATGGTGCTGAACGGCATCGACACGAGCTGCGCGGCGCTCTCGTCGCTGAGCGACTCCGGCACGGGGATGAGGCCCGCGGCGTTCGCGACGACGTACTCCGCCCAGGCGCCGAAGGTGCCTCCCGTCGCGACGCGCTGACCGACGGAGAGATCGTCGATACCCTCGCCGAGAGCATCCACGATTCCCAGAGCCTCGGTGCCCGATGCTGCCGGGAGCTCCGGCTTGAAGCCGTAGGTGCCGCGGATGGTCCACAGGTCGTGGTTGTGGATGGGCGAGAGGACGATCTTCAGTCGGACCTGGCCGGGGCCGGGCTCCGGCGTCGGACGCTCGGTGACGGTGAGGACCTCTTCGGGTTCTCCGAAGGTCTCGTGGGTGAGGGCGCGCATGATGTTCTCCTTGTGGGATCGGTCGTGGTGGAGGTCGAGCGGGATCAGTCGTCGGAGACGGTGATCGCGACGTCGATGTTGCCGCGCGTCGCGTTGGAGTACGGGCAGACCTGGTGGGCGGCGTCTGCGAGCGCCTGGGCCTGCTCGTGCGGAAGGTCGGGGATGACGACCTCGAGCTGCACGGCGAGGCCGAATCCGCCCTCGCCGTTCGACCCGATCTGCACGCGGGCCCCGACCGACGAATCGGTGATCTTCACCTTCTGCGCACGCGCGACGGTCTGCAGTGCGGAGTGGAAGCAGGCGGCGTACCCGGCCGCGAACAGCTGCTCGGGGTTGGCGCCGTCGCCGCTGCCGCCCATCTCCTTCGGGATTGCGAGGTCGAGGTCGAGTCGGCCCTCGCCCGTGGTGACGCGGCCGTTTCGTCCGGCTCCGGTGGCGAGTGCTTCGGCGGTGTAGAGAGCGTCCATCGTGTGGACTCCTTCCGGGTTGGGGTCAGTCGGCGAGCTGCAGGCGTGCGGTGAGCTCCTGCAGCTCGGTGATCAGGCGGTGACGCTGGTCGTCGTCCTGCATTCCGGCGAGGGCGGCGATCTTGGTGTGAACCGGAGCGACTTCAGTGCGCAGAGCCATGCCGGTGTCGGTCAGTCGCACGGTGACGACGCGCTCATCGGCCGTGCTGCGGGCCCGCGCGACGTAGCCCGCCTGCTCGAGGCGGCGGACCAGGGGGGAGAGGGTGCCGGAGTCGAGCTGCATGGCGTCGCCCAGCGAGCCGATCGTCTGCTCGCCCTCCATCCAGAGGATCGCGAGCACGAGGTACTGCGGGTAGGTCAGACCCCACGGCGCCAAGAGGGCACGGTACGCCTGCGTCGTCGCTCGGGCGGCGGAATACAGCGAGAAGCACACCATCTCATCGGTCACGGCCATACCTCGAGTATTGCACGCGATTAAATTGTGCACAACCTATCTGCGGGAGACTGCGCACCCGGGATGCCGAGATCCCGGGTGCGCGCTCCGTCAATCCCTGGCCATCGCCGCGGCCAGATGCGCCTCCAGGTCGAGGTAGGCGTCATCAGCGATGTCGAACACCACCTGCGCGATCTCTCCTCCGGTGAAGTCGAACCCGTAGCCGTACAGAGACGAGACGGGGTCGGCGCTGTCACGGCCGATCGTCAGTCCCTCGCCGCAGAGCGAGAAGTGTCCCAGCACGGTCCGGATCCTCTTCTCGCTGACCTGCTGCTCGTCGATGTACAGCTTCACCGGACCGACGCCCTCGCGGTGCTCGCCCATGCCTTCCTTGGTGAACTCCACGCCGATGATGTGTCTGCCGGAGGTCGGCGCAGGAGCGGAAACGCGATCCTCCGGCGGGATCCCGAGGAAGTTGTAGAGGTAATGCACCTCGCCGTCCTTCACGACGAGCGCATGGCCGCCGAACCGTGAGCCGTGGGCGAAGATGACGCCCTCGGTCTCGGGCGTGAACTCGATCTCGGCCGCGATCTTGTACGACACGTTGTGCGTGTTCGCCGCAGAGCGCTCCGGCACCTCGGTCGTGCCCGGGTAGTACACGAAACGTCCGGACGGCGGGGCCGGCTGGTGGAACTCCATCGCGACGAAGGTCTCGAAGTCCTTCGGGTTGCCGATGATCTGCAGGTCGTTCAAGGGCAGCACATCGTTGACCTTCGCCTCTTCCATCCAGAGCGCCTTGAGCTCCTCGAGACGATCCGGGTGCTCGGCCGCCAGGTTCACGGCCTCCGCCCTGTCGACATCTGTGTGGTAAAGCTCCCACTCGTCGTTCTCGAACCCGCTCGTGCCGGCCATGGGGCCGTGCACGGCGACGGCCTTCCAGCCGTCGTGCCAGATGCCGCGCTGGCCGAGCATCTCGTAGTACTGCGTGTGCTTCTCGGTCGGCCCGTCGGCGGCCGCATCGAATGAATAGGTCATCGAGACCCCCGCGAGCGGCGTCTGCTCGACGCCGTTGTACACGTCGGGGAACTGCACCCCGCACGCCTCCAGAATGGTCGGCACGATGTCAGTCGAGTGGTGGTACTGATGCCGCACCTCGCCACGCGCCCGCATTCCGGCGGGCCAGTGAATCACCAGAGGGTCGCAGACACCGCCCTGATAGGTGTAACGCTTGAACATCTTGTAGGGCGTCGAGAAGGCGGCCGCCCAGCCGGTGGGGTAATGGTTGTACGTCTCGGGAGAGCCGAGCTTGTCGACCATCCGCAGGTTCTCCGCCTCGTCGTCGGGGTAGCCGCCGAAGATCTTGCCCTCGTTGACCGATCCGTTGGGGCTGCCTTCACCGGACGCCCCGTTGTCGGCGCAGTACAGGATCAGCGTGTTGTCGAGTTGACCGGAATCCTCGAGATAGTCCACGATGCGTCCGATCTGCGAATCGGTGTACTCGCTGAACCCCGCGTAGACCTCGGCCATCCGCGAGAACATCGCCTTCTCCTCGTCATTCAGCGTGTCCCAGGGCCGCACCTCGTCGGTGGGGTTGAACGTGCCGTCCGGCATCGGATTGAACGCGGTGAGCTCGGTGTCCTCCGGCAGGATGCCGCGTTCGATCATCCGGGCGAGCACCCACTCGCGATAGGCGTCATAGCCGTCGTCGAACGCGCCCCTGTACTTGTCGATGTACTCCTGCGGCGCGTGGTGGGGCGCGTGGTTGGCACCCGGGCAGAACCAGAGGTACCACGGCTTGTCGGGCTCGGTCTGCTTGACGTCTCGGATCATCGTCAGCGCCTGATCGGCGAGGTCCTTCGACAGGTGGTAGCCCTGCTCCGGCAGATAGGGCTGATCGATGTAATGGTTGTCCTCCGCGAGCGAGGGATACCAGTTGTTCGTCTCGCCGCCGATGAAGCCGTAGAAGCGGTCGTAGCCCTGCGCCAGCGGCCAGTGCTTCTTCGACGCCCCCGCGGTCCACTCGTCGATCGGGACGTTGTGGTTCTTGCCCACCCAGAAAGTCGCCCAGCCCGCGTCGCGGAGGACATGTGCCATGGTCGCGTTCGACTCGGGGATGTGCGAGTTGTACCCCGGGAATCCGGTCGACGACTCCGAGATGGTGGCGAAGCCGTTCTGGTGGTGGTTCCGGCCCGTGAGAAAGGTCGAACGCGTGGGGGAGCAGAGTGCCGTCGTGTGCCACTGCGAGTACGTCAGACCGTTCTTCGCCAGCCGATCCATGGTCGGCATGTTGATCCTGCCTCCGTAGGGGGACCACGCGGCCATACCGGTGTCGTCGTAGAGCACCACCAACACGTTCGGCGCCCCCTGTGGCGGCGGCGAGGCGAGGAAGGCGTCCCAGTCCGCCTGCGAATCGCGGACGTCGAGCTCGATCTTCCCTTGGAATTCACGGACCATCTCTGCCTCCTTCGTCTCTCGGGAACGCGGTGTGCCCGAGCAGTGCAGCCGGCCGATCCGAAGCGGATCGGGGCGAGTCATGGTGCGTCACGACGCAACGAAGTCGTTCGCTCATAGGAGCCCTGAGATGCCCTTCTGCAGCTGGAGGGCGCCGATCACGAGCAGCAGAGCGGCGTTCATCACGTGGGTGTTTCCGGCAACCCATCGTCGGGCGGAGTCGAGCAGCGGCTGCGAGCGCTCGCCTCGGATCGCGACGTAGAACACCGGCACCGCGATGGGCAACGTCCCGACGACCACGAACGCCAGCGCGACCCAGACCGCGTCGTCGCCGACCTGCGCGAGCGAGATGTCGAGCGCCGCGATGATGGCGCAGGACGCGTCGACGGGGTTCAGCACGAAGAGCGCCAGCCCGAGGAATCCGGTGCGCACGGGTCGGAACGTCTCGACGGCATGCAGCCACCCCGGCAGCTGCGGAGCGGCCGCGACCACCTGCTGCGGCGAGGATGCGGCGGCCATCTGACGGATGCGCGCAGAGCCCTTGCGGTAGACCCAGACGGCGGCGCCCGCGAGGAACAGTCCGATCACCAGGCGGAGGATCGGCACCCAGAGCGGCGGTTCGCGAAGCCCGTGCACCTCGAAGACGCCGAAGAGCCAGAGAGCCAGCGCCAGAAGGCCGGCGAGCCCCACGACCCACCCGATCAGGAACGCGATGCCGTTCGCACTCGCCCGTCGGGAGAGCAGCACGGCCACCAGAGCCATGATCGCCAAGGGGCTGAGGACGACTCCGAGCGCGACGGGGATGAGTGTGACCAGCAGCTCACCCATGGCCGGCCTCATCCGTCATCGCGAACCTCCCCGCGCACGATCCGGCGCGCTGATCTCAGAGTGCACCGAGGACGGCGCGGATGGCGTGTCCCTCACCCGATGCGGGTGAGGGCTCGCGGGACGGTGTCGTCGGTGACGTGGCGACGTGGAATCGCTCCCACCGACTGGTGATCGTCAGGGAGACATGCTCTTGTCCGATATACCGCCCGTCGCTACCTTGAGGGCATGGCCTCCCCCACGCGCCTGTCTCGTCCTGTACCCGCTGTGCGCTTCCGCCCTCCGGAACGACAACCGGGAGGCGTGCGGCGAGCGCGGGTGAACGATGCACTGATCGAGGCGGCGAGAGGGCGGCATCTCAGCGTCGTCAGCGCTCCGAGCGGGTACGGCAAGACGACGGCGGTCGCCGAATGGGCATCCGGCACCGACGAACTGGCCTGGCTCGCTCTGACTCCGTCGGATGCGGAAGCCGGATTCCTCGCGCAGGGAGTGGTCGATGCGCTGATCGTCGGCAGTGAGCGAGCGGGCCACGCCCTCGCCCTCACACGCGGTCTCCTCGACCCGATGCGTGCCTACGCCGAGATCTGCGAGGTCCTCGAGACGGTCGACGACATCGTGCACCTCGTGATCGACGACGCGCAGCGAGCCGGTGAGCACTGGCGAGACGGACTGCTCGGACTGCTGGCCGAACAGCCGCCGGACAATCTCCACCTGGTGCTCGTGGGAACGACTCTCCTGGACATCACGCTGTCGCGGGAGCATCTGATGGACCCCGGCGCCTTCGTCGGATCCGACACACTGCGCTTCACGCGGTCCGAGATCGAGCGGATCGAGGGCGTGGGGGCGACGGGGCTGGACGCAGAGACCATCCTGCGCGAGACGCACGGATGGCCGATCGCCGTGAAGCTCGTGGCGATCGGCGGGGCGCGCCCCTCATCCGACGCCGCCACGGCATCCGCGTTCCTCGGCGACTACGTGCGCGACCACGTGCTCAGCGCGCTGCCTGACGAGACCAGAGAGTTCGTGCTCGATGCCGCCATCTGCCATGAGCTCACGCCAGAGCTCGCGAGCGCTGTGACCGGGCGTGCTGATGCGGCGTCGCTGCTCGACGACTGCGTGAGGCTCGGGCTCTTCCTCGACCGGTTCGAGGCGCCGCACGGTGTCGTCTACCGCTGGCATGGCTCGTTCGCCCGGCAGTGCATCGAGATCGCTCGCAAGGATTCCGAGCGCAGCGCCGAGCGTCATAGACGCGTGGCGCAGTTCTGCGAGGTCACCGATCCCCTGATGTCGGTCGCGCACTCGCTGCGGGCGAACGATCCGACGGGGGCCAGAGCCACCTTCATGCGCCACTGGATGCGTCTGGTCATGGGAGTGTGCGCGGCCGAGGTCGAGCGCCTCGCCACCGTCCTGCTGGGCTATCACCCGGACGACGCCGAGATCTTCGCCGTCCGAGCCTGCGCGACGGATGTGCTGGGCGAGCATCATCTCGCCCGCGAGCTGCTGGATCGCGCCGAGGCCGCACACCAGCGCGCCGGGGGAGGATGCTCGACGACCCTCGCGATCGCACAGCTGTTCGTCGCCGATGACCGCGAGCACGCGATGTCGGCGGGTTCCACGTTGCGTTCGCTGCTCGCCAGCTCGAAAGAGCTCATGGTCGACCGCGCCGCCGTCAACTACCTCATCGGATGGTCGGAGATCCGCCATCCCACCAACCCCACGCTCCCGGCCGAGTACTTCGGCGCCGCAGCCCGAGAGATCGAGGGCTCGGGCGAGGTGGGGCTGTGGAAGCGGGCGCTCGGCCACCTCGCATTCGGCCAGACCTGGGAGGGGCGGTTCACGGATGCGGAGAGAACCCTCGCGGAGATCCAGGCTCCCGGCACCGCGCTGTCGGCCGCGATCGGCTATGCCGGCGGCAGCACCTCAGCAGCAGCCGGGCTGGTCGCCTACTGGGCGGGTGAGACCGACGATGCGGTGCGGCACTTCGAGACGGTGCTTCTGACCAGCGGGCATGACCCGTCATTCACGGCGGTCGCACGGATGATGCTGGCTTACGCGGCCGCAGAGGGAGGCGACGCCGCAGCATGCCGACGGGCTGCGATCGGCGTCCAGGACATCCCCCTCGAACTGCTCCACGGCGTCTCGTGGCCCGTGTTCCGCGAGTCGGCCATCGCACTCCTCGAGGAGGCCGTCGGAAACGAGGAGCGAGCCCTGCGGATCGCTCGCCGACACCTGGCGATCCCCGACCTCCCCCTCATCGGCGTCGCGCTCGCCGGGGTGCTCCGCCGGGGTGGAGACTACGCCGCAGCGTTGGAGATGCTGCGATCGATGCGCATCTTCGCGGAGGTCTCGTACGTCAAGTCGTCGACGCTGATCACGGCCGCGGTCATGCGCCGTCACGTGGGCGATCACGACAAGGCGCACGACCTGTGCGAGGCGGCGATCGCGGTCGCGTCGGGCGAGAACGTGCGTCTGCCGTTCGGGCGCCGGGAGACGGCTGTCCGGCGACTCCTCAGCGAGCACGTGCACCATGGCTCCGAATTCGAGGACTTCATCGGCCGATGCCTGGCATCGGATGCAGCGAGTCCCGTGACCGGCTCGCTGTCCGACCGTGAGAGAGACGTCTTCCGGCAGCTGCAGACCTCTCGCACTCTCCCGGAGATCGCGTGCGAGCTGGGCCTGTCCATCAACACGGTGAAGACCCATCAGCGGTCGATCTATCGCAAGCTGGCGGTGTCGTCGCGGCGGGAGGCCGTGCGGACCACGCTGTGAGGCGCAGGTCCCGCACGCGGGCGATCACACCTCAGGTGCGGCGACGCGCGCGCTCCCAGACGGCGTTGGCCGTCGCCGCGGACACGGAATAGGTTCCGATGAGCGGGTGGCCGAGACGGGCGAGGTCGGAGGAGAGCTGTGCGAACCACATCGGCTCCACGAGAACCACGGCTGCCCAGGCGCCGACAGGGAGCTCCATCGCGATGCGCCGGGCGTCGTCGCTGCCGACCAGGCCTGCGATCTGCAGTGACAGGCCGGCGAGCGAGAACTCGGCTTCGTCGATCTCGGTGAGGTCGTAGCCCCCTTCGCTCCGTCGATGCAGGAGGAAGAAGTCGAGCAGCTGCACCGTGCTGCTCTCGACCTGGCGCAGCAGCGACTCGAGCAGTGCAGGACTGGGACGGTCGGATCCGATCCTCACGACGAGGATCTGCACATCCCCGAGTTCGCGAGGCATCTGTCCGCCCGCCCCAGTCTCGGCTGTCAGGCCAGGGCCCGAGCCTTGATGGAGGCGAACTCCGCCTCGGTGATCGTTCCGGAGGCCAGGAGCTTGGCCGCCTTGTCGATCTCGTCGCTCGGGCTGCTACCGGCGACGCTGCGGATGTAACTGTCGGCCGCGTGCTGCTGCGCCTGCATGGACGAGACGTTGCGCTCTGCCATGCCGGGGCCGCGGGCGATCAGGTACACCAGTGCCGTGAGGAAGGGCACGAAGACCAGGAAGATGATCCACAGCGCTTTGAGCCATCCGTTCAGCGCATGGTCACGGAACAGGTCGGCGACGATGTTGAAGAGCACCATCAGGTAGGAGATGAATACGAAAGCCCAGAAGAACCACCAGATGATGGCCCAGAAGCTATCCCATATGGACATTGCAGACTCCTCTCGTTGAGTTTCTGTCTGTGGTGATAGTGGCACCGAGCATCATCGAAATCGCCGCCCCCTCACCCGGAGCGGGCGAGCGGCCGCCCGGACCCGTCCGGACGCCTCGATACAGTCCTCGTGTGGATGTGACCGACCCGCAGAATCCCGTGGCCACGCCGGCGACCCCGTCGCGGTGGGGTCGTCTGCAGCGAGTGCTCCCGGCGCATCCGCTGCGCTCGGGTTTCGCGGTCGCCCTCGGAGTGCTTCTCGCGATGGCGATCGCCGCCACGATCGCGGGCATCTCCACCGTGCTGATGTCGATCTTCCTCGGCGTCTTCCTCGCCCTCGGGCTCGATCCGGCGGTGCGGGCGCTGGAGCGCCGCGGCGTGCGCCGCCCCATCGGCGTCGCGATCGTCGCCGTCGCCTTCCTGCTGCTCGTCGTCGCGATCCTGCTCGTCGTCGTTCCGGCCATCGTGCGTCAGCTCGCAGCGGTGGTCGTCGGCGCGCCCGAGACGATCGAGTCGATGCAGCAGAGCCAGTGGTACCTCGATCTCGAACGCAATCTCGGCGTCGACCTCTCGGCGGTGGTCGCGGAGGGCGTGCAGTCGCTCACGACTCTGTCGTCGTTCCTGACGATCTCGGGCGGGGTCCTGAAAGCGGGATTCGGAGTCATCGGGGCGGTGTCGAGCTTCGTGATGGTCTCGGTGCTGACGCTCTACTTCGTCGCGTCGCTGGAGAGCATCAAGCAGTCAGTTGCTCGGCTCGTCCCCGCCTATCGGCGAGCGAGCTTCTCACGACTGCTCGACGAGGTGACGTCGTCGGTGGGCGGGGTGGTCGCCGGGGGAGTCACGCTGTCGTCCATCAATGCGGCCGTGGTGCTCGTCCTCCAGCTGCTCGTGGGGTCGCCCGCGCCCGCGGTGCTGGCGATCGCCGCGTTCTTCGTCACCCTCGTGCCGATGATCGGGTCACTGGTCTTCCTCGTGATCGGCGGCATCGCCACGCTGTTCGTGAGCCCGACGGCTGCGCTGATCTTCATGATCGCGTACTTCGCCTACATCCAGATCGAGGCCTACGTCGTCACGCCGCGGGTGATGGGTCGCGCTGCCGCCGTGCCGAGCGTGCTCGTGATCATCGGCGCGATGATCGGCGCCACGCTTCTCGGTCTGCTCGGGGCGCTCGTCGCGATCCCGATCACCGCATCGATCCTGATCGTCATCCGCCAGGTGTGGATCCCGCGCCAGGACAGCGAGACGACGCCGCCGATCGAGTGACCGGCGTCCTTCACCCGCTTCGGGTGAGCGGCGGCGTCTCCGCTGACGCACCGATGTCAGCATGGGCACATCGTCCCGCATCGAGGGCGCGAGCGCGGAGGTGACGAGGTGCAGAGACCGCTGGCCGGCGTCACCCGTCACAACCTCGTGCGCGAGCTGCTCGCCGGCGTCACGCTCCTCGCGATCGCGATCCCCCTGAACATCGGGTATGCGCAGATCGCAGGTCTTCCCCCGACCGCAGGGCTCTACGCACTCGTCGTGCCGACGATCGTCTACGTACTGGTCGTCTCGTCGAGACAGCTCGTCGCCTCGCCGGACGCGGCGGCGGCGGCGCTGGTCGCCTCCTCGATCGGAGGCCTCGCCGCGGCCGGCTCAGACGACTACATCACCATGGCACTCGCGCAGGCGATCATCTGCGGCGTCATGTTCGTGCTGCTCGCGGTCTTCAAACTGGGATTCCTCGCGAACTTCCTCTCGAAGCCGATCCTGGTCGGATTCGTCGGAGGGCTGGCCCTCGACATCCTCGTCTCGCAGATCGCCAAGATGCTGGGCGTCTCGATCGATTCAGGCGGCGAGTTCGTCGACAAGCTGGCGGGTCTCGTCGGGGGTCTCGGCACCACGAACCCGTGGTCGCTCGCGATCTCCATCGCGTCGGTCGCGATCCTCGTGCTGGGTCGGCGGATGCTGAGCGCGGTGCCCTGGGCGCTCGTCGTGATGGTGCTCGCCACCGTGGTGGTGCTCGGCACCGGCCTCGCGGATCGTGGCGTGGCCGTGCTCGGCGAGGTGCCTGCGGGCGCACCGACCCTCACCTGGCCCGTGCTCGACTGGCAGACGTGGCTGCTGCTCGTGCCGTCGGCCATGGCTCTGACCCTCGTGACCACGGCCGAGGGGCTGCTCGTCTCCCGCTCGTACGGCGAGAAGCGGCATTACCGCACGTCTCCGAACCGAGACCTGCTCGCGTTCGGCGTCGCGAACATCGCCGCCGGGGCCCAGGGCAGCTTCGCCGTCGGGTCGTCGACCAGCCGCACCGCGGCGATGGACCAGTCGGGCTCGCGCACTCAGCTGCCCTCGCTCGTGCTCGCCGCCGGGACACTGCTGCTGCTGCTGTTCGGCACCGGACTGCTCGAGGACATCCCCTCGCCCGCGATCGGCGCGATCGTGGGGGTCGCGATCCTCCCGCTGCTGGGCATCAGGGAATTCGCCGCACTATGGCGGATCGATCGGTTCGAGTTCGCCATCGGCGCCGTGTGCTTCCTGGTGACGCTGTTCGTCGGTTCTATCCCCGGCATCCTGATCGCCTTCGTGCTCGCTCTCATCAACCTGGCGAGGCGCGCGTCGAGCCCGGCGATCGACGTGCTCGCCGACGATGATCGGCCGACGGCATCGCTGCTCGACGCCGCGCAACCCGGCGCGATGACCGCACCCGGGATCGTCGTGGTGCGGATGGCTGCGCCGCTGTTCTTCGCGAATGCGGATGCGTTCGCGACGGCGGTGCGCTCGGCGGTCGAGGCGCCGGGGCCGGGTGCCGTGCGCCACCTCGTCATCGACATGGAGGCGGTCACCGATGCGGATGTCACCGCGGCGGAATCGTTCGAGAGCCTCATGGAGTCGATGCGATCCCATGGCGTGACGGTGTCGTTCAGCCGTCTGCGCGCATCGGCGGAAGACCGACTCAAGAAGCTGGGGATCCTCGACGATCAGAGGGTCTTCGACACCAATCGTGCGGCGATCGAAGAGCTCAGCGCGCGCGCACCGTCAGAGAGAGGAACACGAGATGAATGATTTCCGCTACGGACCCGTGGAGTACTACCTCGTCGGGTTCGAGGGGAGGCATCCGGATCCGAGCATCTTCGGAGCGCTGGACGACCTCATAGGCGCGGGGACGGTGCGACTGCTCGATGTCGTCGTCCTCGCGAAATCGGACGACGGGGAGATCGAGGTCTTCGACCTCGAAGCGGGCGAGGTGCCAGGCCTCAGCGAGCTCGACCCGCTGGCCGCAGGTCTCGCCGGCGACGAGGACATCGAGATGCTCGCCGAGCTCGTGCCCGCCGGCAGCTCGGCCGCGATCGTCGTGCTCGAGCTCGCCTTCGCGAGGGCGCTCGCCGAGAACCTCGCACGTGCCGGGGGAGAGGTGCTGCGGACCGACCGCATCCCCGCCCCGGTCGTCAACGCCATGATGGACATCCTCGAGCAGGAAGGAGAGTGACATGCCTCTGAGGAGATTCGGCCGTCCGGGACTGATCGGACTCGCCGCGAGAACAGCAGTCGTCGCAGGAACCGCGTCGGCGGTGTCGGGGGCGTCGATGCGTCACCAGCAGCAGCGGGCGGAAGGACAGTACGAGCAGCAGCAGTACGAGGCCGCCCAGCAGCAGGCGCAGAAAGATGCCGCAGCCCAGAACGCGGCGGCGCAGTACGCACCCGCTCCCGCAGCTCCCCCTGCGCCTCCGGCTGCGGGCGGCGCAGACGACATGATCGCCAAGCTCCAGCAGCTGGCATCGCTGCGAGACTCCGGCGTGCTGTCGGAGGAGGAGTTCTCCGCGGCGAAGCAGAAGCTGCTGAGCTGAGCGGCCGAGCGGGCGAGGAGAGGGAGACGTCATGGGTCCGGTCATCGGTCAGCTGCTGCCGCTCGCGGTGGGCATCGCGATCAGCCCGCTGCCGGTGATCGCCGGCATCCTGATGCTGATGTCTCCCCGCGCCCGCTCCACAGGGGTCGGCTTCCTCGTCGGATGGCTCGGGGGGATCGTGATCGTGGCTGTGCTGTTCGCCGCCCTCTCGTCGGTCCTCCCGGACCAGTCCGGCGACGGAGCCACTCCGATTCTCGGGGTGGTGCAGCTCGTCCTCGGTGTGCTGATGCTGCTCATGGCGGTACGCCAATGGCGGGGTCGGCCGAAGCCGGGCGCACAGCCCGAGATGCCGAAGTGGATGGCGCAGATCGACGGGATGACGTTCTTCGCGGCACTCGGGCTCGGACTGCTGCTCGCGGCGCTGAACCCCAAGAACCTGCTGCTCGGAGCCAGTGCCGGCGTGACTCTGGGTGGCGCGGGGCTCGGTGTCGGAGACATGGTCGTCGTGGTGGTGATCTACACGATCCTCGCGTCGTCGACGGTGTTGATTCCGGTCGTCGGATTCCTGCTCGCGTCGGAGCGCCTGCGCGCGCCGCTGGGCAGATTGCGCGACTGGCTGCAGGCGGAGAACGCCGTCATCATGACGGTGCTGCTTCTCGTGCTGGGTGTGGTGATCATCGGCAAGGGCATCGCCGCCTTCGGGTGAGCGACGCAGAACGGAGGGGACTCGGATGAGTGAACTGGATGAGCTCCGCGAGCGCGTCGTCGCGCTCGAACGGGAGAACGACGAACTCCGCACGCCGAAGAAGCGACGATTCCGAGCGAAGAGCGTCGTCGGTGCGATCCTGCTCGTGCTGGCTGTGGTGCTCGCGCCCGTCGCCGCGATGGGAACCTGGGCCCGTCTGCAGTTGGTCGACACCGAGCGCTTCGTCGCCACATTCGCCCCGCTCGCGTCCGATCCGGATGTGCAGGATTTCGTCGCCGATCAGGTGACCACCGCGATAGACGAGCAGGTCGACATCTCGGCGGTCGTCGGCGAGGTGTTCGACGGCATCCGGTCGCTCGGGCTTCCACCGCGCGCCGACACGGCGATCTCACTGCTCGAGGGCCCCGCCGCGAACGGCGCGATCTCGCTGATCGACGGAGTGGTGCGCGATGTGGTGCGGTCAGACCAGTTCGCCGACATCTGGACGCAGTCGCTGCGCTTCACCCATGAGCGGGCCACGGCGATCATCCAGAACGCACCGGGCACGGCGGTGCAGCTCGGCGACGACGGCGCGGTCACGATCGAACTCGGAGTGGTGATCGACCGGGTCAAAGAGGCGATGTCGGAACGCGGGATCGGCCTCGCCGACGTGATCCCCGAGATCGACAGGTCGATTCCCATCGCCCAGGCGGATGCCCTCGCACTGGTGCGCACGGTGTACCAGGTCGCGGACATCGGCGGCTTCTGGCTGCCGTGGCTCGTGCTCGGCCTCTTCGTCGCCGGCGTGCTGCTGATGCGCGATCGACCTCGAGCGCTCTTCTGGTCGAGCGCAGGTTTCGCTCTCGTGTTCCTGCTGCTCACGGCGGGCATGGGCATCGGGCGAGGTGTGTTCATCCGCGCGGTGAGCCCGTCGATCATGTCGGCCGCGGCGGCGACGGCGCTGTTCGAACAGCTCACGTCGCTCCTTGCGGGGACGATCGCCGCGCTCGCCCTCGTCGGTGTGCTCATCGCGATCTGGGCGTGGCTCGCAGGCTCGGGTCGAACGGCGGTCGCGTTCAGGGGACTCCTCGAGAGCGGGTTCTCGGCCGTACGCGGTGCGGCCGAGCGGCGAGGCCTCACGACCGGTGCATTCGGTCGAGGGGTGGACCGCTTCCGAGGTCCGATCTTCCTCGTCGGTGCGCTCGCGGCGATGACGCTGCTGATCGTCACGCGGCCGGTGTCGTTCGGGGTGGTCATCGGAGTCGGAGCGGGCCTGCTGGTCCTCGCGATCCTCATCGAGCTGCTGCGTCGGCCGGAGGGGGACGCGGACACCGAGCCAGTGGCACGTGATCCGCGAGACGAACCGGTCTCGGAGCCTCTGGCGGAGCGTTCTCCGGATGCCGTGAGCTAGCCCGGCCCCGGCGGCGCTCACCCTCGACGGGTGAGCGCCGCTGCATTCGACACGGATCAACGCAGAAGATGGGCGCATGACGGACGACTCGACACCCGAACGCACGAGAGCCACGCGGATCCTCGACATCGTCACGGTCGTCCTGCTCTCGATCACCGCGGTCGTCACGGCCTGGTGCGGATTCGAGGCGTCGAAGTGGGGCGGCGAGATGTCGATCGCCTTCAGCCAGGCATCCAGTGCCCGGGTGCAGGCGGCGTCGGCCCAGTCGACAGCCCAGGCCGCGCGTCAGTACGACCTCACCATCTACACCGAGTGGGTGCTGGCGGAGGCGGACGGCAGGCAGGAGCTGGTGCAGTTCATCGAGCAGCGGTTCACCCCCGAGTTCACGGTCGCGTTCGACGCCTGGATCGCTGAAGACCGCGAATCGCAGGGACCGTTCGTGATGGAGGAGTACGTGCCCCCGGGCACGAGGGAGGCCGAGGAGCTCAACGCGCGAGCCGATGCGAAATTCGACGAGGCCCTCGCCAACAACCAGCGCGGCGACGACTATTCGCTGCTGACGGTGCTCTTCGCCCTGGTGCTGTTCTTCGCCGCACTGTCGCAGCACCAGAGCGCGGTCTGGCGGCGCAGGACATTCCTCGCACTCAGCGGTGTGATCGCCCTCGTGGGGCTCGTGATCCTGCTGACGTTCCCGATCAAGATCTGACTCCGCTCCGATGCAGATGACCGGGGAGGAGCTGCGACAGCGCTGGTTGCGCTATCGGCGTCGGTTCGGCTCGCGCCGCACCATCCTCAGCGATCTGAAGGCCGGAATCGTGCTGGGGGTCGAGAGCGTCCCCGACGGGCTCGCGTCGGGTCTGCTCGCCGGGGTGAACCCCGTGATGGGGTTGAACGCCTACATCGTCGGGACGTTCGCCGGCGCGCTGGCCACCGGATCGGTCTTCATGTCCGTGCAGGCGACAGGCGCGATGGCGGTGATCATCGCCGATGTGCCCGAGGTCCACGGAGACGACGGCATGGGCGCGATGGCGATGCTGACCGTGATGGCAGGCATCGTGATGCTGGTGCTCGGCGTCGCACGGCTGGGCAGCCTCGTGCGCTTCATCCCGACGGCGGTGCTGATCGGATTCGTCAACGCCGTCGCCGTCAACATCGTGCTCAGTCAGCTCGAGAACTTCACGGGGTTCGACAGCGATGCCGACGCTCGTCTGCTGAGGGTCGTCGACATCGCCGCGAACCTGCTGCAGATCAGCTGGTGGTCCGTGATCGTGGGCACCGTCACGATCGGACTGATTCTTCTGCTCGAGCGCACCCCGCTCGGCGCGCTCTCGATGGTCGTCGCGATCATCGTCGGATCCGCGCTCGCCGTTGTGCTGCCCGACGGCGCGATCGCGACGATCTCCGACGTGGCAGAGGCTGGTCGGAGTCTTCCCTCGATCTCCTTGCCCGACCTGTCGATGATCTTCGTGCTCATCGTCCCCGCGCTGTCGCTCGCACTGGTCGGTCTCGTGCAGGGAGCCGCGATCTCCGGGTCCATCCCGAACCCCGACGGTCGCTACCCCGATGCCTCCGCCGACTTCCGCGGGCAGGGCATCGCCAACATCGCCACCGGGATGCTGCAGGGCATCCCCGTCGGAGGATCCATGTCGGCGACGGCGCTGTCCCGGGCAGCCGGGGCCCGCAGTGCGGCCGGCAACCTCATCGCCGCCGTCGTGATGGTGCTCAGCGTGCTCGTGTTCGGGCCGCTCATCGGATACATCGCCATGCCCGCGCTCGCCGGCCTCCTGATCCTGGTCGGAGTCCGCACGGTCAAGCCGCGGCAGATCGTCATGGTGTTCAAGACGGGCGCCGTGCAGATCGCCGTGTTCCTCGTCACCTTCGCGCTCACGCTCCTCATCCCGCTGCAGTACGCGGTGCTCGCCGGTGTCGGTCTCGCCGTGGTGCTGCAGATCGCACGCCAGTCGAATCGCGTGCGGGTGCGTCGGTGGGTGTTCGATGAGCCGAACGGGCGTCCGATCGAACAGGATCCGCCCCCGACCCTCGAACCGGGGGAGACGGTCGTGCTGACCCCCTACGGCAGCCTGTTCTTCGCCTCCGCGCCCTCGTTCCGTCAGCAGCTGCCCGACGCCGAGCACCGCAGCCCCGGAGCATTCGTGATCATCCGCCTCCGCGGCACGGACGAGCTGGGAGTGACCTTCCTCACGATGATCCGCACTTACGCCCAAGAGCTTGCGGCGGTGGGGGCCACTCTGATGGTCGCGGGCGTCGGCCCCCGGGTGCAGGCGCAGCTGGCGTCGACGGGGGTGCGCGCCGTCGTCGGCGAGGAGAACATCTTCGTCGAGCAGCCCCGACTCGGAGACGCGCTGCAGGACGCGCTCGCCGAGGTGTCGCGTCGCCGACTCGACGCCGGGTGATCGATGTCCCTCACCCTTCACGGGTGACGCGTGAGGGTGGGGGGATCGCGGCATGACTAGCCTCCTCGGGACGGACCATTTCTCATACGGCGACGAAGGAGAGACGATGTCGGAATTCAACGCGGACTTCTCGGGCAGGATCGAGCTGGACGTCCGGGACTCCGTGCCCGACTGGTCGCCGTACGAGCTGCCGGTGGCACCCGAGGGCGCGCCGAACGTGCTGGTGGTTCTCTACGACGACACCGGCCTCGCCTCCTGGTCCCCGTACGGCGGACGCATCAACATGCCGACCATGGATCGCCTCGCGCAAGCGGGTCTCACGTACACGCAGTGGCACACCACGTCGCTGTGCTCGCCGACCCGGTCGACCATGCTCACCGGCCGCAACCATCACGTCAACCGCGCGGGCGTGATCATGGAGGGTACGAACGGCTTTCCGGGGTTCGCGGGGCGGCTCCCTGCCGAATGCGCCACGGTCGGTCAGATCCTGCAGCAGAACGGATACTCGACGTTCTGGGTCGGCAAGAACCACAACGTCCCCGAGGAGGACGTCGCCCCGGGCGGCAACCGCTCGATGTGGCCGCTTCAGCTCGGGTTCGACCGCTTCTACGGCTTCCTCGGCGGCGAGACGAACAACTGGTATCCCGATCTCGTCGAGGACAACCACTTCATCGACGCCCCCGCGACGCCGGAGGAGGGATACCACCTCTCGAAGGACCTCGCGGATCAGGCTCTGCGGATGATCCGCAACCAGCAGTCCTCGAACCCGTCGAAGCCCTGGTACATGTGGTTCTGCCCGGGTGCCAACCACGCGCCCCACCACGCGCCGCAGGAGTACATCGACAAGTACAGCGGCGCGTTCGACGACGGCTACGACGCGTATCGCGAGTGGGTGCTCGCCCGCATGGTCGAGAAGGGCATCGTCCCGGAGGGGACTGCCCTGACGCCGATCAACCCGCTGCCGGACGACGTCGCGAACCCCGCCGACGAGGTGCGCCCCTGGGACGAGCTGAACGACGACGAGAAGCGTCTGTTCGCCAGATTCGCGGAGGTGTTCGCCGGGTTCTCCGAGTACACCGACGCGCAGGTCGGGCGCATCATCGACTATCTCGAGGAGAGCGGCCAGCTGGACAACACGCTGGTCTTCTACTGCGCCGACAACGGCGCGTCGGGCGAGGGCAGCCCCAACGGCTCCGTCAACGAGAACAAGTTCTTCAACGGATACCCGGACGACCTCGCCGAGAACCTGGCGATGCTCGATCGCCTGGGGTCCGCTGACACCTACAACCACTATCCGACGGGTTGGGCGGTGGCGTTCTCGACACCGTTCCAGATGTTCAAGCGCTACTCGCAGTTCGCCGGCGGCACGTGCGACCCGATGGTCATCCACTGGCCGAAGGGCATCCGCGCGCAGGGAGAGCTGCGTCACCAGTACCACCACTCGGTCGACGTGGTCGCCACGGTGCTCGACGTGGTCGGCATCGACATGCCTGAGGTTTTCCGTGGCGTGGAGCAGCATCCGCTCGACGGGGTCTCGATGAAGTACAGCTTCGACGCGGCGCCGGATGCGGCGACCGAGAAGAAGACGCAGTATTACTCGATGCTCGGCACGAGAGGGATCTGGAAGGACGGCTGGAAGGCGGCTGCCGTGCACGCGCCGCTGACCGGCAAAGGCCGCTTCGAGGACGACGTATGGGAGCTCTACAACGTCGAGGTCGACCGTTCGGAGTCGAACGACCTAGCGGCCAGCGAGCCTGAGAAGCTGAAGGAGCTCATCGCCGCGTGGTTCGAGGAGGCCGATGCCAACTTCGTCCTTCCTCTGGACGACCGCTCCGCGAGAGAGCAGCTCACCATCGATCGGCCCCAGGCCGAGAAGCCCCGGGAGCGGTACGTCTACTACCCCGACACCGCAGCGGTGCCCGAGAGCGTCGCGGTCAACGTGCGAGGGCGCTCGTACAAGATCATCGCCGACGTCGTGCTCGACGAGGGCGCACAGGGGGTGCTGTTCGCCCACGGATCGAGGTTCGGCGGGCACTCGCTGTTCATCAAGGACAACCGCCTCACCTACGTGTACAACTTCCTCGGCATCCCGCCGGAGCAGACCTTCACTTCCGAGGAGCTGACTCCCGGTCCGCACACCCTCGGCGTGGAGTTCGTGCGGGAGGGGGCGGGGGAGCACGGAGAGTCGCTCGGCACAGCCACGCTCTACGTCGACGACCAGGCGGTCGCCTCTGGAGCGATGCGTGCCCAGATCGGCAAGTTCACGCTGTGCGGAGATGGGCTCTGCATCGGATGGGACAGCGCGGATCCGGTGAGCAGCCAGTACGGGGTGCCGTTCCCGTTCACCGGGGGCAAGCTGCTCGGGGTCGGTGTCGACGTCAGCGGGGAGCAGTACCTCGATCTCGAACTGGAGGCCGCCGCGATGCTCTCCCGGGAGTAGACCGCAGGCCCGGCCTCTAGCCGGTCGCGGTGAACGCCTCGTCGACGTTCGCGTGCACCCGGCCCTCGGCGATCATGCGCTGATACCACTCCGTCTTCACCGCGATCGCCGTGGCACGTTCCGGCAGCGCGGCGATGTGCAGCGTGCTGCCCATCGCGGTCAGCTCACGGTCGAGGTCCTCCAGCATGTCGAGGACCGTGATCGTGACGATGTCGAGCCGCAGGGCGTCGAGGATCACGATGCGCACCGGTTCGGGCCGTTCGGCGACGATGTCGATGATCGCCCTCTCGCATGCGAGAGCGTTGGCCGTGTAGAGCCCGCGGACAGTGTGGATCGCGAGGCGTCCGTCGCGCTCTCCGATGATCTCGAGCCGCGGGATGTTGAGCTCTCGCAGTACCAGGATCAGCGTCAACGCCACTCCGGCGGCCACTGCGGCCAGCAGCCCGACGGTCAGGCCGAGCACGGCGACGATGAGCGCGATCCAGAAGTCCGTCGGACTGATCCGCGCCCACCGGACCAGCAGGGGGATGTCGATGAGCCCGGCCACGGCGAGGAAGACCATCGCCGCGAGAGTCGCCTGGGGAAGCAGCGAGACCACCGGGCCGAGGAAGACGGCGACCACGATCGCGAGCGCGACGGTGACGAGCGTCGCGAGCTGGGTCCTGGCACCGGCGTCCCGATTGACCGCGCTCTGCGAGAACCCGCCGGCGGCGGGGAGCACGGTGAAGAAGGTGCCGGCGAGGTTGGCGGCTCCTACGGCGACGAGCTCCTGGTCGGCGTCGATGGCGGGCTCGGTCATGCGGCGCATGCTGCGCGCGACTGCCGCGGTCTCGAGGAAGACCATCACCGCGATCGCGAGGGCGCCGGGAAGCAGCGCTCCGATCTGCGTGAGGTCGGGAATGCCGGGGGTCGGGAGTCCCGAGGGCACGGGATCGATGAGCGCCACACCTCTCTCGTCGAGGTTCGCGAGTGCGACGAGGACGATTCCGCCGACCACGACGACGAGGGTTCCGGGGATCCGAGGGGCGAACCGCTTCAGCACGAGGAGGACGATCAGGCTCCCGACCGAGAGCGCGACCGTGGGCAGGTTGATGCTCGCAGCGGCCGCGATCGCGGCCTCGATGGTTCGGAAGAACCCCTCTCCCGAGACTTCCGATGTCTCGCCCAGGAGCTTCGGGAGCTGCCCCACGGCGACTGTGCCGCCGACACCGATCTTGACCCCCAGGATCGTCGCCGCACTGATGTTCTCGACCAGCGATCCCCACCGCAGCAGGCGCGCACCGATGAGCAGCAGACCGACCAGCATCGCCAGGGTCATCAGGCTTCCGGCCGGGTCCTCGACGCTCGACGCGACGGATGCCGTCACCAGCGTCGTGGCCGTGAGAGTGGCGATGGTCGACGTCGTCGACACGCTCATCGCGCGGGACCCGCCGAGCAGCGCATACACCAGCATCGGGATGATGCACGTGTAGAGCCCTACCTGCACGGGCAGGTTCGCGATGGTGGCGTATGCCATCGCCTGCGGCACCACGACGGCACCGGCTGCGAGGCCGGCGACGACATCGCGCATCAGCCATTCGCGACGGTACCCCGCCATGCTCGGCAGGAGGACTCGCGGGGCGCGTCGCGTGGCGTGGTCGCTCATGTGCTCATGCTGGCATCGAGACGCAGACCGGTCGCCGGCATGTCACCCGTCGAGGGCGAGGAGCATCGTGTCGGTCACAGCTGCTCACGGGTCTCGTCGCGGTGCGTGATCCGTCGCACCCGGTCCCCGATGTACGAGATGACGAGCGCCGAGGTAGTGCCCACGATCGCGATGCCGCCGATCATCAGGCACACCGCGTACACCCGTCCGAGAGTCGTCACCGGGTAGGTGTCGCCGTAGCCGACTGTCGCGATGGTGACGCACGCCCACCAGATCGCCGTGCCGAAGTCGATGATCGTCGCCTCAGGGGCGCCGCGCTCCACCTGCAGGGTGGCGAGCGAGATGAAGTAGACGAAGAGCACCGTGTACGCGAGGGCGAAGGTGATGATCTGCGCCCGGACCGCGTCGCCGGTGCGGCGATGGAAATAGGGGAGGCCGCGTGCGAGCTCGACGACGCGGAACGCTCGGAACAGGGGGACGACAACGGAGAGGACTTCGACGGGATGGTGCACCAGGAATGCGACGCGGCTCCCGGCCGGGGTGAGCGCCACTCGCACGATGAGGTCGATGACCAATGCGAGCCAGGTGATCGCGATCTCGACCACGAGCACGAGGCGTACCCAGTCTGGAAGGCCAGGCACGAGCACGATCACCGAGTACGCGACGATGAAGCCGAGGCCGAGCACCGTGAGGGGAACGGTCGCAGCGGACTCCCAGCGCTGCAGCGTCTCCCGCGCACCCTGCGGCTCGTCTCGGGCGGTGCCGGTCATGTCGTCGGTCACCGCGACCACCGTCGGACGCGGCGTGAATCCCAGGGGATGCGACGAACGACGCGCCCATCCCTGGTCGCCGGTGACGGGCGAGCGCCGCGGTCTCCCGATACCCAGCGCAGCCAGAGGGTGTCGTCACTGCCTTCGAGAAGCAGAGTCCGCGCCAGAAGAGTCAGCGGCACAGCCAGCAGAGCGCCGACCGGTCCGATGATCACGGTCCAGAACACGACGGCGAAGAAGCTCAGCGTCACGCTGAGGCCGACGGCATCACTGACGAAAGCCGGCTGCACGAACACCTGCAGAACGACGTTGACGACGCAGTACACGATCACCACGCCGAGAAGCAGCGGCCACCCACCCACCGCGAGGGCCAGGATCGCCGGGGGCACGAGTCCGATGACGAATCCGATGTTGGGGATGAAGTTCGTCACGAAGGCCAGGACGGCCCAGAGGACGGGGGCCGGCACTCCCAGCCACCACAGCGCGAGGCCGTCCAGCGTCGCGACGATGGCGCCGAACACGGTGTTCACCACGTAGTAGCGCCGGATGTTCGTGTTCAGCCTCGATATGCGCGCGATCGTCTCGGCCTTGTGAGCGCCGAACACGGTCGACGCGTGCTGGTAGCGTCCGGCATCCACCGCCATCACGACCACGTAGGCGCAGACCAGGAAGAGAGCGACGGCGATGCCGAGGACGGCGCTGCTCACGCCCTGGGCGACGGCGACGAGAGCGGGCACGACGATGCGCGCGGCGTCACCGGAGTCCGAGCTCGGGCCTCCGGTGCCCAGAGCGGCCCAACTGTCGAGCTGCGATGCGACATGCGTGAGATCGCCGCCGGGGGAGAGGTCGCCGAGGAGATCGATGAACTGCACTCCGGCGATCCACACCAAGGCGCCCATCGTGAGCAGCACAGAGTAGGCGAGGAGGATGATCGCTGTCACGCCGAGTCCCCGTGGCCACCCGCGCCGGACGAGAGCGCTGCTCGCCGGGCTGCAGATCACGACGACCACCAGAGCGACCGCGAGCGGCGCGATCACGTCGCGGAGGAGCCATGCTCCCGCCAGTGCGATCGTCGCGCACGCCAGCACCACGAGGACGTGGGTGCCGGCGGCGCGGGGGGTGCTCACGGCACGTCTGCGGGTGATCCGGAAACGCCCGGGAACACCGTCTCCCAGTCGTCTCGCACGCTCACGACGATGTAACCGGCGTCGACGGCGCTCGCGAGAGCCGTCTCGGCACCGGCATCGTACGGAGTGTCCTCGCGGGAGTCGTCGTCATGGTGGATCAGCAGGGCCAGACCCGGACGGGAGCCACGGCGAGCGAAATCGAGCATCGGCATGTCGCCGTTGGAGTTCCCGGCTGCGAAGAGCGGTCGGCGTCCGATCCTGCTCCAGATCCGCACGGGCTTCTCCGGCCCGTCATCGAAGAACGCCAAGGACGGCGCGTAGCGCACCACCGCCTTCTCCGCGTCGTAGCCGAGCCCGAACGCCGAGCCGATGACGCGTTCCGGCGGTATGCCGTAGTTGCTCTGCGTCATGGGTCGCATGAAATCGCGCTCGCCGCCTGACACGATGTAGCAGGTGAAGCCGTGCTGCTCGAGATACCGGAGGAGCTCCACCATCGGCTGATAGACCGCGTCGGCGTAGCGTCGCTGCAGCACGGGATGTGTCGCGGTCGCGAAGAACTCCGCCACCGACTCGGCGTACTTCTCCACGCTGACGCCATCGGTGAGTCCGCCGAGGGCTTGGAGGATCACGCCCAGATCCGAGTCGTCACCCGAATAGTGCTTGTCGATGGCCGCGCCCAGCCACTCGAGATCTCCGCTCACGGCTGCGCGGTACGGCTGCTTCTGCGCGAGCTCCGGGTCGAGCTCGGCGGCTACACGCCACTGCTCGACGACGTAGTGGAGCTGCGTCGGCATGGGCTTCTCCGACCAGAGTGTGCCGTCGTTGTCGAACACGGCGATGCGCTCTTCGACGGGAACCGCGTCCGCACCTTCCGTGACCGAAAGGACGAAGCGCTCGATCGCATCGCGCGTCGCACCCTGGTTCCAGGATCGCAGCTGTGCCGGGTCGTCCATCGCGCTCTCGATTCTCTCGATACTGGTGCGTCGTGCGGGCCGTTCGTCGGCCCATCCTGACACCGGCCGAGCGCGCGGTGGAGACCCCGTCACCCGCTTCGGGCGAGGGAGCGCAGCCGTCCTGGGGCCTCAGTCGGCTGCTGCAGTGGGGCTCCACCCGGAGTCCGGCCCGACAGCCGACGAGATCCGTCGACTGATCGTTGCGAGCTGTCGAGCTTGCGCGGCGGTGATCGCATCGAAGACGAGCTGCTGCACGAGAGCGTGGTGGCCGGGCGTCGACCGTGTGACCTTCTCGTGTCCCGCGGCCGTCAGCACTCCGAGCGTGAAGCGCCCGTCATCGGGGTCCGCGACGCGACGCACCCAGTCTCTCGATTCGAGACGGGTGATCGCCCGCGAGAGGCGCGAGAGGGTGCAGCTCGCGTACCCGGCGAGCACACTCAGGCGCAGCGATCGTTCGGGCGCCGAGTCGAGAGCGAACAGTATGCCGTGCTCGAAGTGCGTCAGACCGCTGTCGCGTTGCAGCTGCGCGTCGAGTGCCGTCGGCAGTCGTTCGATGAGCGTGGCGACGGATGCCCAGATCTCGAGCTGTTCCGTGGTCAGGGGGGAGGCGTCCGGCTGCTCTGACATGACCTCAGACTAGGTCATCGTGCCTCGGAGATGGTTATCGGTGAACTTGCCTGAGCAAGCCCCAGGATCTACGGTTAACTTTCCCAAGCAAGTAAACAGACGCGTGTGCGTCGAGGAGAGGAAGCACCATGGATCTGCAGCTGCACGGGAAGACGGCGTTCATCAGCGGCTCGACGCAGGGCATCGGGTTCGCGATCGCCTCCGCGCTCGCCCGCGAAGGCGTGGACGTGACGGTGAACGGACGTGATGAGCAGCGTGTGGATGCGGCGGTCCGGCGACTGCGTGCGGAGCACCCCGGCTCGACGGTCTCAGGGCTGGCGGCGGACTTCGCGAGGCGAGAAGAGGTGGAGCGCCTGACGGAAGCCCTGGGCGACGTCGACATTCTCGTCAACAATGTGGGAATCTTCGGCCTTGCCGAGTTCGAGACGATCACGGACGACGACTGGAGTCGATACTTCGAGGTGAACGTCATGAGCGGAGTCCGGCTGTCCCGCCACCTTCTCGGAGGCATGCTTGCGCGGGGGTGGGGCCGCATCGTCTTCATCAGCAGCGAGTCCGGGGTGAACATCCCCGCCGACATGGTGCACTACGGCACGACGAAGGTCGCGATGGCCGCTCTCGGCAGCGGGCTGGCCAAACGCACCAGAGGCACCGCCGTGACTGTGAACACGATCCTCGGAGGGCCGACGTATTCGGACGGGGTGGTGGCGAGCGTTGCAGCCGTGGCAGAGGCGCAGTCCCTTCCGCCCGAGGTGATGAAAGCCTCCATCATCGGTCAGAACCGTACGACGCTGCTCGAGCGGTTCATCGAGCCCGATGAGATCGCGAGTCTGGTGACCTACATCGCCAGTCCTCGCTCATCGGCTACCAACGGCGCGGCGCTGCGGGCGGAGGGGGGAGTGCTCACCGCGATGCTGTAGCCGGGTGCACCTCGAGATCGAAAAAAACCGCACGCCGCGCTTATTGCTAGCTAAGCTAGTAGTCATGGAACGCTACATTCGCCTGCGCTGGGTGGGCCTGGTCTTCATCAGCATCGCCGTCTCGCTGATCATCGTCGACTCGACGATCGTGAATGTGGCGATTCCGGCGATCGTCGACGATCTCGGCATCACCTCCACCGAAGTGCAGTGGGTGCAGGAGGCGTACACGCTGGTGTTCGCCGCGCTGCTGCTCGTGTTCGGCAGCCTCGCGGATCGGCTCGGGCGTCGGCGCGTGATGATCATCGGAGTCGTGGTCTTCGCAGCATCCTCGGTGCTCGCGGCCTTCGCTCCGGACGGCGGGATGCTGATCCTCGCCCGTCTTGCGCAGGGAGTGGGCGGATCGATGATCCTGCCGACCACGCTGTCGATCATCAATGCCACCTTCCGCGGGCGCGAGCGGGGGATCGCCTTCGCGGTGTGGGGGTCGACGATCGGCGGAATGGCCGCTGTGGGACCGCTGCTCGGCGGATGGCTGACGACTGCCTTCTCCTGGCGGTGGGCGTTCGGGATCAACATCCCGCTGGGCATCATCATCGTCATCGGCGTGCTGCTCACGGTGGGGGAGTCGCGCAGCGACCGGACGTCGAAGATCGATGTGGTCGGGGCGATCCTCTCGGTCATCACCATGGCCAGCCTCGTGTTCGGCCTCATCGAGGGGCGCACGTACGGCTGGTGGCTCGTCGATCAACGTCCGCAGATCGGCGACTGGGCCTGGCCGCTCGATGTCTCTCCGATCCCCTTCGCCTTCGCGCTGGCGATCGTGGCACTCGTCGCGTTCATCGCATGGGGTGTGCATCGCGAGCGGCAGGGCAGGTCCACGCTGCTTGCTCTGCGTCTGTTCTCCATCCCCTCGTTCCGCAACGGCAACATCGCGGCGACAGTCGTGTCGCTGGGAGAGTTCGGCATCATCCTCGCTCTGCCCCTGTGGCTGCAGTTCGTCCTCGGCTTCGATGCGCTGCAGACCGGACTCCTGCTGCTCGCGCTCGCCCTCGGATCCTTCGTCGCGAGCGGTGCCGCGGGGGCGGCCAGCGGAAAGATCGCTCCGGTGTGGGTCGTCCGTGCGGGCCTCATCGCCGAGATCATCGGCGTCGCCGGAGTCGGCTTCGTCATCGCCCCCGATGCGTCGTGGGTGCCGCTGATCCCGTTCCTCTTCGTCTACGGCCTCGGTGTCGGCCTCGCCACCGCTCAGCTGACCGGCGTCGTGCTCGCCGATGTGCCGGTCGACGACAGCGGCGCGGCTTCGGGCACGCAGTCGACGTCACGACAGCTCGGTGCAGCGCTCGGGGTCGCAGTGCTCGGCACCGTGCTGTTCACGAGCACAGCCGGGATCCTCGCGTCATCACTCGACGCTCGAGGACTCCCGGCCGAGCAGCGCGATCAGATCGTGTCGGCGGTCGTCGACAGTGCGGGCGGAGCGATCAGCGGACTGGAGGCGCAGCCCGAGACGGCTGACATCGCCGACGACGCCAAGGCCGCGTTCTCCGACGGCACGCGTTTCGCGGCGTGGACGGCGGCAGGGTTCCTGTCCCTCGGCCTCCTGTCGACGATCTCCCTCGGAGCGACCGCCAAGACCCGACGTGAGGACCAGCCCGACGCGACGTCGGCCGCCTGATTCCTTCATGTACCCCGTGGCTACTCGATGTCTCACATCGTGTAGCCGACGACGCCGGCCGGGATGAACTCCATCGGCTTCGTCAGCTCGTTCTCGATGCCTGTGATCCGGCCGGTGTCCTCGGAGATGAGGAGGGTGTTCTGGTAGGACGTCCCCTCATCGCTCACCCGGAGCCTGACCGCGTCTCGGCCGAGCCGGTCCTGCGACTCAGCCAGCACCGTGAGCCCACCCGCATCGACGAGCATGTCGATCAGAGTGGCGTGCTGCTCGTCCGTCAGAGTCCAGTAGCTCGATAGCTGGCCGATGGCGACCAGGAGGTCTCCCGACGAACTTCTGTTCCGGCGTCGAGAGCCTCTGCTCAGAAGTCGGTCTCGCTAGCCCCCATCGACGGTCACTGCATTGCCCCACACCCAGCACCGGAACGTCCGGTCGCCTGCCCGGAACTCGATGCCTGCGGCCAACGGTGTCGACCGCGCGAGTTTCGCATCGACCCGCACCGCTTCGGGCCCGAAGCGCACCCAGGCGCGGACCGCACGATACGGCTGCGGATAGATCGTGACGGGCTGTTCCCGGAGCGCGAGCTCGCGCTCCGTCAGGGATTGAAGAGCGCCGGCGCGCGCTGCGGTGAGGATGGTCTGATGCTGAGAGCGCATGTCGTAGTGGGCTGCCAGGCGCTTGCTCGTGCCCATGCCGGCTCCCTTCTCCGGCCCAGTGACAATGGTAGCAAGATTCGAAGATTTGTTCTATTCTCGACTCATGCGACCAGCTCCTGCTCATCTGCCTGCGACTATATGGATGGTCGACGACATCCCGTCGCGAATGGTCTTCGCCGGGCGTCGGTGGAAGGTCTCCGACACGCCCACGCGACTCAGGGACTCGATCTGGTCGGCGGCGCCGGAGTCGGACCGAGGGTTGTACGGATGGCGGTTCCAGGGCACGGATGACGAGGGTCACTCCCTGGTGTTCGACGTCTTCCGGGGTGACGACGGCTGGCATGTGCACCACAGCTACGACTAGGGGTCAGGCGGACGGAATCCTTGTCCCGGCTCGGTCGGTGCGCGCTATCGTGTGGGCATGACGGACTCCGGCGCGACACTCCTCGCCGCGATCATCGCGGCCGGCGTGGCAGGAGTCGGACTGATCTGGTCTGTCGTCAGCTTCATGCTGACGAGGCGGACCCAGCGAGCCACGGATGCTCGTCAGGAGTGGTCGCGCCGATTCGAGCACGCGCATGAGCTCGCGTTCAGCTCCGACCTCAAGGAGGCGGCGAGCGGCCTCACGCTCATCGAGGCGCTCGCGCGTGAGCGGTGGGTCACGGACGAAGATCGGGCGACCGCGGTGAGCATCCTCTCTTCTCTCACGAGGGCGGCTGAGGCGCCGGCGGCGCAGCTGCGCGCGACGATCCTTGCGGAGGTCAGGAACCCGGCGGTCGCCGCTGCGCTCGGCAGAGTGGCGCCAGGGCCGAAGGGCCGGTTCGAGGTCTACCGCGACGCGTCCGGAGACTACCGATGGCGCCTCAAGAGCGCGGGAGGCCAATACCTGGCCGTCAGTGAGGGGCACTCCAGCGAGACTGCCGCGATGAGCTCGCTCGAACTGGCCCGTCGTGAACTCGGCAGAGAGCCACCGGAGTAAGTGGGCCGCGAGCGCGACGAGAAAGGCCGCCTGGAACCAGGCGGCCTTTCTCGTTATCTCGGGCTCCGCGTGCGAATTCTCATTCATGCAACGCGTGAACCGTGTGTGCCCCCGACAGGAGTCGAACCTGCGACCTACGGTACCGGAAACCGGCGCTCTATCCACTGAGCTACGGAGGCGTACCGATCGACAATATCACTGCTCGGGAGTGGTCTCCGACCCACCGGCCTCGGTCACCGGCGCGTCGCCCAGTTCGCCGAGCGCTGCGGCCAGCTTCTCGGCGAGGTAGCGGTGACCGTCGGTCGACGGATGCTTGCGGCCGATCTCGACATCGATGACCGACAGGTAGTTCTGGTCGGTGATCCAGTTCTGTGCGACGGGGGAGATGTACCACCATCCGCGAGCGGCGGCGAGTTCACCGAGATCGGCGTCGATGCGCGCGGTCTCAGCGCCCACGGGAAGTTCGTGCGGCGCCGGCCCCAGAATCACGATCGACGCGTCCGGATACTTCGCCGCCATGGCATCCCACGCGGCGGTGACGGCTTCGCGGTATCCGGCCTCGCCCTGCGCCCGGTCGTTGATCGACCCCTGGAGGATGATCAGGTCGGGGGTGAGTGTCGGGTCCAGAGCGGCGATGCGCACACCGAAGACCGGGCCATCGAGTCCGGGCTTGAGGTAACCGCTGCCGCGGACTCCGTCGACGATCGTCTGTCCGTCGATCAGGTCGGCGAGCTGATAGGCGTATCCGAGGGTCGGCTCGGTCGCGGCCGAGCCGTAGGTCCAGGAGTCGCCGAACACGAGAACGGTCGGATGCTCCGGAAGAAGAAGGGGAACCGGCGCGATCGCGACCGATTCGTCCGCTGCCGCCGCAGCACCTACGGGTGCCGAAGACGGCATCGGAACCCAGGGCCGCCACACGCCGAGGACGACTGCCGCGACCGCCAGGATCACTGCGACGGCGAGGCCCGCGACGGGCAGACGATAGCGGGCGGATGCGGCCTTCATGGCATGACTGTAGATCACGAATCCGCCCTCGCAAATTCGGGCGCGTGACGCGCCGTAAACTGGGAGGCCTATGAACCCTGAATCGCTCGCCACAGCCCTCCTCGCCGTCCTCGCACCGATCGCCGAGGAACGACGTCCTGGCGAGCCGTTCTCGCTGTCCGCGTCGGACATCGTGTTCGAACGTCCGCGCAACCGCGACCACGGCGACTGGGCCTCGAACATCGCGATGCGCCTGGCGAAGCCGTTCGGCACGAACCCGCGCGAGCTGGCGCAGCAGATCGCCGACGGCCTCGCGCAGGTGGATGGCGTGCAGACCGCCGAGGTCGCAGGGCCCGGCTTCATCAACATCCGCCTCGACGCGGCTGCCGCCGGCGCGCTGGCGAAGCTCATCGTCGAAGCCGGCGCCGAGTACGGGCGCAACGACACGCAGGCCGGTCACAGCATCAACATCGAGTTCGTGAGCGCGAACCCGACCGGGCCGCTGCACATCGGCCACACTCGCTGGGCGGCGCTCGGCGATGCGATCGCCCGGGTGCTCGCGGCCTCCGGCGCGAAGGTCGCGAGGGAGTACTACATCAACGATGCCGGAGTGCAGATGGAGCGCTTCGCGAATTCGGTGCTGGCCGCAGTCAAGGGCGAACCAACTCCCGAGGGCGGGTACGCCGGCAGCTACATCGGCGATCTGGCCGCTCGTGTTCTCGAGGCGCGTCCGGACCTGCTCGAGCTCTCCGGTGACGAGCAGGTGGTCGTCGCGCGGGAGCTCGCCTACGGTTTCCAGCTGGAGGAGCAGAAGCAGTCGCTCTCGAAGTTCAACGTCGACTTCGACGTGTGGTTCTCGGAGCGCACGCTGCACGCCAAGGACGCGGACGGCGTCAGCTTCGTCGATCGCGCCGTCGACCGCCTGCGCGAGCAGGGACACGTGTTCGACGACGAGGGTGCAGTGTGGGTGCGCACCACCGACTTCGGTGACGACAAGGATCGCGTGATCCGTCGCTCCAACGGCGAGTACACGTACTTCGCCGCCGACGCCGCGTACTACCTGGACAAGGGTGACCGAGGCTTCGAGTACAAGCTGTACCTTCTCGGAGCCGACCACCACGGCTACGTCCACCGCCTCAAGGCGATCGCCGGCGCCGCCGGGGAAGACCCTGAGAAGAACGTCGAGGTGCTGATCGGTCAGCTGGTCTCGGTCGGGGGAGCGCGGCTGAGCAAGCGTGCGGGCAACATCATCGAGATGGACGATCTGCGCGAATGGCTCGGCACCGATGCGCTGCGCTACTCGCTCGAGCGCTCGCCTGCTGACTCGCCGCTCGCTCTCGATCCTGAGCTGCTGCAGAAGCGCACGAACGACAACCCGGTGTTCTACGTGCAGTACGCGCATGCCCGTACGCACAACGTGGCCCGCAATGCCGCCGACTCCGGTGTGGATCGCTCGGAGTTCGCGCCCGAGACGCTCACGCATGAGACCGAGAGCGCTCTGCTCGGCGCTCTGCAGGAGTTCCCCCGCATCGTTGCGTTCGCGGCCGAGGTGCGCGAGCCGCACCGCGTCGCGCGCTACCTCGAGGAGCTCGCCGGCCTGTACCACCGCTGGTACGACAACTGCCGCGTGATCCCGCAGGGCGACGACCCCATCGAGACCGTGCACCGCACGCGTCTGTGGCTCAATGACGCCGCAGGGCAGGTCTTCCGCAACGGCCTCGACCTGCTCGGCGTGTCCGCTCCCGAGCGCATGTGACCTCTGCCGTCGTCCGTGCCGTAGGGCAGGATGGCAGCATGAGCGACGACAATCACACCCTTCCTTACCCGTCCGCGGATTCCGAGCATCCGACGCTCGTGATCCCGGGTGGGAAGGACGGCGGGGATGCCGGTGCCACACCGCCGAAGCGCGCGCGCAAGCGCTGGCCCTGGGTGCTGCTGATCGTCGTGGTCGTTCTCGCTGTTCTCGGCGTCGCTGCGGAGCTCATCGCGCGCGCTGTCCTGCCCGGCATCGTGCGGGGCATGGTGATCGAGGAGCTCGACCTGCCGGCCGACCAGAAGCTCGCCGTCGAAGCCGACGGCATCCTGATCCCGCAGCTGATCGGCGGAACGCTGGACACCCTGCATCTCTCGACCGACTCGGTCACGCTGGAGGGGATCACGGGCGCCGTCGACGTCACCGCCACGGGCGTGCCGCTGCGCGGCGGTGACCTCGCATCCGCATCCGGCACGATCCGCATCGACGAGTCGCAGTTCACGTCCCTGCTCTCGAACACCGAGCTGCCGATCGACACGGTCACGCTCGAATCGCCGAACGCGACGGTCGCAGGTTCGGTGAGCGTTCTCGGCCTCGCCATCCCGGTATCGCTCACGGTGACCCCGGGGGTGGCCGAGGGAGATCTCGAGCTCACTCCTGTCGGCCTCACCGTCGGCGGACTCGAGGTCGACGCGGATCAGGTCGGCTCGAGTCTCGGTGCTCTGGGGGAGCAGCTCACCCAGACGCAGCGCATCTGCATCGCGGACCAGCTTCCCGCCGGCATCACCCTCACGGGCCTCCAGATCGACGGATCGGAGGCTGTGATCGACGTCGATGTCGACGGTGCGATCGCGACCGATCAGACCCTGCTCGAGAAGGGCACCTGCGCCTGAGACGGGCTCAGTCCTCGTCGGTTCCGAGACGGGCCTCGCGCTCGGCCTTCTGCGCCTCCCGAAGCTCGGACGTCGCCAGCGCGACCTCCGCTTCGGCGCGCTGCACACGTCGCTGGGGGAAGGTCGTCGCGCCGAACCGCGCGTGCACCCGGTCCTTGCGTTCCTCCTCCGACGTGACGATGTAGGCGCACGCGATCAGGATGACCTGGGTCGACAGGTTGAGCCAGATGAGCAGCGCCAGCAGAGTGGCGAAGGAGGCGAGGAGGGGGTTGCTCGTCGCGCCGCCGATGAACAGGCCGGACAGCTCCTGCAGCACGAGCAGCCCGACTCCGCCGATGAGGGACCCGATCCAGAGTGAACGGCCTGCGGGGCGCAGCCCGGAGAGCAGGCGGAACACCCCGGCGATGAGCACCGTGTCGAGTGCCAGCACGACGACCAGGGAGACGATCCGGATGCTCCAGGATGCCGCGGGCGAATCCTCGGGAATGCCGAGCAGACCGCTGATCCAGGTGATCCCGAGCCGACCGGCGAATGTGACGGCCGCTGCGGCGACGAACAGCACGGCGACGCCGGCCGCGAGCAGCAGGTTGCGGAGCATGACCCAGATGAACAGCACGTCGGCATGCGCGGTTCCGGCGAGGACGCGCACCGCGGTGCGCAGCGATCCGACGGCGCCGAGCGCCGAGCCGATCAGCGCGACCGTCGAGATGGCGCCCGCGACGGAGAGCGATATCGGCTCCTTGAGATCGTCGGGATTGACGACGCCGTCTTCGCCGATGAGACCGGGCACCACGGACTGCACGGCGGAGATGATCGCGTTCCAGGCGTCGGGATTGCCGGCGAGCCAGAGAGCGGCGATCGAGAACCCCAGGAGCACGGCGGCGAAGACGCTGAAGAGAGCGCGGTATGTCACGCTGTCGGCGAGCATCGGGCCCCGCCGCTCGGAGTAGAGCAGGAACGCGCGGACCGGGCGCCGTGTCAGAGCCCAGCGGATCGCCGACGCGCTGACGCGCGCGATCAAGCCGGGGCGTCGGGCATCGGGTGCTGCGGATTCGGTGCTCATCTCCACCACCTTAGGAGTCGGCGGGATGTGTCCGCAGGGGGTTGACGCCGGGCGTCACCATGACTGATGCGGCATGCACGGTGCCCTAGAATCGGGGGCAACCTCGCAGTGCGCGCATCCGCCCGAGACCCGTCCCACGATTGGTGTTCCTTGCTTTCCCCTGCCGACTCGCTCGCCCCGGAATGGCTCGTCGTGCCCGACGACGCGAATGATCTTCCCACCGCCGTGTGGCCGGCGTCCGCCGTCCGCGGTGACGACGGAGCGCTGCGGCTCGCGGGGATCTCCGCCACCGATCTCGCGGAGTCGTACGGCACGCCGCTGCTCGTGATCGACGAGGACGAGGTGCGATCTCGGGCCCGCGCATTCCGCTCGTCCTTCGACGCGGCCGCCGCCGCCCACGGCACGACTGCGCGGGTGTATTACGCCGGCAAGGCGCTGCTGACCACGACGATCGCGCGCTGGGTGACCGAAGAGGGACTCAACGTCGACGTGTGCACCGGTGGTGAACTCGAGGTCGCACTCGCGGCCGGCGTCTCTCCGTCGTCGCTGGGGTTCCACGGGAACAACAAGTCGGTCGCCGAGCTCGAGCGCGCGGTCGAGGTGGGCATCGGCACGATCATCGTCGACAGCGCGATCGAGATCGAGCGTCTCGCGGCGATCACCGCCAGGACCGGCGCTGTGCAGCGGGTGCTGGTGCGGGTCATCAGCGGCGTGCACGCCGAGACTCACGACTTCCTCGCGACGGCCCACGAAGACCAGAAGTTCGGCTTCCCGCTGCCCGAGGCCGAGCAGGCCGTCGCGCGCATCAGGGAGATTCCGGGAATCGAGTTCGCCGGCCTTCACTGCCACATCGGATCGCAGATCTTCGGCGTCGCGGGCTTCCGCGAGTCGGCGTCGCGCGTGCTCGAGCTCCATGCGACTCTCCTCGAGGGCGGACCGGTTCCGCAGCTCAACCTCGGCGGAGGGTTCGGAATCGCCTACACGAGCGTCGACGACCCGACGCCGATCGAGACCCTCGCGGGCGAGATCGTCGCCGCCGTCGCCGAAGGCTGCGCCGCGCGAGGCATCGCCGTGCCCACGCTGTCGTTCGAGCCGGGCAGGGCCATCGTCGGCACCGCCGGAGTGACGCTCTACGAGGTCGGGACGACCAAGGACGTCGCGCTCGATTCGGGCGCGACCCGGCGCTACATCAGCGTCGACGGCGGAATGAGCGACAACGCCAGGACGGCGCTGTACGACGCGCAGTTCTCGGCTCGACTCGCCTCCCGGATCGGCATCGGCTCGCCGCAGCTCAGCAGGGTCGTGGGCAAGCACTGCGAGTCCGGCGACATCGTCGTCGACCATGAGTACCTTCCGGCCGACGTCTCTCCCGGCGATCTGCTCGCGGTCCCCTCGACCGGTGCGTACTGTGCGCCGCTCGCGAGCAACTACAACCATGTCCCTCGCCCTCCGATCGTCGCTGTGAGCGACGGCCGATCGGCGGTCATCGTCCGCGGTGAGACGATCGCCGACGTGCTGTCTCGCGACGTCGGTGTCGCGGCCCCCGAGAGCCACGGGTGATCCGCGCGACGAACGACGCGGTCCCCGACGAAGCACGACTGAACCACCCTCCTAAGGAGAGATGCAATGACGACTGAGTATCGACGACTTCGGGTGGCGCTCCTCGGCGCCGGAGCGGTCGGCTCCCAGGTGGCCGCCCTGCTGCTGCGCCACGGCGATGAGCTCGCCGACCGGGCGGGTGCCACGCTGGAGCTCGCCGGCATCGCGGTGCGCAACCTCGATGCGCCGCGCGAGACCGATCTGCCGAAAGAGCTGTTCACGACCGATGCCGAATCGCTGATCCTCGGCTCCGACATCGTGATCGAGCTGATCGGCGGCATCGAGCCCGCCCGCACGAGCATCCTGCAGGCGATCGGCTCCGGTGCCGACGTCGTGACCGCCAACAAGGCGCTGCTGGCCACTCACGGCCCCGAGCTCTTCGAAGCGGCCGACCGCGTGGGCGCATCCGTCTACTATGAGGCCGCCGCCGCCGGTGCCATCCCGATCATCCGCCCGCTGCGCGACTCTCTCGCCGGTGACCGCGTGGTGCGCATCATGGGAATCGTGAACGGCACGACCAACTACATCCTCGACCGCATGGACACCGAGGGCGCCGACTTCGCCGATGTGCTCGCCGACGCGCAGCGTCTCGGATACGCCGAGGCCGACCCGACCGCCGACGTCGAGGGATACGACGCCGCGCAGAAGGCCGCGATCCTCGCGAGCCTCGCCTTCCACACGGCTGTTCCGCTCGACGCCGTGTACCGCGAGGGCATCACGACCATCACCGCGTCGATGATCGATGAGGCGCGCGCAGCCGGCTTCGTCATCAAGCTGCTCGCCGTGTGCGAGCGCATCGAGGCCAACGGCACCGAGTCGATCTCGGTGCGCGTCTACCCGGCCCTCGTGCCGACGTCGCACCCTCTCGCGTCGGTGCACGGCGCCAACAACGCCGTGTTCGTCGAGGCCGAGGCTGCGGGCTCGCTCATGTTCTACGGCGCAGGCGCCGGTGGCGTGCAGACCGCATCCGCCGTGCTCGGAGACGTCGTGTCGGCGGCCCGACGGCACATCGCCGGCGGCGTCGGCGTGGGGGAGTCCACCAGGGCCAACCTCCCGGTGGTGCCGATCGGTCATGTCACCACCCGCTACCAGATCACCCTCGAGGTCTCGGACGCCCCCGGTGTGCTCGCGACCGTCGCCGGCATCCTCAGCGACGGATCGGTCTCCGTCGCGACCGTGGTTCAGACGGTCGAAGGAGAGGACGAGCCCACCGCTCGTCTCGTCATCGGCACGCACCGGGCCACGGACGCCGCGCTCAGCGCCACGGTCGACGCACTCGCCGCCAGCTCTGTCGTCGAGCGGGTCGTCTCGGTGCTCCGCGTGGAAGGCGAGTGACGATGGCGGCAGGGCGCACGGTCGAGGTGACCGTGCCGGCGACCAGCGCCAACCTCGGTCCCGGATTCGACACGCTCGGACTCGCGCTCAGCGTCTACGACACGCTTCTCGTGACCGAGCTCGCCGCCGGCGAGCTCGAGATCGAGGTCTCGGGTTCCGGCGCGAGCGAGATCCCTCGTGACGACTCGAACCTGATCGTCCGCACGATCGCTCACGTGTACGCCGACGTCGATCGCGCCGTCCCGGGCCTGCGCATCGTCGCGGAGAACGGGGTGCCCCACGGGCGCGGACTCGGGTCCTCCGGCGCGGCGGTCGCGGCGGGGATCCTCGCGGCGAAGGGCCTGCTCGAGGGCGACGTCGAGATCGACGACGCCGACATGCTGCGCCTCGCCACCGAGATCGAAGGGCACCCCGACAACGTGGCTCCCGCGCTGTTCGGCGGTCTGACGATCGCCTGGGTCGGCGAACGAGGTCCTCAGCACAAGAAGCTCCTCGTGCACCGCGGCGTCTCGCCGCTCGTGCTCGTTCCGTCGTACACGATGTCGACGTCGAAGGCGCGATCGCTGCAGCCGCCGCAGGTGTCGACGGCCGATGCGGTCTTCAACGTCTCGCGCTCGGCGCTGCTCATCGCCGCGCTGATGCAGAGCCCGGAGCTGCTGCTCGACGCGACCGCCGACCGACTGCATCAGGACTACCGCGCCGAGGCGATGCCCGAGACGCAGCGGCTCGTCCAGACGCTCCGTGCGGCAGGTTTCGCCGCCGTGGTGTCCGGCGCCGGACCCAGCGTGCTGGTTCTCGCAGACGGCCCCGGAAGTCGTCAGGACGCCGTGGAACTCGCGGAATCGACGACCGACACCCCGTGGGACGCGCTGCTGCTCGCGGTCGACGTGCGTGGTGGTACAGTGGGGAATCGAGCGGAGGGCTCCACGTAACTGCGTGAATCTGGCCCCATTGCAACTCTGCAAGACCCGCACGCAAAACCCCTGTCGCACTGCTCTCACCGAGAACCTCGTTCTTTCCGAGAACCCAGTGCAGAGGCTGGCTGACGCCGAGCGTCAGCCCGTGCGATCGCGCGCAGCACCCGTTGTGCGCGTGCCGCTCATGTCCCCGAGACCAAAGAGGGAGTACTCGTGGAGAATTTCTCCGAGACCCAGAACGACCAGGCGGCACCCGCCGCCGAGGCTGCGGCGAAGGCCGCGAGCTCCGACGCCGCGACGACCGCCGCGACCGAGGTCGCACCGGCCCGCAAGCGCGCTCCGCGCCGTGCGAGCACCGCGACCGCCGCCGCGAAGGCTGAGAAGGCCGAGAAGGCCGCAGCATCCACCGACAGCGCACCGGCCACCGAGGCTCCCGCAGCCGAGGCACCCGCCGCCGACGCGGCACCCAAGGCGAAGGCCCCTCGCCGCAGCCGTGCGAAGAAGGCTGACGCAGAGAACGCTGAGTCTCCTGCGGCGACCGCCGAGGCTCCTGCAGCCTCCGCGCCGGCACCCGCCGAATCCACCGAGGCTCCCGCAGCGAAGACCGCAGAGTCCAACGGCTCCGCGGACGCCGGTTCCGCAGAGGCGGGTTCTGCCGACGAGCCGAAGAAGACCACCGGTCGCGGACGCCGCACGGCGAAGAAGCCTGCTGCCGAGGCCGAGACTCCCGCAGCCGAGAAGCCTGCTGACGCCGCACCGGCCGAGGCAGCACCCGCGGCGGACTCCTCCTCGGATTCCGGCGACGGCGAGGAGCAGGGCGGTCGCAACCGCAACCGCAACCGCAGCCGTAACCGCGGACGCGGCCAGAACGGCAACGGCCAGGGCGGCGAGCAGCAGCCCCAGCAGCAGCAGCCGCAGACGGCACCCGCCGAAGACGAGGGCGGCAACGGCCGCAACCGTCAGCGCAACAAGCGCCGCGGCGGCGCGCCGACGGACGAGTTCGACACCGAGATCGGCGAGGACGACGTCCTCGTCCCGATCGCCGGAATCCTCGACGTGCTCGACAACTACGCCTTCGTCCGCACGACCGGATACCTCGCCGGCCCCAGCGACGTCTACGTGTCGCTCGGACAGGTCAAGAAGTACAACCTCCGCAAGGGCGACGCGATCGTCGGCTCGATCAAGCAGCCCCGCGAGGGCGAGCAGCAGGGCCGCCAGAAGTACAACGCGCTGGTGAAGGTCGACTCGATCAACGGCCTGTCGATCGACGACGCCGCGACCCGTGTGGAGTTCGGCAAGCTCACGCCGCTCTACCCGCAGGAGCGTCTGCGTCTCGAGACGGCGCCCGAGAAGCTCACGCAGCGCATCATCGATCTCGTGGCCCCGATCGGCAAGGGACAGCGCGGCCTCATCGTCGCGCCGCCCAAGGCCGGCAAGACGATCGTCCTGCAGCAGATCGCCAACGCGATCGCGCAGAACAACCCCGAGGTCCACCTCATGGTCGTGCTCGTCGACGAGCGCCCCGAAGAGGTCACCGACATGGAGCGCACGGTGAAGGGCGAGGTCATCGCCTCGACCTTCGACCGTCCGGCAGAAGACCACACCACGGTCGCCGAGCTCGCCATCGAGCGCGCCAAGCGTCTCGTCGAGCTGGGCCGCGACGTCGTCGTGCTGCTCGACTCGATCACCCGCCTCGGCCGTGCGTACAACCTCGCTGCTCCGGCATCCGGACGGGTGCTCTCGGGTGGCGTCGACGCCTCGGCGCTGTACCCGCCCAAGCGCTTCTTCGGTGCTGCGCGCAACATCGAGAACGGCGGATCCCTGACGATCCTCGCCACGGCGCTGGTCGAGACCGGCTCCAAGATGGACGAGGTGATCTTCGAGGAGTTCAAGGGCACCGGCAACAGCGAACTGCGCCTGTCGCGCCAGCTCGCCGACAAGCGCATCTTCCCGGCCGTCGACGTCAACGCGTCGAGCACCCGCCGCGAAGAGATGCTGCTGTCGACCGACGAGGTCAAGATCACCTGGAAGCTGCGTCGCGCCCTTGCAGGCCTCGACCAGCAGCAGGCGCTCGAGGTCGTCCTGGGCAAGCTCAGGGAGACCCACTCGAACGTCGAGTTCCTCGTGCAGATGCAGAAGTCGATTCCGACGCTCCCCTCGGGTGCGCACGGACACGACAACAACATCCGCTGAGCGGAGCCGGGGTGTTCGAGTCCGTCCAGACTCTGATCGACGAGCATCGCCGGGTGCAGGAGGAACTCTCCGACCCGGCGGTACACGCCGATGCTGCTCGGGCGAAGCGCGTCAACCGTCGCTACGCCGAGCTGTCGAGGATCGTCGCCGCCTATGAGGCCTGGGCTGCGGCATCCGATGACCTCGACGCCGCGAGGGAGCTCGCCCGCGAGGACGAGGCGTTCGCCGCTGAGATCCCGACCCTCGAAGAGGGGCTGCAGTCATCGCAGGAGAAGCTGCGCCGACTGCTCATCCCACGCGATCCCGATGACGCGCGCGACGTCATCATGGAGATCAAGGCGGGGGAGGGCGGCGCCGAGTCGGCGCTGTTCGCCGCGGATCTGCTGCGCATGTACATCCAGTACGCAGCCTCCAAGGGCTGGAAGACCGAGCTCCTCGAGCGCAACGAATCCGATCTCGGCGGCTACAAGGACGTCCAGGTCGCGATCAAGGGATCGTCCTCGGACCCCGCCCAGGGCGTCTGGGCGCACCTGAAGTACGAAGGCGGCGTGCACCGCGTGCAGCGCGTGCCCGCGACCGAGTCGCAGGGGCGCATCCACACCTCGACCACCGGAGTGCTGGTGTTCCCCGAGGTCGACGAGCCCGACGAGATCGCGATCAATCAGAACGACCTGAAGATCGATGTCTTCCGGTCCTCGGGCCCGGGCGGTCAGTCCGTCAACACGACCGACTCGGCCGTGCGCATCACCCACGTGCCCAGTGGAATCGTCGTGTCGATGCAGAACGAGAAGTCGCAGCTGCAGAACCGTGAGGCCGCGATGCGCGTGCTCCGGGCGCGACTACTGGCGAAGCAGCAGGAGGAGCTGGATGCCGCGGCATCCGATGCACGCAAGTCACAGATCCGCGGCATGGATCGGTCCGAGCGCATCCGCACCTACAACTTCCCCGAGAATCGCATCGCCGACCATCGCACGGGATTCAAGGCCTACAACCTCGATCAGGTGATGGACGGCGCTCTCGAGCCGATCATCGAGAGTGCGATCCAGGCCGACGAAGAGGCTCGACTCGCCGCGGTGGGCTCCGACTCCTGAGGTGACGCCGCTGAGCTGCGGCGCGGGTCAGGAGCGGGCCGCGTACCGGTGCTCCGGCCGTCCGGTCGCCCCGTAACGCAGGCGGACCTCCACGACCGTCCGAGCAGCGAGAGCCGCGAGGTGGCGCTGCGCGGTGGCGCGCGAGATCCCGACGCGCTCTCCGACTTCTGCGGCCGACGCCTCGCCGTCGCCGAGAGCGGCGAGCACCAGCTGCTCGGTCGCGGATCGCGAGACAGACACCGGTTCTCCGGATCCGTGGAGGATCGCCAGGGCGCGATCGGTGTCCTCCTGGCGAAGGGGACGATCTCCGGCGAGCAAGTTGCGGTACCGCGCGTAGCGCTCGAGCAGACCGACCAGCGCCCGACGATCGAACGGCTTCAGCAGGTACCCGACGGCGCCTGATCTGAGCGCGCGTCGAATCGTCGGCGCGTCGTCGGCGGCCGAGATGAGGATCGCGTCCACGCCGCTCTCGCGCACGAGGGCGATGCCGTCTCCGTCCGGGAGGAAGACGTCCGCCAGGAGGAGGTCAGGGCGTGATGAGCGGATGCCGTCCCGTGCCTCGGCGAGGGTGCGGACGGGCTCCAGTGCCGAGAATCCGGGCTGGTCGTCGATGATGCTCCGGTGCAGTCGTCCGACGCGGAAGTCGTCGTCGAGGATCAGCACCCGCAGGGGATCGTTCATCGGTTCTCCTCAGTCGTCGATGTGTCGGTGACGGCGCCACCGAGTCGAGCGGCGAACACGGCACCGTGCTCCTCGCCTCCTGCGTCGATGATCCAGAGATCGCCGCCGCGGCGTCGCGCGATGTCTCGAGCCAACGGGATGCCGAGCCCGCGGCCGTGCACGCGGTCTGTGTCGTCGTCGCGCGGCTGACTCGGAGCCATCGGGTCGATCCCCGCGAGGCCCGGTCCCGAGTCTGCGACCGTGACGACGAGCGCGTCGCCGTCTCCGAGCACCGCGACCTCGACCCAGCGGGGAGTCCGCGCTCCGGCGACGGCGGCGGTCACCGCGTTGTCGACGAGGTTGCCCACGACGGCGGCGACGTCCTCCGGTTCTGCCACGCTGCCGATCAGCTGGCTCTCGTCCGCGACGCGCAGGGAGACGCCGCGTTCACCGGCCTCGATCCCCTTGGCGCCCAGGAAAGAGTGCAGGAACGGGTCGCTGAGCAGGTCGAGCCCGGCGACGGGGAATGTGACCGAGCCGCGCTCGACGAGCTCATCGAGGAATCCCCGAGCATCGTCGATCCTGGCTGCGTCGATGAGCCCCGCGACCACGTGCATCCGGTTCGCGAACTCGTGACGCTGCACGCGCAGGGCGGCGGTCACGGCTTGCACGGTCTCCAGTCGCTCCGTCAGAGCGATGAGGTCGGTGCGGTCACGGATGATCAGCACATGTCCGAGCGGCCTGCCGTCGCGGATCACCGGACGGGAATCGATGTAGAGCACGCGGTTGTCCACGACGGTGCTCGACGTCGTGGGCGCTCCCGTCGCGGTCTCGACGACAGCGGTCGGCAGCGAGAGCTCCGCCAGCCGTCGTCCCACAGCGGCGTCGAGACCGAGCATCCGATCGGCCGCATCATTGCTCACCCGCACGATCCCTGCCGTGTCGACGGCCAGGACGCCGTCATCCACGCCATTCAGCACTGCTGTCTGGTTCTGCACGAGCGCCACGAGCTCCTCGGGCTGCACGCCGAGCGTCAGGCGCTCCCAGCGACGGCGCAGCAGCAGGAACGCGAGGAGAGCCAGCGCCAGGGCACCGGCGGCGGTAATGCCGATCACCGCGAGCAGCGGAGGCAGGTCATCGAAGACGCCTGTGCGCTCGAATCCGACGCTGACCTCGCCGACGGGGATCCCCGCATCGTCGAGCACGGGGACCTTGGCGCGAGCCGACTCGCCGAGGGTTCCGGTTTGCCAGTCGACCACCTCGTTCCCGGCGAGCACCTCCTCGAAGGGTGTGCTCACCATCTGGCCGATGCGTGAACTGGTGGGATGGGCGAGGCGGATGCCGTCCTCATCGGCGATAACGACGAACAGTGCACCGGTGCGGTCAGAGACGTCCGCTGCAAGGCGCGCGAGCTCGCCCTTCCTGAGCTCGTCCGGGTGCGGCGCCTCTTCGGCGGCCGAGATTCGTGCGACCTCGTCGCGGACCTGCGGGTCCTCGGCGAGGGTCCGGGCGATGCCGAGGGCAGTGGACTCGGCTTCGGTGCGAAGCTGCTGCACGGCGAGAAGGAGGTACACGCCGGTGCACATCACGACGACAAGGGCGACCGTGGCGAGATGCAGCAGCAGCGTGCGGGTCGCGAACCGAGGTCGCGTCGTCGTCGTCGACACCGTGGTCCTTCCTTCTCTGCTCCCGCGCAATATGCGCAGAACCCACGCTACGCGCACAACATCCGAGAATGCGGCATACCGCGCTCTGCGGGGAGGGATTGCCTAGTCTCGTCAGGATCCGTCGCAGTCGACGGAGCTTCGACGAAGGAGTCACAGCATGCTCGATGCACTCACCGGCCTGTCCACGGCCGCAGAAGAGGCGCCGACCTACGACCTCGCGTTCGTGCCGCCCGAATGGGTTCTGGTCCTCCTGGGATTCACCATGGTGCTGGCCTTCATGACGCTGATCATGACGAAGCGACTGACGCCCATGGTGGCGCTGATCCTCGTGCCGACCGTGTTCGGGCTGTTCGCCGGTGCGGGGCTCGGCATGGGCGACATGATCCTCGATTCGATCGCCACGATGGCCCCGACCGCAGCGCTGCTGATGTTCGCGATCATGTTCTTCGGCATCATGATCGACGTCGGTCTGTTCGATCCGCTGATCCGGGTGATCACACGTGTTCTCGGTGATGACCCGGCGAAGGTCGTGCTGGGAACCGCGATCCTCGCGGGAGCCGTCTCGCTCGACGGCGACGGCTCGACGACGTTCATCATCACGACGTCGGCGATGCTGCCGATCTACCTCCGTCTCGGCATGAGTCCGGTCGTCCTCACGTGCGTCGCCGGCTTGATGAACGGCACTCTGAACATCGTTCCCTGGGGCGGGCCGACGGTGCGCGCGGCGACCGCTCTGGGACTGCAGCCGACGGACATCTTCGTCCCCATGCTGCCGGCTCTCGGCGTCGGCATCGTCGTGACGCTGGGCTTCGCCTGGATGCTCGGACTGGGGGAGCGCCGCCGACTCGGGCGTCTCGACTCCGAAGGGCTGCTCACGGGTTCCGACGGCGGTGCTCTTTCTACAGTGCCGAAGATCTTCCGCGGTGCCGGACCGAAGCCCGGCGCCCGTGCAGCGCTCCGCACCGGCAACATCGTCGTCGTCGCCGGTGGGCGAGGGCCCGTCGCCGCGGCCAGCGTCGACCCGGCCGACACCGCCATGGCGGACACCATGCTCGACCCCGCGCGCCCGACGCTGAGGCCGCGACTGATCTGGTTCAACCTCGCGCTCACCGTCGCCGTCATGGTGCTGCTCGTTCTCGACATCATGCCGCTCCCGTATGTGTTCATGGTCGGTGCCGCCGTCGCGCTGCTGGTCAACTTCCGAGGGATCAAGGAACAGGCGTCCGAGATCGTGGCCCATGCGCCCAGCATCGTCGGTGTCGTCTCGATGGTGATCGCGGCCGGAGTCCTGGTCGGCGTCCTGACCGGCACCGGGATGGTCGATGCGATGGCGACCTGGATCACCGACGTGCTTCCGCCTGCGCTCGGCCCCTTCCTCGCACCCATCACCGGTGTTCTGTCGATCCCGTTCACATTCTTCATGTCGAACGACGCCTTCTACTTCGGCATCCTGCCGGTGCTGTCGCAGAGCGCGGCGACGTTCGGCATCGACCCCGTCGAGATGGCGAGGGCATCGATCATCGGTCAGCCGGTCCACCTGCAGAGCCCGCTCGTGCCGGCGATCCTGCTGCTCGTCTCGCTCGCCAGCGTCAACCTGGGCGATCACCACAGGAAGGTGCTGTGGCGCGCGGTGATCGTGTCGCTCGTGATGCTTGCCGTCGGCATCCTGTCGGGCGCGATCCCCTTCTTCGTCGCCCAGTGAGAGCGATATGCTCGGCGCGTGATCACCTTCCTCTTCCGCGCGCTGATGTACGTCATCTCGGCCGGTCTCGGTCTCATCGTGGCCGACCTCGCGCTCGAGGGGTTCCAGATCCAGTGGGACCAGTGGTGGGGGTTCGTGCTCTGCATCCTGATCTTCGCCGTGCTGCAGAGCGTGCTCTCACCATGGGTCAGCAAGATCGCGGATCGCTATGCACCGGTCCTGATGGGCGGCATCGGCATCTTCTCGACGCTCATCGCCCTCGTGGTCGTCGTCCTGCTGCCGATCGGCGGGCTGCGCATCGTCGATCTCGTGGGCTGGCTGCTCGGATCGGTGATCGTCTGGCTGATCACGGCGCTCGGCAGTGTGCTGCTGCCACTGATCTTCCTTCGCAAGAAGGTCGACAAGGTGAGGTCTCGCCGCGGGGCGGTCTGAGAGCGCGGGCGCGTCAGATCGAGTAGTCGGGTGCGGTGAGCACCGCTCGGGTGTCCTCGCCCATGACCCGTGCACGGGGCTTGGCGGGCACACCGACGAGGATGCTGTCCGCCGGGGCGTCGCGCGTGACCACGGCATTCGCTCCGACCACGGAGCCCTCGCCGATCGTGATCGGTCCGAGGATCTTCGCGCCTGCTCCCACGGCCACGCCGTCGCCGAGCGTCGGATGCCGCTTGCCTGAGTCACGCGTGCGGCCGCCGAGAGTGACCCCGTGATACAGCATCACATCGTCGCCGACCTCTGCCGTCTCGCCGATGACCACGCCCATGCCATGGTCGATGAAGAAGCGTCGACCGATGCGCGCGCCGGGGTGGATCTCGATCCCGGTGAGCCATCGCGACACCTGTGATGTCGCACGGGCGAGCAGCCGCAGCCGGCGGCGCCACAGCGCATGCGAGACCCGATGTGCCCAGATCGCGTGCATCCCCGGATACAGCAGTGCCACCTCGGCGCCGCTGCGCGCGGCGGGGTCGCGAAGTCGGGCTGCCGCGATGTCCTCGCGCATTCGGCCGATCATGTCCATCGGGAGTTCAGGCCTCGCGCAGATCCTCGTAGAGCGCGGTCGAGAGGTAACGCTCGCCGAACGAGGGGATGATGACGACGATCGTCTTCCCCGCAGCCTCCGGGCGCTGGGCGACCTGCAGAGCGGCCCAGATCGCGGCTCCGCTCGACATGCCCACGAGGATGCCCTCGCGGCTCGCGGTCTCGCGCGCGACACGGATGGCATCGTCGAACGTGACGTCGATGACCTCGTCGAGGACATCACGATCGAGGATGGGAGGCACGAAGTTCGGTCCGATGCCCTGGATCTTGTGCGGCCCGGGGTGTCCCTCGGTGAGGATGGGCGAATCCTTGGGTTCGACGGCGACGATCTTCACGCCGGGGACGCGCTCCTTCAGGACCTGACCGACGCCCGTGATGGTTCCGCCCGTGCCGATGCCGGCGACGAGGTAGTCGACGGAGCCCTCCGTGTCGCGGAGGATCTCCTCGGCCGTCGTGCGGCGGTGGATCGCGGGGTTCGCCTCGTTGGCGAACTGCTTCGCGAGAATGGCACCCGGAGTGCGGGCGGCGATCGCCTCCGCCTCGGCGATCGCGTTCGTCATGCCCTTCGTGGGGTCCGTGAGGATGAGTTCGGCGCCGAACGCCTTGAGAAGGAGGCGCCGCTCCTTGGACATCGACGCGGGCATCGTGAGGATCACCTTGTACCCACGCGCGGCGCCGACCATCGCCAGCGCGATACCGGTGTTGCCGCTGGTCGCCTCCACGATCGTGCCTCCGGGCTTCAGCTCGCCCGAGGCCTCCGCAGCGTCGACGATGGCGATGCCGAGCCGGTCTTTGACGCTCGAGGCCGGGTTGTAGAACTCGAGCTTGGCGAGAACTGTCGCGCCGAGGCCCTCGGTGACCCGGTTCAGACGAACCAGGGGAGTGTTGCCGAAAGCGGAGGTGATGTCGGAGTGGATACCGGGCATGGGGAGAGCCTTCCTGTGCGGGGGACTGCGCGCTCCAGCCTAGGCGAGAGCCCTAGGGGGGTGGGCAATATGACACCTGCCGCGCTCTACGCTTGATCCATGTCCGATCTCTCCCTCGCCTCCGCCGTGCATGCGGCGGCCCGACAGCTCGCAGACGCCGGGGTCACGGATCCTCTCGTCGACGCGGAGCTGCTCGCCGGTCACGTCCTCGGCGCGCGGCGTGGTGAGGTGCAGGCATCGATCATCCGCGGTGATGCGGTGGAGGAGGCGGACGCCGAGGCGTTGCGGGCTCTGGTCGCCCGTCGTGCGAGCAGGGAGCCGTTGCAGCACATCACCGGAACGGCGCCGTTCCGCCACCTCGAGCTCGCGGTCGGGCCCGGAGTCTTCGTCCCGCGACCTGAGACCGAGACGGTCGTGCAGTACGCGATCGACGCGCTCCTCGGGTCCGCGCTTCCCGACCCGATCGGCATCGATCTCGGCACCGGCAGCGGGGCGATAGCACTCGCCATGGCCACCGAGGTGCCCCATGCGCGTATCTTCGCCGCCGAACTCTCGCCCGACGCGTATCCGTGGGCGGCTCGGAACACGGCGGGGGTGGCCAACCTCACCCTCGTGAACGACGACCTGGCGCACGCGTTCGCGGAGCTGGACGGCACTGCCTCCGTCGTGATCTCGAACCCGCCGTACGTTCCGGACGCCGCGGTGCCTCGTGACCCTGAGGTTCGGCTCTTCGATCCGTCGATGGCGCTGTACGGGGGAGAAGACGGGCTCGACATCGTGCGTGTGCTCAGCGTGCGCGCGCTCGAGCTGCTGCATCCGGGCGGGCTGCTGGTGATCGAGCACGGGGAGCTCCAGGGCGAGGAGATCCGCAGCATCCTCACGCGCGACGGCTGGCGTGCCGCCGCGACGCACCGCGACCTCACCTTGCGAGACCGCGCGACGACCGCTCTGCGTCCCTGACGCGCAGACACGAACCGCACAGACATCGCCAACTAGAATCGGATCGTCATGTCCTCCATCTTCGATTGCGGCGACGAGGCCCAGCTCCTCGCCGGCATGCGCCACGCCCGCCAGGCCATCGCCCGCGGCGAACTCATCGTCATGCCCACAGACACGGTCTACGGCGTCGCCGCCGACGCGTTCTCTCCCGCTGCCGTACAGCGCCTCCTCGACGCCAAAGGGCGAGGGCGCAATCAGCCGCCTCCCGTGCTCATCGGCACGAAGGAGACGCTGCACGCGCTGGCGGAGTCCGTTCCCGAGCCCGTCCAGCGACTCGTCGACGCCTTCTGGCCCGGCGGCCTGACCATCGTTCTCCCCGCTCAGCCCTCTCTCGTCTGGGACCTGGGCGACACGGAGGGGACCGTCGCCGTCAGAATGCCCGAGGGGCGCGTCGCGCTGGAGCTCCTGGCGGAGACCGGACCGCTGGCCGTCTCCAGCGCGAACCTCACCGGCCGTGAGTCGGCGATCTCCGCGTTCGATGCCGAGCGGATGCTCGGAGACAGCGTGTCGGTATATCTCGCAGACGGCGTCAGTCGCGACGGGGTCGCGTCGACGATCGTCGACGCGACCTCCCTGGTTCCCCGCGGCGCGGAGCCCGCCGCCGGTGGTGTTCGCATCCTCAGAGCCGGCGCCGTCAGCCGCGAACGGCTGGAGGAGGTGCTCGGCGACCTGCTCGAACCCGAGGCGCCGTCGCCGGAATCGGACGGGGATTCGTGAAGCAGTACCTCCTCACGATCATCCTGACCGCCGCGATCACCTTCGCGTTGACCTGGGCGGTCTGGAAGCTGAGCCTGCGTTTCAAGCTGTACCCCGGCATCCGAGAGCGGGATGTGCACACGACTCCCACTCCCCGTCTCGGTGGCGTCGCGATCTTCCTCGGCATCGCAGCGGCGATCGGGGTCTCGGCTCTGAATCCGTTCTTCACCACCATGTGGATGCCGCCGCAGACGATGTGGTCGATCCTCGCCGCATCCCTCTTGATCGCCGTCATCGGCGTCGTCGACGATCTGTGGGATCTCGACTGGATGATCAAGCTCGGCGCACAGTTCCTCGCCGCCGGGATCATCACCGTCGGTGGCGGGCTGCAGATCCTCTCCCTGCCGTTCGGCGATCTGATCGTGTTCTCGAGCTGGCTGAGCATCACCATCACGATGTTCGCGATCGTCATCGTGATGAACGCCGTCAACTTCATCGACGGCCTCGACGGCCTCGTCGCCGGCGTCTGCCTGATCGCGAACGGCGTGTTCTTCGCCTACTCCTACATCCTGACGCGTGACACCGGAGCATCGAGCTACTTCAACCTCGCATCCTTCCTCGCCGCAGTGCTGATCGGCGCGTGCCTCGGCTTCCTCCCGTTCAACTGGAGTCCTGCGAAGCTCTTCATGGGCGATTCGGGAGCGCTCGTGATCGGTCTGCTGATGGCGACGTCCGCGATCGCCGTGACCGGGCAGCTCGAGCCGTCGGCCCTCGATCCCGAGCGTCTCGGACGATCGCAGCTCCTCGGCGCGTTCATCCCGATCCTCCTCCCTCTTCTGGTCGTGCTGCTGCCGCTCCTCGATTTCGGGCTCGCAGTGCTGCGACGGATGAACGCGGGGAAGTCGCCGTTCTCACCCGACCGCAAGCACCTGCATCACCGCATGCTCGACCTCGGCCACCGCGACCGCGACGCCGTGCTCATCTTCTACGCCTGGACCGCGGTCATCTCCCTGGCCGTCCTCCTCATGTACGTGGGCGCGCGTGAGGACTGGCCCGGCCAGTACCTCCCCGGAGTCGTGTTCGGCCTGGTGGGAATCGCCGCGTGCCTCGTCATCACCCTGAATCCTCTGCGCCGACGGAAGCCCGCGGCGTCTGCTGAGTCCGACCCGACACCCGTGGAGTCCCCGTGAGCCCGAGCCCTGTTTCCAGCAATCCGATCCTGCGGAGGACGCTGATCTGGTCCGCGGTCTCGATGGCGGTCCTCGCGATCGTCGCCGGAGCGATCGGCCTCCTCGTCGGCGGGACGGAAGGTCTCGTCAGCGGCCTGCTGGGCGTCGTGCTCGCCATGCTGTTCCTCGGCATCACGGCCCTCAGCATCCTCATCGCCAACCGCTGGTTCGGCGATCCGCTCTACGTGCAGCTGTTCTTCGCGATCGTGCTCGGCGGATGGCTTCTGAAGCTCGGTCTCTTCGTCGTGATCATGATCGTCCTGAGCGGGCAGCCGTGGATCGAGCCGATGGTGTTCTTCCTGTCGATCGTCACGGGCGTGGTGGCGACCCTCGTCATCGACGTGATCGTCATCACGCGGATGCGCCTTCCGCACGTGAGCGACGCGTCCCTTCCCTCCGAGGCTCCGATCGACCGCGCGCCGGGGGTGGAGCTGCCGACCGTCGTGCCGGAGGATCGTGCGCCCGGACGCCACCACATCGTGCCCGAACCCCCTGCGCAGGACGGCTCCGGCGAACAGCCCCCGCGGTCTTAGGACACCCTCTTATTCTGATAGTGTTGAGACGTGCCCGCCGCTCGCCCGCGAGCGCTTGCGCTTGAAGCACACCGACCATCGTCGCCCCGGTTCTGACCGGTGCCCCGAAGCTGGAGCCCGCGCTGTTCAATCTTGCTGCGACCCTGATGCCCAAACTCGCCTCTGACGGCGAGTTCCACGGACCTTCGATCGACGAGTTCTTCCCGGAGATCCTCTTCGAAGTCGCGGGTATCCCCGTGCACCGAATCCACCTCGTGCAGTTCCTCGCCGTGGTCGCCGTCGTGCTGATCCTCGTCCTCGGAACCCGCCGTATGAAGATCGTCCCCGGACGCTTCCAGAGCGTCGTCGAGATGGGGCTGGACTTCGTCCGCACCAATATCGCGCACGATCTGCTCGGACGCAAGGACGGCAACCGATTCCTGCCGATCCTCACCACCATCTTCTTCATGGTGCTGTTCATGAACATCACGGGAATCATCCCGTTCCTGAACATCGCAGGCACGAGCATCGCGGCCGTGCCGCTGACGCTCGCGCTGGTGAGCTACATCACCTTCATCTACGCGGGTATCAAGAAGAGCCCGCTGGGCTTCTTCAAGAACGCGCTGTTCCCGGCCGGCGTTCCGTGGCCGGTCTACATCATCGTGACGCCGATCGAGTTCCTCTCGACGTTCATCATCCGGCCCGTCACGCTGATGCTCCGACTCCTGATGAACATGGTGGTCGGCCACATGCTCCTGGTGCTGTGCTTCGCAGCCACCCAGTTCTTCTTCTTCACCGCAGGTGGCGGCTGGGCCGCTCTCGGTGTCGGAACCCTCGCCTTCGGCGGCGCCTTCACTCTCTTCGAGATCCTGGTCGCCGTTCTCCAGGCATACGTCTTCACCGTCCTCACCGCGGTCTACATCCAGCTCGCGGTCGCAGAAGAGCACTGAGCGGGTCGGCAACTGCCGTCCCACCCAACGAAAGGAAAAACCCGTGGACGCTACTACGGTTCTCGCAGACATCAACGGTCACCTCGCATCGGTCGGCTACGGCCTCGCAGCGATCGGTCCGGCCATCGGCGTGGGTATCGTCGTCGGCAAGACCATCGAGGGTGTCGCTCGTCAGCCCGAGCTGGCCGGCCGCCTGCAGGTCCTCATGTGGATCGGTATCGCCTTCACCGAGGCGCTTGCATTCGTCGGCATCGCCGTCGGATTCATCCCCTTCCCGTAATCCGAACCGACTTCTGAAGGAGACAGGATGCTGAACGCTCTTGTCACGAACCTCGCAGCAGAGGGTGAAACACCCAACCCTCTGATCCCTGCGTGGTACGACATCATCTGGTCGGGTCTGTGGTTCCTCGTCATCCTCATCGTCGTGTGGAAGGTCGCCCTTCCGAAGTTCACGGCAATGCTCGACAAGCGGTCCGCCGCCATCGAGGGCAACATCGCCAAGGCGGACGAAGCACAGAAGCAGGCTGAGGCCGCGCTCGAGGAGTACACCCGTCAGCTCGCCGAGGCACGCACCGAGGCCGGTGAGATCCGCGAAGCCGCCCGTGAGGACGGCAAGAAGATCGTCGCCGAGGCCAAGGAGGCCGCGTCGAGTGAAGCAGCTCGCATCACCGCGACCGCGCACACGCAGATCGAGGCCGAGCGGCAGACCGCTCTCGTCTCGCTGCGCAGCGAGGTCGGCTCGCTCGCGATCGACCTCGCCGGTGGCGTGGTCGGCGAGACGCTCTCCGACGATGCACGTGCGACCGCGGTCGTCGACCGCTTCCTCGCCGACCTCGAAGCATCCGAGAAGGCGGCTCAGTAATGGGCAGCGCGACCACTCAGGCACTCGCGGCATCCACTCAGACGCTTGCCGCAGCGACGGACGTCACTCTCGACACGGCGCGGGAGCTGTTCGCAGCCGCACGCGCCGTGGCGGAGTCGTCTCATTTGAGCGGCGCGCTCGCTGACCCGTCGGCTCCGGTCGTGGCGCGACAGAACGTCGTCGCCGCGGTGTTCGGCGGGTTCTCGCAGAACGCGCAGACCGTCCTGAAGACGGTCGTCGCCGAGCGCTGGTCATCGGCTTCCCAGCTCGTGGACGGCGTCGAGGAACTCGCGATCAGGGCTGCCGCGATCGCCGAACCGCAGGCTGACATCGGGGGAGAGCTCTTCGGCTTCACCCGGGTGATCGCCGCGAACGCGGAGCTCGAGCTCGCGCTCGGAAGCCGCCTCGGGGGCGAAGACGCCAAGGGCGCGCTCGTCGACAGGCTTCTCGCCGGGGGCGTCAGCGACGCGACCGCCGTGATCGTCTCGTCGCTGGTGCGCCAGCCTCGTGACCGTCGCGTTCGGCAGATGCTCACCCGTGCGACGCGGGTCGTCGCCGACCAGGGCGACCGTGTGGTCGCGACGGTGCACAGCGCCACACCGCTCACCGACGCACAGCGCACCCGTCTCAGCGACGCTCTCTCGCGTCGTTACGACGGCAAGATCTCGCTCAACGAGGTCAACGACCCCTCTGTCGTCGGAGGCCTGCGCGTGCAGATCGCCGATGACGTCATCGACGGCAGTATCTCCGCCCGTCTCGCCGATCTTCGCCAGAAGCTCGCCGGCTAACACGACTTCGCGCGGGGAACCGCGCACCCAGATACAAAGGGAAGACAATGGCAGAACTATCGATCAGCCCCGACGTCATCCGTGACGCGCTGAAGGACTTCGCCGCAGCATACGAGCCCACTGGGGCCGCGGCGACCGAGGTCGGCACCGTCATCGACGCAGCCGACGGCATCGCGCATGTCGAGGGACTGCCCGGGGTGATGGCGAACGAACTCGTCACCTTCGCGGACGGCACCAAGGGTCTCGCGCTCAACCTCGACGAGCACCAGATCGGTGTCGTCGTGCTCGGTGACTTCACCGGCGTCGAGGCCGGCCAGGAAGTCACCCGCACGGGTGAGGTCCTCTCGGTTCCCGTCGGCGACGGCTACCTCGGTCGCGTCGTCGACCCGCTGGGTAACCCGATCGACGGCCTCGGCTCCATCGCCACCGAAGGCGTTCGCGAGCTCGAGCTGCAGGCACCGGGTGTCATGCAGCGCAAGTCGGTGCACGAGCCGATGCAGACCGGCATCAAGGCCATCGACGCCATGATCCCCGTCGGCCGCGGTCAGCGTCAGCTGATCATCGGTGACCGCCAGACCGGCAAGACGGCCATCGCGATCGACACGATCATCAACCAGAAGGCCAACTGGGAGTCGGGCGACGTCAACAAGCAGGTGCGCTGCATCTACGTCGCCATCGGTCAGAAGGGCTCGACCATCGCTTCGGTGAAGGGCGCGCTCGAAGAGGCCGGCGCTCTGGAGTACACCACCATCGTGGCGGCTCCGGCATCCGACCCCGCCGGTTTCAAGTACCTCGCTCCCTACACCGGTTCGGCCATCGGCCAGCACTGGATGTACGGCGGCAAGCACGTCCTCATCATCTTCGACGACCTGTCGAAGCAGGCTGAGGCCTACCGTGCGGTGTCGCTCCTCCTGCGTCGTCCGCCGGGCCGCGAGGCTTACCCGGGTGACGTCTTCTACCTGCACTCGCGTCTGCTCGAGCGTTGCGCGAAGCTGTCAGACGAGCTCGGCGCAGGTTCGATGACCGGTCTCCCGATCATCGAGACCAAGGCGAACGACGTCTCGGCATACATTCCGACCAACGTGATCTCGATCACCGACGGCCAGATATTCCTCCAGTCCGACCTCTTCAACGCCAACCAGCGTCCGGCGGTCGACGTGGGTATCTCGGTGTCGCGAGTCGGCGGTGACGCTCAGGTCAAGTCGATCAAGAAGGTCTCCGGAACGTTGAAGCTGGAGCTCGCGCAGTACCGCTCCCTCGAGGCGTTCGCGATGTTCGCATCCGACCTCGACGCGGCTTCGCGTCGTCAGCTCTCCCGTGGAGCGCGCCTGACGGAGCTGCTCAAGCAGCCTCAGTACTCGCCGTACCCCGTCGAGGAGCAGGTCGTTTCGATCTGGGCCGGAACGAAGGGCAAGCTCGACACCCTCGAGGTCTCGGACGTTCTTCGCTTCGAGCGCGAGCTGCTCGACTACCTGCGTCGCAACACGAAGGTGCTCGAGACCCTGCGCGAGACCAACGTCCTCGATGACGACACCGTCGCCGAGCTCGACAAGCACACCGACGCTTTCCTTCTGGAGTTCCAGGGTGGTAAGGGGCAGGCCATCGGCGCCCCGGGTCACGAGGAGCACGCTGCAGCCGAGGCTGAGGACGTCAACCAGGAGAAGATCGTCAAGGGTCGTCGCGCGTAATCGCGTGAGGAACTGATTTCATGGGCGCTCAACTCAGGGTCTACAAGCAGAAGATCTCTTCTGCTCAGACGACCAAGAAGATCACGAAGGCGATGGAACTCATCGCGGCTTCGCGCATCCAGAAGGCGATGGCACGCGTCAAAGCGTCCAGCCCCTTCGCGCGGGCCGTGACGAGGGCCGTGTCCGCCGTCGCGACGCACTCGAACGTCGACCACCCGCTCACCCGCGAGCCCGAGACGATCCGCCGTTCTGCGGTCGTGATCTTCTCGTCGGACCGCGGTCTCGCCGGAGCCTTCAACTCGCAGATCCTCCGTGAGGGTCTCGAGGTGGCGGAGCTCCTGCGGGGGCAGGGCAAGGAGCCGGTGTTCTACCTCGTCGGACGCAAGGCCGTCGGCTACTTCCAGTTCCGCCGCATCGCGGCTGCTGCGGAGTGGACGGGCGACACCGACACCCCGTCGTTTCACACGGCGGAGGAGATCTCGGCCACGCTGCTCGAGGACTTCTCGCGCGGTGCGGACGAGGGTGGCGTCGACGAGATTCACCTCGTGTACAACCGCTTCGTCAGCATGATGACGCAGTCGCCGGAATCCGTGCGACTGCTCCCGCTGGAGATCGCGGAAGCCGATGACTCGGAAGCGGGCAGCGCCGTCTACCCGCTGTACGAGTTCGAGCCGGATGCCGAGACAGTCCTCGACGCGATCCTGCCGGTGTACATCCAGAGCCGCGTCTTCAACGCTCTCCTGCAGTCGTCTGCCGCCAAGCAGGCCGCCACGCAGAAGGCGATGAAGTCGGCCAGCGACAACGCCGACAAGCTCATCACCGACTACACCCGTCTGCGCAACAACGCGCGTCAGGCGGAGATCACGCAGCAGATCGCGGAGATCGTCGGCGGCGCCGACGCACTCTCGTCGAGCAAATAGACCATCAGGAAAGAGACGAAGAAATGACCCCCACCGCTACGGCTGACCAGCCGGCGACCGCGGTCGTCGGGCGCGTCGCGCGCGTCAACGGTCCGGTTGTCGACATCGAGTTCCCGCACGACTCGATCCCCGACATCTACAACGCTCTGAAGACCACCATCGTCATCGGCGAGGAGTCCACGGAGATCACCCTCGAGGTCGCTCAGCACCTCGGCGACGACCTCGTTCGCGCCATCGCGCTGAAGCCCACCGACGGCATCGTCCGCGGCCAGGAAGTCCGCGACACGGGCGAGGCCATCTCGGTCCCGGTCGGCGACGTCACCAAGGGCAAGGTCTTCAACGTGATCGGCGAGGTCCTGAACCTCGAGCCCGGCGAGACCATCGAGGTCACCGAGCGCTGGCCGATCCACCGCAAGGCTCCCAACTTCGACCAGCTCGAGTCGAAGACCACGATGTTCGAGACCGGCATCAAGTCGATCGACCTCCTCACGCCGTACGTGCTGGGTGGAAAGATCGGTCTGTTCGGTGGAGCCGGTGTCGGCAAGACCGTCCTCATCCAGGAGATGATCCAGCGCGTCGCGCAGGACCACGGTGGAGTCTCGGTGTTCGCCGGTGTCGGTGAGCGCACCCGTGAGGGCAACGACCTCATCCACGAGATGGAAGAGGCGGGTGTCTTCGACAAGACGGCCCTCGTCTTCGGCCAGATGGACGAGCCGCCGGGAACGCGTCTGCGCGTCGCCCTCTCGGCTCTGACGATGGCGGAGTACTTCCGTGACGTGCAGAAGCAGGACGTGCTGCTCTTCATCGACAACATCTTCCGCTTCACGCAGGCCGGTTCCGAGGTCTCCACGCTGCTGGGTCGCATGCCCTCCGCCGTGGGTTACCAGCCGAACCTCGCCGACGAGATGGGCCTCCTGCAGGAGCGCATCACGTCGACGCGTGGCCACTCGATCACCTCGCTGCAGGCGATCTACGTGCCCGCCGATGACTACACCGACCCGGCACCGGCGACCACGTTCGCCCACCTCGACGCCACCACGGAGCTCTCGCGTGAGATCGCGTCGAAGGGTCTGTACCCGGCCATCGACCCGCTGACCTCGACGTCGCGCATCATGGACCCCCGCTACTTGGGCGAGGACCACTACCGCGTCGCCACCACGGTCAAGCAGATCCTCCAGAAGAACAAGGAACTGCAGGAGATCATCGCCATCCTCGGTGTCGACGAGCTCTCCGAAGAGGACAAGATCGTCGTGTCTCGTGCACGTCGTATCCAGCAGTTCCTCTCGCAGAACACCTACATGGCCAAGAAGTTCACGGGTGTCGAGGGTTCGACCGTCCCGCTCAAGGAGACCATCGAGTCGTTCGATGCGATCGCCCGCGGTGACTTCGACCACGTCGCCGAGCAGGCCTTCTTCAACGTCGGTGGCATCTCCGATGTCGAAGAGCAGTGGGCGAAGATCCAGAAGGAGAACGGCTGATCATGGCATTGCATGTCAGCCTCGTCTCCGCGGATGCGGAGGTCTGGACGGGAGAGGCGAGCCTCGTGGTCGCCAAGACCGTCGAGGGTGAGATCGGATTCATGGCCGGCCACGAGCCGGTCCTGGCGATCCTCGCCCAGGGCGAGGTCCGGATCACGCAGACGGATGGCACCAAGGTGCTCGCCAACGCGCAGGACGGATTCCTCTCGATGGAGAGCGACGTCCTGACGATCGTGGCAGGCAACGCGGCTCTCATCGCCTGATCAGTCCCAGTTCCTCGCGTCCGCCTCGGCCCTCAGTGGGTCGGGGCGGACGCGTCTGTATCCCGAGGTCTCATGAAGATTCTGCTGCCCCCGTCGGAGACCAAGCGACCAGGAGGACGCGATGCGCCTCTCGACGAGAGCTCGCTGGCGCTCCCCGGTCTGGTCGCCGAGCGCCGAGCGGTGATCGATGCGCTCATCGATCTGGCGCACGACGAGCAGGCAGCGCGCAGAGTGCTGAAGCTGAGCCCCAAGCAGGCAGGCGATGTCGAGCACAATCGGATGCTGCGCTCGGCCGCGACGATGCCGGCGGTCGACCGTTACACGGGCGTTCTGTATGACGCACTCGACGCGGGCAGTCTCGACCCCGCGTCTCGCCGCTGGCTCGGTTCGCACGTCTGGATCCACTCGGCGCCGCTGGGGCCGATCGGAGCGCTCGATCTCATTCCGCCGTACCGGCTCGCTGCAGGGACCTCAATGCCGGGCCTGGCTGCGCTGCGCAGGCACTGGGCAGACGCGACCACGGCGGCCATAGCGGGGGAGGACCCCGACTTCATTCTCGATCTGCGCAGTGAGGCCTACGTCGCGCTCGGTCCTGTGCCGGACTCCGTGCCCTCCGCTTATGTGCGGGTCGTCACCGAGCACGGACGGGCTCTCAATCACTTCAACAAGAAGTCCAAGGGTCTTCTCGTGCGCGCCCTGGCGGAGGACCGCCCGAGAGTTCGGTCGCTTCGCACGCTTCGGACATGGGCGGCGGGGAGGGGTCTCGTCCTTCGACCGACCGACGACCGCGGTGTCGAGGAGCTCGTCGTCGCGGAATGACGGTGCATGACGGGCAGTGCGCTGTCTCCGCGTGTGTCGTTGCCCCGAATATCGGCACACCGATATGGTGGGTCTCGCGGCGCGCACAGCGTCCGCTCCATCGGATCCGGAGGGGATCATGTACAACGACTATTACGACAACGGGGCGGCTATCGCCGGTCTGTTCGTCGTCTTCTTGATCAGTCTGCTCTTCGCGCTGGCGTTCTATGTGATCTCGTCGATCTTCCTCATGAAGATCTTCGAAAAGGCTGGCGTCCAGGGCAAGTGGCGCGCGTGGGTGCCGGTGTACAACACGATGATCTTCGCGAAGCTGGGTGACATCTCGCCGTGGGTCGTCCTCATCGGCATCGGTCTCTCGTTCATTCCGTACCTCAACTTCCTGACCGGCATCGCTCTCGCCGTGGTGCTCGCTCTGGCCGCGTGGCGGGTCGGACTGAAGCTGCAGAAGGATGCCGTCTGGGTGGTCCTGTTCGTTCTGCTCTCGATCGTCTGGTACGGCATCAACGCGTTCGACAAGTCGCGCTGGAACCCGAACATCGTTCCCGCACCGTGGGCAGGAAACAGCTTCCTCGCCGATTCCACCGTCTGGGATGGCGTTCCTGTGCAGCCGCGTCCGGCAGCAGGTCCCGGCTACGGCGCTCCGCAGGGCTACGACGCTCCTCAGCAGGGCTATGCACCCCCCGCTCCGCAGGGATACGCACCGCCCGCGCAGCCGGGCTACGCTCCGCCCGCGCAGCCCGGTTACGCTCCGCCCGCGGCCCCGTCGACCACCGGTGCTCCGCCGGCTGCTCCGTCGACGCCGCCCACGGCACCGCCCACCGCTCCGCCGGCTCCGCCCGCAGCGCCTCCGGCCGCTCCGCAGGTTCCGCCCACGGATCCCACGCAGCCTCCGGCCTGATCGCAGACCGCACAGAGCCCTCGACTTCGGTCGGGGGCTCTGTGCTGTATGGGGCGCTCGCGGCGTGGTGAAGAGCAACGGTGGAAGACGATAACGTGGAGGCATGCTCATGTCGCAGCCCAGAGTCGGCGCCGCAGGACTCCGCGTGATGGCCGGGGGTGCGCGTGCGGCCGTCGCGGCGTCCACTACGATATGTGAGTGTCCTGGGGTAGCCCGAACCGCAGGAAATCCGGAGGCGACGAGTGGCTGAGACGACGACGAAGACGCGCCGCGTCACGGTTGCGCAGCGTCAGCTGCTCCTGTCCTGGGCAGGCGTCACCGACGTGGGCCGGCGACGTGAGACGAACCAGGACGCGTTCTTCGCGGACTATCCGCTCTTCATCGTCGCGGATGGCATGGGTGGCCATGCGGGCGGTGAGATCGCGAGCCGCAGCACGGTGAAGCGGCTCGACGCCGTGGTCGCTGCCGGCGCGGTCGATCGCGGCGCCATCGAGGGTGCGTTGGAGATGGCGGTGGCTGACATCGCCGACCATCCGGAGACCACGGACGAGGGTACAGGGACGACGCTCACCGGAGTCTTCCTCGAGTTCGAGGGCGACGAGCCGCATTGGACGTCGCTCAACATCGGCGACTCGCGCGTGTACCTCCTCAGGGACGACCGCCTGGTGCAGATCACCACCGACCACTCGGTCGTGCAGGAGCTCATCGCGGCAGGCAAGATCAGCCCCGAAGAGGCCGAAGGTCATCCGTACAGCAACGTGATCACACGAGCGGTCGGGGCGAGCGAGCTCACCGCTCCCGACTACGTCACGCTCGATGTGCGCCCGGGAGATCGTTTCGTGATCTGCTCTGACGGACTCACGAAGGAGCTGACCGACTACGGCATCCAGCATTTCCTCCGCGAGAACGCCGATCCGGCTGCCGCCGTCGATGCGATGCTCGCTGCGGCACTCGAGAATGGCGGTCGCGACAACGTGACGCTCGTCATCGTGCAGATCGCGGACGAGTCGCCCTCGGTGCCGGACGAGTTCTCCTCCACAACGGACGAGTCCTCCGTCTGACGTCCTTTCCCTGTGGAGGGCTGCTTCTGAGGCCCGCGTGTGCGGTCGACTGGGGGCATGGACTCTCTGCCGATCGCGATCCCTGCCGCCCCCGCACCGGCTCGTAGGCCCCCGACACCGTTCGTCGCGGCACTCGTCCCCGTGGCCGCTGGGGTGGTTCTCTGGCTCGTCACCGGGTCGCTGTTCTCCCTGTGCTTCGCGGTTCTGGGTCCCCTGATGATCATCGCTTCGCTGATCGACGGGTCACGATCCCGACGCAAGGCATCGCGGGTGGCTGCGACCGACAGCGAGGCTGCGTGGTCGCTCGTCGAAGCTCAGTTGACGCAGCTTCACGATGATGAGCGTCAGCTGCGGTGGCATCGACATCCCGACGCAGCGGCAGGCCTGGCGCAGCCGCCGCTGCGCGGCCTCGATCCACCCGCCGCCGCCACTCAGGTCGTCGTCGGCAGCGGTACCGGCGACAGCGGCGTGCGCGCTTCGGGCGGGGATGGGGAGCGCGAACGGGACTTCCGGATGCGATGCGCGAGGGTCGAGCGGGTGCCGGTGACGGTGCCCCTCAGCGGCGGCATCGGACTGCGCGGCTCGTATCCTCTCGTCGCCGCCGCGACGAGAGCGCTCGTGGTGCAGCTGTGTCTCAGATTCGGCGCCGCCCAGATGTCCATCATCGGCTCCCGTCTTGAAGAGCTGGGGCTCGCGGTGTTCCCGCAGGCCCACGCCGCGCGGCGCGGCTCGTTCCGGGTGGCCGTGGTGCAGGGCGCTGATCCTCGACCGACGGCCGACGCCGTGATCTGGCTGCTGGATCGGGATGACGATGTTCCGGAAGGGATCACGACCGTCATCGACATCACCGAGCCGCACCGGGCGCGCGTCCGCACGGCGCAGGGGATCGTCGAGGTCGACGCCGAGTTCATGTCCCGGGATCAGACGATCGCGATCGGGGTCAGTCGCACAGGAGAGGGAGAGGAACTCGATTCTGTCCCCGCGTCGGTGGCGCTCAGTGACCTGCTGCAGCCGGAATCGCTCGACGGTCTGCCGGCCGCAATCGGCCGTGGTGAGCGGGAGGACATGCTCCTCGACATCGTCGATGACGGGCCGCACGCCATCGTTACCGGCACGACCGGAACGGGCAAGAGCGAGCTGCTGGTCTCGTGGGTGACGGCCATGGCGAGCCGCCATGGACCCGATCGAGTGACATTCGTCCTCGCCGATTTCAAAGGCGGCACAGCCTTCGAACCGCTTCGGATGCTCCCGCAGGTGGCTGCAGTGATCACGGACCTCGATGAGGAGGGGGCGCGGAGGGGCGTCTCCAGCCTGACCGCCGAGCTGCGGCGCCGCGAGTCGGTCCTCGCCGAGGCCGGCGCACGAGACGTCCGTGAGGTCGGCATGGCGAGGCTGGTCATCGTGGTCGACGAGTTCGCCGCGCTGCTCCAGGATCATCCGGACCTCGGGGCTGTGTTCACGGACATCGCCGCTCGGGGAAGGGCGCTGGGCATGCACCTCGTCCTCGGGACGCAGCGCGCGTCCGGCGTGATCCGCGATGCGTTGGCGGCGAACTGTCCGCTGAGAGTGAGCCTGCGTGTTGCGGACGCCGCCGACAGTCGGGCCGTCATCGGTGCCGACGGCGCGGCTGAGCTCCCGGGCGGCGTCGAGTCGAGGGGCTTGGCTCTGGTTCGGCGCCCGCAGGACGCTGCGCCGATCGCGATGCGAGTAGCGCTGACCGGCGTCGCCGATCTCAGGGCGATCGCGCTGAGATGGGGTGACGCCGACATTCCGGGCAGCCCGTGGCTGCCGGTGCTGCCGCGGATGCTTCCTCTCGCGGAGCTTCAGGCTGAGACACGCAAGGAGGGCGAAGTCATCCTGGGCCGCGCGGACGATCCGCAACGTCAGGAGCAGCCACTCGAGCGGCTGTCGATCGGATCCGATCGAGGAATCGCCTTCCTCGGAGGACCCGAGTCGGGGCGCAGCTCGGCCTTGCGTGCCCTCGCCAAGCAGCATGGGCATCCACTCTGGATACCGAGCGATCCAGAGCATTCGTGGGACGCCGTCGTGGCTCTGGCGGAAGGGGGAGTTCCGCGCGGAGGGCTCGTGCTGTGCGACGACATCGACGTCCGGATCGGCGAGCTGCCCGTCGAGTACGGCCAACAGCTGGCGCAGCTCTGGGAGCAGATCCTCCGCAACGGGGCCGGAGCCACGATCGCGATCACGGCGACGAGAGCATCGGGGCCTGTCGGGCGGCTTCTCGATGCGCTGCCGCGTCGGGGGCTGCTCAGGATGCCGAGTCGGGTCGATCACCTTGCTGCGGGTGGGGACTCCGCAGGTTTCGATCCGCAGCGCGGTCCGGGACGGATGCGGATGGGGGATCGGGAGATCCAACTGGTCTGGGTCCCCGAGGAGCGACTGCGGTCGTCGGGTTCATCCAGTGGCACCTCTAGATATCGGGAACGGGAAAGTGACGGCTGGGCTCCGCGGCGTGCCCTCACGGCGCTCATCACGCCGGGGGCGTCTGCGGTGGCGGAGTCAGTGACGGCTGCGTATCCCGACTGCGATGTCGTCACGCTGAGCGGCGAACCGCGGGATGCTCAGGCACACACGCGTCCCACCGTCCTGCTCGGCGATGCAGACGCGTGGCAGCGCAGCTGGACGCTGTGGCAGCGGGTGCGTCGAGAGGGCGAAGTGCTCATCCGAGCCGAGAATGCCGCGGAGCTGCGGCAGCTCGCCGGTGTGCGAGAGCTCCCGCCGTATTCGCGACCGCATGCGGGCCGGGCGTGGTCGCTGGTCGGCGACTCCGGGCCCCGACGAATCGTGATCCCGGCACTCGCGCCCCGGCGATGAGAAGCGTGTCGTCTCCTGGTCAGATGGCACTGCCGGGGCGAACGGCTCCGACCGTCGCCCCACCGCCGAGCACCTCGAGAGGCAGCGCGGCGGCGAGTGTCGCCACGTCCGAATCGGTGAGCCCGCCTGCGCGCGCCAGCAGAGTCGCCGCCACGATGGTCGACGCGCGCGCCCCGCCGTCGAGCATCTTCAGCGCGACGGTCGTGCCGTTCGGGGCGACCATGACCATGATCCCTTCGGCACCGCCCTTCGCGAACACGCCGAGTGTCTCGATCGCGATGGTGTCCGGGCGCCCCGGGCCGTCGATCGTCCACGGGTGCTCACGCACCGCGCGCACCAGCGAGCCGGCCACCCGGTGCAGGGCGAAGGGCGAGCGGTCCGAGGCGGTGCCGATCCGGTGGATCGATCGGGCGAGGCCCGTCAGCGTGATCGCGTATACCGGGGCGCCGCAGCCGTCGATGGCCGTGTGAGCGACCTTCTCGCCGGTGAGACGCTCGATCACGTCGCGGATGTGCAGCTGGAGCGGATGCGCCGGGTCCAGGTAGCTGTCGGTCGGCCAGCCCGTCGCGACGCAGGCACGGAGCATGGCCGCGTGCTTGCCTGAGCAGTTCATGCGGATACGTGACTGTGCGCCGTGTTCGCGCACGAGCTCATCGCGGGCGGCGGTGTCGCCCGGCCACGCCGGCGGGCAGCCCAGGTGGTCCTCGGTGAGACCGCCCTCGGTGAGCACGTCGCGAACCACGGAGGCATGACGATCCGTGCCGCTGTGGCTCGCGGTCGACATGGCGAGCTGCTCGTCCTCGAGAGCGGCACCCGCGGTGATGCACGCCACGGCCTGCAGCGGCTTGAGGCTCGAGCGCGGAAGTATCAGGGCGTCGGCGTTGCCGTATCGAGCGACGACGTCGCCGTCGGGTGAGAGGACCACCGCCGCCCCCGCGTGGCGGGACTCGATGAACCCGCTGCGTTCGACGACGGCGAGTTCCACGGCATCTTGAACGGTGAGAGTCTCCAGCACCTCCCCAGGATATCGTCGGATGGGTGTCGACCGTGCCACCGGCACATCGTCCGGCAGAGTCGAGTGGCAGACTGTCGATATGGCAGATCGACTCGCGCCGCTCGGCGAGCACCGTTACTCACTCACCTCGACCTGGACCGGAAACTCTGGCACCGGCACCAGCGGCTACCGCGAGTATCGACGCGATGTCACGCTCGAGGTCGACGGCAAGCCCGACATCCTGGCCTCAGCCGATAAGCCGTTCCGTGGCGATCCGTCCCGGTGGAACCCTGAGGATCTGCTCCTCGCCTCCCTGTCGCAGTGCCATCTGCTCTCGTATCTGCACGCGTGCGTGACTGCTGGCGTCGTCGTCGTCTCCTACCGCGATACGGCCTCCGGCATGATGCGAGAGGACGGGCGCGGCGGCGGCGCGTTCGTCGAGGTGATGCTGCGGCCCGAGGTCGTCGTCGCGGACGCCTCGATGATAGAGGCGGCCGAACGTGCCCATGCCCAGGCGAACGCATGGTGCTTCATCGCGAATTCGATGAACTTCCCCGTGCGGCACGAAGCCTCGGTCCGCGCCGAGCAGAGCTGAGCGGCGGCGGCGTCAGCGGCGCTCGTGGGGCAGCGCCTGCTTGATCTTCTCGATGGTGCCCTGCGCGGGAGCCTCGTTGTAGGCGTCCGCCAGTTCCTGCCCGGACAGGGCATGGATCGCGGCCATGATCTCGTCCGTCGCGAGTCTGCGGGCGCGCCCGCTCGTGGCGGGTCCGTGGGGCGAGAGGTCGAGAGGTTCGCCGAAGCGCACGGTGATGCGCTCCTTCAGGGTCGGCATCTTGGCGCCGACGGGCATCACCTTGTCCGTGCCGACGAGGCCGACCGGCACGACCGGCGCACCGGTCTGCAGGGCGAGGAACGCCACGCCGGTGCGTCCCTTGTAGAGGCGTCCGTCCGTCGAGCGCGTGCCCTCCGGGTAGAGGGCGACAGCGAGGCCCTCATCGAGAAGCTGACGCTGCACGTCGAGTGCGTCGAGGGCGGCCTTCCCCGCTCCACGGCGGACCGAGATCGCCCCGATGGACTCGAAGAACGTCTTGCTGAGCCAGCCCTTGAATCCAGGGCCCTCGAAATACGTGGACTTCGCGAGGAAGTGCACGGGCCTCGGTGCGGCGACCGGGATCGCGATCGAGTCGATGAACGACAGGTGGTTGCTCGCGAAGATGACCGGTCCGTCCTGAGGGACGTTCTCCCTGCCTTCGATGCGGGGCCGGTAGATCGTGCGCGCGAGGGGCGTGATGAGGCTACGCCCGAGCGCATAGGCGAAGCCGGCGTGTCGAGGCTTCTCAGTCTCTGCGGGCGAAGTTTCGGGCTCCACGGACTGCTCTGACGTCATCAGAGCAGATTACCCCGGCGATCATGCCCCAGTGGGAATGAAGCGCCGGAGCGAGTCTCCCAGCATCGGCAAAGGGGTATGGGGGATGATGGGGTGTCCCGCCCGCGATCCTGAGGTTCCACTGTGCGCAAGCGTCCGCTTATCGTCCTGTCCACCGTCGCCGCGGCGACCCTTCTGCTGGCCGGGTGCGCCGGAGGCTCGGACCCCGAGTCCACGAGCACTCCTGACCCTGCCGCCGAGACCTCCTGCCTGGCGGACATCGCGTCGGGCGCCGGCTCCGATGCCGTGACCGTCGAGGGATCCGGGGCAGACGCCAAGGTCACGGTGCCGGCGGGCACCGACCTCGCGGAGGCCGAGCGCTCGGTCGTCGTCGAGGGTGACGGCGACGACGTCATGCCCGGCGATCTCGTGTCTCTGCGCTACCAGCTTATCGACGCCACCACCAACGAGGTGCTCAGCACCTCGGAGCGGGGCCCCGACGGGGTACTGTCAGCCCTGCTCGCGGTGCAGCAGCCTCAGCAGATCGTCGACCCGACGCAGTCCACGGTGTTCACGGTGGCGGCCGAGTGCCTCCCGATCGGTTCGAGTGTCGTGCTGACGCTCCCCGCCGCGCAGGAGGGCATGAACCCGAGCGTCCTCTACGTCGAGACGATCGAACAGCTTCCTACGACCGCATCCGGCTCTGATGTCGACGCGACCGAAGGCATGCCGACCGTGAAGCTCGACGACGAGGGGTCGCCGACGATCACGCTCCCGGACTCCGATGCTCCCGCCGAGACGGAGGTGGCCGTCCTCAAGCAGGGCGACGGCGCCGTCGTCGGCGCAGGCGACCTGGTCACTGTGCAGTACCGCGGTGTGAAGTGGTCGGACGGCTCGGAGTTCGACTCCAGCTGGAGCCGGGATGCAGCTCCCTCGCAGTTCCAGACCAGCGGTGTCGTGACGGGCTTCAAGATGGCACTCGAGGGCCAGAAGGTCGGTTCGCAGGTCATCGTCGCCATGCCTCCGAAGGATGGCTATGGCGAGGGCGAGATCAACGACACCGATCTGACCGGCGAGACCCTGGTCTTCGTCGTCGACATCCTCGCGACCACACCGATCGAACAGGCCCAGTAAGAGGGAGGGGTCGAGGGCTTGCCATAGGCTGGCGGCATGCGTCGCATCATCGTCCTCGGCTCCACCGGCTCCATCGGCACACAGGCGCTCGACGTCATCCGGGCGAATCCACGTCGCTTCGAACTCGTCGGGCTCGCGGCCGGAACGAATGCCGAGATGCTCGCAGAGCAGGCTGCCGCTTTCGGGGTCGAGAACATCGCGCTCGGCGCGACCGAGGCCGAGCAGCTCGTGCGTGACGTCGAGGCTGACGTCGTTCTCAACGCGATCACCGGATCGATCGGACTCGGCGCCACTCTCGCGGCGCTGAAGGCGGGAAGAACGCTCGCTCTCGCGAATAAGGAGTCCCTCGTCGTCGGAGGCGAGTTGGTGCGCGCAGCAGCTGCCCCTGACCAGATCGTCCCGGTCGACTCCGAGCACTCGGCGCTCGCCCAGGCGCTGCGAAGCGGCACGCACGCCGAGGTGCGACGCCTGGTCGTGACGGCATCCGGTGGTCCGTTCCGCGGCCGTTCGCGTGATCAGATGCTCGATGTCGTGCCGCAGGAAGCGCTCGCGCACCCCACCTGGGACATGGGCCGGATGGTCACGACGAACTCCGCGACGCTCGTGAACAAGGGACTCGAGGTGATCGAGGCGCACCTGCTGTTCGATGTCGCCTACGACGACATCGAGGTCGTGGTGCACCCGCAGTCCATCGTGCATTCGATGGTCGAATTCATCGACGGCTCGACGATCGCTCAGGCGTCCCCGCCCGACATGCGTCTGCCGATCTCGCTGGGTCTCGACTGGCCGAGCCGTGTGGGCGGCGTCGGTCGCCCGCTCGACTGGACTCAGGCGACCTCCTGGACCTTCGAGCCGCTCGACAACGTCGCGTTCCCGGCGGTTGATCTCGCGAAGTCCGTCGGCCGTGCGGCTGCCACTTTCCCTGCGGTCTACAACGCGGCCAACGAGCAGGCCGTCGATGCCTTCCACGAGGGTCGTCTGCCGTTCCTCGGGATCGTCGACACGATCTCTCGGGTCGTCGACTCCCACGAGCCCCCGCAGACGCTGACGGTCGAGTCGCTGGCGGATGCCGAGGAGTGGGCGCGCCGCAAAGCCGACCAGCTCATCGCTCGAGCCTGACTGAACGGTTCTGGGCGGTATTCCGCCCAGGCCGCGCGGTCGACCCGGGCGCGGATGCGGTTGTCGACGGCATCCGCGCCCGGTTCAGTCCTCGTCCGGGTAGGGGACCGGCCAGTGCGAATCGGGCACGGGCCATCCGGCTGCTCGGAGGGCACGACGCGCCAGCTCGCGGGCCGAGTACGGCGTGCGAACGCCCCGGATGTCGCGATAGTCCTGGTGGCCGGGTCCCGCCCACAGGATCGAGTCGCCTTCGCCGACTAGGCCCACGGCCGCCACGATGGCCGTCTCGGGAGGCGAGTACTCATGGATCTGCGCGTCCGGGCGCGCTGCGCGTGCGCCGGCCACGAGAGTGGCTCTGATCGAGTCAGGGTCTTCGAAACGGGGGTGGTGGTCCGTGACGACGAGGATGTCGCTGCCCTCGACGGCCGTGCGCGCCATGTCGTAGCGCTTGCTGGCATCGCGGTCGCCATCGGCGCCGAAGAGCATCAGCACCTTGCCCGGTGTGACACGGCGGACCGCGGCGAGCGTCTTCTCGAACGCGTCGGGGGAGTGCCCGAAGTCGACGAAGACGACCGGGCCGGAGTCGCCGGAGACGAGCTGGGTGCGACCGGGAAGGTGCGCCAGAATCCCACCGTCGCGATCGAGTGCCGTGGCGATTCGATCCCAGGCGTAGCCGCCCTCGAGCAGCATCACGATGGCGAGTGCTGCGTTCGCGGCCATGTGCGGACCGATCACGGGAACCGTCGTCGTGAGCCTGCCTGCCGGGCCGGTGAGAGTGAACGTGGTGCCGGACGCGCGTTCGTCGTCGATCACGACGACCCAGTCGGCACGGGCCGCGGCATCGGGGTCGGCGGCGATGGAGGGCGTGCCGACTGTGACCACGGGGATCTCCGAGCGCTGAACGACCGTGGCGCCCGACGGGGAATCGAGGCATACCACTGCGCGGGTCGCTCGATCCGGACGGAAGAGCGGCAGCTTCGCCTCGAAGTACTCCTCCATGTCGACGTAGTCGTCGAGGTGGTCATGGCTGAGGTTGGTGAAGCCGGCGACGTCGAAGCGGATGCCGTCGACGCGATGACGTGAGAGCGCCTGCGCGCTGACCTCGACGGCGACGGCTTCGACATCGCGCTCGCGCATCAAGGCGAGGAGCGCGTGCATCTCGGATGCCTCAGGAGTGGTGAGTCTCGACACGATCACCTCGCCGGCGATGTGTCGTTCGGCGGTCGATGAGAGTCCGGTGACGACGCCGAGCTGGTCGAGGATGCCCTCGAGGAGGTGCGAGACACTCGTCTTGCCGTTCGTCCCGGTCGTCGCGAACAGCAGCGGGAGCGGCTCGCCTGCGCCGGTGCCGTAGACCCAGGCGCTGAGGGCGCCGAGGACTGCGCGCGGGTCGTCCACCACGAGCACGGGCAGGCCCGCGGGTTCGGCGATCTCGGCGCCGTCCTCATCCGTGATGATCGCGACAGCGCCCTTCTCCGCGGCGGTGACCGCGAAATCGGCGCCGTGGCGGTTCACGCCTCGGATCGCGACGAACGCCTCGCCGGGGCGGAGATCGGCGGTGGCCAGGGTGATGCCGGACAGGGTGACACCGGTCACCTCGCCACGGACGTCTCGTGCGAATCGAGAAGCGAGTTCGGACAGCTCACGCCGGGGCGGGTTCGCGGGGCGGAGCACGGGAGGCAGGCTCGGTTGTTGTTCAATCGACATGTCCCTTTCATGATCTCACGCCCGCGGCGCGATGACCGGTGCGGCACGTCTCCCCGGCCGCATGCGATCGGGGAGACGTGCCGGCGCGTCACGCCGCGCGGCGGTACGCCAGTACCGAGACCACGAGCGCGGCGATGCCGGCGACGAGGCCGCCTGCGCCCAGCGCCGTGCCGACCGCACTCGCGGATCCCGCATCGTCGGCCGCGTCCGCAACGGCAGAGTCTGCATCTCCCGCATCTTCGGCAGAGTCATGCTCGCCGTGCCCGCCGGCAGCGGCCGCGGTCACCTCGACCACGGGAGCGGGCGCGTCGAGGCTGTGCGGGTCCTCGCCGTCCTCCGCGAGCTGGGTCCATTCGGTGCTGCCTTCGACGCAGGTCTGGATCACGGGGAAAGCGAGAGAAGCGGGTGTGTTCTCGTCGAGGCCGACCGCCATGCTGACCGCTCCGCGCAGGTCGTTGGGCACCGGTGTGACGGCGGTGTACGTCACGGCGCTGACGAGTCCGTCGTCGCCCTTCTCGATGTCGATCGTCCAGTCGCTGTCCATGGTGGGCGCGACCGACGCGAGCCCCTCCGGCATCGTGACCTTCAGCGAGGTGGTCGGAGAGTTCTCGCAGCCGTGCGCGAACGAGAAGGTCAGAACGCCGTGGTCTCCTGCGCTCAGCTCGTCGGGGCTGACGCTGACGTGTGCGCTGGCCATGGCCGGGATGGCGAGTGCGAGGATCGCACCCCCGATGAGGCCTGCGGTGACGTTGCGACGGGTGGTGCGGGTGTTGGTGGAACGCATGGTGGTACTCCTGTGTGCTGATCTGCGGGCGCGTCGGTGTGCGCGTCGTCCGCGGGAAGGGGAAACGCCTCGGGGAGGCGATGCGAGATCAGACGAGTGCAGGAGGCCCGCGGCGGGAGACCGACGCAGCGAGAAGGTCCTGATCCGGCAGCCGGATCGAGAGTACGGGGAGCGCGGGGGGCTCGGACAGAGGCCGGAACACGGCGACCGCGTGACGAAGGCGAGCCCGCACCCATCCGGCGATGGCCCGCACCGACGATTCGCCGTGGCACAGCAGCGCAGTGGTGAGGATCGCCGCGACGACGTGGCCGATGAGCATGAGGGAGTCGGGGGCGGTCGTCGCGACCACCGGGCCCAGAGCTGCGAGATCGAGGTGGTGCTGATGTCCCGCCGGTGCCGCCGTTCCGGTCGGCGTGCCGAGCAGCTGGAACACCAGGTGGAAGAGCCCCTGGCTGATCAGCACCGTCAGAGCGATCCGCGCGCGAGACATCCCTACGCCGATGAGCAGTGCGGCGAGCGGGACCAGGAGGATCGCCACGGCGACCACGAGGAGCGGATGCGGCGCGGCCCCGCCAGCGGTGGTGTGCGATGCGGCGGCGACGAGAGTCGCAGCACCGGATGCCGTCGCTGCGCGCAGAAGTCGCAGCTGGCGGGAGGTCACGGGACAAGCCTAACCGTGCGACGCGGTCGCCCCGTGCAGCTCTCGGGGCGTATTCCTAGGCGTCGAGCACTAGCTTGGGGGAGTGGAAGCACTGCTCTATCTGGCCGGCATCGTGTTCATGCTGATCGGCCTCGGTCTGTCGATCGGTCTGCACGAGGTCGGACATCTCCTGCCGGCCAAGCTGTTCGGCGTGCGCGTCGGCCAGTACATGATCGGCTTCGGTCCGAGGATCTGGTCCAAGCGAATCGGCGAGACCGAGTACGGGTTCAAGCTGCTGCCGCTCGGTGGGTTCATCTCGATGTCGGGGATGTACCCGGCTTCCGCCGCATCGGGGCCCGCGAAAGGCGTGTTCAGCGCTCTCGTCCAGGACGCACGGACGGCGAATGACGAGACGATCGCCGAGGGCGCGGAGGACCGCGTCTTCTACCGGCTTCCCGTGTGGAAGCGCGTCATCGTGATGCTCGGCGGTCCGCTGATGAATCTGATCCTCGCGGTCGTGATCTTCACCGTCCTCGTCTCCGGGATCGGCGTCCAGCAGGGAACCACGACGATCGCTTCGGTGAACGAGTGCGTGCTCCCCGCCGGCTCATCGGCGACCGAATGCACGCCGGACGATCCGGCCACGCCCGCGGCAGAAGCCGGGATCCTCCCGGGCGACGTCCTCGTGTCCGTGGACGGGCAGCCGGTGTCGACGTTCGCTCAGGCGACCGCCATCGTGCAGGCGGCGCCGGGCGAGACCCTGGAAATGGTGGTGCTGCGGGACGGTGCCGAGGAGACGCTGAGCATCACGCCTATCGAAGCTGAGCGCACCATCACGGATGCGAGTGGGCAGCCCGTCCTCGACGACGACGGGCAACCCGTCGTGCGAGAGGTCGGCTACGTGGGTATGGCCGCTCAGATGGGCTTCGTGCCGCAGCCGCTCTCCGCCGGCCCCCAGATGGCCGCGGACACCGTCGCCCGCGTGGGGTCGATGATCGTCACCCTTCCCGTTCGGATCTGGGACGTGGGCGTCTCACTGGTCACCGGTTCGGAGCGGGACCCGAATGGACCCTTGAGCGTCGTCGGGGTCGGACGCATCGCCGGTGAGGTCGCGGCGACCGATGCGCCGGTCCTCAATCGGTTCTCCGTGCTTCTCGGACTTCTCGGCTCCCTGAACGTGGCCCTGTTCGTGTTCAACCTGATTCCGCTGCTGCCGCTCGACGGCGGTCATGTCGTGGTCGCCCTGTGGGACGGCATCAGGCGCGCCTGGGCGAAGCTGTTCCGCCGTCCGCCGCCCGCGCCCGTCGACGCGACCAGGCTCGTGCCGCTCACGGTCGTCGTCGCCACGCTTCTCATCGCGATGGGGGCCGTGCTGCTCCTCGCCGACGTGTTCAACCCCGTGAAGCTCTTCGGAGGTTGAGCGGCCGGTGCGGCCGATCCACCGGACTGCGCCCGGTCGAGGATCAGCTGAGCGCGTGCGTGACCAGGCGCTCGAGAGTGCGGATGCCGTCGCGGGACAGGATCGATTCCAGGTGCCCCTGCACCGACGCGAAGCGGTCGCCGCGAAGCGCATAGACGTCGCCTGATTCCGGGTCTGCCGACACCTCGACCGAGCCGATCGACGTCGTGCCCGGAGCAACCCTGGCGGTGAAGGTGTTGTAGAAGCCGATCGAGGCGTTCTCGCCGAACACGGGCACCGCCTTCTGCAGCCCCTGGTGCGGCGCCGCGAGGGGTGTCAGTTCGATGCCGAAGCGATCACTGAGGATCTGGTGGCTCAGGCACACCGCGAGCAGTGGCGCCTCGGCGTCGACACGTCGGGACACGACCTCACGCAGTCGAGTGATGCGGTCGCTCTCGACGTCACGGGGATCGCCGGGCCCCGGACCCGCGACAACGAGGTCGGCTGCATCGAGCTCCGCGTCGTCGGCGTCGCTCCAGGCGCGGATCGCGACGTCGAGTCCCAGGTGGCGCAACTGATGCGCCAGCATCGTGGTGAAACGATCCTCTGCATCGACGACGATCGCCGATCGCCCGGCGAAAGGACCGCTCAGGTCGTCGCCCTGCGGATTCAACCAGAAGTCCGCGAGCCGCGCATTGCGGGACGAGAGGAGCTCCGAGACCGCGGGGTCGTCGGCAAGCGTCTGCGGCCGACCCGGGGCGTCCGCGTCGTCGCGGGCTTCGGCGACGCGGTCTCGGTCGATCGCTCCGATCGCGCCGAGCACCCCAGCGGCCTTGCCATGCGTCTCCGACACCTCGCCGTGGGGATCCGAGTGCCGAACCAGGGTCGCACCCACCGGGACGCTGAGCGATCCGTTCTGCAGGTACACGGTTCGGATGAGGATCGGGGCGTCGAGGTCGTGACCGCCGTCGACGTTCGGAGTGAACAGTGCGGCGACGCCCGAGTAGTATCCGCGGGGCTTCTTCTCGTGCCGGCGGATCACCGCGCATGCGTTCTGCATCGGCGAGCCCGTCACCGTCGGCGCGAACATCGTCTCGCGCAGGATGTCCCGCGGGTCGAGCGTGCTGCGCCCGCGGAGCATGTACTCCGTGTGCGTGAGGCGGGACATCTCCTTCAGATGCGGGCCGGTGATGCGCCCACCGTCGGAGCAGACGGCGCTCATCATCTTGAGCTCCTCGTCCACGACCATGAAGAGCTCCTCGGTCTCCTTGGTCGACGAGAGGAAGTCCACCAGGGTGTCCCGAGTCGCTCCGCCGGCCGGGTGGCGGAAGGTGCCCGAGATCGGGTTCATGGTGACGACGCCGCCCCGCGCGACGACATGCGCCTCGGGGCTCGCGCCGACGGCGATGTGTCCGGGCGTGACGACCGCGAAGGTCCAGTAGGCGCCGCGTTCGTGCGTGAGCAGGGCGCGGAACCAGGTGAGGGCCGCCGTGCGGTCGTCGACGTCGATCTCGGCGGTGAAGTCGCGGCGGATCACGAAGTTCGCGCCCTCGCCCCGTCCGATCTCGTCGGCGATCACGGTCTCGACGATCTGGGCGTAGTCGTCGTCGGCGATGTCGAAGCCGCCGTCACGAAGGGGGACAGGGGCGGAAGGGAGTTCGGCGACCAGTTCGGAAGCCGGGAGATGCAGATGCTCGTCGACCACGATGCATCGCAGCGGCGCGCCGTCGTCCTGGGCGACGAACCCGCGCTCGCGCACCTGGCGGTACGGCACCATGGCGAAGATCTCGCGAGGGGTGCCCTCGATCGTGAGCGGGATGTCGGCGAGCAGGTCGACGTCGACGACCTCGCCTGTGAGCAGCTCGACGGTGTCGGCGCCGTCGCGGGCGATCAGCACGAACGAGGCCGTGGGATCTGCGGTGAGCTCGGCAAGACGTGAGAGGGTCATCGGTGTCTCCTGTGCGTGGCTCCGGCTCGGCTCAACGAAAAGACCGCCCCGGAGGCGGTCTGGATTCGTGGGAACGCGAACACACCGCCTAAGAGGCGGGCCACCAGGTGAAGTTCGCGAGCATGGGCTGAAAACTATCACACCGAACGCCGCGTTCCCGGTCGTATGACGCGCATCCGAGCCGGGCGACATCCAGCCTGTGTGCATTCAGGCGGCGTAGGCTGGGGGTTGTGCCAGCAGTGAATCTTGGGATGCCGAAGATCCCCGAAGTCCTCGCCCCGCGCCGCAAGTCTCGCCAGATCAAGGTGGGCAAGGTGCTCGTGGGTGGTGACGCTCCCGTCACCGTGCAGTCCATGACGACGACGAAGACGACGGACATCAACGCGACGCTCCAGCAGATCGCCGAGCTGACCGCGTCCGGATGCGAGATCGTCCGTGTCGCCGTCCCTCATCAGGACGACGCCGACGCGTTGAAGATCATCGCCATGAAGAGCCAGATCCCGGTGATCGCCGACATCCACTTCCAGCCGCGCTACATCTACACCGCCATCGATGCGGGATGCGGCGCCGTACGTGTGAACCCGGGGAACATCCGGGAGTTCGACGGCAACGTCGGCAAGATCGCGGAGGCGGCCAAGGCCGCGGGTGTCTCCCTGCGGATCGGTGTCAATGCCGGGTCGCTCGACCGGCGCATCCTCACCAAGTACGGCAAGGCGACGGCTGAGGCCCTCGTCGAGAGTGCCGTCTGGGAGGCGTCGCTGTTCGAGGAGCACGACTTCCACGATTTCAAGATCTCGGTCAAGCACAACGACCCGATCGTCATGGTGAAGGCCTACCGCCTGCTCGCCGAGCGGGGCGACTGGCCGCTGCACCTCGGTGTGACTGAGGCCGGTCCGGCGTTCCAGGGCACGATCAAGAGCGCCACGGCGTTCGGCATCCTGCTCGGTGAGGGCATCGGAGACACCATCCGCGTCTCCCTGTCCGCACCGCCCGCCGAAGAGGTCAAGGTCGGTCACCAGATCCTGCAGTCGCTGAACCTGCGAGAGCGCAAGCTTGAGATCGTCTCGTGCCCCTCGTGCGGGCGCGCACAGGTCGACGTGTACACGCTCGCCGAGAACGTGACCGAGGGTCTCAAAGACATGACGGTGCCGTTGCGCGTCGCCGTCATGGGATGCGTCGTGAACGGTCCCGGCGAGGCGCGCGAAGCTGACCTCGGGGTAGCCTCGGGCAACGGCAAGGGACAGATCTTCGTCAAGGGCGAGGTCATCAAAACCGTGCCGGAGGCCGACATCGTCGCGACGCTCATCGAAGAGGCGAACCGCATCGCGGCCGACATGGGGCCGGAAGCGCCACTCGGCACCGCGCAGGTCGTCACGGTCTGACCGTGGAGCGTTCCCTCGCTCGGACTCGAAAGCGGGTCCTGTCGGCGGGGACGGCGACCATCCAGCACACCTCAAGGAGCTCCATGTCCTCGTCAACTGTCGTGTCCTTCGCCGGTGGCGACGTCTCGGGCTCGAGCACCGTCGCGCGGGTCGAGTCGACTCCCGCAGGTGTCGTCGTCGTCGTCGACGCGACGCCCTTCCACCCCGTCGACCACACCTGGCCCGATCAGCCGGGAGACAGCGGCGAGATCGCGCAGGACGGTTCGAGTGTCCGCGTCTCCGAGGCTGTGATGGCAGCGGTCTCCGACGAGGGCGAGTTCGCCGTAGCATCCGACATCCCGGTGAAGCGCGGCGCCGAGGGATGGACATGGCTCGTCGGTCATCCGCTGGAGGGGGAGGCCCCGTCCTGGCTGGTCGAGGGCGCACGTGTCGAGCTGTCGGTCGATTCGTCCCGGCGGGCTGGTCTCAGCCGCGGACATACGGCCTGCCACCTCGCGTCGTTGGCGCTCGACCTGGCTCTCGCCGACCTCTGGCGGAAGGATCCGGGCGAGGATGCTCTGGGCAACCCGAACTTCGAGGGGAAGGCCAATCAGTCCAGCCGCATCCACGTCGACGGTGCTGTGGACGAATACCGACTGGGAAAGAGCCTGCGCCGGGCAGGCTTCGACTCGGAGACCTTCGCGACGACGCTCGCTGAGCGCGAGGCGGCGATCAACGCTGAGCTGGCCGAATGGGTGGCCTCCGGCGCATCGAGCAGGGTGATGGCCGAAGGCTCGACGATCGTGGACCGCCGTACTTGGCACTGCGAACTGCCGGAGGGCACGGCCGAGATCCTCTGCGGCGGCACGCACGTGGCGTCCCTCGCCGAGTTCGTCTCGATCTCAGTGACACTCGACCTGACCGATCCGCAGCTGCTGGTCATGACGACGCGGGCCGTGCCCGCATCCTGAGCCCCGCTCAGCGCACGAAGCCGCTCTGCACCCGGCCGCCCGCGCGGATGAGCTCGTCCTCGGCCCGGGCGGCGAAGGCGGCGTAGTCCCGCGCGAGCAGAGGGGTGCTCAGGAGGTCGGCACGCTCGCGACTGAGGCTCCAAAGCCGTCGCGGAAGCCACTTGCCCGTCGCCGTCCAGCGTCCTTCGCTCAACAGCATGAGCTCCGCCATCCTCTCGAACAGGATGGCGGCCTCGACCTGCTGCTCCAGCGCATCCGTCGCATCCCTGAGATCGTCGAGCACATCGGTGATGACGTATCGGCGAAAGGCGGACTCCTTCGCGCTCAGGGAGGGGCCGTCGTCGAGCACGCTCCGCCATCGAGCGCGCAGCGCGGAGAGGCGACCGTCGTCTCGGATCGCGATGCCTTCGACGAGCATGTGCACCGTCACCGGTCGATGCTGTGCGACGCCGCGGTCGGCCCACTCGTCGAATCCCGCCGGGGTGTATGCGAAGACCTCGAAGATCTCGCCCTCGAACTCGTGCGTCGAGGCCTCACTCGTCTGCTCCTCGACCGCGAAGAGGCGGTCGCCGAGAAGCAGCAGATCGATGTCGCTCGATGGCGTCCGCTCACCGCGCGCGGTGCTCCCCGCCACTACCGCGACGTCTGCCCCGGGATAGTGAGCGTCGACGAATCGTTCAGCGATGGCGAGGTGGTCCACGCCGCCAGCGTAGCGTCCCTCCGCGTGTGTTCCGAGAGAGTCAGACGGCGAACTCGATCTCACCTCGGGTGACGTCCACCCGCTCGACACGGAGGCGCACGATCGCGCCGGGGACGGTGTCGGGCGGCACAGGGGCGGAGGCCGTCACGGCGGGATCGGCGATCTGGACGGTCGCGCGCTCACCGCGCATCTCGATGACGGTCGCGTCGACGGATGCGCCGACCAGCGGTGTCATCAGCGCAGCCTCGACGCAGTTGATCGTCGCGGAATCGAGTCGGGAGGCACGCTGGCCGGACTCCTGCATCAGTGCAGGAAGCTCGGCGAGGGACTCGCGCACCCAGCCCGGAACCTCGCGACCCTCGGATGCGGCGAGGCAGATAGTGAGCGACCAGCGGTCGACGAGACGCCGCAATGGTGCGGTGGCATGAGCGTAGGGGGCGGCGATCGCCGCCTGTTCCGTGTCGGGCGGTACCGGGCCGTCGAAGGTCACATACCCCGCTCCGCGGAACAGGGACGCCGCAGCTTCGAGGATCGGGAGGGTCATGGGGTCTTCGCGGTCCAGCTCGCGGAGGTAGTCACCATACCTGCCGGTCGTCCACGGCCGGCCGAGGGCCTCGGTCTGGTGGCGGAACGCCTCGAACGACTTCTCATCGGGCTGGGGCATCGTCCGCAGGATCCCGATGCCTGCGTCGATCATGAGCGACGCGGCTGCCATGCCCGTCATGAGCGACAGCTGAGCATTCCATTCCTCGACAGGAAGCGGATGCCGGCGTTCGATGGCGAAGGTTCCGTCGACGCCCCGCACGACCTCTTCGTCCGGCAGGTTCAGGCTCGCACCGCCCCGCAGCTTCTCCTGCGCGATGCGGAGCGCGCCGATCTCCGGCAGGAGCTCGGCGGGACCCGCCTCGCCCTGATCGAGTGCCGCCTGCGTGCTGGCGTAGTCGAGCTGCGCGCGCGAGCGGATCAGCGCTCGTTCGAGCCGGAACTCCTCGACGACTCCCGCGGAATCCAACGCGAAGGTCCAGACGAGCGCGGGGCGATCCACATCGGCCAGCAGTGACGCACGATCCTCGCTCAACACCTTCGGATGCAACGGGATCGTGCCGTCCGCTGCATACAGGGTCTGACCTCGCCGACGGGCTTCCGCATCGACAGCGCCGCCCGGTCGCACGAAAGCGGGTACATCGGCGATCGCGTAGCGGACGGTGTAGCCGGATTCCCGGCGCTCGAGGTGGAAGGCCTGGTCGAGGTCGCGCGACCCGAGCGGATCCAGGGTGGCGAACGGGATGTCGCGCAGATCGAGCTCTGGGGTGGCAGCATCCGAGGCTGCAGCCTCCGCCAGGACCGCCGCAGGGAAGTCCGTGGGGGCGCCCAGAGATTCCCGAAGGGTGGCGAGCGCGACGGCGAGCTCGGTCTGCGCGGCTGACGGAGCAACGTGGGATCGGCGCTGAGGCATGACCCCACACTAGATCCTTCGCTTTCGCGAGCCGGTGCCGTCGGGGCAGCACCGCGGGAGCCGAGGGGTCGAGCCGTCAGCCGTAGCGATGCGCACCACCCGGAACCTGAGATTCGCGTGTCCGTCCGGCCCCGACCGGAATACTGGGCGTTAGCGTTGGGGACATGACCACTGCTGCGAAAGCCCAGACCCTGATCGGACTCTACGAAGCTCCGGAGATCCTCCGCGTCGTGAACGTGTGGGACGTCGTGTCCGCCCGCGCCGTCGCGAAGCTTCCCGAGACGAAGGCGATCGCGACGGCCGGACACGGCATCGCCGCCTCGTTCGGCTTCGAGGACGGCACCATCACCCGCGACATCATGATCGACATGGTCGGCCGCATCGCCGCATCCGTCTCCGTTCCGGTGACCGCCGACCTCGACGACGGATACGGCGACGCAGGAGAGACCACGCGACTCGCGATCGGCGCCGGCGTGGTGGGTGCCAACGTCGAAGACCGCCTGAAGCCGTTCGACGAGTCGGTCGCGGCCGTCGAGGCCATCGTCAAGGCCGCCGAGGCCGAGGGGGTTCCGTTCGCTCTGAACGCTCGTACCGACGCTTTCGTGCGCGCCGGCCACCGTCCTGTCGCCGAGAGCATCGCCGATGCGATCCAGCGCGGCCGGGCGTTCCTCGACGCCGGCGCCACGGCTGTCTTCGTTCCGGGCATGCTCGACGCCAACATCACGCGTCAGCTCGTGGAGGGGCTCGGCGAGGGCAAGCTCAGCGTCATCGGGCTCCCCGGCACCCTCGCCGCCTCGGAGTACGAGAAGCTCGGTGTGGCCCGCATCTCCTACGGCCCGCTCCCTCAGCGGGTCGCCCTGACCGCGGTCCAGGATCTTGCGGCAAGCCTCTACGCGGGCGGCGTGATCCCGAACGGCCTGCCCGCGCTCAACTGACGCATCGCGAAAACGAGCGACCACCGGTCAGTAGACTTGCCCGGTGGTCACTCGTCTTTCGAAATTCTTCCTCCGCACGCTCCGTGAAGACCCTGCAGGCGCAGAGGTCGCGAGCCACAAGCTGCTGATCCGCGCCGGGTACATCCGGCCGCAGGCTGCCGGTATCTTCGCGTGGCTCCCGCTGGGTCTCCGCGTGAAGGCCAAGATCGAGACCGTCGTCCGCGAGGAGATGGCCGCGGCAGGCGCACAGGAGGTGCACTTCCCGGCTCTCATGCCCCGCGAGTCGTATGAGGCGACCGGACGCTGGGACGAGTACGGCGACCTGCTGTTCCGTCTCCAGGACCGCAAGGGCGGCGACTACCTGCTCGCCCCGACGCACGAAGAGGCCTTCACGCTGCTCGTGAAGGACCTGTACTCGTCGTACAAGGATCTTCCCCTCACGCTCTACCAGATCCAGGACAAGTACCGCGATGAGGCGCGTCCGCGGGCAGGACTGCTTCGCGGACGCGAGTTCACGATGAAGGACGCCTATTCGTTCGATTCCTCCGATGAGGGTCTCGATCTCAGCTACCAGGCTCAGCGCGATGCCTACGAGCGCATCTTCCAGCGCCTGGGTCTCGAGTACGTCATCGTCCAGGCGGATGCCGGAGCGATGGGCGGTTCGCGGAGCGAGGAATTCCTGCACCCGACTCCCGTCGGCGAGGACACGTTCGTCCGCAGCGCCGGCGGATACGCCGCCAATGTGGAGGCATTCACGACCGCCGTTCCCGACGCCATCGCGTTCGACGCGGATGCGGCACCGGTGATCTTCGACTCGCCGAACACGCCCACGATCGAGACTCTCGTCGCGCACTCGAACGTGCACCTCGACGGCGACTACACGGCTGCGGACACGCTCAAGAACGTCGTGCTCGCGCTCACGCACCTCGACGGCACCCGTGAACTCGTCGTCGTCGGCATCCCCGGCGACCGCGAGGTCGACGAGAAGCGGGCCGAGGTCGCGTTCGCGCCCGCCGAGGTCGAGACCGCCACGGCAGACGACTTCGAGAAGAATCCGCTGCTCGTCAAGGGCTACATCGGCCCCTGGTCGCCCACGGGAGCTGTGCTCGGCGAGGAATCGGCTACCGGCATCCGCTACCTGGTCGACCCCCGTGTGAGCGAGGGCACGAGCTGGATCACCGGTGCGAACCTCGACGAGAAGCACGCGCATTCGGTTGTCGCCGGACGTGACTTCTTCGCCGACGGCATCGTCGAGATCGCCGACGTCCGCGCGGGCGATCCGGCTCCTGACGGCTCCGGTCCGGTCGAGCTCGCGCGCGGAATGGAGATCGGTCACGTGTTCCAGCTGGGTCGCAAGTACGCGGACGCGCTCGGACTCAAGGTGCTCAACGAGAACGGCAAGCTCGTCACGGTCACGATGGGGTCGTACGGCATCGGCGTGACGCGCATCCTGGCGATCATCGCCGAGTTGAACAACGACGAGAAGGGTCTCATCTGGCCGGCATCGGTCGCGCCCTTCGATGTGCAGGTCGTGGCTGCCGGTCGTGACCAGGTGGCCTTCGACGTGGCAGCTGAGCTCTCCGCTCAGCTCGAGTCCGCCGGTCTCGACGTGCTCTACGACGACCGCCCGAAGGTCTCGCCCGGAGTCAAGTTCGGAGACGCCGAGCTCGTCGGCGTTCCGCAGATCGTCATCGTCGGCCGAGGGGCCGCGGACGGTCAGGTCGAGCTGTGGGACCGGCGCACGGGGGATCGCAGCGCGGTGTCCGTCGCCGACGCCGTCGATCAGCTGACCCAGCGCTGACCTCGACGACAGAGAAATGCCGCGCACCTCACCGGGTGCGCGGCATTCTGTCGTTCGGAGCGGACGTCAGCAGACGATCCGGCCGTGGTTCATGATGTCGTCATCGGGCGTGTCCTTGGTCACGAGGGCCTTGAGCGCGCCGGCCGCCATCGCGATCTTTCCCTTGGAGGGCTCCCAGAACTCGGTCACCGTCGGCGTCACCTTGAGAAGTGCGATGCCGGGAGTGTTCAGCCCGTCCTCGAACCAGATGTCGAGCGAGGGCGAATAGAGCTCTTCCATCTTCGCGCGGTCGTGCACCACGGACGCGTTGCCGGCCACTGACACGTATCGCATGCCCTTCGCGTCGCAGTACGAGAGGCCGACCTGTCGATGGGCGCGTGCCTCCTCGACCTTCTCGGTGTCTTCGGCGGTGAAGAACCAGATGTCGCCGTCGTCGTCCATCTGCCGGGTCGACATCGGCCTGCTCACGAGGTTGCCGTCGTCGTCCGTGGTCGTCAGCATCGTGAAGTCGATGTCCTCGACGAGTTCGGCGACGCGTGCCAGTGCTTCCGGTCCAGTGATCTCTGTCATGCAGCCACTGTCCCGCAGGAGACCAGACTTGGCACGGGCGTTGACACGAGGGCGTGAGCGTGGTGAGGGCGGAGGGCGGCGTTGCGGCAGCCCGCCCGACGCGCTCCCATGACAGGCTGAGGGCATGACCGACGAACCGCTGACGGCGTCGCTGAGCGCCGAGATCAACAACGTCCTCGACGAAGCAGGGGTCAAGACCGATCGCAGACTCGTGATGCGCATGATGCGCACAGCGGTCCTGCTGGGGGAGGACGGCACGAACCGCCTCGATCTCAAGATCGCCTCCGCCGCCCTCGCCGAGATGCGGGACGCGTTCCGCTTGTTCGCACCGTTCGAAGGGGTGCCGAAGGTCACGGTGTTCGGCTCGGCGCGTACCCTCCACGACGATCCGCTCTACGTCCAGGCGCGTGATGTCGCGGCTGCTCTCGCAGCGGACGGATGGATGGTGGTGACCGGAGCAGGACCGGGAATCATGCAGGCTGCCGCTGAAGGTGCCGGCCCCGCGCTCTCGCTCGGCGTGTCGATCAGGCTGCCGTTCGAGGAGAAGGCCAACAGCCTGATCGCGGCGAGCGAGCATGTGGTGGCGATGAAGTACTTCTTCACCCGCAAACTCATGCTCATCAAGGAGTCCAGCGGCTTCATCTGTCTCCCTGGCGGATTCGGCACCCTCGACGAGATGTTCGAGCTGCTGACCCTCCAGCAGACCGGAAAGGCCGAGCCGACGCCGATCGTGCTGCTCGACGAGCCGGGAGGCACGTTCTGGAACGGCCTCAAGCGATTCATCGACGAGGACCTGGCGCCGACAGGGGTGATCTCCGAGGGCGACTTCGATCGCGTGGTCATCACCGACTCCGTCGAGTCGGCAGCCGCCGTGATCGCCGGGTTCTGGCGCAACTACGACTCGCTGCGCTGGGTGGGGGACTCGCTCGTGCTGAGACTGCGCGGAGAGCCGACGGACGAAGAGCTCGAGGATCTCAACGACCGGTTCGCCGGGATGCTGGCGAGCGGACGGATCGAACGGACTGCTCCGCGGTCGCCGGAGGTCGCAGACGACGATCTGCTGCACCTTCCTCGTCTCTCCCTGCATCTCGACCAGCGACAGGTCGGCAACCTGTTCCGTCTGATCGGCGCGATCAACTCGCTGGAGTCCGCTCCCGCGCTGTGATGCCTGCCGCGAATTCCGCCAGGTCGATTGACCGACCGAGAATGCGCTCAGCGGCGCGGTGCCCCGAGTAGTACGCGGCCCCCACGGTCGCCGGCTCGTCGCCCCATGTCGCCTCACCGGCGAAGTGCAGCACTGCGTCGACCGGCCCCGCGAGCTCGTCGTGGTCGTGGTGTGACGAGCCGACCGCCAGATGCGAGTACGACCCGTTCGAGAACTCGTCCTGTCCCCATCGCGTGATCCAGTGCGCGGTGGGGTCGCCGACGGCATCCGGGTAGAGGAACCGCAGGGCGCTCACGACGTCCGCGACGACCTCCTCATCCGACAGATCCTGCATCCGGCGGCCGAACGGGCCGGCGGCGAAGGTCAGCAACGTCGGGATCCCGCTGACCGCCGAGACGTCGTACCAGGAGTGCCAGTGCTCACCGGCCTCGCCGAGCGCCCGGAGAACGTAGCTGTCCTCGCGCCAGAAGCGTTCCGGGAACTGGATGAACACCTTGTTGAACACTCCCATGCCCAGTCGCGCGATCGGTCCGCCGACAGCGTCGGGCAGCGGAGGGGCGAACTCGATCGACTCCGCCTTGAGCACGCCGAGCGGCACGGTCACCAGCGCGTTGCGGGCCGAGAACTCTCCGTTCCGGGTCGACACGGTGACGCCCCGGTCGGTCCGCTCGATGCGGGTGACGACGTGACCGAGTCGGATGTCGAGACCGGCGGCGATCCGACGCGGGAGCTCATCGTAGCCGCGCGGGAAGATGACCTCGTCGCCGTCGATCGCATCCTCGTCGAGCCCGTGCGCGTCGAGGTCCCCGACCCATGCACCGCACTGCTCCTCGACGCGGTGACGGAAGAACTCGCGGACCTCATCGATGCGCTCCGGCTCGAAGCCCGAGCGGTCGAGCGCGCGCTCCGTCACATCCAGATAGGTGTCGCCGGGGGAGGACCGGGTGATCTCCTCTGCCAACAGTCGATCTGCTTGCTCGACATCGGCGACCCACTGAGAAGTGCTCGCAGGATCCATCGCCCTGCCCTCCCCGTCGAAGTTCTCGATCGGCCTGCCTCCGGCCTGGAAGCTGCCGACGGTGTACTCGAGGGTGGGGATGCCGAGCGCCTGCACGAGATCCCACAGCGGGGAGTCGTCGATGCCGTGGACCCACGACGCACCGCGATCGACGGGAAAACCCGCAGCGCGGTCGGTGTGCATCCTGCCCCCGACGCGATCCCTCGCCTCGAGGACGATGACGTCGGCTCCGGCGTCGTCGAGCATGCGGGCCGCCGTCACACCCGACATCCCTGCCCCGATCACGATGGTGTCGTACGTCGTCACTGAGTCCTCCTGCGCGCTCGGCACCGCGTCGGTGCGGCCGCCTCCGTGGCATCGGGCGGTGGGCACAGGGTATCGTGGTACGGATGTCGCGCGTGAACACCCGCGCGACGAGAGCTGAATAGGGAGTCGTCATGGATATCGAACTGAGTCTGCTGCGTGGGATCGAGAAGGAGAAGGCGATCCCCTTCGATGAGCTGGTCTCGATCATCGAACAGGCCATCCTGACCGCCTACTCCAAGCACGTCTCGGACGACGGCGCCACCCCCGAGGGGGTCCGCGTCGAACTCGATCGTCGCACCGGGCACGTCGCCGTGCTGCAGGTCGTCAAGGACGAAGAGGGCGCGATCATCGGCGAAGAGGACGCGACGCCGAATGACTTCGGACGTATCGCGGCCTTCGCCGCCAAGCAGGTCATCAGCCAGCGCCTGCGGGACATCGCGGATGATGTCGTGCTGGGAGACTTCAAGGACAAGGAAGGCGACATCGTCGCCGGCGTGATCCAGCAGGGACCGAATCCCCGCATGATCCACGTCGATCTCGGAGCCGTCGAGGCGATCCTTCCTCCGGAGGAGCAGGTGCCGGGCGAGGAGTACACCCACGGGTCGCGCCTCCGCGTCTACGTGACCAGCGTCGCGAAGGGTCTCAAGGGACCGCAGATCACCGTCTCGCGCACGCACCCCGGTCTCGTCCGCAAGCTGTTCGCGCTCGAGGTGCCCGAGATCGCCGCAGGTCTCGTGGAGATCGTCTCGCTGGCTCGTGAGGCCGGCCACCGCACCAAGATCGCCGTCCGTGCGAACGACCCGGCGATCAACGCGAAGGGCGCCTGCATCGGCGAGATGGGCCGACGCGTTCGTGCCGTCACCGAGGAGCTGGCCGGCGAGAAGATCGACATCGTCGATCACGACCCGGAGCTCGCCGCGTTCGTCGCGAACGCCCTCTCTCCCGCCAAGGTGACGAGCTCGTTCATCCTCGACGCGAACACCAGGGCCGTGCGTGCACTCGTGCCCGACTATCAGCTCTCGCTCGCGATCGGCAAGGAGGGGCAGAACGCCCGTCTGGCTGCCAAGCTCACCGGAGCGAAGATCGACATCCAGCCGGACAGCGTCCTGGACTGACCGCTCGCCACGTCCGACTCGCGCCAGCCGCGCGAGTCGGACGGGAACACAGGTGTAAGATGGAACCCGTACGAACGTGCGTCGGCTGTCGCACGCGTGCTCCCCGCGCCGCTCTTCTCAGAGTGGTGTCCCAGAACGACATCCTCATCCTCGATGAGCGCGCCGTTCTGCCAGGGCGAGGCGCGTGGGTCCATCCGACACCGGAATGCGTGGATGCCGCTCTGCGGCGCCGGGCTTTCGGAAGAGCACTGCGCGTCTCCAGCGATCTGGACACGCGGATCATCGAACAGCACCCACCAAGAAACAAAGGCTGAACGGCTATGGAAACAAAGTGAACGGCTCGAAATGAGACCCGTCCGCGACTAGTGGTCTGCCCTGTCTGGGTGGACCGACCCCAGACAGGAGAATTGTGGCTGGTAAACCACGCGTACACGAGATCGCCGCCGAACTCGGCGTCGACAGCAAGATCGCACTTGCAAAGCTCAAGGAACTCGGAGAGTTCGTCAAGAGCCC